>Ga0080064_1000120_pt1 | contig 234812 bp, 216 predicted proteins | sample Subgrocontami54m_FD_69260 | JGI IMG/M metagenome (GOLD analysis project Ga0080064, IMG submission 69260) | Subsurface groundwater microbial communities from S. Glens Falls, New York, USA - GMW46 contaminated, 5.4 m (SPADES assembly) (version 2) ...
CCCCCCCCCCCCCCCCCCCGTGGCGCGCCACCCACCCCGCCACCTGCCTCAACAGCGCGTCGCCGGCCGACTGTCCGAGGCTGTCGTTGATGTTCTTGAACCGCTCCAGATCGATCAGAAACAGGGCAAGTTTGTGTCCCCGGCCGGCCGCGCTGCGCATGTATTGCGCCAGCCGCTCGAGAAACGAACTGCGGTTCGCGAGTCCGGTGAGTGCATCGTAGTAGGCGAGGTAATCGAGCTTTTCTGCCTTTTCGATATGATCCAGCGCGAAGGATATGTCGCCGGCCAGCTCGCGCAGCAGCTTCGTCTCCGCTTCATCGAAATATCCCGCTTCCGCCGCATGCAGGCTGAACACCGCGACCGGTTCGTCCGCGATCAGCAAAGGCAGGCTCACAAGGGAGCGGATGCCCCGGGCAACGTGCGCGTTTTTGTGACGAATTCGTGGATCGGCCTCAACGTCGTTCACGACGACCGACCGCTTCTCCCTGACCGCCGTCGCGGGTGGGCCGTAACCCGCGGCGGCACCATCGACTAGCGACAAGCGCTCGCGAACTTCCTCGAGGAAGACGGTATAACCGGGATCCGCACCTGCCGAGGCAACCGGAACAATCGTCATCGCGCTCCGATCAACGACGCCTATCCAGGCCATGCGGAATTGGCCCTGCTCGACCGCGATCCGGCACGCCTCCCTGAACAGCTCGTCGCGGTCTCGTACGCGCACGATGAGCGTGTTGATGCCGCTCAGCACCGTGTATACGCGATTTAAGCGCCTGATCTGATCTTCCACTTTCCTGCGCTCGGTGATGTCCATGGCATAACCCAGGTAGCCGATGAATTCGCCGTTGCTGTCATAGCGTGGACAACCATCGTCACGAATCCAGCGGAATTCGCCGTCATGTCGGCGTAGACGGTATTCCATGCTAAAGGGATCGAGCCGATCGAAGGCTTCAACGTATGTGGCCATGCACCGTGAGAGATCGTCCGGGTGCACTCCGTCAACCCAGCCATTGCCCAATTCCTGCTCCAGGGTTCGTCCGGTAAATTTCAGCCAGGGCTGGTTAAAGTAATTGCACAGTTTGTTTGTGCCCGAAGCCCAAATTATTGCCGGAGCGGAATCGGCCAAGGTCCGGTAGTTCTGTTCGCCTTCGCGTAAAGCGCTCTCGGCGCGCTTGCGCTCGGTGATGTCGCGTACCACGGTGACGATCATCCAGCCTTCGCCCGAGCGCTGGGCGCGACGCCGCAATTCGACCCAAACCTGGGAACCGTCCCTGCGCTGCCGTTGCATCTCAAGCGGCTCGGTGCCCGGACCGCCGGCAATGACGGAATCATAGACGCGCTCCAGGTCCGCGCGCGAAGTGGCAAGCACGCCGTCGGGACCCAACGCGAGCAGTTCTTCGCGCGTGCGACTCTGCATGCGGCAGGCAGTGTCGTTGACATAGATAAAGCGCATGCTGGTCCGATCGACCAGGTATATCGCGTCGGCTGTGGCGTTCATGGCCACGTCAAGGCGCCGCAAGTTGTCGACGTCCCGCACCTGTTTCGTAATGTCCTTTCCCACGCCCCGATAGCCCGTGAATGCGCCGGAGGAATCGAATACCGGATCGCCGCTGATCGAGAGATAGCGCTGGATGCCGTCGGCGCCCAGGCGCGAGAACTCGAAATCGCGGAACGACAGGTGCGCGTCTAGCACCGCCCGGTGCGCCTGCCAGCCTGCTTCATCGGGTGAAAGACACGGGATGTCCCAGCGGCGCTCGCCGATCTGGGTGGGCCGGCGGAACACCGGCGCCGCGCCCGACTTGGTGGCCGAGCCGCGCCGCGTGAGCCGATGTTCCGTATCGCTTTCCCAGTAGAAGTCGGAGGACATTTCGGTCAGACTCCGAAAGCGCGCCTGACTCTCCTGCAGCTTGCGGTTTGCCGCCTGCAATTGGGTGATCTTGTCCTCGAGCTTGCGCGCGAGCGCGGCATCGTGCAGAGCGTGGAAAGTGGTGTCGTCAAACGGCGCCGCCGCGGCGGGCGCAGCGTGCCCGGCCCACTGCTGCATCACCGCGCGCAACTCCCCGAGAAATTCCTCCGCCTCGAGAGGTTTGACGAGATAGCGCACGGCACCCAGCGCCATGGCGAAATGCTCGTCCTCGGGGTGGACATAAGTGGCTGAGTAGAATATGAACGGAATGGCCCTAAGGCCGGCATCCTGCATCCAGGCGCGGCAGAGGGTGAATCCGTCCATCTTCGGCATCAGTGCGTCGGAGACGACGACATCGGGCAGGTCGCGCCGCGCGGAGTCCAGCGCCTCCAGACCGTCACCCGCGACCGTCACCCGGTAGCCGTTCGCCTCGAGCAGCATCTTGAGGAGGGTGCGGTTCTCCCCATGGTCCTCGACGACCAGCACGTGAGTCATGAGACGCCTTTCCGTCAAGTTTTCGACACCTAATCGCAAGGCAGTCTAACAGACCCAGACAAAGCAGACGATCGCAAGGGCGCAACGATCAGTCCTGTCTATTCACCTTGATACGGGCACCTGAACACATGGTCATACTACTGCGACGCGCCACATCAGACAGTGTTGAAACTCGCTTGAATTTCCCACAGCGTTCCCCTTTCTCGGAAAGCCCGATCGGCACCGCCTCATGCTCTTTTTACTGGCGCTACGACTGGAAGCCCGCGCGCGGCAGCGCCGAGGCCAGGCTGTACAGTGATTTTCTCGTCGCCAGGGACTGGATCTAGCTGGCAAATCGGCACTCCAGCGCAAGCACGCGTGCGAGGCTCTCGGCTCGCCTCGGCCTATTGCCGTAGCCGGCCGATACCCTGTGTCACCAGCCCCTTGACTTCGAGCCGGGCAAAATCCGTGAACGCCCGGGCCGTTGCCGACAGCTGCTTGCCCACGGGGTAGGCAAAGTACCAATGGTTTTCCAGCGGGAAACCGTCGACGTCCAGACAAACCAGCTGGGACGGCTCGTGCTCCAGTCCAAGCGTGAAGCGCGACATGATCGCCACGCCCAGGCCGGCCAGGATGGCCTCTTTGATCGCCTGGTCGTCGCTCAGCTCCATGCTGATCCTCGGTGCAAGCCCGCGCTGTTCGAACAATCTTGTCACCAGCCGGCGTGTCCCGGACCCGGGTTCGCGCATGAGGAAGGGCTCGGCCGCGATGCGCTCGAAGCTGATTTGCCGGGCGTTGGCGAGCGCATGGTCGTCGCGCGCGAACACCACCAGCGGATTGGGCAGAAGCGCCTGGGTCACGATGTCTTCCCTCTCCAGCGGCGAGGCGAAGATGTACAGATCGTCCTCGTTGTTCGCAAGCCGATCGAGGAGCGTCTTGCGGTTGTGAATCTCCAGCGACGCTTCCACGTCAGGGTAGCGCTGGAGGAAAGCGCCGAGCATGCGCGGGGCGAAGTACTTGCCGGTCGTGCAGACAGCCAGCCGTAGATGCCCGCTCTCCACGGCGCGCAGGCCGTTGAGTGTTTCATCGAGCGCCGAGAATGCGCGAAATACGTCATTGCAGCCGGCGTACAGGCGTTCACCCGCGTCCGTCAGGTACACGCGCCTGCCTACCTGTTCGAACAAGGGCAGGCCGACGGTCTCGGTCAGTTTCTTGATCTGCACCGAGGCGGTGGGCTGGGCCATGTGCAGCTCTTCGGCGGCGCGGGTAAGGCTCCCGAGTCTCGCACTCGCCTCGAAAACGCGAAGTTGCGGGAGCGTTCCGTGCTTGAGGTAGCGTCGGATATTAGCTTGCGGCATGGCGATTCCTCCTGGAACCGGTTGCGATTCCGCCATGCCCTAAACGCACAGCGGCCTTCACCTCTGGATGAAGGCCGCTTTCAAAAAACTACCTTCACCCGTTGGGCAAAGGTCTCGCTTGCACGATGCCGACGCGACCGGGGCGTAAAGCCCGTATTGACGACCGCGTCACAGCAGCCACCGGCTGCCGAAGCTACTCCCCTTTGGAGGGGTGCCCGGCTCCCGCCGGGACACACACTTTCTTTATAGCAGACTATCTTCAGGTAATCAAGATTTCGGATGCAATCCATCAGGATTTCGGTGCCGGTGTCAGTCATTATGAATCGTAATGCCAGCCATGACGAACCGTTCGTCTGGCTTTGCTTTCGTAATGCGAGCCATCACGAACTTCAAATTTTCTTTGCCGTCTCGGCCATCCATACTTGCTTGAACGAACGCGGGAACACGTGGCGGATGTCTGCCGGCGCATCCCGAAAACCCAAAGGAGGCTGCGATGCAAGACAGAGAAGCCCACGGCAAGCCGATCGAAGAACTCGTCGGCAGCCTGCAGACCCACCTCGAACGCGGTCTGCCGCTGCAGGAGGCGCAGGAGCGTCTGGCGAAGTTCGGCGCCAATGAACTGACGGAACGGCCGCGGCCGGGATTCCTCGCGCTGCTATGGGATCAGTTCAACAATTATCTGGTGATCATTCTGATCATCGCGGCGCTGGTGTCGCTCGCGCTCGGCGAGTACGTCGATTCCATCGCCATCATGTTCATCGTGGTGCTGAACGCGGTGGTCGGCGTCATCCAGGAATCCAAGGCGGAACAGGCGCTCGCGGCGCTGAAGAAGATGTCCGCTCCCAATGCCCAGGTCATCCGCGACGGCCGGCAACTGACGATTCCGGGCCGGGAGATCGTGGGCGGCGACATCGTCCTGCTGGAAGCCGGAAACTTCGTTCCCGCCGATCTGCGTCTGGTCGAGAGCGTCAATCTAAAGATCGAGGAGGCATCGCTGACGGGCGAATCGGTGCCGGTGGAGAAGAACGCCAGCGTGGTGCTGGACAAGGAAATACCGCTGGGCGACCGCAAGAACACCGCCTTCATGGGCACGCTGATCACCTACGGGCGCGGCAAGGGACTGGTGACCGGCACGGGCATGAACACGCAGATCGGGCTCATCGCCGAAATGATCCAGTCGTTCGAGGCCGAGGACACGCCGCTGCAGAAGAAGCTCGAGCATCTGGGAAAGGTCCTCGGAACGGCGTGCCTCGCCATCTGCGCGCTGGTGTTCATTTACGGTCTGTTCCGCGACACGCACCTCACTGAAGCCCTGAACGGCGGCTTCCTGAATTATCTGGAGGCCGAGAAGAAGGACATCATCAATCTGTTCATGACCGCGGTGAGTCTCGCCATCGCCGCGGTTCCCGAAGGCCTGCCGGCCATCGTGACCATCTGCCTCGCCCTGGGGATGCAGCGCATGATCAAGCACCACGCCTTGATCCGCAAACTCCCGGCGGTGGAGACGCTCGGTTGCGCTACCGTAGTCTGCTCGGACAAGACCGGTACCCTGACGCAGAACCAGATGACCGTGGTGCAGGGATGGACCGGCGGCAAGCGGTTCCGAATAACGGGAGAAGGCTATGACCCGAGCGGTCAATTCTTCGCCGGCTCGGAGCCGTTCGATCCGCGCACCGATCCGGACGCGAGCGTGCTGCTGCACGGGGCGCTCGTCTGCAACGACGCGAAACTCGAGGAAAGAAGCGACGATGCCGGCAAGCGCTCGTGGCAGATCATCGGCGATCCCACGGAAGGCGCCATGGTCGTTGCCGCCGCGAAAAGCGGATACCGGCGCGGCGAGCTGGAACAGGCGCTGCCGCGGATTCAGGAGATTCCCTTCGATTCCGACAGAAAGCGCATGACCACGATACACCGCGTCGAAGGCGCGCACGGCCAGTCCGTCTTTTCCGGCGTCGGCTCGCCGCCGATCGTCGCCTTCGTCAAGGGCGCGCCCGACGTCATTCTCGATCTGTGCCGCCAACGGCTGGACTCCGGCCAGGCCGCCGGTCTGACCGACGACAGTCGCGCGGCGATACTCGAGCAGAACCGCGACATGGCGAGCAACGCGCTGCGGGTGCTCGCCGTGGCCTATCGCCCGTTGCAGGAAGTCCCGGCCAGCGTAACCCCGGAAACCGTGGAGACGGATCTCGTCTTCGTCGGGCTGCTCGGCATGATCGATCCGCCGCGGCCCGAAGTGGTCGAGGCGCTGAAGGTGGCCCGCGGCGCCGGCTTGAAGAGTGTCATGGTGACCGGCGATTACAAGGACACCGCCGAGGCCATCGCGCGGGATATCGGCCTCCTGACCCCCGGGGGCCTGGTGCTGACCGGTCCGGAAATCGAAAAGCTCAGCGACGAGGAACTCACGGCCAGGACCGACAAGCTCGAAGTGTGCTGCCGGGTTTCACCCCAGCACAAGACGAGGATCGTCGACGCGTTCAAGGCGCGCGGCCACGTCGTCGCGATGACCGGCGACGGCGTCAACGACGCGCCGGCCCTGAAACGGGCGAACATCGGCGTCGCCATGGGCATCACCGGCACGGATGTGGCCAAGCAGACTGCGGACATGGTTCTCACCGACGACAATTTCGCCAGTATCGTCGCGGCCATCGAGCAGGGGCGGATCATCTATTCCAATATCCGCAAGTTCGTCTACTTCCTGCTCGCCTGCAACATCGGCGAAATCCTCATCATATTCGGCGCCATGCTGATGGGCTTGCCAATCCCGTTGCGGCCGGTTCAGTTGCTTTGGCTGAATCTGGTCAGCGACGGCGCCCCCGCCCTCGCTCTGGGGCTGGAGAAGGGCGATCCCGACATCATGAAGCACCCGCCGCGGTCCCCGACGGAGCCTGTCATCAACCGGGACATGGCGATCGGTATCGGTGTTGTCGGACTGGTGGACGCACTTGCAATTCTCGCCGTCTTCTATTTGGCCCTGCAGCGCTATCCTGATCAGTTGGTGGCGGCCCAGACCATCGCCTTCGTTACTCTCTGCAGCTCGGAACTCATCCGCGCGTTTACCGCCCGGTCCGAGTACCACAGCGTCTTCTCCATCGGCGTGTTCTCCAATCGCTGGATGGTGTGGGCCGTCGGGGTGTCGTTCCTGCTGGTCTTGATGGTGGTATACGTGCCGTTCCTCAGGCCCTTCTTCGACACCGTGCCGCTTACTGCGGATGACTGGCTGTTCATGCTGCCGTTCTTCTTCGCCTCGCCGGTTGCCATGGAATTGCTCAAGGTGTACTTCCGCAAGCGCACGGCAGCGACCATGGAAACGGCCCCGGTGTTTGGCGCAGCTGGAGCCGGCTTCGCGCAACAGGGCGGAAGTCTCGCATCGATGTCGCAACAATTCGCAGGAGGGAACACCATGTTGAAAATACTCATCCCGATCGACGGTTCCCGCAATTGCCAGTTCGCGGTGAAGCATGTCATCAAGGAATTCATGAACAACACGGCGATGGAGATTCACCTGTTGAACGTCCAGGCGCCGTTCACCAGGGACATTGCGCGCTTTGTCAGCAGGAAAACCCTCCACGACTACCACCGCGATGAGGCCGACAAGGCCCTGGGTCCGGTCAGGCAGATGCTCGACAGCTTCAGTATTCCCTACTCGGTGCACGCCGAGGTGGGTGAGCGGGCGAAAATCATCACCGATACGGCCCGCCGCCTGCGCTGCGACCACATCGTGTTGAGCACGGCGCGCAAGAACTCGCTCACCCGGCTGGTGGAGAACTCGCTCACCAACAAGGTGCTCGAATTGACTACCGTGCCGGTCGAGGTGATCGCCGGCGACGCAGTGTCGAAGTGGGAGCGCTACGGCATTCCGGCCGGTGTCGGGACCGTGCTCGCGCTCATGCTGGCCGCCGCGGACTGACGGGCGGAAAGGCGCCGCAACGGCGTCCTCGCCGCCAGGCACGCCGGCCCCGGGTGCGGGCCGCCTAGCCTTCGTGCGCTGCGCGGCTGTCCGCGGGCGCCTCTTCGCGGGCGCTCATGCCGTAGTCGCGCAGGACGCCGGCGACGCGCAGGCGGTAATCCGCAAACACCCCATTGCGGCCGCGCGCCTGCGCCAGGCGGTGGCCGTCGAAGCGGCGCCACTGTTTCACCGCCTCCTCGTCGCGCCAGAACGACAGCGACAGCATCTTGCCCTCATTGGTGAGGCTGGCAAAGCGCTCGATCGAAATGAAACCGTCCTGCTGCTCCAATTCCGGCCGCAGCGAAGCGGCGATATCCAGGTATTCCTGTTTGCGCCCGGGCGCCGGAATCACTTCAAAAATGACCGCGATCATGGGAAGTTCCTTTCGCGTGCGTTAACACCGATGCTATTTCTGGAGCTTCGCATCGGCACTGGCGCGGTAATGCCGGTTGGCGTCCTCGGGCTTGCCGATGCGATCGAATAATCGCGCCAGCGCGACGTGCGCTGCGCGGCTCGGTTCCTCGGACAGGCTCGCCTCGAGGTAGCTCTGTGCCTTGCCCCACAGCTCCTGTTGCAGGCACAGGCGCCCGAGCGTCAGCAACAGCGCGCGCTCGCGCGGCCGCGACTTCAACCACTTCTCCGCGCGCTCGATTTGCGCCCGGATATCGGCGCCCAGGCATTCGCCATAGAGCAATATCAGCTGCTCGCTCCACTCCGCCTCCAGTGCAGCCTCGACGATCTCGTGCGCACGGCGGCAATCGCCGAGCGCAATGAACAACTGCGCCGCGGTGCGGGCGACGCGCGCATCGACCCGGTCTTCGGTATGTTGCCAGCACTCGAACAGTCCAGTCGCATCCCCTGCATGCTGGCGCAAGGCCTCGACTTGCGCGGTGATCCGCAGTTGCGTCGCCGCCACCTCGGCCAGCACGCCGCGCTTGCCCATGGCCGTGGCGAGACGCCGCACCTCGTCCCAGTGGCCCAGGCGCTGGTGCGCTTTCATCAACATGCGCTGGGTGGCGATGCGCTTGCCTCCGCTCGCGGACAATTCGCGCAGGACCGCGAGCGCGTCGTCGTAGCGGCGATCGTCGAGAAGCAGGCTCGCCTGCACCGCGAGCCGGGCCTGCCGCGTGTCGGTATCGTGGCTCTCGGCGCGTGCGAGCCACTGGTCGCGCCGCTCGAGCTCGCGCAATTCGGCAGCGGAGCGCGCCGCGATCAGGGCGGAGAGGGCCGGCGCCTCGCCGAGTTCGTAGGCCTCGCCGGCCGATTTCTCGGCGCGGGAGTAACGCCCCTCGAACAAGGCCTGTAACGCGGCGATCATCGCCGCGCGCCCTTTCTCGCCGCGCCGGCGCAAGCGGAATGCGCGCACATGCAACGGCAGGCGCAGGGTATGCGCGACCAGGCGCAACAGCATGTAGCCTAGCGCGAAGCCGGCAACCCCAAACAGGATGGCAAGATTGAGCGAAAGCTCGACGCGATAAGGCGGGAACACAAGGATGGCATAGCCGTCGTTGAGATGCGCGGCGAGCGACAGGCCCACCGCCAGCGCAAACACCGCCAGCACCCACATCAAGCCGCGCACGCTAGCGTCCCGTCGCGATCATCGCACGGCCTTTTCGCGTGCCACCTTGAAATTGCGCACCGCCGCAAGGCTGTCCGCGATGGTCGGCAGTTCCACGTTGATGCTGCTCGCTGAAAGCTGCTTCAGGCTCGCCAACGCGGTGGCGGTGCTCTTTGCGCGCGTGTCGTAGTAGCGCGTCACCCAGGCGGTTGCCGTTTGCAGGTCGGTGCGGAAGCGCGCCGGGTCGCGTGCGAGCAGCGCCTGGCGCGCATTGAGCAGGCGCAGTTGCAGGTTCTCACGCAGAAAGTACGCCTGCGTCGGAGGCAACAGCGCCGCATCGTGCCGATCCATGTTGCTGATGCGCACCAGCTGCTTCATTTCGTCCCACACCTCGGTCAGCACGCGCGCCCAGACGCCGTTTGCGCCCGCCGGCTCCGCCGCCTTGGGCGGCGATTGCAGGCGTTGGTCGAACTGCAGCGGCAGCGAGTCGACGCTCGCTATCAGGTTGTCCAGGCGCAGCGCCATACCCGCAATATCCAGATTGGGCGCGGCTTTCAGGCGCTCGATGTCGCGATTGAGCACGCGCCGCAGTGGGATGAACTGCGGCCGGTCCGGGCGCGCCAGGCGCCCCTCTGCGGTTTGCAGCGCGAGCAGCGCCGCCTGCACGTTCCCGGCGAGCTGCAGTTGCTGCGACGCCACCGTGAGTATCTGCTCGATTTCGGCCAGCGCCCATTCGTCGCGGCTGCGCGACAGTTCCTGATACAAGGCTTCCAGCGCCACCTGCTGGCTTTGCGACTCGGCGATCTTGTTCTCGAGCACGGTGAGTTTGGCTTGTGCCTCGCGCACCGCCTCCTGCGCTTGCTTCGCCAACAGCAGGCCCTCGCCGGCCGCGCTGTCGCTCGCGCGCAGGCGCTGGCCCAGCTCTTCGCGGATGGCGCCGACCTGGCTGCGCGTGTCGTACCATTGCCAGCACACCACGACGATCGCGCCGGCGAGCGCCAGCGTCACCGGCGTGCGCCAGGAACTCGCCGGCGTTTCGCCCTCGCTGCGGCCGCTCGGTTCCTCCGGCTGCGGTGCAGGCGGCGCGGGCCCGGCGGCGGGCTGGGCAGTTTCGGGAGTGCTTTCGTTCATGACTGTCGGGCGGGGAATGCGGATGTCACACTGTAGCAAAAAAAGCGGCCAGCCCTGCTACCAGGCCTTCGTCGCCCGGACCGGTCAGCACCACGGTTCGCACGCCCAGGGCGCGCGCGGCTGCGGCAATGCGCTCGTGCGGGGCAAATAGCGGCGTTTGCTGCAGGCACTGCCGGCCCGCCTCGCCCAGCATGTCATGGAGGTTAGCCAGCCCCTCGCTCGAGGTCACGGTGAACGCATCGAGCTCATGCCTTTCCCACAGAGCGAACAATGGCGCGGCATCGGCTTCAGGCCGGCCGCGGCGGTAGCATTCAGCGTATTCCACCGCGGCGCCGCGCGCCACCAGCGTGTCGCCCAGGAGTTCGCGCCCTGTGTCGCCGCGGAAAATCACCACGCGCTTGCCTGCCGCATTCTTCAGTTCTGGCAGATCGAGCAGGGCCTCGCTGTCGAAACGCGCGCGCGGCGCGATCACAGCGCCAAAGCCGTGGCGTTGCAAGGCGCGTTCGCTGCCGCGGCCCACCGTGGCGACGCGCAGTCCGGCCGGCCAGGCGCGCCGGGCACGCACCAGGGCCAGCGCCTTGTCCACCGCATTGGCGCTGACGAAAATAGCCAGGTCGAATGCGTCCAGCCGGTCGACGAGCGCAAGTACCGGCCGCAAATCCACGGCATCCAGAATCTCCAGCGCCGGGAACAGCACCGGCTCGCCGCCGGCGGTGCGAACCAGCGCGGCCAGATGCGTCGACTGGCCGGCGGGCCGCGTCACCACGACACGGCGCCCCGCGAGGGCGGGCGGGCTCATAGGAGCGCGGCGAGGATGCGATCGGCGCCTTGCGCGCGCAATTCGCCGGCAAGGCGCGCGCCCAGCTCCTCGGGCGAGGCCGATGGACCGGACACCCGGGCCGTCACCATCGTCTTGCCGTCCGGATTGGCCACCAGGCCGCGCAACTCTATGGTCGATCCGGTGACGCTGGCGTAGGCGGCGAGCGGCAATTGGCAACTGCCGCCGAGAGCCCGGCTCACCGCGCGCTCGGCGCGCACGGCGAGTTCGGTGGCGCGGTGGTTGAGCGAGGCAAGGCACTCGGCGATGTCGCGGCGCTCGGCGCGATATTCGATCGCGAGCGCGCCCTGCCCTGCGGCGGGAACGCTTTGCTCGATGCTCAGCACCGAGCGGATGCGCTCACCCAGGCCCAGCCGCTTGAGGCCGGCAGCAGCGAGGATGATGGCGTCGTGATCGCCGCGGTCGAGTTTGGACAGCCGCGTATCGAGATTGCCGCGCAGGCTGTTTACCACGAGCTGCGGATAGCGGCTGCGCAGTTGTGCCTCGCGCCGCAGGCTCGAGGTGCCGACCACGGCACCGGCGGGCAAGGCATCCAGGGTGTCGAACCGGTTCGAAACAAAAGCGTCGCGCGGATCCTCACGCTCCATGATGGCGCCCAGGGCGAAACCGGCGGGCAATTCCATCGGCACGTCCTTGGCCGAGTGCACTGCCAGATCGGCGCGGCCCTCTGCCAGCGCCAGTTCCAGTTCTTTCACGAACAGGCCCTTGCCGCCGATCTTGGCAAGCGAAGTGTCCAGGATCTCATCCCCGCGCGTGGACAGGGCAAGGAGTTCGACGCGGCAATCCGGATATAATCCGCGCAGCCGGTCGCGCACATGCTCGGCCTGCCACATGGCGAGGCGGCTCTGGCGCGTGGCGATGACGATACGATCAGGATGACTCAAGACTGGATATTTTCCGGGGCCGCACGCCGGGTGCCGACGCGCTGGATTCTAGCATGCCTCGCTGCGCTCTTTGCCGCGGCGCCGGCGTTCGCGCAAATGGTCGAGGCGCTCGATTTCGCGGCGGATGCGCGCCAGGCGGCCGGGCGCAGGATCCCGTTGCTGGTGCTGTTCTCCGAGGCCGGCTGCCCGTGGTGCGCGCGCGCACGCCAGGAGTTCCTGCTGCCGATGCAGCGCAACCCTGAATACCATGCCAAGGTGATGATGCGCGAAGTCGGCGTCGACAGTTCCGCGGCCCTGGTCGATTTTGCCGGCAGGAAAACGACGCAAGCCGAATTCGCGCGCAGCCACCACGTGCTCATGGTACCGACGGTGGTGCTGTTGGGCTCGCACGGGGAGACGCTGGCCGAGCCGCTGGTGGGCTTTCGCATTGCCGATTACTACGGCTACCACCTCGATCAGCGCATCGACGCCGCATTCGCCCAAGTACGCGGCAGCCGATAGCAGGCTGAAATGCGCAACACGCGAAGGACGCCGACGAAAATCATGGCGAGTTGTCGTGCGCGTCCTCCACGGTACCATTAACCGGTCGCGAGTTCTTTCACCAACGGCCACTGGCGCCGGCTCACCGGAAGTTTCTCCGCGCACCCGTCGAGCAACACCACCCAGCCGTGCTCGCCGTCCTGGACCTCCGTCTTCTCAAAACCGCGGATGCGCGACTTCGCCGCGAGGCAGTTGCGGTGGATGCGCACGAAGGCCTCGGCAAATTCCTGCTCCAGGTGGCTCAAGGATTCCTCCAGCAGATGCTCGCGCTCCGCGGTGCGGATGGTGACGTACTTCAATTCCGCCTTCAGATAGAGAATTTCAGTCACCGGCACCAGCGTGATACGCCCGCGCTCGGGCACCGACAGATGCCGGCGCGGCGCATTTTCCAGTTCGCGCAGTGATTCGCCGCTGGGAGCGGCGAGGCCGCGCGCGCGCTCCAGCGCGGCCAGTAACCGCGCCCGGCGCACCGGCTTCAACAGATAATCGAGCGCGCGCAACTCGAACGCCTTGATCGCGTACTCGTCGTAAGCGGTTACAAAAATGATCGCGGGTGGCGAATCCAGCGCGAGCGCGTGGCGCGCGAACTCGATGCCGCTCATCTGCGGCATGCGGATGTCGACCAGCACCAGGTCCGTTTTAACAGAGGCGAGCACCTCGAGCGCCTCGCGCCCGTTGGCGGCTTCTCCCACCACCTTCGCCGGCGCGAGCGGCGCACAGTCGGCGATCAGCTCCTTCAGGCGCGAACGTGCCGGGGCCTCATCGTCGACCAGCACCACTTTCAGCGCCTCGGTCAACTCTGCCTCCGGTACCGCTGCGCAAGCTGCCCCGTGCCTCGGGACCGGATCAGCGCGGTGGTGAAGCCGGTGATATTGCCGGGCGGCAGGATGCGCAACGCAACACCCAGGTTGCGGAAATCCGGCGGGGAGTCGGACGGCGCGTTTTGTTCTATACTTGGCATGGATAAAGTATTGAAAGCCAAAGTTAAATAGCACAGACACAGGCGCAAGAACGCCTGTTTTTTTCGATTCTGACCGCATTCAGGGCAATGAGCAAGAACACGCACAAGAAACCGCGCACTCGCGCCGCCTGGTCGGGACGCTTCGCCGAACCCGTGGCGGAGCGGGTGCAACGCTATACCGCTTCGATCTCGTTCGACAAGCGCCTGGCCGAGTACGACATTCGCGGCTCGCTTGCGCACGCGCGCATGCTCGCCGCGTGTGCGGTGATCTCCAGGCGCGACCTCGCCGCCATCGAATCCGGCATGCGCGCCATTCTCGCGGAGGTGCGCAGCGGCAAGTTCAAGTGGTCGCTCGCCGACGAGGACGTGCACCTCAACATCGAGCGCCGCCTGACCGCGCTCGCGGGCGATGCCGGCAAGCGCCTGCACACGGCGCGCTCGCGCAACGACCAGGTCGCGACCGACGTGCGCCTGTGGTTGCGCGACGCGATCGACGCCCTGGGCGCGCAGCTCGCGGCGCTGCAGGCGAGCCTCGTCGATCTGGCCGAGCGCCACGCAGACACGGTAATGCCCGGCTTTACCCACCTGCAGGTGGCACAGCCGGTGACTTTCGGCCACCACCTCATGGCTTATTTCGAGATGTTCGCGCGCGATCGCGGGCGCCTTGCCGACTGCCGCAAGCGCGTCAACCGGCTGCCGCTCGGCGCCGCCGCGCTCGCCGGAACCTCCTACCCGATAGATCGCGACATGGTGGCGAACGAACTGGGCTTCGACGGCGTCTGCGCCAACTCGCTCGATGCGGTCTCCGACCGCGACTTCGCCATCGAGTTCTGCGCCTCGGCCGCGCTCGTCATGACCCACATTTCGCGGCTGTCCGAGGAACTGGTGCTGTGGATGAGCCCGCGCTACGGTTTCATCCGCCTGCCCGACCGCTTCTGCACCGGATCGTCCATCATGCCGCAGAAGAGGAATCCTGACGTTCCCGAGCTCGCGCGCGGCAAGAGCGGCCGCGTCGCCGGCCACCTGATGGCGCTGCTCATGCTGATGAAAGCGCAACCGCTCGCCTACAACAAGGACAACCAGGAGGACAAGGAACCGCTGTTCGACAGCGTCGACACGCTCGCCGACACCCTGGCGATTTTCACCGACATGGTCGCCGGCATCGACGTCGACGCGGGCGCGATGCGCGCGGCGGTGCTCGAAGGCCATGCGACTGCGACCGACCTCGCCGACTATCTGGTGAGAAAAGGCCTGCCGTTTCGCGATGCACACGAAGCGGTGGCGCGCGCGGTGCGCCGGGCGGATGCGCGCGGCTGCGATCTCGCCGCGCTCAGCCTGGCCGAATTGCGGCAATTCTCGCCCCTCGTTCGCGCCGACGTATTCAAGGTACTGACTCCCGAGGGTTCGCTCGCCAGCCGCGACCATGCCGGCGGCACCGCGCCCAAGCGCGTGCGCGCCGCGGTGAAGCACGCGCGCAAGGGGTTGAAATAGCCGGCAATGGAAAAAATCGGCAAGTACCAGGTCCTGAGAAAACTCGGGGAAGGCGCCACCAGCGAGGTGTACCTGTGTCACGACCCTTTCGCCAACCGCGAGGTTGCCATCAAGGTGGTGTTCCCCGATTCGGTCAGCGATGAGGAGAACCGCAACCTGTTCAAGAAGCTGTTCATCACCGAAGCCTCGCTCGCCGGCAAGCTCGCGCATCCGCACATCGTGCAGATCTACGACGCGGTGGTGGACGAGGGCATCAGCTACGTGGTGATGGAATACGTCGACGGCGGTACGCTCGAACCGCACTGCAACGCGGACGCCCTGCCGCCGGTAAACAGGATCCTCGAGATCATTTTCAAATGCACCCGGGCCCTTGATTTCGCCAACCGCGCCGGGGTCATCCACCGCGACATCAAACCGGCCAACATCCTGCTGCACGGCGAGACCGACATCAAGATTTCCGATTTCGGCTCGGCGCTGCTTACCACCAGCATTGTCACCCAGGTAAGCGGCATCGGCTCCCCCGCCTACATGTCGCCGCAGCAGATCAAGGAGCATCCGCTCACGCTTCATACCGACATCTATTCGCTGGGTGTGGTCATGTACCAGCTGCTGACCGGGCAACTGCCGTTCCAGGCCAGCAACAACTTCAGCATGATGTACCAGATCACCAACGTCGAGCCGCAGCCGCCCTCCAGTCTGCGGCCGGATATTCCTCCCGCGGTGGACGGGATCGTGCGCAAGGCGATGCAAAAGGAACTCGAGCAGCGCTATCAGAACTGGGATCGATTCTCCGACGACCTGGCGGCAGTCATCAGCAGTGAACAGGCGGCGCAGAAGAAGGAAGATTTTGCCGACAGCGAGAAATTCAACATCCTGCGCGACCTTCCCTTCTTCGCCAACTTCGCCGACGCCGAGCTGTGGGAGGTGATGCGCGTCAGCAGCTGGGCCTACTGCAAGCCGGGCAAGGCGCTGATATTCGAGGGAGAGACGGGCGATTTCTTCTGCCTGCTCGCGTCTGGCGAAGTCAAAGTGATCAAGCAGGGCAAGCTGCTCAACATACTCAATGCGGGCGAATGTTTCGGCGAGATGGCCTACATCTCCCGCGCGAACGGCAGCGTGCGCAGCGCGGACATCGTCGCCCTCTCCGAGTCGCGCGTCATCACCATTCGCAACGAAGACCTCGATCGCGCCTCTGACATGTGCCGGCACAAGTTCGACCGCGCCTTCATGGCGATTCTGGTCGAGCGCCTCTCCCTTTCCAATACGCGGCTCATCGGCATCTGAGACATTCCATGCACGGTTCGCTGCTTGCGGCGATCGGCGACGCCCTGTCCGCAGCCCTGGGCCGGCAGGTGAAGCTGCGCGGCGCGGGTGAAGTCGGCGGTGGCTGCATCAATCAATCCTTTCGCGTCACCGACGGCAGCGAAAGCTGGTTTGTCAAAATCAACCGTCCGGACCGTGCCGACATGTTTGCCGCCGAAGCGGACGTCCTGCGCGCCCTCGCGCCAGGGCCGCTGCGCGTGCCGCTGGTGCTCTGTTGCGGCAAAACGAGCGAGCAAAGTTTCCTCGCGCTCGAATGGCTCGATCTTCGCGCCGGCGCGCCTCGCGAATATGCGAAGTTCGGCGAACAGCTGGCGCGCCTGCACGCGCTTACCGGGCCGAAGCATGGCTGGCGGCGCGACAACTACATCGGTTCCACGCCGCAAAGCAACGCGGTGGATGATTCGTGGCCGCGGTTTTTCGGCAAGGCGCGGCTGGCGCCGCAATTCGATCTCGCCAGAAGCAAGGGCCATGCGGCTCTCTGGGCCAAGGGCGAAGCATTGCTCGAAGCGCTGCCCGGCTTGTTCGGCGCCCATGCGCCGCGCCCCTCGCTCCTGCACGGCGATCTGTGGGGCGGCAACGCCGCGTTCCTCGGCGACGGCACGCCGGTGATTTTCGACCCTGCGGTCTATTACGGCGACCGCGAAACCGATGTCGCGATGACGGAACTGTTCGGCGGCTTTCCCGAAGACTTCTATGCCGCCTACCGCGCGCACTCGCCCCTGGACCCGGGCTATCGCGTGCGCAAGACGCTGTACCAGCTGTACCACGTCGTTAACCACGCCAATCTTTTCGGTGGCGGCTACGCGGCGCAGGCGGAGAGGATGATGGACAGGCTGGCTGCCGAGGTGTGAGACGGGAAATTCAGCGGAGACCCGCGTCCCTCTTGGCTCTCCGGCCGATTTGCGCGTAGGCGGCTACTATGCCTTGCTTCGCGACCTCTTAAGCGTCGCCGAAAGATCGAACTCCGATAACCGGCGTGGCCGGCTTCGGCTCGGTTTGATCTTGACCAGACCGTAGCCCGCCTCGGGGTCGGGCAGCGCAACCCGGCGCCGCACAAGCAGGCGAATGGTGCCGCCCTCGTCGATAAACTCAAGCTGCGTGCCGGGCGTCAATTCGTAGCGCGCGCGAATTTCGGCGGGAATTACAATTTGGCCATTTTCGCTAACTGTGGCGACAGTCATAAAGGACTTCGGAAGTCAGATAATGGAGGGTGCGTAGCATACCGCTTACCAAGTGGGCTATCTACTGCAAATCTAGTGCCGACAACCCAAGGTATCTCGGGCACGCGAGAGAAATCCGAGATAACGGACTGGCGCAACATCTGACCGCGGTGGAACTGCGGATTGAAAAGACTGCGAAAGTAAATTTGCGCATCCACTTCACGCACCCATTGTAGCCTTCCGGGGTGAGAGAGGGAGCTACAACGTTTGAGTCGCTACCCCCTACGGGGGCGACGACTCAAACATTCTCGCTTCGCGAGGCCTACAGGAAGCGGGCGGGTCGTTTCTCCCAACCTTACGCTATATCGCAGACAGGAAGATGAGCGCCCTGAACGCCGATATTACTCTTGATATCCATTTGGGTATAATACTCGGATGAGCAAGCAGGCGGTCAAGCAGTTGGAATGGGTTGGGTCATCGAAGAAGAATTTGTTGGCCATGCCTGACGCCGTTATCGATGTCATGGGTTACGCGCTCCATTTGGCACAAAACGGCCTCAAGCATGATCAGGCGAAGGCCCTCAAGGGTTTCGGCTCTGCCGGCGTCCTGGAAGTTGTCGAAGACGACGACGGCAAAACCTACCGAGCGGTCTATACGGTTCGGTTTAAGAACGCCGTATATGTGCTGCACTGCTTCCAGAAAAAATCCCACAAGGGGATCTCGACACCGAAACATGAGATGGATCTCGTCGATGCGAGATTGAAATTGGCAAGGTTGCACGCGGAAGGAGTGAAGAAATGACGCAGATCGAACGAGGCAGCGCCAATGTTTATGCAGACCTCGGGATAGGAAACGCGGAAGAGATGCTGGTCAAGGCGCAACTTGCCACCAAGATCGGGGAAATCATCAAGCAGCGCAAACTGACCCAAACCCAGGCGGCGAAACTGCTCGGCATTCCTCAGCCGAAGCTCTCCAACCTGTTGCGAGGTCAGTTTCGGGGAATCTCCGAGACGAAGTTGATTGAATGCCTGACCCGACTGGGGCGAAACGTCGAGATCGTCGTCACGGCCACCCCTCGGTCCAAGGTTGCCGGACGCGTATCGGTGGTATTTGCCTGACCGGATCGTTGTCCTGCGACCTCGGAATCACAGGATCGGGATTACCGGGGTCGCCGGCTAGCCCGGATCCATTGCGGGTTGCGCCTTACGCGCCCAGGAGCTTCTGCAACTCGCCTGACTGGTACATCTCGCCCATGATGTCGGAACCACCGACGAACTCGCCCTTGACATAGAGTTGCGGGATCGTCGGCCAGTTGGCGTATGCCTTGATGCCCTGGCGGATATCCGGGTTCGACAACACGTCAACGGTGAATACCTCCTTCGCGCCGCAGGCATTGAGCATGGCGATCGCGTTGGCGGAAAAGCCGCACTGCGGCGCCTGCGGCGTCCCTTTCATGTAAAGCACGACCGGATGGCCTGAAACCTGCTGTTTGATCAGTTCTTGCGTGTCCATTTACTACTCCTTGGCGAATACTTGAGTAAATTACTCAGCTTTGTATTTTACCGACTTGGAGGCCCTGCGGTCAACCCGATCCGCGGCCGATTTCGGCATGACCCCGTCGAATGGATGTTCCGCCTTTCGATCACGTGGAAGCATCGTTCGGACGCGTTCCACCGCTCACGCGCGGGATTCCGGCCAGATCGGGCCAGGATTGCACTTCCTGATATCCCTCCGCTTCGAGCAGCGTGCGGCAGGCTTCAGCCTGGTCGTAACCGTGCTCGAACAGCAGCCAGGCGCCCGGACCGAGATGCGTCCCCGCGGATGCGACGATGGCGCGGATGCAATCCAGCCCATCGGCGCCGCCCACCAGCGCACGCCGCGGCTCGAAGCGCACATCGCCCATCGCGAGGTGCGCATCCCCGGCGGCGACATAAGGCGGATTGGAGACGATCAGGTCGAACGTCTCTCCCGACAGCGCGCCGAACCAGTCGCCGCAAAGGAACCGTACGCTGGCGCCGTGGCGACTTGCGTTCGCGCGCGCGACGCTGAGCGCCGCGTAATCCACGTCCACTGCAGTCACGCGCGCCTGCGGCCGCCCTTTCGCCAGGGCGACGGCGATCGCGCCGCTGCCCGTTCCCAGATCGAGCACGCGCACGGCCGCTTTGCGCGGGATGCGCTCGAACGAGAGATCCACCAGCAACTCCGTTTCCGGCCGGGGGATCAGCGCCGCCGGCATGACCCCGAATTCGAGTCCGTAGAATTCACGCTTGCCCAGAATGTAGGCGATGGGCTCGCCCCGGCGGCGGCGTTCGACCAATGCGGCAAAAGCGTGCTCGTTCCCCGCGCTAGTCGCTTCGTCCGCGTGCGCGATCAGCCAGGCGCGCGTCTTGTCGAGCAAGTGTTCGAGCAGCATGCGCGCTTCCAGCGGCGGCAGGCCGCTCTGCGCCAGGAGTTCACCGATTGTCACGTCCGGGTCACGTCGACGTCGCTACGCGACTCAGGCCGCGGCTTCGTCGCCCAGCGCGGCGAGTTGCTCGGCCTGGTGCTCGGCGGCAAGCGCCCCGGTCAATTCGGCCAGGTCGCCATCCATGATGTCCTGGATCTTGTACAAAGTCAGGTTGATGCGATGGTCGGTGACGCGCCCCTGCGGAAAATTGTAGGTGCGGATGCGCTCGGAGCGGTCGCCTGAGCCGACCAGGCTCTTGCGCGTCGCCGCCTGCTTCGCCGCCTGCTCCCGCAGCTGCTTGTCCTTGATGCGCGCCGCCAGCACCGACAGCGCCTGCGCCTTGTTCTTGTGCTGCGAGCGCCCGTCCTGGCACTCGACCACGATGCCGGTGGGCAAATGCGTCACGCGCACGGCGGAATCGGTCTTGTTGATGTGCTGTCCGCCGGCACCGGAGGCACGGAAGGTATCGATGCGGATCTCCGCCGGATTGATGACCACGTCGTTGATTTCATCGGCTTCCGGCATCACCGCGACGGTACAGGCCGAAGTGTGGATGCGCCCCTGGGTCTCGGTCGCCGGCACGCGCTGCACCCGGTGGCCGCCGGATTCGAACTTGAGCTTGGAAAAAACGCCCTGGCCGACGATCTTGGCGATCACCTCCTTGAAACCGCCGACCTCGGATTGGCTCGCCGAAATCACTTCCACCTGCCAGCGATTGCGTTCGGCAAAGCGCGTGTACATGCGGAACAGGTCGCCCGCGAACAACGCCGATTCGTCGCCGCCGGTGCCGGCACGGATTTCGAGGAAGGTATTGCGCTCGTCGTTGGGGTCCCTGGGCAGCAGCAGCTGTTGCAATTCCACCTCGATCGCGGCCATCCGCTCCCTCGCGTCGCGGATCTCGGCTTCGGCGAAGGCCTTCATCTGCGCATCGGCGAGCATTCCCTGCGCCGTGCCCTCATCGGCTTCGGCCAGCTTGAACGAATGGTACAGATCCACTACCGGCGTGATCTCGGCGTGTTCGCGCGTGAGCTTGCGGTAGCTGTCCATGTCGCGCGCCACGTCTTCACTGGACAAAAGACGCGTGAGTTCGCCCAGGCGGCGCGCAAGCTGCTCCAGCTTCGAGGCAATAGAGGACTTCATCGCTGCGACGGCAAGTCCGCGGCCGGCTAGCGCGGGTTGCGGATCTGGTACAGGCGGGAAACGAGCTCGGTGAGCCGGGCGCGCTCTTCAGCGGAAGCTTCGTTGAGCGCCTGCGTCGGCGCATGCATCAGCTTGTTGGTGAGTCCGTGCGACAGCGCCTCCAGCACCTGCTTCGGATCGTCGCCGCGCGCGAGCAGCTTCAGCGCGCGCTGGACTTCTTCCCCGCGCGCTTCCTCCGCGTGGCTTCTGAGCGCGCGTATGGTCGGCACCAGCTCGCGCGATGACAGCCAGTGCAGAAAACCGCCAACATTGGTTTCGATAATGGCCTCGGCCTGCGCCACCGCCGACTGGCGCGCATCGACGCCGGTTTTCACCATCTGGCCCAGGTCGTCCACGGTGTAGAGGAACACGTCGTCCATGTCCGCGACCTCGGCTTCGATGTCTCGCGGCACGGCCAGGTCCACCATGAACATGGGCCGGTGGCGGCGCGCCTTGATCGCGCGTTCGACCGTCCCCTTGCCGAGGATGGGAAGCGAACTTGCGGTGCAGGACACCACGATGTCGTATTCGTGCAACTGCTCCGGCAGGTCGCGCAATTCGATCGCCTGGCCGTTGAAGCGGTGCGCGAGCGCCCGCGCCCGTTCCAGCGTGCGGCTCGCCACGGTGATGGCGCGCGGCTGCTGCGCGGCGAAATGCGTGGCGCAGAGCTCGATCATCTCGCCCGCGCCGATGAACAGGATCTTCTGCTCCTTCAGGCTGGGGAAAATGCGCGCGGCGAGCTTCACCGACGCCGCCGCCATCGACACCACGTTGGCGCCGATCTGGGTGTTGGTGCGCACCTCCTTGGCCACCGCGAACGAGCGCTGGAACAACTTGTGCAGCAGCGTGCCGAGGGTACCCGCCGATTCGGCAAGGCGCACCGCTTCCTTCATCTGTCCCAGGATCTGCGGCTCGCCCAGCACCATCGATTCCAGGCCCGAGGCGACGCGAAACGCGTGGCGCACCGCCTGTTCCTTGGGCAGGGTATAGAGGTAGGGCTTCAGCTCCTGCGGCTTCATCCGGTGATATTCGGCCATCCAGCCGAGCGCCTCGTGCGGCTCCGTCGCGGAACAGTAGAGCTCGGTGCGGTTGCAGGTGGAGAGGATCGCCGCCTCCCCTACCGGCTTGGTCTGAGTCAGTTCGCGCAACGCCGATTGCAGCTTTTCGGCGTGAAACACCATCTGCTCGCGGATCGCGAGCGGAGCGGTGTTGTGGTTCAGGCCCAGGGCGTATAGCTGCATTTCGATTCCGCAAGTTCAGACAACGGAATTGAGGGGCGCCCGCGCCGCGGCGTCCCCTCCAATTCCGGATTGCGTAATTATAAGCCAAGTCAAAGGCTTAGTCTTCGCTAGCGTTTGGCCTGGATCAAACGGCTCAACGCCGAACTGCGCGAACGGCCGCCTGCACGATGCTTTGCGCATCGACACCGAAGTAGCTTCTCAGCGCGGCGCGCGTGTCGCTGCGGCCGAAGCCGTCGGTCCCGAGGGCGACATATTTTCCCGGTACCCAGCCGCGGATGAGATCGGCCACCGCGCATACATAGTCGCTCGCGGCGATGACGGGTCCACCGCCACTGGCAAGGCATTGCTCCACCCAGCTCTTTCGCGGTGCATCGGGATGTTCCCGGTTCCAGCGCTCGCAATCGAGGCCGTCGCGGCGCAGTTCAGTGAAACTGGTGACGCTCCAGACATCGGCGGCAATGCCGTGCTCCCCGCCGAGGATCCCGGCGGCGGCGAGCGCTTCGCGCAGGATGGTGCCCGAGCCGAGAAGCTGGACGCGCGGAATTTTCTTCGCCCCGCCGGCTTTGGCAGCGGTGCCGCCCAGCGGCGATTCGCGCAAGCGGTACATACCCCGCTTGATCCCCTCCTCCGCGCCTGCCGGCAACGGCGGCTGCGCGTAGTTTTCGTTCATCACCGTGACGTAGTAGAACACGTCCTCCTGCGCATCCAGCATGCGCCGCATGCCGTCCTGCAGGATCACCGCGACCTCGTAGCCGAAACACGGATCGTAGGCGACGCAGTTCTGAATGGTGGAGGCGCTGAGGTGGCTCACGCCGTCCTGGTGCTGCAGGCCTTCGCCGGCGAGCGTGGTGCGGCCGGCGGTGGCACCGATCAGGAATCCGCGCGAGCGCGAATCGGCCGCCGCCCAGATCAGGTCACCGATGCGCTGAAAGCCGAACATCGAATAGAAAGCGTAGAACGGCAGCATCGGCATGGCGTGCGCGCTGTAGCTGGTGGCCGCGGCGATCCACGAGGACACCGCGCCCGCCTCGTTGATGCCTTCCTCGAGAATCTGGCCGTCCTTCGCCTCCTTATAGTAGAGCAGTTCGTCATGATCCTCCGGCTCATACAGCTGGCCGAACGCGGAATAGATGCCGATCTGGCGAAACAGCGTCTGCATGCCGAAGGTGCGCGCCTCGTCGGCGACAATCGGCACGATACGCTTGCCCAGCACCGGGTCTTTCAGCAACTGCGCCAGCATCTGCACGAACACCATGGTGGTCGACTGCTCGCGCCCGCTCGATCCCTCCAGCATCCTCGCGAATTGCGCGAGCGCCGGCACGGCGAGTTTCGGCGCGATGCTGGAGCGCGCCGGCAGATAGCCGCCCAGCGCCTCGCGGCGCGCATGCAGGTACCGCATCTCCGGCGCATCGGCCGCCGGCTTGAAAAAGCGCACCTGCTCGACATCCTCGTCCGTGAGCGGCAGCGAGAAGCGGTCGCGAAAAGCGCGCAGCGCTTCGAGATCGAGCTTCTTTTGCTGGTGCGTGGTCATCTTGCCCTGGCCCCAGTGACCCATGCCATAACCTTTCTTCGTCTGCGCGAGGATCACCGTCGGCTGACCGCTGTGATGCGCGGCCGTATGATAGGCGGCGTAGATCTTCACCGGGTCGTGGCCGCCGCGGCGCAGGCGGTCGATGTCGTCGTCGGACATGTGCGCCACCAGCGCGCGCAGCTCCGGATACTTGTTGAAGAAATGCTCGCGATTGAAGCGGCCGTCGGTAGCGGCATAGGTCTGAAACTCGCCATCCACCGTTTCGTGCAGCCGCTGCAGCAGCACGCCGTCCTCGTCGCGCGCGAACAGCGCATCCCAGTCCGAGCCCCACAAGAGCTTCACCACGTTCCAGCCGGCGCCGGCGTACAGGCCCTCCAGTTCCTGGATGACCGAGCCGTTGCCGCGCACCGGGCCGTCGAGCCGCTGCAGGTTGCAGTTGACCACGACGATGAGATTGTCCAGGCCCTCGCGCGCGGCCAGCGACAGTCCCGCGAGCGATTCCGGCTCGTCCATCTCGCCATCGCCGGCGAAGGCCCACACTTTGCGCCCGGCGGTGTCGAGCAGGCCGCGGCCGGCGAGGTATTTCATGAAGCGCGCCTGGTAGATCGATTGGATCGGCCCCAGGCCCATCGAGCCGGTGGGAAACTGCCAAAAGTCGGGCATCAGCCAGGGATGTGGATAGGAGGACAGACCCGGTCCCCTGTGACCCGAGCCGGAACCGGTGTTCGCCGGGAGCGTTTGGCCGGCGGTACCGATTTCGCGGCGGTAATGGGCGAGCTGCTCCTCGCTCAAGCGTCCTTCGAGGAATGCGCGCGCGTAGACGCCTGTCGCCGAGTGCGGCTGAAAATAGACGAGGTCACCGCCCCCGGCATCCGTCTTCCCGCCAGCGGCCGCGGCGCGAAAAAAATGGTTGAATCCGACCTCGAACAAGTCCGCGGCCGAGGCGTAGCTGGCAATGTGGCCGCCGAGCTCGGGATAGGCGCGATTGGCGCGCACCACCATCGCCAGCGCATTCCAGCGCACGATCGAGGACAGGCGCTGCTCGATGTCGAGATTGCCGGGAAACTGCGGTTGGTCGGCGAGGCCGACGCTGTTGCGGTAAGGCGTGTTCAGCACCGGCGGCAGCTGCACGCGGCGTTTGCGCGCGTGATCGAGCAGCCGGCGCAGCAGATAAGTCGCGCGTTCGCGGCCCTCGGCCTCGACCAGGGCGTCGAACGCCTCGAGCCATTCGCGCGTCTCCTGCGGATCGGAATCCCTGGGATTGACGCGCCAGAACGCGGAGGAACCGAGATCGGAGAGGTCGGTCATGATGACTTCCTTTGGCAAGTTCGCCCATTGTTCGCAAGCGCGGGGCGATGCGGCAGGTCAAATGCTAGCGCGAAATCGCGCGAATTGCAGATTGGGCTAATATACGGCTCGCCTTGCTCAGCCACCAGGTCACCGACATGATCGCAGAACTCAGCCTCCACGAAACCCGCGTAATCGGCTGCCTGATCGAAAAGGAAATTACCACCCCGGAGCAGTACCCCCTTTCCCTCAACGCGCTCAACAACGCCTGCAACCAGAGGAGCAACCGTGACCCGGTGCTGGACCTGGACGAGGCCACGGTGCAGCAGCTTGTCGATCAGTTGATCAAGAAACGTCTCGTCAGCGAGCAAAGCGGCTACGGCAACCGCGTGCCCAAGTTCCAGCATCTGTTCTGCAACACGAACTTCGGCACGCTGAAGTTCTCGCCCCAGGAGCTGGGCATCGTCTGCGAGCTCTTTTTGCGCGGCCCGCAGACGCCGGGGGAGTTGCGCAGCCGAGCGAGCCGGCTCGCCCGGTTTGGCGACGTGACCGAAGTCGAGGCGGCGCTTATCGGGCTCGCCAAGCGCGAGGACGGCCCCTTCGTAACCCGTCTTGCGCGTGAGCCGGGCAAACGCGAATCCCGCTACGCCCACCTGTTCAGCGGCGAGTTTGCCGGCGCTGCGGACAGCGAAAACCGGGAGAGCTCTCCCGGCAACGCAGAAGGCGCGGGCGCCGAGGGTGGACGCATCGACTGGCTCGAAAGGCGAATAGCAGGGCTCGAAGCAAAAGTGGCGGACCTGGAACAGCGCCTCAAGACCGCCGCCGGCGCTTGAGTGAGGGGCTATCCCCCTGCCGGGTCACCAACCTAGCGGCTGGCTGTCTCTGGGCCGGTTCAATCGGCGGTGAACGCCCGAATCCTGCGTTCCGGCGACACCATCCTCTCTTGACGCATCCCGCAAGGCCGCATCGAGAAGCTCCTTTCCGTCTCCCCTGAACTTGCGGAACGCAAGTCCGATTTTGAACGCGTCGAGCTTGGACGAGTGTATGGCGTAGGTCATCTCGGCCGTGGACATCACGACCTTGCGCGGGGCTCCGGCATACGCGGGTGGCAGGGCCAGGACAACCGCGACTTCGCCTTCCTGAAAGACATTGTAGTCGACGAGCATCGATAGGCCGGACATGCCTATATCCTGCGTCTTCCCATGGAACATCGGCCGGGCCGGACGGCCGTCGTGCTGAGGGTAGATCATGGCCAGCTTGAGTTGAAGACTGACGCGAGGACTCGCGCGTCTGTCTTCATTTTCCCATTGGCTGGTTTCAGCCATCATCACTTCCATCCCCGCGCATTCACCACTGGTCATGTCGATCCGACACCGAATGCAAGCGGCGGGTTCCACCCGCAAACGCCTGGCCGGGGCAGAAAGAATACTGGAATATCAGACATAGGCTAATTATTGCCCACGCCGGCATTTTCCGAGCGTGAATTAATACCCAGTTTGGTAAAAAAATCAGGGGCCTACGTAATCTAATTGCAGCCGTTCCTGCGGGCACAGGAATCCGCATCCGCACCGGCGCGCGCTTGACGCGCGTCTGCTGCCGCAATTCAGGCTTGAGGCAACAGAGCCATCTCAGGCCGACCGGCTCGGCTGATGCAAGCCGGTGGCGGGCGCTGCCCGTCCTGCGCACTCGCGCAGGCAGGCCGCGCTCCTTGCTTTGACGATTACTTTACGCCGAGGGTTTTCATCGCCTTGGCGAGCGTATCGACGGACTCCTGGTGCTTGCCGGCTTTGTGCAAGGCCTCGCCATCGGCCCGTTGCTTCTTCACTTCGGACATCTGCGCCTCGCTCAGCGCGGGTTTCTTGCTCAGGGCTTCATCGATTTTCTTCATATCCGCCGGGCAATGAAACGCAAAGGCGCTTGCGCTTGCCAGCAGCAAGGTGCAAAACAGCATAAGGGCGCGGGTTTTCATACGATCCTCCTGTGTGTGATTTATAGGGAAATACCGTCGGCAAACACCTGGTTCACCGCGAATATTCCGGCGCCAGCCTGACATATTGCTGGAAAAAGCGCCAGCGAGCCGTTCGTGTTTCGCTGCGGTGGTACCTGTCAGCGGCAATTCTTCCCGCCCGCGTCCTCTATGTGTTCAATCACCGGGCGCCAGTTGCGCTGCAGGCGGTGATCTCTCTCGGCAACGATGAAATAGCGCTTGCAGGGTTCGACCTTCAGCCGCAATTCTCGCGTTTCCGGAAAGCGGAACCCGCCCACAGGAGCGGCAACGAGCTGGATGACCCGCTCTCCGGGCTCGACCGGAACCGGCAGCAAACGCGACGCGGTCGACTGACCGTCGATTGCCGTGATAACGGTGGGGTAGGTGTGAATATCTATCCGGTTCAAACGCTCGCCGTAGAGGTAGCTCGCGTTTTCGGGATAGGTCGAGCAACCCGCGAGAACTGCAGCGAGCAGCGCCGTAATCAAATGCGAGCGCCTGCGCAAGTTGGCCTGCCTCCTTGCATTCATAATGTAACGTAAAGCGCCCCCCGTCAAGTTCGCATGCGCCGGCGACGAGGACGGGAGCAAGTCATGGACTTCGATTACACTTCGCGCATGGTTTCGTGTATTGGCATCGCAAGGCGTGCGCTCACGTTCGTCGTCGCACAATAATTTACAACGACAGGCCGGCAACGATAGGGTAATCAGCTGAAGGCTCCGCGTTTTCCGTTCTTCTATGGCTGGGCCATCGTCGCCGTGGCTTTCGTCACCATGGGGGTGGCGGTCAACGCGCGCACGGCGTTTTCGCTGCTGTTCCCGCCCATCCTCCAGGAGTTCGGCTGGGAGCGTGGCGTGACGGCGGGTGCGTTCTCGTTCGGCTTCATCATCTCGGCGGTCCTGAGCCCCCTGCTCGGCCGTCTGATGGACCGCCACGGCCCGCTCATCGTGCTCGAGGCGGGCGTGGGCATCATGGGCATCGGCCTCTTGCTGGCCGCGCAGGTGAGCCAGCCCTGGCATCTTTACCTCACGCTCGGCGTGCTCGTCGGCGCGGGCAGCGTCGGTCTGGGCTTTACCGGGCAGGCGCTGCATCTGCCAAACTGGTTCGTGCGCCGGCGCGGCCTGGCGATGAGCATCGCCTTCTCCGGCGTCGGCATCGGTTCCATCGTCCTGCTGCCCTGGCTGCAGACGCTCATCGAGCAGGCCGGCTGGCGCGCCGCCTGCACCGGCATGGGCGTCCTGGTGTTCTGCCTGCTCGCGCCGCTCAACCTGCTCATCCGGCGCAGGCCGGAAGACCTGGGCACCGGGCCTGACGGGGATCGCGCGGTGCCGGTTTCCGCAGCCGCCAAACCGCACGCAAATGTCGTCGATCATGCCTGGGCGGCGATCGACTGGACGCTCAATCGGGCCATAGGCACGGCGCGGTTCTGGTGGATCGCCGCCGGCTATTTTTGCGGCCTTTTCTCCTGGTACGCGGTGCAGGTGCACCAGACCAAATACCTGATCGAATGCGGCTTCGCGCCGATGTACGCGGCCTGGGCGCTCGGGTTCGTCAGCTTCGCCGCGATCCCCGGGCAGATCGCGCTCGGGCACATCTCGGATCGCATCGGCCGCGAGTGGGTCTGGACCGTGGGCAACGCGGGCTTCGTGCTCTGCTTCGCCGCGCTGCTGCTGATGCGCGATTCACCCACTCCCGCGCTGCTCTGGTTCATGGTGGCGGCGCAAGGCTTCCTCGGCTACGGCCTCACTTCGGTCGTCGGCGCCATTCCCGCCGAGATCTTCCAGGGTCGCCACTACGGCGGCATTTTCGGAACTTTGATGGGAATCGGCATCACCGGCGGCGCGATGGGCCCCTGGGTCACCGGCGCGCTGTACGACGCCAGCGGCAGCTATGCGCTCGCGTTTTCCCTCGCCATCGGCGCCAGCCTCGCCTCCGCCCTGTGCATCTGGCTGGCGGCGCCGCGTCAAATACGCGCAGTGGCCGGGCGCATCGGGCGCGCATAGGGCAAGAGTTTTGATAGTCGCTGTTGCAAGGGTAGTATGAACGAAAAATCGATTTGTTCGTGGTGGCGGTAGTTCATGCGTGTCGCAATCATCGGTTCCGGCCCTGCCGGCTTCTACGCTGCAGAGGCGCTGCTAAGGCGCGCCGACGCGGTAGTCGATGTCGACATGTTCGACCGTCTGCCAACCCCGTACGGGCTGGTGCGCGGAGGCGTCGCGCCCGACCACCAGAAGATCAAGACCGTCATCCGCGTCTTCGCCGCGACGGCCGCGCGGCCGACGTTCAGGTTCCTGGGAAACGTGCGCCTCGGCCGCGACCTGACGGTGGAGGATTTGCGCCGGCACTACGATCAGATTATCTACGCCACCGGCAACGAGGCCGACCGCCGTCTCGGCATTCCGGGCGAAGGCATGGCACGCTGCACCCCGGCGACGGTGTTCGTCGGCTGGTACAACGGACATCCCGATTACCGCAACGCGCAGATCGATTTGTCGGTGCAGCGCGTCGCGGTGGTGGGCAACGGCAACGTCGCCGTCGACGCCGCCCGGATTCTGCTGCGCACGAGCGCCGAACTCGAAAAGACGGACATCGCCGCGCACGCGCTGGAAACCCTGCGCAACAGCCAGGTGCGCGAGGTTTTCATTCTCGGGCGGCGCGGGCCGGAGCAGGCCGCATTTTCGTCGGCCGAACTCAAGGAGCTTGGCGCGATGGCAGCGGCCGATCCGGTCGTCTCTCCGGAGGAACTCGCGAACTGCGCCGAATCCACGGGCAACGCGGAAACCGACCGGAACCTGAAGATACTTCGCGCCTTCGCCGCGCGGCCGCCGCGCGCAAATTCAAAGAAGCTCCACCTGCGCTTTCTCGTCTCGCCCGTCGAGATCGTCGCTGACGCCGCCGGCAGCGTGGCCGGCCTGCGACTGGAGAAGAACCGCCTCGAGGCGCGGTCCGACGGCACGCTTGCCGCACGCGGCACCGGCGAAATCGAAGTGCTCGATGCCGGCATGGTGCTGCCGGCGATCGGTTATGCGGCGGAGCGCATGGCCGGCGTCCCCTACGACGAGAAAGCGCGGGTCATCGCCAACGATGACGGGCGCGTCGTCGATCCCGCCAGCCGCGCCGTGATTGCCAATGAATACGTCGTCGGCTGGGCGCGCTCGGGACCCCAGGGGCTGATCGGGGAGCACAAGCGCGCCTCTGCCCAGGTCGTTGCACACATGATGGCCGACGCCGCAACGTCAGTAGCGCGGGCACTGCCGGATCGCGATGCGATCGTCGCCTTGCTGCGCGGGCGCGGCGCGCAGCTGATCTCGTTCAACGACTGGAAACAGCTCGATGACGTGGAAGTGTCGCGCGGCGCGCGGCGCGGCGCCCCGCGCGACAAGATCGTCGATGTCGAGGCGATGCTGGAGGTGCTCGGGCAGAGCTGAACGGCGGCAGCGGAACCAGTCGCTACGGTCCGCTCGCGAGAGCCTGTGCTTCCGCCGCGCAGTCCGGAGGCGACTTGAGACCCGCGGCCCGCGCTCCCTCGATTTCCTTGCGCGCGGCAGCCAACTGCGCGGTGAACACCGGATCCGCGTGCAGACGGCTCACCACCGAGGCGCCGACCACCCGGCCCGCTTCGACGTCGCTTTTCCAGTGCACGCCGCAGACGACGCGGCTTCGCCCGTACGCCAGTCCGCGCGCGAGGACGGCATTGACGCGATCCGGCGCGATCTCGGCGAGCACCAGCGCCCAGGCCCACCCGATCGAGGCATGCCCCGAAGGGTAGGCATCGTCTTTATGCTTTTCCTGCGGGGTGCAGCTCGCGTCGCCGTACTGCACGTACGGCCGCCGGCGCTTGAACGCGTCCTTCGCCTTGTCGTTCGCCCGGCTTGCATCGGCGCGCACGCGGCGCAGCAGCATGTTCAGGTGCGGCGTAGCCTCCTCCGAGACGGCCATGGCCAGCACGCACGAGAACGTTTCGGCCGCCTTCGGGAATGTGAGGTTCGCGTCCTTGGCCGCCATGGCCCAGCGCGGCGTGTCGCGCAGTTTGCGCGTGGAGCGATAGGCGTCCTCGTCGGCGGCGAGCGCCGCAGAGCCGGCCGCGGGCGGCGGCGGCAACAGCGCCTTGCTGTCGGGGAGCTGCGCCGGCCCGAGGTAGCCGGCCACATAGCCGGGGCGCCCCTGCGATAGCTCCGCCGGATTGGTCGGCGCCACCACCGTGGCGCAACCTGCCGCGAGCGCTGCGGCGAGGGTCGTCAGCGCTGCGGTTCTTGCGATCTCGATCAACATGCTTGCGCTCCTTCCTGGCCGGGAATAAAGCCAACGGTGCGCGTCATCCGGCCGATAGTCAATTCGAACGGACCTATAAATTCAGCAAACCATTGATCAATCTCAAACGCGATCGCGTCGGCATGTTTCAGGCGACGCCGGGGCTTACTTGGCTTCGGCAAGCTGCTTCAGCGTAAAGGTGTAGCTCACGTTGTCGAGCGGCTTGTGGCAGGCGAGGCACTCGGCCTGGTTCACGCCGGGCCGGTGCTGCTTGTCGGTGGTGAATACGGCGTAGTTCCAGTCGGCGTTGCGCAGCATCGCGGGAATATCCGTGCCCCAGCCGGCTTCGCGCGCCATCGCCGTATAGAAGATGAGTTTGTCGGCCGCATAAAAGCCGTCGCCACCCGTCACCGGCTTACCGGATGCATCGAGTTTCGCCGCGTGCACTTCGGCGAACAGCACCGAACCGTCCGGCAGCGTCTGGCCCGCCTTCGCCGCCGCCACCGCGGCCTTGGTGGCGTAGTAATAGCGCACCTGTTTGGTCGCCGGAAAGTTGATCGTGTGGTACTTCGTAAAGGTGTCCTTGTAACCTTCGGGAAAGTTCACGCGGGTCTTCGCCACGTTCGGCAGAAACGCCGACTTGGCGCCGATCGCGGCGCCCGGCTGCGAAGCGAAGAACGCTGCGACGTTGGCCATGTCCTCGGTGCTGAGCTGGGCCGCGATCGCATTCATGATCGGGTTCTTGCGCGCGCCGTCTTTTAGCGCCTTTAGTTGCGCCTCAAGGTAGCCCGTCCGCTGGGCGGCGAGATTGGGAATGGCATCGCTCACGCTCACCCCGTTTGCGCCGTGACAAGCCGCGCACACGGTTGCGACCTTGGCCTTGCCGGCTTCGACGTCCGCGGCTTGCGCGGCCGGCGCGAGAACGAGAACAAGGGACAATCCGAGCATTCTTTTCACAGGCTTCTCCTTTTTGAATGTGGCGGGGGCGGCGGGGTGGTGGCTACTGCGCGAGGCTAACATTATCCGCAGAAGGAATATTCCCGTCCTGCTCCCCGGTCTCCCGACTGATTCAGAGGGACTGCGCCGCCATCAGCTGCCGCGCATGGACGTGCACCGATTCTTCAACCGCCAGCCCCTCGCGGATCCGCTCCAGCAGCAGGGGCTTCTCCTGCGGAAACTGATAACCCTCGTAATCCTGCCGGAAGAGCAGCCCGCCGCGGCTATCGGCCCACGAATTCATCGCATGGTCGAAGCAGACTTTCGAACTCACCTCGAGGCCGCCGATCATCAGCGCGAGTTCCTCCAGCCGCTCATGCGGCGAGGAGAGGTGCAGACTGCCCTGCGCGACCTCGTCGAAGAGCGGCGTTCCCGGCCGGGGAACCAGCGGCCGTGAGCGGATATAGTGGGGATCGATCGCCGAAAGAACGCGGGCGGTATTCTCCGCGTGCTGGCGCCAGCGCTCCCTGCCGCCCAGATCCGGCATCCAGTACATCGACACCTGGAACCCGGCGGTGACGGCCTTGCGCCCCCCGTCGATCTGCTCGCCACTCGTCACTCCCTTGTGCACGAGGGTCAGCAATTCGTCGTCCCCCGTCTCGAGGCCGATGTGCAGGCGGTCCAGACCGGCCTCGCGGATCGCGCGCAGTTCCTCCGGCTTTCTCTTGAACAGCGTTTTCGAGCGGGTATAGGTGGTCACCCGGTTGAGGGAACTCAGGGTCTGCCGCAGGTGCTTCAGCACCGCCATGTACTCGCGCGGCCGCATGCTCATGCTGTCTGCGTCCTGCAGGAATGCCGTTCTGCTGCCTGCAGCGAGCCAGTTGAACACCGTGATGAAACTCGGATTGCCAAGCAGATCGCGGCCCTCTGCGAGCAGGGCGGCCCCGACGTCGCGGTTGATCGCGCCGCCCATCCCGAGTTTGAATGAAACCGCCCTGATTTCATCGCGGATCGCCGCCACCCGGTCGATATCGGCGGTGATCTCCTCTACAGACCGATAGCCGAAGCGATGTTCTTTGTACATCTCGCAGAAGCTGCAGTGGTTCCACGGACAGTTTTCGCTCACCCGCAGGAGCAGCGAGGCGCTGCCGCCCTCGCTCGGCGGCCGGTAGATCCCTATTTCGAAGGAGAGCGTGCGCAGCCGTTCGACTTGATCGCGAAGACCCTGGTAATCCGCCATCATCACCGCGCCCCTCCGGAATTGCCCGTCTTATTCGTACCATGGACGTCGCGGGACCGCAACCGGTTCTGGCGGCGGAAATGCGATCGAAGACTCAGGCGAAGTGGGCCGAAATGCTGCCCAGCGGGCCGTAATCGACGTGCACGGTGTCTCCCTGCTTCACCGCCACCGGGCGGGTGAAGGAGCCGGCGAGCACGAAGCGCCCCGCCTCGAGGGCGACGCCGAAGGCCGCAAGCTTGTTTGCGAGCCAGACTATGCCCATGGCCGGATGGCCGAGCACCGCGGCGGCCACGCCCGACTCCTCGACCACGCCGTTCTTCGCCATGATCGCCGCGACCCAGCGCAAATCCACATCCAGCGGCCGCACCGTGCGCCCGCCGACGATGACTCCGCCGGTGGCGGCGTTGTCGGCGATGTTGTCCTGGATCTTGCGCGGATAGTTCGAGCGGCCGTCGATCAGTTCCAGCGCCGGGGTCACGTACTCGGTCGCGCGCAATACGTCGAAAATCGTCACACCCGGACCGATCAAGCGGCTACCGAGGACGAAAGCGAGCTCGACTTCGACCCGCGGCAGGATGAAGCGCGCGGCCTGCAGCGTCTCGCCATCGGAGTAGAACATGTCGTCGAGCAGCACGCCGTAGTCCGGCTCGTTCACGCCGGAGGCCGCCTGCATCGCCTTGGAAGTGAGGCCGATCTTGTGCCCGACAACGCGGCGTCCCGCGGCGAGTTTGCTGGCGATGACCTCGCCCTGAACGGCATAGGCATCCTCGACGGTGATGTCCGGGTAGGTCGTGGTCAGTTGCACCACCGGCTTTGCCTCGCGCTCCGCCAGGAGCATGGATTGGGCGGCCTTCTTGCGGTTCGATTCACTTAGCATGGGTAAGTCTGTTTCTCGTCCGCAACGCTATTGGAAAGAGTGCCTATGCCGGGCACCTCGACTTCGACCGTATCGCCCGGTTTGAGGAAGCGCGGCGGATCGAAGCGAACGCCGGCGCCGATCGGCGTGCCGGTCGAAATCACATCGCCGGCCTTTAGCGTGGTCCAGATCGAGATGTAGCTGAGAAGGTAGCGAAACGAAAACATCAGGTTCGCCGTGGTGTCATTCTGCCGCGGCTCCCCGTTCACGCGCGTCATCAGGCGCAAGTCGTCGTAGCCCTTGAACTCGTCGGCGGTGACTATCCACGGACCGATGGCGCCGCTCGCGTCGAAGTTCTTGCCCTGGGTGACATTGAATTTGCCATGTTTGGTCCAGTCGCGGATGGTGCCCTCGTTTACGCAGCTGAGGCCGGCAATGTGGCTTTCGGCATCTTTCTCGGCGATGCGCCGCCCCGCCTTGCCGATGATGATCGCGATCTCGCCTTCGTAGTCGAGCTGGGGCGATTCGGGCGGACGCATGAGGTTCCCACGGTGTCCCACGAAGGAGCCCGGAAACCGCGGAAACAGGCTGGGCCACTTGGGCAAGTCGGTGCCGTCCTTGTACTCGGCGTTGCGATTGCCGTAATTGACGCCGACGCAGAGGATTTTCTCGGGAAACGGGATCGGCGTGAGGAATTTCAGCTCGGCCAGGGCAAAATCCGCGTTGCCTTTCGCCACTAGTTCTTCCGCTCTGACCAACAGGTCTGCGTCGAGCAAGGCGCGCAGCGTGCCGATCTCCGCGCCCAGTTTGCCCGTCAGGTCGATTACGCCGTCGCCGGCGACCGCGCCGAAACGCTCTCTGCCCGCAATTTCAAAGGAAAGTAATTTCATTTGGTCTCTTACGAAATAAAGTTGTCAGAAATGATGAGGATCTCGAAACAGAGTGACGTAGCATGCGCGGGGGATATACAAGGGGGCGCGCCCCCCCTTGTTCGTTCGATCAGGGCTTTTCCGCCGCCGGAGACACTTTGTTTGCTTCCGCCTTGTCCTGTTCAGAGAACCCAAAAAGTTGAGCCGGATTGTCCACGAGGATCTTCTTCAAGGTCGCCGCATCAGGCGCGAAGCGGTAAAGCAGCTCGAGCAGGTCGGCTTCGTTGGGCGGCTGTTTCTTCGATATCGGGTGTGGCCAGTCGCTCGCCCAGACCACGCGGTCCGGAGCGGCTTCGATGAGCGCGCGCGCGAGCGGAACCACGTCGTCCCAGGGCGGGCCGGCTTTGGAGAGCTTCTCCGACAAGGACAACATGACCCAGAAGTTGCCGCGGCGCAACAGCTCGACGAGCTTCGTCCGATTCGGGTCGGCCGCTCCGGCCGCCGGGTCTGCGCGTCCCATGTGATCGATCAGCACGGGAATGTCCAGCGCTTCGAACATCGCCGCATTGCCGGCTATACCCTCTGGCTCGGGTTGGACTTTCACGTACCACCCGAGCTCCTTTACGCGCCGCACGGCGCGTGCGAACTCGTCCGCGGAAAAACCGAGTCCCAGACCCTGCCGGGTAAAGCGCGCGCCGCGCACGCCGGCCTGGTGCAGCTTCGCGATGTAGGCGTCGTCGCGCTCCTTCAGCACCGCGGCATTGGCGCACGCCTTGTAGTCCGGTCCGAGCGCCGCCAGGCCATCGAGCGTGGCCGAGTGATCGGCGCCGTAGGTCGTCGGCTGCACGATGATGCCGCGCTCGATGCCCAGCGCTTTGTGCATCCTCAGCGCCGCCTCCCAGGTCGCCGACGGCATCACATAGGCCGCGCCCGGCCGCGGCGGATATTTCTCGCTCGGACCAAGGACGTGGAACTGGCTGTCGCAGCTATTGGGCGGCGGCAGCGTATGCGGCTTGCGCGGATTGGGATCGAACGGAAAATAATCAGGCATGGATCTCTCCTCTAACCAATCAGCGCGACAAAACTGCATTCGATGAACTTGCCGCCGTCGAGATTGCCGTTCATGGTGTGGCGCGCCGGGCGCGAATACGGGTCCGGAAACATCTCCAGCCAGGGGACGTTCAAGGCCGCGCGCTGGGTGCGATCGGCCATCCACACCGTCACCTTGATGATGTCCGCGGTCGTGCCGCCCGCGGCTTCGACGATGCGGCGCACGTGGGCGAACATCAGCACGCACTGCTCGTCCAGCGTCGCGCCGTATTTTCCGGTCGCCGGGTCGGAGCCCTGAATGCTGCCGGAATGGAGCGTGCCGCCGATCAGGCAGGCTGCCGGGATTGGATTCTTGTGGCTGAAGCCCTCGACGTAAATGCTTTTTCGCGTTGCCAACATGCTCTCCTCAGTTGGCGTTGATCTTGGCCTTGATGATCACCGGCGCCCATTTGTCGTATTCCTTCTTCAGGTATCTGCCGAACGCCTCCGGCGAACTGGCGCGCGCTTCCGCGCCGATGCCGTCGAATCTCTGCATCACGTTCTTCTCCTGCAGCACCTTCTCGAGTGCCGCGTGCATGCGCGCGATGATGTCCTTCGGCGTGCCCGCGGGCGCAAGGACGCCGGTGAAGGTGGCCGCTTCCATGGCCGGGAAGCCTGCTTCGGCGAAAGTCGGCACCTCGGGCAAAGAGGGAACGCGTTTTTCCGAGGTCACCGCGAGCGCGCGCACCTTGCCCTGCTTGATATATGGCGTCGCCACCGATATCTGGTCGAAATTGAACTGCACCTGTCCGCCAATGAGGTCGGTGGTCGCAGGCGCATTGCCCTTGTAATGCACCGTAATCCAGCTTGCGCCGGAGTCGGTTTGAAGCAACTCGCTCAGCAGGTGGTTGCTGGTGCCGGCCCCGGGCGAAGCCATCAGCAGCTTGCCCGGATCCTTCTTCGCCGCATCGATCAGTTCCTTCAGCGTTTTTGCCGGAAACGAGGGATGCACCTGCAGCACCAGCGCGGTGAACGACACCGAACTGATCGGGACGAAATCCTTGTCCCAGCGGTACGGCGTACGCCCGAAGATCAGCGGGCTGAATAGCAGCGGTCCGTTGGCCGTAAAGAAGAAGGTATACCCATCGGGCGCCGACTTGGCCACGGCTTCGCCGGCGATCATGCCACCCGCCCCCGCCTTGTTCTCGACGATAACTGGCTGGCCGAAGATCTCCTGCAGGCCTGGCGCGACGATGCGCGCCGCGGTGTCGACGTTGCCGCCGGGCGGATAGGGCACAACCATCCTTATCGGCTTGTCCGGCCATTTTTGCGCCGCAGCCGGGGCGGCGACCGCCAGTGCCAGCGCGATGAGCAGAATTCCAGGGAATCTCTTCATTGCCTTCTCCATAGTTTCCGGCGCGGCAAACCGGGCGTTTGCGGCCTGTGCAGTGTGGTGTCGTGAGTCCCGGCGACCGGAGGATGGGCTTCCTCCTCGCTGTCCACTCTAAAGAACGCGCTTGCCGGCGGCAACGAAAAACACGCTGCTTGTTCCATATCGTGGACATGCGCGTCCAGAAACGGGCCGCTACGCCGACGTTCACAATATGGAACAAAATGTCCACTTCGCCTTGACCTTGCAGACAGGCACCGCATAATCTCGGGAAGATTGCGTGCGCGAGCAAGCGCTACCGCGGCACGACGATCGGCCATACAACACGGAGAGCGGAATGGATGTCATCGCAAGCACCCTCGGCCCTGAAGCCATGTACAAGCTCTTGACCGGCATCGTGGTGCCGCGCCCGATCGCCTGGGTCACCACGCTCTCCCCCGGCGGGGGCGTGAACCTCGCACCGTTCAGCGCGTTTACCTTCGTTTCGACCAAACCGCCCATGGTCGGCATCAACGTCGGCCGCAAGGCCGGCGTGATGAAAGACACCGGCAACAACATCCACGCGACCGGAGAGTTCGTGGTCAACATCGCCGACGAAAGCATGATCGAACCGGTCCACCTGTCCGCGATCGAGTACGCGCCCGAGATCAGCGAAGCCGAGGTGCTCGGACTCGCCGTCGCGCCGAGCACGAACATCCGCACGCCGCGCCTCGCGCAGGCGCCGGTCAGCATGGAGTGCCGCTTTCACCGCGCGATCGCGTTCGGCGAAACCGGCTCCGAATTCATGGTCGGCGAAATCATCGCCTTCCACATCCGTGACGGCTTGTGCGTGAACGGCAAGATAGACAGCGCAAAGCTGCGCCCGATCTGCCGCATCGGCGGGCCCAACTATGCGACGCTTGGCGAGATCATCTCGATGAAGCCCATCGCGCAGACCGCCAAGACCGTGGTCACGCCGGCCTAGATGGCGCAGCGCAAGACGCGCGCCAGGGACGCGCCCGCCAAAATCGCCGGTGCGCAAAGCATACGCCGCGCCGTATCCATCCTGCGCCTGCTCGCGGTGGGCCAGGAGCACGGTGTGCGGCTCACCGATATCGTGGAGGAGTCGGGCCTGAACCGCCCGACCGTGCACCGCATCCTGCGCGTGCTGGTGGAGGAAGGCGCGGTCGAGCAGGATGCCGAGTCGCGCCGCTACATGATCGGGCAGGAAGTGTCCCTGCTCGGCCTCGCGCGGAGCGCCCGTTTTCCGATCCGCGCCATTGCCGATCCCTACTTGCAGCATATCTGCGAGCAGGCCGGCGATACCGTCTTTCTCACCATCCGCAACGGCTTCGATTCCATCTGCGTCGATCGAAAGACCGGCAGCTACCCGATCAAGGTGCTCTCGATCGAAGTCGGCGCCCGCCGCCCGCTGGGCGTCGGCGTCGGCGGGCTCGCCCTCCTTGCCTTTCTCGCCGAAGACGAAGCGGCCGCGATCATCAAAGCCAACGAGCAGCGCCTGGTGCGGCACAAGCTCGCGCCGGCCAGGCTGATCGAGCGCGTGCGCCAGACGCGGGCAAAAGGCTATGCCTACACCGACATCGGCGTGGTTCCGGGAACGCGTGCGATCGCCGTGCCCGTGCTCGACCCGGCGCGCGAGCCGGTCGCCGCAATCAGCATCGCGGCGACCACCGAGCGCTTGTCCGCCGCCCGGGTGGCTATCCTGGTGGAGTTGATGAAAGAGCAGGCCGGACTGATCTCGCGCCGGCTCGGCGAGATCAACCGGGCCAGGGCCAGGGCGAGAAAATAGGCGGCGCGCGCTATGCGGCGTTGATCGATGCCAGGAGACTTGACGCGACCCCGCGGTTCACGCGGTCGAACACATCGAGCAACTGGCCGACGGAAGAATCGAACGCGAACGAAAGTGCCTAGGCAGCCAGCCTCATCTCGGCGGCGACGATGTCCCACACCACCTCTACCCGCTGGTCGCTGCGGCGCTCGATCAGACCGAGCTCGGCGAGGCGCGTCACGTCGGTATGCACGTTCTTGTAATGGCGCGCGAGGCGCCGCGAAAGTTCATTGATCGACTGCGGGCCGTCGCGCTTGAGCTGCTCGAGCAGCGTCCAGCGCGCGGGCGTGAGGTTCTTCAGCAGCGTCGGCAGGCTTTCGAAGGTGAGGCGCACCTGCGCAGCGCGCACGCCGCCCTTCTCCGCCTGCCGCCAGGCGTGTTCGAAACGGTCCAGCGCATCTGCTGCGCTACCGACCGAGACCTGGATCTTCTGAACCTTCTTCATCTTCGCCTCCGTACCTTCTCACGTCCGCTTCGAAATCGCGCCGCAGCTTGGCCAAGGACACAAAACGATAAGCCGTCTGCCTGCCGCGAACATGACGGTGGTCGCCCTTGCCCGCCTCGTTGTCGTAGCGCACCAGACACTTCCCGCCCCGGCCGAAATAAAGCCGGTACTTGAGCGCGTGCGGGCGGTCGGGTGTTGCACGCCGCAATTGCCATATGACCAGTTCGACGATTGCGCCGTCGTCGCGCACCATCTTTTCATGCAGCACCAAGACGGCTCTTCTGGCTCTCGTTGCCATATGGCTTAATATACCATAGGCGGCGGGGCTGGGCCGACCGCGGTATCCCGGCGCTGCGCATTTCTCTAGGACGGCGGCCGGAGAGTATCGGAACGGCGTAGTTTACAGAGCAGAGGAACCTTGAGGCGAGAGGCCGGCAACGCTGTTGGCGGCCGAGGCGGGTAGCCGTGTACTCGGTACAATATTAGCCCGGCTCTTGGAGACGTTCCTGTCGACGCTGGAACCACTTCAAACGAACTACTCGCAACGTGCATCGTCTGCAGCGACGAGGGTGCCTGAACCTGTCTCGTCCATCAGCCAGCGTTTTGTCACGGGTTTCGGCAATCCGTCCTCATAGGGCACCATGACTGTTGTATAGCACGGCGGCAGCGCGTCCAGCGGAAGCTTGCGAAGGCCTTCGGCCGCGCTAAGGCCCCTCTCCTTGATGCGGCGCAAGTAGCCTTTTTCGTCGATCACGCGGTGAAACGCGCCTGTATTCAGAACGGCAATTTTGACATTGACCGGACTGTTCAGACGCAACCCCCACTCCTGCTCCAGCTGGTGAGTATGCGCGTACACAAATACGCGCATGGTGGGCGACTCGACAATGCGCTGGCTCAAGTGTTCGCGCAACACCCATTCACGCGGGACAAGCGTCGACTCGAACAGGTAGCTTAATTGCGGCCGTTCGCACTTCGCACCGGTTTTTCCGGCACGGATGGCGACCTGATCGCACAAAAGCCGCACTTCGGCATCCGAAAGCGTCTTCGGATTCTGCACCAATGCATCCAGCTCGCCGCGCAATGCGCTTGCCTGCTCTGTGTCATCCAACAAGGTCTTCCGGAATGGATCATTCGGGTCGAGCGAGTCCGCAATCAGCTTGTGTTTCAGGCCCCTGCCGACAACGAGGTCCCAGGTGGGCCGCTCCGCGCCCTGCGGTTCCGGACCGAGAAAATACCCCTTTTGGCTAAATGAAGTCTCAAATAGATTGAACAGAATAAAGCGTCCGACATCCGCAATCGAACTCCACAATCCGCGGTCGGCCATCCGGTAGCGTGCGCCCAGAGATTCCGGGCTCAAATTGTCGATAATCGGATACTCCTTCTCCTCGCTATTGAATAGTTTCTGTACGAATCGCTCCCCCCAGGGCCGTACGACAAACTCCCGTCCCGCATCGACGCCCACAATCGTGGGCCAAGAATCGTAGCGATTTACGTCGCTGCCGATCTGGTGGCCATGTTCAGCCAAGATGCGGCCATCCGCGGATTTCCACACGCCACTCGGCACGAAATTGATGCGGCCACTTTCCGCCTGCAGCTTAGCGCCCAGAGGACGCCATACCGGTTCCAACAAAAGCGCCGAATCGTGATTTCCCGGAACGACATGCAGTCGGTTCGCACCGCGCTGGGAGAATACGCGCAGCGCTTGGAGCGCTTTTGGATGAGCGGCAATCACAGCGGCCGAAATGCGTTCCATCTCCGCTACCGTGCAACCGAGATCGGCGCCCGGTCCTCTGCAATCCACGCTCACCGGAGGCTGCCACATCTCGAGAAAGTCACCCAGCAATACGAGATCCACCTTTTCTTGTCCCATGACGGAAATTTCGTCGAGGAAACCCTGGAGCGCCTGGTCCCAGCGAAAATCCTCGGTGGCGTGCCATGTAGCCTCGTCTTTTCTTCCAAGGCCAAGGTGAATATCACTTATGAAAACCAATAAGCGCCGGCCTTCGCCCGGCGGCGTGAACACTACACGCGTGAGCGCCGTCGCCGGTCCAGTCGCGCTTTGCGCCAGAAGCGTCGTCGGCAAGCTTAGAAGAAGAGTCGCCGCTACAACGAATTGCGTCATCTTCAATACCATGCCGTTCTCCTTCGTAACCGTCAGGGCTTGCATAGCTGCATGTTGTGGTCGCCGAGAATGAAGAATTCAAGCGCCATTTCATCGAACTTGAAATTGACCGCCGACAGCTCCTTGGCGGTAACATTCGCCGCCGACTTGAAAATTTCAGCAAGAGTCGGCGTGGCCGCGATCGAATGTGCGGCGCGGATCGCGGAAACGACATTTCGCGCCAGACGGATCCCGTAATCGGAACGCACCGGAAACGGCGATACAATCATCGCGTCGATGCCGTTTTCGTTCAGTTTATTGAGGATTTTAAGGTTGTCTCCGGCAGGATTACCTACGGAACATGCCGAGAGAATAGCCACGCTGCCTGGGGCAAATTTCCGGTTGACCTGTTCGCTGGGGATTCGACCCTTGTCCTGTTCGAACCAGAGAAACCCGTCGCCCTGGTGCGAAAGGAGCACCAATCCTTCCGGTTTGGCCGAATCGTCGATCACAGTTCTTGCCGAAAGCCAGGTCTCAAGCGCCGGCAAGCTGCGCAACCAGCGCGTGTCCGCTTCCCCCGGCTGGCTAGACACTACGTTGGGAAGATCGATGGCGCCTGTCGGACTCAGCGTTTGCGGAATAACAAATGTCCATGGATTAATGCACTTTCGCGCGCTGACGTATCGTTCCCGCGGCAGCGGTTGAATGATGGTAATCGGCTTGGCAAGGATCCGGCTTGGTGCACGCGCAGCGAGCAGTCCCAGTGGAAGGTAGATCGGCTGGTAGCCGGAAGAGTACATGCGAATTACCATTGTCGGGTTCGCAGATCTATTAACCGTGTCCTGCAATGCAGCGAGTGCGGCATCGGCAATTTTCGACTGATCCTCTCTACCCGAAAAGAGTTTCACACTAAGTTCCCTGGCTACCGCACTGTAGGCGTCGTCGACCCCTTTCTCGGCGTTGTCGTGTGCCTGGTTGATGTTCTGCAGCATCAGCTTGGGCGAGCCCAGGTATTCGCTGAGTGTCGATTGAAGCTCCCAGGCATAAACCCCGCGCTCCGCGCCCGATGCGTCGGGCTTCCCGGCCTGAAAACGCGACCTGTCGACCATAATGGCGGCCGTGCGCTTTGAGTCACCCTCCAAGAACTCGAAAACATGAAGTGCGACGTCGATGTTCTTGCTGGCATCCGAACCGCGGTCCAGCGATGTGTCAAGGAGCGTTGCAAGTCCTCCTTGAAGGTAGGTCCGATCGTCGCCGCAGGACTTGCCCTTCCCTGGGCCAGTTCCGATCGTGACAGTGTGGACGAGGTGGTCCAGCGGAAATTGCCCGGACTCGTCCCAGATCGACAGCGCAATCGACGCGCATCCGTCGCGCTTGGCGAGGACTTTGAATTCATATTTGTCGCTGGCACGCGTTTGCGCCGCGAAATCCGCAAGTGGGATTCGACCTGCGCGGAAGTCGCGCACCAGCGCGCTCTCCTTCGTGTCGCCCGTTTTCACGCGCAAGCGATCGATTTCGACAGTCATCAGATGCGTCGCGTCCTTCGGATCAACGAATGCGAGCGCGCCGCCCGCGAGGATCGGCCGGATGCGTAGAAAGAACTGTTTGTCCTTCGTTTCACGCAGCTTTTTCTGAAGCCCCGCATCTACCTGCACGCTCTTATTCAGCCGGTATTGATAGCGTGACAAATCGAGGCTGAAAGTGAATATCTTATTCTTCTCCAGCGTATCGACAACCGCGTCGTCGCGGGTGAACCAGGTGTTCCAGTAGGCGTCCGCAATCTGCCCTACAGGCGTAGGTGCCGGCTTCGGCGCGGGAGCGGCGGCAGCGGGCGCGGGCGCCGGCATGGGTTTGGGTGCAGGGGCGGCGGCAACGGGCGCGGGCGCCGGCATGGGTTTGGGTGCAGGGGCGGCGGCAGCAGGCGCGGGCGCCGGCATGGGCGCCGGCTTTGGCGCAGGGGCGGCGGCAGCGGGCGCAGGGGCAGGTGCCGGCATTACGGCCGGCGGAGGCGGAGCCGCCGCCTTAGGATATCCCCCACTTCCGGCGCCTCCACCACCTCCGTAACCTTTGCCTACGTCTTCTTTCTGTAGCATGCGCGCCCAACGGGGCTGCGCTTCGCGCAAGACGGCGGCGAATTGTTCCTGAGTCGTGCCTTTAGCGTCAGCCCCTGATTCCCCAAACCGATTCCGAACGTCCGATGACTTGACTATGCCAACCAGTTCCGTATTCAGCTTCGTCACAATAGCCGCGGGCGTGTCTCGCGGAACAAACACACCGTACTGGGATGCCGCGTCGACACCCCTGATACCTGCCTCGGCAAACGTCGGCACTCCGGGGGCAAGGCTTGAGCGCTTGTCGCCCGTAATCGCCAAGCCCCGTAACTTGCCTCCACGCGTCAATGCCGCGGCCTCGGATGGGGGAACAAAGGCAAGTTGTACCTCCCCGGCAAGCAAGGCGGCGCCTGCCTGCGCCCCGCCCTTGTACGGGACATTCGTCATCGACGCGCCCGTATTCGCCTTGAATTGCTCGCCAGCAAGGTGCCCCAGACTGCCTAGCGATGGCGTGCCATAGGTGAGCTTCTTGGGGTTCGCCCGGTCATATTGCAGCAGCTGTTGCACCGACGTGACCGAAAGCGAGGGAATGACCAGAAGCACGGCGGGAATCTGCGCGAGCAGCGACACCGGCGTGAAATCCTTCTGCAGGTCCAACGAGGCGCGCGGCGCCAAGGACCCGTAAGCAAGCGCGTTGATATCGCCGAAAACCAGGGTGTAACCGTCAGGCGGCGATTTCGCCGCCAGTTCAAAGCCGATCAGTCCGCCGCCGCCCGGACGGTTTTCGATTATCACCGGCTGGCCCAGGCGCGCCGCCAGTCGCGGCGCCACGATGCGGGCAATCACATCGGTAGGGCTGCCGGGCACGACGGGCACGATAAGACGAACAGGTTTGTTCGGATAGGATTGTGCGAGGGCGGAAATCGAATTCGTCGTCGTCCACATCGCCACCGCGATGCAGACGCACCATAGCCGAAGGATTTTCAAGTGCGCCTCGCCATTCAAAAATCGTCAACAATCAATTTTTCACATTGCACGCAACCAACGCCGCGCGGCCGATCGGAACCATAGTGCTCAATTCGATTCAGTTCATCGGCTCTCATGGCACAAATGAAAGGCTCTAGGTCCGAAATTCCGTCGCCACACTTGTGTTCCTAGTCCAATTTTTCCGATACGAACTCCAGAATCGCATCGATCAAAACCTCCCTCGGGAAGGCGTTGTTTATCTTTAGCGGGATCGCCTGAAGAGAGGATGACCGATTGAACGGCAGCGCCACCGCCCAGTGATCGCCATTCAAGTAACCAAGCAGATGGGAGTCGGGGATAACCGCGTCCTGATAGAGAACCTGACCATCATTCGGACCGTATTCCTTCGAAAGCAGCAGATGAAACGGTGCAAGAATCGGATTGATTCCGGCCGAACGCGGTACGGCCACAAGCGAATGGTATTTGATGTGCCGGGGAAGCTGGATCTTTGACAGCGAATCCAGGCGCTCTTTGCGCGTCAGGCTATCTACTCCGCCTTTATCACCCGGACCGCATGTCGGCCACGGAAGTCCTGCGAAGACCGTGTCGTAGAGACCCCGTGCCCGGTCGGCTGCCGGCGTCCCGCTGACGACGCCTGCTACGCTCACGACGGCGCGAATTTTCCTGGTCCATGCGGCATCCGAATTTGCGCCAAGCGCATCCAGGATATCGCTCACCCCCTTGGAATATCCAATCAATATGACGCGGTCGAATTCCTGCTCCCTCTGAGCGAGATACTGCGCGATGATTTGGGCGTTCGAGGCGCTCGATCCACGACCCTTCACCGGGATGACGTAAACGCGGTGCCCGAGCTTTCGCAGGCGGTCGTAGCTGTCGGAAAACGGCGTCGCTATTTCCGCGACACATTCACCCAAAATCCCGGGAACGAAAACGAGCGAGTAGCAACAGGACGCTTTCCGGTTTGTCGGCTGATCCGCGGCCTGGTATTCCGAAAAAGAGAAGATCTCCTCGCAAGACCGGTAATCCGGGAAACTGTGCCCCCGTTCCGCATTTATCCTGCAAAGCGTGCGCCGAAACTCAGAACGGGAATCGATGACGCCGGTATACCTCAGCGGCAGCAGTACCGCGGGTGAGGAAACGCCGGGGATATCCTGTTCCGCAATAGCGCATCCACCGACCAACAGGAGTGCCGCCGCCGAAGCAGCGCGGACAAACGCCCGCGCAACGGCGACTGGCGAGGAATTATCCAGAATACGGCGTATCCGTAGCGAAGCCACGCAGCCCCCCCGGGCATACCTTCTGCATGAAACTCGCCCGCAAGCGGCGATTCACTGAATCTACGCCAATTCTTGGCTCCGGGGAAGGTTTCTATACCCCGCGCCGAAAAGGGAGCACCCGTCAGCAGTATTCCCCTCAAGTCCTCCAGCAAGCTCGTTCAACGCCGCCTCTCGAACCGCGCGAACAGCCCATCTGCAAAAACCACGGGCCCGCCCACCACGTCGTCGCCAAAGCCCATCGGCAGGAGTTGGGTGAGTTCCTTGAATTCGTCCAGCTCCTTGCCGCGCTTTTGCGAAAAATAGCGGCAGTTCATGCGCAAGACAAAAAGTGGCGTAGGCAGGCCGGCTCCATTCGCATGTTGCGCAATATGTCGAATCCGACATATACTGTCCCTGATGCGCAAGGCCGACAAACCCTTGGTGTGGCTGCACGGCGCGGTAAGAACTCCACCGTTCTCAGTCCACGCGCGAATCGAAGCGGGCGTGCTGCTGCGCCTTTACACCTCGATTTGAAAGGAATGGATATATGACCATGAGCACTGTAAAACACAAGCGACTCAAGGCCGCTGGCTGGAAAGCCGGCAGCGCCAAAGATTTTCTGCAACTGAGCGACGAAGAGGCCATGCTGGTGGAACTCAAGCTCATGCTGACCGACGCCATCAAGGCATCCCGCCATAAGCGCGGCCTGTCGCAGATCGACCTCGCTCGGAAAATGGGCTCCAGCCAGTCGCGCGTCGCCAAGATCGAGGCGGCCGATCCCTCCGTATCCCTCGACCTCATCATGCGCGCGTTTTTCGCGACCGGTGCCACCCGAAGGGAGTTGCAGCGCGCGTTTAGAGCAGGGGAAAAGCTGGTTGCGTAGGGAATTATGTCTACGATCCTAGATGCTTTTCTTAAAAGTCTGCAAACAACTGCCCAATGTCGAATTCAGCGGACGATCGCGAATGATCGCCATCATCTTCCTCATCTGGATCATCTTCGGAACGCCTTTCCCGCTCCAGCGTATCGGCGGCGTCATTTGCGAAATCGGCAATTTCACCCAATGCATCTCCTCTCCCGTCGACATCGAGATGGGGAAACGCTTTTTGCATGATCTTAAGGGACTTAGATGCATTCTGGAATCCATCAATAAGGCCTTCCTTTTCATCCGCGGACAAATCTTCCTCAATCAAGTCCTCAATGTCCTCGGTCGCATTGCTCCCCAAGATGGCCGCAACCAATTTATCAATCGATGCAGTAACTTTTGTGCCGTTCAATTCCGCACTCTTGTTCTCGCGCGCTACGTCGATAAGCTGCGCCAACGAGTACATGGCGGTCGCCTCATCCCAGATTCGATTTTTCTTCATTCTCATAAGCGTGTGGGAGATCGACTTCGAAATCGTTTCACAAAGCTCGGGAGGCGGTGTCGCACTTCGATTCTTTCCCGACGCGATTGCATAGTAAGTCTTCAGAGAATTCGCGTTCCATTGGCCCCATTTGGAACGCTCGTTCACAGCTAAGGAAAGCAGATCTTCATTCAGTATCTTTTCTAGTCGTGAAAGCTTGTTAGCGGCAATTTTCGACTTCTTGGCTACCTCATAATTTCGTTGCAGGTCGCTCAAGACGTCAACACCGCTCGTAATGAGCTTTGCGCTTCGTTCTGAAAAGTCCCTCCAATCTTGATCATCCACTAACAATGGAAACACTCTATCTCCTTTTGGGCCGCCACCCGTCGACGTTGCCAGCTTTAACCCCGCGACCCCACAGTTAGAGAGAAAGTGTTGTCGTTCATTCTGATCTTCGACTAATTTGTCAATCGCAAGGTCGCGACAACTTGGATGAATCCAATCGATATGCGATTCAGTGGCGGTCATTCCTAAACGTCGAACAAATGCTTCTGATAGTTCCGAGCTAACTCGCGCGAATGGTTCTATGATTTCGCGAGGACATAGGCGCTGATAGATTTCCTTTAACGTGTCCGAATCGGGACCTAGCCACCACAGGTGGTGACCGACGCCTTGCCCAGCCTCAACCAACGAATACAACATCCATCGATGGCACCCTGGGAGTTTGTCAAAACTTAATCGCATTCCCTTTGTTGGGTTAGCAAGGCTATCTTTAATGAGCTCGCCAATTTCACGGCCCTTCAGCAACTCTGCGGGTTTTGTCGTCAACTCCTGACATAACCTTCGAATTCTCTCCGGCGTGAAATGTGTATCACCGACAATCTTTACAGCCGAGCCTTTGACGGCTTGGCGCATTTCGGTAGTCAACTGAACCGCTTTGCCGTGTCGATAAAGCATTCGTGCTTTTTCTGAATTAGACAAGTCACCAGCGTTCACCACCACCTCTCCAAGATCCGGGAAACTCTGAATAGCGCCAGAAATATCCAAATCGCTTTTCGCCAGATTTAATAGATGTGCTCGGGTTGTAAGAACTAGCCAATGTTTGTTGTCGAGCCTACGTAATATGTGCGGCAAATCATCTTGCCATTTCGATATCCGCGCTGGGTCATATTCTGTTCTGCCGAAGAAGTCGTCCGCGATAAATATCTGACTTGAAGCCGCTTTGAATTCTTTTAAAAAATCTGCTGGATCCTTGCACTCGACTACCTGCCACCCCCGCGCTAGATTTGCCAAAGCGATCATGCGGCCTATCGCGGTCTTTCCCATTTCCGGCGGCCCTTCTAATACCACGAAACCGTGCTTCGACAGCGTTTTAAGAGCCAACTCATAGGCTCCGGTCGGCACAAACACTGGAGAGATCTCTTTGGCTTCAAGTAGCGCGGTTTCGCTACGGCGAACAATGTCCCGATTTGCCCACTGACTAAGCAATTGTTCCAAATCCGCGAGCCCTAGGATTTGGGGATAGGCACGTGCGATCGCTCTAGCGTTGTCTAGCCACGCACAAATATCCCTGCCATCGTGTTGATGAACCTGACTTGACGAGAGGACAGCATTCAATTCGGCATCGATAGCCGTACGCAAGCCCCTGCCCAGTCTCGCATTTGTAAAGAAGCCATAGTGAGACGGCGCCTTCGCCCATATGTCTTCTTTCTTCGCCCTTGACGCCGGAATCTTTCCGCCTCCGAGCCTTGCTGAGATCCTCCCGCACTCTCTCTTGATGGCCGCTAGAACCGCAGCGTCTGATTGAGCTCCCGCGGCGTTCGCTCCATTTACGAACTTGCACTGAAATAGGAATGGGCCACCAGTCATGGATTTTGATGGGTATTTTAAAGAACCAGAGAAATATGCGTCTCTTCCCCAATCACCCTGGCCGCCCCACGCTTCTACACCCATCCCTAGCACGCGCTTTAGTAGCGCTTGGACTAGTCCTTCAAATTCGTACCACCCTAGTCGATCGAGGTCGTACTTGAGTGCCATGTGTCTCCCTTTACCTCTTATTTGCGCGCCTCGGCTACACTTCTAGTACTTATGACTCATCGTGTTGCGAAAACAACAGCGCCCTCGACGTGGAGAGGTCTTTCGGTCAGGCTTGTCACACGCGCCGTCATCTTCACCCCCCAAACGTAAACCTTGTCCCCGTCGAACTGAGCAGCACCCGCCCCGGCAGTTCCTGTTTCGCCACCTCGTAGAACGTCGTCCCGGTGCAGTGCATCGGGATCAGGTAGTCGGGGTCGATCTCCTTCAACGCCGCAACGGTGCTGCGCACGTACTCCTCGGGCATCGGCATCAGGTGGAAGCCGCCGATTATCGCGTGCACTTTGCTGATGCCCGATACCTTGATCGCGCCGCGCACGGAGTTGACGATGCCGCGGTGCCCGCACGAGGTCATGATCACCAGCCCCTTGCCTTTCAGGTTGAAGCAGGTGGCCTGGTCGTGGTGGAAGTCGTCCGGCACGATGGTCAAATTGCGCTTCTCCGCGGGCAGGCCCTCGGGCGCGCAGCCGAGACCGTCCTGCAAACCGACCTTCATGCGCGAGGGCTGCGCCGGCTTCTCGAATGACACCAAAGGAATGTAGCCAGTGGTGAAGCCGTGGTCGGCGAGCAGCGACGGCCGCTCGGCGAACAGCACTTGCAGTCCGGCGTCCGCGATCGCCTTGCGGTCCAGCGCGCCGAAGTTGCTCGGCGCATCGGCCGGGCCGGTCTCGCGGCTGCAGAAGCACTCTTCGCCGCCGAGATAGAACGGCAGTCCGGGCTTGAGCTTCTTCCCGTGCGCGGCGAGGAATCCCACCATGCCGCCGAAGTGATCGTAATGCCCGTGCGAGAGCAACATGGCGTCGAGCTTCGCCAGATCGATCCGCATCAGGTCGAGATTGTTGTTGAGCGTGTCGCCGGTGAAGCCGAAATCGATGAGCACCTGCCGCGACTCGGCGCCGCACGCTGACTCCAGGTGCAGTGCGAGGCCCCATTCGTTCTGCAGCGTGCGCGGCAGGTCTGGTGAAGGCGGGCGGGCGAAGCGTTGCACTCCCACCTCGCCGAATTTGCCCGACGGCAGGAACAGGTGGTGGTAGGAGTCGGTCACCACGCGCACCGACAGGCTATCGACCTCGGGCAGCTCGCCGGTGAGCGCCGGCGCTGGTGCGGCGCGAATGTTCGAAAATACGCCGCCGGCAAGGCCGAGGCCGCCGGCGCCCATCGGGGCGAGCAGATTGCCGCGCGCGGGGCTGTCGTCGCCCATGTTCGCCTCCTCCCGAAAACCCGAATCTCACGCCATGCCGCATTGCGCGGCCGCTTAAGCATACGCCGGTTCGGCGCGCGCAGACATACGCGAATACCTGGCGATCCGCGTCAGGCCCTCATCGCGTCCATAGCTCCGAAAGAGGCACGGCGAGAATGCGGCGGTCCGCGGTCGGGAGCGTGTTCGCGCCCGCATACAGGATCATGCCGCCCTGAAAGTCTTTGCCGCATTGCTCGGCGAGGCGGCGCAGGCCGTTGCCGTCCGCCGGCGTCACCGTCGCGGCGGTCTTCACTTCCACGCCCCAGGTGCGCCGGCCACGTGTGATGACGAGGTCCACCTCCACCTGGTCCTTGTCGCGATAGTGCCAGAAGCGCAGGTCCGGGTCGGTCCATCCGGCCTGGGCGATGAGTTGCTGCACCACGAACGATTCGACCAGATGGCCGAAACGGTCGCGTCGCGTCGTCCAATCCCCCGCTTCGAGTCCCGCGAGCGTGGCCGCGAGGCCGCTGTCGAGCAAGTGGATCTTGGGTGTCTTGATCAGGCGCCTGGCCTCGTTGCTGTGCCAAGCCGGCACGCGCCGCAGGAGAAACAGTCGCTCCAGAACGCTCAGATACTGATCGGCGGTCTCCCGGCGCATGCCGAGTTCCCCACCCAGAGCCGAAAGATTGAGCAGGCTGGCGGAGCGGAGCGCGACGATTTCGACCAGGCGGCCGAGTTCGGCGGCATCGCGCACACGGGCGACATCGGCCACGTCCCGCTCCAGGACTGTGCGCAGATATTGCCGGTGCCACTGGCGGGCCCGTTCGGGCGATCGCAGTTGCGCCTGCGGATAGCCCCCGCGCAACAGCCGCTCGCGCAAATGCCCGGCCTCACCTGCTTCGATGCCGGGAATGCGAGGCGCAAGATGCCCGTTGAGGAAGGACTGAAGCAGTGCTCCGGGCCGGCGCTCCTTTTCGGACTCCGTCAGCGGATGCAGTTGCACGTACTCGACGCGCCCGGCGAGCGAATCCCCGACCTTCGGCAACGCCAGCAGATTGGCGGAACCCGTCAGGAGAAAGCGGCCCGGCCGCCGCTCGCGATCCACTGCCGCCTTGATCGCCAGCAGCAGCCCCGGCGCGCGCTGCACCTCGTCGAGCGTCACGCGGGCAGGAAGCGCCGCGATGAAACCGATCGGATCCTCCCGCGCGGTGCGCAGCACCGGCTCATCGTCCAGCGTTACGTAAGCGCGCGCTGGTGCGAGCGTGCGCACCAGCGTGCTCTTGCCCGACTGCCGCGGCCCCAGCAGCGCGACCACCGGGGTATCGGTCAGCGCCAGCTTCAGTGCACGGCGGACATTGCGGGGATAGTCGGATTCGGCCATTTGCCGGTTAGGATACCGTCCAATTGCCGGTTACACAAGCGTCCAATTGCCGGTTATCGCGGCGTCCAATTGCCGCTTGTCGCAGCGGGCTAGTGCAGCGTCGATGCCGTCCCGCAGCATTTCTTGTACTTCTTGCCGCTGCCGCAGGGACAGGGATCGTTTCTTCCCGGCTTCGGCCCCTCGCGCCGAAAGGTCGAGGCGACCAGGCGCTCGTGCTGCTCCTGCCTGCGGGGAAGCCAGAAGCGGTAGATGGCGGCCACCGATGCGGCGAGCTGCAGCGTAAGTTCCTCGCGCTGCGCCGGCCAGCGCGTCAGCGCTTCTTCGGCCTCGGTCAGGTCATTGCCTCCCAGCAGGCGAACCGGGCGCAGCGCTTCGCGGGCGGAAGGATCATCGAACAGAGGCTGCCAGTCCTGCCGGCACAGCCCGATGCCCTGGATGAAACCGTGCGCCCACATTTCGCCTTCGACGTATTCGCGCGGGTCCCCCGGATACACCCTGCTGTCGAGCAGCGGGTCGAACGCATCGGCGTCGTACTGCAGCGTCCAGATGATGCCGTTCATGTGCCGCATCACCAGGTCGAGAATCCGCTGTGCCTGCTCCACGGATTCATACTCGGGCGCATCGTCCTCGCTTTCGCCCCAGACGCCCTGCAGCCATTGGCTGGGAAGGACCGTCGCGGGTCCGATCACGATGGCGGTGAGATAGCCATTGAGCGTGTCCAGCCGCATCGCCTCGTCCGGCACGGCGTCGGACAGCAGGAACTGGTCCAGTTCGTCCAGTTCCTCATCCGACAGGGGAGTCGATAACTTCGTTGTCATCGGTTCAGTCCGCTTACCCTAAACAAACGCCCCTGCGGATACGTGGAATCTGGCCGCCAGTTTCTTCGCCAGCGCTTTGCTGATCCCGCGGCGCCCGCAGAGAATGTCGCTGATCGTGCCCTGTGAGGCAATGGCGGCAAAGTCGGTCTGCCTGAGGCCGTGTTCCGCCATCAGGTGGCGCAGCACCTCGCGCGGTTCGGACTCGGGCATCGGCGTTTGGCGCATTTCGTAAGCCTGGATCAGTTCGCCAAGCGCTTCGACCAACCCGGCAAGCGGGTGCGCCTGGTTCGCGCCGCCGGCGTCGAGCAACTGATTCAAATGGTCAATAGCCGTTTCATACTCCGTTTTCCTGGTGATTGGCTTGAGCGGCACCAGTTCACACAGCGCTTTGTAGCGTTTGGCGATCTTGTCGATCTCGATTGCGCCCATCATGGTCTCCAGTGGTCGTATTCGGCGTGGGTCATAACCGCACGCACGTAAAGCGTCTGCGTGTTGAAGTGGATCGCGGCGATCAGCCGGTAGCGATTCCCGGCAATATTGAATACGAAATAGTCACCGGCCTTGTCGACGGAATTGAAGACGCGCTTCAGTTCAGCGTAGCCGCCAAAGGTGTTTCTCTCGATCAACTTGCGCCAGGCCTGCAGGGCTTCGCCGGCCTCGCGCTGCCGGGTCGCGAACTCGCGCAGAGCCTTGTTGCTGATCAGCCGCATAGGGACAGTGTATCGCAGAATGCGATAATCGGCAAAGCGCGCCATTGCGCGGCCACACCGCCGCATCCACGGCTTGACTGCGGCGCGCGCGAGGCGGATGCTTGTCCGATACGAGACGAATATTGTCGATATGCCATCTCGACATTTCTGGCTTGAATCCCGATTCCTGATCCGTAATCCCAACTCCCCATGCACATCGACCGCGACATCAAGCTCGATTTCAAAGACGTTCTGATCCGGCCGAAGCGCTCGGCCCTGCCCTCGCGCGCGGAAGTCGACATCACGCGCGAATTCATCTTCAAGCACTCGGGCAGCCGCTATCGCGGCGTCCCGCTGATCGCGGCGAACATGGATACGATCGGCACCTTCGAAATGGCGCGCGCGCTCGCGCCGTCCGGCCTGTCGACCGCGCTGCACAAGCACTATGGCGGCGACGAACTCGCCGTCTTCTTCAAGGCGCTCAAGCCGAAATCGAACGCGTTCTATTCGCTCGGCATCACGGCGGGCGATCTGGACAAGTTCAAGCGCGTGATGCGCCGCGCCGGCGACGCGGTCCAATACGTGTGCATCGACGTTGCCAACGGCTATTCGGAAACCTTCGTCAAGTTCGTCGCCAAATTTCGCCGCGCCCACCCCAAACTCACGCTGATGGCGGGCAACGTCGTGACCGGCGAGATGACCGAGGAGCTGATTCTGTCCGGCGCCGACATCGTCAAGGTCGGCATCGGCCCCGGCTCGGTCTGCACCACGCGCAGCATGACCGGCGTGGGCTACCCGCAGTTGTCCGCGGTGATCGAGTGCGCCGATGCCGCGCACGGTCTCGGCGGGCGCATCTGTTCCGACGGCGGCTGCACGTCGCCGGGCGACGTCGCCAAGGCCTTCGGCGGCGGCGCGGACTTCGTCATGCTGGGCGGCATGCTCGCCGGGCATGACGAGTGCGCCGGCGAGGTGGTCGAACAGGACGGCGGGCGGTTCAAGCGCTTCTACGGCATGAGCTCGCGCACCGCGATGGAAAAGTACGCGGGCGGCGTGGCGCATTACCGCGCCTCCGAGGGCAAGGAAGTGCTGGTGCCGTATCGCGGCCCGGTGGGCGAAGCCGTGCAGGACATCCTCGGCGGCCTGCGCTCCGCCTGCACCTATGTAGGGGCGCGCACGCTGAAGGAATTTACCAAGCGCACCACGTTCGTGCGGGTGGGCATGGAGTCGAACGAGCTCTTCGGGGAAAATTGAACAGGGAGTCCGATCGGATGCGGATACTCGCGCTGTTAATGTCTTGCTGGTTCCTGCTGGCCGCCGCACAACCCGCGGCGCAGCCGGCCGCCCCGGTGTTGGTGCTGGTCCAGAACGGCGCGATCGGGCCCGCCAATGCCGACTACCTGCAGCGGGGCCTGGAGAAAGCGGTCGAGCTCAAGGCGCAGCTGGTCGTGCTCAAGATGGACACGCCCGGCGGCCTCGACCTGTCGATGCGCGCGATCATCAAGGACATTCTCGCCTCGCCGGTTCCGGTCGCGAGCTTCGTCGCGCCGAACGGCGCGCGCGCGGCGAGCGCCGGCACTTACATCCTGTATGCGAGCCATATCGCCGCGATGGCGCCGGCGACCAATCTGGGCGCGGCGACGCCGGTGTCGATCGCGCCGCAGGCCGGGCCGGGCGAACCCGCCGCGGCGAAGGACAAAGCGGCCAAAGACGATGACAACGCCGGCGACGCGCAATCGACCATGCAGACGATGACGCGCAAGCAGACCAACGATGCGGCCGCGTACATACGCGGACTGGCGCAACTGCGCGGCCGCAATGCCGACTGGGCCGACCAGGCGGTGCGCCGCGCGGTCAGCCTGTCCGCCGACGAGGCGCTCGCACTGAAGGTCATCGACCTCGTCGCGGCGGACGTTCCGCAGCTCCTCAAACAGCTCGACGGCAGGCAATTGACGGTGCTTGGCCAGGCGCAGCGGCTCACCACCGCCACCGCCGCGATCGTCGAATATCATCCAGACTGGCGCAGCCGGCTGCTGATGGTCATCACCGATCCGAGCATCGCCTACCTGCTGCTGATGCTCGGCTTCTACGGCCTCTTGTTCGAGTTCTACAACCCGGGTTTCGTCGCGCCCGGCGTCATCGGCGGCATCAGCCTGCTGCTCGCGCTGTTCGCGTTGCAGATGCTGCCGGTCAGCTACACCGGTCTCGCCCTGATTGCGCTCGGCGTCGGCCTGCTGGTCGCGGAACACTTCGCGCCGGGCTTCGGCATCCTCGGGTTCGGCGGCATCGTCGCCTTCGTCATCGGCTCGATCATGCTCATCGACACCGACGTCCCCGGCTACAGCGTCCCATGGCAGTTGATCGCGGCCATGGCGGCGACGAGCGCGGCGTTTCTGCTGCTGGTGCTGCACTTCGCGCTGCGCGCGCGCCGGCAGCCGGTGGTGAGCGGCCGCGAGCAGATGATAGGCGAGACCGGTGAAATTCTGGAAGGCAGCGACGGCGAGGGCGCCGCCTTCGCGCGCATACACGGCGAAACGTGGAAAGTCCGCGCGGGCATCCCGCTCACGCGCGGCCTCGCGGTGAGGGTGGTCGGCATCGACGGCTTGTTGCTCACCGTCGAAGCCGCGCCCATCGAAGGAGACGCAACATGAACATGATCGTCGGCGGCGTAATTCTGCTCCTGGTGGTGGCTTTTTTTGTCAATGCCATTCGCATCTTCCGCGAATACGAGCGCGGCGTCGTCTTCACCCTGGGGCGATTCTGGCAGGTCAAGGGACCCGGCCTGGTGATCATCATCCCGGTCATCCAGCAGGTGGTCAGGGTGGATCTGCGCACCGTGGTGCTGGAGGTGCCGACGCAGGACGTGATCTCGCGCGACAACGTGTCGGTGAAAGTCAGCGCCGTCGTCTATCTGCGCGTCATCGACCCGCAGAAGGCGATCATCCAGGTGGTCGATTACCTCAACGCCACCAGTCAACTTTCGCAGACCATGTTGCGTTCGGTGCTGGGCAAGCACCACCTCGACGACATGCTGGCGGAGCGCGAGAAACTGAATCTCGACATCCAGCAGGCGCTCGATGCGCAGACCGACTCCTGGGGGGTCAAGGTCGCCAACGTCGAGATCAAGCAGGTGGACCTCACCGAATCGATGATCCGCGCAATCGCCAGGCAGGCCGAGGCGGAACGCGAGCGGCGCGCCAAGGTAATCCACGCCGAGGGCGAACTGCAGGCTTCGGAAAAGCTGTACCAGGCGGCGAAGATTCTCGCGCAGGAGCCGCAGGCGATCCAGTTGCGCTACCTGGAAACGCTTACGGTGATAGGCGCCGACAAGAACACGACGATCGTGTTCCCGCTTCCGCTCGACCTGCTGGCGCCGTTTCTCGCAAAACCGAAATAGGCTTCGGGGGACGTCAGCCGAGCAACTCGCGGAAACTGCGGTTGACTTCGGCGCTGCGGTGGCGCGCGGCCTTGTTGGTCGGCGCGAGCGGCTCGGCGTAGAAGAAATCCGGGAGTTCGTCGTCTTTCTCGGTGAATCCCGCCGCCTTGTTGAACGCCCATTCGTTGCGCAACGTCTCCAGGCCCAGCGTCTTCATGAACGAGATATCGAGGCTGGTGCCATGGGCGTCGTTCAGCGCGGTGACCACGAGCTCGGCGCTGACGTTGGTCACCGAGCGCCCGAAGATGCACAGGCCGAGCGAATCGGCCGCGGCGCACACCGTCTGGATCCCCAGGCTTGCCTCCACCAGTTGTGCGGTGGTCTTGTCCTTGCAGTCGAATACCGGCAGGTTGCCCGCGGTGTGATCGGCGCCCTGCGCCGAGATCATCATGGAAATGCCGGTCACTTCGACCACGCGCGGGTCGTAGGCGCTGATGCTTTGCCGCTTGATCACGGGGACGCGGGCGACCTTGTAATGCGCGCCGACGCGGGCGGCGCCTTGCGCGTAAACGCGGCCGCGCTCGTTGCCCTGGCGGATGTCGTCCAGAACCTTCAGCATGAATGCTTCGTCGCCGAATTTGCCCAGTCCCGCTTCCATCAACACGGCGATGGTGGCGCCGGTCTCGATGGTGTCGATGCCGAGGTCGTTGGCGACGGCGTTGACCCTGGCCACCTGGTCCGGGTGGTCCAGGCCGCAATTGCTGCCCATCAGGCCGAGGGTCTCGTATTCCAGCGGCGACACGATCTCCTTGCCGCTCTCATCGACATAGACGTTGCTGCATTCGATCATGCAGCCCGGCATGCAGGCGTGCGAGATCTGCCCGCCGCGGCTCGAGTTCTGCTCGCGGATGTAGTCGCCGCCGAGCTTGAACGGACCTTCGGATGCCTCGACCATGCGGCCGTTGCTGAAGTTTCGCACCGGCAGCCCGCCGATGCGATTCATGATGTCGGCCATCATCGCCGTGCCGGTGCGCTTGTAGGCGTCGATCGACGGTTCCTTGTTGAGGCGCACGCCGTACTCGCGGATCGCGCCCATGACTTTCTTGCGGTCGTGGAAGGTCGGCATCTTGTGCACGTCGATGACCATGGCCTTGACCTTCTTCGAGCCCATGACGGCGCCCACGCCGCCGCGCGCCGCGAGGCGCGACGGCCGCCCGTCGGTGTCGGCGAAGGCGATGCCCGATATCAGGCCGAGGTACTCGCCCACCGGACCGCATATGGCGAAGCTGATCTTTTTGCCGTATTTCTCGAACAGCATGGCCGCGACTTCGTTGTTGCCCTTGCCCAGATAGGGTTCGGCGCTGTCCCAGGTGATCGCGCCCTCCTTGGTGATGCGGATGACGACCCAGTCCTTCGATGCGCCATACAGGGTGAGCCCGGCGGCCTCGAGCTGGCCGAGCGCGAAGGCGAAGGTGCCGCCCGAATTGGCCTCCTTGATGCCGCCCGTCAACGGACTCTTGCAGCCGACGCTCAAGCGGTTGGCATTGGAGAAGTTCGTCCCCGCGAACGGCCCGGCGGAGAAGATCAGCGGATTGTCCGGAGACAGCGGTTCGACTTTGGCGACGCCGCTCTCGAGCAGGGTCTTGGCGATGTAATGGCGGCCCGCGCGCACGATCGCCTCGCCGTGGAATTCCTCTGTCCTGACCGTGCGGTCGCCGACGTTGATATGCAGGTATTTGCGCATGTTTAATTCACCCCGTGAAGATTGAAAATGCAGATTCCGTTGCTGCCGCGATTCTACCCTGTTCGCCCTCGCCCGGGCGAGCGCACAGGCGCTGCGCGCCCGGCATCAGAGCTTCTTGCCAAACGCCTTTCCGATCAGATCCAGCGCGTCCGGGCCGTCCCATACCTTGGCACCGCGGACCTTTCTGAGCACGCGACCCTGCGCGTCGACGAGAACCGTCAGCGGGATGGTGTTGGCGCCGAGCATGGATTCGAGCAGCAGGGTTCTGTCGTGATAGTTGTCGAACGTGACTTTCGACTGCCGCAGGAATGCCGCGGCCGGCTCGACATGATCGTCGGTCGAAATGCCGATGATATTGAACTCTTTCCCGCCGAAGCGGCGCGACAGCCGTTCGAGCGACCCCATTTCGGCGCGGCAGGGGCCGCACCAACTCGCCCAGACATTGATGATCAGCGGTTTTCCGCGCAATTCCGAAAGCTTGCGGAAATCGCCGGAAAACCCGTACAAGGGCGCCTCGCGCAGCACGCTGCCTTCGTCGACCTCGCCCGGCATTTTCGCGAACGCCGTTGCCGACAATGCCGACATCCAGAAAACGATCAACAACAGAGTTTTCGTCATGCGCTAATTATCCCAGCAAGTGATGCCGCCTGCAGGCGCATTTGCCTGGAATTCCCCTGTGCGCGGTGTGGTCGGGAAAGCACTAGGCAGACGCGGATTGGCGGACTGTCCCGACTTCGCGCCGGGCTTTTCATTTATTATCGCGGTTGCTTTGAACCTGCCCCGGCTACCAGCAATCGAGGAGATCCTGTGACCTACGACGTAGAACAACATATCGCGCTCAGCCGCGTATCCGAACTCGCCGCATCGCCCTGCGGCTCCTGGCTCGCCGTGGCGGTGCAGCGCCTCGACCGCGACGGCGCCAAATACGCGAGCGACATCTGGAAGGTCCCCACGGACGGCAGCGCGGCGCTGCAGCTCACGCGCGGCGACTGCAAGGACGCGGCGCCCTCGTTTCGCCACGACGGCGCGCTCGCATTCCTGTCGAACCGCCAGCCGAACGAAATCAAGCCCGACGAAGAGGCGGAAAAGCGCATGCAGCTGTGGCTCCTGCCCAAGGACGGCGGCGAGCCGAAGCAGCTGACCGACGAGCCGCTGGGCGTGGATGGTTTCCGCTTCGCCAGGAGCGCGCCCCGGCTGGTGTTGTTCGCGCCGGTGATCCCAGGCGTCGAGCACGACAAACAACGCGAAACCGCGTCGAAGCGCGCGAAGAACGGCCCCTGCGCGCGCCGCTTCAAGGCGCAGCCGGTGCGCCACTGGGATCACTGGCTGCACGACAACGCCGACCTGGCGGATACGCATCTCATCGCCTGCGACGCCGCCGGCGGAAGCCGCGTCGACCTCACACCCGAGGCGCGGCGCGAGTTCGGCATCGAGCCCGCGCTGGACGTTTCCGCGGACGGCAAATGGGTGGTGGCGACGCGCCAGACCCCGGGCAAGGACCGCGAGCTCGATACGACGCTGCTCCTGATCGACATCGAAACGAAAACGAGCCGCGTGCTGGGCGCGGCCGACAACGTGAATTTCGAAGCGCCGGCGTTCGCGCCCGACGGCCGCTCGATCGCCGCCGTGCGCATGGCGCGCAGCCCGACAACGGTGTTCAGGCCGCTGTTGACGCTGTTCGATGTCGCCAGCGGCAAGATGCGCGAGATCGGCGCGCAATGGGACCGCTGGCCGAGCCCGGCCCGCTGGAGCGCGGACGGCAAGCGGCTATTCGTCACTGCGGATGACCAGGGGCACACGCCGGTGTTCGCCATCGATGCGGCCGGGGGAAGCGTCGAGCGGATCACGTCGCTCGCTTCCGGCGGCGTGCACGCCAACCTGGAAGTGCTCTCCGATGGCCGCATCGCCGGCATACGCTCGACCCTGCTCGATGCGCCGGAATGTTTCGCCATCGAGCCGCGGCCGGAGTCGGCACCGCAGACGCTCGCGCGCCTGTCCGGTTTCGCCGGCGCGCACGGCTGGGCCGAAGTCGAGAGCTTCAGCGTGCCTTCCACCGACGGCACGCCGATCCAGAGTTTTCTGGTCAAGCCGAAAGGCGCCGCGGCAAAGCAGGCGGGGGCCTTGCCGCTGCTCGTCTGGATCCACGGCGGACCGATAGGCATGGACCAGGACGGCTGGCACTGGCGCTGGAATCCGTTGTTGATGGTGGCGCAGGGCTACGCGGTGGCGCTCCCCAACCCGAGAGGCTCGACCGGCTTCGGCCAGGAATTCATCCAGGGCATCTGGGGCAACGTGTGGGGAGACCAGTGCTACAAAGACCTGATGGCGGTCACGGACGCGGTCGTTGCGCGCCCCGACATCGACGCCGCGCGCACCATGGCCATGGGCGGTTCGTTCGGCGGCTACATGACCAACTGGATCGGCACCCAGACCGGGCGCTTCAAATGCCTGATCACCCACGCGAGCGTCGCCACCATGGCGCAGTTCACCGGCACCACCGACCATCCGGCGTGGTGGTACCTGGAAATGGGCGGCGAGAATCCCTACGCCGACATGGAGCGCTTCGACCGCTATGCCCCGATCCGCTACGTGAAGGACTGGAAAACGCCGGTGCTGATCATCCACGGCGAGCGCGATTACCGCTGCCCGATCAACGAAGGGCTGAATCTGTTCGAGGCGCTGCAGTATCACGGCGTGGACAGCGAACTCCTGGTGTTTCCCGACGAGAACCACTGGATACTCAAGCCGCGCAACGTCGTGGCGTGGTACGAGGCGGTGATCGAATTCACCGGCCGCCATCTGCGGCGATAATTACGACACCGCAGGCGAAACAAGCGAAAGGACGTCCATGACCATCAAGCGCCCCAAAGGCACGGCCGGCACGCTCGTGGTGCTAGCACACACTTCGAACATCCTCGACGGCAATCCGCTCGGCGACGCGCACGTGCGCAAACTCGGCGTGTGGCTGCCGCCGCAGTACGACCAGGGCATCGGCAAAGGCCGCGGCGGCCGCTTCCCGGTGCTGTGGGATCTGGTCGGGTTCACCGGCTCGGGGCTCGCGCACACGGGCTGGAAACCTTTCGGCGACAACCTGCCCGAGCGCGCCGCGCGGCTCATCCACGAGCAGAAAATGGGGCCGGCGATCATCGTCTTTCCCGATTGTTTCACCGCGCTCGGCGGCAACCAGTATGTCAATTCCGCGGCGATCGGCAACTACGCCGACTACCTGACGAAGGAGCTCATTCCCTTCGTCGACCGCGAGTTCCGCACCCTTGCAAGCCGCGAGCACCGCGGCTGCTTCGGCAAATCTTCCGGCGGTTACGGCGCCATCATCCACGGCATGAAGTACGCCAAGCACTGGGGCGCGATCGCCGATCATTCGGGCGACGCCTATTTCGATTTCGTCTACTGGCACGACTGGCCGAACACCCTCAACACCCTCGCCAAGCACCGCGCGGTAAAGCGCAAGCCCGGCCCCGTGGACATGCGCCGCGAAGCGCGCTACCGCGGCGCGGATGCCGGATTCGACGACGGGCGCATCAAGCGCTTTCTCGACCAGGTGTGGAAGAAAGAGAAACTCTCCGCGGCCGAAAGCCACTGCATCATGAACATCTGCATGGCCGCCACTTACGACGCCGACGCGAAAGCGCCGCTCGGATTTCGCGTCCCGTTCAATCTCGAAACCGGCGAGGCCCTGCCCGCGCGCTGGAACAACTGGCGCCGCCACGACCCGGTCAACCTGGTGACAAGATACCGCGCCAATCTCAAGTCGCTGCGCGGCATTTACATCGACTGCGGCTGGCGCGACCAGTACCACATCCACTTTGGCAACCGCTTACTCTCCAAGCGCCTCGCCGAAGCCGGCGTCCGCCACACCTATGAGGAATTCGACGACGACCACTCCGACGTCGACTACCGCATGGATACGAGCCTGCCGTTTCTGTATCGGGCACTGAAGCCGTAGTACGACGACAACCTAATTTCGAAGCCCAATTGTCTTGCAGGTGTAAGAGCGAGCTTGTGCCCCGAAGGTCTCGATCCCCCTTGAGGGGAAAATCCCCCTGGGGGACTCGCGAATCTTGGAATTCGCGAGCAAGCTCGCTCCTACAAAAAAGGCAAACTCAGGCCTACCTGTCCGGCAGGGTCCATTGTTCATCCACGTCGGCGAAGAAGTGTATATCGCCGGCGAATTCGGTTACATCATGGTTTGAGCGCAGCGCCGCTTCCGCGGCCGCCGAATCCAGACGCAGGAAACAGGAGCATTGGCGCGATTGTCCGACCTTCACCAGGAGGATATGCAGATGCGTCACTTTTCCGTATTTTGCGCAAACCGATTCAATCGCCGACCTCAGGCTTTGTTCGTTGCGCAACGGCGGATAATAATTCTTCAGCGCCTTATTCACGCGCGTACTCCTGTAAGCAATAGGGTCGATACCGGAGTACTGGTACGCGGCTCCGCGGATTAGTGCCTTGGGGCCGTCTGCCGTTCTTATCCGTCGCGCCAGCAGAAGGCGAATGCGCGCGTTTCTCCCGCAAGCAGCCGCCGTTTGTCGGCGCTGGCATAGTGTGGCGCAAGCATGGCGCTGGCAAGCACAAATGGGTTCCTTTTTGGCACATGACACATTGCCCACGGCCGCGTGACCATCGCTGCGTGGCAGCTCGGCCTGCGCGAAGCGTCGGGACTATGTAGGCGGCCGCACAGACTTTCGCGCTGGGCGAGTCATAATCAATCGCATCGGAGGCGGGCTATCCATTGCGGAACATGGACGGCAATCGACTTCGGACGGCCTGTTGAAGGCAATTCGAAACACGCCAAAATGAAGACGAAATGAACCATGAAGTTATTCAGCGGACTGAAGAAGATCAGGGAGTTTGAAAGACTGCAGATGCCTTTCCTGAAGTCTCTCATCGATTTCGATATCGTGATCGAGATCGGCTATCTGGAGGAGCAGGGACAAGCACTGACGCTGAAACAGCTGTTTCTGCTGAATATCAGTTCGCGCACGACGGTACGGCGCAAGTTGGCCAGGCTTGTCGAACAAGGCATCGTCATCCGGCTCAAACACGCGAACGATCATCGCGCCAGCCTCCTGAGCATATCCCCGCTCGGCATAAGACTGCTGGGCGATTATGGCGGCGCACTCACGACGATTTCCGCCGTGCATTTCACACTGGCTTAAAAGGCTCTGTCCGCCTTGCATGTCATGCCCTCTGACGAGAGCCTGTCCGCCGTACCGGGCTGAGGCCCACGGTCATCATTTGCGTGCAGGTAACGGCGATGTAGTGGCGTTTGGCAGGCCGGGGATTTCATATGGCAACAAGCGGTCGTATTCTTTTTTCACCACGGCGTAGCACTCGCATACCCGCTGTTCGAGTCCTGCGCGATCCAGCACCTTGATGTGGCCGCGGCTGTACTGAATCAATCCGTTCGCCTGCAATCTGCCGGCGGCGTCGGTCACGCCTTCGCGGCGTACGCCCAGCATATTCGCGATCAGTTCCTGCGTCATCACCAGCTCATTGCCTTGCAAGCGGTCCAGGCTCAGCAGCAACCAACGGCACAATTGCTGGTCGAGCGAATGATGCCGGTTGCACACCGCCGTCTGCGCCATCTGCGTGATCAGCGCCTGCGTGTAACGCAGGGCCAGGTGCTGCAAAATTCCGCCCAGCGCGAATTCCTTTTTCACAACACTTGCCTTGAGCCGGTAGCCGTTGCCTGCGCTTTGCACCACCGCCCGGCTCGGCGTGGTTTCGCCGCCCATGAACAGGGAGATGCCGACCAAACCGCAGTTGCCGGTAATCGCGATTTCGGCCGAGGCGCCGTCTTCCATGACGTAGAGCAGCGAGACGATGCTGGTGGTCGGGAAATACAGGTAGCGCATTTGGCCGCCGGATTCGTAAAGCGCCCATCCCAGCGGCATCGGGATGAGTTCCAGATCGAGCTGCAGGCGCGCGAGATCTTCCGCAGGCAGCGCCGCGAGAAGATGGTTTTGCGTTGGACTGTGCGTTGAAGACATGGCTATCGTCTCCCTACGTCATGGCCGTGTTACCGATATCATCCAATTCCAAAACGCGGCACAACTACGAATATGAATCGCATAAACTCTGCCCTATTAAGACGCACTTTTTCGAAGTTTCGGCTGTCGGTCGCGTCGGACAGACTTTCTTCCTCCTAGATGAAATGCAACGCCGAAATAGATGTAAGCGTGCCGCCATACTTGCCCAGCAATTTGACACTGGACGGAGAAATGACCAGCACGCTGGAGCGATGATCGTTCGCGTGTTTGCGCCGGATTACGGTTCCGTGCTCAATAAGCCTGGCCAATTTGCGGCGTACCGTGGTGCGCGAAACGATATTCAGCAGAAAGAGCTGTTTCAACGTCAGTGGTTGCCCCTGCTCTTCCGCGTATCCGATCTCGATGACGATATCGAAATCGGCGACTGACTTGAGGAAAGGTAGTTGCCGTCTTTCAAACTCCCTGATTTGCCTCAATCCGGTGAATAACTTCATGATTCATATTGTTTTCATTGTTGTTAATCCGGTCATAGTGTGGCGCAATCATGAAGCTGGCAAGCACAATTAGGTTCCTTTTTGGCGCGCGTAATATCAAGGCGCGACTTCGTCACCGGCCGATGACTGCAGCGCCGACCTGACGTTCCGGACCGATGCGGCCGACTAACGGAAGCTTGAGGGAAAGATCGAACGGATTGATCCCGAAAGTCAGGCCGAGCACGTTGACTTCCAGGCCTTCGACGCCGCTTGCCGCTATGCCAAGCAAACCCAGGAGCGAGAATTGGAAGCCGCTTCCGCTGGGGGCGCTCGAAGCGATGCCCTCGCCCAGATAGTCCTTGCCGATGGCCGTGGGCGGCAGGTCGGCCCTCAATTCGGGAACCGCGCGCAGCACCCAGGCGGTAAAGGTGTTCGAATTCGGACCCGGCCACGCCGAGTACCGGTCGGCGTAGGGGTAAGCGGCAGCCGCCTTGTCGATGCGTTCGATGATCGCGTCCACGCCCGCGCCGCGCTTCTCCGCGATCACTTCGGGGACGCTGCCGAACCAGCGGGCGTCGGGCGCTCGCTCGCTCACCGAGACTAATGATCGGCCCGAGCGCAAGCGCCAGCCGATCACTTCGTAGACTTTGTATGCGCCTGCGTTGGCCGGTTTGACCGCGACCCAGGTATGCACGCCGAACCAGCCGCGCCAGCCCCAGGTGCGGGCGGCATATACCTGCACCAGCGCTTCACGCGCGGAGACGGGATCGGGCGCCAGCCCTGCCGGTTCGGAACTTGCGCTGCGCCAGTCGGGCGCGGAAGTGCAGGCGCTCACAAGAGCCAGGATCAGGGCGGCTGCGGCGACGACGGCTGCAACGGAACGAATTCGGCGCATAACTGTTTTCACCCCGTTTAGTGCATGCGGGAAGGCAAACAGTTCAACGAAGTTCGCATTCCGGATCCCCCGAACTCTGACGCAACGACCGCAGCGTGGCAGGACGTCGGTGTATCAGCGCCAAGCCCCCTACGCTCGCGCGCGAGCCGCAGACGCATACAAAAAACAGGCATTGCGCCTTCATCGATTCTCGCTGATTTCAATCAGAAATATTGGATGGGGCGAGTCGCCCCGCATAGTTTTTCAATACTTCACAGGCGAACGCGCGAGCGCGCGCGCAGATGTTCGATGGCGACGGCTGAGTCACACCCGATTGAATCTACAAGGATTTGGGCAGCGCGTTCGCCGGATTTTCAAAGCTGGCACGGCCTATGCTAGAGGTAAGGTGAGCAAGAACAAACGACCACCACGGAGAAAATGATGAGCACCCGCACAATGACAATGAATGCACCCGAACTCGTTCTCGCAACTCTGGAAGCAGCAGCCGAGAAGTTCAACACCGCAACTGAAAACCTGACGGCCGCGACGAAGACCGTGCTGATGGTCGCAGGCGCCCCGCTCCTCGGCCTCGCGTTCGTCCTGGCGCTGCCGATAATCAGCGTCGCGCTGACGGTGTATTACGGCACCAAACTGATCGCAGCCCGCTGGGCCGGGATTGCCAGGTATGTGAAGAACGTCGCACTGTTCCTCGTGTCACCGTTTGTCGGCCTGGCCTACATCATCGCCCTCCCGTTCGTCGGCTTCGGCACGATGGTCTACTTCGCGGTGAAAGCCGCCAGGAAATAGCGCGAACTCGCGGCTGGTCTTAGCTGGTAGTGAGGCGGCCCTTCGGGGCCGCTTGGCGTTCGGGGGCCATGTTGAACAATCCAGTCCAAATGAACTCGGTTCAAGGCCCTTCCGTGGCTGCGCGGGCACACTTTTAGCACACCGCCAAGCCAATATCTTCATGCGCACTGATCTTTGTCAATACAAGGCATTTCGAGATGGTGCATCCTTAAAAAGCGTTCAAAGTACTTCGTCTTTTGATCTCACCTCTGAACGCGCGGGCCCAGCACGTTTTGTTCTGGGCCTTTTATTGTGTATCCATTTACGCGACCAATCCGTTGTCAGCGCGGACCTTGGAACATGTACCTGCCAATCGAAATTCCCCGGCGGGCGGTCGTGCTGCGGCGCTAACGCGTTCGGGTAGCGATTCGCGAAAGGCCGCGCAGCCATGAAGCCCGCTTTCACGCTCGGCCTGCGCGGCCGTTTGACGCTGTTGCTGCTAGCGGCGTTTACCCTGTTGGCCGGCTTGCTTGCGTGGCATTTTGTTGATCACCGCAAGGAGCGGACCGGTGCCGCCTCGGCTGAACTTCTCGGCCACGCGAGATTGATTGCTGCCCAGCAGCGGAGCTTCGTCGCGCGAGCCGATGCCATCCTGAACGGACTGATGTTGAGCCCCGAGTTGCGGCCGGGTGCTTCCGCCGAGGCGTGTTCGCAGGCGCTCGCCGCGCGCCTCAGTCAGGAAGTGCAATTCCTGCAGATCGGCAAGACGCTACCCGACGGGGATGTTGCATGCGCTGCGATTCCCCCGAAGGGCCGTATTAACCTCGCCGAACGGCTCTGGTTTCAGCAGGCGCTACGAACCCACGAAATGGTTGTGAGCGAACTGTTAGAGGGCGGAATCCACGGCAAGCCAGTCATCGTCTTGGGTAAAGCGGTGCGCGACGAGGCTGGGCAGATTGTAGCCGTCGTCTATGTGGGTATGGACCCGACTTGGCTACAGGCGGAATTCGCCAAGATTCGGTTGCCGGAAAGTGCCCGGCTGGTGGTGGCGGATGCCAAGGGTATCGTGGCCGTGCGACATCCCGATCCCGAGGGGTGGGTCGGCAAGAGTGCCGCGCAGCTGCCGCTGTTCCAGCGCATTCTGGCCGCCGGTGGCGAAGGCATCGAACAGGGAGTCGGTCTGGAGGGGGAGCACAGGCTTATCGCCTATGCGAAACTGCTGGACACGGTGTCCGGCTCGGTCTATCTGTGGCTGAGCGTGCCGAAAGCGGAGGTCGAGGCCCCTGCGTGGCGCGCGGCTTTGTTAAGCGCCAGCATCCTGCTGGCAGTGCTCATCGGCACGATAGGACTGCTGGTCTGGGGCGGCAACCGCCTGGTATTGCGGCCCCTGTTGATTTTGTCGCGGGTAGCGGCCCGGATCAAGGCCGGCGATCTCGCCGCCCGAACCGGACTGCCTCATGGCAAGGACGAATTCGGTCGGGTGGCTCGTGTTCTGGATGAAACGGCCGCTGCCATCGAGGATCGGGAGCGCAAGCTTACGCGCGCCAACCGCGCCCTGCGCGTTCTCTCCGCCGGCAACCGCGCCCTGCTGCGTTCGAACGGCGAGCAGGAACTGCTCGACGAAATGTGCCGGGTTATCGTGGAGGCCGGCGACTACCGCATCGCCTGGGTGGCGTATGCCGAGGACGACCCGGCGCGCAGCGTGCGCATGGTCGCCATTTGGGGCGCCGAATGCGACGCCCTGGACGGCCTCAAGATCACCTGGGACGAATCCGCGTCGGGCCGCGGGCCAACGGGCACGGCGATCCGCCGGGGCGTTCCCGTCGTGTCGAACGACATCGCGGCCGATCCGGATTACGCCCCCTGGCGGGACCTGGCGCAGCGTCAAGGCTTCGCGTGCGCGCTCGCTCTCCCGCTGCGCTTGGGCGATACCGTCGTCGGCGCGCTCTGCATTTGCGCCGCCGATCCGGATGCCTTCGACGACGCTGTGGTCGAACTCTTGAGCGAGGCGGCGGACGACCTCGCCTTCGGCATTGCCAATCATCGCGCGGAAGTCGAGCACGGCCGCACGCGGGCCGCGCTGCAAACTGCCGAGGAGCGCTTCCGGGCGGCGGCCGAAGCCGGCTTGGATGCCCTGTTCATCCTGAACAGCGTGCGCGGGGAACGCGATGACATCCTCGACTTCACGTTTACCGACATCAACGCGCGCGCCGAGCAGATGCTAGGCATGGCGCACGGACAGGTCATCGGGCAGAAACTGTGCGAGTTGATCCCGATCTATCGCACTGGGGGCTTCTTCGACAAGTACGTTGCGGTGGTGGCGACGGGTACACCGCTGGAGGAAGAATTCCCCATCGACGCGCCGCAAATCAAGGCGAAGTGGCTACGTCACCAGGTAGTGCGCGTGGGCGACGGCATCGCCATCACCTCCCGTGACATCACCGGTTGGAAGGAGGCCGGTACGGCACTGAAGGAGAGCGAGAAACGCTTTCGGGACATCGTCTGGAGTTCCGCCGATTGGATCTGGGAAGTGGATGCCGAGGGCCGCTACACCTACGCGTCGGAAAGCGTGATGGAACTGCTGGGCTACACGCCGGAGGAAGTCATCGGCAAGACACCCTTCGATTTCATGCCGCCGCAGGAGGCAGTGCGGGTGGGCGCGATGTTCGCGGAAATGACCGCGCGGCGCGAGCTATTCCGCGACCTCGACAACATCAATCTGCACAAGGACGGCAGCTTGCGCTACGTGCAGACCAGCGGCACGCCCATCCTGGGTGACGACGGCGGGCTCTTGGGCTACCGCGGCCTGGATAAGGACATGACCGCGAAGACGCTGGCGGAGCTGGCCCTCGCCCGCGCCAACCGCGCGCTGCTGGCGCGGGCGATGACCAATGAGGCGCTGATGCGGGTTACGAACGAGGAGGAACTGCTGCAAAGCGCCACGCGCATTATCGTGGAAACCGGCGGCTACCGCATGGCAGGCGTTGGCTACGCCGAAGACGATGCGGAAAAGAGTATCAAACCGGTAGCGTGGGCAGGCACGGAAGAGGGCTACATCGCTGAAGTAATCCAAACCTGGGCCGATACCGAAGCTGGCCAGAGGCCTATCTCTCAAGCCATCCGAAGCGGAACGCCGGAAGTCGTTCGCGACATTTCGTTAGACCCGGTCTTTGCAAACTTTAGGAGTGCCGCGGCAAAGAGAGGGTATGCGTCCAATCTTGCGCTGCCGTTGTCGGACGGAACACGGATATTCGGCGTCTTGAACATTTACGCTGGTGAGCCGAATGCCTTTGATACGGAGGAAATTCGGCTTCTTGCGGAACTGGCGAACAACCTCGCCTTTGGCATCATCGCCCTGCGCACCCGGGCCGAGCGCGACCGCATCGCCTACGCGCACGCGCACCACGCCGAGATCTTGCGGAAGAGCCTGGAGCAGTCCATCCAGGTCATCGCCGCCACCGTGGAAGCCCGGGACGCCTACACCGCCGGCCATCAGCGTCGCGTCGCCGAGCTGGCGGTGAGCATTGCGCGCGAGCTGGGCCTGCCGGAAAATAGAATCCACGGCATCCATCTTGCGGCCGTCATTCACGACCTGGGCAAAATCCACGTGCCAGCGGAAATCCTGTCCAAGCCCGGCAAGCTCAGCAACATCGAGTTCATGCTCATCAAGGAGCATGCGCAGGCGGGCTACGACATCCTGAAGGACGTGGATTTCCCCTGGCCCATCGCCGACATCGTCCGCCAGCATCACGAGAAGCTGGACGGCTCGGGTTATCCGCAGGGGTTGAAGGGCGCGCAGATACTGCTCGAATCGCGCATCATGACCGTGGCGGACGTGGTAGAGGCGATGTCATCGCACCGGCCGTATCGCGCGGCCCTGGGGGTCGAGGTCGCTCTAAAGGAGATCGAGCGCGGCCGCGGCAGCGCCTATGATCCCGCGGTCGCCGATGCGTGTATCAAGCTGTTCCGCGAAGGAAGGTTCGCGTTTCAGGGGTGACACCCGCCGGAGGTTCGCTCGCCAGGACGACGCGGGAAGACTTTGTAGGTAGCGGTCGCGGCGGCCCGGATTGAATCGCGCCTGTCTGTGCAAAGCGTAGGGAATGTCCTACGTTTTCCCTACGGTGGCGACAGATTGACAGGCTAGACAACGCTAACCCGTTGATGTTTGGTGGCCAAGGGCGGAATTGAACCACCGACACACGGATTTTCAGTCCGCTGCTCTACCAACTGAGCTACTTGGCCATTTTGGGGCGTCGACCGGAAGCGCAAGGAACGCCGGCGGTTGAAAGGAGGGCGAATTATAAGGGGAAAAGGAGGCTTTCGCCAAGAAACACGGAATTGGGACATGATTGAAATTCGCCTGACGCGATCTGGGGCGTTGACGGGAGGCGCGAGCCGGTTTCGCAAGAATTGCACGGCAGAATTGCGCTACACTTCTTCCCGCACTGGCCTGCGGCAGCATGGCCACAGCATCGACGTGGGCGGGAAACCAGGAACTGCCCGCGAAAGCCTGAAGGGACCTCGATTTCATGATATCGACTTTCTTGCGAGGATTGCGCTCTGCCCGCGAACGCATGCCCGCGCGCACCGCGGCGCTGTGCCTGCTCGCCGCACTCGCCGGCGCCGGCACGACGTCGGCGGCGGCGCCCGCCCTGCCCTCGACTAATGTCGCCTGGATCCCCGCCGCCGCGGATGCCGATATCGAGCGTTGCTTCGCCAAGGCGAAGGCGGAGGGCAAGCCGGTCCTGCTGTACTGGGGCGCCGCCTGGTGTCCGCCGTGCAACCAGCTGAAGTCGACGCTGTTCAACCGCCAGGACTTCGCCGCGCAGTCGCGTTCCTTCGTCGCGGTGCACCTGGACGGCGACCGGCTCGGCGCGCAGAAGCTGGGCGCGCGCTTCAAGGTCATCGCCTACCCGACGGTGATCCTGCTTACGCCCGAGGGTGCCGAAATTACGCGGCTGCCCGGCGATGTGGACGCGCAAAAATTGATGGCGCTGTTGCAGGCGGGGCTTGCCGGGGGAAAGCCGGTCAGGGACATCCTCGCCGGCGCGCGCGCGGGCAATCCGCTCAGCGCCAATGAATGGCGCTCGCTCGCGTTCTACTCGTGGGAAACGGACGAAGCCCAGCTCGTGGCGAAGGCGGATCGGCCGGCGCTGCTGGAAGAACTCGCGCTGAAGAGCGCGGCCGCCGACGCGGAAGCGGCCACGCGCCTGTGGCTCAAGGCGCTCGCCACGAGCAAGGACGGCAAAGGCGTGAAGCCCGATGACGCGCTGCGCGCGCGCGTGCGGAAAGTGCTCGCCGATGCCGTGCTCTCGCGCGGCCAGATGGATGTCCTCGCCGGGAGCGCCGCGGATATGGTGCGCGCGCTCGCCGCCGAGGGCGACCCCGCGCGGGCCGCGTGGGGCGCCGAGTTCGATGCCGCGCTTTCCCGCCTGCACGCGGATGCGACACTGTCGCGCGGCGACCGCGTGAGCGCGCTGTCGGCGAGAGTCGACCTTGCCCGCATGGGCGAGCCCAAGGACGCGGCCAATGTCAATCTGCCGCTGCCGCTGTTGCAGGAGGCGCGCGCGGTCGCCGCGCTGATGGACCGCGAGATCAGCAACGGATACGAGCGCCAGGCGGTGATCACCAACGTGGCCGACCTGCTGGCGCAGGCAGGGCTGTGGGCGGAGAGCGACCGCCTGCTCAAAGCCAACCTCGCGAAAAGCCATTCGCCCTACTACCTGATGAGCCAACTCGCGGGCAACGCGCGCAAGCAGGGCCGCAACGACGAGGCGCTGCGCTGGTACCGACAGGCTTTCGCCAGGAGCGAGGGCCCCGCGACCCGGCTGCAATGGGGCGCAAGCTATCTTTCCGCGCTGGTGGACCTCGCGCCGCAGGACGCGCCGCGCATCGAGGAGACCGCGGCGAAGCTGTTCGCCGAGGCGGCGAAGGACAAGTCCGCGTTCTACGAACGCAGCGCGCGCTCGCTGCGCAGGGTCGTCGACAAGCTTGCGCGCTGGAACGAAATGGGCGATCACGATGCGGCCGTTCGCCGCCTGCGCGCCAGGCTCGGCGGCGCGTGCACGAAACTCGCGTCCGGCGACCCGCAGCGCGCCACCTGCGAGAGTTTGCTCAAGGACCCGCCGAAAAAGGCGTGACTCCAGTCGAAAAAAAGCCCCGCCGAAGCGAGGCTTTTCGGGCATCGGTTCTTCCGCGGGCGTAAGGCCCGCGGAAGGACGCAACCGATTCCAATCGCGCAGCGCCAAGGCGCCCCGCTCTTGGCCGTTTGCGTTACATATCCATGCCGCCCATGCCACCCATACCGCCCATGCCGCCCATGCCGCCGGGCATTCCGCCGCCGCCGGACTTCTCTTCGACCAGCTCGGCCACCATGCAATCGGTGGTGAGCATCAGGCCGGCGATCGAGGCCGCGTTTTGCAGCGCGGTGCGCGCGACTTTGGTCGGATCGACCACGCCCATCTGCACCAGGTCGCCGTATTCGCCGGTCTGGGCGTTGTAGCCGTAGTTGCCCTTGCCTTCCATGATCTTGTTCAGCACCACCGACGGCTCGTCACCGGCGTTGGCCACGATCTGGCGCAGCGGCTCTTCCAGCGCGCGGATCACGATCTTGATGCCCGCGTCCTGGTCGGCGTTGTCGCCTTTCAGGCCTTTCAGCGCCGAGCGGGCGCGGATCAGGGCAACGCCGCCGCCGGCGACGATGCCTTCCTCGACCGCTGCGCGGGTCGCATGCAGTGCGTCTTCGACGCGCGCTTTTTTCTCTTTCATCTCGACTTCGGTTGCCGCACCGACCTTGATCAGCGCCACGCCGCCGGCGAGTTTCGCCACGCGTTCCTGCAGTTTTTCCTTGTCGTAATCGCTGGTCGCCTCTTCGATCTGGGTGCGGATGTTCTTCACCCGCGCTTCGATCGCCTTGGTGTCGCCGGCGCCGTCGATCAGGATGGTGTTCTCTTTCGCGATTTCGATGCGCTTCGCCTGGCCCAGGTCCTTCAGCGTGGTTTTCTCCAGCGTCAGGCCGAGTTCCTCGGCGATCACGGTGGCACCGGTGAGGACCGCGATGTCTTCCAGCATGGCCTTGCGGCGGTCGCCGAAGCCCGGCGCTTTCACGGCGCAGGTCTTGAGAATGCCGCGCAGGTTGTTCACCACCAGGGTGGCAAGCGCCTCGCCATCGACGTCTTCGGCGACGATCAGCAGCGGCCGTCCGGCTTTGGCCACGCCTTCGAGTACCGGCAGCAGGTCGCGGATGTTGGAGATCTTCTTGTCGTGCAGCAGCACGTAGGGATTCTCCAGCAGCGTGATTTGCTTGTCCGGATTGTTGATGAAATAGGGCGAGAGGTAGCCGCGGTCGAATTGCATGCCTTCGACGACTTCGAGTTCGTCGGCCAGGCTCTTGCCGTCTTCGACGGTGATCACGCCTTCCTTGCCGACTTTGTCCATGGCTTCGGCGATGCGATCACCGATGGAGGCGTCCGCGTTGGCCGAAATGGCGCCGACCTGGGCGATTTCCTTGCTGGTGGTGCAGGGCTTGGAAATCTTTTTCAGCTCGTCGGTGATGGCGATGACGGCTTTGTCGATGCCGCGCTTCAGGTCCATCGGGTTCATCCCGGCGGCGACGAACTTCATCCCTTCCTTGACGATCGACTGGGCCAGCACGGTGGCGGTGGTGGTGCCGTCGCCAGCGACGTCGGACGTCTTGGAGGCGACTTCCTTCAGCATCTGCGCGCCCATGTTCTCGAACTTGTCCTTGAGTTCGACTTCCTTGGCCACGGACACACCGTCCTTGGTCACGGTGGGGGAGCCGAAAGAGCGCTCCAGCACTACGTTGCGGCCTTTCGGGCCGAGGGTCACTTTGACGGCGTCGGCGAGGATATTCACACCGACGACCATCTTGGCACGGGCTGAATCATGAAAGCGTACGTCTTTTGCAGCCATAGCGAATTTCTCCTAAAAATTTGTGATGGAATTGGGGGGGGCCGAAGGGGGCGTGGCCCCGTTCCGTACAGCCCTCAATAGGTCTTGATTGGCGTCCGACTAGAGGGTGACTACGCCCATGATGTCTTCTTCGCGCATCACCAGCAGTTCGTCCCCGTCCATTTTCACGCTGGAGCCCGAATACTTGCCGAACAGAACGCGGTCGCCGACCTTGACGGCGAGGGGGCGCACTTTGCCGTCGTCCATCACCTTGCCGGTGCCGATCGCGAGCACTTCGCCCTGATCCGGCTTCTCGGCGGCGTTGTCGGGAATGACGATCCCGCCGGCGGTCTTGCGTTCTTCTTCAATGCGTTTGACGATTACACGATCGTGTAAAGGACGGATTTTCATGGATATTTCCTCCGAACAGATGGTTAGTTAGCAGCCACTGACTTCATATCGGTGGCCAAAATCGGACGCTGGCTGTTAGCACTCAATGTCAACGAGTGCTAATTATGGGGCCAATTGTTGGGAATTTCAAGTGGAGAGTCAGCTTAGGCTGCGCTCTCGACGCACTTGATCGACCGGCGGCGGCCGGCCGGGGCCTTCGGCTCTTATCCTCAGGCGGGAAAAGCGCTTCAAGTATCATGGCAGCGTAAAACCCGATTCGACGATGCCATTCCCAATGTTTATGTTGCGCGCTCTGCTCGTTTTCCTCCTCGCGGCGAAGGTGGCCAGCGCGCAGTCCCTCCCGCCTGCGGTGGAACTGGAACTCAAGCGCGCCCAGATCCCCTTGTCCAGCGTCGGCGCCTGGGTGCAGGACGTCGATGGCGGCAGGCCGCACCTCGCGCACAATGCCGCGCAGGCGATGAACCCGGCTTCGACGATCAAGCTACTCACCACCTACGCCGCGCTGGAGCTGCTCGGCCCCACTTACACCTGGAAAACCGAGGCCTATGCCGGCGGCAAGGTCGAAGGCGGCGTGCTCGAAGGCAATCTGATCCTCAAGGGTTACGGCGATCCGAAGTTTACGCTGGAGAATTTCTGGCTGCTGCTGCGGCGCCTGCGCGCGCTGGGCGTGCGCGACATCCGCGGCGATCTGCTGCTCGACCGCAGCCACTTCGAAGCGGCCGAATTCGATCCGGCGAAATTCGATGCCGAACCGCTGCGCGCCTATAACGTCGGGCCCGACGCGCTGCTGCTCAACTTCAAGGTGGTGCGCTTCCAGTTCGTGCCGGATGCGGAGCACAAGACCGTGGCCGTCATTGCCGAGCCCAAGCCCGCCGGGCTCGAGTTCGCCGCCGCGGTTCGTGCCACCGACGGCGCCTGCGGCGACTGGCGCGCCGGCATCAAGGCCGACTTCCAGACCAACGGCGGATCGGCCAAAGCGAGCTTTGCCGGCAGCATGCCGGCCGCCTGCGGCGAGCGCTATTGGAATGCGAGCCTGCTGGCGCAGCCGAACTACGTCTATGGCGTGTTCCGGCAGCTATGGGAGGAGCTGGGCGGAACGCTCGCGGGCAGGTGGAAAGACGGGCTCGTGCCGGCCGATGCCCGGCTGCTCGCGACGAACGCATCGGCGAGCAATGCCGAACTCGCGCGCGACATCAACAAGTTCAGCAACAACGTGATGGCGCGCCAGCTGTTTCTCACGCTTGGCGCCGAAATGCTCAAACTGCCCGGACGCAGCGACCGCTCGGCCCAGGTGGTGCAGTCCTGGCTGGCCGAAAAGAAACTCACCTTCCCCGAACTCGTGCTGGAGAACGGCTCGGGCCTGTCGCGCAATGAGCGCATCAGCGCGGAACACATGGGCAGCTTGCTGCTCGAAGCCTGGCGCAGCGCGGTGATGCCGGAATTGATCTCATCCCTGCCGCTCGTCGCCTACGACGGCACCATGCGCCGCCGGCTGCGGTTCGAATCGATCGCGGGGCAGGCGCACATCAAGACCGGCTCGCTCATCGACGCGCGCACTTTGGCGGGATACGTGCTCGACCAACGCGGGCAGCGCCACGTGGTGGTGCTGTTCATCAACCACGCCAATGCCGCCGCCGCGCAGCCGGCGCAGGATGCGCTGCTGCAATGGGTATACCAGCGCGGCAGGTCACGCCGGAATTGAGGACCTTATCGGGGGCCGGCTTGACCAATGTCAAACCATGAAACACGTCTTGGACTACGATAAAATCGTTTCAAACACCCTTCTCGGGAGCCATCATGGACACCAAAGTTCAAACCGTCACATCCGAAAAGCTGGTCGCCGACATGCGTATCGTGCTGGCCGACACCGAGCAGTTGCTGAAGGCCGTGATCGGCCAGTCGGGCGAAAAACTGGCAGCGCTGCAGCCGCGGATCGAGGAAAGCATCCGCAACGCGAAGGTGCGACTGGCCGAATTCGAGCAGGCCGCGTCGGAGCAGGTGCGCGCGGCGGCGGAAACGACCGACGCCTACGCGCATGAGCATCCCTGGAAAGTCGCCGGCATAAGCGCGCTGCTCGGGGTTGCCGTCGGGCTATTGATCGGGCGGCGCTAGCCGTTATCGCGGCGGCGTTGATCGCCATACTGCCAACGATAACGCTAGAACTTGCGCGGCCGGCGACCCGGCCGCGCGGATCGCCGATTGCGCGCGGACGGTGACCCCGGCCGCACGCAATCGGCGATCTTGAATAAGACCCCCACACTGTTCTTGGTTTTATCCACAACCGTGTTTTCCCAATACGGATACGCTTCTCATCCGTATTGGGAAAACACGGTTCGCGCGCGATAGCGCGCAACGTCAACGTACCAAGCTCAATGCCCGCGATGCAGCGTAAATTGCGGCAGAGCGATCAGAGCCCGAGCGCGCGCCACAGTTCATCTACGCGCCGCTTCACCTCTGCATCCATCGAAATCGCCTTGCCCCAGCCGCGGCTGGTTTCGCCCGGCCACTTGTTGGTCGCGTCTATGCCCATTTTCGAGCCCAGGCCGGATACCGGGCTGGCGAAGTCGAGATAATCGATAGGCGTGCGCTCCGCCAGCAACGTGTCGCGCGCGGGATCGACGCGCGTGGTCAGCGCCCAGATCACTTCCTTCCAGTCGCGGATATCGACGTCGTCGTCGGTGACGATGATGAATTTGGTGTACATGAACTGGCGCAGGAAACTCCAGATGCCGAACATGACGCGCTTGGCGTGGCCGGGATACTGTTTTTTCATGCTCACCACCGCGAGGCGGTAGGAACAACCCTCGGGCGGCAGGTAGAAGTCGGTGATCTCCGGGAACTGCTTTTGCAGCAGCGGCACGAACACCTCGTTCAGGGCCATGCCCAGCACCGCGGGTTCGTCCGGCGGCTTGCCGGTGTAGGTGCTGTGGTAGATCGGGTCGCGCCGCATGCTGATGCGTTCGACGGTGAACACCGGGAAGCGCTCCTGCTCGTTGTAATAGCCGGTGTGATCGCCGAAGGGACCTTCCAACGCGGTTTCACCGGCGTGGATCACCCCTTCCAAAACGATCTCCGCACTCGCCGGCACCTGCAGATCGCTGCCGAGGCATCTCACCAGCTCGGTCTTGGCTCCGCGCAGAAGGCCGGCGAACTGATACTCGGCGATCGAATCGGGCACCGGCGTCACCGCGGCGAGGATGGTGGCCGGATCTGCGCCGAGGGCGACAGCAAGCGGAAACGCCTCGCCTTGATGGTGCAGGCAGTGATCGCGGAAATCGAGCGCGCCGCCGCGTTGCGCCAGCCAGCGCATGATGACCTTGTTCGGCGCGATCACCTGCTGGCGGTAGATGCCCAGGTTCTGCCGCGCCTTCAGCGGCCCGCGCGTGACTGTGAGGCCCCAGGTGATGAGCGGGCCGGCGTCGCCCGGCCAACAGGTCTGGATCGGCAGCCGGGAAAGATCGACGTCCTTCCCCTCCCACACGATTTCCTGGCAGGGCGCGCTGTCGAGCATCTTCGGCGCCATGTTGAGCACCTGCTTCAGCACCGGCAGCTTGTCCCAGGCGTCTTTCAGCCCCTTGGGCGGATCCGGCTCTTTCAGGTAGGCGAGCAGCTTGCCCACGTCGCGCAGCGCCGCGACCGAATCCTCGCCCATGCCGAGGGCCACGCGCCGCGGCGTGCCGAACAGATTCGCCAGCACCGGAATGCGCGGGCGGCCCTGCGCGCCATCGAAACCTTTGGGGTTTTCGAACAGGATGGCCGGGCCGCCGGCTTTGAGCACGCGGTCGCAGATCTCGGTCATCTCCAGGCGCGGATCGACCGCGACGGCGACGCGCTTCAATTCGCCCAGTTGTTCCAGTTGCGCGATGAAGTCGCGCAGATCCTTGTAGCGCATGTGTGAAAGTCCCGCGCGGAAGCGCGCAGCTGCAATCGCAATGACGCTATGTTAGCCGAAGTGGGAGCGATAGTCCGCTACGAAACCCGCGACCTGCTGGATTACAATAGTGCACATTTTTCGGGATGCCGGAATGAAGTATTGCGTCGTGGGTGCGGGATCGATAGGCGGGTTCGTCGGGGCGAAGCTTGCGCTCGCCGGCGAAGACGTCACGCTGGTGGCGCGAGGCGCGAATCTGCAGGCCATCCGCGCGCACGGCATGCGCGTGATCATGGCCGATGGCACGGAGCACATTGCAAAGGATTTGCGCAGCGCGGCGACGCCGGCCGAGGCCGGGTCCCAGGATGTGGTCATTCTCGGCCTGAAAGCGCATCAGGTGCCGCCGCTGGCGGGAGACATCGCCGCGCTGTGCCACGAGAACACGCTCATCATCCCGATGCAAAACGGCATTCCCTGGTGGTACTTCCAGCGCCATGGCGGCGAGTTCGAGGGGCGCGTGGTGAGCAGCGTCGACCCCGAGGGCGCGCTCGCCGCCGCGGTCGACCCGCGGCGCATCGTCGGTTGCGTGGTCTATCCGGCGTGCGAACTCGCCGCGCCGGGCGTGGTGCGCCACATCGAGGGCGACCGCTTTCCCCTGGGCGAACTGGACGGCACCGCGAGCGAGCGCGCAAACGCGGTCTCCGCGTCCCTCGCCCGGGCCGGCCTGAAGGCACCCATCCTGGACAACATCCGCGCGGAGATCTGGCTCAAGCTTTGGGGCAACCTGACGTTCAACCCGATCAGCGCGCTCACGCACTCGACCCTCGTGGACATCTGTCAATTTCCGCTCACGCGCGAGCTCGCCGCCAACATGATGCGCGAGGCGCAGGCGGTGGCCAGCCGTCTCGGCATCACCTTCCGCGTATCATTGGAGAAGCGCATCGCCGGCGCGGAGCGCGTGGGCAAGCACAAGACCTCGATGCTGCAGGACGTCGAAGGCGGGCGCGACCCCGAGATCGATGCGCTGGTCGGCTCGGTGATCGAGATCGGGAAGATCGTCGGCGAACCCACGCCGCATATCGAAGCGGTGTACGCGCTGGTGAAACTGCTCGCCCGCACCATGCGCGAAGAAAAAGTCTACGTCCGCGCCCACCCCTTGATCGGATAGGTCCCGGGCTCGGCGTCAGTCCGTCCAGAGCGTAAATACGTTCAGGCCCTGGGCCTCCAGGCGCTTGCGCCCTCCCAGCTTTGCTGCTTCGTGCACGAAGCAGCACTCGGCGACCTGCCCGCCTAGATCCTTGATCAGCTTGACCGCCGCTTCGCTGATGGAGCCCGTGGCCAGCATGTCATCGACCAGAACCACGGTCTCTCCCGCCTTGATCGCATGCACGCTCATCTCGATCGGCTCCGAGATATTCCCGATTTCGTGCTCGGCGACAATGGTCTCGCCGGGCAGCTTGCCGAGCTTGCGGATGGGCACGAAACCCGCGTCCAGGCGATAGGCGAGCGCGGCGCCGATGACGAAACCGCGCCATTCCAGGCAGGCGAATTTCTTGATGTCGCGCGAGGCATAGCGCAGCGCAAGTTCTTCGATCACCGCGCGAAAGCCGCGACCGTCCGCGAGCAAGGTGGTGAGGTCGTAATAGGTTTCGCCGGGACGGGGATAATCGGGGATTTTCCGGATGAGAGACTGGATGTCCATGGTGGGCGGCGTTCCTTTCATGAGCGGTCGGAGAATCCGTGCTCGCCTGGTCCGGTGCGTGCGGCCGGCCGGCGCGAGCCGAATCCATCCGGATTCCCGCAAATCGTGTCCAGCCGGGATGATACTCGACCGGGCGCGATTGGTTAATCGCCGCGCAAATCCACCCCCTGAGCCCGCAGCGCGGCCACGCGATTGCGCATCGATCGCTATAGAATGCAGGCATGGCGTTCGACAATGCAATTGGAGAGAAGATGACACAGTGGATTCGCTTTGCGCACGGCGGCGACACCGGCTTCGGCATACTCGAGGACGAGAGCATACGCGTGCACGACGGTGACATGTTCGCGCAACCCCGCGCGAGCGGAAGCGTCCTTCCGTTGTCCTCGGTCAAGGTTCTGACGCCAGGCGTACCGTCAAAAATGATCGCGCTGGTGGACAACTACCATGCGCTGGTCGCCAAGCTGAACCACGCAGTGCCTCCCGAGCCGCTGTATTTCCTCAAGAGCAGCAATTCCTTCCTCGCCCAGAACGAAACGATACGCGCGCCGCGCTCCTATTCCGGGAAAGTCGTCTACGAAGGCGAGCTCGGCATCGTCATCGGCAGGCGCTGCACCGCCGTTACCGAGGAGGAGGCCGCGAACTGCATCTTCGGCTATACCTGCATCAACGACGTGACCGCCGCCGAGATCCTCAACCGCGATCCCGCATTCGCGCAGTGGACGCGCGCGAAGAATTTCGACAGCTTCGGCGTCTTCGGCCCGGTGATCGCGACCGGGCTCGATCCGATGAAACTCAGCGTCAAGACCGTGCTCAACGGCCAGGAGCGGCAGAACTATCCGGTGTCGGACATCGTCTTCCCCCCGGCGAAACTCGTCAGCCTGATTTCGCGCGACATGAGCCTGGAACCGGGGGACATCATTGCCTGCGGCACCTCGGTGGGCGTGGGCTCGATGAGACCGGGCAGCGACGTCAGCATCGTCATCGACGGCATCGGCACGCTGAGCAACCGCTTCGAGCGGGACGAGTCGGTCCGGCCGGAAAAAAACCGCTAACGGAACGCGTAATTCGCCGCGATGCCGGCAAATATCACCGCGCCGACCCAGTTGTTGTGCAGGAACGCCTTGAAGCAGCCCTCGCGCCCGCGCTTGCGGATCAGCGTGAAGTGATACAGCATGAGCAGCCCGGCTGCGCCCAGGCCAATGTAGTAATAGACGCCGAAGCCCAACTCAAGCCCGATCTTCACCAGCGCCGCGAGCATGGCCGCGTAGCACAGCATCACCGCGGCGACATCGTAGCGTCCAAGCGTGATGGCGGATGTCCGGATGCCGATCCTGATGTCGTCGTCGCGATCCACCATCGCGTACTCGGTGTCGTAGGCGATGACCCAGAAGATATTCGCCAGCAGCAGCCACCAGCATAGCGCCGGCAGGCGATTGCTCACGGCCGCGAACGCCATGGGGATGCCGAAACCGAAGGTCACGCCCAGGTAAACCTGCGGCATGGAAATAAAACGTTTGGTGAACGGATAGCTGGCGGCGAGGCCGAGCGCGGCAAAAGACAGCGCGATGGTGAGCCAGTTGAAAACCAGCACCAGGCAAAAGGCGGCGAGGGTCAGGCCCGCGGCCAGCCAGAGCGCCTCTTTCACGCTAACCAAACCGGCGGCAAGCGGACGATCTTTGGTGCGCTTGACGTGCGCGTCGAAATTGCGGTCTGCGAGGTCGTTCATGACACAGCCGGCCGAGCGCATCAACAGCGTGCCAAGCGAGAACAGCCAGACCGTCGTCCATTCCGGCTGGCCGGCCGACGCGATCCACAGTCCCCACAGCGTCGGCCACAACAGGAGCAGAGCGCCGATCGGCTTGTCCAGCCGCATCAGCCTTTCGTAGAGCGTGAGGCGCTCGTTGAGTTGGGCGAGGTTCATCGCCTCAGACCTTCATCAATTCGCTTCTTCCGGCCATCCAGCGCGCCAAGTGCCGCCGCGCATGTTCCGGGTGCAGTTGCAGCAAGCGCGGCGCCAGATCGCGCGCCGCCTCTAGCAAGACGGTATCGCGCTCGATGTCGGCGAATCGAAGCAGCGGCGCGCCGCTCTGGCGCACGCCCAGATACTCCCCCGGGCCGCGCAACAGCAGGTCCTGGCGCGCGATCTCGAAACCGTCGCCGGTTTCGAACACCACCTTGAGCCGGGCGCGCGCGCTCTCGCCCAGCGGCTTCTGGTACAACAGGATGCATACGCTGTCGGTCACGCCGCGCCCCACCCGGCCGCGCAACTGGTGCAACTGCGCCAGGCCGAAGCGTTCGGCGTGCTCGATGATCATCAGCGACGCATTGGGCACGTCAACGCCGACCTCGATCACCGTGGTCGCGACCAGGAGCTGGATTCCGCCGGCGGTGAAATCCGCCATCACCGCCGCCTTGTCCGCGCCGGCAAGCCGCCCGTGCACCAGCCCCACCTTAAGCTCGGCGAATTCCGCGGCGAGGCGCGCGTGGGTGTCGAGCACGGTCTGCAGCTGCAGCGCCTCCGCCTGTCTGAGACCGGGGCGCCTCCCGGTCGCGCGGGCATTGCCCGCCGGGGCTTCCGCCGCAACGCCGGCATCTTCGATCAGCGGGCATACCCAGTACGCCTGGCGCCCGGCGCGGCAGGCCTCGCGCACCCGCGCGAGCACCTCGTCGCGGCGCTCGGCGGCAATCAATTTGGTCATCACCGGCGTTCGCCCCGGTGGCAGCTCGTCGATCAGCGAAACGTCCAGATCGGCGTAATAGCTCATCGACAGCGTGCGCGGGATCGGCGTGGCGCTCATCATCAGCTGGTGCGGCTCCAGGCCGGCGCCCGCGCGCTCGGTGCCCGAACCCCCGGCACCTGATCCCTTGGCGCGCAGCGCCAGGCGCTGCTCGACACCGAAGCGGTGCTGCTCGTCGACGATGGCGAGGCCGAGCGCATGGAAGCCGACGCCTTCCTGGAACAGCGCATGCGTGCCGACTGCAACACGGGTCGCGCCCGAGGCGATGTCCGCGGCCGCCGCCGCGCGCTCCCTTTTTTTCTGGCTGCCCGAGAGCCAGGTGAGCTGCACCCCCAGGGGAGCGAGCCACTCGGAGAATTTGCGGTAATGCTGCTCGGCCAGGATTTCGGTCGGCGCCATTACCGCCGCCTGCAGGCCGCTCTCCACCGCGCGCAGCGCCGCGAGCGCCGCCACCACCGTCTTGCCGCTGCCGACATCGCCCTGCAGCAGGCGGTGCATCGGATGGGTCCGCCCCAGATCGCGTTCGATCTCGCCCCAGGCGCGGGTTTGCGCGCGCGTGAGGCGAAACGGCAGGCGCTGCATCAGGCCCGCGCTCAATGCGCCGGCGCGGCCCAGCGCCGGCGCGGTTTTGCGCTCGCGCTCGAGGTAATGCAGGCGCATCGACAGTTGCTGCGCCAGCAACTCTTCGAGTTTCATGCGCTGCCACGCCGGGTGGGTGCGTTCGGTGAGGGCGCGCGCGTCGTCGCCGGGCCGCGGATGGTGCAAGGCGTCGATGGCGTCGCGAAACGCGGGCATGCCGTAGCGCGCGGGGATGTCGGCGGGCAGGGTCTCGTCCAGTTCGCATTGCGCCAGCGCCTGCGCGATCAGGCGGCGCAAGGCCGCCTGCGGCAGTCCGGCCGTGGTCGGATAGATCGGCGTCAGCGCCTCGGGCAGCGGCGTGTCCGCGCGCACGGCGCGATAGCGCGGATGCACCATCTCCGCCCCGAAGAAACCCGGGCGCACCTCGCCAAATGCGCGCACGCGCACCCCCGCAGCCAGCGCCTTCGCCTGGCTGCCGTAGAAGTTGAGAAAGCGCATGTAAAGAAGGCCGCTCGCGTCCTCGATCTTGCAGATGAGCTGGCGCCGCGGGCGATAGCTGATCTGGCTGTCGATCACCGTGCCCTCGACCTGCACCGGGGCGCCGTCGCGCGCGGCGGCGATCGGGGTGAGCCGGGTTTCGTCTTCATAGCGCAGCGGCAAGTGCAGAACCAGATCGAACTGGCGGTGAATGCCGAGTTTCGCCAGCTTCGCCTTCAGGGAAGACGCGGGCGACTCGGGCGCAGGCTGGTCCGTCGCCGATTTGCGCGACCGGGCAGGGTCGGCGGCAACGGCACGCACGGACTTAGCGTTCACACCTCACCTCGCGCCGCTCACTCAATCACCAGTATCGCATCCGCTTCCATCAGCGCGCCGCGCGGCAGGGAGGCGACCCCGATCGCGGCACGCGCCGGATAGGGCTGCCTGAAATAAGCCGCCATGATCTCGTTGACCTTGGCGAAATGGGCGAGATCGGTGAGGTAGATCGTCAGTTTGGCGGTGTCATCGAGAGATCCGCCCGCGGCCTGGGCTACCGCCTTCAGGTTGTCGAACACGCGCTTCACCTGCGCGTCGATGCCCTCCACGAGCTGCATGGTCGCGGGATCCAGGCCGATCTGGCCGGAAAGATAAATCGTGCCGCCGCAGCGCACCGCCTGCGAATAGGTGCCGATGGCGCTGGGCGCATGAGGCGTCGATATCACGGTCTTGGGCATGGCTCGGGTGTCCTTGTATGCTGTCGCACAGATAATACAGGCCTATAATCGCGGCTCGGTCGCGAATTGTGTCCTGTCACGGCAGAATCTTACAATGACCTCAGCCGTCATCGCCAATCTGCAAAAACTCATCGGCACGCCGCGCGACGGCGCGCTGTTGCGTTTTTCCCTCGGCAACGAATACCTGAAGGGCGGCGATGCGCACAACGCGCAACTGCAGCTCGCCGAAGCGGTGGCGCGGGACCCGGCCTATTCGGCGGCGTGGAAGCTGCTCGGCCGGGCGCTCGCCGAAACCGGGCAGCCACAGGCGGCGCTCGATGCCTGGCGCCAGGGCATTGCCGTGGCCGAGAGCAAGGGCGACAAGCAGGCAGCGAAGGAAATGACGGTGTTCGCCAGGCGCATCGAAAAGCAACTCGAGTCCGGCCAGCCGCGCTGAATCGCCGCGCCATGTCCCTGTACACCGAACTGCGCACCAAGGTCATCGGCGCGCCTCTTGATCCACTGAGCGCGGAGACACGCCACAACATAGCGCTGGTCGCGTTTTTCGCCTGGGTGGGCCTGGGCGCGGACGGCATTTCTTCCTCGTGCTACGGCCCGGAAGAGTCGTTCCGGGCTCTGGGCGAACATACCGGTCTCGGCCTGTACCTGGCGCTGGCCACCGCGGCCACCGTCTTCATCATCGCGCTCGCCTACAACCAGGTCATCGAATTGTTTCCGACCGGCGGCGGCGGCTATCGAGTGGCCACCAAGCTCATCGGGCCCTACGCCGGGGTCACCTCCGGCGCGGCGCTGGTGCTGGACTACGTGCTCACTATCGCCATTTCCATCGCCAGCGGCGTGGACGCGCTGTTCAGCCTGCTCCCCCTCGCCTTCCAGGAATACAAGCTTACCGCCGAGGTCAGCCTCATCGTCCTGTTGATCGTGCTCAACATGCGCGGCATGAAAGAGGTGATCAAGGTGCTGCTGCCGATTTTTCTCGGCTTTGTCATCACCCACGCGTTCCTGATCGTGTACGGCATCGGCTCCCATGCAAGCCAGTTGCCGCAGTTGATCCCGGCCACGCTCGAGGAAACCCGCGCGCTGTCGGGGCAGCTGGGCTGGGCGCATGTCGCCGCGCTGATGCTGCTCGCCTACTCCCAGGGGGGCGGCACCTATACCGGCCTGGAAGCGGTGTCGAACAACGTCAACGTGCTGGCCGAGCCGCGCGTGAAGACGGGCAAGCTCACCATGTTCTACATGGCATTGTCCCTCGCCTTCACCGCCGGCGGCATCATCCTGCTGTACCTGCTGTGGGACGCGAAACCGGTGGAAGGCAAGACGCTCAACGCCGTCGCGTTCGGCGCCATCATCGAGAGCCTGGGATGGGATCCCTGGGTCAACCGGACGGCGCTGTGGACGGTGCTCGCCCTGGAGGGGGGGCTGCTGTTCGTCGCCGCCAACACCGGCTTTCTCGGCGGCCCGGCGGTGCTCTCGAACATGGCCATGGACTCCTGGGTGCCGCACAAATTCCGCTACCTGTCCACGCGCCTGGTCACGGAGAACGGCGTCCTGGTGATGGGCCTCGCCGCGCTCGCCATCCTGCTCTGGACCCGCGGCAGCGTGTCGCTGCTGGTCGTGCTCTATAGCGTCAGCGTGTTTCTGACGTTCGCCATCTCCTTGTTCGGCCTGTGCATCTACTGGTGGCGGCACCGAAAGGAAAAAGGCCATTGGATCGGACGCCTGGCCTTGTCGGCGACCGGCTTCGTCGTGTGCTCGGTGATCCTGGCGATGCTGCTGGTGGAGAAATTCACCGACGGCGGGTGGCTGACCATCCTGATCATCGTCGCCATCATCGGCATCTGCCTCACCATCCGCAACCACTACAACTGGGCCAAGGCGCAGATCCGCAAGGTCGATGAAATTTTCGCCAACCAGCCTTTCGGCAGCATGGTGAACGCGCCCAAGCCCGATCCCGACCTGCCCACCGCGGTGTTCCTGGTGGGATCGAGCCGCGGCGGCGGGCTGCACGCGCTGCTCTGGGTGCAGCGCATGTTTCCGCACCACTTCCGCAATTTCATCTTCGTCAATACGCGCACGGTGGATGCGCACAGCTACGGCGGCAGCGAGGATATGAAATTGATGAAAATGGAGGCCAACGTGGCCCTCACCTATTTCGTCAATTTCTGCAACAGCAAGGGCTGGGCGGCGAAATCCTATCTGCGCTTCGGCACCGATCCGGTCGACGAAATTGCCCGGCTGGCCGAACAGGTGCACGAAGAGTTTCCGAACTGCATCTTTTTCGCCAGCAAACTCGTTTTCGAGCGGGAAAACTGGCTCATCCGCCTGCTGCATAACGAGGCGGCCCTGGCGATCCAGCGGCGCCTGCACCTGCACGGCCTGCAAATGGTAATCTTGCCGATGAAAATCTGAATCCGGCCCGCTTTTGGATCGGAATTTCCTCAACGCAACGGAGACGCGCTATGACTCTGGTAATGAAATCCGTGTTGATCACCGCCGGCCTCGGGCTGCTGTTCATCATTGTCGAATGGAACATGATGCGCAAGAAGAAGGAAGGCATCACTCCGTCCGACAAAGCCAACCTGCGCGATCTGTTCCTGTTGACGATAGGCGCGTGTGCGCTGGTCGCATTCGGCGTCGCAAACCTGTTCTAAGCCCCGAAGCGGCATGTGCCAGGCTTCTGACAGGTGAAAGCCACTTCTCCATTGGAGGTGAAGAGCATGCAAATTCTCCTTCGCGTTCTTGCAGCGGCGCTTGTCCTGGCAAGCCTGAATTCATGCGCGACCTGGTGGAAGCCCCCGGTCAGCGCCGGCCAGACCGAAGCCGAAGTCATCGCACGTCTGGGAAAGCCGACCCACGTGTATCAGGACGGCGCCAGCCGTTTGCTCGAGTACATGCACGGCCGCATGGGACAGACGACCGAGATGGCGCGGATTGGACCCGACGGCAGGCTGGTTTCCTATGAGCAGGTCCTGACGCTGGAGAAGTTCGCCACCATCAAGATCGGTGCGGCGGACAAGGAAAAAGTCCTGCGCACGGTCGGCGCGCCAAGTGAAACGCTCTACTTCCCGGCGTCTCGATTGGAAGCCTGGTCTTATCCGTACAAGGAGGCCGGCCTGTGGGATTCACTCATGTCCATTTATTTCGACAAGGCGGGCATTGTGCGCAAAGTGGAGAATGGTCCCGATCCCTGGCGCGACCTCGGCGGTGATTTTGCCTAAATTTTATTGAAGGAAGGTCGGGGCAACGCTGACCTTCCAGCTATTGGTGGAGTGGAGGAGGATCGAACTCCCGACCTCCGCATTGCGAACGCGGCGCTCTCCCAGCTGAGCTACCACCCCATGGAGGTGCGGATTTTAGCCCTATTCGGCGCCGGCGACAATGCGCCGGTTGGCACCGGCGCCGGGGCGGGGATATGATGCCTTTCGATTCCATTCACCGCGACCCGGAGCCTGCATGCAGATCAACCCGCCGTTCGGCTACAAGGAAATCGTACCGCTGTACAAGCAGAACAAGGTAAAGCTGCCCGTCCCGGGCACCGTACCCGGGTTCTGCGTCCAACTCAATGCGATCCCGATCAGCTACACCGAGTTTTCGCTGGCCTGCCGCGACTATCCTCTGGTATTTACCAGCGGCGACGATGGCCAGACCTACGCACCGGTGGCGGTGTTGGGCCTTACCAACGGCGAAAACCTGTTCCTCGCAAACGGCGCCTGGGACAGGAACGCCTACGTGCCGGCCTACCTGCGCCGCTATCCGTTTTGCATGGCGCGGGTGAATCTGGACAAGGTGGAGCAGGCAGACCGCCTCATCTGCGTCGAAAAGGAGTTCCTCGACGATCAGGGCGAAGCCATGTTCGACGCCGAGGGCAAACCCCTGCCGAAATGGCAGCCGATTGAAAAACTGCTGCAGGAGTACGAGGCCGACATGGAGCGCAGCCAGGAGATGTCCGCCATCCTGTCCGACTATGCGCTGCTCGAGCCCTTCGCGATGCAGGCGCAGACCAACGCGGGAGCGGCGATGAACCTCTCCGGCATGTATCGTGTGGACGAGAAGAAATTGGAGTTTCTCAACGCTAGCCAGCACAAGAACCTGATCAAGAAAGGCGTGATGGGGCGCATCTACGCCCATTTGATCTCGCTCGACAATTTTGGGCGCTTGCTCGATCGGAAAGTCGCCAGGGCGGCGGGCGCGGCGTCTCAGTAGATTGACGACGCCCGCATGAGGCGGTCGTTCACGCCCTGCCACTCCGGCGACGCGGGCGGCGCTTCGACCAGGATCAGGTCGCAGCCCAGATCGTCCAAGCGGCGCAGGCTCGCGTAGAGTTCGTGCGCGTAGCCCGCGACCGCGCGCGGCGCCGCCTGCCAGAGGACGTCGTTCAAACCCGAAGGCGCCTCGGCGCGCGCAAGCACGGCAAGTTTTTTATCGCGCAGCGCCGCGAGCCGCGCCGGCAGTTCCTCCGCAGTCACCAGATGAAGCGGCGTGCGCGGCGCGTAGTGGCTGTCGAGCGCGCCGGCAACGCGCGGCGCGGCGGCATCGGGCGGCGCCACTTCGGCGCCGATGACCGCGGCGATCTGCGCCGGCGTGATCTGGCCGGGGCGCAGCAGCACCGCACGCCCGCGCGACAGGTCGACGATGGTCGATTCGATGCCCACGGCGCAGGCGCCGCCGTCGAGCACGACATCCACGGCCGCGCCAAGCTCGCTGCGCACATGCGTGGCCGTGGTCGGGCTGATGCGGCCGAATTTGTTTGCCGAAGGCGCCGCAATGCCGCTGTAGCGGCGTCCGCCCTCCTCCCCGGCAAAGGCCCGCAATAGTTCGAGCGCCACCGGATGCCCGGGAATGCGCAGGCCCACCGTGTCCTGGCCGCCGGTGACGCAAGCGGGCACGCCGGCCGCGCGCTTCAGGATCAGGGTGAGCGGCCCGGGCCAGAACGCCGCGGCGAGCTTGTGCGCGGCGGCGGGGATTTCTCCGGCCCATAGCGGCAGCAGTTCGATGGCGGCGAGGTGCACGATCAGCGGATGGTCCTGCGGCCGGCCTTTGGCGGCGAAGATCTTCGCCACCGCGGCGGGATCGGACGCGTCGGCGCCGAGGCCGTAGACGGTTTCGGTGGGAAACGCGACCAATCCGCCCGCCCTCAGGATCGTCGCGGCGCGCCTGATTTCGTCTGGCGTAGGAAAGGTTGGCACGCGATCGGAGTATGGACGCCTCTGCCGCGGCGCCGCGCAAGGCGCCGTGGAGAGGAATGATCAGGCAGTGAGCAAGCGCAGCGCTTCGCGGTACTTCTCGGCGGTCCTGGCGATGATGTCGGCGGGCAGGCGCGGCGCCGGCGCCTTCTTGTTCCATGGCTGCTTCTCCAGCCAGTCGCGCACGAACTGCTTGTCGAACGAGGGCGGGCTCATGCCTGTTTTGTACTCGGCCATCGGCCAAAAACGCGAGGAATCGGAGGTGAGGATTTCGTCGATCAGATAAACCTTGCCGGCCGCGTCGGTGCCGAACTCGAACTTGGTGTCGGCGATGATGATGCCGCGCGTGGCGGCGAATTCCGCGGCATGGGTATAGAGCGAAATCGCCGCGTCGCGCACCTGCGCCGCCGCTTCGCTGCCGATGCGCTGCTCGGCTTCGGCGAACGAAATATTCTCGTCGTGATGGCCCGCGGGCGCCTTGGTCGAGGGAGTGAACAGGGTCTGCGGCAGCTTCTCGGCTTCCTTCAGCCCGGCGGGCAGCGCGATGCCGCACAATTTGCCGGTCTGCTGATAGTCCTTCCAGCCCGAGCCGATGATGTAGCCGCGCACGATGGCCTCGATGGTCAGCGGCTTGAATTTTTTCACCACCATGGCGCGGCCGCGCACCTGCGCGCGCTCAGCCTCGCCGCTCACCACGGATTCGGGATCGATGCCGGTCATGTGGTTGGGAACGAGGTGGCCGAGTTTGCCGAACCAGAAATTGGACAGGGCCGTGAGCACTTCGCCCTTGCCCGGGATCGGGTCGTCGAGAATGACGTCGAAGGCGGACAGGCGGTCGGTCTGTATCACCAGCAGCTTGTCTTCACCGACGGCATAGATGTCGCGCACCTTGCCGCGGTGCGTGAAAGGCAGGCTTTTGATAGAAGTTTGCAACAAGGTAGTCATCGCTTTGGGCTCGTTGATTGAGATTGATCAGGACAGGGTAACTCGGCCGAAACCCGCGCCAGCCGGGCATCTTCTGGAATTTTGCGTGTCACAGCTCCGGCATTTTGGCCGCCCGCACGGCATCGGCCTGCTTGTTGCGAAACGCTTTCAGGCGTTTCGCCAGCTTGGCGTCGGCAAGCGCCAGCATCGCCGCCGCGAACAATCCGGCGTTGGCGGCGCCCGCCTCGCCGATGGCGAAGGTGGCGACCGGAATGCCTTTGGGCATCTGCACGATGGACAGCAGCGAGTCCAGGCCTTTGAGGTATTTGGTGGGGATAGGCACGCCCAGCACCGGCAGCTGCGTTCTCGCGGCGACCACACCGGCGAGGTGCGCCGCGCCGCCCGCGCCGGCGATGAAGGCCTTGCAGCCGCGCCGCTCCATGTCGCCGACCCAGGCCTCGAGCTCGGTAGGGGTGCGATGCGCCGACAGGGCCCTGGCTTCGTATGCGATGCCGAGATCCTTCAACTGCTTCGCCGCCTCTTTCATCACGTCCCAGTCGGACGTGCTGCCCATGACTATACCTACGACGCTCATCATTCTTGCCCTTTCCTCACCTGCATCGAATATTCTCTATTTCAGAATATTCGTCAACGCAAGCTCCGCGTCTGGCCGCAATCGCGGCCGGTCGCATCCCCGCAAAGCGGGGCCCCTGCTCCCTGCTCATGCGGCCGCGCTCATGCTTCGTTCGCCCTCAATTCACGACCTGGGCGAGTTCGCCCTTGCTGTAGCGCTGCGCCATCGCCTCCATCGCCACTGGCTTGATCTTGGAGGCCATGCCGGCGCAGCCGAACTGCTCGTAGCGTTGTTTGCACAGTGCCTTGGCCGCGGCGCGCGCGGGCTTGAGGAAGTCGCGCGGGTCGAACGCGCTCTTGTTCTCGTTCAGGTACTTGCGCACGGCGGCGGTCATGGCCAGGCGAATGTCGGTGTCGATGTTGATCTTGCGCACGCCGTGCCTGATGCCTTCCTGGATTTCCTCCACCGGCACGCCATAGGTCTCCTTCATTTCGCCGCCGTTGGCGCGGATGATCGCAAGCAGATCCTGCGGCACCGACGAGGATCCGTGCATCACCAGGTGCGTATTGGGAATGCGCTTGTTGATCTGCTTGATGCGCTCGATCGCGAGGATGTCGCCGGTGGGCTTGCGCGTGAACTTGTAGGCGCCGTGCGAAGTGCCGATGGCGATGGCGAGCGCGTCGAGCTGGGTTTTCTTGACGAAATCGGCGGCCTGATCCGGGTCGGTCAGCAGCATTTCGCGCGTCATCGTGCCCTCGGCGCCGTGGCCGTCCTCCTTGTCGCCTTTCATCGTCTCGAGCGAGCCGAGACAGCCCAGCTCGCCCTCGACAGTGACGCCGATCTTGTGCGCCGCGCCGACCACCTTGCGCGTCACATCGACGTTGTAATCGTAGTCGGCGATGGTCTTGCCGTCGGCCATAAGGCTGCCGTCCATCATGACGCTGGAAAATCCGAGATTCATCGCCGACTCGCACACCGCTGGCGACTGGCCATGGTCCTGGTGCATCACGACCGGCACCTTCGGATAGGTCTCGATCGCGGCCTGTATCAGATACTTGAGAAAGGTCTCGCCGGCGTATTTGCGCGCCCCGGCCGAGGCCTGCATGATCACCGGGCTGTCGGTCTCGCTCGCGGCCTCCATGATGGCTTGCACCTGCTCGAGATTGTTGACGTTGAATGCCGGCAGTCCGTAACCGTTGTCGGCGGCATGGTCCAGCAGTTGGCGCATGGAAACGATAGGCATGATCGATACTCCTTGAACCGGCCTGGAATTTTCCGGGGGGCGCCCCCCGGTCCGCCGGACCCGGGTGCGGCGGAAAGGACCCATATTCTACCGGAGACGGGGGAGCTGCGTAGACTCTAACAGCAGGACTGATGGCGCTCGCGGCAGGTGGCGAGCACTTCATCCGGATCGCGCCGCCACCAGTTGTTGGCGGAGAAGATCTCCACTTCGTGAAAGCCGCGGTAGCCGGCGGCCTCGACCCAGGAGCGGATGAGGGGAATGTCGATGACGCCGTCCCCCATCATGCCGCGGTCGAGCAGGAGATCGGTAGTCGGCACCAGCCAGTCGCAGATATGGAAGGCGAGCAGGCGCTTGTCGCCGGCGCGCTCGATTTCAGCCTTCAGTTGCGCGTCCCACCAGACATGGTAGACGTCCACCGCGACGCCTAAGCCGGTCCCGCTCTTGCCGACGAGCTCGTCGCACAGGTCGTTCGCCTGGGCCATGGTGTTGACGCAGGCGCGGTCCGCCGCGTACATGGGGTGCAGGGGCTCGATGGCGAGCGGCACGCCGCAGCCGCGGGCATGGTCGAGCACCGCGCCGATGCCGTCGCGCACCTGTTCGCGCGCGCCGGCGAGGTCTTTCGATCCGGGCGGAAGCCCGCCCACCACCAGCACCAGGCACCTCGCTTCCAGCGTCGCCGCGTCCTCGATCGCGCGCAGGTTGTCTTCTATCGCCGCCTGCCGGCCCTTTCGGTCCGCCGCCGGGAACATGCCGCCGCGGCACAAACCGGTGACGGTGAGGCCGTGCGCGCGGATCATTTTCGCCGCCTCCTTGGCGCCGAGCTCGGCCAGCTTGTCGCGCCAGGGCGCGATGCCGCGCATGCCGCGGCGCGCGCAACCCTCGATCATCTGGCGCAGGCTCCACTTCTCCCGCACCGTGGCGGTGTTGAGCGAGAGCAGGTCGGGATCCGGTGGAGGGTGGCTCATGTAGACAGCGTCCCAAGTACCGCATACCACCAGACCCCTTGCGCGCTGCGCGCGCCAACCGTGTTTTCTGTACGGATGGAAAGCGCATCCGTACAGAAAACACGGTTATGGACAAAACCAAAAGGCGATTTTGTTTTCACTGCACAATTCCATTGACGCCAAGCAGCTGCTTCATGCGCGCGCAGGCGAGTTCGGGATCGCGCAGCAGCCCGGCCGCGTCGGCGAGACGGAACAGCTCGGCCAGGTGCAGGATGGAGCGCGCGCTTTGCTGGCCGCCGACCATGACGAAATGGTCCTGATGGCCGTTCAACCAGCTCATGCAGACCACGCCGGTCTTGTAGTAGCGCGTCGGCGCGCCGAAGATGTGGCGCGACAGCGGCACCGTCGGCGCGAGAATTTCATGGAAGGTGTTGCGGTCGTTTTTCGCCAACGCCGCCAGCGCGGCCGAAGCGGCCGGTGCGATGGCATCGAAAATCCCCAGCAGCGCGTCGGAATGGCCGGCGCTGTCGCCTTCGATCAACTCGGCGTAGTTGAAGTCGTCGCCGGTGTACATCTTCACTTCCTTGGGGAGGCGCCGGCGCATGGCGATTTCCTTGTCGCGGTCGAGGAGCGAAATCTTCACGCCATCCACCTTGGCCGCGTTGCGGGAAATGATATCCAGCGCGACCTCCATCGCCTTGCCGTGGTCGGCGTGCCCCCAGTATCTGGCCAACGCAGGATCGAACATCTCGCCCAGCCAGTGGATGATCACCGGCTCCTTCACCTGGCCGAGTATGCGGTCGTAGACCTGGTGGTAATCGTCGGGCGAGCGCGCCACGCGCGCCAGCGCCCGGCTCGCCATGAGGATGATGCGGCCGCCGAGGGCTTCGATCGCGGCGATCTGCTCTTCGTAGGCGTGGATCACGTCGTCCAGGCCGGTGTCGGCTTTCGCGGCGAGTTGGTCGGTGCCGGCGCCGCTGGCGAGCAGCGCGCCTTTACAGTCGCGACTCGCCTCGATCGAACGGCGAATGAGTTCCAGCGAAGTGGTCCAGTCGAGGCCGCTGCCACGCTGCGCCGTGTCCATCGCCTCGGCCACGCCGAGGCCCAGCGCCCACAATGTTCGGCGATAGGCGATGGTCGCGTCCCAGTCGACGGCGCAACCCTGCCACGGATCGACTGCCGCCAGCGGGTCGGCCACCACGTGGGCGGCGGAATAGGCGACGCGGTTGAACGCGCCGGCGGCTTTGCGCGGAAAATTGCGCGGTTCGGAAAGGCGGAAGTGTTCCAGCCGCCCGCCCGCCGCCGGCAATTTGATGCCCAGGCTCAATTTCTCAGGCGCATTCATTTTCTGCTTCACGCCTCGAGCCTGGGCACGTCTACCCAGCGCCGTTCGGCCCAGCTCTTCAGGGCGCAGTCCACCAGCTGCACGCCTTTCGCGCCTTCGAGCAGATTCCATTTGAACGGCGTGCCTTCGAACAGATGGCGGATGAACAACTCCCACTCCACCTTGAAGGCGTTGTCGTAGGCGGCGTTGGCGGGCACCTCCTGCCAGGTGTCGAAAAAATCGATGCTCTGCGGCACGTCGGGATTCCATACCGGCTTGGGCGTGTTCACCCGCGCCTGGCTGAAACAGCGCTGCAGCCCGGCCACCGCCGAGCCGTGCGTGCCGTCGACCTGGAAGGTCAGCAGGTCGTCGCGGCGCACGCGCACCGCCCAGGAGCTGTTGATATGGGCGATCGCGCCGCCATCCAGCTGGAACGTGGCGTAGGCGGCGTCGTCGGCAGTCGCCTGGTATTTCTTTCCATCCTCGTCCCAGCGCTCGGGAATGTGCGTCGCGCCCATGCAGCTGACGCTTTTCACTTCGCCGAACAGGTTGTCGAGCACGTAGCGCCAGTGACACAGCATGTCGAGGATGATGCCGCCGCCATCCTCTTTGCGGTAGTTCCAGCTCGGGCGCTGCGCCGCCTGCCAGTCGCCTTCGAACACCCAGTAGCCGAATTCGCCGCGCAGCGACAGGATTTTCCCGAAGAAGCCTGAATCGCGCAGCAGTTTCAGTTTTAGCAGGCCGGGCAGCCACAGCTTGTCCTGCACCACGCCGTGCCTGATACCCGCTTTCTTCGCCGCGCGGTAAAGGTCGAGCGCCTCGGCGAGCCCGGTGGCCACCGGTTTCTCGCAGTAGATATCCTTGCCTGCGGCGATCGCTTTTTTCAACACGGTTGGCCGCGCTTGCGTCGAGGCCGCGTCGAAGAACAGCCTGTCGTCCTTGTTCGCCAGCGCCGCATCCATGTCGCTGGTCCAGCGCGCGATGCCGTGCGCGCGGGCCAAGCGCTCGAGCTTGTCGCGGTTGCGGCCAACGAGCACGGGATCGGGCATGACGCGCGTGCCGTCGGCCAGCGCCACCCCGCCCTGATCGCGTATGGCGCAGATGGAGCGGATCAGGTGCTGGTTGGTGCCCATGCGCCCGGTCACGCCGTTCATGATGATGCCCAGTCGTTTTTCGGCCATGCTCTTAAACTCCAAAATATTCTTTCACCGCGCGCTCATTCCATTCCCAGAAGTTTGTAAATGCGCCGGGTGTAATCGCCGAAGTCCTTGTCGGTCTTCATGTCGAGCGTGCGCGGATGGCGCAGCTCGATGGCGATGTTGTCGGCCATGCGCGCAGGCCCTGCGGTGAGCACGACCACGCGCGTGCCCAGGAACACCGCTTCGGAAATGCCGTGGGTGACGAAAATAATGGTCTTCTGGCTTTCCTTCCAGATGCGCAGCAGTTCCAGGTTCATTTTTTCGCGCGTCAGCGCATCGAGCGCGCCGAACGGCTCGTCCATCAGGATCAGCTTCGGGTCGTGAACCAGCGCGCGGGCAATGGCCGCGCGCTGCTGCATGCCGCCGGAGAGTTCATACGGGTACTTGTTCTCGAAGCCGGCGAGGCCCACCAGCTCGAGCAACTGCATCGCGCGTTCGCGGCTCGCCGGCAGCGGCAGACCGAGGAGTTCCGCCGGCAGCAGCACGTTCTCGAGGATGCGCCGCCATTTGAGCAGCAGCGGCTGCTGGAATACCATGCCGACGTCGCGCGCCGGATCGAACGGGTGGGTGCTCGATCCGATCCTGACTTCGCCGCCGTCGTGAGCGTGCAGGCCGGCGAGGATTTTCAGCAGCGTGGTCTTGCCGCAGCCCGAAGGCCCGACCAGGGCCACCAGCTCGCCCGCCATGACGTCGAAGCTCGCATCCGAAATCGCCAGGTGCTCGGCGTCGCGCCGGCGGTAGAGCTTGCGCACGCCGGACAGATGAATGAACGGCTCAGCCATCCGGGTAAATCTCCCTCATGGACTTCGTCCCCTCACGCTTTTTTCTCACGGCGCGGGTGAACTCCGCGCTCGAGAACTTCGGGGCGTAAATCGCCCACACCGGATGTTACAAGTAATAAAATGTTTATCCAAACGATTAATAACCGCAATCCGCGTATTTTCGATCAGGAAACAACATGGCCGCACCGCGCATCAAAACCACCGTCGTCGGTTCCTATCCCGTTCCCGACTGGCTCGCCGCCAGTCCGTCCGAACAGGCGCTCGTCGACGCCATGCGCGTGGTCATCGCGACGCAGGAGCAGGCCGGCATCGACGTGGTGTGCGACGGCGAGTTGTACCGCTTCGACATCAACCACCCGGAAACCAACGGCATGATCGAGTATTTCGTGCGTCCGATGGCCGGGGTGCGGCGCGAAATCGGTTTCGAGGAGCTGATCGAATACCGCAAGGCGGGCGGCATGCGGTTCCGCGCGCGACCTCCCGGCGTCGTCGACCGGCCCCTGGGCAGCGGCACGCTCGACCTGCCTTCGGCCTGCGCGCGCGCCAGGGCGCTGGCGACGAAGCCGCTCAAGTTCACCGTCACCGGCCCGCACATGCTCGCCAAGACGCTGCTTGACAAGCATTACCAGGACACGGCCGAGCTCGCCCACGCGATCGCCGATGTGCTCGCCCTGCAGGTGAGCCACGTCAACGCCGACGTGGTGCAGATCGACGAAGCCAACCTGCCCGGGCATCCGGACGAATGGAAGTGGGCGGCCAGCGCCATCAACCGTGTGCTCGACGCGGTGAAAGGCACGCCCGCGGTGCACCTTTGCTTCGGCAACTACGGCGGCCAGTCGATCCAGAAAGGCAACTGGGCGAAGCTGATGGATTATCTCAACGCCCTGCATACCGATCACGTGGTGATGGAGTGCGCGCACCGGCCGGCGGAGGAGCTGGCCGTGTTTCGCGACCTGCGGCCGGAGATCGGCCTGGGCCTGGGCGTGGTCGACGTCAAGCGCACCGAAGTCGAGTCGGCTGAAGAAATTGCGCGCGCGATCGAACGTGCGGAAAAGATCCTCGGCCCCGGGCGGGTGAAGTACGTCCACCCCGACTGCGGCTTCTGGATGCTCAAGCGCAACATGGCCGACGGCAAGATCCGCGCGCTGGTGCAGGGGCGCGATCTGTTCGAGGGAAGAAACTGAAGGGCTGTATCGGATTTCGACGCTGCCAGCCGGAACGCCATCAAGCGACTGCAGGATTGACGGCTGCCGACAGGTAGATCCGGCAGAACTCGGGGGGCATTCTTCTCGGCCGCCCCGTGCTCAGTTCGATGCACACCAAATCCCACCGGCCGCGGAGTATGGTCGCCTGATCTGCGTCCCGGACCAGCTGAAAGCGGCGCTCCAAGGTGAGTTTGCCCTCATTGCCGAATATCCACGTTGCCAACGTGAGCTGTTCGTCAACTATTGTGGGCAGCAAGTAATCGTATTCGCCGCGCCGTATCGCCATGGCGCGGTCGAGGCGTTTATAGTCAGCCAGGCTCAGGCCGAGTGCCTCGGAATGCGCCCAACCGATCTGCTCGCACCACTGGACATAGACGGCATTGTTGGTATGGTTCAGACCATCGATGTCCTGGGCCCGCGGTGCCAGGGGCAGCACAAAAGGTTGCGGATAATCCCAGGCCAAGGTCATGCCTCGTCAGTTCACCCGCGCGTCCTGCACCACCATCAGGCGCTCGAGCAGGAGCACCAGGCCGTAGAGCAGCACGCCGAGCAGGGTGATCAGGATCACCGCCATGAACATCGCGGCGGTGTCCAGCGTCACCTGCACCTGCAGCATCAGGTAACCGAGGCCCTTGTCCGAGCCGAGGAACTCGCCGACGATGGCGCCGGCCACGGCCAGCACCGCCGCCACTTTCATGCCGGAAAAAATATAGGGCAGCGCGCCGGGCAGTTGGATCTTGGTGAAAACCTGCCATTTCGAGCCGCGCAGCGAGCGCACCAGGTCGAGCAGCTCCGGCTCCACCTCGCGCAGGCCGCGCGCGGTGGTCAGCACGATGGGGAACACGCCGATGGAAAAGGCGATGAGCATGTTGGGGAACATGCCGTAGGAAAACCAGACGATGATCAGCGGCCCCAGCGCCACCTTCGGGATCATGTTCAGGCTCACCAGCACCGGCATCATCGCATCCTCCCACACGCGCGACCAGGAGAACGACAAGGCGATCGCCACGCCCACCGCCACGGCCAGGGCATAGCCGCCATAGATCTCCACCGCCGTGACCATGACGTTGTCGACCCAGCGGTAGCTGCCGGAGAACAGGGCGGCCAGCGTCGCCTGCGGCGAAGGCATGACAAACGTCGGCACCTTGCCGATCTCGACGAACAGGTACCAGGCCGCGATGAGCAGCACATGGGCGAGGATGGCAAGCGTATAGCGGCGCGGGGTGTCGTTCATGAGGTTCGCTTCAATTTGAGTTCAATGTCCGGGATTGTGCCAGAGCAGGCTCACGCGAGCCATCGCGCCAGATTGGCGGCGACGAAGGCGCTGTCGTCGAATTCGGGATAGGCCGCGATGACGCGGCTGATCTCCCCGGCCTGGCCGGGGGAGAGGCCCTCCCGCGGATCCAAGCACCAGATGCCTTCGAGCAGGCCCTGGCGGCGCAGCACCTCGTGGCAGCCGGCGATGCAGCCGTGAAAATCGTGCGCCACGTCGAAAAGAGCACTGTTGCAGTCGGTCACCTTGGAATCGAGCGCGAGCAGCTCCGCCGGAATGGCGCCGGCCGCGACCGCCGCCTGGATGCGCGCGAGCAAACCCACCGCGGTCTTGGTCCACACGCTCCAGTGGCCAAGCAAGCCGCCCCTGATGCGCAGTTCCACTTCCGCGCCATCGCGCTTGACCACGAACGGCGTGACCAGATCGAGGACGATGTGATCGTCGTTGCCGGTGTACAGCGTGATGCGCTCTTCGGCGCGCGCCTCGGCCACGCCGCGCATCACGTCGAGCGTGCGGTAACGGTTGAACGGCGCCATTTTGATCGCCACGACATTGTCGATGCCGGCGAGGCGGCGCCAGAACGAAGCCGGCAAATGCAGCCCGCCCACCGCCGGCTGCAGGTAGAAGCCCACCACCGGGATCTCCGCGGCGATGGCGCCGCAATGGGCGATGAGCTCGTCCTCGGAAGCGCGTTTCATGGCGGCGAGCGACAGCAAGCCGGCGTGGTAACCCAGGTCGCGCGCCACCACCGCTTCGCGCCGCGCCTGTTCGGTGTTGCCGGCGAGCCCGGCGATCATCACCAGCGGCCGCTTGCCCCAGGACTCGGCGGTCTCCATGGCGAGCTGCAGCACCGGCTGATACAAGCCGGATTCGCGGATGGCGAACTGGGTGGAATGCACGCCCACCGCGAGGCCGCCCGAGCCGGCGTCGAGGTAGTAGCGCGCCAGCGCGCGCTGGCGGCGCCGATCGAGCTTGCGCCCCGCGTCGAGCGCGAGCAGATGCGCCGGGATCACCGCCCCGTAGCGCAACACCGCCAGCACTTTCGCCGGCCAATCGCTCCAACGCAAGCCCACTGCGATCCTCCTTTAGCTCACTGCTTGCTTTTGCATGAAATCGGAAAAACTGTCAATACTGCCGGGAATGGCGGGGCGGGTCTTGCGTTTGCGCAAATGCGCCGACACAAGACCTGACCCCGGGTTTTGTGACCCCGGCTTTTGCGGTACCATTCGAACTGCCCGTACGCTCGTAGCTTCGCACCTTCCGCACGCACATCCACCGAGGAGAACCGCATGACCGCTTTCCGATTTCGCCGCGTTGCCGCGGCTGCCGTCTCCGCACTGGCGCTCGCCGCCAGCGCCCCCGCCCTCGCGCAGAAGACCGAAAAGGTCGACTTCATCCTCAACTGGGTCGCCGGGGGCGACCACGCGCCCTATTACTACGCCAAGAAAATGGGCTGGTACGCCCAGGCCGGTGTCGACCTCAACATCGAGCTGGGCAAGGGCTCGGCGCTCGCCATCCAGAAAGTCGGCGCCGGCGCCAACCCGGTCGGCTTGGCCGACATGGCCAACGCGCTGACCCTGCGCGGCAAGGGCGCGGAGACGGTCGGCGTATACAACGTCTATGCCAATTCGCCGCAGGGCCTCTACTGGCTGAAGAGCTCGGGCATCAAGTCGGTGAAAGACCTGGTGGGCAAGAAAATCGGCAATCCGCCGGGCGACGGCGCGCGCACCATGTGGCCGGCGCTGGCGAAGGCCAACGGCATCGACCCAAGCTCGGTGACCTGGGTCAACATCGACGCCAATTCGAAGCTGGCCGCGTTGAAGTCGAAAGCCATTGACGCCACCACCTCGTTCTACAACATCCATCACGTGTTCCAGCGCGAGCTGGGCGCCGACCTGGGATTTCTCGCCTGGCGCGACGCCGGAATCAACCCGTATGGCAATTCGATCATCGTCAACGCCGAGTACCTGAAGAAGAACAAGGCCACCATCGCCAGCTTCGTCAAGGTCACGCAGAAGGCGTTCGCCGCCTGCGTCGCCGATCCCAGGCCCTGCGTGCAGGCGCTGGTCGACGCCAACGGCGCGCTCAAATACGACAATGAAATGACCAACTGGCTGCTGGTGGAAGTGCTGATGAGCGACAAGATTGCCAAAACGGTCGCGCTCGGCTGGCACGACGACGCGCGCATGGCGGCCGACTACGACCTGGTGAAGACCTACATCGGCCTGGACAAGCCCTTCGACGTCAAGATCGCCTACACCAACGAGTTTCTCGACAAGTCGATCAAAATGACGAAGTAACAAGAGGCCGTAGCAAGAGTCCTTTTGCTACGGTCCGATTTAGGGGAGCACGAGGGGAGGTCTCCCCTCGTTTCGTTACTCTTGGCGGGCGGCTAGCCCAGCTCGGGCCCCGCCACCAGCATCACGGTCTCGTTGTTGCCGGGCGCGCGCTCGGTCCCGTGCACCATGCGGGTGAACGGCCGCTGCACGCTGAACCCCTGCATCAGCGCCCAGCTGCGCAGGCTGGTGTGGCGGTCGACGATATCCATGTACAGGGGTGCAGACACGCGCGCGAGTGCGTACCCGAGCAATGCCTGCGCCGCAGGCAAATCCGCGGCGACCAAGGGACCCAGCTGCCGCGCTTCGCGCCCGTCGCGGCCGAGCAGGTAGCCGCAGATTCTTCCACCGCGCTCGGCGACCAGCGCCGCCTCGGGCAGACGCCGGGCGAGCGAGCGCAGCAGCGCCTCGCGGCTGGCGCCGAAAGCAGGCAGATCCATTTCCAGGATTTGCGCCCAGTCGCCATGCGCGAGATCCCGAACATTCAATCCCGACACATCCTGCCAGCCGGAAACGGGCCGCGCCTCGGGAAGGCTGTAGCGCGCAAAGCCCCAGGTGTCGCGCAATCCCTCCTGCACGTACACCTCGTGTCCCGCGGGTGTGGCGTCGAGCACGGCCGCAAAGCCGCGCGACTGCAGGTAGGCGAGCGCGCGGCGCAGCATGCGCGAGGCATAACCGAGGCGGCGGTGCTCCGGCGACACCAGCACCATGCTCATCCAGGCGAACGCATCGCCGTAGGGCAGCACCACGATGCTTGCGACGAGGGTGGCGTCGGCCGCCGACAGGCCGAAGCCCCGGCCCAGGCGCAGCATCATGCGCCAGTCGGCCTCGCATTGGTTCCAGTTGGCCGCGCGCGACAAGGCCATGGCGCCGGCGAGATGCTCTTCGCCGAGCTCGTGCTCGCGCACCGAAGAAGTATCAGTATTTTCCGTCGCGGGCATCGAAATGCGTGTCCTTGCCCAGGCTCGCGCCGCCGCGCGCGATCCAGTCCCCCTGCCAGGCGATCATCGTGTCCAGCGGCACGTTCGGCCGGCCGAACAGGCGATGCGCCTCGGCGCTGTTCACCAGCCAGGCGGTGCCCGCCTCCTTGCCGGTGAATACCGGCTGCCTGTCGAAATGCCGGCCGAAGGCCTCGGCCAGCGCGCGCACACTGACCGTCTCCGGGCCGCTCAGGTTGAGCGCGCTCGCGGGGACGGTGCACTCATCCAGCGCGCGCAGCGCCATGCTGTTGGCATCGCCCTGCCAGATGACGTTCACGTGCCCCATGGTGAGGTCGATGCCCGTGCCCGCGAACACCTTCCTGCCGACGTCGTGGAGCACGCCATAGCGCATGTCGATGGCGTACTCCAGGCGCAGGAAACGCCCCCTGGTTCCGTGCTTGCGCGAGAAATATTCGAACATGCGCTCGCGCCCGACGCAGGAATTGGCGTAATCGCCCGAGGGCGGGATTGCCGCCACCGCCTCGGTCGCGCCGCCCGAGGCCACGTCCACATAGGGATAGACGCAGGCGGTGGAGAAGGCGACGATGCGCGCGGCATGGAACACCTCGGCCACCTGTGCCGGCACCATCACGTTCATCGCCCAGGTGAGGTCCTCGCGCCCGCTCGATCCGAACTTGCGTCCGGCCATGAACACCAGGTTCTCGATTCGCGGCAAACGCTCGACTTGCGCGCGCTCGAGCAGGTCGCAGGCGATGCACTCCACGCCCCAGGCTTCGAGCTTCTCGCGCAAGCCGGGCTCGGTGAAGCGCGCCACGCCGAGCACGCGTTTGTCCGGCGCGGCGCGCTTGGCCAGGCGCGCGAGCGTTGGCCCCATCTTGCCGCCGACGCCGAGGATGAGGATATCGCCGGACAGCCGCTCGAGGTCGGCGCGAAGCTCGGGCGCAGGCGTGGTCATGACGTCTTCGAGATGGGCGACGTCGGTAATGCGCTCAGGGAGTTTCACGAAAAATCTCTCTTTGTGATACCAGGCCCGGCGATTTCCGCCGCGGACATTCTCAACTTCGCCGATGCTCGCCGACCTTGACTATCTTCATGGTATTGGTGCCGCCGGCCTTGCCGATGGGCTCGCCGATGGTGAGCACGATCAGGTCGCCCGTCTGCACCACGCCGGCGCGCAACAGCACGTTCTCGGCCTCCTCCAGCAACTCTTCGCGGTCGCTGCCGGTGTAGTTCACCATCAGCGGATAGGTATCGCGCAACAGCGCGCAGCGGTAGCGTGTTGCCGTGCGCGTGGTCAGCGCGTAAATCGGCACGCCGCAGTTCAGCCGCGACATCCACAACGCGGTCGAGCCCGACTCGGTCAGCGCGGCAATGGCCGTCACCTTGAGATGGTAGGCGGTAAACAGCGCCGCCATGGCGATCGACTGGTCGACGCGGGTGAAAACACGGTCGAGGAACTCGCGATCGAGCCTGACCGGCGCCGAGTTTTCGGCGACTACGCAAATGCGGCTCATCGACAACACCGTCTCGACCGGGTACATGCCGCTCGCGGTCTCGGCCGAAAGCATGACCGCGTCGGTGCCGTCGAGCACGGCGTTGGCGACGTCGGACACCTCGGCGCGGGTGGGCACCGGGCTCGCGACCATGGACTCCATCATTTGCGTCGCGGTGATGGTGAGCTTGTTGTGCTCGCGCGCGAGGCGGATCATGCGTTTTTGCAGCGCCGGCACCGAGGCGTCGCCGACCTCGACCGCCAGATCGCCGCGCGCCACCATGATGCCGTCGCAGGCCGACATGATGTCCTCCAGCGCACCCGGCGCGACCGCCTCGGCGCGCTCGATCTTGGCGATCAGGAAGGCTTCGCCGCCGGCAGCGCGCAGAAGCTGGCGCGCCATGTACATGTCGGCACTCGACTTCGGAAAGGACACCGCGAGGAAGTCCACCTTGATCAAGGCGGCGGTGCGGATATCGTCCATGTCCTTGGTGGTCAGCGCGGGCGCGGTCAGCCCGCCGCCGCGGCGGTTGATGCCCTTGTTGTTCGACAACACGCCGCCGTGGTGCACGCGGCAGTGAATTTCATTGTCCGCGACCCGTTCGACCTCGAATTCGATGCGCCCGTCATCGAGCAGCAGCACGTCGCCGGCGCGCACGTCGCGCGGCAGTTCCTTGTAATCCAGGCCGGCGCGCTTTTCGTCGCCGAGTTCGCAGTCGGCGTCGAGGATGAAGGCGTCGCCGGCCTTGAGCGTGACCTTGCCCTCCCTGAACTTGCCGACGCGGATCTTCGGACCCTGCAGATCACCCATGATGCCGACGGTGCGGCCGCTCTTGCGGCAGACTTCGCGCACCAGTTCGGCGCGCTTCAGGTGGTCGTCGACGGTGCCGTGCGAAAAATTGAGGCGGACGACATCCACGCCCGCCCGGAACATGCGCTCGAGCACTTCGGGATCGCTCGATGACGGGCCCAGGGTGGCCACGATTTTGGTGCTGCGAGTCATCTTGGGATGGGCCTTTTCTTTTTTGCGGGATTGACAGGCGGGGACGCTCCGCGCGCGCCACGGACCCGATCAGGGTTTCCCGGGCTTTACAACGCCGCGAGTCTATCATCAACGCGCGCGATCTTGCAGCGCGAGGCGCAGATCCTGCCCACTCCGCGAACGCGGCATGATGCCCGCACCGATCGGCGCTACTTGCAGCGCAGATTTGCGTATAACGGGCCGAGCGGCTGGCTGCAATCGCGCTCGGCGACGCTGCGGTCCTCGGCCAGATCAGGCGGCGTGCGCGACGAGTAGCCATCGCTCCAGCGCCGGTAATCGTCCTGGATGCCGCTCACGATGAAACCGAGGAACATCAGGCCGAAATACGCGTTCGGACTTACGTCCGCCTGAATCGCGGCCCCGCCATGGGGGCCAGGCGGCGGGAGCGCGCCGAGCGAGGGTGAATTGGTCGTGCGCAGACCGATGGCGGTACCGGCGCAAGCACTGAGCAGCATCGGGATGAGCGCCACTGCGATCGCTGAATTGAATTTCATGGTTTTATTCTAGACCGCAACCTGACGCGGCCACAATATGCCCTCGATGGACCGGCTGATGCAAGGCCCAATGCCGCCATTTGGTGCGTATCTCCGCTTTGGTGCACCAGTAATGCTCATTTGCCGGGCGATCGTTCCAGCAAGACATTCGGGTCGGCACCCTGCCTGCACTCCGTCCATTTCATAAACAGCCACTTAGCCGGCAGCAACCCAGCGTTTTCGCCCTCTGGCACGAAGCGTGCTGAAGATTCCACTGACCTGGCTAGGCGACCGTAAGCCCAGGCAGTCTGAGTCGTCTTTGAATTCTTTAACTATTGGGAGATGCGCACATGCAACGGCGAAGTTTTGTAAGAAGTATTGCGGCGGGCGCGGTCGTCACGGCCGTGTCGCTGATCCCGGGACGCTATGCTCTGGCAGCCGACACCATCAAGGTCGGGATCCTGCATTCACTCTCCGGCACCATGGCGATCAGCGAAACCGTGCTCAAGGACGTGACGCTGATGGCGATCGACGAGATCAACGCCAAGGGCGGGGTCATGGGCAGGAAGCTCGAGGCGGTGGTGGTCGATCCGGCCTCGAACTGGCCCTTGTTCGCGGAAAAGGCGCGCCAGTTGCTGAGCCAGGACAAGGTTGCCGTGGTGTTCGGCTGCTGGACCTCGGTGTCGCGCAAGTCCGTGCTGCCGGTGTTCGAGGAACTCAACGGGCTCCTGTTCTACCCGGTGCAGTACGAAGGCGAAGAGCTGTCGAAGAACGTGTTCTACACCGGCGCCGCGCCCAACCAGCAGGCCATTCCCGCGGTGGAATACCTGATGAGCAAGGAAGGCGGCGGGGCCAAGCGCTGGGTGCTGCTCGGCACGGACTACGTCTATCCGCGCACTACCAACAAGATCCTGCGCGCGTTCCTCAAGTCCAAAGGGGTCGCGGACAAGGACATCGATGAGAAATATACCCCGTTCGGCCACAGTGATTACCAGACCATCGTTGCCGACATCAAGAAGTTCGCCGCGGGCGGCAAGACCGCGGTGGTGTCGACCATCAACGGCGACTCCAACGTTCCGTTCTACAAGGAACTGGGCAATGCCGGCCTGAAAGCGACCGACGTGCCGGTAGTGGCGTTCTCCGTGGGTGAAGAGGAATTGCGCGGTGTCGATACGAAACCGCTGGTGGGTCACCTCGCCGCGTGGAACTACTTCATGTCGATCAAGGCCCCGGCCAACGACGAGTTCAAGAAGAAGTGGGCCGCCTACGCCAAGGCCAAGAAACTGCCCGGCGCCGACAAGCCGCTCACCAACGACCCGATGGAAGCCGCGTACATCGGCATCAATATGTGGAAGCAGGCGGTCGAGAAAGCCAAGTCGGCTGAAGTCGACAAGGTGATCACGGCCATGGCCGGCCAGACTTACAAGGCGCCCTCGGGTATTACCTCGACGATGGACGCAAAGAACCATCACCTGCACAAGGCGGTGTTCATCGGCGAAGTGCAGGCCAACGGCCAGTTCAATGTCGTGTGGAAGACCAAGGGCCCGGTCAAGGCCCAGCCGTGGAGCCCGTTCATCGCAGGCAACGACAAGAAAAAAGACGAACCCGAGAAGAAGTAGGCCGGGCAGGTACGGCGCGCCGCTTCCCTCCTTGGCGGCGCACCGCTCTCCTTGGTGGCGCGCCGCCCCCTCCTTGGCGGCGCGCCACCTGATTCATGCGGCACATGCTAAGAAAAGACAATGCGCGCTCTGCGGTCCCTGTTGGTTCTGCTCGTCCTTGCGACCCAGGCCCTGCCCGCCGCGGCGATCGCGCCCGCGCTGATTGAAAAACTGGCCCTGGGCGAGTACGACGAAAAAGTCGCAGCCATCACTGAATTGCTTGCCGCGGACGACGAATCCGCGCTCGGGTTCCTGCAGGCGCTGCACGACGGCACAGTGCAGATCGCCGGCGGCAAGCAAGTCCTGGTCGTCAAGGACGATTCCGGCACCGACGCCGTCAGCGGAAAATCCGTTACGCCGCTGCCCAAAGAGCGCGAAGACGTCGTCGTCAATAACCGCCTGCGGCGCGACCTCGCCGCCGCCATCGCCGCGCTCAAGCTCGCGTCGCAAAGCCGCGACACGCGCATGGCTGCGGTGCAGGCGCTGCAAAACGGCGCGGACGAGGAAATGCTGCCCCTTGTCAGCCGCGCGCTGGCCAAGGAATCCGATCCTGAGGTCAAGAGCCTGCTGACCCTGCTCCACGCCGCGCTGCAGCTCCGCAGCGCGGATGTGGCGACCCGGCTCGCAGCGGCGAAAGCGCTGGCCTCGAGCGACAACCGCAATACCAAGGCGCTGCTGCTCGGCCTGCTGGAAAAAAAAGGCGACAGTTTCGCCGAGCCCGACGCGGCAGTCCGCGCCGAGGCGCAGAGCTCGCTCAAGGCGGTCGAATCGCGGCTTTCCACGGGCGATCGCTTCGGCCAGATCTTCACCGGCGCGAGCTTGGGTTCGATCCTGTTGCTCGCGGCGCTCGGACTTGCGATCACCTACGGCCTGATGGGCGTGATCAACATGGCGCACGGGGAGCTGATCATGGTCGGCGCTTACAGCGCGTATGTGGTGCAAAACCTGTTCCGCGCGCATGCGCCGGGGCTGTTCGACTGGTATCTCGCCGCCGCCGTTCCGGCTGCGTTCGCGGCGGCCGCGCTGGTCGGCATGGCGCTCGAACGCAGCGTGATCCGCTTCCTCTACGGCCGGCCGCTGGAAACCCTGCTCGCCACCTGGGGCATCAGCCTGATCCTGATCCAGGCCGCGCGCACCCTGTTCGGCGCGCAGAACGTGCAGGTCGAAAATCCGGTGTGGATGTCGGGCGGCATCACCATCATGAGCAATATCGTGCTTCCCTATAACCGCATCGTCATCATCGGCTTCGCCTTCGCGGTGCTGCTCGCGGTGTGGCTGCTGCTCACCCGCACCCGCCTCGGCCTGTTCGTGCGCGGCGTGACCCAGAACCGGGCCATGGCGAGCTGCGTCGGCGTGCCCACCGCGCGCGTCGATACCCTGGCCTTCGGCCTGGGCTCGGGCATCGCCGGCCTCGCCGGCTGCGCGCTGTCGCAAATCGGCAACGTCGGCCCGGACCTGGGCCAGAGCTATATCGTCGATTCCTTCATGGTGGTGGTGCTGGGCGGCGTGGGCCAGCTCGCAGGAACCGTGTACGCGGCGCTCGGCCTGGGCATGGCGAACAAATTCCTCGAAGCCTGGTCGGGGGCGGTGCTGGCCAAGATCGCCATCCTCGCCTTCATCATCGTTTTCATCCAGAAGCGGCCGCAGGGGCTGTTCGCCCTCAAGGGCCGCATGGCGGACGGCTGATGGGCCCGCTCTCCTCCGGCATCGGAAGACTCTATGGCCGCAGGGGCTGGGCCGTGCTCGGCGCTTGCGCCGCGATTCTTTTCCTGCTGTTTCCGCTCGCCAACCTGGCCCTGCCCAAGGGCAGCCTGTTTTACATTTCCGATTACACCATCGCCCTGACCGGCAAGATCATGTGCTATGCCATCGTGGCGGTGGCGATGGACCTGATTTGGGGCTATACCGGGATTCTTTCGCTCGGCCACGGATTGTTCTTCGCCCTGGGCGGCTACGCCATGGGCATGTACCTGATGCGCATGATCGGCCGCGAAGGCCAGTACCAGAGCGACTTGCCGGATTTCATGGTGTTCCTCGACTGGAAGGACTTTCCCTGGTACTGGAGCTTCACCGATCAGTTCTGGTACGCGGCGCTGCTGGTGGTGCTGGTGCCCGGCCTGCTCGCCTTCGTGTTCGGCTTTTTCGCCTTCCGCTCGCGCATCAGGGGCGTGTACTTTTCCATCATCACCCAGGCGCTCACCTTCGCCTTCATGCTGCTGTTCTTCCGCAACGACACCGGCTTCGGCGGCAACAACGGCTTCACCGACTTCAAGCGCATCCTCGGCTTCCCCATCGCCACCTCGGAAACGCGCATGGCGCTGTTCATGCTCACCGGCGCCGTGCTCATCGCGGTCCTGCTCGCCGCGCGCTATATCGTCAGCTCCAAGTTCGGCCGCGTGCTGACCGCGATTCGCGACGCCGAATCGCGGGTGATGTTCTCCGGCTACAACCCGGTGCATTACAAGCTCGCCATCTGGACGGCATCGGCGGTGATCTGCGGCATCGCCGGCGCCCTCTATGTGCCGCAGGTCGGGATCATCAACCCGAGCGAGATGTCGCCGGCGAACTCCATCGAAATCGCGATCTGGGTGGCCGTCGGCGGGCGCGGCAGCCTCGTCGGCGCGATTCTGGGCGCGGGCATCGTCAATTTCGCCAAAAGCTGGTTCACCGTCGCTTTCCCCGAATACTGGCTGTTCTTTCTCGGCCTGCTGTTCATCCTGGTGACCCTGTTCCTGCCGCAGGGCGTGGTCGGAGCGGTCGACGAGATACGCAAACGCCGGCGCGAGCGCAAGCCCGGGCAGCCGCGAGAGAGCGCCGCATGAACGCCACCACCGTGATCCGCGAGGGCGATGCGTTCAGCGGCGGCGCGGCGGCGGGAGGGCGTGTCCTCACGCCCGGGGTGGACGTCTCGCACAAAACCATCCTTTATATGGAGGACATCAGCGTCAGTTTCGACGGCTTCAAGGCGCTGAACAAGCTTTCCATCGATATCGACAACGGCGAGCTGCGCTGCATCATCGGCCCCAACGGCGCCGGCAAGACCACCATGATGGACGTGATCACCGGCAAGACCCGTCCCGACTCCGGTACCGTGTTTTTCGGCCAGACCATCGATCTCAGCAAATTGACCGAGGCGGAAATCGCCCACGCCGGCATCGGCCGCAAGTTCCAGAAACCCACCGTATTCGAGCAGCACAGCGTGTTCGAGAATCTGGAACTGGCGATGAAAACCGACAAGCGCGTGCGTTTCAGCCTCAACGCGCGGCTCGATTCGGCCCAGCGCGACCGCATCGCCGAGACGCTCGCCCTGATCCACCTCGGCGACCGCGCCGACCGCCCCGCGGGCTTGCTCTCCCACGGCCAGAAGCAGTGGCTGGAGATCGGCATGCTGCTGATGCAGGAGCCGCGCGTGTTGCTGCTCGATGAGCCGGTGGCGGGCATGACCGACGAGGAAACGGAGCGCACCGGCGAGCTGTGTAGCACGCTCGCGGGCAAGCACTCGGTCCTGGTGGTCGAACACGACATGGATTTCGTCGCCGGCATCGCGCGAAAGGTGACGGTGCTGCACGAGGGCAGCGTGCTCGCCGAAGGCAGCATGGACGAGGTGCAGAACGACCCGCGCGTGATCGAAGTCTATCTGGGGCGTTAGCCATGCTCAGTATTCAAGGCCTCAATCAATATTACGGCGGCAGCCATACGCTGCGCGACGTGAACTTCGACATCGCCAAGGGCGCCTGCACCACGCTCCTCGGCCGCAACGGCGTGGGCAAGACGACCTTGCTGAAGTGCCTCATGGGACTGGTGCCGGCGAAGTCCGGCGCCCTCATGTTCGAAGGCAGGGACATCACCCGGCTCACCCCGTATGCGCGCGCACGGCTGGGCCTCGCCTATGTGCCGCAGGGGCGCGAGATCTTCCCGCGTCTGACGGTGGAAGAAAATCTGCTGATGGGTCTGGCCACCAAGAAAGGCGGAGCACGCATCCCGGATCAGATCTTCGCCATGTTCCCGGTGCTGAAGGACATGCTCGCCCGCCGCGGCGGCGACCTGTCCGGCGGCCAGCAGCAGCAGCTCGCCATCGGCCGCGCCCTGGCGATGCAACCGAAGCTGCTGATCCTGGACGAGCCCACCGAAGGCATCCAGCCCTCCATCATCAAGGATATCGAGCGCGTGATCCGCACGCTGGCGCAACAGGGCGAGATGGCGATCCTGCTGGTGGAGCAATACTACGATTTCGCCCGCTCGCTCGCCGACCACTATGTGGTGATGTCGCGCGGCGAGGTGATCAAGAACGGCGCCGGCGCGGACATGGAGCGCGACAACGTGAAAGCCTGCCTCGCGCTATAGTTGGCGCATGGTCATCGTCGAGGCAGGATGGGAAGCGCGACTGGCGCTGGAATACGCATTGCGCGGAGAACGCACGGTGCTGTCGGGACGCCGGCACAGCGGGCCGCTGGTGGTGCAAAAGGCGCTCTATCCCGAGGGCGATGCGGTGTGCCACAGCATCATCGTGCATCCCCCCGGCGGGATCGCCGGCGGCGACAAGCTCGCCCTCAGCGCGAGTGTAGGCGAAGGCGGCGCGGCGCTGCTGACCACGCCGGGCGCGGGCAAGTGGTACAAGAGCACGGGCGCGCGGGCGCGCCTGGGACAACGTTTCGAAATCGCGAGCGGCGCAGTGCTGGAATGGTTGCCGCAGCCGGCTATCGTATTCGATCGCGCGCGCGCCGAAATGAAGACGGAAATCTTTCTGGAAGAATCCGCCGTGTACATGGGCTGGGACATGAGTTGCATGGGACGCACGGCGTCTGGCGAGCGTTTCAATTCCGGCGAATTGCGCCAGCGCACCGAGGTCTGGCAGCGGGGCCGGCGGCTGTGGTGCGAATATGCCCGCCTCGCCGGAGACGATCCGATGCTCGCATCGAAGGCCGGACTGGCGGGCTGCAGCGTGAGCGCGACCCTGATCGCCGCAGGCAAGGACATCCAGAAAGACCTGTTGGAGCGATGCCGCGCCATTGCGCCGGAGACCGGGGAACATTCGGGCATCACCGTGCTGCCGCGCGTGCTGCTCGCGCGCTATCTGGGCCAAAGCAGCGAAGCGGCGATGCAATACTTCATTGCGCTGTGGTCCCTGCTGCGGCCGGCGCTGGCGGGTCGCGCGGCGGTGCCACCGCGCATCTGGGCAACATAAACGAGGGCAACGATGGAACTCACACCGAGAGAGAAAGACAAGCTGCTGATTTTCACCGCCGCGCTGCTGGCAGAACGACGCAAGGCCCGTGGCCTCAAGCTTAATTACCCCGAAGCGGCGGCCTATATCAGCGCCGCGATCATGGAAGGCGCGCGCGACGGCAGGAGCGTGGCCGAGTTGATGGGCTACGGCGCCACGCTGCTGGCGCGCGCCGACGTGATGGAAGGCGTACCGGAGATGATCCCCGAGATCCAGGTCGAAGCGACCTTCCCAGACGGCACCAAGCTCGTCACCGTGCACCATCCGATCGTTTAGACGGAGGAGGCGCAATGATTCCAGGCGAAATGAACATCAAGGCCGGCGAGATCACGCTGAACGCCGGACGCAGGACGGTCAATCTCAAAGTCGCGAACAGCGGCGACCGGCCGATCCAGGTCGGCTCGCATTACCACTTCTACGAGGCCAACGATGCGCTCCGGTTCGACCGGAACGCGGCCTATGGCACCCGCCTCAACATCGCCGCCGGCACCGCCGTGCGCTTCGAGCCGGGCCAGTCGCGCACGGTGGAACTGGTCGATCTCGCCGGCGAGCGCAAGGTGTACGGCTTCCAGGGCAAGGTGATGGGCGCCCTGGACCGGCCGGCCGCAAAAAAGACCGCGGCGAAAAAGAAAGGGGTGCGCAAATGACGCTGAAAATCAGCCGGCAGGCGTATGCCGAGATGTTCGGACCGACCACGGGCGACCGCGTGCGCCTCGCCGATACCGGCCTGTGGATCGAAATCGAGAAGGACCACACGATCTACGGCGAGGAAGTGAAGTTCGGCGGCGGCAAGGTGATCCGCGACGGCATGGGCCAGAGCCAGCGCGTGGCCAGGGACTGTGCCGACACCGTGATCACCAACGCCGTGATCGTCGATTACTGGGGCATCGTCAAAGCCGACATCGCGCTCAAGAACGGCCGCATCAGCGGCATCGGCAAAGCCGGCAATCCGGACGTGCAGCCGAGCATCGACATCATCATCGGCCCGGGCACCGAGATCATCGCCGGCGAGGGCGCGATCGTCACCGCCGGCGGCATCGATACCCACATCCACTTCATTTGCCCGCAGCAGATCGAGGAGGCGCTGATGTCGGGCGTCACCACCATGCTGGGCGGGGGCACGGGCCCGGCCACCGGCACCTTCGCCACCACCTGCACACCCGGACCCTGGTACCTGCAGCGCATGCTGCAGGCGGCCGATGCCTTTCCGATGAACCTCGGCTTCCAGGGCAAGGGCAACGCCTCGACGCCCGCGGCGCTGGAGGAGCAGGTCAAGGCCGGGGCCTACGGCCTCAAGCTGCACGAGGACTGGGGCACGACACCGGCCGCGATCGATAATTGCCTCGCCGTCGCCGACAAGCACGACGTCCAGGTCACGATACACACCGACACGTTGAACGAATCCGGTTTCGTCGAGACCACCCGCGCCGCGTTCAAGGGCCGCACCATCGGCACCTTTCACACCGAAGGCGCGGGCGGCGGGCATGCGCCGGACATCATCACCCTGTGCGGCGAACCGAACGTGCTGCCCTCCTCCACCAATCCGACCATGCCCTACACCGTCAACACCATCGACGAGCATCTGGACATGCTGATGGTGTGCCACCACCTCGATGCGGCCATTGCCGAGGACGTGGCGTTCGCCGAGTCGCGCATCCGCCGCGAGACCATCGCCGCCGAGGACATCCTGCACGACCTGGGGGCGTTCTCAATGATGTCCTCCGATTCGCAGGCGATGGGGCGCGTGGGTGAAGTCATCATCCGCACCTGGCAGACCGCGGACAAGATGAAGCAGCAGCGCGGCAGCCTTGCCCCCGACCCGGCGCGACACGACAACTTCCGCGTCAAGCGCTATATCGCCAAGTACACCATCAACCCGGCGATCACCCAGGGCATCGCGCACGAAGTCGGTTCGATCGAAGTCGGCAAGTGGGCCGATCTGGTAGTGTGGAAGCCGGCGTTCTTCGGCGTCAAGCCTTCGCTGATCGTGAAGGGCGGGATGATCGCCGCGGCCGCCATGGGCGACCCCAATGCCTCGATCCCGACACCGCAGCCGGTGCACTACCGGCCGCAGTTCGGCGCATTCGGCGGCGCGCTGCACCAGAGCTCGCTCACTTTCGTGTCCAAGGCGGGCCTGAAGGCCGGCATCGGCGAGAAATTCGGCCTGCAAAAGCCGCTGGTCGCGGTGCGCAACACGCGCAACATCGGCAAGCGCGACATGATTCATAACAGCGCAACGCCGAAGATGAGCGTCAATCCTGAAACCTACGAGGTGCGCGCGGACGGCAAGCTGCTCACTTGCGAGCCGGCGAAGGTGCTGCCGATGGCGCAGCGGTATTTTTTGTTTTAGGAAACCTATTGAACGGTGGAGGGTGCAGAGTGCGTTCATGTTGACCTTGACTCAGCGCTGCGACCCCGTGGCCGAACCCTACGGCGAACTGGTACTGCCGTTCGATCTGCGCATCAGGAGCCGCCAGCGCACCCGGCTCACTTCGGGCGAGGAAGCGGTGTTGAAGACCGAGCGCGGTGCGGTCCTGCGCGGCGGCGACTGCCTGAAGAGCGAAGATGGCCGTGTGGTGCGCGTCTCGGCCGCGCCGGAGAAGGTAATGCACGTCACTTGCGCCGACCAGTTCGAACTCACGCGCGCGGCCTATCACCTCGGAAATCGCCACGTTCCGGTCGAGATCGGCGACGGGTTCCTGCGCATCGCCGCCGATCATGTGCTGTGCGACATGCTGCTCGGGCTCGGTGCGAAAGTGCATGAACTGGAAGCGCCGTTCGAGCCGGAATCCGGCGCCTATGGCGGCGGTCATGGGCACCATGATGAGGCAGGAAACGGTGGCAGGATTCACCAGTATGAGAAGAGGGAATAGGCAAATCAATTTACGCACGAACCGTCTTGTGCGGTTGGCCGTCGAATGCAGCGGCGCTTTGCTCAGGGAGGGGCTCCCGCATATCAGGCATATGCGTGTATGTGTAAAGTGTTCTTTGCAGGAGAGGAGGGCAAAACAAAGGCCACCCGCAGGCAGCCCGTTGATTTTCCTAGAATCTACTCCCAGAAGTTTCGCTAATTCATGCTACGCCTCATGACCGAACCACGTCAGGAGCCCTTCCTCAAATACGGTGAGCAGGTCGCCGAGAGAGACCTTAGTTTTGACAGTCTTGTTCTTCCTCTTGGACAGCGTTAGGCGATCTGAGATATCCAACGCTAGACGCACGTCGTGCACGAAACTGCTCCGAAGCTCGTATAGAAACCGCGCAACACTTTCAATCGTGGGAAGCGGCGTATCGTCGATGCGTATGGAGGCGCATAGCGCATCCTGCCTTTTGATCGAAAGGCCTTTGAAAAACGCAACGCAGCGACGGATTGAGCCGAATGACGCTTTGTACTCATCGTGGAGTCGAGAGAGGTCGGAATCGTCAACGATAGGAAATGTGGCCGCTGCGCATCGGCTGCATAGCCACGAATGGAAATCAATGTGCCGCTCGCCAGAAACGGACTCGATAAGCGAGAAGAGCGCGACCAACTTGAAGGAATTCGTTAGGTAGTCGATGACCTTGGTGGAGCCGTCAATCTGCACATGCCAGTCGCCATCTTTGACCAGAAAGCGATAGAACGAAGCCACGCGCAGGAACTTATCCTTCTTGGCGTCTGGCACCGACACGTAGAACGCCTCAAATGCGTGCCGGTCAGCAAACCTCGCCTTTAGGGCGGCGTACGCATGTTCAAGGTAGCTAGGTTCATTAGCCACGTCTTGAAGAATTTGTCCGAGGAACTCATTCTTCTTGGCGTCTGGCACCGCCGCGTAGATAGCGTTAAATGCCCGCCGGTTAGGAAACCTCGCCTTTACGGCCGCGTACGCATGTTCGAGGTAGCTATCTTTTCCGGATGCCATCACGATTTGACGGCTCACCGTTTCCAGGGGAACCCTGTTTTTTCACCGCCAAGCGATTTGACCAGAGCCAAGCCCGCTGCCGCTACCGTGCTCAACGGATTATTGGAGCAGTAGCTGTTCACAAACGCCATGGCGCTTTCACCGTCTTGAGGCCGCACTTGGCGCACTTTGAATAATCCGCTGGCGTTTGCACTATTGTATCCAGTGAGGTAACCGAGAACCCATCGCAGACCCTGAAGCCGACCCGACTCGTATCGCTGCCTTTCAACCCATTTGCCGCAGGACAACGAACCAGCACCGAGGACATAAAACTCACCGCCCTCTAGGTGCTGAGCTTGAGCCGAGCTTATGGCGCAAACCAACAGCAGACAGGCGAATCGCATAGGCTGAAGAGAACGTGGCGCTTTCCACACGCCACCAAATATACGCCGTTTCGCGTACCGACAAATGCTCAGCCGCCTAAACATTCCGACGCCACCCTCTAGACAAAGCAGCCGAACGATTTAAGTTTAGCTAACCGATCTTACTGCGAATGCCCGGCCCCATAACTCCCGGATTCACACCTCTTGCAGCTTGCGACCGGATAAATGAAGGCCGCAGAGGCACCTCTCGACTAGTTCTTCGGTTTCGGCCTCACTCAGCGACGTTTCAAATACCACTTTGATTGAGTGGGGATCCGGTACAACGTTGACTCTAGGAATTTTATCGGGGAGACATTGTTCGAGGTCGTTTTTAAAGTTCCGCAGCGCCTGTGCAATTTCGCCATCATTCTTCGGTGTTTGTGGCAACGGATCCGAACGCGCCACCTCCATGTAATCGTAATAAACGCGATACGCAAAGATGCCCATCTAGATTCCCTCCAACGTTGGACTTTAAGACCTTCGATAACCCATACCCAACGTTTCCATGCAAACTCTGTTCAGCAATCTCGCTGGGAAAAAACGAAGATCCCAAGCGTCTTACCGGTTTGCCTGCCTCGGTAAATATGGGCAATAGTCATGCCTTGACGCAACAAATTACCCAAATACGGGTCCCCGCAGCGCACCCGAAACGTTTCAACACTTTCCTGCCGCCACTCCTGGTATGTGTTTTTATCGAATGCCTCTTGGGCTCCCCCGACGATCTCATAGGTAAGGGCTAATTGATTTTGTCTCTCGTCGATACTCACCAACCAAATAGCCCCTTCCGGCAATTCCATTTTCTTCCGAGGCAAACCCTTGCGCCCCTCCACCGCCGCATCATGGATGAGTTCTTGCAGAGTTGGCGTCCGAGCGGCTACTTGATCCTGGCGTGTTTCCCGGGCAAACGAGTTAGAAATCAACGGAGGGACAATGCTCCCGATGGCAGCAGCAAAAATCGATATAAGCAAGAACCTCATGTCGCAACGATCTTACGCCAATTTTGTAATGCAGATTGCCCCTACCCGCTAACGCATTTCACAAACAACTCCCACGAGCCAATCACCCGAATAATTTTAGTTATGTAGACTCCCGATCACCCCAGCACCTTCGCGACGACAACCGCCCGGCACCCTGACCAACCAGGAGTTCTCACTTTTGACTGGATCGGCGAACCGGCCACGGCACTATCAACACCTCAATCTGGTGCACGGATTCATTTTGGGACGCGCGCCCGGTGGAATGATTCCAATGAGATGGCACAAAACCGCTTCAATCACGGCCGCCGAATGCGCAACTTTCGATCCGTGAGCACCACAAAACAGCGCGCGAAGGAATCGAGGCCTTCGTCCCGAACGATGTCACCGACGCGGCTCACGAGCGCGTTGGCGCCGGGTTCACGTAGACGCACAAGCAGAAGCCCAGCGTGCGTTCCAGGTCTGAACTGGTGCACATCCGAGAAATCCAAATCCTGGGTGATCAGGAATCGGTCGTTGCGCCGGGAGGCGCTCCAGACATCGCCATCCGACTTTCCCTCCAGCCCCTCGGATGCGACCGTGTCCACGTCGTGCCCCAAAGTCGCCAGTACCCCGGCAAGTCGGACGGGGATGTTCTCGTCGAGCTTAACCTTCATGCAAGCGAGGGGGCAGGCGGAATCGGCAAGTCCTCTTCCGCGGAAACTGCCGCGAAGGCAATGACTGCACGTACCGCAGCCTCATCGAGCGTCGGGAAGTCCTCGACGATCTGCGCGACGCTCATACCCTCGGCCAGACTCGCCAAGATGGTCCGCACGGTGACGCGAGTGCCTTTGACAACTGGTTCGCCGGCACAGATAGCAGGATCTCGAACGATATACGGTCTGTAATTAAGGGTCATGAAACGTCTCCTTGAAAATTGGAGCCTCGGAATGCGGCGAGGTCCGTGTCTTGTGGTGCCGGGCGTCGAGCACTGAGCAGAATTTACCACCAACGCCGCCAACCAAGCATCGGAGTCCTGGGCTAGAATTAATCTGCTCTTACCTTGGTCTTTCACTGTTCAATCATGGATTATCTACCGCTTGAGTTCCGGGCGCATTCAGCAGTCCGGAAGGTTGCCCTGGTGCAATGCCTTCGGGCCAGCGCTGCTAGCCCAGCTTCATCGCCAATTTCGACAGCTTCGGAATAGCTTCGGTCGCAAGGTCGAAGTACTTGCGATCCCGCTCCACGCCCACGCTTTCGTAGCCGACAGCCTCGCAGGCAGCGAGGGTCGATCCAGAGCCGGCGAACGGGTCCAGCACTACGCCTTTGCCGAGCGGCAGAATCCCCCGGACCAACTGCCGCAGAAATGCCTGCGGCTTGAGGCTCGGGTGTTGCGCCAACGCCCGCTCGGTGGCGCGGGTGGGCGCGGAGACTATTACATCGCCGAACGGGCGCTCTGAAGAAATCCGTCTGAATCCCCCGGTGCCCCATTTACGCAGATTGTCCTGTACGCGACCGTCGATAGGCTTGCGAAATACCAGCCAGGGCTCCCACATTGACCGTGGCATGACGCTCACGTCCGAGAATTCGACATGGGCATCCTTCGGACGATCACCGCCGCGCATGGTCATCGTTAACCTGACGATTTCGCCACGCCGCTCCAGGCCTGCCCGGGAAAGCGCGCTCGAAACGACGTAGGACAGCAACGGATTGCTGGCAACGACGACGTTGGCGCCGGGAACCAGAATAGGTAGCAGCCGCGTCGCCCACGCCGTAAAGAACTGTTCGAGCGCGTCCAGGTCCGTCGGCTTCAGAACGGTGAATCTGGGCAACGGCGCCCGCTTCGTCCCGTCGAATGAGGGAGGGATTCTCCAAACACCGCCGCGTCCGGATCGGAGCTTCTCCTGTTCCAGATCCGAATACTCGACCAGGCCATAAGGCGGATCGGTCACCACGCCATGCAGCGAGTTCGCGGGTTGACGCTCGAACCAGGAAAGACAGTCGTCTCGGACCAACGTCGCCTTCCCGAATTGGAAGCTACGCAGCGCAGCCTTTGCAGTACTAGGCGCAGGTTCGTAAGAGAACCCTTTGAGGGCGTATTGGGCTCGATCCATCCGGGCGAACAACGCGGGTGTATTGAGTTGCAGGTACGACCTCACCGATGACGCGGGAACGGCCCCAATCATGGAGGTGACTTGCTGGGTAATCTCGGACACCGACGCACCGCGCGGGCGCGCTTCGAGCACCCTCACAATCGCGTCGCGTACTTCTCCTGGACGTTTTCTATTCATGACAGCATGCAGTTGGGGAATGACGCATGCTAGTCGTTTGACGTCTGGACGTCAATAGACGGTTTGGCCTGTCGCGCATGGATAGGCAAACCATTGACTATCTCGTATCTCTTTGCGTGGGAGGCACCCCTGAACTCCAGGAGCGGTTCGTTTTCCTTCACTGCCGTCGTCGAAGCAGCGTCATGCTCAGGGAGCATTAGAAAGCCGAGGAACGGCTTCGCACGTGCGCTCCCTCGTCAGCGCTGCGCGACATCCGGCTCGCGTTCCGTCAGATCGCAACCACCGGGGGAGCAGTCGAATCATCACGAGCCGCGCGCCGTGCGAGATTGGTGTCGAAAGTGGCGAAATCATCGCAGCCCGCGGCCAGTGCGTGGTGAAGCGCGTCGGCGAAGTCCCAACCTTGCCGCATCTTTCTGGCAGCGGCGACAACTGCCGCTTGCTCGCCTACGACTGCATTTTCCATTATTGCGAGCTTTTCCATCGCATCCGCAATCGCTTTGCGCGAATAGCCGTAGCGCGAGCGAAGCACCCACTCCAGTTCAAGGATGACCGTTACCGGAACATACACCGGCTGAGCGCTCAGGAAGACCTGAGCACGCCGGCCCTGCGCCGCGTCATCCTGCACCAGCGCGCGCACCAGCACGTTGGTATCCAGGGCGCGCACGCCGTCAGTCCTTGTAGTCCGTGACCCGCATGTCCTTCACCGGCACTCGAGGGCCGGAATACTTGAGGATTGCCTGGATCTCGGAAAGCTTCGCTGTATTCTTGACCGGCGCGGGAGTGATGCGCGCACCTTTGCCCTCGATACGGATGTCGACACGCATTCCAGGCTTCAACCCGAGCGCCTTTCTGACGGCAGCGGGGAGAACGATCTGTCCTTTGGTCGATACAAGCACGGCACTCATGGCTTACTCCGAAAGTCTTACCAGGTAGGTATTCTACCGCAGCCGGCATTGCGGCGCTTCGAAGAGCGAAAACAGCTTAAGACTGAGCTAACTTGTAATTCATCTACAAAGATTAGTCGGGCTTCAGCGCCAATTTCGACAGCTTCGGTATCGCCTCGAGCGCGAGATCGAAATACTTGCGGTCTCGCTCCACGCCCACGCTTTCGTACCCGACAGCCTCGCAGGCCGCAAGGGTCGATCCGGAGCCTGCGAACGGGTCCAGCACGACGCCTTGGCCGAGCGGCAGAACTCCCCGAACCAATTGCCGCAGAGAGGCTTGCGGAATACCAGCCAGGGCTCCCACATGGACCTTGGCATGACGCTCACATCCGAAAACTCGAAATGGGCATCCTTGGGCCGATCACCGCCGCGCATAGGCATCGTTAACCTAACGATTTCGCCACGCCGCTCCAAACCTGCTCGGGAAAGAGCGCTCGAAACTAGGTATGACAGCAGCGGATTATTGGCAACAACGACATTGGCGCCGGGAACAAGCTCCCACATTTACGCAGACAGAAACGACGCTGCCCATCAGCTTACCAGCGGAGCCAAGCGACGGAGTACTTCGTCAATGATGAAGTCCGGCGCCATCTCAATTCGCTTGGCACCACGCTCCCGCAGAGCGACAGTTCGCGGCTGGTTACAGATGATCACTCCCGTTGTTCGGGTTCCGGCCCCCATAAGCGTTACCGCAAATCCCTGGCTTCTGGCCAGGGTAATTCCGCTGCTGATTGGGAGGACGATCGCCAAGTTGTCGTCGGCGGGCGAAAGCACCAACACGAACCGTCTTCCCGCCCGCTCTTTACCTCGGGTCGGATTCAGGTCCAGGTAAAAAATCTCGCCACGGCGCGGCAATTTTACCGGCGCGATCACGGCTCCTCGCTCGGCAAGCTGGAAAACTCAAGCCATTCACGATCATGCCGCAGCTTCAGCAAACGATGCTCGGCCAGCAGTTCTTTGAATGTGAATTTGCGTGTTGGCGCTACCATCAGACGCCCGTCTGATACTTCCAGCGACACTTCATCATTTGCTTCGAGCCCCAGGGTCTTGAGCGTGCTCGGCGGAATGGGCAGCGCGATTGACCCTCCCCACTTGCGTAACTTGGCGGTTTGCATGGCGGAAACCTCTTTTGTAAAGTGATACATTTATATCACAATATGCACTCAATGGAAAGAGATTCTCCCGACTTCCCGCTCTCACAGTTGAAGCATGCTGACACCTGCGAAGACACCAACGACGCCAACGCCAGAGTTTCATTCGCAGTCCCCCGCAGCAGCGCACCGAGCAGAGCAGTTCTCGGTCATGAAACGTCTCCTTGAGTATAGGAGCCTCGGAATGCGGCGAGGTCCATGTCTTGTGGTGCCAAGCGTCGGGCACTGGCAGAATTTACCACCAGCGCCGCCAACCAAGCATCGGGGTTACAGGCTGCAATCAATCGACTCTTGCCTTGGCCTTCCAATGTTCAAGCATGGATTATCCACCGCTTGAGGTCCTGGCGCATACAGCAGTCCGGACAGTTGCCCACACCCCTACATCTGCCGGAACTGATCGGCGAACACGCGGCTGACCGGCAAGGTTTCCTTGCGCTGCTTCAGCCGCAGCGCGTAGCGGCCGGTGTCGTCGCGCACCGCCGCGGCGACCTCCGCCAGGTTGACGACGGTGCCGCGGTGGATCTGGCTGAACCGGTCCTGCGGCAATTGCGCCAGCAGCTCTTTCAGCGGCGTGCGGATCAGCACTTCGGCGTCGCGCGTGACCACATTGGTGTACTTGTCGGCGGCCTGGAAGTAGCAGACCTCGTCCACCGCGATCATGCGCACGGTGTTGCCCACGGCGGCGCGGATGACCTTCAGCGGACCGTCAACCATGCCCGGACCGGCGCCCGCGATCGGAAGTCCGACACCGATCACTTTCCGCAATTTCGAAACGAGCTGGGCGAGGTCCTCGTTCGGTGCCGCCAGTTGCGCTTGCAGGCGCGCCACCGCCCGTGCCAGCCGCTCGGCGCTTACAGGCTTCAACAGGTAATCGACGGCCGCGAGGTCGAAGGCGTTCACCGCGTACTCGTCATAGGCGGTGACGAACACGATGCGTGGCACCGGCTCGCCTTCGTTCAGCCGGTCGGCGAGTTCGGCCGCGACCTCCAGCCCCGTCAGCCCGGGCATGCGGATGTCGAGGAAGGCGACGTCCGGGCGCTCGCCTTCCGCGAGCCGCAGCGCCTCGATACCGTTCGGCGCAAGCGCGATCACCTGCAACTCCGGCCAGGCGAGGGTGAGCGCCGTCTTCAGGCCCTCGGCGAGCAGCGGTTCGTCTTCGGCGATGAGCGCGCGCGGGTTCATTCTTGCCATGGCAGGCGCAGCGTGATGCGCACGCCGCCGCCTGCGGTTTCACCGACCCCGGCCCTGGCGGCGTCGCCGTAGACGGCGGCAAGGCGTTCCTTCACGTGCAGCAGGCCTACGCCGGTGCCGGAAGTGGAGGCGGCGCCGAAACCGAGGCCATTGTCTTCCACCAGCAGAACCAATTGCCTGCCTTCGGCGCTTGCCGCGACGCGCACTTTGCCTCCCTCCACCTTGGGCTCCAGGCCGTGCATGATCGCATTCTCCACCAGCGGCTGCAGCAGCATCGGCGGCAGCCTGGCCGCGGCGAGCGCGCCAGGCAGGTCGAGGGAATAAGCCAGCCGCGAACCCATGCGGATCGCGAGGATCTCGAGGTAGCCGCGCAACAGCGCGAACTCCTCGGCAAGCGTGCACTGGTCGTTGCGCGTCGAGGCGAGCGTGGCGCGCAGGTAGCCGTCGAGGTGGGCTAGCATCGTCTGCGCGCGTTGCGGGTCCGAGCCGATCAGCACCTGCAGGTTGGCGAGCGTGTTGAACAGGAAATGCGGCTCGATCTGCGCCTGCAGCAGTTTCAGCCGCGCTTCGGCCGCGCCGCGCTCGCTGTGCGCGAGACGCTCGCGCGTCCAGAAGTAAAACGTGCCGCCCAGGCCCGCTCCCGCGGTGAGCGCGAGGAATCCGAGCATCGCGTTCACGCTGGCGTTGCCGGGTTTCCACGGCTCGCCGAGCAGCAGGCTCGCGATGAAGCTGCCGCCAAAGTAACCCACCGGCGCGGCGAAGAGCGCGAGGCCGATCATCGGCACCAGCGCCGGTGCGCCCTGTGGCCAGATCCAGCGCCGGGGCAAGTCAATCGTGCTATAGGCCAGCAGGCCGATGCACAGACTGTAGACCAGATTGGTGCCGAATCCCGTGTTGCCAAACGCCGTGAGCGCCGCCGCGATCAGGGTGCTGAACACCAGCGTGCCGATCATGTAGCGCGGCACGTCGGAAAAAGAGGGAACGGGCATCGGATCTCGGTCTGATCAGCGCGCGCCCGGCGCGCGGCGCGATTCCAGCTTGCGCAGCTCGTCTTCGACCATGCGCTCGCGCAGCCCGGAACCCGATAAGTATACCGCAAGCCCATGGATGCTCAGGCCGATGGCCCAGCCGCCGAGCGGAAATGCGAACCAGGAGAAGCCGGGTGTGGTCCGCTGGTTGATCACGAAGAGCAGCGCGTTTACCGCGATGAACACCGTGAGGTGGATGAAAAAGCCGAATTTCATGCCCGCGCGGCGTCGGGCGATGCGTACGAGTTGTTCGTGGTCCATGATGGATCCTTGTAACGGTTGATCGAATGTGGCTCGTGATGGAGGCAGTTTCCGCGGCGGGGCTGCGCCGGGCGAGCGGATTGCGACGAAGCGCGGGATTTGTGCGACGAACCACCGTCGGCGAGCGACGGCCGGTATGCGAGCATGGCGCAAAGAGACCTCGTTTGACCGCCGCATATCCAATAGAATGACCAGCATTGCCGCTGGCCCGCCGGAGCGTTCGGCATCGTCACGACCTATTCATGACTCATGAGCACTGACCTCGCACTCGCGCGCCTGCTGCAGCTCGCCAGTCCCACGCTGCCCGTCGGCGCCTACAGCTACTCGCAGGGGCTGGAGGCGGCGGTGGAGGCCGGCCTGGTGCGTGACGCGGCAAGCGCCGAGGCCTGGATCGGCGACGTGCTCGCCTACGCCGTGGCCAGGCTGGAAGCGCCGGTATGGTGGCGCCTGCATGCCGCCTGGTCGGCAGGCGATATTGGGCGGGTGGCGCACTGGAACGACATCTTCCGCAGCACGCGCGAGAGCGCCGAGCTGCGCGCCGAAACGCTGCAGATGGGCTATTCGCTGCAGCGGCTGCTGCTCGAAATAGGTGATTTCGGCGAACCATCGCTGGCGCAGCTGCGCAACGTCACGGAAATTACTTTTCCGGCGGCTTTCGCTTTCGCGGTGGTGCAGTGGGAAATCCCGGCGCGCAGCGCGCTGATCGCTTATCTTTGGGCCTGGCTGGACAACCAGGTCATGGCGGCGCTGAAATCAGTGCCGCTCGGCCAGACCGACGGCCAGCGCCTGCTGCTTGCGCTGGCCGCGCTGCTGCCCGGCATCGCCGACCAAGCCTGCGCGCTCGGCGACGATGAGCTATGCAATTACGCGCCCGGTTTCGCCATCCTGTGCAGCCAGCACGAATCCCAGTACAGTCGCCTGTTCCGTTCTTGACATGGACGAAGCTAGACCTGACAGAGTGTCTCCGGCAAAGGAAAAGCCCTTTTTCCACGAACAAGGGGGGGTGCACCCCCCCTTGTCCCCCGAGGGGACTTCCTCCGGGGCGTAAATCCCCCTGCGGATGCATGGTCGCCATTCATCGAAATCTTCGCCATTTTTTGGTTAGTCTTGATTTGTATGTGACTGAAGGAAGTGCAGCGCATGAGTAAATTGCAAGCATCGGGAGTCGAAGCGCAACGCGCCAATCCGCTGCGGGTCGGCATCGGCGGCCCGGTAGGTTCGGGCAAGACGGCCCTGACGCTGTCGCTGTGCCGGGCGCTGCGCGACAAGTACCAGCTCGGCGTGGTCACCAACGACATCTACACCGAGGAAGACGCGCAGTTCCTGGTGAAGCACGGCGCGCTCGCGCCCGAGCGCATCCTCGGCGTCGAGACCGGCGGCTGCCCGCATACGGCCATCCGCGAGGACGCCTCGATCAACCTCGAGGCGGTCGCGCGCCTGAACCGCATGTTTCAGGACCTCGACATCATTTTCATCGAATCCGGCGGCGACAACCTCGCCGCCACGTTCAGCCCGGAACTCTCGGATCTCACGCTGTATGTGATCGACGTCGCCGCCGGCGACAAGATCCCGAGAAAAGGCGGGCCCGGAATCATGAAATCGGACCTTCTGGTGATCAACAAAATCGACCTCGCGCCCATGGTCGGCGCGTCGCTCGAGGTGATGGAGCGCGACTCCAAGAAGATGCGCGGCGAGCGCCCGTTCGTGTTCACCAACCTCAAGACCGGGCAGGGCCTGGACACCATCATCCGGTTCATCCTGCACCAGGGCCTGATGCAGTGAATTCCGCGCCTAGCCGCTGTTGCGCAGACCCGCGGTGAGCCCGTTGATGCTCAAGTGAATGCCGCGCCTGGTCTGATCGTCGGTGTCGCCGGCGCGATAGCGGCGCAGCAGCTCGATCTGCAGGTGGTTGAGCGGATCGAGATAGGGAATGCGGCTGCGGATGCTTTGCGCGAGTTCCGGATTGCTGGCAAGCAGCGCCGGCTGCCCGGTGATCTGCAACAGATAGCGGATGGATGCGTTCAACTCCTCGCCGATGCGCGCCAGCACCTGCTCGCGCAGCGGCACGTCCTCAAGCAGCTCGGCGTAACGCGAGGCGATCGACAGGTCGGTCTTGGCGAGCACCATGTCCATGTTGGAGACGACGCTGCGGAAAAACGGCCAGCGCCGGTACATCTGCATCAAGGTGTCCATGCCCTGCGGGTGCAGGGCGAGCCAGGCGTCGACGGCGCTGGCAAATCCATACCAGCCGGGCAGCAGCACGCGGCATTGCGCCCAGCTGAACACCCAGGGAATGGCACGCAGGTCTTCGATCTCCCATGAGGCCTTGCGCGAAGCCGGGCGGCTGCCGATGTTGAGTTCGGCGATCTCGGCGATTGGCGTGGTCATGCGGAAGTACTCGACGAAACCGGGGGTATCGTAGACCAGCCGGCGATACGCGCGATACGCGTGTTCGCTTAACTCGGCCATGACCTGCGCATAGCGGAGCGTCGCTTCGTCTGGGCCGTGCACATGCAGCAGGCTCGCTTCCAGAGTGGCTGCGACCAGGGTCTCCAGGTTTTCGCGCCCGAGTAGCGCGTCGGAATACTTGCTCGCGATGGTCTCGCCCTGCTCGGTCAGACGCAGCATACCGTCCACGCTCCCGGGGGGCTGCGCCAGGATCGCTTCGTAGGCGGGTCCGCCGCCGCGGCCGACCGAGCCGCCGCGCCCATGAAACAGGCGCAGGCGGATGCCGTGTTTGCGGAACACCTCGACCAGGCCCGCTTCGGCCTGGTATAGCGCCCAGTTGGCGCTGAGATAGCCGCCGTCCTTGTTGCTGTCGGAGTAGCCGAGCATCACCTCCTGCATTTTGCCGCGCGCGTCGAGCCACAGGCGATAGGGTTCGAGCGCGAAGGCGTCGGCCATGATGCCGGCGCAGCGGTCGAGGTCGGTGATGGTCTCGAACAAGGGAACGATGTTGAGTCCGAGTCGGGGCGGCGCGCCGGGAGCAAGCAGCCCGACTTCCTTCAGCAGCAGGCCCGCCTCGAGCAGGTCGCTTACCGATTCGCAATGCGAAATAATGTAATTCTGGATCGCGATGGCACCGAAGCGGTGATGAATGTCGGCGGCCGCCTGCAGGATCTCCAGTTCGCACGCGGCCGTCGCGCTGTAATCCAGATGGCGCGAGTAGAGCAGCCTTGGGCTCGCGAGTTCGCGCGTCAGGAGGGTGATGCGTTCGGACTCGGCGAGCGCCGCGTAGCCGCCGTGCACGCCGGCCAGCCGCAGCAGTTCGGCCACCACCTGCTCGTGGACGCCCGAGTTCTGGCGCAGGTCGAGCGAAGCGAGATGGAAACCGAACACCTCGATGGCGCGCGTCAGCGGCCGCAGGCGCCGCTCGGCCAGAGCCGCGGAGCCGTGGGCAGCCAGCGAGCGGGTGATGACGTCGAGGGCCGCGCGCAGTTCGGCGCCCGATACATAGGATTCGCCCGCCGCATGCGGCTCGCGCGGCGGCAGGTAGCCACACAGCGCGCGCGCGGTCGCGGCGAGCCGCGCGTAAATCCCGACCAACGCGCGCCGGTAGGGTTCGTCCCGTCGGAACGGCGAGTCGTCGCCCGCGCCATCGGCGAGCGCCTGCAGTTCGGGCGTGACGCTCACCAGGCGCGCCGCGATCGAAAGCTCGCCGCCCAGCAGGTGGATCTGCTCCAGATAGTGGGCAAACACGAGCCGCGCCTGGCGCTCTAGCGCAGTGCGCAGCACTTCGGCATTGACGTGGGGATTGCCGTCGCGGTCCCCGCCGATCCACGATCCCATGCGCAGCAGCGCGGGCAGCCGCTCGACCGCGCCGGTGTGCCGGGAGAGTGTGTGTTCCATTTCCGCATACAGCCGCGGGATCTGTTCGAGGAAGGTATCGCGGTAATAGGCGAGCGCATTGTCGATCTCGTCCACCACTCGCAGCTTGGTCAGGCGCAGCATCGCCGTCTGCCACAGGGTCAGAATCCAGGTGTAGAGTTCGTGCGCGATTTCCGTCTGTTCGACGGGAAGCAGCAGTTCGCGGTCGCGCCGGTCGAGCAGCGCCGCGATCTCGCGCTCGCAGTCGAGCGTGCTCTTTCGCTTCACCTCGGTCGGATGCGCGGTCAGCACCGGGCTGACGAACGCGCCATCGAGCCAGACCCTGAGTTGATCGGTACCGACCCCGTCCGCGTGCAACTGCGCCAGAGCCCGCGCGAGGCTGCCCTCGCGCGGCGGCAGCCCTTCGCGCAGCCGGGCGCGGCGCTTTCTCTTCTGCTGGCGGTCCTCGGCGAGGTTGAGCAGATGCGAGAAATAGCTGAATGCGCGCACCACATCCAGGCTTTGGCGCCGCGACAGGCCGTCGAGAATCGCGGCCAGCTCGGCGCGCACCGCCCCGGCTTCGTTCGCCTCGGCGCGGCGAAAGCGCACCGCGGTCTGGCGCACCTTCTCGACGAGCGCATAGCCGGCCTCGCCGGTGCGTTCCTGCAGCACCCGTCCCAGCAGCCGCCCCAGCAGGCGCACGTCCTCGCGCAGTTCCGCGTCGAGATCGGCTGGTTCGCCCGCGCGGGTTTCGGCCATGTCAGTGCCGGGCGCGTTCGAGGATGCTATCCGCGACGAAAGGATTCGATTCGCGTTCCTCGCCGAAGGTCGACGTCGTTCCGTGACCGGGGATGAAGGTCACTTCCTCGCCCAGCGGCCAAAGCTGCTCGCGGATGGAGCGGATGAGGGTGGCGTGATCGCCGCGCGGAAGATCGGTGCGCCCGATCGAGCCGGCGAACAAGACGTCGCCCACCAGCGCCAGGCGGTGTCGGGGGCTGAAGAAAATCACGTGGCCGGGCGTATGGCCCGGGCAGTGGCGCACCTGCAGCTCCACCTTGCCAAAGCGCACGCTGTCGCCTCCGACCAGCCAGCGCGCCGGGGTGAACGACTGCAATTGCCCGAAACCGAAGCGCGGGCCCTGCTGCGGCAGGTCGTCGATCAGGAAACGGTCATCGATATGCGGACCTTCGACCGGCAGACCGAGTTCTTGCGCCAACTGCGCCGTCCCGCCGCAGTGGTCGATGTGGCCATGGGTGAGCAGGATCTTTTCCAGCTCCACGCCCCGCTGTTTCACCGCATCGAGTATCAGCTCCAGGTCTCCGCCCGGATCCACCACCGCAGCCCTGTTAGTCTGCTCGCACACCAACAGCGAACAATTCTGCTGGAACGGGGTGACCGGAATGACGGCGACTTTCATGCGACCTCAGGAGACGGCAAGCTGTGATGAGCTACAGCTCGGATTCTACCCTTTCGAAATGCAAACGCCCCGGGAACGGAGTCCCCGAGGCGTCTGTACTGCCAAGGCACGCCGGCCTTGGTGGCTCAGGATCAGCCGATAGCGAGCAGTGATCCGAGGTACGAGCCGTGGCGGCCGGTGTTGCCTCTATGGTTTCGCATTGGATCACCTCCTTTCAAAGTTGTGAGCCTGCACTGTAGCACGACATTTGCGCGTTTGGCGAGCGGCGCGGGCTAGCGCAATGCGGCGTTCAACTTTTCCAGTGCCGCTGCGCCAGGACAGAGTTCCTTTACGCCGAGCTGGTTGAACGGCGTGTCCACGGTGTTGAGGTGCGCGTGTAGATCGTCCGCGTCCGGCTGGATATAGAGCAGCCCGGTGACGAGCTCGCCCTTGGCCTGATGCTCGGCGATGTAGTTGAGCGCCTTGACCCGGTCCAGCGGGTCGTACTCGGGGTGGGTCTTCCGGAGGCGCAGGATGGTGCCGTCGTGCTGCGGCACGTCGATCACGGCGCCGTCCTGATAATCGACGTTGATCGCGTCGCGCGTCGGCCAGAAGTCGAGCCGGTTGACGCTCTCGTTGTGCTCGCGCACGTAGTCGTAGCTCTTGGTGCTGCCCTCATGGTTGTTGAAGGCGACGCAGGGGCTGACGATGTCGATGAAGGCCGCGCCCTCATGCGCGATCGCGCCCTTGATCAGCGGCACCAGCTGTTGCTTGTCGCCGGAGAAGCTGCGCGCGACGTAGCTTGCGCCCAGCTGCAGCGCGAGCGAAACGGTGTCCACCGGCGCATCGCGGTTGACCACGCCGCGCTTGGACTTGGAGCCGGCGTCGGCGGTGGCTGAGAACTGGCCTTTGGTCAGTCCGTAGACGCCGTTGTTCTCGAGGATGTAGGTCAGGTTCACGCCGCGGCGCATGATGTGCGCGAACTGGCCGATGCCGATCGAGGCGGAGTCGCCGTCGCCGGAGACGCCGAGGTAGATCAGCTCGCGGTTGGCGAGGTTGGCGCCGGTCAGCACCGAGGGCATCCTGCCGTGCACGCTGTTGAAGCCGTGCGAGCTGCCGAGGAAATAGTCGGGCGTTTTCGAGCTGCAGCCGATGCCGGAGAGCTTGGCCACGCGGTGCGGCTGGATGTCGAGCTCCCAGCACGCCTGGATGATGGCGGCCGAGATCGAATCATGGCCGCAGCCGGCGCAGAGCGTGGAGATCTTGCCTTCGTAGTCGCGCCGCGTGTAGCCGACCTTGTTCTTTTGCAGCGTCGGGTGATGCAGCGTGGGTTTGGTGAGGTAGGTCATGGTTGTCAGGCCGCCTTATTCTTTTTCAGCGGGCGCACGTTCAGCGCCGCGGTCACCGCGGCGATCTCCTTGACGATAAAGCGCGCGGTGATCGGGGTGCCGTCGTAATGCAGCACGGAGATGAGGCTGGCGGGGTTGATGTGGGCCTCGTTCACCAGCAGGCCCCTCAGCTGCGCGTCCCGGTTCTGCTCGACCACGAACACCTTCGAGTGCGCGGCGGCGAAGTCGGCGATTTCGTCCTGGAACGGAAACGCGCGCACGCGCAGGGCATTGACGTAGATGCCCATCGCGGCGAGCGCCTCCAGCGCTTCGGCCATCGCCGGGCTGGTGGAGCCGAAATAGATCGCGCCGAAGCGCGCGGGATACTGCGCCGCGCTGAGCAAGGGCTTGGGCACCAGCGTCTTCGCGGTCTCGAACTTTTTCAGCAACCGTTGCATGTTGTCGACATAGTCCGGACCCGCCTCGGAATAGCGCGCGTAGCGGTCCTTGGTGGTGCCGCGGGTGAAATAGGCGCCGCGCGTGGGGTGGGTGCCGGGATAAGTGCGGAAGGCAATGCCGTCGCCGTCCACGTCCAGATAGCGTCCGAAGTCCTTGCCGGCCTGCAACTCTTCGGCGCCCATGACCTTGCCGCGGTCGTAGGCCTTGGCGTCATCCCACTCGAGCGGATCGCACAGGCGCGTATTCATGCCGATATCCAGATCGGTCATCACGAATACCGGCGTCTGCAAGCGGTCGGCGAGGTCCAGCGCCTGCGCGGTGAACTCGAAGCACTCTTTCGGATCTTCGGGGAACAACAGCACATGCTTGGTGTCGCCGTGAGAGGCGTAGGCGGTGGCCAGGATGTCCGACTGCTGCGTGCGCGTGGGCATGCCGGTGGAGGGGCCGCCGCGCTGCACGTCGATGATGGTCACCGGAATCTCGGCAAAGTAGGCGAGGCCGATGAACTCGGCCATGAGCGAGATACCCGGGCCGGAGGTGGCGGTGAAGGCGCGCGCGCCGTTCCAGCCGGCGCCGGTGACGATGCCGATCGAGGCGAGTTCGTCTTCGGCCTGCACGATGGCGAACTTGTTCTTGCCGCTCGCCTGGTCCACGCGCAGCCGCTTGCAGTAGCGCTCGAACGCCTCGGCGACCGAGGAGGACGGCGTGATCGGGTACCAGGCGCACACGGTGGCACCGCCGTACACCGCGCCCAGCGCCGCGGCGCTGTTGCCCTCCATGAAAATCTTCTTGCCGACTGCGTCGGCGCGCTTGATGCGCAGGCCGATCGGACACTGGAGGTGCGCGAGCGCGTAGTCGCGCCCCATCTGCATCGCGTTGAGGTTGGGCTTGAGCAGTTTTTCCTTGCCCTTGTACTGCTCGCCGATCAACTCGGCGATCGCGCCGGCGTCCATGTCGAGCAGCGCTGCGAGCGCGCCGACGTAAATGATGTTCTTGAACAGCTGCCGCTGGCGCGAGTCGTCGTAGGTGGCGTTGCAAATATCGGTGAGCGGCATGCCGATGACGTTGATGTCGTCGCGCAGCTTCGATGCCGGCAGCGGCCGGGTATTGTCGTAGAACAGGTAACCGCCGGGCTCGATTTCGTTCAGATCCTGGTTCCAGGTCTGCGGGTTCATCGCCACCATCAGATCCACCCCGCCGCGGCGGCCGAGCCAGCCTTTCTCCGTCACCCGCACCTCGTACCAGGTGGGCAGTCCCTGGATGTTGGAGGGGAAAATGTTGCGCGGGCTCACCGGCACGCCCATCCTGAGGATGGACCGGGCGAACAGCTCGTTGGCCGAGGCCGAGCCCGAGCCGTTGACGTTGGCGAACTTGATGACGAAGTCGTTGACGGCCTCTAAGCGCTTCTTCATGACGATATCTCTTCGCATATCACATCATAACTATGTCGAGCGTCATGATCAGACGGCGAGGCCCGGCGGCAAGTCGCCTGGCTCGCATCCCCGCTGCGCGGGGCCCCTGCTCGTAGCTCTTGCCGCCCCTCTATGCGCTTCTTGCTCATGCGGGTACAGGTTCCCGTTTCGGTGCGCGGACGCGGCAGCCCGGACCGGCGGGGGTCATTTCGAGCAGGAATTTCTGCATGTCCCAGGCCCCGGTGGGGCAGCGCTCGGCGCACAGGCCGCAGTGCAGGCACACGTCCTCGTCCTTGGCCATGATGCGGCCGGTCTTGAGCGTGCTGGAGATGTACAGATCCTGCGTCAGGTTCGTCGCCGGCGCGTTCAGCCGCGTGCGCAGGTTCGCCTCCTCGCCATTGATGGTGAAGCTGATGCAATCCATCGGGCAAATATCGACGCAGGCGTCGCACTCGATGCACTTGGTGTTGCTGAACACCGTCTGCACGTCGCAGTTGAGGCAGCGTTCCGCCTCCTTCCACGCGGTGGCCCGGTCGAATCCCATCTCGACCTCGATCTTGATGTTCTTCAGCGTCTGGCTGGCGTCGCGCCAGGGCACCTTGTAGCGCCGGTCTAGCGCGATCTCGTTGTCATAGCTCCACTCATGGATGCCCATTTTCTGCGACATCAGATGCACCATGGGCGGCGGGCGCCTGGACACGTCCTCGCCCTGGCAATGCTTGTCGATCGAGACCGCGGCCTCGTGGCCGTGAGCGACGGCCCAGATGATGTTCTTCGGCCCGAAGGCGACATCGCCGCCGAAGTACACGCGCGGCAGCGAGGATTGCAGGGTGACTTTGTCGACCACCGGCATGCCCCATTCGTCGAACGCGATGCCGCAGTCCTTCTCGATCCAGGGGAAAGCGTTCTCCTGGCCTACGGCGACGAGCACCTCGTCGCAGTCGAAATGCTGGTCGGGCTCGCCCGTGGGCTTCAGGCTGCGCCTGCCTTTGTCGTCGAACTTGGCCGCGACTTTTTCGAAGGTGACGCCGGTGAGCCTGCCCTTGTGATGGGTGAATTCCTTGGGCACCAGGTAATTGAGGATCGGAATGCCCTCGTGCGCGGCGTCTTCCTTCTCCCACGGCGAAGCCTTCATCGCGTCGAAGCCTGAGCGCACGATCACCTTCACGTCTTCGCCGCCCAGGCGCTTGCTCGTGCGGCAGCAGTCCATGGCGGTATTGCCGCCGCCGAGCACGATGACGCGCTTGGCGATTTTTGTCACATGCCCGAACGAAACGCTGGAGAGCCAGTCGATGCCGATGTGGATGTGCTTGGCCGCTTCTTTGCGTCCCGGGAGATCGAGGTCGCGGCCGCGCGGCGCGCCCGAACCCACGAATATCGCGTCATAGCCCTGCGTCAGCAGAGCCTTCATGCTGTCCACGCGCTTGCCGGCGCGAAACTCGATGCCGAGGCCGAGGATGTAGCCCACCTCCTCGTCGATCACTTCCTCGGGCAGGCGAAACCTGGGAATCTGGCTGCGGATCATGCCGCCCGCCCTGGCATCACCGTCGTACACGACGACATGATAGCCATGCGGAGCGAGGTCGCGCGCAACCGTGAGGGAGGCCGGGCCGGCGCCGACACAGGCGATGCGTTTGCCGTTTTTTTCCTTCGGCACCGCCGGCAGGCGCGCGCGGATGTCGTCCTTGTTGTCTGCGGCGACCCGCTTCAGACGGCAGATCGCGACCGGCTCCCGTGCCGCGCCCGCATGCGCGTCGCCGCCCCGCTCCGCCGGCGCATCCTCGACGCGGCTGCGGCGGCAAGCCGGCTCGCACGGGCGGTCGCAGGTGCGTCCCAGAATGCCGGGGAAGACGTTCGACGTCCAGTTGACCATGTAGGCGTCGTCGTAGCGGCCTGCGGCGATCAAACGGATGTATTCGGGAACGGGGGTATGGGCGGGGCAGGCCCATTGACAGTCTACGACTTTGTGAAAGTAATCTGGTGCGCCAATATCCGTCGGCTTCAATCCGTCTGCTCCTTCCGGGCGCCTGCCAAGCCTGCCAACATTGGATCGGCCATGGGGTCGCCTAGGACCGCGTGATTCTACCCTTGGCCGGGCAGAGTGAAAAGCTCCTTTTATAACCACAACAGGGACATGGATGGGAACTTTTGGCGGTTGACGCAAAGCAAACTCGGCCCGATCCCGCCAGGGGCAGCCTGGATTTTCACCACGGGCGTGGCGCACGGTGGCAACCCGAACGACCGCGTCAGGTCTTCACGTCCGATCCCGGCGTATGCGCCGGCGACGGCTCGTCGCCGGTGTCCGCGTCGCGGCTAATTGCCCGAATCGGGAGTTCCGTCAGGGGAACGGGGGCTGCGCTGGACGTTGCATTGGCGGCGCAGATGGTCCTTCAGCTGCAGGCCGGCGGCCTCGAACGCGTCGCGCAACGCAATGTAGACGTCCTCGCCGTGTTCGCGGTTGACCACGACTTCGGTTCCCGGCAAGGTGATATTGAGCCGCACCGCAAACTGCGCGCCTTGCCGCTTCGGCCGGTTCAGCGCCTCGACCACCACATGGCAGGCCTGGATGCGGTCGAATTGCCGATCCAGCGCTCGCGCCTGTTCACCCACAAATCGTTCCAGCGCGCCGGAGTGGGGCACACCGCGCAAGGTGAGCTCTACAGGATCGCGCATGACTCCCGCCCGTTGCCGCCGGTCATGGCTTAGCGCCCCCGACACAATGAAACACGTGATGCGTTGCGACCAGAACGGGATGTATGCAAGGCGCGCCGCGCCGCGCCGCGGACTTTACCGGACTTCGATTTTGCACCCATCGCGTCCTCCTGTTACGGGTTGGAGTTCATCGTAACGGCAATCACCGCAGCCCTGTTGATATTGGTCAAAACAAACTGCTTGTCCTGGTGGCCCTCACGAAGCGGTGAAATCCATATAATCCGACTTGTCGCCGGGCAATCCCTCTTATACTTGCGCGGCAACGACGAGGAATCAGTTTGCAGCAATATTCCGCCCAGCCGGACCGGCATGCCGGTACTGTGCCGCCGCCGAAGCGCGCGCGGCGCCTGCGCCATCTGGTGCTCGGCCTTGGCGCCATGGCAGTGGCGGCGGTGCTCGCCGGGACGGCGCTCAGCCTGTGGCGCATGCACGAAGAGACAACCGAGCGCGCCGAGGAGCACCTGCTCGGCGTGGCGCAGATCCTGGGCGAACAAACGCTGAGATCGATGCACGCCGTCGATGCCATTCTTCGCGCCGCCGCGGACGACGCGCAAACAGCGGGTCGGCTGAATCGGTTCGCAGCGCCCAGCGAGCGGCACCGGCGCCTGCGCGAGATCATTGTTCACGCGCCATATGTACGCGCACTCCTGCTCTTCGACGCCGATGGCAAGCTGGTAGTCCATACGGCAACGTTTCCGTCGCCGGTGCCCTACGGCGAGAGCGAAATCTTCCGTGTACACCGCGACCGTCGGGCGACGCAAACGAGACCTTCGCTTCCGGTTGTCGCCAGGATTGGGAGCGAGCGGGACCTGGCCGTGAGCCACGGGCTGAATGACCCGGACGGGCGCTTTCTCGGCGTCGTTGCCGCAATAGTCGATCCGGCCTATTTTCTCGGGCCGCAGGGCTTGCGTGAACTCGGACCCGACGGCGCGGTGCGCTTGCTGCGCCGCGACGGCGCGCTGCTGACAGGCTACCCGATAGCGATCGCTGCCGTGACCAGGAACTACCGTACCTCCGCGTTGTTTACCCAGGGCGTGGCCGCCGGCCGCGCGTTGATACGCCACGCTGGCCTCGCCGTCGCCGGCGAACGCATGAGCGCGATTCGTCCGATCGAAAACTACCCGCTGGTCGTAACGGTGACCTCGTCCACGGATTTCGTCCTGCGGACCTGGTACCGGAGCGCGGCACTGTTCGGCGCCATCGCCGTGGTGACCGCCGTCTTTCTCGGCCTGATCACCCTGACGCTGGCGCGCCAGTTGCGCATCGAGGAGGAACTGAAATCCAACGTAATGGAGTCGGAGGAACGCCTGCACGCAATCATTCAATCCGCCATGGACGCCATCATCACGGTGGACGAGCAGCAGCGAATCGTTCTGTTCAACGCAGCGGCGCAGCAGATCTTCCGTTGCACGAGCACCGAGGCGATCGGCGCCGACATCGGCCGCTTCATTCGCGGGCGGTTGCTGACGCCGCAGCCCTCGTACAGCGCCGAATTCGACGAGGCCGGCGCGCCCATGCACAAGATGGGGCAGCATCTCGCGCTCACCGGAGTACGCGCCGGCGGCGCCGAATTCCCGATCGACGCCTCGGTGTCGCGGGTGCAACTGCACGGCGCGGGTCTTTACATCGTGATCCTGCGCGACATCACCGAGCGCAGGCGCGCCGAGCAGGCGCTCAAGCGCTCGCAGCAGGAATTGCGCGGACTGTCCAAGGCGGCAAACGAAGCCCTCGAGGCCGAGCGCCGCCGCACCGCGCGCGAACTGCATGACGAACTCGGTCAAGCGCTCACCGCGCTCAAGATGGACCTGGAGTCGTTGCGTTCCGCCCTGCCGCCGGGCCTGACGGATCTGTGGGGGCGCCTGCAGTCGATGCATGTGTTGCTCGACGGCACGATCGCGGCGACGCGTCGCATCGCCGCCGATCTGCGTCCGCTGATGCTGGATGATCTGGGTCTTGCCGCGGCGCTTGACTGGCTAACGCACAATTTTTCGACGCGCACCGGCATCGCGACCGATCTCGTCATCGACGACACCGTGGCCCAGGTGCCGGAACCCATCGCCTCGGCGCTGTACCGCATCACCCAGGAATCGCTCAACAACGTGGCCAAGTACGCCCACGCCAGCACGGCCGAGATTCGCCTCGAGCGCGACGGCGACTGGGTCCAGCTCCTGGTGCGCGACAACGGCCGCGGCATCGGGCCGGCGGACCAGGACAAGCGCGGCACATTCGGACTGCTGGGCATTCGCGAACGCGTGATGCTGCTCGGCGGCGAAGTCTCGATCAGGGGCGAACCGGGGCAGGGCAGCGAGATACGCGCACGCATCCCGCTCGCCGCCGCGCAGACGCGGGAGGCAGTCGCATGACGCGCATTCTCATCGCCGACGACCACGCCATTGTGCGCGACGGTTTGCGCCGCATACTTCAGGGCGCTCCGGGAATCGAGGTGGTCGGTGAAGCCGTAGACGGCGACGAGGTCATGGCACGGGTGCGCCAAGGCGGCTTCGAGCTGTTACTGCTCGACATGTCGATGCCCGGAAAAAGCGGCATCGAACTGATCAAGTGGGTGAAATCGGCACGACCGGAACTTGCGGTCCTGGTGCTGTCGATGCACCAGGAGGAGCAATACGCGGTACGCGCGATCCGCGCGGGCGCCTCCGGCTACGTGACCAAGGACAGTGCCTCGGCGCTGCTGGTCGCGGCAATCGGTAAAGTCGCCGGTGGCGGCCTGTACATCAGCCCCGGAGTGGCCGAGCAGCTCGCGCTCACGCTCAGGCCGCAAGCGGCCGGCCTGCCGCATAAGATACTTTCGGACCGCGAATACGAGGTGTTCGGCCTGCTGGTGACAGGCGCCACCGTCTCCGATATCGCCGCGCGTCTGCATTTGAGCGGCAAAACCGTGAGCACGCACAAGGCGCGCATTCTGGAAAAGATGGACATGGAAAGCGTCGCCGACCTGGTGCGCTACGCTGTGGCGCATAAGCTCAACGATTCGGGAAACGCCTAGCGTCTCGTTAAATCCCGTGGCCGGAGGCTCCCCGCCTTCCCTGGGTGTAGGCATCGCCCTACACCGCTTCGGACAATTCCGATGCGTGGTTTCAGCCTCCGCCTATGGCAGCCGCTGGCAATCGTGTTCCATACTCGCTTCAACCTAGCCAGCCAGGCCAATTACACGATTGCCGCGCTGCGGGGGCCGGTGATGGCCGCGCGGCAAAAGACAGACAACATTCTCTTCGGCAATTGAAACGAATGGATTCGACGCGGCAAGCGACACCCCTGGCGGTCTTCCTGGTTGAAGATTCGCTCGCGATCCGCGCGCGTCTGGCGGCGACCATCCGCGGAATCGAAGGTACCGAACTCGTGGGCGAAGCGGGCACGGTCGGCGCGGCGATCGAAGGCATTCGCGCTACCCATCCCGGCGCCGTGATTCTGGATCTGCAGCTGGAGGACGGAAGCGGTCTCGACGTGCTCAAGGCGGTGCGTTCGTCCGCGCCCGCGCTGCACGTTGCCGTGCTTACCAATTACGCGACCGACCAGCACCGCCGCGCCTGCATGGATGCAGGCGCCGAATATTTCCTCGACAAGTCCTCGGATTTCCCGCGCATCCGGGAAATCGTCCAGGGGTGGACTCACCGCCCTGACGGCGCCGCCCGTGGCCAACAGATGCAAGCTCGCCTATCAACGTAACGGAGCAGATCATGACTGCCGCACTGTCGCATTTTGATGCACACGAACCAGGCGCCCTGGACAGGGAAGCTGCGCCGGTGCAGAACCGCGAAGGAGCCAATCTGTCCGTACGCGACCTTACCCTCCTGCTGCATATCGACTGTCCCGATGAGGCATGGCTCCTGCGCACCGTATTCGCCCTGCGCCGGGTGCGCGAAGGCGAGTCGCTGATGCGCGCGGGCGACAAATTCCATTCCCTCTACGTCGTGCGCTCCGGCTGCTTCAAGACGGTCTACACCGATTTTTCCGGCAGCGAACAAGTACTCGGATTTCCGATGAGCGGAGACCTGATGGGCGCCGATGGCATCGACAGCGGACATTACAGCTCCACCGCCGTGTCCCTCGATACGAGCGAAGTGGCGATCATGCCGTTCGCGAGCCTCGCGCGGCTGATGTACGAATGCCCCCGGCTGGAACCATTGCTGTATCGCGTCCTGAGCCGCGAACTCGTGCGCGTGCAGAACATGGCGTGGACCCTGGGCACACTCGGCGCGGAAGGCAGGGTCGCCGCGTTTCTGCTCGCCTTGTCGGCCAGGCTGGGCGCATTGGGATATTCCCGCTGCTCCTTCAATCTGCGCATGACGCGCCATGAGATCGGCAGCTACCTCGGCCTGAAGCTGGAAACGGTAAGCCGGGCGCTTTCGACACTGAATGCCGCGCGCATCATTCAGGTGCATCAACGAAGCGTCGATATCCTGGACGCCGACGCTTTGCGCAGCGTGATCGACCCGGCTGCGGGCATCGCGCCAAGTATCGCGCCTCCCTCGGGATCAGCCGCAGCCCGGAATGGCGCCAACAGCGGCAAGAGGGCAAGCAAACAGTCGTCGCAATTCCAGCGCGAACTTGCCTGGCGGCAACTCGTCGCGGTCTAGGACGCGAGCGCCGCGCTGAGCAAATCCACCGCGCCCCGACAACGATTGTCGTCGCGGCGTTTTTCCAATAGAAGAGGGCCTCACATGTTCAAACAAATTCTGGTTCCAACCGACGGGACCACGTTGTCGTTGCGCGCGGCAAAGAATGCCGTGCGCTTCGCCAAGGTCGACGGCGCAAGCATTACGGCGTTCTACGCGGCGCCGGAATATCATCCCAGCATCGCCGGTGACTACATGCCGGCGAATTTCGTGCCGCTCTCGGTATTCGAAAAACAGGTCCAGAAAACCGCGCACAAGTACCTTGGCCAGATCAAGAAACTGGCGGCGGTGGGGGGCGTCCCCTGCTCCGGCGTGTACGCCAGCAGCGACTCGCCCTATCAGGCCATCATCAGAGCGGCGAAGGCGAACAAGTGTGACCTGATTTTCATGGCGTCCCACGGCCGTAGCGGCATCGCCGGGCTGTTGATCGGCAGCGAAACCAACAAGGTGCTCACGCACTGCAAGCTCCCGGTGCTGGTATGCCGCTAGAACTCTGTGGGAAGATGGTGCGGGTAAAGGATTCGAAAACTACCCGCAGAGCCGCATGAATGCTGGCTCTGCGTGTTTCAATTTAGAGAAATACCCCGAAATCTACCCCAGACAAGCGCCTGCTACCTCGGATATGATGCCCCCCCCTCTCTATCCTGCGGTGTTGCGCACAGAGATAGACGAGCGGTCTAGAGCGCAGAGGTCGCAGAGATTTGCACCACCCCCCCATTTGCACACCTCCCTGCCAGGCCGCAGCGCCGTGATTTCTCAGGTAACGACATTTAAAACTGAGGACACTGAGGACAAATTTAAAACCAACCCGAGACCCGCATGAATACTTGCTCTCCGTGTCCTCAGTCGGACTGAGGACAAATTGAACAGGACTGAGGACACTGAGGACAAATCATTCCGTTAGCGTGCGCAAACGTTTGCGCCCTTGCCTTGGGCTTGGATTGCACTCCCTTGAATCGAAAATCACGCGCGAAAGAAAACACACCCGCAGCCCCCTGCCGCCCGCGCATGGGGCAGCGCCCCAACGCTCCACCGCAGCGTAGCTCGCCATGAGTGCCGCACGCGAGCTATTACCGCAGACTTCACGCCGGGGCGCTGTTCGATTCGGTTATGGCATTCGCACCCCGAGCCAGAACAGCATCAATCCGCAGACTACCCAGGCGGCCGGCGGAGATAGCGCCGCAACGCCGTTGCCGATCATCGCCACGGATCCGAACACGATCACGTCGCGCAGATCGATGTCCGGGCGCCAGGCTAGGAGCGGCTTGAGGCGCGTGAGTGTGCGTTGCAGACTCACGCCTGCCAGCCGTCAGCGTCAGCGGCAGGCATGGCCGGCGTGCTAGCAGGCGGGTCTCTATGTTTTTTCGCCTTTGCCCACGGTATCAATTTCTCTGGAATCTTGGAAAGCGGGATCAGGTCATCCTCATACAGCGACAGGATGAATCCAGCTACACGCGATGACGGCGAGCGCAGACTGCCGAATCCAGGGAACTGAGTCGATCTGAGCACGGCACTATACGGCACGTTGTTTTCATACAGCGCGTCCCGCAGGGAGTGTTCTTCCTGAAGCACAGAATCCAATTGAAGCACTGCCTCAGCGATGCGGGTAACGATGGCGAGGTGTTGCGGCAGTAAGTCGGTGGCGATCGCCTTGCCCACTTCGGCACGTAATTCAGCCACCATAGCCAGCTGCATTTCGACAGCCTTGCGGACCACGGCGAGCCGGTGCGTCAGCTCGTTCAGTGTCCTGGTCAATGTCTCCCGATTCGGGTTTTCCTGGGCAGGCGTATCGCTTAACATCGCGGCCGCCTCTTGTTCGATCTTATCGCGGTGGATGCTCCCCATCGAATTAAGGCCGGACAGCACGTCGTTTTGCTGTCGCTCCAGCGCGTTGAGTTCCGTTTTCAACTCGGTAAGCTTGGCAGTTGCGGCAACGTATCTCGGGTCGCGCTCCAGCCTGATATCAATTTTCTGTGCCATGTTCTAATCCTTTCATCGTGTGCCGCTGAAAACGGGCAGCGACGCCCCGTTGTTGCTATCGAGCGTGTTTGCGGTTCGCCTTGCGCCACGCCAAAGCTAGCGCCTCGCTTGTCGCATCTGGTCCTGCCGTGATGCGCTCGCGTCTTTCCCACTCGGCAAAGGAAATGCCTTCACGCTTCAGGAAGTTTCTGAATTGAGGAATTTCCAGGAGCTCTCTCTTTGTCTTCGATTTCGAATTTGCAGCGGTTTCCATAGTCAACGTCCTTTCAAGTTTCGATAAATGCAGCGATCCGCGCTGCGCGGTTTGGTCTTGTGTGTTCGGCCTGCAGCAGACGTGTGTAGGCACCACGAGAAGCGGGCTCATGTATCACCGTTCAGAATCGAGGACTTGATGCAATAGCACGCTGTCGGCCCAAGGCCAGGCAGGCGCGGCTTGCAATCGAATGGCCGGCCCCTGTCGGGCTCCAGATACTCGCGTTCGCGCAGCACGCGGAGCGCGGCCTTGTAGTCGAAGCCGTCGCATATCTCGCCGCGAAATGTCTCTTTGAAAACGTAAAATTCCCAGCCTGTCAGCTCGGCTGCCATTCCCTTAATTGGTTTGCGAAAGCCTGCGCGGTGCAGCGTCTTTGGCGCGTGGTCGTCGTCGCGCTCGGCACGATCCCAATGCGTGAAGCGCCCTTCGCCGTGCGCCTCGAAAAATCGCCGCACCTGCCGCAGCACTTGCGCATCCTCTGCATTACCGATGCCGCCGCGCGACTCTAGCCAGGCGTGAAAGCAAGCCTTTGCGGCCCGCGTCGCCTCACCTTCGGGCCAGCCCGTAATGCCTGCCTCTGTCGCCAGCTCGCCGGCCACGGCCACCACGGCGAAGCGCCGCGCCACGCGATCCACCTGCCCCGATGCAAGCTCGGGTATCCAGTGCGCGGCCAGGCGATCTATGCCGGCCCGCGTGCGATCGCGTAGGGTGTCGGCATGGTTCACGGCCCACTCAAGAAAGGCGCGGCCGGCTGTGCCGTGCTGCGCCTCGCTGGCTTTGCTTAGATGCTGCGCCATCGCCGCGCCGTGTTCGATGCCGTGCAACTCTTCGAAAATGCCGTGCCCTGCGCCGGCCTCGGCGGGAATGTCAGCCATGCGGATTTCTTGCCCAGCCCGCGTGCGCTTGCCGCCTTCAGCCATGTGCGCCGCTAGTCCAATCTCGCCAGCGCTCAGGAACAGCAGACGCCAGCTCAGGCGCGGCCGTGTTTGTCCGCTGCGCGTGCTGCGGGCCTTCGAAGTTTCATTCGCCAGCATGTAAGCGCATTCGCCGGCCGTCTTGGCGTCCACCTGAGCCAGCTCATCAAGAATTAGCAGGCCGTCGCAGTGCTGCGCCGCTATCGCCTCCAGGGCGTTATCCGTCGCTCGCCAGCGCTGCATGTAGCTTGGTCCTCCATAGACCGATGCGGCGACGCGCAGCACTGTGGTTTTTCCGTTGCTCGATTCGCCGCGCAGGTGAAAGCCGCCGCTATCAACGCCCGCCGGTCGCAGGATCGGCCCGGCAAAGGCGCAGGCCACTGCGAAGACCAGGCGCGAATTACCCACGCATTTTGAAGCTACGCGCTCGCGCCAGTGCGCCAAGGTGCCGCGCTGCCGGAAAGTGTTTTCTACCGTGCCATCGGTTTGATACACGATGCGCTCGCCAGAATCGCCCAAGGTCTCGCGCGGCAGAACGAAGGCAAACCCATGCCACCCGATGCGATCCGTGCAGCGTGCAAGCTCGCCAGGTGTCCGCGTTTGGATGTACTGCGCCAGCAGTGCGCGGGCTCGCGTACTCGCTGCGATGCGCAAGCCCATTGCCATCAGCACGCCGCGAAACTCCGCACCGTCTGCAGCCAGCATTCGCGCAGGCGCGGCCCATTGCTTCGCATTGCTTGCCGGGTCGGTGAATTCCAGCAGGTAGCCCCAGCCCTGCCCGTCAACGTCGCGCGTCAGCGCGGGCACCTCTAGGCGGGTGCAAACCCATACCGGGGATTTCGGCCGGCCTTCGTTATCGTGTTCAAGAAACCAAACGCCGTCATCGTTGACGGTGAAGCGATCCAGCAGGGCCGCGCCGGGCTCAGGGGCGCTCGGGGCATGCGCTGCCTTGGCCTTGCCCTTGCCGCCGCGCTGACGGGCCTGCATGGCCTCTGTAATCGCCGCCTCGATACGCTCGCGCACTGCGTCACGCCCGACATGCGCGGCCAGGTCGTTGAAGTCGCTACCGCCATCGGGCAAGCCGTCCGGCCACACCACCGCGCCGCGCACCTTGTCGGCCGCGGCCGTGGCGTTTTCGCGGCCGGGGTTACGTCCGGTCGCTGTTTCGGTCTCGCTGTCGTTGTCCGCGCACAGAACGATCAGTGCGGCCTGGTGCGCCTTGCGCAGCTCCAGCGCTACATGCACCAGGTTGCCGGCATCGAAGGCTACGGCCACGGGCCGGCCGGTCGCTTCGTGAATGCTTGCGGCCGTGCCGTATCCCTCAGCCACCAGAAGCGCGGGCGCATTCGCCGGATCGCCGCACCAATGCCATAGGCCAGACTTGCGGCCACCCTTCAGAAAAAGTTTATCCGGGCCGTCGCTCGGTTTCGTCGGCGCGATCCGCTGCACATTCCACAGCTCGCCGGCCGCGTCGCGCAGGGGCACCAGCAACCATCCGCCCGCAGCGTGGCGCACGCCGTAGCCCTGCACGCCCTTACGGCTTAGATAGCCGCTTGTGCCCGCCTCGCTCGCTTCGGCCCATACTCGCGTGGCCTCTGTCGCGGTTTCACGCTGCGTTGCCTCGCGCTCTTGATCCTCGCGCTTATCGCGTTCAACTCGAGCCTTCGCTCTTGCCTTTAGCTCTGCCGGTGTCGGTGCCGCTATCGGCGCGTGCTGTTCCAGGTTGAAGCCGTGCGCCTTGGCCGTGTGCATCAGCGTGCCGATCTTCACGCGCCCGCCCGCCTTCACGCTGCGCCAGGTCTCGCGCGTCGCCTTCGCGTTGTATTTTTCGCCGCGCTGGCTCCAGGTGTCGAACAGATCAAAGCCGGCTTCGCCTAGCTCCGATTTAAGCGCCATCGCCACGCACGCCCATTCATTGCGCGGCAGATCGGCGGGAATGCAATCGAGGGCCGCGCGGATCGTATCGAAGGAAAGAGGATTCATGCCGGGGCGAATAGATCACGCTGTGAGAATGTCGGCCGCGATTCAAGCCAGTAGCACATCACCGGCCGGCTGCGCGTGCCATCAAGGCAAGGCATGCGCCGCCGCAGGCGTCGCACCCCGTACCCGAATTTATTGACCATTTCAGAAATCACTTTCGAAGCGCTGCCAAGGTCTGCGCCTGTCATCAGATCCCGCAAGGTGCAGCCGGGGTGCGCTTGCATGAAGTGCGCCGCCCTAGCGCACTGCGCCGCGCGATCATCACGCGGTAGGGACAATCCGGCCACGCGTACAAACGTATGCACCGGGCGCGGGCCCGCAGTCATCGCAAGAGGATTTGAAGTTCAGTAATAAGAGCGTCCCGAACGGATGCCGGCGCGGTGGGCAAAATCGAAAGGGCCACGCAGCGCGGGCACAGTTCGAAATCGCTTGCACGGCGAACGCCAAGGCGTCTGATAGCAATCCGCACGATGACAGCGCGAGCTGCTGGCGTTGCAATTGGCAAAACTTCACGCGGCCCGCCGCACGCTCGACAATTACTGGGATTCATCGCCGGCCCCCGCGCGAGTCACGGATTTTTTCGGCTATCCATCCGTCAATGCTCGATTGCGGCCAGGCAGCCGCACGCGGTCCCAACTTCAAGCATTGCGGGAATGTACCCGCCTTCATGCCTGCGTAGATTGCAGATTTTTTCAGCCCGGTGCGGGCCTCAACATCGGGAAGGCGTAGCAGACGCTCGCCGGCTTGTGCGGTCTGTGTTGAATGCTCTTGCATGCTCTGGCCTCCGTTAAAGAGATAACAGAAGCCAGTATCTGCATAATGGTTTTTCAGGTCATTCTAGATTTGCTACTCATTTTTAGAAAGGCACTTGCACCACGCATAATATTGGCCGCGTGCAGTCTCATAGGAGCAATTGAATTGCGCTGCTGCCGCGTCCAGGCATTTCGTTACCTTTGCATTCTCTTTGCCATCGCCCAGCGCATTTTTGACAAAGCAGTAAATCTCAAGCCCGCGCTGCTTCGCATCGGATCTGATTCTTGTAGGCTTCATCCATGGTAAATGAAATTCATCTGCCCAAGCACCACCCGCAAGAACCTTTACAAACGTATCCGCCAAGTGATTCATAATCCATCGATCAACGGGGCGGCCGTCATAGACCATCAAGCAAAACCGTTTCATCACCATGACGTTGAAATCGTCGATTTCATTCGGCGTCGCCGTGCCACTCGCAATTCGTTCGAAATATGCGTCAAACTCTTTTTCTGTTTTCCATGGCGTCGTTCCAATCGGGAACTCTTCCTCGTTTTCGTGCATCATGCGCCCCCGTTGTGCGCCCCTTAATGTGGATCGCCGCGCCGGCCGGGAAGGGTGCCCGGTGTTCGCCCCGTCGGGCTAGGCGCAGCGAATTCGATTACATCGCCTTTGTGGATTTTCGAACACCCTGGGCCAGGGCCAGTTCCAAGAATAGCGCACGCAGCCGTCCAAAATTGTGAGCGGCAGTTTCGGGCGAAGTCGCTAAATTACATCCGAGCGATTTTGCCGTTTCGACAGCTCCCCGCCAGCGCCCCTCCCAGGTTTTCGTATTACGTATCACAATCCGTGCTTCGGCGTAACCGAATCGGTCCCCAGATATAAACGCGCTTTGCAGCGCCTCACGCTCTGCACAATCTGCCATGACGCATACCTCCCAATAGCAATTTCAATTCACATCAAACCACGTTCGGAAAAACTTAGCCCTCAAACCTTTGCCTCTGAAAGCTTTGCCTCTGAAAGCTTTGCCTCTGAAAGAACCGCCTGCATATCTTCACGGCCAGCAAGGGCAATCATCATCCGGACCTCTGCGCACCCTACGAATCGTGCAATCTCGTCCAAGTTCTTTTTGTAGTCAGACATCGCACGGTAGGCCATGGCGCACCCCACCGCAGCTTCACGATCATTTTTGATTTTGTCGATCAGTTCTTTGCCACTCATCGTAAGCAAACACCACGTAGCGCGGCGCACCCAATCACGCTGGGTGGCAGTCTTTTCACAGTCGGAGACTTGCTCTTTCGTCAAAAGAGCCGGTGCCCGCCGTATCTTGCGATACATCTTGAGCGCGAAGTCATCGTCGATTTTGCTGCTGGTGCTACGATTTGCCTTAGCCATGATGCCTCCTGGTTAAATCAGGTTGTGTGATGGTCAGGCGGGCGGGGTGCTTCTACACCTTGCCCGCCGCTTTCCCGGTGGACCGCCCCGGGGACGGTCGAACTCCATTTAGCGCGATCAACCTGGTACAGCAGCGCCAGCTCGCCGGCCGCAGGCATCGGGGCCGGTGAAACTACCTTCGCGCGGCCTCGCTGCACCTTGGGCACCAGGACAAGGGCGGGATCGCGAGCAGTAGTGGCAGGGCGAGGAAGCCGGGATGCTTTGGATTGTAGATTTGTACTCACTTTGTACTCAATCTGTACTCAGTTTGTACTCAGTCGGTCCGAACAGCCAAGCGCCAGCATCCATGCCGATTTCCGGGCTTTTTTGAATTTGTACTCAGTGTACTCAGTCAAAATCATTCCCGGCGCGTGTTCCGATGCGTCAAGCCGCATTGCCGTGCAGTGCTATCACTTCCGCGCCAGCCTTCAACTTGTCCAGGTAGTCGGACCATTGCTGCATCATCTTGCGCCGCTCTGGCAGGTATTCAGCGAAGTTGTACGCAGCCGCTACCTTGTTGCGCTCGCCGTGCGCGAGCTGCCGCTCGATTACCGCATGTGAGAAATGAAGCTCATGCAACAGGGTTGACGCCATAGAGCGGAAACCGTGCCCGGTCATTTCATCCTTGGTGTATCCCAATCGGCGCAGCGCCCCGTTGATGGTGTTCTCACTCATGGGCCTGCCGCCGCCGCGCTCGCTCGGAAAAACGTAGCGCCCGCGCCCGGTCAGCGGTTGAATCTCGCGCAGCACGGCGATTGCCTGCGCGGACAATGGGACTATGTGCTGTTCCTTCATTTTCATCTTGCCAGCCGGTATGCGCCACTCGGTTTTGTCAAAATCAAACTCTGTCCACTCGGCATGCCGCAGCTCACCAGGTCGAACGAATACCAGGGCGGCCAGGCGCAAGGCGCAGCGCGTGGTGAATGATCCGGTGAAACCGTCGATTGCCCGCAGCAAGCCCCCTGCGGCTTTCGGGTCGGTCACAGACGCATGGTGCTGTACGTCCGCAGGTGGCAGGATGTCTTTCAATTCGATATCCCGCGAAGGGTCGCGGCTCGCAAGCCCACGCCCAACAGCGTAGCGAAAGACTCGCCCAACGTAGTTATGAACTCGCCGCGCAATGTCCACAGACCCACGCTGTTCGATGCGTTCAATGACGCGGATCAGGTCGGCGGCCGCTATGCTGGCAATCGGTAGGTTTCCGATCACGGGGAAGGCGTCAACCTCAAGCCGCCTGATTATCTTTTCCTTCGTGGTATCCGCAAGCGATGGCGCTACCTTGGCGTACCACTCGCGCCCGATCACCTCGAAAGTGTTTGCTGCCAAACCCGCCCGCGTCGCGTTCGTGGCCTTCCGGTGTTCGCTTGGGTCAACGCCATCGGCCAAAAGTTGCCGCGCGTTGTCGCGCTTGTCGCGTGCGCCGTCAATCCATTCGCCGCTGTCCTTATCCTTGCGGCCGGCCAGCGCCACATCAGGATAGGTGCCCAGGGCGAGCAGCTTTTCCTTACCTCCGAATTTGTAGCGGAATCGCCACCACTTGCCCCCAGCCGGGGTAACGATCAGGAACAAGCCGCGTTCATCGAACATCTTGAAAGGCTTTGCGCCGGGCTTGGCGTTGCGAACTGCGGTATCGGTCAGGGACATGGAATTACCCCTCTGAGGTAGCTATTACCCCGTCAATCTACCCCGCATTTACCCCGGATGTCAACAAACGCCAATGGACTCATACGCACAAGAAAAAGGCCGGAAGCCATTTATTTACGCGGCTTTCCGGCCTTTACTGGACTACTGCGGAATGTCTGATGGTGCCGGGTAAAGGATTCGAACCCTCGACCGTCGCATTACAAATGCGCTGCTCTACCAACTGAGCTAACCCGGCATGCGCCGCGCATATTATACGCGGGAGATCCTGAAATCTATTTGACCCGCCGCAACGAAGGCTTGCCGGAGGGGCGCGGCGGCTCGGGCGGGTGTTCGCCGCTCTGGTCGGCCCCGGCGGACGGAGCAGGCGTATCGGCCGCGCAAACCTCGAACGACAGGCCCTGGCCATTCTCGCGCGCATAGATCGCGGACACCGCGCCGATCGGTATCGAGATGTCGCGCCCGGTGCCGTTGAAGCGCGCGGAGAACTCGATCAGCTCGTTGCCCATGTTGAAGCGCTCTACCGCGATCGGGCCGATGTTGAGCACGATCTGGCCGTCCTTGACGTACTCCATCGGCACGCGCGTGGCCGAATCCACGGTGACTGAAACATAGGGCGTGTAGCCGCTATCCACGCACCACTCGTAGATGGCGCGCATCAGGTAGGGCTTGGTCGAGGGATCTGGCATAGGTGACTTCGCGGTTCCGGGGGTGGCGGGGAAATCTGCCGTTGCCGCAAGAGCAGACCGCCTGTCGCTGCTGCTCCCCGCGATGAGCGCTAGGCAATCACTTGCGCATCACCTTTTCCGAAGGTGTAAGCGCCTCGATGAATGCCGGGCGCGAGAACAGCCGCTCGGCGTACTTCATCAGCGGCGCCGCCGGCTTGCCGAGGGAGACGCCGTAGCGGTCCAGGCGCCAGAGCAATGGCGCGATCGCCACGTCGAGCATGGAGAATTCGTCGCCCAGCATGTACTTCTGCTTGACGAAGATCGGCGCGAGTTCAGTCAGCCTGTCGGCCACGTGCGCGCGCGCCTTGTCCTGCTGCTTGGCGTTGCCGTGCTCCAGGGTCTCGATGCGGCTGAACAGCTCCACTTCGAAATTGAACAGCAGCAGCCGCGCGCGCGCGCGCATCACCGGGTCGGGCGGCATCAGCTGCGGGTGCGGAAAGCGCTCGTCGATGTATTCGTTGATGATGTTCGATTCGTACAGCACCAGGTCGCGCTCGACCAGCACCGGCAGGCGGTTGTACGGATTCATCACCGCGATGTCTTCCGGCTTGTTGTACATGTCGACGTCGATGATCTGAAAATCCATGCCCTTCTCGTAGAGCACGATGCGGCAGCGCTGGGAGAAGGGGCAGGTAGTGCCGGAGTATAAATTCATCATAATCGGTAAAGCCTTTTCAATATGAGGCGGGCGCCGCCCGTCTTTGGATCTAGTTTCCAGCGTCTAGCAACTAGCCTCTAGATCAGTGCACGTCTTTCCAGAACTCTCTCTTAAGGAGATAGGCCAACGGCCACAGCGCGAGCAGGAACAACAGCACAATGATGCCGATCTGCTTGCGGCTGCTGGCAGCCGGCTCGCCCACATAGACGAGAAAGTTCACGAGATCGCGCACCGTTTCGTCGTACTGCACCGGCGTGAGGCTGCCCGGTTTGACCATTTCGTAGGCGACCGCGCCACCGTGGCCGTCCTTGGCGCTTTCATTTTTTGCCGCATGCTCGACGCGCATGCGCTCGCCCTGCAGCTGCCACATCGGATTGGGCATGCCGACGTTTTCGAACACGGCATTGTTCCAGCCCGTGGGCCGGGCCGGATCGCGGTAGAAGCCGCGCATATAGCTATAGAGCCAGTCGGCGCCGCGCGCGCGCGCGATCACCGACAGGTCGGGCGGGGCGGCGCCAAACCATTGCATGGCATCCTTCCGGACCATGGCGATGCTCATCAGCTCGCCCACCTTGTCGCCGCTGAACATGAGGTTGTCCATGATCTGCGATTCGGTCAGACCCAGCTCCATCAGCCGGTTCCAGCGCATGAGCGAGGCGCTGTGGCAGTTGAGACAATAATTGGCGAACGTGCGCGCGCCGCTCTGCAGACTGATGACGTCGGTCGGGTTGATGGGCGCCGCGTCCAGCCGCACGCCGCCCTCGGAGGCCATCGCCGAAGGCGATACAAACAGGACCGAAGGCGATACAAACAGGATCGCCGGGAATACCAACAGGGCCGCAGGCGAGCCGATGGCCAACAGCAGAATACCGATGAGTTTCTTCATGGGTAGGTCACCCTATCCGGTTCGGGTTTGGTCTTGTCCACCTTGGTGTACCAGGGCATCAGGATGAAGAACAGGAAGTAGACGAGCGTGCAGATGCGCGCCGCCACGGTGGCGCGGTCCGCATTTCCGAGCCAGGCGCCGAACTGGCCCCACACCGTGATCGGCTCGGTGCCGAGGTAGCCGAGGATGAGGAAAACAATCACGAACGCGGTCAGTGCCACCTTGAAGTGCGTGCCGCGATAGCGTATCGACTTCACCGCGCCGCGATCCAGCCACGGCAGCAGGAACAGCACCATATTCGACACACCCATCGCCACCACGCCGGGGAACTGCGAATTGAACATCGGCGGCACCGCACGCAGGATCGAGTAATAGGGCGTGAAATACCATACCGGCGCGATATGCGCCGGGGTCTGCAGCGGATCGGCAGGGACGAAGTTGTTGTATTCGAGGAAGTAGCCGCCCATCTCCGGCGCGAAGAACACGATGATCACGAACACGATCATGAACACCACGACCCCGAGGATGTCCTTGACCGTGTAGTAGGGATGAAAAGGAATGCCATCCAGCGGCACGCCATTCGCGTCTTTATTGTTCTTGATCTCGATGCCGTCCGGATTGTTCGAACCGACTTCGTGCAGGGCGAGCAGGTGCGCCATCACCAGACCCAGCAGCGCCAGCGGCAGGGCGATCACGTGCATGGCGAAGAAGCGGTTGAGCGTCGCATCCGAAATGACATAGTCGCCGCGGATCCAGAGCGACAGATCCGGCCCGATGAGCGGGATGGCGGTGAACAGGTTGACGATCACTTGCGCGCCCCAGTAGGACATCTGGCCCCAGGGCAGGAGGTAGCCAAAGAAAGCCTCGCCCATCAGGCACAGATAAATCAGCACGCCGAAAATCCACATCAGCTCGCGCGGCCTGCGGTAAGAGCCATACAGGAGCGCACGGAACATGTGCAGGTAGACGCAGATGAAGAAGGCCGAAGCACCGGTCGAGTGCATGTAGCGGATAATCCAGCCGCCCGGCACTTCGCGCATGATGTATTCCACCGACGCGAACGCGAGGGTCGCATCCGGCTTGTAGTGCATGGTGAGGAAAATGCCGGTCACGATCTGGATCGCCAGCGCCAGCATCGCGAGCGAGCCGAAGTAGTACCAGAAGTTGAAGTTCTTCGGCGCGTAATACTCGGCCAGGTGCGCCTTCCAGGTCGATATCAGAGGAAAGCGCTGGTCGACCCAGGTGAGCAGGCCGTCGAGCGCGACCGAGCCGGTACCGGTAACGGGGGGTTTTTCCGCTGCAGCCATGCGCTATGCCCCTTTCTTGTCGTTGCCGATCAGAATGCGCGTATCGGACAGATAGATATGTCGCGGCACCTCGAGGTTCACCGGCGCCGGCGCGCCTTTGTACACCCGCCCGGCGAGGTCGAACTTGGAGCCGTGGCAGGGACAAAAGAAACCGCCGGTCCAGTCGGCGCCCATTTCCGCCTTGGCTTCGACCGGCTTGGACTGCGGCGAGCAGCCCAAGTGCGAGCAGATGCCCACCAGCACCAGCACCTCGGGCTTGATCGAGCGGAATTCGTTTTTCGCATATTCGGGCTGCATCGGCACGTCGGAGCCCGGGTCGGAGAGTTTGTTCGTCACGCTCGCCATGCCGTCGAGCATTTCCTTGGTGCGGCGGACGATCCATACCGGCTTGGAGCGCCATTCCACGGTCATGATCTGACCCGGCTCAAGTTTGCTGATGTCGGCTTCGATCGGCGCCCCGCCAGCTCTGGCGCGCTCCGACGGCAACCAGCTGGCAGCAAAGGGTACGGCCGCGGCCACGCCTGCGGCGCCCCCCGCGGCACAGGTAGCGATTACCAGATTGCGCCGCGTCTTGTCTAAGCGCTTATCGTCAGTCATTGGAAGTCCCTCGATATGCAAGAATTTGCTGCATGCGAAAGCTTGAAATTATACCTGAAAGCCTCTGCCGGATAAAAGTTTTTTAGGATAACGCACTGAAATTACGAAAGAAAATGGCTATAGCCAAACCGCACGGAGAATTCCGCGTCATTGCCCGGTATGGTATTGGCATTCAGCGGCGGCGGCCAGGCGAACAGATTGAACTCATACGCGATGAGCAGCGCAATGCGCGCGCGGCGCTCTTCACGACCTGCCCTTCCACCAGCAGCCTATTTGGGCAATAATCGCGGAATCGGGAGAGCTCCAACAAGCCGTCAACGTAACGGTTCAGTTCCACGCGCCACATGGGGGCACCCATCGCATAAGCCTCAACTTCGAACGAACTCAAGGACACGCACGCGATGTACCGACTCTGGCTGACCTTCGCGCAAACGGCCACCATCTGCCTCGCCATCCTGTTCGTCGTCGCTACGCTCAAGCCGGACTGGCTGCCGGGAAGACCGGGCGCCCAGGTCGAGGTGAACCAGGCAGAGCCCTTCTCCGCTGCCGGCGCCGGCGTCAAAACTGCCTCCTACAGCGATGCCGTGCGCAAGGCAGTGCCCGCGGTGGTCAGCATATTCACCAGCAAGGAAGTGCAGAGGCCGCGCAATCCGTTTCTGAACGATCCCCTGTTCCGCCATTTCTTCGGCGAACGATTCGAGGACGAGGCGCAACGCGCCTTCGGACTGGGATCGGGCGTCATCATCAACCCCAAGGGCTATATCGTCACCAACCAGCATGTGGTCGAGGCCGCGGACGAGATCGAGGTGGCGCTGGCCGACGGCAAGAAATTCGCCGCCAAGGTCGTAGGCAGCGATCCCGAGACCGACCTCGCCGTATTGAAAGTCGAAGCGCAGAACCTGCCAGCCATCACGCTCGGTCAGGCGGAAAACCTCAGGGTCGGCGACGTGGTGCTCGCCATCGGCAACCCACTCGGGGTAGGCCAGACGGTGACCATGGGTATCGTCTCGGCGCTGCACCGAACCGGACTCGCGATCAACACTTTCGAGAATTTCATTCAGACCGATGCCGCGATCAATCAGGGAAATTCCGGCGGTGCGCTAATCGACTCTTCCGGAAACCTGGTCGGCATCAACACTGCGATTCTGTCGCAAACCGGCGGCTCCATCGGCATCGGCTTTGCCATTCCGGTTTCCACCGCCGAGCAGGTGATGGCGCAGCTGATCGCGACGGGTGCGGTGACGCGCGGCTGGGTCGGCGTCGAGCTGCAGGAGATCACGCCGGACCTGGCCGAGTCGTTCAAACTGAGCACCAGCGCCGGCGTGCTCGTCGCCGGGGTGCAGCGCGGCAGCCCGGCCGACCGCGCCGGCATCAAACCCGGCGACATCGTGATGACGGTCGACAGCAAGCAGGTGAGGGACCCGGACTCTATGCGCAATCTGATCGTGGCGCTGATACCGGGCAAACAGACCACGCTCAAACTAAGACGCGGCCAGAGCGAGATGGAGCTGCAGGTACAAGTGGGCAAGCGGCCGGGCGTGAAACGGTCGCGCGAATAGATTTTCAACCACCCCAGCGAACCGCCACCGCGCCCCATACATAGCCGATTCCGGCGGCGATGGCCACCATTAGATCGCCATCCTTCAATCGTTGCTGCTTCAGGCCTTCATGCAGGGAAATCATGAAATCGACCTGTCCGGTGTGGCCGTAATTCTCCAGGTACACCGCCTGCTCCGGCTTCAGGCCGAGGGTCTCCAGAAAACTATCGTGCATCGAGCGCTTGAAGTGCAGCACGTTGAGGTAATTTATGTCGGCCCGCGTCGCGCCGCTCTTTTCCAGCGCCTTGTCGATGCAGGCCAGCCAGTTTGACATGGAAACGTCGTTGAGGCGCGCCTTCATGTGGGTGGCGTCGAACACGCGCAGGCTGCGGTTGCCTTTGGCGCGCAGTGGCGCGAGTTCCTCCTCGGGCAGGGTTTCGATCGGGTGCTCCGTGCCGCCGTACCAGACGCCGGTGTCGCGCGCGAGAGAGCCATCGGTCATGATGTGCGAGCCGAGCACGCGATTGCACCCCAGGCCGCGCTTCAGGATCAGCGCGCCGGCGCCGGCCGCCAGGTCGTACATGAACGAAACATCCGGATCGGCATAATCGATGAGGTCACCGTTGCGGTAGCCGCCGACGATCAGCGTGGTGGCGATGTCCGGGTCGGCGTTCATCATGTCCTTGGCGATCTTCAGCGCAGCCACGGTGGTGTTGCAGCGCTGCTGGATGTCGATGCCCCAGGCGCGGTGCGCACCGATGCGTTCCTGTATGTAGATGGCCGAAGTGGAGAGCGGGTACTCCTTCCACTCCTCGCCCATGCACAGGATCAGGTCGATCTCAAGCGGGTCGATGCCGGTGCGGGCGATCGCGTCCAGCGCGGCGCGGGCACCCATCTCCTGGGTGCCGTCGCCGGGGCCGGGCACGCTCTTGCGCACGATGCCGAGTTTCTCGCGCACGGCTGCCCCGGTCCAGCGTCCGCCGCTGGCCAGCGCTATGTCCGCGGCGCTCATGTAACGTTCCGGCAGGTAAAGCCCGTAGCCGAGTATGCCTACGTCGTTCATGTGCCCGTCGTTCGTTCGGCCGTCGTTCATTCCTTTTTATTCTCCAGATTGCGCACCAGCACCAACGCTTCCCCGTCGCAGACGACACGCCCGCCCCAGGCAAGGACACGGGTGGAGAGGTTGACCAGTTCCTTGCCGGCCCGCAGCCGCGTGATGGCGACCGTGGCGGTGAGTGTTTCGCCGGGATAGGCCGGCGCCGGAAAGCACAGCGTCTGCTTCATCCAACCGGTGCCGCGTCCAGGCAGGCGCGTGCCGAGCAGGTCGGAGAACATGCCGGCCAGCAGCGGCCCCGGCATGATGCGGCCTTCGAATCCGCGCGCCCGCGCGGCACCATCGTCGCGGAAGATGGGATTGCGGTCCCCGATCAAATCGCCGTATTCGTCCAGAGCCGCAACCGAAAACACGCGTTCCTTGCTCGCGCTCGCGCCCAAGCTCATTCCGTAGAACGCGGCGTCGCCGGCTTCGGCGCATGGCACGAACCGCGCTACCACCGGCAGCGCCACGCCCGCCGGAACGACTCGCGTCGTTCCCGTTGCGGTCGGCAGTGGCTTGCCTTCAATGTCCGGCTGAGTGACGGCCGTGGCGATCTCGAGTATGCCGCCGGAATTGCGCTCGACGCTCAGGCTCACGGCGATCGGGACATTGGTGAAGGTGGGGTTGGGAAACATCAGGCTCTGCTCCAGTTGTACCGCGCCCGGGCCCGGGATCAGTTCCGCAAGCCCTTTGCAGATACAGCTGTAGAGCAACATGCCGTGGGCGACGGTGGCGCCGAAATGGCTTTTCGCAGCGAAGACCGGATCGCAATGAATCGGGTTGTCGTCGCCGGTGAGTCTGGCAAAGCGGTCGAAATCCGATTGCAGCAACACCCGCCGATAGTGCGCTTGCGTGCCCGGGTTCAGGCTTGCATTCAAACCTTGCCCCCGTAATCGCGGCGCAGCCGCGGCTTTTCCACCTTGCCGGCGGCATTGCGCGGCAAAACCGGGACGAACACCATGTGCTTGGGCACCTTGAAGCCGGCGAGCCGTGCCTTGCAATGGGCGACCACGTCTTCGATGCCCGCTTTGGCCCCCGGCTTGAGGACGATGATCGCTTTGCCGACTTCGCCCCATTTGTCGTCGCCTACGCCGATCACCGCGGCCTCCGCGATCCCTTCCATCTGGAACAACACGTTCTCCACCTCGGCCGGATAGACGTTCTCGCCGCCGGAGATATACATGTCCTTGGAGCGGTCGACGATGTAGTAGTCCCCGTCCTCGTCGTAGTAGGCGATGTCGCCGGAGCAAAGCCAGCCATCCTCGAAGGCCTTGGCCGTGGCTTCCGCATTGTTCCAGTAGCCGGGCGTGATTCCCGGGCCGCGCAGCAGCAGCTCACCGCGCTGGTTCGCGCTCAGGGTCTTGCGCGTGGCGCTGTCGACGACGCGGCCCTCGACATACATTACCGGCTTGCCGACGGTTCCGACCTTCTTGCGTGCCGTGGCCTCGTCGGTCAGGAACACGGTCGGCCCGGTCTCGGTCATGCCGAAGCCGTAACAGATGGTGACATTCTTGGCGAGGTATTTCTCCAACAGGATTTTCGGGATCGGCGCGCCGCCGCAAGCCCAGCTGCGAACCTTGGAAAAATCGGCCGCCTCGAAGCGCGGATGCTGCGACAGGAACAGGTAGATCGCGGGCACGCCGAACATCACGGTGACGCCGCCTTCCAGCAGTTCCATGGTCTTGTCCACGTCGAACTGGCGCATGATCAGGGTGGTGCCGGCACACATCAGCATCGGGTTCATGTAGAGGTTGAGTCCCCCGGTGTGAAAAAAGGGCAGTACGCAGAGCAGTGTGTCCTCGCGCCGCAATCCGGCGGCCAGCATGCCATTGACCGCGTTGGTGAAGGCCATGCCGAAGGTCTGGACGACGCCCTTGGGTTTGCCTGTGGTGCCCGCGGTGTACAGCAGGTACCAGACATCGTCGTGCTTCCTCCAGGGCATGACTACGCTCGCTCCGGATGTGCCCGCCAGGCTCGCCGCGTAGCCCGCCACACCTGCACGCGCGTCCCCCAGCACCATGCGCCGCCCGATGGCGAATACATCGGCCAGCGCCAGTCCCGTCTGCTCAAATTCGGTGCCGAAGACGATGGCGCAGGGTTGCGCATCCTCGACGATGCCGCGCAGTTCGTCCAGCGACAGGCGCCAGTTGAGGCAGACCATGAGCGCGCCGAGCTTGCCGCAAGCGTAGAGCAGTTCCACGTATTCGGCCGAACTATGGGCCAGCACGGCGATGCGGTCACCGGCCTTGATATCCCATCGGTCGCGCAGGAATTCGGCGCAGCGGCTGGCGCCCTCGTTGAGACCGGCATAGTTGACATTGCGTCCCGAAAACAAGTCCACCAGCGCCGTTTTGTCGGGGAACTGCTGCGCCTGCTTGACCAGCCAGTCCGGAATGAGCATGTTGTTCTCCTAATGTTCGGAATCCGCGGGTTCTGCATCGTCCGGATAATCATGGAAATTGCGCAGGAAAGCGTCAACGCCCTGCATCGCCGCGGGCTGCGCTATCAATTCCAGAAAATGCCCGCGCTCGGCCTCCAGGTCGGCGGCGAGTCGCGCACGGTCGCCCCACAGCAGACGCTTGGCCGCGCGCATGGTGCCCGCCGGGTAATCCGCCATGCGGCGCGCGGCGGCGGCAGCCGTTTGCTGCAATCGATCAGCAGCAACCACTTCGTTGGCCAGCCCCCATGCCACCGCTTCCTCCGCGTGCACGCTGCGGTTCAGCAGCAACGCAGCGGCGGCGCGGTGGACGCCGGCAAGGCGGCCGGCGAGCGCAGTCCAGCCGCCGTCGGGGCTGAAACCGGCGGTGGCGTAATGCGCTTTGAACACGGCTTGAGGCGCGAGGTAAATCACGTCGGCCGCCAGCACCAGGCCGAGGGAACCGCCGGTAACGACGCCGTGCACGGCGGCCACCACCGGTTGCGGCAGATCGATCAAAGCCAGGATGGCCTGGTTCAGGCGCCCGACCAGGCCGGAGGAATAGGCGTGGAGAGCGCCGCGCTCGCGCTGAAAGCGGCGCATGTCGCCGCCGATGGAAAAGGCCGGCCCTTCGGCTGCGAGCAGCACGGCGCGGCAATCCGCGTCGCCATGAAGTTGCGCCAGTTCCGCCAGCAGATCATCGAGCAGTTCCGGCACCAGGGCGTTGTGCATTCCGGAACGACACAGGACGACGCGCGCCACACTGCCGGCGCGCTCCACGCGCACGAGTTTCATGGCGTGCCGATGCTCTTGGCGCGCAGCTTGCCGACAATTCCACTGGGAAAGCGGTACACGCTGAGGACGAACAATATCCCCAGCCACAGCAGCCAGCGGTCGGGGTGCACCAGGTCCGGCAATAGCGGCACCCCGGCAGCGGCATCGCTGGCAAGTTTCATCAGGTCCTGCAGGTAATTCTGCGCCACGATGAACAGCGCCGCTCCGGCCACCGCTCCATACATGGTGCCCATGCCGCCGATCACCACCATCAGCAGGATATCGATCATGATTTCGAAGGAAAGCGAAGTGTCGGGGCCGTTGTAGCGCAACCACAAAGCCAGCAATGCTCCGGCCAGCGTCGCGAACCCGGCTGAGAGCACGTTGGATGCGGTGCGATAGACGACTGTGGGATAGCCCAGCGCCTCGGCGCGAAACGCGTTTTCGCGGATCGCTTGCAGCACGCGGCCGAAGGGTGAATTGACGATGCGCAGCATGACGAGGAACAACATTACGGTAACGACGAACAGCAGATAGTAGGAAATCAGTTTCCCGTCCAGGGAGACGCCCAGGAACGGCTGTTCCGAAAGCGAGTAGCCCGGCGACAACATCTCGGGCACCTTGAAACTGAGTCCGTCCTCGCCGCCGGTAATCTCGGATAATTGCGACGCCAGTGTCTGGAAAGCGGAGGCGACGGCGAGCGTGATCATGGCGTAGAACATCGCCTTCACCCGCAGGCTGAACAAGCCGATCACCAGCGACAAAGCCAAGGACAGCACCAGCGCTGCGGCAACGCCCGCGCCCAACGCCGTCCAGGATGGGCCCAGGCGCGTGAGCGCGATGGCCACGCCGTAGGCGCCGATGCCGAAGAACATGGTGTGCGCGAATGAAACGATGCCGGTATAGCCGAGCAGCAAATCGAAGCTCGCCACCAGCACGATGAAAACGCATATCTTGGCGGCGACATTTAGCGCCTTCGCGCCGGGAAAAATGAATGGCGCAAGCGCGAGCGCGGCAACGATGACAATCAGCACCGCCGTCAGTACCCTGCTGCGCGGCAGATCGCCCGAAAGCACTCGACTTATGAGGGTCATTTCAGAATCACCGAAATGGCCCCTGACTTAGGGGAGCATGAGGGGATATGTCCCCTCATATCGTAATAGGCTTTCAATATCATCGATTCGCCACCGGATAGATTCCCTGCGGCCGCCACAGCAGGACGATCACCATCAGCAGGATGTTGGAGAACAGCGCCACCTTGGGCACGAGAAATCCGGTGTAGTTGGCGAGCAATCCCACCAGCAGCGCGCCGATTGCGCAGCCGCCGACCGAGCCGAGGCCGCCGATGATGATGACGATAAAGATCAGTATATTGACCTGGGAACCGATCTGCGGCGTCACGTTCTGCTGATACAGGCCCCACATGACCCCACCCAGGCCGGCCAACGCCGAACCTGCGACAAATACACCGACGAACAGCCGGCGGATGCGATAACCCAGGCTTTCCACCATTTCGCGGTCCTGCACGCCGGCGCGTATCAGCAGGCCGATCTTGGTGCGGCTGAGCACCCAGAACATCGCCGCAAATACGGCGAGTCCGATGACCACGGCAATCAACCGGTATTTTTCCACCGCCGCCTCGCCCAGCAGCAGCGAGCCGCGAAACGCGGCGGGCAGCGGCAGCGGGATGGTCTGGGGACCCCAGATGACCTTGATCAATTCCTCACCGACGATCATCCCGCCCATGGTGATCATGATCTGCTTCAGGTGCTGGCCATAGACGGGACGGATAATGACCCGTTCGAAGGCGAAGCCAACGCCGCCCGCCACGGCCATCGCCACCAGCATCGCGGGCAGCACCGCGAGCAAATTGAGGAGCAGACTTTCGCTCGCGGTCCAGCCGGTCATGGCGCCTAGCACCGACACCGCGATATAGGCGCCGAGCGCGATGAACACGCCGTGGCCGAAGTTGAGCACATCCATCAAGCCGAACACCAGCGTCAGGCCGGAGGCGATGATGAAGATGATCATGCCCATCGCCAGGCCGGCAACGGTGAGCGTGACCCAGGTCGACGGGGAGCCGATCAGGGGCAGCCCGACAAGTGCCAGCACCGGCACCAGCGCGAGCGGCAGCCGGTCCAGCTTGACCGACGGCAGTGCATCCAGATCCGGGGCCGTTGCGACGGAAGACCTCATCTGCGCCCCTTCATCATTGATGGGCCGCCAGCGACAAGCCGAGCAGGCGCTGCTGCAGGCCTTCATCGTCGGCGAGTTCGGCCATGGCGCCGGCGTGCACGATACGGCCGCCGTCCATCACCGCCACTCGGTCGCCGAGCTGGCGCGCAAAATTGAAATTCTGTTCGACCAGCAGGATGGTGGTGTCGGTCTGTTTTAGCTCGCGGAACGCCGCGATCATGTTCTGGATGATGGCGGGCGCCAGCCCCTTGCTCGGTTCGTCTACCAGCAGCAGCTTCCTCGGCTCGACGATCGCGCGCGCCACCGCCAGCATCTGCTTCTGCCCGCCCGAGAGCAGACCCGCCGGATGCTGCCAGAAGCGCTTCATTGCGGGGAACAGGCCGAAGATCCAGTCCAGGCGCTTCGCGTCCATGTCCTCGGCACGCCTGGCGCCACGGGCCGCAAGGAGCATGTTCTCGCACACGGTGAGATCGGCGAAGATGCCCATGTTCTCGGGGACGTAGGCGATGCCGCGCTGGGCGATTTCCGGCGTCGTGAGCGCGGCAATGTCTTCGCCTTCGAAGCCGACGCCGCCAGACGAGGCGCGCCATAATCCCATGATGGTGCGCAGCGTCGTCGTCTTGCCGGCGCCGTTGCGGCCGAGCAGAACGGTAAGCTCGTCATGCGCGACCTCAAGATCGACGCCATGCAGGATGTGATAGGCGCCGATGTGGGTATGCACGCCTTCGAGGCGCAGCAGCGGCGCGGTCATTGTTTCTTGACCTCGATGCCCAGATAGGCCTCCTGCACGATGGGCGAGGCGATCACCGCCGCGGGCTCTCCGTCGGCCACCAGGGCGCCGTTGTGCAACACGATGATGCGGTCCGACAGCTCGCGCACCACGTCCATTTTGTGCTCGACCAGCAGGATCGTCTTGTCGCGCTGCGTCTTGAGCGAGCGGATCAGATTCAGGATCACCGGCACCTCGTCCACGCTCATGCCGGCGGTCGGCTCGTCGAACATGAACACTTCGGGTTCCAGCGCCATCAGGATGCCGACCTCGAGTTTACGCTGGTCGCCATGCGGCAGCGCGCTTGCCGCGACGTCGCGCTTCGCACCTAGCGCGACGGCCTCCAGCACCTCCTCGGCGCGGCGTATCAGGTTGCGATAACTGCTCCAGACGCTCCACAGGTTGAGGCCCAGTCGGGCGCGCGATTGCACCGCGAGCCGGATATTTTCCAGCACGCTCAGATTCGGAAACAAATTGGTCAACTGGAACGCGCGGCCGATGCCGCGGCGGCTGCGCCGCGGCGCCGAATAGCCGCTGAGGTCTTCGCCATGCAGGAACACGCGCCCGGCACTCGCTTCGAGCTGGCCGGATATCAGGTTGAAGTAGGTGGTCTTGCCTGCACCGTTGGGGCCGACGATGGCGGTCAGCGTGCCGGAAGCAAAACCACAGGATACGGCGTTGACCGCCACATGGCCGCCAAAACGGATAGTGAGTTCGCTGGTTTCCAGCGCGTAAGTCATCGCCGCGCGTGCCTGCCTGGATTCAGGCGCTGCTGGGTGGAGCCGGTCACGCGGTCATGCTCGCGGACGCGCGGCCGGCGCCAGCCATACTCAGCGCTTGTTGCGAATCGGGATGTTCATTTCCTCGATCTTGATTTCGCGCACCAGTTCGGGCACGCCCCAGGTAAACGCGGGGTCGACTTTGATCCTGAAGTGATACATGGCCTGCATTGCCTGGTGATCTTCCTTGCGGAAGGTCATCTTGCCCTTGGGTGTCTCGAAGGACATGCCCTCCATGGCCGCAATCAGCTTTTCGGTGGCGGTATTGCCGCCGGTTTTCTTCAGCGCTTCCACCACCGCAATTCCGGCGGACATGCCGCCCGCGGTGAAGAAATCGGGCGGCGCCTTGAATTTCTTGTAATGCTCCGCCACCAGCCACTCGTTCACCGGGTTCTTGGGAATGCCGAAATAATAATACGTCGCGCCTTCCATGCCGGGGAAATTCTTGTAGGCGGCCATCGCCGGCAGGATGTTACCGCCGGTTGCAATCTCGATGCCATAGCGCTTCGGATCCAGATCTGCGATCTTGAACGGATTGCCGGCGCCGGCCCAGATAATGAATATGACCTTGCGTCCCGGCTTGTCCTTGAGCGCATCGAACAGGCGTTGCGCGCCGGCGGTGAAGTCGGTGGTGCTGGTCGGCAGGTATTCCTCGTGCACGATCTTGGCGTTCTTCAGCGCGTCCTTGAATGCCTTGACGCCGTCGCGGCCAAAAGCATAGTCCTGCGCCAGGGTGGCGACCGACACGCCGGCTTTGTCCAGCGCTACCGCGTTCGAAATCGCATCCTGCGAGGAATTGCGGCCGGTGCGGAAGATGTAGCGGTTCCATTTGTCGCCGGTGATCGAATCGGCCACGGCCGGCTCGACCAGCAGTATCTTCTTGTATTCCTCGGCCACGGGCAGCATGGCCAGCGCCACGCCTGAGCCGGTCGGCCCGATGGCGATGTCGGCCTTGTCGTCGGCGAAAGCGGCGGCGAGTTGGGATTTGCCCACATCGGGCTTGAACTGGCTGTCCTTCTCGATCACGACGAGTTTGCGGCCATTGACCTTCATCGTGCCGTTGGTCGCGTATTCCAGGCCCATCAACAGTCCGGTCTGGGTCTGCTTGGCGTAAGCCTCGAGCGCGCCGGTCTTGTCGTAGACATGGGCGATCTTGATGTCCTGCGCCGCGGCCGGGCCGGAATAGGAAGCAAGGCCGGAAAAACCGGCGCACAACGCCAGCGTCAAGCCTGAAATGATTGCGCGATTCAGCTGCATGACTTCTCCTTGATGTCGGATTGATCGGTGCCGGCTCAGGCGCAAGTCCCTCCCCGGTATAGGTGGAATTCTACCGGAGTCGGATGCTGTCCTGTTGCGAAAGATCAGATTCTTCGTTTTTTCGGGAAGCAGGAACCAGACAATGAAGGTCTGTTTCGCGCGCTGCGCACGGCACGCGCCGGGCTGTGCCGGTTATTCGAGTCGCTTCTGCTCGATTTCGGCCCGGTCCTCCGGGGCCGTGGTTTCCGCCGCGCTTGGCGCGTCATGCCTTGACGCGCCGGATTCCGCGGCCACGCGCTTGCCCAGAAACCGCTCGATCAACTGCGCCAGGATTATCCCGAACTCATACAACAGGCACATCGGGATCGCCAGCAGGAGCTGCGACACCACGTCCGGCGGCGTCACGACCGCCGCCACCACGAACGCGCCGACGATCACATACGAGCGGATGTCCTTGAGTTTCGCCACTGTGACCATGCCGGTGCGCACCAGCACCACCTCGATCAGGGGGATCTCGAAGGTAACGCCGAACGCGACGAACATGGTAAGCACGAAGCTGAGGTAAGCCTCGATGTCCGGCGCCGGTGTGATGCTCTTGGGGGCAAACTGGACGATGAAGCGGAATACCCAGGAAAACACCACGAAATAGCAGTACGCGACCCCGGCCAGGAACAGCACCGTGCTGCCGAACACCAGCGGCAGCGCAAAGCGCTTTTCGTGCGTATAAAGACCGGGCGCAATAAACGCCCAGACCTGGTAGAGCACGTAGGGCAGCGCTATCAGAAAAGCCGCCATCAAACCGACTTTGAGCGGCACCAGAAACGGCGTGATGACGCCGGTGGCTATCATGTGGGTGCCTTCGGGCAGGGTGCGCATCATTGGCAACGCCAGCAGATCGTAGATATCAGCCAGCCCGGGCCAGAACCAGAGCAGCGCGAACACGCCCAGCACGGCGTAGATCGAACGCAGCAGCCGGTCGCGCAGTTCGACCAGATGGGAAATGAAGGTTTCTTGCACGCTCAATTGATTTCAAGCCTTGGGCGTGGCGGCCGGCTCGGCGGCGGGCGTGGATTCCAGCCCCAGGACCATCTGCGCCGACGCGCTCGGGGTTTCGACGGCGGCATCGGCCGGCGCGGGGGTGGGTTCGGTGCCCGCTTCAGCCGCGGCCTCCGCCGTAGCGGCAATACTCTGGTTCAGGGACTCCCCGGTCGCCTGGAGTTCCTCGCCGACCTGGCTCACCGACTGCTCGACCGATTTTGCGGCGTCCTGGAAGGTGGAGCGGATACCCTTCAGTTCGTCCAGATCGACTTCGCGCTGAATGTCGGCCTTGACGTCGTTGACATAGCGCTGCGCCCGGCCCAGCAAGGCCCCCAGCGTGCGCGCGACCCTGGGCAGACGCTCCGGACCGATCACGATCAGCGCCACCAGGGCAATGACTATCAGTTCGGAGAATCCGACGTCGAACATTTCAGTGGGGAGACGGCCGAAAGAAAGACAAACCAGAAAGACAGGCAAGAGAGCGGGGCAGGCCGCCCCCGCGCTAGGTGCGCCGCAGCTCAGGCGCTCTTGGACTTCTCCTTGATTTCGCCCTCGATGATGTTGCCGTCCATCTTCGGCGAAGTGCCGGCGTCGGCAGGCTTGTCGGAGGCGCCCTCTTTCATTCCGTCCTTGAACCCCCGCACCGCACCGCCCAGGTCGGCGCCGATGTTGCGCAGCTTCTTGGTGCCGAACACGAGCATAACGATCACCAGAACGATCAACCAATGCCAGATGCTGAATGAGCCCATGGCTTTGCTCCTCAATGTGGAAGTGCCGATTGCGTCACGGCCGCTATCGGGATTTCCTTAACGTTTTATCATCCCCGGCAAAACGGCATTGCCGCCGATGACGTGGACATGCAAATGATACACCTCTTGGCGGCCGACGCGCCCGGTGTTGATGACGGTGCGCCAGCCGTCGCTGCAGCCTTGCGCGATGGCCAGTTTCGACGCCAGCGCCAGCAGTTTGCCGAGCAGCATCTGATGACTGAGATCGACGTCGACGAGCGAGGCTATGTGCAGCTTGGGGATGACCATGAAATGCACCGGCGCCACCGGGTGAATGTCGTGAAAGGCAAGGATGTCCTCGTCCTCGTAGACCTTGTTGCACGGAATCTTGCCGGCGATGACTTTGCAGAAGAGGCAGTCTTCCACGGCTCACCCCTTATTTCCGCTCGGACTCGACCCGGGAACTCGCGGCCCTGCTCGCCTTCTCGTCTATTCCGGAAATGCCCTCGCGGCGCCTGAGCTCGTAGAGCACGTCGCTGGGACGCAGGCCGTAGTGCGCCAGCATGATGAGGCAATGAAACCACAGGTCGGCGGTCTCGCCGACGATGCGCAGCCTGTCCCCGTCCTTGCCGGCCATCACCGTCTCGGTCGCTTCCTCGCCGATCTTTTTCAGGATGGCGTCTTCGCCGCGCGCGAGCAGCCGCGAAACGTAGGAGGCATCTGCGTCTCCGCCCTTGCGCGCCTCGACGGTGTCGGCCAGGCGTTCCAGTATGTCGCTCATTTTAGGTATATATCCTTGGGATCCTTGATCACCGGGTCCGTCACGACCCACCCTCCTTCCGCGTATTTCTGAAAGAAGCAGTTATGCCGGCCCGTGTGGCAGGCAATGCCGCCGACCTGCTCGACGCTGAGCAATATGACATCTTCATCGCAATCCAGGCGCAGTTCGCGCACCTTTTGCACATGGCCGGATTCCTCGCCCTTGTGCCACAATTTCCGGCGTGATCGCGACCAGTATACGGCTTCCCCCCCGGCGACCGTCTGCTCCAGGGCGGCCCGGTTCATCCAGGCGACCATCAGCACTTTGCCGGTGAGCGCCTCCTGGGCGATCGCCGGCACCAGGCCGTTCGCGTCCCACTTCACTTTGTCGAGCCAGTCCATTTCCGCCATCACAATCTCACCTCGATGCCCCTGGATCGCATCAGCTCTTTCGCCTGGCGCACGGTGTACTCGCCGTAGTGAAAAATACTCGCGGCGAGCACCGCGTCCGCCCTGCCTTCGAGTATCCCCGCGGCCAGATGATCGAGATTGCCGACCCCGCCGCTGGCAATCACCGGCACATCCACCGCCTCGGCCACCGCGCGCGTCAGCGCCAGGTCGAAACCGGACTTGGTGCCATCGCGGTCCATGCTGGTGAGCAGAATTTCGCCGGCGCCCAGGGTCTGCATTCTACGCGCCCATTCGACGGCGTCCAAACCGGTGGGGTTGCGCCCGCCATGGGTGTAGACCTCCCAACGCGGTCCGGCGTTCGTCCCTGAATCGGCGCGTTTCGCGTCCCCATGTGGATCGACGCGTTTCGCGTCCGTTGGTGGATCGACGCGTTTCGCGTCGATGGCAACGACGATGCATTGCGCGCCGTAGCGGCCGGACGCGTCGGCGACCAGCTGCGGATTCCGTACCGCGGAGGTGTTGATCGAAACCTTGTCGGCCCCGGCGTTGAGGAGCCGGCGCACGTCTTCCACCTTGCGCACCCCGCCGCCCACCGTGAGCGGGATGAACACCTGCGCCGCCACCGCCTCGATGATGTGCAGAATCATGTCGCGCTCATCGGAACTCGCGGTTATGTCGAGGAAGGTCAGCTCGTCCGCCCCCTGGTCGTCGTAGCCGCGCGCGATTTCCACCGGATCGCCGGCATCGCGCAAGCCGATGAAATTCACCCCCTTGACCACGCGGCCGCGGGTAACGTCGAGACAGGGAATGACGCGCTTGGCTAGGCCCATGGCGCAGGGAAAGTGAGGCGGGGGAACAAAACCACCCCCGCGCTCAGCTCTTTCCTTTCTCCTTTTTCCCCTGTCCCAGTTTGTCCGCCATTGCCTGCGCCTTCTTGAAGTCCACCGTGCCCTGGTAGATCGCGCGGCCGGTGATGACCCCGGTAATGCCTTCGGATTCGATTTTGCACAGGGCCTTGACGTCGTCGAGATTGGTGAGCCCCCCGCTCGCAATCACCGGCACGATCAACTCTCGCGCCAGTTTGATCGTAGCCTCGATGTTTACCCCGTTGAGCATGCCATCGCGGCCGATGTCGGTATAGATAACGGCTTCGACGCCATAGTCCTGGAATTTGCGCGCCAGGTCGATCACGTCGTGCCCGGTCATTTTCGACCAGCCCTCCACCGCGACCTTGCTGTCTTTGGCGTCCAGGCCGACGATGATATGGCCGGTGAAGGCGCTGCATGCGTCCTGCAGGAAGCCTGGATTCTTCACCGCTGCCGTGCCGATGATGATGTAGCTGAGGCCGTCGTCGAGATAGCGCTCGACGGTATCCAGATCGCGGATGCCGCCCCCCAGCTGTATCGGAATCCTGCCCGCGACCGCCTTGACGATGTCCTTGATCACGCTCTCGTTGCGCGGCTTGCCCGCAACCGCGCCGTTCAGGTCGACGAGGTGCAGCCGGCGCGCGCCCTGGTCCAGCCAATGCCTGGCGACCGCCGCCGGATCGTCGGAGAACACGGTCTCCTTGTCCATATTGCCCTGTTCGAGGCGTACTGCGCGTCCGTCCTTGATATCGATCGCTGGGATGATAAGCATGTGTTGTTCTGACTGTGAAGGAAGGGAGGGAGAGCGGGCGCCTTGTCGTTCCTGGTTACGGCTTCCAGGTCACGAAATTGGTGAGCAGCGCGAGGCCGGCCGTCTGGCTTTTCTCTGGATGGAATTGCACAGCGAAAATATTATCCTGCGCCACGGCGCAGGTAAAGGGGAAACCGTAAATGCTGTACCCGGCGACGAGTTCGGGCCTGCCCGCCTCGACGTAATAGCTATGCACGAAATAATAACGATTGGCGTCGCTGACGCCCCGCCAAAGCGCGTGCGGCTCGGCTTGCATCACCTCGTTCCAGCCCATATGCGGCACCTTGAGCTTGGCGCCCTGCGCATCTTTCATCGCCTCGGGCGGAAAACGCCTGACCTTGCCGGGAAATACGCCCAGCCCGGGCGTGTCACCCTCTTCGCTGCGCTCGAACAGCATCTGCAAGCCGATGCAAATGCCTAGAAACGGCTTGGAGCGCGCCGCTTCGAGCACCGCCGGACGCAGGCCCCTGGCATCCATCTCGCGCATGCAGTCGGGCATCGCGCCCTGGCCCGGGAACACCACGCGCTCGGACTGCCGCACGAGTTCGGGATCGGAAGTAACGTGGACCTCGGCATCCGGGGCGACGTGCTCCAGCGCCTTGGATACCGAGCGCAGGTTGCCCATGCCGTAGTCAATTACCGCTATCGAGGTCATCGCCGATACGATCAGACTGGATTAACGAAGGGAAAGATCCATGCGACGTTCAGGGATCCGGGTCGCGCCGCAGATTATCTTCTGAACTCTGCGCAATCGCCTCAACCCTGTCGAATCACAAGCTTCCCTTGGTCGATGGAATCGTGCCCGCGGCGCGCGCATCGGGCTCGACCGCCATGCGCAGCGCCCGGCCGAAAGCCTTGAACACGGTTTCGCACTGATGGTGCGCGTTGTCGCCGCGCAGATTGTCGATGTGCAGCGTCACCTGGGCGTGGTTGACGAATCCCTGGAAAAATTCGCGTACCAGGTCGACGTCGAACTCGCCGATCCAGGCGCGGCTGAACTTGAGCTGATAGATCAGGCCGGGGCGTCCGGAAAAATCGATCACTACCCTCGACAGCGCCTCGTCCAGCGGCACGTAGGCGTGGCCATAGCGGCGAATGCCGCGCTTGTCACCGGCCGCTTCGGCCACGGCCTGCCCCAGGCAGATGCCGACGTCCTCGACGGTGTGGTGGGCGTCGATGTGCAGGTCACCCTTGGCCGCGATCTCCAGGTCGATCATGCCGTGGCGCGCAACCTGGTCCAGCATGTGGTCGAGGAAAGGCAGGCCGGTGGCCAGTTTGGCCGAACCGGAGCCATCCAGGGAAAGGCTCACGCCGATCTGGGTTTCGCTGGTGTTGCGCGTGACCGAAGCAGTACGCATTTGAGCCGGGGTGCCCATAAAAAACCTATTCTAGCGTAGTGGGACCGCCCGCGCCTAAAGCTCGCGCGGGCTGTTCAAGTGCTCGTGCCTCCGATGCGCGCCACTTCGCGCGCGAAATCCGGATAGGGACCGCACGCGCATGCGATCGCTCAGAGCGAGGCGCGCAAGGCCGCCAGGCACAGGGTGTTTTCTTCCGCCGTGCCCACGGTGATGCGCAGGCACTGCGCCAGCAAGGGATGGCTCCCGTGCAGGCTTTTCACCAGCACGCCGCGCTGTTTCATGGCGGCAAATACCCGGGCCGCGTCGGGCACGCGCGCGAGCAGGAAATTGGCATCGCTCGCGAACGCGGTCACGCCGGGCAGGCGCTCGAACTCCGCTTTGATCCGGCTGCGTTCGGTGCGGATTGCGGCCGCCTGCTGTGCCAGCACGTCCGCGTGGGCGAGCAGCTTCTCCGCCACCAGTTGTGTCAGCACGTTCACGTTGTAGGGCGGGCGCACCTTGTCGAACTCGCGCATCCAGGCGGGGCTTCCCGCGGCATAGCCCAGGCGCAGCCCGGCCATGCCGATCTTCGACAAGGTGCGCATGACGACGAGGTTGGAATGCGCGGCCAGGCGCCCCATGAAGCTGCGCTGCGCAAACGCATGGTAGGCCTCGTCGAGCACCACCAGTCCGGGGGCGGCTTCGAGGATGCGCAGCACATCGGTTTCGGGGAACAGGTTCCCCGTCGGATTGTTCGGATAGGCGATGAAAATGAGCGCCGGCTGGTGTTCTTCGATGGCGGCAAGCAGGCGCGCGCAGTCGAGGGTGAAGTCCGGCGCGAGCGGCACCCCCACATAGCGCATGCGGTTCACCAGCGCGTAGATGCGGTACATGACAAAAGTGGGTTCGGGCGCAAGCACCACCGCGCCGGGGCGGGCGAGCGCCTGAACCATGATCTGGATGAGTTCGTCCGAGCCGTTGCCGAGCAGGATGTCGAATTCTCCGGCTATCGCCATCGTCTCGCGCAGCCGCGCTTTCAGTTCGGGCGCCTGCGGGTTCGGATAGCGGTTGATGGTCGCGCCCGCCACTAGCTCGGCGATCTCGCGCCGCAGATCGTCCGGCAGCGCGAACGGGTTCTCCATCGCGTCGAGCTTCACCATGCCGGCGGCTTCGCCAACATGGTAGGCGGTGAGGGCCAGCACTTCCTCGCGCACCAGGTCCTTGGGCAATTTGCTCATTTGTCTATCCGGTATCCGGCAGAGCGCGCATGCGCCGACAGGCCCTCGCCCTCGGCCAGGGTGACGGCGATTTTGCCCAGGGTCTGCGCACCCGCCCTGGACACCTGTATCAGGCTGGAGCGCTTCTGGAAATCATACACTCCCAGCGGAGACGAAAAGCGCGCGCTGCGCGACGTGGGCAGCACGTGGTTGGGCCCGGCGCAATAGTCGCCGATCGCCTCGGAGCTGTAGCAACCCTGGAAAATGGCGCCGGCATGGCGTATCTGCCCGACGAGTTTCTCCGGCTCGGCCACGGCGAGCTCCAGATGCTCGGGGGCGATGCGGTTGGCGAAAGCGCAGGCTTCCTCCAGGTTGCGCACTTCGATCAGCGCGCCCCTGGACTTGAGCGAGGCGGCAATCACCTCCCGCCGCGGCATCCGCGGCAGCAGCCTCGCCATGCTCGCCGCTACCGCGTCGATGAAAGCGGCGTCCGGGCACATCAATATGGCCTGCGCCACTTCGTCGTGCTCGGCCTGTGAAAACAGGTCCATCGCGATCCAGTCGGCGTAGTCAGGTATAGGTGCCGCGCCGTCACAGATCACCAGAATCTCGGAGGGCCCCGCCACCATATCGATGCCGACCACGCCGAATACGCGCCGCTTGGCCGCGGCGACATAGGCGTTGCCCGGGCCGACGATCTTGTCCACTTGCGCGATCGTCTGCGTGCCGTAGGCGAGCGCACCCACCGCCTGCGCGCCGCCGATGGTGAACACCCGGTCCACCCCGGCGATGGCCGCCGCCGCCATTACCAGCGCGTTCTTCTCGCCGCCCGGCGCCGGCACCACCATGACGAGTTCGGCCACGCCCGCCACCTTGGCGGGAAGCGCGTTCATCAGCACCGAAGACGGATAGGCGGCCTTGCCACCCGGCACATACAGCCCGACGCGGTCGAGCGGCGTCACCTTCTGGCCGAGGACCGTGCCGTCGGCCTCGGTGTACTGCCAGGACTGCGCCAGCTGCCTTTCGTGATAGCGGCGCACGCGCAGCGCCGCCGCCTCCAGCGCCTCGCGCTGCACCGCGGGCAGCCCGTCGCGGGCGCGCAGGAGCAGCTCGCGCGGCAACTCGAGCTCGGCGAGCGTCCCCGCCGTCAAGCCGTCGAAACGCGCGGTGTATTCCAGTACCGCGGCGTCGCCGCGGCTCTTCACCGAGGCGAGGATTTCGGCCACGGTCGCATCCACGCTTTCGTCCTGCGCCGCGTCGAAAGCGGTGAGCCGCGCGAGGCGCGCGTCGAAATCCGCGTCGCGGGAGGATAGGCGCGCGATATCAGGCATTCTTCTTCATTCCCGCCGCAGCCGCGAACGCGTCGACCAGCGGCTGCAGCGCCGCGCGCTTCAGCTTCAGCGCCGCCACATTGATGATCAGCCGCGCCGAGACCGGAACGATCTCCTCCACCGCGCGCAGCCGGTTGGCTTTCAGCGTATTGCCGCTCGACACCAGGTCGACGATGGCATCCGCCAGTCCCACCAGCGGCGCGAGTTCCATCGAACCGTAGAGCTTGATCAGGTCGACGTGCACGCCCTTGGCGGCGAAGTGCTCACGCGCGGTATGCAGGTACTTGGTGGCAACGCGCAGCCGCGCGCCCTTCTTCACCGCCTGCGCATAATCAAAACCCTGCGGCACCGCCACCATCATGCGGCAGGCCGCGATGCCGAGGTCGAGCGGCTGGTACAGCCCTTCGCCGCCATGCTCGAGCAACACATCCTTGCCGGCGATGCCCATGTCGGCGGCGCCGTACTGCACGTAGGTCGGCGTATCCGAAGCGCGCACGATGATCAGGCGCACTTCCGCCCGGCTGGTGGCGATGATCAGCTTGCGCGAAGTTTCCGGATCGTCGCGCGGCACCACGCCTGCCGCCTTCAGCAGCGGCAAGGTCTCCTCGAAGATCCGGCCCTTGGACAGGGCTATGGTGATTTGCGACACGGTGGCGCCCGATCGAAAGCGCGATTTTACCGCGTCCCTTGCGCTAACTGGTTTCAATGAATGCGCTTTATGCGGGCGCCGAGCTGGGAAAGTTTTTCCTCGATGCACTCATAGCCGCGGTCGAGGTGGTAGATGCGCTCCACCACGGTTTCGCCCCTGGCCACCAGGCCAGCGATCACCAGGCTGGCAGAGGCACGCAGGTCGGTTGCCATCACCGTCGCACCGTCAAGCCGCGGCACGCCTTTGATTACCGCCGTGTTGCCGGAAATCTCGATGTCTGCCCCCAGGCGCTGCAGTTCCAGCGCGTGCATGAAGCGGTTCTCGAATATGGTTTCGGTCAGCACCGCGGTTCCGCGCGCAATGCAGTCAAGCGCCATGAATTGCGCCTGCATGTCGGTCGGAAACGCCGGGTAGGGCGCCGTGCGCAGGTTGACGCTCAGGGGTGGGCCGTCCATCTCGAGGAATATCCCGTCGTCCTCCGCCGTGATCTTCGCGCCGGCCTCGCGCAGCTTGTCCACTACGGCTTCGAGTATGCGCGCGCTGGTGTTGCGCAGCCGCACCGATCCGCCGGTGGCCGCAGCGGCCACGAGAAAGGTGCCAGTCTCTATTCGGTCTGGCATGATGCGGTGCTCGGCGCGCGCGAGCGCGTCCACGCCCTCGATCGTGATCGTGTCGCTGCCGGCGCCTTCGATGTTCGCCCCCATCGCCTTGAGGCAGGCCGCGAGATCGACGACTTCGGGCTCGCGCGCCGCGTTCTCGATTACGCTGGTGCCCTCGGCCAGGCAGGCCGCCATCATCAGGTTTTCGGTGCCGGTGACGGTTACCAGGTCGCTGAATATGCGCGCGCCCTTCAGGCGCTTCGCCCGCGCAATGATGTATCCGTGCTCGACGCGAATGTCCGCGCCCATGGCCTGCAGGCCCTTGATGTGCAGGTCCACCGGACGCTGGCCGATGGCGCACCCGCCGGGCAGCGATACGCGTGCCTCGCCGCAGCGAGCCAGCAGCGGACCCAGCACCAGAATGGAAGCGCGCATGGTCTTGACCAGTTCGTAGGGCGCAAGCGGCGTGTGCAGGCGCCCGGCATCCAGTTCAAGGCCAAGCTTTTCATCCAGCGATACCGCAATGCCCATGCCGCCGAGCAAATTGAGCAAGGTGGTGACGTCCCGGAGATGCGGCACGTTGGTGAGCCGCAGCGGCGCGGCCGAGAGCAGCGCCGCGCACATGATCGGCAGCGCCGCGTTCTTGGCGCCGGAGATGCGCACCTCCCCGGCCAGGCGCGAGCCGCCCTGGATCAGCAGCTTATCCATGACTGCTCTCTTCAGGCGGCTTGTTCACGCCATTCCTCGGGAGTAAGAGTCTGCATCGACAGCGCGTGGACTTCCTCGCGCATGCGCTCGCCCAGGGCCTGATAGACGCGCTGATGCCGCTGCACCCGGCTCTTGCCGCGAAATTCGGCAGAGACGATCAGCGCCTGGAAATGCTGGCCGTCGCCGGCGAGCTCGAGATGCTCGCAAGGCAGGCCTTGCTCGATGTAAGTCTTGACGTCTTCCGGTGTAACCATGGTGACCTCTTCAGTGACGTAATTTATAGCCGCGCTTGAGCAGCGCGAGGGTAATGGCGGTGAGCGCGAGCAGGCTGAGAGCGGCGATGCCAAGGCTCAATACCGGATTGATGTCGGAGACGCCGAAAAAGCCGTAACGGAATCCGTCGATCATGTAGAAAAAAGGGTTGAAGCGCGACAGCGTCTGCCAGAAGTCGGGCAGCGAATGTATCGAGTAGAACACGCCCGACAGAAACGTGAGCGGCATGATGAGGAAGCTCTGGAACGCCGCCACCTGGTCGAATTTCTCGGCCCAGATGCCGGCGATCAGCCCGAGCGTGCCCAGAATGGCGCTGCCGGTGACGGCAAATGCGAGTATCCACAGCGGGTGCTCGAAAGACAGGCCGACGAAACCGAGCGACACCAACAGCACCCCCACGCCGACAACCATGCCGCGCACCACCGAAGCAAGCACGTAGGCGGCGAAGAAGTCCCAGTACGACAGCGGCGGCAGCAGCAGGAAGATGATGTTGCCGCTGATCTTGGACTGGATCAGGCTGGAAGAGCTGTTCGCAAACGCGTTTTGCAGCACCGCCATCATCACCAGGCCGGGCACCAGAAAGGCGGCGTAAGGCACCGCGCCGTACACGCGCGCCTGCCCTTGCATCACGTGGGAGAAAATGAGCAGGTACAAAAGCGTGGTCAGCACCGGCGCGGCGATGGTCTGGAACGCCACTTTCCAGAAGCGCAGCAGTTCCTTGAACAGCAGCGTGCCAAAACCGCTCATCGATTCGGCGCGGCGGGAGCCGAGAGCGCGGAGGCGGCGCTGCGTCCCCCTCTGCCATCCGCTCCCTCCTCCCGGTTCATGATCTGCACGAACACGTCTTCCAGATCGGGTTGCAACAACTCCAACTCCTCGATCTGCACGCCCGCCTCGCGCACCTGGGCGAGCACGCCTTCGAGCTCGGCGTGGCTGCGCAGGCGCAGCGTATGCACCGCGTCGCGGCTGTCGCGCACCCGCGCCGCCAGCGCCGCGGGCAGCGCTGCGCCGGCGATGCGCAGCTTCAGATACAGGCTGTCCCTGCGGTTGACCAGATTGCGGGTGGTGTCGAGCGCGACGATGCGCCCCTGCTTCATCATGGCGATGCGTCCGCACAAGGCCTCGGCCTCCTCCAGGTAATGCGTGGTCAATACGATGGTGTGGCCGTCGCGGTTCAAGCCGCGCACGAACTCCCATAGTCCCTGGCGCAGCTCCACGTCCACACCGGCGGTCGGCTCGTCCAGCACGATCACCGGCGGCTTGTGCACCAGCGCCTGCGCCACCAGCACGCGCCGCTTCATTCCGCCGGAAAGCGAGCGCATGTTGGCGTCGGCCTTGCCGGTCAGGTCCAGGTGGTGCATGACCTCGTCGATCCAGGCGCCGTTGTGCTTCAGGCCGAAATAGCCCGACTGGAAGCGCAAGGTTTCGCGTACGCTGAAAAAGGGATCGAACACCAGTTCCTGGGGCACCACGCCCAGCGCCCGGCGCGATGCGCGATAGTCGTCTATGACATCGTGCCCCATGACGCGCACGCTGCCGCTGTCGGCGCGCGCCAGGCCGGCAAGAATGTTGATCAGCGTGGTCTTGCCCGCGCCGTTGGGGCCGAGCAGGCCGAAGAACTCCCCCGGGGCCACCTCCAGGTCGATGCCGCAAAGCGCCTGCACCGCGCCGAAACGCTTGTGCACCTGCTGGACTTGGATCGCGGGGGTCATGTGCGGCGCCGCATTGCGGCGGAGTAAGGATCAGGCCGGATCGGCCCGCAACAGCTCGGATACCGCGTAGAGCTCGGCGAGGTTCTGCATGGCTTCAGGAAGGTTGGCAAGGGACAGCGCGAGCTTGCGCCGGCGCGCTTCGCGCAGGCATTCCAGGGCAAGCGCCACGGCCGCCGAGTCCACTTCGGTGACGCCTTTGAAATCGAGCACCGCCACGCCCGGCGCGAGCAGTGCGCGGCATTGCTCCAAAAGCGCCGGGGCGGTGCCGATCGTGACCGCGCCGTCGAATAGCAGCCGGTCGCCTGCTTGGTTGATCACTTGGGTTTGGGGCTGGCCTGGGTGTCCAGGGAGCGGTTCTTGCCGGCGAGGGACTTGATCAGACCGTCTACGCCGCCGTCGCGAATCTGGGCATTGAAGGTTTCGCGGTAGTTGGTCACCAGGCTCACGCCTCCGACCACGACGTCGTACACCTTCCAGCCGGCGGGCGTCTTTTCCATGCCGTAATCGATACTGACCGGCTCGGTGCCCGGCTTTTTCACCTGGGTCTTGACCGTCACGTCTGCGTCTGTCGCAGCCGCCCGCAGCGGCTTGAACTCGATCACCTCGTTCTTGTAACTGGACAAGGCGCCCGAGTAGGAGCGCACCAGCAGGGTGCGGAACTCGCCGGTCAAGGCCTTCTGCTGCTCGGCGCTCGCCTTTGGCCAGTTGCGCCCCATGGCGAGCGCGGTCATGCGGCTGAAGTTGAAATGCGGCAGCACCTTGGCCTCGACCAGATCATTGATCTTCTTCTGGTTGCCCGACTGGATGTCCTTGTCCTGTTTGATGATGTCGATGACCTCATTGCTGACCTTCTTCATCAGCGCGTCGGGCGCGAGATCCTGCGCCGACACCGAAGTCGCGAACAGGAAAATACTCAGGGCGAAAAAATATTTCATCATTGCCTTGGCTTGGTTTGCGCTGGCACCGCGGGCGCTGCGCCCGAAACGGCGAGCAGCGCCTCATAATTGGCTGGCATCATAGGTTCATAGACGGCCGCGCGCGCGCCGGCGGCCTCGGACCACGCGGCGTCCGGCGGCAATTCGGCTTCGGCACGCGCTGCAGCCGTATTGCTTTCGCCGGATTCCGAAGTCTTGTCCGAATCACGCTCCGGCGGCGCATCGCCGTCGTAAATCAGGCTGCGGCGGCGCTGCAGAAACGCATCGCGGATATAGGCATAGTGGTCCAGCGCCGCCTCCTCGGCCAGGCGGCTGACATCGAGCAGGTTGGCGCGCGTATCCAGTAAACGCACCCCCATCAGTTCGTTGCGTGTGGGAACATTGCCCACATACCAGAGTGGATCGCCATGCCAGTCGACCGCCAGCGAGCTCAAGCCGTCGCGCACGCTGCTCGGCCCGAGAATGGGCAGCACGAAGTAGGCGCCGCTGCCCACGCCCCAGCGTCCCAGGGTCTGGCCGAAATCCTCGTTGTGCTTTTCCAGTCCGGCGCTGCTGGCGACGTCGAACAATCCGAGGATGCCGGCGGTGGTATTCACCGCGAAGCGGCCGAAATCGCTCGCGCCGGCGCCGATCTTGCCCTGAAGGATATTGTTGATGCCGATCCAGAGGTCGCCCAGGTTGGCGAAGAAATTGGCCACGCCGGTGCGGGCGAATTCCGGCATCACCGTTTTGTAGCCGCTGGCCAATGGTTTGATGATGGCTTTGTCCACGCCTTCATTGAAGCCGAACATGGCGCGGTTGTAGCCTTCAAGCGGGTCTCCGGGGCTGCCGCCGGTCGTGGCGCAGCCGCCCAGGCCGACCAGCGCGGCGAGCAACGACAACCCGACAAAACGCCGCAACATGATCATCATCCTTCTTCCTTGTTCTTTCCTATTTGCCGTCTTTGCTGCCGTCTGCCGCTTTGTTGAACAGGAACTGGCTGATCAGATTCTCCAGCACTACCGCCGACTGGGTGATCTTGAGTTTGTCGCCGCTTTTCAGCTTCGCTGTGTCGCCGCCTGCCGCAAGCCCGATATACTGCTCGCCGAGCAGGCCCGCTGTGAGTATCTTGGCCGAGGTGTCCTGCGGAAACTCGTAGCGCTTGTCGATCTGAAACGCGACGGTCGCTTCGTAGGTTTCAGTGTCGAAGACGATGTCCTGGACGTGCCCGACGACCACGCCCGCGCTTTTCACCGGCGCCCGCTTCTTCAACCCGCCAATGTTATCAAAATTCGCCTTGACTAGATACGTTTCGGCTGCGGAGTAGGACGCTAAATTGCCCACCTTCAGCGCCAGGAACAGCAGCGCGCCCAAGCCGATGGCGACGAACACGCCCACCCACAGGTCCAGTGCCTTACGCTTCATCATCTCTACGCCCCCCGAAACATGAATGCCGTCAATATGAAATCCAGCGCGAGTATCGCCAGCGACGAGGTCACCACCGTGCGCGTGGTCGCACCCGATACGCCTTCGGCCGTAGGCGGCGCGTCGTAGCCCTCGAACACCGCGATCCAGGCGACCGCGACGCCGAACACCACGCTTTTGATCACGCCGTTGAGAATGTCCTCCTGGAAATCGACCGCATCCTGCATCTGCGACCAGAATGAACCTTCATCGACCCCGATCAGGCGCACGCCGACCAGGTAGCCGCCGAATACGCCCATGGCGGAAAACATCGCCGCCAGCAACGGCATCGAGACCACGCCGGCCCAGAAGCGCGGCGCAATCACCCGCGCGATCGGATCCACCGCCATCATCTCCATCGCCGCCAGCTGCTCGGTGGCCTTCATCAAGCCGATTTCCGCCGTGATGGCCGAGCCGGCGCGGCTGGCGAACAGGAGACCCGCCACCACCGGTCCCAATTCGCGCACCAGCGACAGCGCGACCAGCCCACCCAGGGCCGAAGACGAGCCGTAGCGCACCAGCGTGTCGTAGCCCTGCAGACCCAGCACCATGCCGACGAACAATCCGGACACCAGGATGACGATCAGCGAGAGCACGCCGGCGAAATAGATCTCGCGCACGACCAGCGAGAACCGGCGAAAGCACATGCCGGAATTCTGCAGCGTCAGCAGGAGAAAGCGGCTGGCGAAACCGAGGCGGTGGACGGCGCCGGTTGCGCTCGCGCCCAGCCGTTCGAGAAAGCCAATCACTGCAGTGATCATGCGTTGCTGGCGTTCAGGTCGCGCGCATAGTTGTCTGCCGGATAATGGAACGGCATCGGCCCATGCATTTCTCCATAGACGAACTGACGCGCAAACGGCTTGTCCGAGGCGCGCAGTTCCGCCGGGGTCCCCTGCGCTATGATCGCACCGTCGGACATCACATGCACGTAGTCGACGATCTGCAGCGCCTCGGCCACGTCGTGGGTCACGATGATGGAAGTGGCGCCGAGGGTATCGTTCAAACGCCGGATCAGGTGGCCGATGACGCCCATCGAGACGGGGTCCAGGCCGGCGAAAGGCTCGTCGTACATGATCAGCATCGGATCGAGCGCCGTGGTGCGCGCCAGCGCCACGCGCCGGGCCATCCCGCCCGAGAGCTCCGAGGGCATGAGGTGATGCGCGCCGCGCAGGCCCACGGCCTGCAGCTTCATCAGCACCAGGTCGTCGATCAGCTCATCGGGCAGATCAGTGTGCTCGCGCATCTGGAACGCGACGTTGTCATAGCACGACATGTCCGTAAACAGCGCGCCGAACTGGAACAGCATCCCCATCCTGCGGCGCAGCGCGAACAAATCGTCGTGACGGAGTTTGGCCACAGCCTTGCCGTCGACGCGCACTTCTCCCTGGGTCGGGCGCAAGGAACCTCCGATCAGGCGCAGCAGCGTCGTCTTGCCGCATCCGGACAGCCCCATGATGGCCACCACCTGGCCGCGCCCGATGGTGAGGTTGACGCCCTTGAGAATCTGACGGCGGTCGTAGGCGAAGTTGACGTTTTCTACCTCGACCAGATTGTCTATTGCGGGTTTCGTCGGCACGGCGCGGCATCGGCAAAAAGCGTGGAGCGCGCATTCTACCAGACCGCTGCCGCTGCGCGTTTCCATGGACTACGCCGGCGCCTCCGGTCACATTGCCGCATTTAGCCTGTTATAGTATTTGCTTTGCAAAGCGTACCTCATCCAATGACGCAGTCGGCTGTCCGCTTCGACCAGGTCAGAAAAAATTTTGGCCGCCAGGCGGTGCTGCAGGGGATCGACCTCGACATCGCCGCGGGCATGACTTTCGGCCTGGTCGGCATCAACGGCGCCGGCAAGACCACACTGATCAAGTGCCTGCTCGACTTCTGCCACGTCGATGGCGGCGGGATCGAGATATTCGGCACCCGGCATACCGATAGCCGCGCCCGCGCGCGGCTGGCTTTCCTGCCGGAGCGCTTCATGCCGCCCTATTTCCTCACCGGCCGCGACTTCCTCGGCTATATGCTCAAACTGGACCGGCGCGGCGCCGATGAAGACAAGGTGCGCGCCATGTTTGCCGCGCTCGATCTGGACGCCGCGGCGCTGGACAAGCCGGTGCGCTCGTATTCGAAAGGCATGACGCAAAAGCTGGGATTGGCGACGTGCCTGCTGGCCGAACCCGACCTGCTGATTCTGGATGAGCCGATGAGCGGACTCGATCCCCTGGCGCGCGCCAGCGTCAAGCAGCTGCTGCGGCAATTGCGCGACCAGGGCCGCACCTTGTTCTTCACTTCCCATGCCCTGTCCGATGTAGAGGAAATTTGCGAATATATGGTGGTGCTGCACCAGGGCGGGCTGCGCTTTTGCGGCAGCCCGCACGCGCTGATGCAGAGGTACGCCCCGCAGGTCTCGATCCCGCCTGACGGGAAAGTACCCACCTCTTCGGGTGGTCCCGACCTTCGGTCTCCCACCTTGGGGTACGCGCAGGACTCGATGGAACAAGCCTTTCTCAAATGCATCGAAAGCGGCGCCCATGCCTGACAAGCCCAGCCTGCTGATCGTCGACGACGACCCGCTCATTACCGACTCTCTCGCCTACGCCCTGGGCAAGGACTTCACGGTGATGGTGAGCGACTCGCGCGTCCACGCCGTAAACATGGTGCGCCGTCTGGATACCCCGCCGCAACTTGCGCTGGTGGATTTGGGGCTGCCGCCCCTGCCGCATCGGCCGGACGAGGGCTTCCATCTTGTCGCCGATCTGGTTGCGCACTCGCCGGAAATGAAAATCCTGGTGCTTTCGGGCCAGAACGACGCCGCCCACGCGCGTCACGCGCGCACCCTCGGCGCGACCGATTTCGTGGCCAAACCCTGCAATGCCGAAAGCCTGAAGAAGCTCCTGCTGCACGCGCTTCGGTTCCGCGCCACCGAGACCTCCGGCGGCGAGGAGGCAGAAGGCGAGTTGCTGATCGGCTCAAGCCCGGTACTGGAAATGCTGAGAAGTCAAATCAGCCAGTACGCCGACTCCCCCTTCCCGGCGCTGATCGAGGGCGAATCGGGCAGCGGCAAGGAAGTGGTCGCCAGTTGCCTGCACCGCCTGTCCTGGCGCAAGGACAAGCCCTGGTTCGCGCTGAACTGCGCCGCCATTGCCCCGACCCTGGTCGAACCCACCTTGTTCGGCTACTCCAAAGGCGCGTTCACCGGCGCCAGCGCCAACAAGTCGGGCTATTTCGAGGACGCGCAGGAAGGCACGCTTTTTCTCGACGAGATCGGGGAGCTGCCGCTGGAGCTGCAGGCGAAGCTCCTGCGCGTGCTGGAGAACGGCGAGTTCCAGCGTGTCGGCGAGACGCAGCAGCGCGTTTCCCACGCGCGCGTGATCGCCGCCACCAACCGCGACCTGCGCCAGGAAATAAAGAACGGGCGGTTCCGCGCCGATCTGTATCACCGCCTGTCGGTATTTTCGATCAGCGTGCCGCCGCTGCGCGAAATGGGCGAGGACAAGTCGCTGCTGCTGGAGCATTTCAGCCGCCTCTACGGCGAGCGGGCCGAGCTCGCGCCGTTCACGCTGGACGAAGGCGCGATGCGGCTGTGGCGCGACTACCGTTTCCCCGGCAACGTGCGCGAGCTGAAGAACATAGTCATCCGCCTCACCACCAAGTACCCCGGGCAGAAGCTCGCGCGGCTGGAGCTCGAGCCCGAACTCGACCGGGAAGCGCAGTCGGAGGCGGCCGCCGAACCCGGTCCGCCCGACGATCCGCAGGCGCTGATCGAGCAGGCGCAGCGGCACTTGCAGCGCGAGCGCCAGTTCAACCTCGACGACATGCTCAAGGCGTGGGAACACCGTTATATCGAGGCCGCGATGCGGCTCACCCACGGCAACGTCAGCCAGGCGGCGAGAATGCTCGGCATCAACCGCACCACGCTGTACTCGCGCATGGAACAACAGGACAAGAAATAGGCGACGCCATGTACCTCAATCACTTTGGCCTGGACGAACCGCCCTTTCGCATCACCCCGCACACCGACTTTTTTTTCGGCGGCGCAAACCGCGGCGCGACGCTGGAGGCCCTGCTCTACGCCATCACCCACGACGAGGGCATCGTCAAAGTATCGGGCGAAGTGGGCAGCGGCAAGACCATGCTGTGCCGGGTGCTGATGGAGCGCCTGCCCGAACAGGTGCAGACCATCCTGTTGTCGAATCCGTCGCTGTCGCGCGACGAGCTTATCTACGCCATCGCCGAAGAACTCGATCTCGGGACGCAGAACGAGCGCTTGTCGCTGGTGCTGCTCAAGCTGCAGGAGAACCTGATCACGCGCTATAGCGAAAGCCAGCGCGTGGTGCTTTTGATCGACGAAGCCCACGCCATGCCGCAGGAAACGCTGGAGCAGGTCCGGCTGCTCTCCAACCTCGAGTCCAGCCACTCGAAACTGCTGCAGATCGTGCTGTTCGGCCAGCCCGAGCTGGACGAACACTTGAGCATGCCGCATATGCGCCAGTTGAAAGAGCGCATCACCCACAGCTTTCGCCTGGAGCCGCTGCTGCGTTCGGACGTCGAAGCCTATCTGGATTTCCGCATGCGCGCGGCCGGCTACCGCGGGCCGAAGGTGTTCGCTGCTGACGCGCTGCGCCGCATCGTCAAGGCGTCGGAGGGCCTGACGCGGCGCGTCAACATACTCGCCGACAAATCGCTGCTTGCCGCCTTCGCCGACAACGAGCACGGCATCACCGCAAGGCACGTCAACCGCGCCATCCGCGACTCGGCGTTCTACCACCCCTCGATCAGCAAAGCCAAGATCGGCCTGGCAGCGGGCGGCGTGGCGGCGGGGCTGGCTTTGGGGCTCGGCCTGCATTACCTGCTGTCGCCGTCGCCGCCGTCGCCGGCGCAAGCGGCAGCGGTCAGCGCGGTTCCCGCGCAGCCTGCAGCAATCGCGCCGGCAGTGCCGGCGATCGATCCGTCCGGCGCCGCGGCGGCGACCGCTTCACCTGGCGCGACGGCGCCAGCGCAACAGCAGACTGCACAACCCGCTGCGGCGCCACCGATGACGCCTGCCCCGTCTGCGCCGGCAGTTCCCGCGGCAATCGCCGCAACAAAACAGCTCCCGCCATCCGTTGCGGCCAAATCGACTGTGGCGCCTGTAGCTGCCGCCCAGACGGCGCCCGCCGCGCAAGCTGCCGCTACGGCCGCGCCAGTGCGCGCGGCAGCAGCGGCCATCGAACAGCCGGCCGCGCCCACCGGCGCCAAACCAGGCTCGATGAATTACCAGCCGCCGATGCCGGCCGCAGGCTCGAATACGCGCGAGCGCTTTGCCGCCACGCAGGAATGGCTGAAGAGCGCGCCCGGCGATCGTTACTCGATTCAATTGCTCACCGCCGGCACGCGCGACCTGCGCCGTCTCGAAGAACTCCTCGCGCGTGCCCCGGGAAGGAATCTCGAGCTGTCGGACTTCTACGTCTACGGCGTCAAGATCGACGAGCAGCAGTACTATCGCCTCGCTTATGGACTCTACCCCACGATCGCCGACGCCAATCAGGGGATTCACGCGCTGCCTCCGGTGTACAGGCAGTTCGCTCCGTATCAGCGCAGCGTGGAACGCATGCGCAGCCAGAACCGGCAATAAACTCTCGCGGGTTCAATTGCGCAAACCTCGCCAATTGCTGTACCGTTGCACAAGCATTGGAATTTTGATTGCGGACACTGCGTAAAGGGAGCTCGCGTGCGGAAATTTTTCAATCAGAATTGCCTCGGCCAGGAAATTTCAGAGTGTGCGGCATCGATCTTCCTGGCGGCGACACTAGCTGTTCTAGCGGGCTGTGGCAGTGGATCAAGCATTCCCAAGGACACAAGCAGCGCCACAACGACTGGCACCGCCGGGGCAACGACTGGAACGACCGGAACCACTGGAGCAACAGTGAGCGCTTCCACGCCGCTTTTCGCGCTCGCGCTCACCAATTCCGCGGGTGAAACGGTAACTTCCATTTCCAACAGCGCTCCCGCAACGCTAAGCGCAACCTTGAAAATTGGTGGTGGCACTGCGATTGCGAATACGGTCGTGACCTTCAGCACCGATCCAACTCTTGTAACCATCGCTCCAGGCGCAACTGCTGTAACCAATGCATTCGGTGTCGCGACAGTCAAGCTGAGTCCCACAACAGCTTCGACTGCGGGGACCGCTACAGTCAAGGTAACCGCCCAAGTGGGCTTAACGGCAGTAACCGATTCAATTGGATTCACTGTCGGCACCGCTGTCGTCACCGTAACGGCACCTGTCCTCGGCGTTACTACACTCTCGGCCTTTGGCACCACCAGTATCGACGTCACCGTGTCGGTCGGCGGGGCACCCGTAACCGCACCGCAGAATGTCACGTTTTCCTCTATCTGCGCCAACCTCGGCACAGCGGTGTTGGGCACTGGCGTCGTTACGGGAGCGGGAGGGGTAGCGAGAGGCTCATACAGGGACAACGGCTGCGCCACGACCGACGCAATTACCGCCACCGCAGCCGGGGTCACATCCGCTCCCGCTAATTTGGTCGTCACCCCCCCAACGACAGGTTCGATCCAGTTTGTCTCCGCCACGCCCGCCAACATTTCCCTGAAAGGGATCGGAGGGACAGAAACGTCACTGGTGAGTTTCAAGGTGTTGGATGCGAGTGGAAAACCGCTTAGCGGGCAAAAGGTCACCCTCAGTCTGAGCACCAGCGTAGGCGGCATTACGCTTACGCCAGCCGCCCCCGCCACCCTGGTATCGGACGCAAATGGGCTCGTCGTGATCACTGTCAACTCGGGCACGGTCAGTACGCCGGTGAGAGTGACCGCTTCGATCACTGATGCATCCGTCGTGCCCAATATCACGCTGACCACCCAATCGAGTGGATTGACCATCACCACAGGCATTCCGGATCAGGACAGTTTTTCCTTGAGCGCGACCACGCTGAATCCCGAATTCAGGGATTTTGACGGTAATACGACAGTAGTGATAGCGCGTTTGGCTGACCATTTCAATAACCCTGTACCCGACGGCACGGTCGTAAACTTTACGACCTCAGGTGGTTCAATCGTCGCTTCCTGCGTCACCGCGGGGGGCGCTTGCAGCTCCACGCTGACCAGCCAGGCGCCACGCCCCGGTAACGGCAGAGTGACCGTTCTGGCTTACGCCGTGGGCGAGGAAAGTTTTATCGACTTAAATGGCAACGGCGTGACAGACCTGCCGAACCTCAACCTGGCACCAAATGCGCCACCGAATGAAATGTCAGATATCAACGGCAGGTCGACAGATATGCCAGAGGCCTGGCGTGACGACAATGAGAATGGCGTGCTCGACGCCAACGAGACCTTTATCGATTTCAACCAGAATGGTTCTTATGACGGTGCCGACGGAAAGTACAGTGGCGTGTTGTGCGATAGCGCAAAAAGCTCGGCTGGCACATGCAGTACGACCAAGTCCATTCATGTGCGAAAAAACATTGTGCTTTTGTTTTCCGGTTCCACTGCGGTCATATCGAAAATTGCGCCCGCAGGTAGCATAAACCTTGTTGGCGGCTGCTCTGGAACGTCCGTGCAGGTGGATCTTAGAGTTGTGGATGCAGTTGGCAACCCGATGCCGGCGGGAACAACGATCAACGTTAAGGCGAGTGACGGGACGATCTCAGGAAACAGTTCGTTTACCGAGCCCAACGCCAATGTGACTCCGGCGGCAGGGGTCGCAAACTATTCAGTTTCGGTAAGGGATGACGGATCGCAGACGTCCACTCTTAACCCCGTTACCGGGGAGACTACAGTCACTTGCACGGACACAACGCTTTCCGGCGTGTTGACGGTGACGGTCACAACACCGGGCGGTACAATTACCACCGCTCAGTTTAATGTGATCAACTGAAACACCGGATAGTGCGTTAACGAAAACGGCCATCTCCCAGATGCCCGTTCTTGCCTGAATAATCACCGCCAACCACCTGCGGAATTGATTCTGAGTTCTTCGTCGATTCGAACGCGAAGCACAGGGCGGGCACCTGCCGCGAACGACGGTTTACCTGGCCGGTTGCGCTATCATGGTTGTGCTATATAATCCGGATGGGGAATCTATATAGATATCAATGACGAACGTGATGAATCTTAAGGTCGGGTTGACGTTCGCGGCGTGCCTACTCGTAGGCGGCTGCGCCACGCAGACCATGAAGCCATCTCCCGGCCATGTGCAGGCCGCCGCGCCGGTGCCTGCCGGCGACATCCCCGAACCGGTGCGGGTCTCCCCGATATTGCCCAAGCCCAAGCCCGCCGCGCGGCCCGAAACCTATAGCGTGGTCGTCAACAGCGTCAAGGCACAGGAACTACTGTTTGCGCTCGCGCGCGACGCCAAGCTCAATATCGACGTTCATGACGGCATCATCGGCAACGTCACGCTGAACGCCATCGACCAGACGTTGCAGCAACTGCTTGCGCGCATCGCCAAGCAGGTGGACATGCGCTACGAACTCGACGGCCCCAACCTGACGGTGATGCCGGATACGCCCTATCTGCGCATCTACAAGATCGATTACGTCAACATGCAGCGCGACACGGAGAGCAAAGTCGGCACCTCGACCCAGGTGGCGACACCTGGCGCAGCCACAGGTGGAGGTGGAGGTGGGGGCGGCGGTGCAGGCGGCAATCAGTCGACCACCTCGATAACCAGCAAGGCGACCAACCATTTCTGGGACACCCTGGTCAAGAACGTGAAGGACATACTCCAGGAGACCGACAAGATCCTTCCCGCGCCGGGGCCGGCGGGCGCCCAGACAGCAGCGCAGACTCCGGCGCCGGCCGCGCCTGCGACCGGCGCGGCTGCGGGCGCCGCGCCCGTTGCGGCCGCCGCGCCGGCGCAACTAGGGGCGAGCTTCCGCGAGGCCGCCTCGGTCATCTCCAACCCCGAGTCGGGCGTGCTCAGCATCCGTGCAAGCTCGCGCCAGCACGAGAAGATCCAGGAATTTCTCGATCAGGTGCTGTCCAACGCAAAACGCCAGGTCCTGATCGAAGCCACCATCGCCGAGGTGCAACTGAACAATCAGTATCAGCAGGGCATCGATTGGTCCTTGTTACGCCTTGCCAATCCCAATAATCCCTCTGCGGCGAGCTTCAACATCAGTCAGGCCATCGGCGGCACCACGACGGCGTCGCCGACCGGCAGCATTTTCACGCTCGGCGTCACCTCGCCCCTGTTCAACAACAACCTGGCGGCGACGGTGCGCCTGCTCGACTCCTTCGGCACCGTGCGCGTGCTCTCCAGCCCGCGGCTGACGGTGCTGAACAACCAGACCGCCATTCTGAAGGTGGTGGACAACCAGGTCTACTTCACCATTCAAGCCACGACCACAGCGGGCTCGGCAGGCGTCGCGCCGGTCACCACCTTCACCACCACACCCAACATCGTGGCGGTCGGGTTCATCATGAACGTTACGCCGCAGATCAGCGACATCGAAAGCGTGTTGCTCAACGTGCGCCCCAGCATATCGCGCATCGTCGGCAATGTTCCTGACCCTAACCCGACATTGGCCGCGCCTTGCGGGGCAGCTAGTGTCGGCGCGGCGAGCGGCACAGCCTGTGGGCAGATCACCAGCAACATCCCGGTTATCCAGACGCGCGAAATGGAATCGCTGATCAAGGTGAACAGCGGACAGATCGCGGTAATGGGCGGGTTGATCCAGGACCGGGTCAACGATCTTGAAGACAGCGTGCCCGGCGCGAACCGTTTGCCCGCAGTGGGACGGCTGTTCGAAAACCGCAATCTGACCAACACCAAGACCGAGCTGGTGGTGTTCATGCGCCCGGTTATCATTCGGGACGCCAGCATCGACGGTGACTTCCGCAGCTATCGCACGATGTTGCCGGACAACAATTATTTGGCCGCACCCAACCCCGGCAAGCCGGCGCCGCAGGGATCACCGCGGTGAGCCTGCTGCTCGAGGCGCTGAAAAAAGCGGAGCTTGCCAAGCAGGCGGCGAAGGAACCGCCGCCTGACGCGGCCGACCCGCCGTTCACGCGCGACAAATTGCCCGACATTTCCCAGCCGATGGAGATCCATAGCGAGGATCTGAGCCTGGTCGAACCCGAACCGGCACCGATACGCAGCGGGAAACCGGTTCTCGAACTCGCGCCAGAGGAACCGCCAAGGCGCGCAGCGCCCGCCGCGGAGCCAACGGCCGCCCAGCAGCCGGCGCCCGCCATGCGGCCCGCAACTGTTGAAACCGACTATTCGCCTCCCAGCGAAACGCAGGAGCGCAAACAAGCGCGGCAGTTATTCGAGGCCAAGGAACTGGACGTCAATCCGCGCAAGCCGTTCTACTACACCGTAGGCGCGTTGGCCCTGTTCGCCGTGGGCACGGTCGGTTACTTCTGGTATGAGTTGCAGCCGAAAAACAATTACAAGATACCCCCGCCATCGGCACAACCCGCGCCGCCGCCGGCCGCGGCAGCGGCGGCTCCCGCAGCCTCGCCGGATGCGCCCGCGGCGGCCACGGTGACACCGCCGGTCGGCAGCCAGCCGGCCGTGCCGGCAACAGGCGCGGCCCCCGCCGGAGCAGCTCCGGCCGCGGCCCCCGCACCGGTTGCGGCCGCAGCCGCTCCGCGCGGGCCAGTATTTGCGCGCGAAGGCGCGCCGGCGAGCCGCGCCGCAGCCACGCCGCAGCCCGGCCCGGCCCAGCGCGGGCGCGACATCACCATCACGCCTGCCCGCGTGCAGGCCGACCCGGTGCTGGAGGGCGCATACCAGGCGTATAACGCCGGCGACCTGGCCCGGGCGCGCGACGATTACCAGCAGGTGCTGCGCGCCAATCCGGACAACCGCGATGCGCTGCTGGGACTGGCGGCGGTGGAGACGCAGGCCAAACGCTATGACGCCGCCGATCGCTTTTACACGCGCCTGCTCGAACTCGATCCGCGCGATGCCCACGCGCAGGCCGGGCTGATCGGCCTGCGCGGCCAAGTCGACCCGCTGGCGGCGGAATCGCGCCTGAAAAACATGATCGCGGCCCAGCCCGACGCGAGCTTCCTGCATTTCACCCTGGGCAATCAATTCGCGGCACAGGAGCGCTGGGCCGAGGCACAGCAGGCCTATTTCAACGCCTACGCCGGCGACAACGAAAACGCCGATTTTGCCTACAATCTCGCCATCAGCCTGGACCAAATGCACCAGACCAAGCCAGCCCTGGAATTCTACCGGCGCGCGCTGGCGCTGGCGGGAAACCGCGCGGCGTCCTTCGACAAGACTCAGGTAAGCAGAAGGATAATGCAGCTCGAGCGCTGACCATGAATTCCCCGACCTCTCCCACCACCGCCACCGCTGCCAAGCGCCACATCGGCCAGATCCTGATCTCGCAGGGGATCCTGACCGAGGACCAGTTGCGCATCGCGCTGCTGGAGCAGATGAAATCCAAGCTTCCGGTGGGGAAGCTCCTGGTCAACCTGGGATTCGTGTCAGAAGCCACGTTGCGCGACGCGCTATCCGAGAAACTGGGACTGCAAAGCGTCGACCTGTCCCAGATCATCATCGACTCGCAGGCGATGAAACTGGTGCCGCGCGACTTCGCGCTGCGCCATCACATCTTCCCGATTGCGCTGGATCGCGACCGCGGCACGCTCATCGTGGCCTTGTCGGACACCAACAACCTCGTCGCCCTGGACCAGTTGCGCGCGCGCTTGCGCGGCGAGCTGGAGCTGGAGTCGCGCCTGGCGGGCGATACCGAGATCTCGCGCGCCATCGAGCAATACTACGGCCACGAGCTCTCCATCGATGGCATCCTGCACGAAATCGAGACCGGCGAAGTCGACTACCAGAGCCTGGCCGGCGCCGGCGAGCAGTACAGCCAGCCGGTGGTGCGTCTGATTGCGGCACTGCTTGCGGATGCGGTCGGAAAAAATGCATCCGACATCCACTTCGAGCCGGAGCAGAACTTCCTGCGCATCCGCTACCGCATCGACGGCGTGCTGCGGCAGATCCGCTCGCTGCACAAGACTTATTGGCCGGCGATGGCGGTGCGCATCAAGGTGCTGGCGAAAATGAACATCGCCGAGACGCGCGCTCCGCAGGATGGACGCATTTCCCTCTCGCTCACCGGCAGACAGGTGGATTTCCGCGTCGCCTCGCAGGCCACCAGCCACGGCGAAAACGTGGTGCTGCGGATTCTCGACCGGCAAAAGGGCATCGTGCCTCTGGATGGGCTGGGGCTGGAATCGAGCCAGCTCGACCTGCTCAAGCGCCTGATCTCGCGCCCGGAAGGCATCATCCTGGTGACCGGCCCGACCGGCAGCGGCAAGACCACCACCCTGTACTCGGTGCTGAATCACATCAATTCCGACACGGTCAACATCATGACCATGGAGGACCCGGTCGAATACCCGATGACCATGATCCGCCAGACCTCGGTCAACGAGGCCGCGAAAATGGACTTCGCCAGCGGCATCCGTTCGCTCATGCGCCAGGACCCGGACGTGATTCTGGTGGGCGAAATCCGCGACGAGGAAACGGCCGAAATGGCGTTTCGCGCCGCCATGACGGGCCACCAGGTTTATTCCACGCTGCACACCAACTCCGCGGTTGGCGCGTTTCCGCGCCTGCTCGATACCGGCGTCACGCCCGAAGTGATGGCCGGCAACATGATCGGCATCGTCGCCCAGCGCCTGATCCGGCGCCTGTGCAAACACTGCCGCCAGCCCTATACCGCGACGTCGGCCGAATGCCGCCTGCTCGGCGTCAAGGCCGACCGGCCGCCTACCGTGTACCGCGCAGTGGGTTGCGACCACTGCGATTACCAGGGCTATCGCGGGCGGCTGGCAATCATGGAGATACTGAAGCTGGACGTCGATCTGGATGAACTGATTTCGCGGCGCGCCACCGCGCGCGAGATCCAGCGTGCCGCCGTAGCCAAGGGTTTTCGCACGCTCGCCGACGACGGCGCGCGGCGCGTCCTCGAGGGCACGACCTCGCTCGACGAACTGATGCGGGTGGTGGATCTCACCGACCGCATGTAGCGCGCCTGCCGCCGCCCCTCCACACGCATGGCGCTGTACTCCTACAAGGCAATCGACGGCCGCGGCAAGTCGCTCATGGGCCAGATCGAAGCCATCAACCTGATCGATCTGGAGCTGCGCCTGCAGCGCATGGGGCTCGACCTGATCGTCGGCGGACCGGCGAGCAGGCGCTCGAGCATGTTCAAGGGCGCGATCGGGCGGCCCGAGCTGATCAACTTCTGCTTCCACCTGGACCAACTGACGTCTGCCGGCGTGGCCATCCTGGAGGCGCTGACCGACCTGCGCGACAGCGTCGAAAACCCGCGCTTTCGCGAGGTCATCAGCGGGCTGATCGAAAGCATCCAGGGCGGGCAGAACCTTTCGTCCGCCATGGGCGACTACAAGGAGGTGTTCCCCAAGGTGTTCGCCAACCTGATTCGTGCGGGCGAAGATACCGGGCGCATGTCGCAGGTTCTGAAAAGCCTCGGGGAAAACCTGAAATGGGAGGACGAACTCATCGCGCAGACGAAGAAACTGATGATGTATCCGGCCTTCGTCGGCAGCATCGTGCTTGCCGTGACCATGTTCCTGATGATCTACCTCGTGCCGCAGATGATCGGTTTCATCAAGAGCAGCGGTCAGGCGATCCCGCTGCAGACGCGCATCCTGATCCAGGTGTCGGGCTTTTTCATCAATTACTGGTGGGCGGTCCTGATCGCCCCGGTGATCGCCGTCGCCGGCATCAAGCTCGCCCTGACACGCAGCCCCGCGTTTCGCTACAAGTTCGACGATTACAAGCTGCGCGTGCCGCTCCTCGGGCCGATCCAGCGCAAAATCATCCTGTCGCGTTTCGCCAGTATCTTCGCCATGATGTATTCCTCCGGCATCACCATTCTCGACTGCATCAAGAGTTCCGAGGATATCGCCGACAACCTGGTGATCAGCGAAGGGCTCGCACGCGCCGGACAACAGATCGCCGAAGGCAAGAACGTTTCCACCGCGTTTCAGGACGTGGGCCTGTTCCCGCCGCTGGTGATACGCATGCTGCGCGTCGGCGAATCCTCCGGCAAACTCGACAACGCGCTGCTCAACGTGTCCTATTTCTACAATCGCGACGTGAAGGATGCCATCGGCAAGGTGGAGGTGATGATCGAGCCGGCCATGACGGTCATCCTCGGCGCGCTCCTCGGTTGGGTAATGCTGTCGGTGCTGGGCCCCATCTACGACTCCGTCAGCAAGATCAAGTTCTAACCCGATGCTGCGAAAAAAACGCCTACTCTATCTCACCGCCAACCGGCTGACGGCGCATAGCCTGTCGCGCGGCAAGCTGGTCGTCGATGCGAGCTTCGAGCGCAACGACTCCGGGCTAGCCGCGTTCGCCACTTATCTCGCCGGCTCGCGCAAGCTGTATTACCTGGTGGTCGACGTGGTCGAGGAGGATTACCACCAGGACACGATCCCCGACCTCGGCCGCAAGGACCGGCGGCTGGTGCTAGAGCGCAAGCTCGCGCAGCGTTACCGCGATACCAGCCTCACACTGAGCCTGTCGCTCGGTTTCGAAAAGGGCGAACGGCGCAACGAGAAAGTCCTGTACGCGTCGTTCTCCAACACGCAGCAGTTCCAGCCCTGGCTCGCTGCGCTGGAGCAGAAGGAAGTCCGCCTGGCGGGTGTGTATTCCACCGCCTTGCTCGCGCCACCGGTGATAAAAGGTGCCGGGCTAAAGTCGCCGCGCTGCCTGCTGGTGAGCGTGCAGCAGACCGGCCTGAGGCAAAGCTACGTCGAGGACGGCAACATCCGCTTTTCCCGCATCGGCCGCGTGAACCTGGAGGACGCCGCCAGCGTGGCCACAGCCTGCGCCAGCGAATCGGCGCGCCTGCAGCAATACCTGGTTACCCTGCGCTTGTTGCCGACGGCGAACACGCCGATCGACGTGATGGTGCTGGCGCCCGGTCAGTATCACGCCGCGCTCACCGAGGCCTGCCGCAACACCGAGGTGCTGAAGTTCCATGTCGTCAACGCAGACACCCAGTGCCGGACAGTCGGCCTCCCGCATTTTCCGGCCGACGCGCCTTGCGATGCCTTGTTCCTTTACGCCGCGGCGAGCGCCACGCCCAAGCAGCAGTTTGCGCAGGATCAGCACCGGCATCATTATCAGCTGTGGCAGATCGGCAACGTCCTGTATGCCGCCGGCGCGGCAGTGCTTGGAGCGAGCCTGCTGTTCGCCGGCGTGGAACTGTTCGACGTCTACAATCTGCGTGAGCGCATCCGCACCGATCAGACCCAGTTCGACGCGATCAGCGCGGAATACGCGCGCGTCACCGCCACGTTCCCGCCGACGCCGACGTCGACGGAGAACCTCAAGACCACGATCAAGCAATTCCGCACGCTGCAGTCGCAGACCGCTTCCCCGGCCTATCTGTTCGCGGAAATCAGCAAGACCCTGGCCGCCTTTGCCCAGGTGGAAATAGAGCGCATCGAATGGCGCGTCGGCAGGCCGGCGCAGGAGAGCGCTGCCAAAGGCGCCGCGCCCAAACCCGCAGCGCCTGCGCCGGTCGCCGCCGGCGCGCCCGCGGCTGCACCCGCGGCCGACCTGGGCTATCAACTGGCTACCATTTCGGCGCGGGTGGTGGGCGCGCGCCGCTCCGACGTGCGCTCGATCACCGATATCGCGAGCCAGTTCACGGCCGCGCTGAGGAAGGTCCCGCACCTGGAGGTCATGAACGTACGTATGCCCTTCGACGTTACCGCGGAAGACGCGCTCGCGGGCAGTATCGGATCGGAGCGCGCGATTGCCGAAGACGCGAGCTTCAGCTTCACCATCGGCAGAAAGCTCGGCGGATGAAGCTCGGCGCAAGCGACCTGAAACGGCTGCGCCTGCCCATGGCGGCCTGCGTCGCCCTGGCTGTCGCCGGAGTGGGGTGTTATTTCGCCGCCGACAATTATCTGCAGGAAACGAAAAAGCTGGGCGCGGCAACGTCGGGGCAGCGCGCCGAAGTGCAGACGAGACTTGCCAGCGCCAACGAGGAGGAGCGCGAGATCAAGGCCAACCTGCAGCAGTACAAGGCGCTGGCGGCGCGCGGCGTCATCGGCGACGAAAAACGCCTCGATTGGATCGACGCCCTCACCGCGATCAAGACCGAGCGGCGGCTGTTCAACATCGGCTACAGCATCGAGCCGCAAAGGGAACTCGACTATCCCGGCTTTGCCCCCACGGGCGGTGTCTATTTCGTGTCCAGCCGCGTAAAAATCGATATTCAGCTATTGCACGAGGAAGACCTGCTCAACTTCATCGACGATCTGACCAAGCGCAGCAAATTGTACCTGTCGCCGAGAAGCTGCGAGGTCAAGCGCGCCGACCGCGGCAGCGGCACAGTGCTCGCGCCACGGCTGCATGGAAATTGCGTCTTCGACCTGATCACCATCCGCCACATCAAGCCGGCCTAGCCGCCTGGCGGCTGCTAATCCCGAGGTTATAATGAATCATGGGGATATCGAAAAGCAATCGTCATTCTGAGAGTTGCCGTTCCGAGGCTGTCCCCCAGGAGGACTTTCCCCTCAAGGGGGATCGAGAGCTTCGCGGCGCAAGCCGAGGAATCCGCTTGTTCTATTTGCCGAAAACAAGCGTCTTCGCGTCCCTCGCGCTGATGCTGGCCTGCCTTGCCGCATCTGCGCCAGCGCCCGCGCAGGAGCTCGGGCGCCTTTTCTTGACGCCGCAACAGCGCCAGGACCTGGACCGCAGGCGCGCAAGCAACCGCGCCGAGGAAGAGGCGCCGCAGATCAGCGAAGGCCCGCTCACGCTCGAGGGCCACCTGCAGCGCTCCAGCGGCAGGACCGCCACCTGGATCAACGGCGTGCCCCAATACGACAGCCACAAGAGCGGCGACCCGGCCGAGGTCACGGTGGTGCCGAACGAAGGGGAAGCAGGCGTCAGGCTCAAGGTAGGGGAAATCTACGAGCGCACCAGCGGCGAAGTGCGCGACAGCCTGCAGGGCGGCAAGATCACAGTCGGGAAGTCCCCGCGTCAGGCCCAGCCGGCGGCCGGGCGTGGCGCCGCTACCAAATCGCCGGCGCCGGCGCGCTAGAGCCATGCGTAGCAGCGCCTGGATACGTTTGCCCGCGCGCGAGCGCGGCGTCGCCCTGCTGATAGTGCTCGCCCTGATCATCCCCGTGCTCATCTATGCGGTGGTGGCTGGCCTGCAGCGGAGTGCAGGCGATCTGGCGCGCGCGCAGGATGCGAAAACCTATGCCGCGCTGGCGCAGGCGAAGGAAGCGCTGATCGCTTATGCGGTGACTTATATGGACACGCACGCGAACCAGGTTCCGGGTTATCTGCCCTGCCCCGACCTCGGACCGGCGAGCATTGTGGACGAAGGCGTGACCGCCCCGAGCTGCGGCAGTTCGCTGGAGAGCTCGATGGGCAGGCTGCCGTGGAGAACGCTGGGGCTGGACGCCCTCAAGGACGGTTCGCGCGAGTGCCTTTGGTATGCGGTTTCCGGGACTTACAAGAACAGTCCTAACGGCGTATCGACCAGCACCAGCACCTCCAACATGATGAACTGGGACACCAACGGCCAGCTCAAAGTCATGGATACGGATGGCAGCACTTATCTCGCCGGATCGGCAAGCGACCCCAGCGCCAATGCCGTGGCGGTGATATTCGCGCCTGGGAAAGCGCTGTCTGGGCAAGACCGTAGCGCCGCTTCAGGCACCACCAACTGCGGCGGGAACTACACCGCCGCCGCCTATCTGGAAACCTCCAACAGCATCAACAACAGCACCCTGGCCACGCCTTCATCGCCGGCTCTCGTCACTGACTACAACAGCTTCATCGCCGGAACCGGCAGCGACAGCTTCAACGACAAGCTGGCGTACATCACCCGCGCCGACCTCTGGAACGCGATCAAGCGTCGCTCGGACTTCAGCAATTACCTGCGCGCGCTCACCCGCCGCGCAGCCGAATGCACCGCCATGTTTGGTACGCACAATGGCGGAGCAAGCGGCAAGAACCACCTGCCCTGGGCACGCGACGTGTCCCTGTCGACGAGTTCAATCCCGACTTACGCAGTCAACTCGCGCTACAACGACACCGACAACCTCTTGTCGGGCCGGCTGTCCTACAGAGTCAACAGCGCGCGCTCGGACACCAATAACGACCTCGACGACTACAATAGCAACAGCTATCTGTTTAGCTCAGACTCCTACTGCGCCTACTCCGCCGATCAGCAAGTCTGGTACGACAACTGGAAAGATCAGTTGTTCTATGCCGTCGCCAGCAGCTTCAAACCGTCAGCTTGGCCGACGTCGACGTCATGCGGTACCTGCTTGACCATCAACGGCGGCAGCAGCAGCTATGCGGCTGTGGTGATTTTCGCCGGCGAGAAACTTTCCGGCCAGAGCCGGAACACCGCCAACGACAAAGTCTCGATCGCAAACTATCTCGAAGGCTCCAATACTGTCTCCAATACCGGCAGCTCCAACTATCAGGCCGCCGCTGCAAGCGCCACCTTCAACGACATCGTATACGCCCTCGATGCCAATCTCGCGGTGAAATGCTACAACTCCGATACGGGCTCCATGGCAGGCCCAACAACCCCGACGGTAGCACCCCCCGGGAACGCGACTGCCGTTAAAAACTACGCCAGCTGCCCGTGAAGCTATTGCACTCTTGCCGAATTCACCCGCGTCGGCCGCAACGGGCATTCACGCTGGTCGAGCTCACCATGGTGCTGGTCATCGTTGCCCTGCTGCTCGGCGGCGTAATGGCCATGGTTTCGGCGCAAACGGAACAACGCAAGTGGAGAGATACGCAGAGCCAGCTCGAAGGCGCGCGCGATGCCCTGCTCGGCTACGCGATCGCAAACGGGCGCCTTCCCTGTCCGGCCACCAGCGGCTCTGCGGGCGCGGAGGTACGCGTCACTGCAACCGGCGTCTGCGGAACTGCGGGAAACGACCAGGATTATTACGGCGGCGTCGTCTCGGGCGTAACTTACGGGCTGCTGCCTGCGGTCACGCTGGGGTACCAGCCGGTCGATACGGAAGGCTACGCGCTGGACGAATGGGGCAATCGCATCCGCTACGCGGTCTCCAAAGTCACCACTCCGTCATTTACGGCGAACTTCACCTACAAAGACAATCTGAAAACGAACGGCGTCTCGGTGCTGCCCAACGATCTGGTCGTATGCGCTTCTTCGACGGGAATCTTGCCTGGCAACTCACCCCCGTCTTGCGGCGCGACCACGAACTCAGTCACCAGCCAGAACACGGTGGTTGCGATCCTCTACTCGCCGGGCAAGAACGGGAAGGATCCGATCACGCTGGGCGCGGACGAGGCCGCCAATGAAAACCGCAGCGCCACCAACGATGCGGTATTCATCAGCCATACACCGGCGCCTTCCGGCGCGACCGGCGGCGAATTCGACGATCAGGTCCTGTGGCTATCGGTGGGTACGCTGTATTCGAAGCTCGTCGCCGCGCAAGTGCTTCCCTAGGCGGCAGAGGGCTCGTCGGCCGGTTCGACCGCGCGCGCAAAAACCACGCCTACCGGCGCGCCCCGCCGTCATCGACTACGGAAAAAGCAGACCCGCTGAGCTCGATGTCGCCGACGGCGATCCCGAGCTTGCGCGCGCGCTCTTTCCAGGTCGAAACGATCGCCCGGGTGTTATCAACAATTTCATTCGCGCGGCCGTCGTTAAGGCCATAGAAGCCGGCGCTTGCCACCGCCGGTTCGATATCCGGATCGGCGACCAAACCATCGATCGCCAGCACATGCGTCCGCTTGTCGATGCTCGGGTTCATATCGAATGCGGGCGCCAGCCGCCAGCCGTCCTCGCCCCAGAGGAAACCGTGATTGCGCAGATGGTCGTCGCGGTTGCCGCTCATGATGTTGAACACAAGTCGCCTGTATAGCTGCTCCAGATCCGGCGCAATGCCGTCTGGGGTACCGCGGTCCTGAATGAATTCCGCCAGGTCGAGATAACTGCCCATTGTGCCATCGTGCTTTCGCAACGCCGTCATTGCGGACACGAAGAAACGGCGCGCACCCCCTGCTCTGTCGAAGCGCTTGACGCAGAAGGTGTGGAAGTCGCGGTTGAAGCGCTTGAGCACCGAAGGCGGCGTCCGGATATCGAGCTCGGAAGCCATGTCGTGCACGAGCTTTTCCCACGCGGCGTTGTCGCGCGTATCGTCACTTGACGGGAACTTCGCAATCCACAGACTTCCGTCCTTCTCGCGGTAATTGGCTTTGGGATGGGCTCCGCCAAGAGATGCACCGGGAGCGACAAGAACGGCCAGCCATCGCCTGAGCTGGTCGAGATCCTTGAGCGCACCGCGACCGGAGATTTCCGCCGCAACCGCCTCGAGTTGCGCGAGGTCGGCGACAGGAGGAGCAGGCAGCGGATGGTGATCGATGAAAACCTCCTCATCCTTGCGCCGGAAACGCAATGCCCCCATCCTGGTGGCGTCCTGCACGCCAAGGAGATAATCCCACGCGTGCAGTTTTCTGGGCTGTCGTTTCTGGTCGCGAGCGATCATGGCTTCACGGCGATCCATCAGCATTTGTCCCCACCGATCGGGCGAAGAATCGAGGAATACGCCGAAGTCCGCCTGTTCCGGATCCGGGAAGAAAGGTTCAGCATCCAGTGTCAATCCGGGATCGAGCTCGAACGCGTGACGGTTCGCGATCCATGCCTCGTGATATTCGAAGCGCACCTGGCCGCGATCATGCCAAAGCCTTCCGACCAAGGTCGGGCCATTGGTAAACCCGCAGTCGAGGTAGACCTCAACCATGTCTTGCGCGGGTTTAGTTTTCTTCGCGACCATGCAGTCCGGGCCCTTGCGTTTGCGCAGCGCCTGATCTGCGCGGCGCGCGCCTGCGCTGTGGAATTCCGAGATCCTGCAGCCGGCGACCAAGCGCGTCGTCCAGCGCCAGCTTTTCCAGGTCGGGATCCAACTGCAAGACCGCCAGAACGCGAGCGTATGAGCCAAGCGCGACAACCTGGTCTCCGCTCTCGATCCGGTACAGCGTCATGCGCGAGACACCAGCGCGTTTGGCCACGGTTTCAGCGGAAAATTTCCTGCGCATCCGGGCAAGGCGCAAGCGCTCGCCGAGCGCGGTCAGACGTCGTTCAAGCGTAGGGAATAGAAACGGTTGCCTGGTTTTCATAATGTATCATATAATATACAACAATTTAATATTTGTATAGTTAATGATACCTTAATGTGTTCCCCTCCGCACTGAACCGCAGTCGCGCAAGCGTAGGCGCAGGCGCGAGGCTCACGCGGTGGCAGCCGGCTGCGCGACCGGATTGGGCACGCCGGCGAGAACGAAACACACCTTGCCATCGGCGTTGTGCGCCAGCACCAGGGAGAAGCCCGAGACTTCGGCATGGCGCGCCACCTGGTACAAACCGATGCCCAGACCGCTCTCCGAAGGCACCGGCCCGCGCAGCAACTCGGTTGCGGTTTCCACAGCGATCGCGCGTCCGCCGTCGCACACCTCCAGGCGGGCAGTGTCGCCGCAGGCGAAGCTGACGGTGATAGCGAAGTCCCCCTGCTGCTGGCGCTTGCCGATCGCATTGTGGATCAGGTTGTCGGCAGCGCGGTCGAATAGCACCTGCGGCAGCGACGCCTGATTGCCGATCTCGCCCTCGCGGAACTCGATACTCTGGCCGGCATAGCTGCGCTGCAAACTGCGCCACCAGCTTCGCGCCTGCATCAACCGGCTGTCGTCGATCTGCGGCTGGCGCAGCTTGTCCAAAGTCTGCTGCAGGCGCTGGGTGATCACCGGCAGCTGGCGTTGCATCAGTGCCTGCAGCTCGTTTGAACCGCCCGTTTCCTGCTCGGCTGCGGCGCACAACACGTTGAGCGACTGCAGCAGGTTCTTGATGTCGTGGGTCATACGGGCGCCGGTTTCGTATACGGCCTGCACATAGGATTGCTGCTGCAACTTCTGCTCGCGCAGCTTGGCCAAATAGAACTCGCCCAGCATCTGGCCGAGCAGATGAAAATGCCAGGTCAGCGCCGGACTCAGGCTGTATTGGGTGTAGACGCGGAGTTGCAGTTCCTGGTCCACGTATTCCACCGTGTTTTTGCTCGGCTGGCCGAATTCGCCGCTATAGGCGGAGCTGCGCCAGGTGCCGCCGCTGACCCAAGGGAGTTTGCCCAGGCCGGCGCAGGCCTGCTGCAGGAATTTTTCCGGCTGCCTTTCCCATTGCGACAGCTCGGCGAGAAAGTACAGCCATTTCTCGAACGGCAGGCCGACCGACAGCAGATATCTCGAGAACAACATGCCCAGACCGCCGAATCCCGCGCGCGGGTTCCAGGCGAGCCCGAACAGCAGCAGCACCCCGGCGATCAGCAGCAGGCTGTAGGTCAGGGCGAAAGGATAGTTCACCCTGCCCAGGGTCATGAAAGCGAAACTGCCCAGCACCAGCAGCACGATGATCATGAACAGGAACGCGCTGTAGAAGAAATCCACCACCTGCGGCGTTTCGCCGGTGTTGGCTTCCGTCGGCAGGGCCAGCATGACCAGGAACAGCAGTGGCAGTCCATACTGGGCGAACTGCTTCAGTTCCTGCGTCTGCGAGAACGCGGGCAGCAGTTGCGGAAACACCCAGATGAGCAACAACGCCACCAGGTACAGCAGCACGGTCAAATGGAAGTACCGTTGCCAGCGTGCCTGAAACAGGAACACCTTGCCGCCGACCACGCCTGCGAGGATGCACAGCCACAACAGCATCAACCACCAGTTCCAGAAAAACAGGGCAAGCACGCATGCCAGGGCAATGACGGAAATCTGCAGCGGCGTCAGGCTCTGTTCGCCGCGCATGAACGGCTGCCACAGGATGAACAGGCCGAAGTGGGCGAGCATGAGCGCGCGCGCCCAGGTGTCTTCCACGCCGCGCATCGCGGTGAGGTGCAGCAACGCGAGCATGGCGACGAACAGCAGCCGCCAATAGCGGCTGATGAGCATCGGGTAAGCGCGGGTCAGAGTATTGGTAGCCATGATGCTTGCACTTATTATGCCTGCAGTTTAACCTGAGAAAGGCACGCCAGCGCGGACGCACGTTGGTCACTTGGTGCCGGTCATCTACCGCATCCAGAGCGACGTTCGAAAGAATCATGCTGCACCCGATCCTGCCTATCGCCCGCTACACGCTGCTTGAGGCACTGCGCAACCGCCTGCTCTGGCTGGCGCTGATCCTGGTGGCTGCCGGACTCGCGTTCACCCAGTTCCTGCAGCAGGTGGCGATCACCGAATCGAACGAAATGCAGGCGGCGCTGCTCGCGGCCCTGGTGCGCGTCGGCTCCGTATTCATGTTGGCTAGCTTTGTCGTCACCAGCATGGTCCGGGAATTCAACGACAAAGTCATGGAGCTGATCCTCTCCCGGCCGATGCGGCGCAGCAGCTATTTTTTCGGCAAGCTCGCGGGTTACGCCGCACTAGCGCTCGCGCTGGCCCTCATATCCAGCCTGCCGCTCGCAATGTTCGCGCCGGCGCCGCAGGTTGCGCTGTGGGGCCTGTCGCTTGCCTGCGAGTTGCTGATCATCACCGCGTTCGCCCTGTTCTGCGTACTCTCGCTGACGCAGGTGATCTCGGCGCTTGCGGCCGTCGCCGGGTTTTATCTGCTCTCGCGCTCCATCAGCGCCCTGCAGATCATGGCGGCCAACCCGCTGTCGGACGCCCTCAGTCTGGGCCAGCACGTCGTCAATTTCGTCATCGACGCGATCGCCTTCCTCTTGCCCGGCCTGGACCGCATGACCCAGACCGGCTGGCTGATCTACAGCGCGCCGTCCCCCTCCGAAATTATCGGGGTGCTGGCGCAAACCGCCGTGTATCTGCTGCTGTTGTGCGGCGCCGCCCTGTTCGACCTGCAGCGCAAGAATTTTTGATGCGCGACGAACGCCCGCTGAGCCATGTGTCGGGGCCGGTGCTGGCCCTGCTTGCGGCCGGCCTCGCATTGCAGATCGGGCTGCACGCGGCGGCGCCGCAAGCCCGCGCGAAGGGCGCGGACCTGCTGCCGCCGCCCGCCACCACACTGCTGCGACTGGCCAGCCTGGGCGAACCGATCGCGTTGGCCAAGATCCTGATGCTGCGGCTGCAGGCTTTCGACTACCAGTCCGGCAGCAAGGTACCGTACAAGAACCTGGATTACGCCCGCGTTGAGGCATGGCTGTCGCGCATCCTCGAGCTCGACCCCGAAGGGCAATACCCGCTCCTGGCGGCCAGCCGCCTGTACGCCGAAGTCCCGGACGAGGCCCGGCAGCGCAGCATGCTCGATTTCGTCTACCGCGCGTTCCTGCAGGACCCCAACCGGCGCTGGCCCTGGCTCGCGCACGCCACTTTCCTCGCCAAGCACCGGCTCAAGGACATGGATCTGGCGCTCAAGTACGCGGCCGCCCTGCACACCTACATCACGGCCACGGATGTGCCGGCTTGGGCAAGTACCATGGAAATCTTTATCCGCGAAGACCTGAACGAACTGGAAACGGCGCGGGTGATGATAGGCGGCTTGCTTGCCAGCGGCAGGATCACCGATCGCGCGGAGTTGAACTTTCTCGACGGACGGCTGCGCGAAATCGAGGAACGGCTGAAACAAGGCGGACCCAGGAAACGCTAAGGCAGAATGTCAGAATATCGACATATCTGACGGAATTCTAACGAATTCAGGAATTGTCTGTCCCGAATAGTGTGGAAAATATCACTTTAGTCCAGGCACGGATATTGCTCGTACTCCCGAACCACTAACTTTCCCTTGGGGGAAACAACATGAAAACCAAGCAAACCGGCTTTACCCTGGTCGAGATCGCCATCGTGCTGGTGATCATTGGCCTCCTCCTCGGGGGCATACTGAAGGGCCAGGAAATGATCACCCAGGCCAAGATCAAGAACGTGGTCAATGACTTTAACGGCATCACGGCGGCCGTGAACTCCTACCAGGACCGCTACCGCGCGCTGCCCGGCGATGACCTGAACGCATCGAGCCGCTGGACCGGTTCGTTCGGCGGCGACGGCAACGGGCAGATTGGCTTGACGACTGAGGCCTACAATGCTGCCGCGGCAACCCCTGCGGCGGGCACCATCGAGCCGCTCAAGTTCTGGTGGCATTTACGACTTGCCGGCTTCGTCGGCGGCACGACCGCAGCAGCGTCCACCTCTTCGGTGCAACAGCCGGCCAACGCGGCGAATGGCATCATGGGCGTGCAGAACACGGGGATGGGCTTCACTTCCAATATCGTTTGCTCGAGCAACCTTCCGGACAAGATCGCGATTGCGGTAGACACGCAGATGGATGATGGCACCTCCACAACAGGGCAAGTGCGCGGATTGGTGCAGACCGCTCCCAGCCCGGTCACTGGCGCGACCACGCCCACCGTGGCCTACGCGGAGACAGGCACCAACCAGTACCTGCTCTGCAAGAGCCTGTAAGCCGAAGCGGTTTTCAGCCCAAGCCCGCCCTCACGAGGGCGGGCTTTTTATTTGGTCCCCTGCAGCAGGCGAATCTCCGCCGCGGCAAGGCTGTCCGGTTCGCCCAGTAGCACGACAACGTCTCCGGCCTCGAAGCGCGTTTCCGGCGCGGGCTCGCCGACGCGGATGCCGCGCCGGCGCACCCGGGTCACCGCGGCGCCGAGCGCGGCCAGGTCCAACTCGGCCAGAGTCCTTCCCACCGCAAACGCGCCTTGCGTCAGCGCGACCGAACGCAGGCGCAGCTGACGGTGCTCGGCCGCATCCACCGCCGCGTCGCCCTCGCCATGGAAAAAACCGCGCAGCAGGCTGTAGCGGGTATTGCGCACCTCGCGCACGCGATGGATCACGCGCGCGAGCGGCACGCCTATCAACACCAGCGCGTGGCTGGCGAGCATCAAACTGGATTCGAAGGAATCTGGAACCACCTCGGCCGCTCCGGCGGTCTGCAGTCGGTCCATGTCCGCGTCGTCCAGCGTGCGCACGATCACCGGCAGGCCCGGGTTGATCGCATGGGCGTGGTGCAGGATTTTCAGCGCGGCCGGCGTGTCGGGGAACGAAATCACCAGGGCGCTGGCGCGCGTCAGGCCCGCGGCAACCAAGGCTTCACGCCGCGTGCCATCGCCATACACCACGGTGTCACCCGCGGCGGCGGCCTCGCGCACCCGTTCCGGGTCGAGGTCAAGCGCGACATAGCGTATACCTTCCTGCTCGAGAAAGCGTGCCAGGTTCTGTCCGGTGCGGCCGTAGCCGCACAGCACCACGTGTTTCGCCGCGCGCATGCCGGAGACGGCGATCTGGTGCAGCTCAAGCGAGCGCAGCATCCACTCCGAGGCAACGAAACGCAGCACCAGCTTGTCGCTGTATTGGATGAGGAAGGGCGCACTCAGCATGGACAGGAGCATTGCCGCGAGAATGGGCTGCAGCAGGGCGTCGTCGACCAGCTTTACGCCGCCGGCCTGCGCCAGCAGCACGAAGCCGAATTCACCCGCCTGCGCCAGTGCCAGCGCGGTGCGCAGAGCATTGCCCGGAGTGGCCCCGAACAGGCGCGACAGCACAGCGATCAGAGCGAATTTGAACAGCACCGGCACCGCGAACAGCAGCAGCACCAGCGCGAATCGGTCGACCACCACGGCGACATCCAGCTGCATGCCGATGGTGACGAAAAACAGGCCAAGCAGCAAATCGCGGAACGGCTTGATGTCCTCTTCCACCTGGTGCCGGTATTCCGTCTCGGAGATCAGCATTCCGGCCAGAAACGCGCCCAGCGCGAGCGACAGGCCGGCCAGCTCGGTGGCCCAGGCGAGGCCGAGGGTGATGAGCAGCACGTTCAGCACGAACAACTCGTGCGAGCGCCGCCGCGCGACGATGTGGAACCAGCCGCGCATCAGCTTCTGGCCGGCAAACAGGATCAGGAACAGCACCAACGCGGCTTTCGCCAGCGCCAGCGCCAGCACCGGCGCGAGGTGCTCCGCCGGCTGGGCCAGCGCCGGAATCAGGATCAGCAAAGGCACCACCGCCAGATCCTGAAACAGCAGAACGCCGATGATCTCGCGCCCGTGCGCGGACTCGAGCTGCATGCGTTCGGCCAGGAGCTTGCTCACGATAGCGGTCGAGGACATGGCAAGCGCACCGCCCAGGGCGAAGCCCAATTGCCACGGGAAACCCAACAGCCAGGCGGCCACTGTCGGCGCGAATACGGTAAGCAGCACCTGCACCATCCCTACGCCGAAAACCACGCGGCGCATGTTGAACAGCCTGGGCAGGCTGAACTCCAGGCCGATGGAGAACATCAGGAACACTACGCCGAACTCGGCCAGATGGGCGTAGCTCGATTCCTCGGTCGCCGGGATCCAGTGCAGGGCATGCGGCCCGATCGCCACGCCGACCAGGAGGTAACCGAGCATCGGCGGCAGATGCAGGCTGCGTGCCAGCACCACCACCAGCACGGCGCTCGCGAGCAGTACCAGCACGAGTTCAAGGGGATTGGTCATCGAAGGTCGGTCGCCGGAAAGGAGGGAATGGGCTTCTGCTATACTTTGCCCCATGATACCTGCAGCATCCCGCATGGACAAAATCCTACCGTCCAAGACCGCGCTGGAGCTGGCAAGACAGGTGCTCGCCATCGAAGCCGAAGCGATTCAGGGTCTCGCTGCGCGCCTGGGCCAGAGCTTTTTGGACGCCGTGGCGCTGCTGCTCAACTGCAAGGGCCGGGTGATCGTAAGCGGCATCGGCAAATCCGGCCATATCGCGCGCAAGATCGCCTCCACCATGGCGAGTACCGGCACGCCGGCGTATTTCGTGCATCCGGCCGAAGCGAGCCATGGCGATATCGGCATGATCGCGCGCGATGACCTGCTGATTGCGCTATCCAATTCCGGCGAAAGTGAAGAGTTGCTCACCATCGTGCCCTTGCTGAAACGACAGGGGGCCCGCCTCATCGCCATCACCGGCAACGCCAACTCGGCGCTGGCGCGCGAGGCCGACGTGCACCTGGACGCGCGCGTCGACAAGGAGGCCTGTCCGCTCAACCTCGCACCCACCGCGAGCACCACCGCGGCGCTGGCCCTGGGCGATGCGCTGGCGGTCGCCTTGCTCGATGCCAAGGGCTTCGGCGCCGACGACTTTGCCCGCTCGCATCCGGGCGGCGCGCTCGGGCGGCGCCTGCTCACCCATGTGCGCGACGTGATGCGCACCGGCGACGATGTGCCGTCGGTGACGGAAACAGCCGGCTTTTCCGAAGCGTTGCTGGAAATGTCGAAAAAGCGCATGGGCATGACCGCCGTGCTCGACGCCGCGGGGCGCGTGAGCGGCGTCTTCACCGACGGCGACCTGCGCCGCACGCTGGCGCAGGTGGATGACATCAAGGCCGCGCGCATCGCCGACATCATGACCCGCGACCCCCGCACCATCGGCCCCGACAAGCTGGCGGTCGAAGCGGTACAGATCATGGAGGAGCGCAAAGTCAACCAGCTGCTGGTGGTGGACGGCGAAGGCAAGCTCGTCGGTGCGCTGAATATGCACGACCTGTTCCGTGCCAAGGTGATCTGAACCCGGATGGACGACGCACTGGAGCGCGGCGGCGCTGATGAGACGCTCCTCCACGCGAGTCTGGATGGCGCGCTCGCGCGCGCCAAGGGACTGAAGCTGATGATCTTCGACGTCGACGGCGTGATGACCGACGGCATGCTCTATTATTCCGAGCGCGGCGAGGAGCTGAAGGCATTCAACATCCAGGACGGCCACGGCATCAAGATGCTCAAACAATACGGCATCGAGGTCGCGCTGATCACGGCCAGGAGCTCGCGCGCGGTCGAACTGCGCGCGGCCAATCTCGGCATTGCGCACCTCTATCAGGGCGTGGAGGACAAGCGCGGCGCCTTCGCCGCGCTGCTGGCCAAGCTGGGGCTCGACGCCGGGCAGTCGGGCTACATGGGTGACGACCTGCTCGATCTGCCCCTCATCACCCGCTGCGGCTTTGCCGCCACCGTGCCCGCGGCGCCGCAGGCGCTCATGCGCCGCGCCCATTACGTGGCGCGCGCAGGCGGCGGGCATGGCGCCGTGCGCGAAGTGTGCGAATTCATTCTGCGCGCCCAGGGCGCGCTCGAACGCGCGATCAGCGCCCATCTGCAATGAGCCCTGCGCAATGAGCCGTATACGATGAGGCGCGACCGGGTATCCCATCTGTTTCCGCTGTTGCTGATGCTGGCGCTCGCGGCCGCCAGCCTGTGGCTGGAACGCACCGTACAGGCGCCCGAGCGGGACAATTCGGGCAAGTCGCGGCACGATCCGGATTTCGTCGCCGAGGAATTCGGCATTACCAAGATCGGCGCCTCCGGCAGGCCCGAGTACGTCCTGTCCGCCGCGCGCATGCTGCATTATCCCGACGACGACAGCACCGACATCGTGGCGCCGCGCCTGGTGCAGCGCCACGACGATGCGGCGCCCGTCATCATCCGCGCCGACCGCGGTACGATCGCGAAGAACGGCGCGGAAGCGAGCTTCCACGGCAATGTCGTGGTAGTGCGCGAAGCCGGCCGGGGGAAAAGCGAATTGCGCGTGCAGACCGAGTATCTGCAGATTGTTCCCGACGGCGATCTTGCCCGCACCGACAAGCCGGTGATCATTACCGAGGGCCGGTCCCGGCTTTCCGGGGTCGGCCTGGAATTCAATAACAAGACGCGGCAGTTCGCGCTGCAGTCGCAGGTCAGGGGCACGTTCCATGCGGGTAAATAGGCCGGTCATTTTCTTTTTCTGCGCCTGCTGCCTGGGACTGGCCGGGCTGGCGCAGGCGGAACGGGCCGACCGGAGCAAACCGATCAATCTCGAGTCCGACCGCATGCGCGTCGACGATGTGCACAAGACCAGCGTGTTCGAAGGAAAAGTGGTGATGACGCAGGGGACGCTCAGCATACGCGCCGACAAGGTTACCGTACGCCAGGACAAGGACGGCTACCAGTACGGCAGCGCCAGCGGCGATCCGGCCAGTTTTCGCCAGAAGCGCGACGGCGCCGACGAATACATCGAGGGCGAGGCCGAGCGCATCGAATACGACGGCAAGCTCGACAAGGTGGAGTTCTTCAATCGCGCCCGGCTCAAGCGCGAGCCGGCGGATGAAGTTCGCGGCAATTACATTTCCTATGATTCCCGCACCGAGTACTTCACCGTGACCGGCGGCAACCAGAACGCAAGCGGCGGCCCGGACGGCAGGGTGCGCGCAGTGATCCAACCGCGCAACACCTCAGAACCAGCCGACAAGGCGCCCGCACCCGCGCCCACTAAACGATAGCAAGCGCGGAAACGACACACGGGTCTTCAATTCTTGCGCATCCGATGCGCGTGCGCTTACCAGGCGTGCGGAGAAATTCATGCTTAACGAATCCTGACAGGCGCAAATGAGCGAGTTCAAAGCCAGCAATCTGAAAAAGCGCTACAAGTCGCGCACCGTGGTGCACGACGTGTCGCTCGACGTGCAAAGCGGGGAGGTGGTCGGCTTGCTCGGACCGAACGGCGCGGGCAAGACCACCTGTTTCTACATGATGGTCGGGCTGGTGCACCTTGATGGCGGAAGCATAAGTCTGGACGGAGCGGAGATCAGCAAATTTCCCATTCACCGCCGCGCACGGCTGGGGCTGTCGTATCTGCCCCAGGAGACTTCGGTGTTCAGGAAGCTGACGGTGCAGGAGAACGTGCAGGCCGTACTCGAGCTGCAGGATATGTCCGGGGCCGAAATCGAAGACCGCCTGGAGAACCTGCTGCGCGAGCTGCACATAAGCCATTTGCGCAACAACCCGGCGCTGTCGCTCTCCGGCGGCGAGCGCCGGCGCGTCGAGATCGCGCGCGCGCTCGCGACCCGCCCCAGCTTCATCCTGCTCGACGAGCCTTTCGCCGGCGTCGACCCGATCGCCGTGCTGGATATCCAGAAGATCATCGGTTTTCTGAAGGAGCGGGGAATCGGAGTGCTGATCACCGATCACAACGTGCGCGAGACTTTGGGCATCTGCGACCACGCCTATATCATCAACGAAGGATCGGTGCTGGCACAGGGCAAGCCCGAGGAAATCGTCTATAATGAAAACGTGAGACGAGTGTATCTGGGAGAGCATTTCCGCATGTAGCCGGCCGGTTACGCTCCCGCTCAAAATGAAACAAACCCTGCAACTCAAGCTGTCGCAACAACTGACCCTGACGCCGCAGTTGCAGCAATCCATCCGCTTGTTGCAGCTGTCCACCCTGGAACTGAACCAGGAGCTGGAGAAGTTCCTCATGGAAAATCCGCTCCTCGAGCGCGATGAGGTGGAGCCGGAGTCCCTGCCAGCGCCGCCGAACGGCGCCGCGCGCGAGGAGTACGCCGTCGCCACCGGCGAGGCGCCTGCGAACGACCCCCCCCCGGGGGACGCCGCCGACATCGACTGGTTTACCGACGCGCCCTCCTCGGGCCCGCGGCGCGAGGACGGCGAAGAGTCGGATTATCCGCAGCTCGCGGCCAGTACCCCCACCTTGGGCGAACATTTGCTGGGCCAACTCGCGCTGACCCAGTTGTCGGAACGCGACAAAAGCGTGGTCAGCACCTTGATCGCGGCGCTGGACGAGAACGGGTATTTGTCGCAGAGCCTGGAGGAAATCGCCGAACTGCTGCCGCCGGAATTGGAGGTCGGGCTGGACGAGTTGCAGATTGGCCTGCATCATCTGCACAGTTTCGACCCCACCGGCGTGGGCGCGCGCACGCCCGCCGAATGCCTGGAACTGCAGCTGAAGGCCTTGCCATCCGATACACCGGCGCGCGAACTCGCCATCGGCATAGTGCACGCCCACCTGCATGCGCTCGCCGCGCACGACTTCGCCGGCCTGAAGCGGCAACTGCATTGCGACGACCAGGACCTGCGCGACGCGCAACACCTGATCCAGAGCCTGAACCCTCATCCCGGCGCCGAATACGCGGCGACGGAAACGCGCTATATCGTGCCCGACGTCATCGTCAAGAAGGCGAAGAACGCCTGGGTGGCCAGCCTCAATCCCGACGCCATGCCCAAGCTGCGCATCAACCGCATGTACGCGGGGATTCTGCAAAACAAACTGCATTCGGCCGGCGGCCAGATGTCCAGCCAGCTGCAGGAAGCGCGCTGGCTGATCAAGAACGTGCAGCAGCGCTTCGAGACCATACTGCGCGTGGCGCAGGCAATCGTGGAGCGTCAACGCCAATTCCTCGAACACGGCGAAGTGGCGATGCGCCCCCTGGTGCTGCGCGAAATCGCCGAAACCCTGGGCCTGCACGAGTCCACGGTGTCGCGCGTCACCACGCAGAAATTCATGGCAACGCCGCGCGGGATCTTCGAGCTGAAATATTTCTTCGGCAGCCATGTCGCCACCGAAACCGGCGGCGCCTGTTCGGCGACGGCGATCCGCGCCCTGCTCAAGCAGCTGATCCAAGCCGAGGACTGCAAGAGGCCCCTTTCCGACAGCAAGATTGCCCAGATTCTCAGCGAGCAGGGCATCGTCGTGGCTCGCCGCACGATTGCCAAGTATCGGGAGTCGCTGCATATTCCGCCGGTCAGCCAGCGCAAGTCGTTGTAACTTTGAAAGGAGCCGAAGATGAACGTCCAGGTCAGTGGTCATCATGTCGAAGTCACCCAGCCCATCCGTGATTACGTCCTGTCCAAGCTGGAGCGGATACAACGCCATTTCGACCAGGTTATCGACATCAACGTCGTGCTGTCGGTGCAAAAACTGAGACAGAAGGCCGAGATCAGCGTGCACATGCCGGGCAAGGACATCCACGTCGAAAGCGACGACGAGGACCTGTACGCCGCCATCGATCTGATGATGGGCAAGCTCGACCGCCAGATAATCAAACACAAGGACAAGGCCTTCGGCCATCCCCACGACGCCCTCAAACGCCAGCCGGCGGATGAATAAACGGGGCATCCGATTTGCGGTAGAATGCCGCGTCTTCCGGCACCGCCCGCCCAATCCCGGGGTGCCGGAAATCCCGCCCCCGCCCATTTCCCCCTCCCCATGAATCTGATCTCAAAGCTGTTGCCGCCCTCGAACATCGTCCTTGACCTCGAGGTCAGCAGCAAGAAGCGCATGTTCGAGCAGGCCGGCCTCATTTTCGAGAATAACCAGGGGGTCGCGCGCAGCCTGGTATTCGACAGCCTGTTCGCGCGCGAGCGTCTGGGCTCGACCGGCCTGGGTCAGGAGGTGGCGATTCCGCATGGCCGCATCAAGGGCTTGCGCGAAGCGGTGGCAGCGTTCGTGCGCCTCGGCACCCCGGTGCCGTTTGACGCCCCCGACGGCAAGCCGGTCAAGCTTCTGTTCATCCTGCTGGTGCCGGAACAAGCCACTGAACAGCACCTGCAAATACTATCCGAGCTGGCGCAGATGTTTTCCGACGGCGGGCTGCGCGAGCAGCTGATCCAGACCCATGACGCCAGCGGCTTGCACCAGCTCATCAGTTCCTGGCAACCCGATGTTACAAACCAACATAGCGCGGCTGTTTGAAGACAATGCCGCGAAACTGGGCCTAGGCTGGGTCAGCGGGCGCGGTGGTGACGCGGTGCCGGTGCGCCGCGACAGCGCCGACGCCGCGGCGCTGGTGGGCCATCTCAATCTGATCCACCCCAATCGCATCCAGGTGCTTGGCCGGCGCGAGCTTGCCTACATCGACGGCTATAGCGGCGACGGCGCAGGGCAGGTCATCGTCAATCTATTTGCCGCCGAACCGGCCGCCATCATCCTCACCGACGGCGTCGGCGCACCGGCGGCGCTGTTGCGGGCAGCGGAGACGAGGAGCGTGCCGGTGCTGGCGACGGCCTCGGCAGCGGATGCCGTCATCGACACCCTGCGCCGCTACCTTGCCAAGGTCCTGGCCGATTCGATGTCCATGCATGGCGTGTTCATGGACGTGCTGGGGCTGGGCGTGCTGATCACTGGCGAATCGGGTGTGGGCAAGAGCGAACTCGGGCTGGAACTGATCAGCCGCGGGCACGGCCTGGTGGCCGACGACGTGGTCGAAATCTCGCGCATCGCCGCCAAGACGCTGGAAGGGCGCTGCCCGCCGGTGCTGAAAGATTTCCTCGAAGTGCGCGGCCTGGGCGTGCTCAATATCCGCACCATTTTCGGCCAGACCGCGGTGCGGCCGAAAATGAACCTCAAACTGATCGTGCATCTGGAAAAACCGGGCCAGACCGGAGCCGCACCCACGGAGCGGCTGCCATTGCACGAACTTACCGAGGACATCCTCGGCATGTCGATCCGGAAGATCATCATGCCCGTCGCCGCCGGGCGCAACCTGGCGGTGCTGCTGGAGGCGGCGGTGCGCAATTACATCCTGCAGCTGCGCGGCATCGACAGCACGCAGGAGTTCATCGCCCGGCAGCAAGGGGAGATGAAGCGCGAAGGCTGATTGTAGTTGCAAGGTTCCGATGTTGCGCGGACGAGAAACCGTCCGCGCGGATCGCCGATTGTGCACGGATGAAAAGCGCATCCGTGCACAATCGGCGATCTTGGGTTAAACCCGTGTCCCGTGTCTGGTGTTAACCATAACCGTGATTTTGGTACGGATGGTTTTTATCCGTACCAAAATCACGGTTGGCGCGCGCAGCGCGCAAGTCCGCCGCTGACATGCGGCGCCGCAGGTATTTCCGCCGGTTCGGACTGTTTTTTGTTTTCCCCATCCGGGTGATATCCTGCCGTCATGCAACTGGTGCTGATCAGCGGTCTTTCCGGCTCCGGCAAGAGCGTCGCGCTCAATGTCCTGGAAGACAGCGGCTACTACTGCGTGGACAATCTCCCGGTCGCCCTGGTAATGCCGCTGCTCGAGTCGCTTACCGGATCAGGTCATGAGCGCGTCGCCCTGAGCATGGACGCGCGCAGCGGCACGTCGGTGCGCCAGTTGCCGCAGACCGTCGCGGCGCTCAAGCAAAAAGGCGTGGATGTGCGGCTGCTGTTCCTGGAAGCGAAAGACGAGACCCTGATCAAGCGCTTCTCCGAAACGCGGCGGCGCCATCCCCTGAGCAAGGGCGGGCTCACTGTGGCCGAGAGCATCGCGCGCGAACGCGAACTGCTCGGCGACATCAGCGAATCGGGCCATAACATCGACACCAGCGAACTCTCGCCCAATACCCTGCGCAGCTGGATCAAGAACCTGGTCGAAGTAGACCGCTCGCGCCTGACGCTCCTGTTCGAATCGTTCGGCTTCAAGCAGGGAGTACCGCTGGACGCCGATTTCGTGTTCGACGTGCGTTGCCTGCCCAACCCCTTTTACGAGACTGCGCTGCGCGAACTGACCGGGCTGGATGCCGCGGTCGTCGCGTTTCTGGAGGCGGATCAATCGACCCGGGACATGTACCGCGACATCCACGCCTTCATCGCTACCTGGCTGCCCGCTTTCGTGCGCGAAAACCGCAGCTACCTCACCGTGGCCATCGGCTGCACCGGCGGGCGGCACCGCTCGGTGTATTTCGCCGAGCGCCTCGGGGCCGCCTTCGGCGCCGACAACCAAGTGATGATCCGGCACCGGCAAATCCGGTGAGCGCCACTACCCGGCCTGCCTTAGCCTGAACCTCTGCAGCTTGCCGGTTTCGGTCCGCGGCAGCACGGCCACGAACTCGACGGCGCGCGGATACTTGTAAGGTGCAATGGTTTTCTTTGCGAACTCCTGCAGTTCTTTCACCATCGGCGCGTTGCCCGTGTAGCCGGATTTCAGCACAATCCACGCCTTGACGATCTGTCCGCGTTCGGGGTCGGGCGCGCCGACCACGCCGCACTCCGCCACGGCGGGATGCTGCAACAGCGCGCCCTCCACCTCCGGCCCGGCGATGTTGTAGCCGGCGGAAATGATCATATCGTCGGTGCGCGCCTGATAATGGAAATAGCCGTCGGCATCCCTCTTGTAGGCGTCGCCGGTCAGGTTCCAGCCGCGCATTGCTCCTGCGCCGATCACGTAATCCTTCTGGCGCCCGTCGGCGAGGTAGCGGCAGCCGGTCGGCCCTCTCACGGCGAGGCGCCCGACCACGCCCGGCGCGCACGGCTTGCCCTCATCGTCGATGACCAGCGCCTGATAGCCGGGGATGACGTAGCCGGTGGCGCCGCGACGCACACGTTCGGGCGTATGCGAGATGAAAATATGGATCATTTCAGTCGCGCCTATGCCGTCGATGATTTCGATCCCGCTCGCCTCCTTGAACAATTGCCGCGTCGCATCGGGCAGGGCCTCGCCCGCCGATACGCATTTTTTCAGGCTTTTCAATTTGTGGTTTGCAAACAGGCCGGCCATCTGGCGATAGTAAGTAGGGGCTGTGAAGCAGATGGTCGCCTTGAAATGCTCGATGGTTCCGAGCAGCGTGTCCGGAGTGAGCCGCTCCATCAGCACGGTGGAGGCGCCATAGCGCATGGGAAAGCACAGCAGGCCGCCCAAGCCAAACGTGAAGGCAAGCGGCGGAGTGCCGCAGAATACGTCGTCGCGGACAGGCTTGAGGCAGGACCGCGGGAAACAGTCGCACATGGCGAGCACGTCGCGGTGAAAGTGGACCGTACCTTTGGGCCGGCCGGTGGTGCCCGAGGTGAAAGCGATCATGCAGACGTCATCGGCCGCGGTATCGGCGTTTCGAAACACCGCGGGCTTGGCTTCCAGCTTTCGTTCCAGCGAGCCGGGGCTGTCGTCGTTGAAGTAGAGCACCTGCTTCAGGCCAGGGCACTCGGCCTGCGCCAGTTCCAGCTCTTCTTTCATGCGCACGTCACACAGCGCCGCGCCGACTTTGGCTTTGTCGATGATCTGTTTCAGTTCCGTCGCGCGCAGCAGCGGCATCGTGGGCACGGCGACGAGCCCGGCCTTCACCACCGCAAACCAGCTGGCGGCCATCATCGGGTTGTTCGGCGCGCGCAGCAGCACCCGGTTCCCCGGCCGCAGGCGCAGATCCTCGGTGAGTACATGCGCGATCTGGTTGGCGCGGTGCAGCAACTGGCGATAAGTGCACGAATACACCTTGCCGTCGATCAGAGTATGGATCACGCGGCGCTCGCCGTGGCCGCCCGCGACCATCTTGTCGAGCAATTCGGCGGCGCAGTTCAGGCGCTTGGCGTACTGCAACTCCGGCAGCTCGAAAATCAGTTCCGGCCACTGGCTTTTCGGCGGCAGACCGTCTCTTGCAAATGTATCTACGTGCGCAGTGTAGGCCATGGACCGGGTTCGATATCAAATGCCCTTCAATGTTTCGCGGGCGATAATCAGCTTCTGCACCTCGGTCGCCCCTTCGTAGATGCGCAGCGCGCGGATTTCTCGGTAAAGCTTTTCCACCGGGTGCCCGCTCACCACGCCCAGGCCGCCGAATATCTGCACCGCCCGGTCGATCACCTGCTGCGCCGATTCGGTCGCCACCATCTTGGCCATCGCCGCCTCGCGCGTGGTGCGCGCGCCCTTCACGTCGCGCAGCCAGGCGGCGCGGTAGGTGAGCAGCGCCGCGCTATCGATGGCCGTGGCCATGTCGGCGATCGCGGCCTGCGTCAGTTGAAAACCGGCCAGCGTCTGGCCGAACATCTTGCGCTGTTGTGCGCGAGCTAGCGCCTCGTCCAGGGCGCGCCGCGCGAATCCCAGCGCGGCGGCCGCTACCGAGGCGCGGAAGATGTCCAGCGTCTGCATCGCCACCTTGAAGCCCTGTCCGGCCTCGCCCAATCGCTGCTCCGCGCTCACGCGGCAGCCGCTAAAGCGCAGGCTCGCCAGGGGATGCGGGGCGATGAGTTCGATGCGCCCGGAAACCTCAAGCCCGGGGGTATCGGCATCGACGACGAACGCGCTGATGCCGCGCGCCCCCGCGGCTTCGCCGGTGCGGGCGAAGACGCAGTAAAAATCGGCGATGCCACCGTTGGAAATCCAGGTCTTGTCGCCGTCGAGGACATAGTGCTCGCCCTCGCGGCGCGCGCTCGTAGCCATCGCCCCGACATCCGATCCGGCATCGGGTTCGGACAAGGCGAAGGCGGCGATCGCCTCGCCCCTGGCTACGCGCGGCAGGTAGCGGTGCTTGAGTTCTTCGCTGCCGGCGATGGAAATCGCCCCCGAGCCCAGACCCTGCATGGCGAAGGCGAAATCGGCCAGACCCTCGTGGCGCGCCAGGGTTTCGCGGGCGATGCAAAGCGAACGCGAATCGATCTGCGCGGAGGCCCCGCCGTAGGCCGCGGGCACGCAGTACCTGAGCCAGCCACCCCGCCCCAGGCCTGCGACCAGATCGCGGCACAGCGCATCGACGTCTCCACCGTGGTGCAGATGCGCGACGTGTTCCGCCGCCCAGGCATCGAGATCGGCCGCAAGCCGGCGCTGCGGCACATCGAAGAACGGCCAGTCGAGATAAGTCCTGTCGCTCATGCGCTAGCTGATGGTTGTCGCGAGAAAGGACAGCGAGCGCCCGCGCGCGAGCGCCGAGCTCTGCTGGTTGTAGGCAGGGCGGTCCCAGCAGTTGAAACCATGATCCATCCCGGGATAGACGTCGATGCGCACCCCCTCGCGTCCGCCGAAGGTCTGTTTCACCGCCTCGACCGCCGAGGCCGGGATGTAGCTGTCGTTACCGGCGAAATGGAACAGCACCGGGCACTTGATCTTCGGGGCCTCCTCCAGCTTGGTGTGGATGCCGCCGCCGTAATAGCACACTGCCGCATCCACGCCGGCATTGGCGGCGCAAAGAAAGGACAGCATCCCGCCCATGCAGTAGCCGAGCGAGGCCACCTTGCCTGTGCATTCGGGCAGGCCGCGCAATGCGGCTACCGTTGCGGCCAGGTCTTTCACGCCCGCCGCGAAATCGAACTTCTGCATGTAGCCGATACCTTTCTGGAAATCCTCCGGACCGTAGCCGATATCGACCAAGGGCTGCAGGCGCCAGAAGATATCCGGCGCAAGCACGGTATAGCCGTCGCTCGCGTACTGGTCGGCCACGCCGCGGATATGCGAGTTGACGCCGAAGATTTCCTGAATCAGGACGATGCCCGGTCCCTTGGCCCCCTGTTTCGGCGGCAGCGACAGATAGCCCTTGAAGCTCCCGCCGTCCTGCGCCTTGATGTCGATCCAGCGTGAATTCATTTCCGTCTCCTTTACCAAAGCATTTGTGCGAAATACGTTCAGCGCGGGCCGGCGCCCCTCAGGACCCAATATATTGGGCCCCAGGTATTTGTGCAAGCCGCGGCAAAGCGGCCTCCTAGCACCAGCGCGATCAGAGCGTCGGCCGGTACCGATGGTGGTCGGTCGCCTGCTGGTAGGCGTGCGCCGCGCGCAGCACCAGGTCTTCCCGATGCATCGGGCCCACGAGTTGCAAGCCGATGGGCAAGCCTTCCCTGGAAAAGCCGCAAGGCACGGACATCGCCGGCTGCTGCGTCAGATTGAAGGGGAAGGAGAACGGTGTCCACCAGGTCCAGTCCTCCTCGCCCGCCGGGCGCTCCGGCGCGACCACGCCGGCGGCAAAGGCCGGAATCGCGGTTGCGGGCGTGAGCAGCAGGTCGTATTTCTGGTGGAAGCGCTTCATCCGCTCGCCTAGTGAGCCGCGCGCGTTGACCGCATCGAGGTATTGCGCCAGCGTGTGCCGCGAGCCGCTGGCGTACGCTTGCTGCAGGCCCGGGTCGAGCAGTGCGAATTTTTCCTTCGGCATGTTGCGCAGGAAGTTGTACGCCCCCGAGGTCCAGTGTACCCAGAAGATCTCGCGGCAGTCGGTAAAACCAGGATCGACCTCGTCCACCTCGGCGCCCATGCCTGCGAGCACTTTGGCCGCGTCGGCAACCCGCGCTTCGACCTCCGCGTGCACGTGCGTCACATACCCCAGGCGCGGACTGTAAGCGATGCGCATGCCCTTGACGCCGGTATCCAGCCCCTGGGTCCAATCGATGCCGGCATAGGGCAGCGCGGTCCAGTCGCGCGCATCGGGCTGCGCCAGCGCGTTCAGCATCAGCGCGCAGTCCGCCACCGTGCGCGCCATCGGGCCGACGTGCGCCACCGTGCCGAAAGGCGAAAGCGGCCAGGCCGGCACGCGGCCGAAACCGGCCTTGATGCCGGAGATGCCGGCAAAGGCGCAGGGAATGCGGATCGAGCCGCCGCCGTCGGTGCCCACCGCGAGCTGGCCCATGCCGGCGGCGACTTGCGCCGCGGCGCCGCCGCTGGAGCCCCCCGGGGTGCAATCGGTGTTCCAGGGATTGCGCGTAATACCGGTGAGCGCGCTGTCGGTCACGCCTTTCCAGCCGAATTCCGGAGTGCAGGTCTTGCCCAGCAGCACCGCGCCGTTCTCGCGCAGCCGCGCCGTCGCCGGGCCATCTTCGAGCCATGGCCCCTCCCGATCGACGGTCCTGGAGCCGCGCAGCGTAGGCCAGCCGCGGGCGAGGATCAGGTCCTTGACCGAGGCCGGCACGCCGTCCACCCAGCCGAGCGGCGCGCCTTTCATCCAGCGCGCTTCGGAGGCGCGTGCCGCTGAGAGTGCGCCTTCCGCATCGATGAGGCAGTAGGCGTTCAGCCGCGGGTTGAGCTCGTCGATGCGCGCCAGTACCGCCCGCGTCACCTCCAGCGGCGACAGTTGTTTCGCGCGATAGCGGCGCAGCAGTTCACCAGCAGTGGTGTACCCGAGCTCGGCACTCATCGCGATCTTGATCAGGCGACACGCTTGAGCGCGGCGCCCAGCTTGTCCACCATTTCGTCGATATGCCGCTTCTCCACGATCAGCGGCGGCGACAGCGCCAGCGTGTCGCCCGCGGGCCGCACCAGCAGGCCGTTGGCATAACAGTCGAGGAAGGCATCGAACGCGCGCGCGCCTATCTTGCCCGCGCGCGGCTCCACTTCGATCACGCCGATCAGTCCCAGGTTGCGGATATCGATTATCGTGGGCAGGCCCTTGAGCGAATGCAGCGCCTGCTCGAAATAAGGCGCGATGGCGGCGGCGCGCGCGAACAGGCCTTCTTCGCGGTAAACATCGATGGTGGCGCTCGCGGCGGCCGCGGCGACCGGGTGGCCCGAGTAGGTGTAACCGTGGAACAGTTCGATCGCGGCCTCCGCTCCCTGCATGAAGGCGTCGTAGACCTGGTTCTTCACCACTACCCCGCCCATCGGAATGGTGCCGTTGGTCACGCCTTTGGCGAAAGTCATGAGGTCGGGCATGACGCCGAAGTAACCGGCGCCGAAAGGCTTGCCCAGCCGGCCGAAGCCGGTGATCACCTCGTCGAATATGAGCAGGATGCCATGCTTGTCGCAGATCGCGCGCAGGCGCTCGAGATAGCCCTTTGGTGGGATCAGCCCGCCGGTGGAGCCGGCCACCGGCTCAACGATCACCGCCGCGATGTTGGAGGCATCGTGCAGCGGGATAATCCTCTGCTCCAGCTCCTCGGCGATATGCGCGCCCCATTCGGGCTGGCCGCGCGAGTATGCCTGATGCTCGATGTCCCAGGTGTGACGCAGATGGTCCACACGCGGCAGCAGATTGCCGAAGGTCTTGCGGTTGTTGGTCATGCCGCCGACGGAAATGCCGCCGAAGCCCGTGCCGTGGTAGCCGCGCTCGCGGCCGATCAGCACCGTGCGCTGCCCCTCGCCGCGCGCGCGGTGGTAGGCAAGCGCGATCTTGAGCGCGCTGTCGACCGCCTCCGAGCCGGAATTGGCGAAAAACACATGGCCGAAACCGGGCGGCGCAAGCGCGGCGATTTTCTGCGCCGCCTCGAACGCCTTCGGATGCCCCATCTGGAACGTGGGCGCGAAGTCGAGCTGGTCGAGCTGCGCCTTCACCGCATTGATGATTTTCTCGCGTCCGTGGCCGGCATTGACGCACCACAGACCGGCCGTACCGTCGAGGACCTGGCGCCCGTCATGCGTCGTGTAATGCATGTCCTTCGCCCCCACGAGCAGGCGCGGCGCGTGCTTGAACTGCCTGTTGGCAGTGAACGGCATCCAAAATGCCGCGAGATCGATGCCCAGTTCGGTTTCTATGGTGCCCATGATCGCTCCGGTTCTAACTGTTGGCCCGGTCGAGAAATTCGCCCAGCGCCTGGTTGAACGCGTCAGGCTGCTCCAGGTTGGAAAGATGCGCGGCGGAGGCAATGATCACCAGTTCCGAACCCGGCAGCGCGCGGTGGATGTCTTCCGCCATCGCCACCGGCGTGCCCGGATCGTCCTTGCCGACAATCACCAGGCTGGGACAGCGGATTTCGGCGAGGCGCGAGGTCAGGTTGATCTTCGGGATCGCATGGCAGCAACCCACAAAGCCCGGCACCGGCGTGGTGCGGATCATCGCCGCCACTTTCTCGACTACCTCCGGGCGGGCTTTCCGATACGACGCGGTGAACCAGCGCTCCAGGGTCGGCACAACCATCGGCTCCATGCCCTGGGCCTCTACCGTCTTGATTCGCTCGACCCACACGCCGGCGGCCTCGGCTGGATAGCGGCTGCTGGTGTCGCACAATGCCAGGCTCCTGAACATGCCCGGGTACTTGAGCGCAAACGTCTGGCCTATCATCCCGCCCATGGACAAGCCGACGAAATGCGTGGACTGCACGCCCAGCGCCTGCAGCATGCCATGCACGTCGTCAGCCAGCAGCTCCAGCGTATAGGCGCCGGCGGGCGCGCCGCTCTTGCCATGGCCCCGCGTATCGTAGCGCAGTACCTTGTAGCGTTTCGACAATCGCTTCGCCTCCTCGTCCCACATGTGCAGGTTGCACGCGAGGGAGTGGCTCAGGGTGAGCCAGGGACCTTCGCCTTCGATCGTGTAATTGATATCTATGCCGTTGGCGCTGATTCTCATGTCGGTTCCCCATGTCCTGACTTGGCGTTAAATTCTCAACCCCGCATGCGCGCGATGCGGATGACCTCGGGTATGTGGCGCAGACCGCGCATGATGCGCGCCAAATGCAGGCGGTCGCTGACTTGCAGCGTGAACTGCATGCCGGTGTCGGCACTGCGGTCCTCGTCCATGCTGACATTGTCGATGTTGGAGCCGTGGTCCGCAATCGTCGCCGCCACCTTTGCCAGCACGCCGCGCTGGTTCACCACTGTCACGCGGATGCTGACGTCGAACAAGCGCCCGACCTCCGGCGCCCACTCCACGTCGAGCCACTTGTCCGGATCGGTGCGCGGCCTGGCCGCGGTCGGGCAGTCGTGAGTGTGGACCACCATGCCCTGGCCCTTCTTAATGGAACCGATGATGGCGTCGCCGGGAATCGGTCGGCAGCACTTGGCGAATTGCACCGCCATGCCTTCGGTGCCGCGGATGACAATCGGTCCGCTCCTGCCTTCGGGCTGCGTTTGTTCGGCGGCTGACAGCAGCTTTCTTGCCACCACGGCGGCGAGTCGCTTGCCCAGGCCGATATCGGCGAATACCTCCTGCCGCGACCTGGCGCCCCCGTCGCGCAGCAGCTTTTCCCACCGCTCGGCGCCGATGTCCGTGAGGTCCTTGTTGAGCGCGCGCAAAGCCTGATTGAGCAGCTTTTCCCCCAATTCGGTCGACTCTTCGTAGTGCATAGTCTTAAGGAAATGACGGATGTGCGAACGCGCCTTGCCCGTTTTGACAAAATTGAGCCACGCCGGATTCGGGTTGGCATGCGGCGCGGTGACGACCTCGACGCGGTCGCCGTTCTTGAGTTCGGTGCGCAGCGGCACCAGCTCGTAATTGATCCTGGTGGCGACGCAGCGGTTGCCGACCTGCGTGTGCACGGCGTAGGCGAAGTCCACTGCGGTGGCACCGCGCGGCAGCGCCATGATTTTGCCCTTGGGGGTGAACACGTAGACTTCGTCCGGGAACAGGTCCACCTTGATGTGTTCGAGGAATTCGGCGGCATCGCCGCTCTCGCTCTGGATGTCGAGCAGGGATTGCAGCCAGCCGTGGGTCTTGTGCTGCAGCTCGCTGAGGTTGGCGTCGGAGGTTTTGTACAGCCAATGCGAAGCGACGCCGGCTTCGGCCACGCGATGCATGTCGCGCGTGCGGATCTGGATTTCAACCGGCGTGCCAAAGGGGCCGAACAGGGTCGTGTGCAGCGCCTGATAGCCGTTCAACTTCGGGATGGCAATATAGTCCTTGAACTTGCCCGGCACGGGCTTGTACAGTCCGTGCAGCGCGCCCAGCGCCAGATAGCACGAGGGCCGGTCCTTGACCACGACGCGAAAGCCGTAGATATCGAGCACCTGCGTAAACGAGAGGTTCTTTTCGCGCATCTTTCTGTAGATGCTGTAGATGTGTTTCTCGCGCCCGCTTACCTGCGCCTCGATGCCGGCCTCGGGAAGGCGTTTCTTGATCGCCTCCAGAATCTTGCCCACCACCTGACGGCGGTTGCCGCGCGCCGCCTTGGTGGCCTTGGCCAACACCCGGTAACGCATCGGGTACAGGTGCGAAAAGGCGAGTTCCTGCAACTCCTGATACAAGTCGTTCAACCCCAGCCGGTTGGCAATGGGCGCGTAGATTTCCAGGGTTTCGCGCGCGACGCGGCGGCGCTTGGGCGGCGGCACCGCTCCCAGCGTGCGCATGTTATGCAGCCGGTCGGCGAGCTTGATCAGGATCACGCGCACATCGCGCGCCATCGCCAGCAGCATCTTGCGGAAGTTCTCCGCCTGGGCGACCTCCTGCGACTGGAACTCGATCTTGTCCAGCTTGGACACGCCGTCGACGAGTTCGGCCACCGGCTTGCCGAAGCGATGACTGATCTCGTCTTTGGAGATCTCGGTGTCCTCCATCACATCGTGCAGCAGCGCCGCCATCAGCGCCTGCGCATCGAGGTGCCAGGCGGCGAGGATTCCGGCCACCGCGAGCGGGTGCGAGATGTAGGGCTCGCCCGAATCGCGGTACTGCCCGCTGTGGGCCTTGCCGCTGAAATGGTACGCCTCCTCAATGCGCCCGATGTCGGGCGGCTTGAGGTAACTGGCCAGGTTGCCGGTGAATTCAGCGAGAGCGTTCATGGTGGCGCTAGCCCCCGCCGCGGAAAGAAGGCGGGGAAACCCGCCGCATACTTACGTGGCGTTCGCCCGGTTGAGCATTTCCTTGCCCACTTTGCCGGCGGCGATTTCGCGCAGCGCGATGACGGTGGACTTGTCCTTGTCCGGATCAACCAGAGGGGTCGCTCCGTTGGTCAGCTGGCGCGCGCGGTAGGTCGCGGCGAGCGTCAGTTCGAAACGATTCGGGATCAGTTTCATGCAGTCGTCAACGGTGATGCGGGCCATGTTGTTCCTCGGTTAAACGGCTGCCACAAGCAATTTGCGACGGCCTTTGGTGGTTTAAAACTTGAATGCTTCCGGATGGCGTTCCAGCTGGCGCGAATATACCAGTCTGGCCGCGCGTACGACAGCGATCAGGTCGCGCCGCGCCTGTTCGAAGTCATTGTTAATAATAACATATTCAAACTCGGCTGCGTGGCTCATTTCATCGGCGGCGACGGCGAGCCGTCGCCCGATCACTTCGTCGCTGTCCTGGCCGCGCCGGCGCATGCGCCGTTCCAGCTCCGTGATCGAGGGCGGCAAGATGAATATGCCGACCGTGTCGGCAAACATCCGGCGAACCTGCTGTGCGCCCTGCCAGTCGATTTCGAGCAGAATGTCGCGCCCGATCGCGCGCTGCGCGCGAATCCAGGCCTCGGAAGTGCCGTAATGGTTGCCGTGCACCTCCGCGCTTTCAAGGAACTCTCCGCGCTCGAGCATGCCCATGAAACCTGCCTTGTCGACGAAGTGATAGTCACGGCCGTTGACCTCGCCCGGTCGCGGGACGCGCGTGGTATAGGACACGGAGAGGTGAATGTTCTTGTCTTCCTCCAGCAGCTTGGCCGCGAGCGTCGATTTTCCCGCCCCCGATGGCGCGCTGAGGATGAAGAGGATTCCGGTCATGGTGAACGAACGCTTTGCTCGATTGGATCGATAACCGCAGTAACGGCAACAACACCGCAATTGTCGCCCAGATCGGCCCAAGTATAAAGCGACTCCCGTTATATACCAGGCTTCCCGTTCTCCCAAAAAAGACCGGGTGCTTCCATGACAATCAGTTTAGAGATGCACAAAGTCCTGGCCATTGAGATTCGCAGACAGCAGATTGTCGAGGATGGCAAGAACTTCGCCTGAGCCAGTGCTAATAGTCGTAGCGGCAGCGTGGGTGCCGTTGCCCTGCTGAATATTCAGGTTCGCGTAGGTCAATGAGCCTGCCAGGCCGAGCCGGTCTGTTCCGTCCTGAAAGTCGGTGATGAGATCGGCCAGCTCCAGGATAGCGCCCCCGTCGCCCGCCCGTAGCACAAAAATATCCTGCCCCGCTCCTCCGCCGAGCGTATCGCGCCCCGCGCCGCCGTCGAGCAAGTCCTTGCCTGCGGTGCCGGTCAGAACGTCGTCGCCGCCGCCGCCACGCTGCATGCTGCTTAGGGAAGTCTCTCGCCCCTCGCGGTAGCCATCCTGAATGTAGTGTCGCTCCCCTGCAACCGGGTCGAGGCCAAACGCCGCAAGAAGGTCGAGGTTTGCCGCGACGTAGGACTGTCCGTCAAAGGTGGCGGTTCGGTCCTCGGCATAGCCGTTGTTGATGTAGTGGGTTTCCGCTGCAATGGTGTTGGTACCGAAAGCGTTGATGAGGTCGCCGTAGCTGGCGGTGTACCTGAGTGCATCAAACGTGGCAGCACGGCCTTCGGCATAGCCGTTATTGATGTAGTGGGTTTCCGCCGCAATGGTGTTGGTGCCGAAAGCGTTGATGAGGTCGCCGTAGCTGGCGGTGTATTTGAGCGCGTCGAAGGTGGCCGTGCGTCCCTCGGTCAATCCGCTCTGAATAAAGTGCCCAGCCCCTGCCTCGGCGCTGGTACCGAACGCGGCGATCAGGTCGGGGTAGGAGGCGATGTATTTCAGGCCGTCGAACGTGGCACTGCGCCCCTCGTACCATCCATGGTTGATGTAGTGCGCAATCCCGGCGTCAGCGCTGTTGCCGAACGCGGCGATCAGGTCGGGGTAGGAGGCGACATATTTCAGACCGAACACCTTGTTGTCGGCCCCGGACGCCGATCTTGTAGATCCATCTTGGCCGAAAGACAGCAGTTCGATATTGGTCAGCGTATCCATCCCATCCAGCAGTCGCGCGCTTTCGGTGCGCGGGATGACGACCAGGGACGTCGCGTAAGTCGCAAGGAAATAATCCGACGATGTTCCTCCAAATCGGACGGTATCGATCCCCTCCGCTCCGTTCAGCGCGTTGTTCGCGCTGTTTCCGGCAATCAGGTTGTCCAGAGAATTGCCGCTACCGTTGACCGCACCAGTACCGGTCAGCGTGAGGTTCTCGACGTTGGCGCCGAGCGTGTAGCCGATCGAGGAGCGCACCGTGTCGGTGCCCATGGCAGAGTTTTCGGTGACGACATCGCCCGGGTTGTCCACTACGTAGCTGTCATTGCCGGCGCCTCCGTCCAACTTGTCCGCACCGGCACTTCCATCGAGCACGTTGTTGCCTGTGTTTCCCGTCAACAGGTCATTTCCCGAGCCACCGATGGCGTTTTCAACAATGGCGCCATAGGCGATCCAGACATTGTCCGTTTCATACAACAGGGCGCCGGAGGAATCCTGTACCTCCACCGGGAGGCCAATGCGCGAGCCCTTGCCTTCGCGCAAATCGATGGTGGCATTCCGGTTTCCGCTGTACTGAATTGCGTCCGAGCCCCCGCCGTCCCAAATCGTTTCGTGGTAGGTCGCAGAATCCGAATACGAATGGATGTCACTCCCCGAGTGGTAGTTGTAATTTGCTCCATACAATTGCTGAATCGTTGCAATATCAAGCAGCATCGGCGTTGTTGGATTGAAGCTGAATTGGGTGCTGTCCTCCCCTGGCTTAGCCGCGTAGCTCATGATGGTGTAGGACTCGGAGTCCAATGAAGTGGGTAGCTTCGTTGGCTCTTCGAACGGGTGCTTCAATCCCAGGACATGGCCCAACTCGTGCAGCACGGCGAAGTACGAACGGCCTCCCGGTGTCCAATAGTCGACTGCGGAAGAGCCGATGACGTTGAACCAGATATCCCCCGCGCTTGGTGCTTCGGCCGGCAGGTAGGCCCACGCTTGATCATTCGCATGCTCATTCTGGTAGGTGTACGCAGCGCGTATGTCTCCGACGATCGTCGATGTATCTGCAACCTGAGAGAACTGAAGGTTGGCAACGTTCGCCCACGTCTGCAGCGCGCCCTTGAAATAGACCTGATCGTCGCCCGCACCCGGGCCTGAAAGGGGCGTGAAGGATGCGCTCCACGGTTCCTTGCCCTCACTCCTCGGGCCATAGCCGGTCGTACTGTCGGTAGACCACAAGGATCCCCTCTCGGGAAAGCTGTAGGTGAGGGTGGAACCCGCCCACTTGGCGCCGGCCAGAAGCGCGTCGATTGTCTGCGAACCCGTCAGGCTCACCGAGACTACGCTGCTCCAATCAACGGGTGAAGGCATTGCGCTTCCTCGCAATCAACTATCGATTGTTACCAAACACTGGCCAGGACAAGTCTATTTCCGCCGCGCCGCCATCCCCACCGGCCGCGCCATGATTGTGGCAGTTGCTCATGCGCAAGCGTGACAATTCTCGACTCGGATTGACACAGTCATTGATAGCCCTTGACAGGTCATAGATATTGACATAACCATATGAAAAACATTTTTCGCAAACTGGCTAATTTGGGACACAGGTCATGGATTATGCACGTCTTACAGCTTGGGCAATTTCCGTGTTGATGTCGGTCGCTTGCGGCGCCTACGCACAGAACAGCATTACCGCGCTGGTTGTCGGCGGCGCCGGCAATGGAACGACCATTATCAAGGTTGAATTGGCGCAGCCACTGGCGGATCTACCGGCCGGATTTACCATGAACACTCCGCCGCGCATTGTGCTTGGTTTCCCCGATACCGCCAACGGTTTGGGTAAGTCCGTTCAGGATTTCACCGAAGGGGGCTTGCGTCGCGTCAATATCGTTCAGGCCGGCGGGCGCACGCGTTTGGTGATCAATCTTGATCAAATGCTTGCGCATAACACCAGCATTGACGGCAGCAAGTTGTTGATTGCTTTGCACGACAATGCAGCGGATGCGAGTGGCAATACGCTGCGCCTCGCCGAGACTAAACAGCGCGCGCGGGAACATGCGCCTCCTGCCCGGGCCGGACAGGAAGCGCGCAAGCCCGTTCAAATATTGGCACAAACTGCGAACCCGGCAGCACCTTTGCCGCAATCCGGACCAACACCTGCTAACACATCGCTGGTGACCTTGTTACGCGACGCAGAAGCGCTGCTCAAGGGCGGCAAACCGGCGGATGCGTACAAGCTGCTTGAGCCGAGAGAGGGGGATTATTCAGGAGAAATAGCCTTTGACTATTTGCTGGGAATAGCCGCGCTGGATAGCGGCAAACCGGACCGCGCCGTCATCGCTTTTGAGCGCGTTCTGGCGGTCAATCCGAATTTCGCCGGTGCGCGCCTCGATTTGGCGCGCGCCTATTTCGCAATGGGCAGCGACGATCTGGCGAAAAATGAATTTGAAACGGTGCTTACGCAAAACCCGCCCGAACCGACCGCGGCGGTAATAAAGAAGCACCTTGAGGTGATTGCCGAAAGGCAAAAAGCCAAGATACAGCAGGTAAGCGTCTATCTGGAAACCAGCATCGGGCACGACAGCAATATCACCGCTGCAACCCCGGATAATATTGGCGGCGTGGCGGGTATTCTCGGCCGTACTCAAGCAGAACTGCTGGCGCTTCAATATCAGCCCACCGGCAGTTCACTGCGCTATTCCGGCTTGTATACAGTGGTGTCCGGCGGGGTCGATTTCAATCGTTTGGTAAGCGAAGAAAGCGGGGTCAGTGTATTTGCCGGCGCCGATCTAAAACAGCGTGTCTATAACAACGTTGAAGAAATGAATAACCTGACCCTGGATTTGCGCGCTGGAGTGGGCCTTGCCCGTGGCGACGACAGATATCGCATGACCGGCACGTTTGGGCAATACCGGCAATCCGGCTTTGCCCAGACGCCGCCGTCAAACGGCTTTCGCGACACCGCCGGACTGAGCGTGGAATGGAAGCACGGCTTTGGTACGCGTGACCAGATGGGCTGGTCCCTGGGCCTCAGCCGGCCGCGTTACCTTACAACGCTGACGCAGACGCAGGACACCAACCAGGTATCCCTCAATGCCTCGTGGCTGCATATTTTTGAGGGAAAATCGACACCGCTGATATTCGCCAATTTCAACCGCTCGGTTGACCGGGCGTTGCGCCCGATCAACGAGGCAACAGGCGCGAATGCGGGACGCACCGGTACGGGTGTTATGCTGTATTTCCAGGCTACGCCACTGACCGATACCGACTTTTTCCTGACCGGCGGCTTGACTTTCCGGCACGACGACAGCCCAGGTGCCCGGTCTCCCGGGCTGGCCGATTTCTATGCTCGCGACAAAACGCAGAGCCTGAGCTTTGGCGTCAACATGCGCCCTTGGAAGAAATGGACGATCAAGGGATCGGTCGCCATAACCAACAACCGTTCAAATTTGTCGCTCTATGAATATCGCCGTAACGATACCTCTGTTTCATTGAGAAGAGATTTCTAGAGATATCGAATTGTCAGTAGGGGCTCGATCATGAAATCAAACATATTGAGAAATCTCGTACTTTACATATCGCTGGCAGTTGTGCCCATTTCAGAAAGCCTTGCGGCAGCCGGCATGTTCAATTTCGTTATTGGCGACGTACGTGTGGTGAATGCCGCCGGTGAGCGCAAGGTCGAGCGCGGCAGTGGCGTGGAGGCGGGCGAAACCATCGTCGCCGGCAAAGACGGGACGGCGCAGTTGCGCATGAGCGACGGTGCGTTTCTCTCAGTACGCCCCGATACCGAGTTGCGTATCGATCAGCACCAATACAATGGCAAACCTGACGAATCCAACAATACGGTTTTGTCTTTGGTGAAAGGCACATTCCGCGCTTTTACCGGAGCGATTGCGAGCCATAACAAAGACAAGTTCAAGATGAAGACGCTCACCGCGACCATCGGCATACGCGGTTCCGGTAACGTGTTGAACTTTTCACCGACCAGCAATGTAACGCTCAACCACACCATAGAAGGAAGCCACACCGTTACGGCAGTGGACCTTAGCGGCGCAATACGCACGCTAGTGACACTGCCCGGGCAGACCGTGCAGGTCAACCCAACCGGGACAATGCAGTTCGTGCCTACGCCTGCATTCATGTTGAATGCCGCAACGGCGGCCGTGGTTCCCAGACAACAGCAGCAACAGCAAAGCGCGGACAAGAAGGACGCGGACAAGCCAGGTTCAGGAAGCAAGGAACAGGCGAAAGGACAAACCGAAGAGAGCAAGCCATCCGCGGAGAGCAAACCGCAAGCGCAAGCCAAGCCTGCTGGTGCGTCAGGCGCGGCGCCGGCCTCAGGTACGGCAGAAGCAGCGCCGGCTCCGGGTACAGCAGGCGCGGCGCCAGCGTCGGCTACGGCAGATGCAGCGCCGGCTCCGGGTACAGCAGGCGCAGCACCGGCTCCTGGTACAGCAGGCGCAGCACCGGCTGCGGGTACAGCAGGCGCAGCACCGGTTGCGGGTACAGCGACGGGTACGGGGCCAGGCGCAGGGGTGCCGGTGGCTGGAACGGGCGGTGTACCCCAAGGCGGGACAGCCGTGCCCGGAGCCTTAGCAACCGGTATTACGACGCCGGTGACGCCGGCGGCGGGCATATCGGCAATACCGACAACTGCCGCGGCTCCCGCCGGGTCGTTTGTTACATCAGCATTGGATCCGGCGACAAGCAGTACGGCGTTTGCCGCTCCGATACCGGGCAGAAGCTCTGCGCTTCCGCTGCAGAGCGCACCAACGGTCACCGCACCAACATTGAATGCGCCTACCGTCAACCAGAATGTAGCGGTCGTTAATCAGAATACAGCGGCCGTTAACCAGAATGTGACCACTGTTACGCAGATTGCAACCGTTACCACCTTCGTCGACACCAAGGTTTCCGCCGCCGCGGGATGCACGGCTGCAAATAATTATTGCGGAACCGGCACAGTTGCTGCCGCCGCCGGCGCAGGTGGATGCACGGCTGCAAATAATTTCTGCGGAACCGCCGCGGTGACAGGTGGTGCCGCCGTCGTCTGCGACGCGGCTTGCCTGGCAGCACGCATCGCGGCGCAAACAGCGGTTGCCACGGGTGGTACTGCCACGGGTGTTGCCGGAGGATGTACTGCCCTGAACAACTGGTGCGCGATTCCGGTGTCAGGCGGAGTCACCGCCGGCTGCGATGCCGCTTGCGTTGCAGCCAAGGTGTTGGCCGGGACGGCTGGCACCGACACCGGAGGATGCACGGCGCTAAATAACTGGTGCGGAACCACAGGCGGCGCTGCCGGGGCGACCTGTGCAACCAATCCGGCGCTGTGTGTAACGACGGTCGCAGCAGGCGGGTGTACCGCTGCAAACAACTGGTGCGCTACCGGCGGAGCTGCGGCTGCCGCCGCCGGATGCTTAGCCTCGAACAACTGGTGCGGAACCGGCACGCCTACGGGCGCAGCCGCCGCGGGTGGATGCACGGCGGCGAATAACTATTGCGGAACCGCCGCAGTGACAACTGGAGCCGCCGTCGTCTGCGATGCGGCCTGCCTGGCCGCACGCGTAGCGGCGCAAACAGCGGTTGCCACGGGTGGAACCGCCACGGGTGTTGCCGGAGGATGTACCGCCCTGAACAACTGGTGCGCGATTCCGGTATCGGGCGGGGTCACCGCCGGCTGCGATGCCGCTTGCGTTGCGGCCAAGGTGTTGGCCGGGACGGTTGGCACCGACACGGGAGGATGCACCGCGCTAAATAACTGGTGCGGAACCACAGGCGGCGCTGTCGGGGCGACCTGCGCAACCAATCCGGCGTTGTGTGTGACGGCGGTCGCAGCAGGCGGGTGTACCGCTGCGAACAACTGGTGCGCCACCGGCGGAGCTGCCGCCGCCGCCGCCGGATGCTCAGCCTCGAACAACTGGTGCGGAACCGGCACGCCCACGGGGGCTGCCGCCGCGGGTGGATGCACGGCCGCGAATAACTATTGCGGAACCGCCGCGGTGACAACTGGAGCCGCCGTCGTCTGCGATGCGGCCTGCCTGGCCGCACGCGTCGCGGCGCAAACAGCGGTTGCCACGGGTGGAACTGCCACGGGTGTTGCCGGAGGATGTACCGCCCTGAACAACTGGTGCGCGATTCCGGTTTCAGGCGGGGTCACCGCCGGCTGCGACGCCGCTTGCGTTGCGGCCAAGGTGCTGGCCGGGACGGATGGCACCGACACGGGAGGATGCACCGCGCAAAATAACTGGTGCGGAACCACGGGCGGCGCTGTCGGGGCGACCTGCGCAACCAATCCGGCGTTGTGTGTGACGACGGTCGCAGCAGGCGGGTGTACCGCTGCGAACAACTGGTGCGCCACCGGCGGAGCTGCTGCCGCCGCCGCCGGATGCTCAGCCTCGAACAACTGGTGCGGAACCGGCACGCCCACGGGGGCCGCCGCCGCGGGTGGATGCACGGCCGCGAATAACTATTGCGGAACCGCCGCGGTGACAACTGGAGCCGCCGTCGCCTGCGATGCGGCCTGCCTGGCAGCACGTGAAGCGCTGCAAACAGCGGCTGTCACGGGTGGGGCGGCTACGGTTGGTTGCACCGCGTTGAACAACTGGTGTGGAACAGCCGTGATTTCGTGTGCAAATAACCCGGCGCTTTGCACCGGCGGAACTGTTGCAGGCGCGGCATGCACAGGAACAGGAAGCGTATCCGGATCGTTCTACTGCAATGGCGCAACCTGGATCACACCTACCGTGGGCACGTCATGCACAGGGGCGGCCAGTGCCGGGGGATTCACCTGCACGGGTGGCTTGTGGACCACGGGTGGCGGAACTGCCGGAACAAGCTGCGCAACCAATCCTGCACTTTGCACAGGTGGAACTCCTGCGATCTGCGACGCGGCCTGCGTTGCCGCTCAGCTTGCTGCCGCCCAAGCTGCGGCCTGCACGGCGAATCCGGCATCCTGCACGGTTGGAACGGTCAACCCCGCCTATGCCTGGGCATATGATCCGAGCGGAAATCTGCTGCCGGGCTATTCGCTGGTAAATGGTATTCCGACGCTCACCGGACCAGTCTGCGATGCAGCCTGCATTGCGGCCAAGGTTGCCGCATGTACGGCGGATCCGGCATCCTGCACAAGCGGGACTGGCCCGGTAGGTACGATTGGCGGCACATGTAGCGGCTTCAGCGCCCCTGCCGGCGCCACCTGTTCCGGCGGCATTTGGGTAACGTCCACGGGCACCTTGCCCGTCGGTACGATTGGCGGGCCTTGCGCCGGCTTCAGCACTCCTGCCGGCGCCTATTGTTCAGGCATCATCTGGGTAACGACCACAGGCACGCTGCCTACCGGTACGATCGGCGGCACATGCACCGGCTTCAGCGCCCCTGCTGGCGCCACGTGTACAGGTGGCATTTGGACAACCACTGCAGGCACGCTGCCGATCGGTACGATTGGCGGGCCTTGTGCCGGATTTAGCGCTCCTGTCGACGCCTATTGCTCAGGCATCATCTGGGTAACCACCACAGGCACGCTGCCTACCGGTACCATCGGCGGCACCTGTACCGGCTTCAGCGCTCCTGTCGGCGCCACATGTACCGGCGGTTTTTGGGTAACCACCACAGGCACACTCCCAGTCGGAACGATCGGCGGGCCTTGTGCCGGATTTAGCGCTCCTGTCGACGCCTATTGCTCAGGCATCATCTGGGTAACCACCACAGGCACGCTGCCTACCGGTACCATCGGCGGCACCTGTACCGGCTTCAGCG
>Ga0080064_1000119_pt2 | contig 233746 bp, 209 predicted proteins | sample Subgrocontami54m_FD_69260 | JGI IMG/M metagenome (GOLD analysis project Ga0080064, IMG submission 69260) | Subsurface groundwater microbial communities from S. Glens Falls, New York, USA - GMW46 contaminated, 5.4 m (SPADES assembly) (version 2) ...
GTTTTGTTGCTCGTGAGTAAATTTTATGGTCAAGCTACTAAGGGCACACGGTGGATGCCTTGGCACTTCGAGGCGATGAAGGACGTGGCAAGCTGCGATAAGCTGCGGTGAGGAGCAAGCATCCTTTGACCCGCAGATTTCCGAATGGGGGAACCCACATGAGCAAAACTCATGTACCGTTATCTGAATCAATAGGGTAACGGAGCGAACCCGGGGAAGTGAACCATCTCAGTACCCGGAGGGAGAGGAAAACAATAGTGATTCCGCTAGTAGCGGCGAGCGAACGCGGAACAGCCTAAACCAAGAGGGCATGCCTTCTTGGGGTCGTGGGATCGAAGTTAGGAGTTACAAAGGCTCAGGTTAGCGGAACGGCTTGGAAAGGCCGACCATAGAACGTGATAGTCGTGTACGCGAAAACTTAGAGCTCTCCGTTATGCTTTGACACCCGAGTAATGCGGGACACGAGGAATCTTGCATGAATTTGCCGGGACCATCCGGTAAGGCTAAATACTCCGAAGTGACCGATAGTGAACCAGTACCGTGAGGGAAAGGTGAAAAGAACCCCGGTGAGGGGAGTGAAATAGTACCTGAAACCGTGTGCTTACAAGCAGTGGGAGGTCAAGGTTCGTCCTGACTGACCGCGTGCCTTTTGCATAATGAGCCGGCTAGTGAATGTCACAGGCAAGGTTAAACGATAAGTGAGCCGAAGCGAAAGCGAGTCCTAATAGGGCGTTCAGTCTGTGGTATTCGGACGTGAAGCGAGATGATCTATGCATGGCCAGGCTGAAGCGTGGGTAACACCACGTGGAGGGCCGAACCAGTTAAGGTTGAAAACTTTTTGGATGAGCTGTGCATAGGGGTGAAAGGCTAATCAAATTTCGTGATAGCTCGTTCTCGCCGAAATAGCTTTAGGGCTAGCCTCGGATGAATCGTCACGGTGGTAGAGCACTGAATGGGCTAGGGGCCTCACAAGGTTACTGAACCCAATCAAACTTCGAATGCCGTGCACGCATATCCGGGAGTCAGACTACGGGGGCTAAGCTCCGTGGTCGAGAGGGAAAGAGCCCAGACCGACAACTAAGGTCCCCAAATCGTGGTTAAGTGGAAAAGGAAGTAGGGAAGCACTGACAGCCAGGAGGTTGGCTTAGAAGCAGCCATCCTTTAAAGAAAGCGTAATAGCTCACTGGTCAAGCAGCCCTGCGCCGACAATATAACGGGGCTTAAACCACGTACCGAAGTTTCGGATTGTGGAGGTCTTCGGATCTCCATGATGGTAGGCGAGCATTCCGTAGCTGTGAAGCGGGACCGAAAGGACCGTTGGAGCGATCGGAAAAGACTCTGTCGGCATAAGTAGCGATAACGCGGGTGAGAACCCCGCGCGCCGTAAACCTAAGGTTTCCTGAGTAAAGTTAATCTGCTCAGGGTTAGTCGGTACCTAAGGCGAGGCCGAAAGGCGTAGTCGATGGAAATCCGGTTAATATTCCGGAACCGCTAACGTGTGCTGTGGGAGGACGCAGTAGGGTAGGCGAGACGGCCGATGGACGTGCCGTTGAACTCATCATAGCCCGTCACTTTGGAAAATCCGGGTGACACAAGGGTAAAGGTAGGGACGAAAGTAGGGGTAAAACCCGAAAAAAGTCGTTGACCCCAGCTGCCAGGAAAATTCTCGTTCAGCTATACACGCGATGCGACCGTACCGCAAACCGACACAGGTAGGTGGGGTGAGAATCCTAAGGCGCTTGTGAGAACTCTCGTTCAGGAACTCGGCAAAATGTACCCGTAACTTCGGGAGAAGGGTAGCCCACCTCAGACGTGGGTCGCAGAGAAATGTCCCAGGCGACTGTTTACTAAAAACACAGGTCTCCGCAAAGTCGTGAAGACGACGTATGGGGGCTGACGCCTGCCCAATGCTGGAAGGTTAAAAGGAGTGGTCAGCCGCAAGGCGAAGCTACGAATTGAAGCCCCAGTGAATGGCGGCCGTAACTATGAACCAGGACACCGCGCACTTCAAGTGAGCGGAATTGTAGTTCCGAAAACGAAACTTGGCTAAATGCTGGAACATCCGGTTAGTATCCGACGCTACTCGCTTCAATCATGAGGCAGTAACAATGCGTTCGGCGCGGACAATCAGCAGGAAAGACAACAGTGGACGCAAGGATCGCGAGAGTACCAAGGGAAGTTGGTTATTACTTGGCGGGTTTTGCGGACGGTGAAGGGAGTTTCAATATCTCTTTCCGGCCACGCCAGGATTATCCGATTCCCTGGAAAGTCTCCGTCAGCTTCAACGTATCTCAGAAGGATCGAGTCATACTCGCTCTGTTCAAAAGATACTTGGGCTGCGGCACTCTTCGTGGCAGGCCGGATGGCGTTTGGTATTACGAGGTAACCAACCTTAACGCTGTCGTCGAGAACGTAATACCTTTCTTTGAAAGGTTTCCGTTTCTGTCGGCCAAGAAGAAGAGAGACTTTGCCAAGTTCAAGCAGATCGTAGCCCTGATGAAAAAGGGTGCGCATCTGACAAAGAATGGTATCCGGCAAATACTCGAGATTCGCGAAGACATGAACGATGGCGGCAAGCGCCGTCACGCTCACGTTGATATCCTCGCTTCATTGGATTGAATCCTCAGAGACTACACGCCAAGCGTCACCACAAGGGTGACGATGATATAGTCCGATCTTCATCGCGAGATGAAGGATCGGCGGAAGTAATTCCGACGATCGCGAATGAATCAAACGATTCAATCGTTAACACAAATGAACGGTCCTAAGGTTGATTGAATGCAGCCTTAGAGAAACTTGGCTATATGCTGGAAAGTCTGAGTATCCCACATTACTCGCCTCGAGAAAGGCAGTGAAAATATGTTGGGTGCAGATAATCAGCAGGAAAGGCTAAGAACAGTCGGATGGATCGTAGGCTTTGTTGATGGAGAAGGTTGCTTCTCGGTAACCATTCAGAAAGCAACAACGGCTACGGGCTGGCAAGTCTTCCCTGAGTTCGTCGTAACTCAGGGAGAAAAAAGCTTGCAAGCATTACATGATCTCAAGGAGTTCTTTGAATGTGGAAAGGTCTTCGTTAATCGCCGCCACGACAATCACAAGGAGCATCTTTATCGCTTCTGTGTGAGATCGATTGCGGATTTGAGAGACAAGATCATTCCTTTCTTTCGAGAAAATCAGCTCAGAACAGCTAAGCGGGAGGACTTTGAAAAGTTCGCCTGCGTGCTGGGGTTGATCGGAGAAAGAAAACATCTGAACTCTGAAGGCATCATGGAGATTGCGAAGATCGCGCAAACGATGAATCGCAAGAAACCATCCAGATTCTTAGAATCCTCAGAGACTACACGCCAGGCATCTTCCAAGCGGAGATGAAGATATAGTCCGTGCTGCATGGCGACATGCAGAGGTTGGCAGAAATGACCAGCCCGTCAACGCAAGTTGACGTAACAATGTCAGAGCGAAATTCCTTGTCGGGTAAGTTCCGACCTGCACGAATGGCGTAACGATCTGGGAGCTGTCTTAACGAGAGACACAGCGAACTTGTAGTACCGGTGAAGATGCCGGTTTCCCGCATCTAGACGGAAAGACCCCGTGCACCTTTACTACAACTTGATAGTGGGTTCGGGCAAACGATGCGCAGCATAGATGGGAGGCTTTGAACCGAGGCTTTTGGGTTTCGGGGAGCCACAGGTGAGATACCATCCTTCGTTTGTCTGGACTCTAACCTCGAGCCGTAATCCGGTTCAGGGACACTATCAGGCGGGTAGTTTGACTGGGGCGGTCGCCTCCCAAATTGTAACGGAGGCGCTCGAAGGTTGGCTCAGGCTGTTTGGAAATCAGCCGTAGAGTGTAAACGCATAAGCCAGCTTGACTGTGAGACAAACAAGTCGAACAGGTACGAAAGTAGGAGTTAGTGATCCGGCGGTTCTGTATGGAAGGGCCGTCGCTCAACGGATAAAAGGTACGCCGGGGATAACAGGCTGATCCTGCCCAAGAGTTCACATCGACGGCAGGGTTTGGCACCTCGATGTCGGCTCATCGCATCCTGGGGCTGAAGAAGGTCCCAAGGGTCCGGCTGTTCGCCGGTTAAAGCGGTACGTGAGCTGGGTTTAGAACGTCGCGAGACAGTTCGGTCCCTATCTGGTGTGGGCGCAGCAGGATTGAGGGAATCTGTCCTTAGTACGAGAGGACCGGGATGGATCCACCTCTAGTGTACGAGTTATGGCGCCAGCCGTAACGCTCGGTAGCTAAGTGGAGCATGGATAAACGCTGAATGCATCTAAGCGTGAAGCCAGACCCGAGATTAATCCTGCCCGTGAGACTCGTGGTAGACCACCACGTTGATAGGCTGGAAATGTAAGTGCAGTAATGTGCTCAGTTGACCAGTACTAATCAGTCCCTAGGCTTGACCATAAAATTTACTGCGGGCATCAAAGCGTCGCAGAAGTTTTTGAGTTCACGCTTGCGCGACTCTGTGATTTGTTTTCAGATCTCCAATTTCAAATCTTCAATCTCCGATCTGGAATTTGGAGTTTGGAATCTGGAATTTGTAATCTGAAATCTCAGAGGCAGACTTGCCTTGGTCACTATTCGATTCTGAGATCTCAGATCTCAAATCTGAGATCTCAAAAGTTCCGTAGCGCGGACTCTGGCCCTGGAAGTGCCACGAGCCTTTCGGCTCTTGAGCACTCCGGCTGGATCCCCGCTACCGAAAAAGTTCTTTCTCAATTTCCTATTCTCAAGTTTCGGATGAAGGCCCTGGTGCTTGTGGTGGTGCGAGGCGCTGTCGTGCTCTGGCAATGGCAAATGGCAAATCTGAAATGAGAAATGGAAAATGATCCGGTTTTCCGGTGATTTTGTCGGCAGGGTCACACCCGTTCCCATCCCGAACACGGAAGTTAAGCCTGCTGGAGCCGATGGTACTGCACGGGAAACTGTGTGGGAGAGTAGGAAGTCGCCGGGATTATTAAATGAAGCCCGCTCAGGGTAAACTTGAGCGGGCTTTTTTCTTTTCACATAGCTGCGATGGTCTTTCGATTAGATCATTTATTGAGGTAGACGGTTTTGATGGGCTTATGATCCAGAAACGACTCAAACGCCACAACGCATTTCGCTACATTTTCGTTAGTGTCCGCCATTATTTCAGTCTCGGTTGACGCCCTCGGTGGAATGGTTAGTAAAGATCTCGACCGTTTAAACGTAGTACCAGACTGTGTGGTGCAGGTCATAACGGCTTGAGCCGTATCGATGTCTGCGTTAGTTGGATTTCTCACTTTTACTATTCCACGAACCGACATCGAGGAGCCGATTTGCGTAGTTTGATAGGTCCAATCCGTGACTTCTAAAGACGGTGTTATATCGCCAAGGCCCTCAATCATCTTATCCGCGAATTTCTTCAATTCGCTTCGCTGCTCGGGAGTGAATGTGCATTCAATATCCCCGATTCGCATCCTGACCGAAGAGCCATGAGCCAGCGTGGCGATGCCCTCCCGCGCTGTATTCATCCTGAGCTCTTCGGTGACGAATCCTGGAAGATCCACATTTTTTGAAACGTCATATTGCATTTTGCCAAAACGCTCTCTCTGGCCATCGATAATGACAAACCACTCAGGTGCTATTTCAAAGTTGCTATAATTACCGGGAGGGGAGTAGGTCTGAAAGGCGACCATTGCGCTATCAACTGCTTTTACCAAGCTCCTGCCCGGGTAACCAAAAACGGCAATCATCTCTACGCTTCTCGCGGAATTTGGCGTATTAAGTTTCATTGGGCTCACGCTTACGGAGGTTGCGTCCTTGAATTCGTCATACTGGGTCTTAACTGAATAGTTCGCCGATGGGCCAGTACCTTCTCGTCTGGGGTCAGTTTTGTCCGAATCTTTCTTCTGTACATTAGGCCGCCCCGTTGTTCTTCTGCCTTGCGCGCGCGGGTAAACCAGAATCCCGTGAAGACATAACGCACTTACCGCGACTGCGACAATTCTCTTTATTGTTTTCGCGCTTACGTTCATTGATTCCGCTCTAGATAGTCTCTAACATCTTTCTCAGTGTTTTGTTGCCAAGCAGCATCCATGCTGATTCGGTTGATACGCTCCCCGGCATCAGGGACGAAAGTTGCGCTCTTTGGATCGCTTTTTATTCTTTCAATGGCCGCTAGAACCTCTCTTGCCGCAGTGCGGCTCTTCGCAAAATCATTTTCCGCTTGCGCATCCTTAAATCTCTGATAACAGCCTTCTGCATCTTGCATCAGTTTGTCCGTCATCTGTCCTCCTGGAATTTCGTTTGGGAAGAAGTCACAATTTAAGCCCCGGCTTTCACCGCTCAAGGTAAACTTGAGCGGGCTTTTTCATTTCAAGTAGACGGCTCTTCTGATTCTGATTGAACGCTCAGCGCGTTCGAAGACCTTCTATCAATCTTAGAAAGTTGGCGAAGCCGGGGGCCAAAGACATGCTTCAGCTTCAAGAGTCGATCTATCACCCACACGCGGATCTCAGCCAGTGACTCATCAGAGTCCTCAATTGTGCCCCGGCGATAGAGCGTGATTCGCGACGCGCGTTTCTTAGGTAAAGGCTGCCAGTCTAGAATCTCACCAAGTTCATGCTCAATTGCTTCCCGTTGGCCGTGGAGTTCATTGAACGCAGCTTGGTTCTCATTAATGTAAAGTTCCGCCCTGACGCGGTCACCCCGAGCAAAATCAGTGTTATATCGAATTCCAGTGGTTCCGGACGAAAAATTACACCAACTCCGACCTATCGATGCTTTCTCGCCGTTCTCTTTTAGCTCGTCGGCTAGCCGTTCGAAATATCGACGATATAGCTTATTGCGCCGCGAAAGGGAGCGGTCCGTTACGGTGCCCAGGGGCTTAGTACGTGCCAAAGCCTCTGGTCGCTCGGCCTTGAAATACCAGTCCAAGACGGCTAACAGCTGTTCAAGCGACCTCCGCACATCTTCCATGGATACTTGTTCACCGTAATAATGCGCACCAACATTTCCCATCTCGCGGATGTTGTTAGCGTATACGGAGATCTTTTTCGGCAAATGACCATCCTTAGCCAAACGTTGTATCAGATTCTCCAGTAACTGCGTGCCCGACTTTTGCTCGCAACGCCGATCGTAGAAGTCACAAACGACGTATTCTAGTAATTTCCGAACTCGTGTCAGGGCCATCTCTGGGTCCTCTTCCGCGATGCGGATCGCCATGCGAAAACCATCGCGTAATTTGACAAACTCCCCGGATAGGTGGTCCAAGCGTGGCAGAAGCATTTGAAGATGTGAATCCATTAGTTCCGACCTCTAACTTCTCGGCGTCCCCGAAACAGACGGAATGGGCGCTTCGTTACCACTCTGGCAGCGGTGAGTATAACAGCGCACGCTCGTCTCCGCGAGTCTCAAGTCCGCGCAGCGGACGACCGGAAATAGCCCAACGATTCATCGCTGGAGAGCGTCCATCAATAACAATCAAAGCCCGTGAAACGGGCGACCGAAGTTACAGAACCGCGACCGGTAGGGAGCGGGATAAGGGCACGACTTGCGGCTAATGGGAGTCAATACAGGATCGATTCGGAACACGATTCAAGAGTTGAATCTTTATCCCGCTCGCTACCGCTCGCGGTTCCGTAACGGAGCCCTCCCTGACGGTCGGGCTACTGCACTGCTCTCGCGAACCTAACTTCACATGCTTACTTCAGAGACATCGGTCGGGTCGCCGCGTCAATAAGGGATGTCATTTTCCTCTAGCCACTCGGTCGCGATCTTCTCAAGTGCGCTTCGTTTGAATTCATACCAGGCTTGGTCAACGCCCATCTCATGGATCGCATTCTTGAATCGCCGAAAAGCGCCGCCGCCTTTTATTAGTCGCCGCAGTTCGTCGCCTACGTCGCGTTCTTCGAAGGCCAGACAAAAGTCTTCCATGATCTTGTATTCGTGAACATCAAACTGGTCCGGCAGTTCAATGAAGTGTTTAGAATCGTGAAGTACTTCCCGCGCTTTCAAGATCGACTCACGCTGCCAATCAGGATATTCGGAGATGAGGTCATCTTCCTCCGCCGCCTGCAAGTCTTCGCTGGTGAGGAGAATGATCTCACCCGTTCGCTTGTCGAGATAATGAGCATGCTCTTCCATCGCGCCTTCGAGCGCTTCGACAACTTCGTTGAGCTTGACTCTCATGACGGTCCCTGCGGTGTCAGTATACCAGCGCAAGCTTTGCGACCACGATCAGGATTCGCGCGGCGAACGCCCGGAAAGAGCCCAGCGATTCATCGCTGGGAAAGGGTCCGTCAATAAGAATCGAAGCCCGTGAAACGGGCGACAGAGGTACAGAACCGCGACCGGTAGGGAGCGGGATAAAGGTGCAACTTGCGGCTAATGGAAGTCAATAATGAATCGGATTCGGATCGCTATTCAAGAGTTGAATCCTTGTCCCGGTCGCTACCGCTCCCGGTCCTGTACCGGAGCCCTCCCTGACGGTCGGGCTCCTGCCCCGTATCTTCGCCTCGTGACGACCGTCAATTTCATGAATGATGCGAGGTCGGTTAAACTCAACGACAGTTAAATGTCATTCAATACCTACTTTCGCCTCGCTTCCTACGCGACTATCGGTGCCGCAGCGCTCGCGCTGTTTGTCGCGCACGGCGTGGGCGCGTGGCTGGCAATCGCGTTTGCGCTCACGACGATCATTGCGTGGAAGCTGGAAGGTACGCGATGGCAACTGTCTGAGCGAGGCGCGCTGGCGGTGATCCTGGTGTCGTTGCCGCTGTTCTATTTCGACTGGCGCATTCTTGGGCCTTATCTCGATATCAAGTTTTTGGAAAATGGACAACGCGCCGGGGTCGAAGTCACGGTGCTCGGTCATCTGATTCTGTTTCTCTCGGCGGTAAAGCTCCTGCAACGAAAAGCAGATCGCGATTGGTTCTTTCTTTATCTGATTTCGTTTTTTGTCGTCCTGCTGGCGGCCGGTTTGAGCACGAAACCGGTGTTTCTGTTGACGCTCTCCGTTTATCTGCTCTGCGTCTTGTCCACAGTCGTGGCGTTCGAAATTCAGAAAGCGCGAAGGAAAGCGCCAGCGACGCAGACGCGCATCCTCATCGCGCCTGATTCAACCATCTTTCGTAAACTTTCGATTCAACGCTGGCGGCGCAGATATCACGAGACGCGGCGTCTCCCTTTCGTCTCAATCGGACTCCTGCTCTTCATCGTTGTGCTCGCGCTCCCGTTTTTTCTAATTGCGCCGCGAACTCGGGCTAACGCTCTGACGAGCAGCGGTAATGGCCTCGCCGGAATCATTGGCTTTTCCGACAGAGTTCGGCTCGGCGATATCGGCCTTTTGAAGACGAGCGACGAGATCGTCATGCACGTGCGTCTGGAACCAGGTGGCGCGCCGTTGAGCAGAGACTTGCGTTGGCGTGGCGTGGCCCTCGATGAGTTCACCGGCCGCGAATGGATCAAGTCGCCCGCGGCGCAGCGCTTCGAAAGGAAGGAAAGCGACAGCGGATTATTTCAAGTTGGCACGACCGAGGACCTGCGCCGGCTCACCGCGCAGACATTCTTCGTCGAGCCGCTGGACACGCCCGTGCTCTTTGGTCTGCCGCGGATCGTGGCGCTGCAAGGCCGTCTGCCGTTTGTGCGCGTCGATTCGGAAGGTTCGATCCAAAGCCGCCCGCACGATCAGGAGCGCGCGGTCTACAAAGTTTATTCCGATACCGTCACGCCGGAGCCCGGCGTGTTGCGGGCAGACTCTCTGAACTATTACGTTTCTGCGGCGCGCTATCTTGCGCTGCAAGACAATCTCGATCCACGCATCAGGGCAACAACGAAAGACGTGATTGCACGAGCGGGAGCGCGCAACGGCTATGACGCCGCGCGCGCGGTTGAATCCTACCTGCGCGACAATTACGGCTACACGCTCGATCTAAGAGCCGGCGGCCCTGATCCGCTCGCGGATTTTCTTTTCAATGTTAAGGAAGGTCACTGCGAATATTTCTCGACCGCGATGGCAGTGATGTTGCGCACGCAGGGCATGGCCACGCGGGTGGTCAGTGGCTTTCTGCCCGGGCAATTCAACGCAGCGGCCGATGCGTTCACCGTGCGGCAGAGCGACGCGCATTCGTGGGTCGAAGTTTACTTTTCCGAAACGAATTCCTGGGTAACGTTCGATCCGACGCCGCCGGCGGGTCGCGCTCCCAGAGCCCGGACGGGCCTGGCCGCGCAGTTGAGCAAGTACAGCGAAGCGCTCGATCTGATGTGGTTTCAGTACGTGATCGGTTACGACAAGCAGGAACAGCGTTCGCTTGCGTCGTCGTGGCAAAACCGCCTTTTCGATCTGCGCCGCGGCGCCGCAGTGAAGTTCGATCAGGCTGGCCGGGCTTGGCCGTCCGCGATTCGTCCCCTGCTCCTCAGCCTGTTCGCGCTCGGCGCGGGAATCATGATCTTTCTGCTCGCGTTGCGGATTCGGCGTCAAGGCTGGCGCCGGGGTCTGAAGGTTTGGGGATTCCGAACTGCGGCCGAAAGTTCACGCGTTGATTTCTATGAGCGGTTAACTGCGTTGCTGGAAAAGCGTGGCGCCAAACGACCGCCGCATCAGACTCCGCTCGAATTTGCGTCGCTGGTGGAAATGAGCGAAGCGCTGACGATCACGAGGGCCTACAACCGCGTGCGCTACGGAGCAGAGAAACTGTCGGCATCTGAGCGGACGCAGATTGAGTTGATGTTGGCGGAGCTTGAGCGGATGCGTAACGAGAATTGAACCGCAGAGGGACGCAGAGGTTTTCGCAGAGGAAGGCAACGAGCGACGCGAGTCTTTCCTGGGCTCCGTTAGGAGCCAAATATTTATAGTACCCACCGCGTGGAATTGTCTCTGCGCTCGTTCAGGAGCAAACCGGAGTTTGCTCCTGAACGAGCTATTAAGTAGGTTAGGTGCTGACATTCTATAAATATTTCGCGCCTAACGGCGCTGAGGAGAAACTGATTTTTATCCGCCATTTCCGATTCACGATTTACTAGTCCATGAATAAGGTCGGTTTCATTAGTCTCGGCTGCCCCAAGAACCTCGTCGATAGCGAGGTCATGATGGGTCAGCTCAAGCTAAACGGTTATGAGATCACGGCGGACGCCGAAGACGCGGACACGGTGGTGGTGAATACTTGTGGCTTTATTGATTCAGCGAAGAAGGAATCGATCGAAGCTATTCTGGAAGCAGCGCGTTTGAAAACTGATGGCAAAGCCACGCGGCTAATTGTTGCGGGGTGTCTGGTCGAACGTTATCGCGATCAGCTGAAAGCCGAGATGCCCGAAGTTGATGCCTTCATTGGCACGAGCCAGATCAACGACATCCTTAGCGTTTGCGACCCCAGGACGAATACTCGATCGCTGCCGGTGATTCCACTGGGTAATCAGAGCGCAACGTATCTCTACGATGAATCCACTCCGCGCGTCCTGGCTACACCGAGCCATTACGCATTCATAAAAATCGCCGAGGGTTGCGATCGTCCGTGCGCGTTCTGTTTCATTCCGCAGATGCGCGGACATTTTCGCAGCCGGCGCTTTGGTTCGATCGTCGCCGAAGCACAGCAACTCGCGGAAGAAGGTGTAAAGGAATTGATTCTGGTTGCGCAGGATTCATCACGCTACGGCGAAGACCTCGGCAAGCAGGACGCCCTCGCGCACTTGATGAGAGAGCTTTCGCACACGGACCGCATCGAGTGGGTGCGCGTGATGTACACTTATCCGACGCACATCAGCGATGGGTTTCTCGACGTGCTCGCTGAAGAGCCAAAGGCAGTGAAGTATCTCGACATGCCCTTGCAGCACGCTTCGCAGAACGTTTTGAAGCTGATGAAGCGCGGCGGCAATCGCGCTTCGCTTGAACGCTTGATTAGGCGAGTGCGGAAGCGAGTTCCGGACATTGCCGTGCGGACTACATTTATTACCGGCTTTCCCGGCGAAACCGACGAGGACTTCGAGGAGCTGCTGGCGTTTCTAAAGAACGTAGAATTTGATCGCGTCGGCGTGTTTACGTACTCTGATGAAGAAGGCACGCCAGCTTACGATCTTCCAAACAAGGTCGATCCCAAGATCGCGAAGCAGCGTCGCGCGCGTTTGATGAAAGAGCAGGCAAAAATCTCGCGCCGAAAGAACAAGGCTCGAATCGGTCAAACGGTGCGCGTGCTTTTCGAAGGCGAGTCGGCGGAGAGTGACTTGCTTTGGCAGGGTCGAATGGAAACGCAGGCGCCGGACATCGATGGATGTGTTTTGATCAATGATGCGCCGGAAGATTTCATGCCGCAGTCGGGTCAGGTCGTGAACGTGTTGATTACTGAGGCACAGGAATACGATCTGGTGGGCCGGATTGTTTTAGCAACCTGTTCTTAGCAACCCGTTATTGGCCAGTGGTTCGTTCGCAGTTGTTCGCCATTGACAGTTGGATTCACCCCGTAGGGGTGACATATTTATAGATCGGAGAGCAACACCCCTCCGGCTCCGTTCGGAGGAGCGGAATAGTTCTGAAGTGGTGAAGTTCTACTTGAATTCCGCTCCTCCGAACGGAGTTGGTACCTGGTTGGTACCGCCGTCTATAAACATCTCACTCCTAACGGAGTGAAAGACCTCAGTCGAAGCAAGAACCTTTGTTGGTGAAGTCTGAGTCTAGTTAGCATGAATGCTCTTGTTTACCTGCGATGCCTATCAAAGAATCGAGCGACGAACTAAATCCTCCGGTTGTTATTCCGGTAAGGGAACTCGCGCCACCCAAGCGGCTACGCTCGATTGGCGATTTTGTAGCCCTGGCCATCGCAACCTGCGGCGTCGGCTACTTTCCGATCGCGCCGGGCACGATGGGATCGCTGGTGGGAGTTGGGATCTATCTCCTGCTTTGGAGGGCGGTGCTTCGAGCGGGTGTTGCATTGGACGCGACCGCTTTTTCCAGGGCATACACAGAATTGACACCCAGTTTCTTCTTGATGTGGACGCTCCCGTTTTTCATTATTGGCTTATCGTTGATTGGGATTTGGGCGGCGTCAAGGGCCGAGCGTCTCATGGGGAAGAAAGATCCATCTCAAGTGGTGATCGATGAGGTGGCTGGTCAATTGGTTACATTCATGTTTGTTCCTGCCTACTTTCTTCACCCTCTAATGATACTTATTGGATTTGTTCTCTTCCGTGCGTTCGACATCATCAAGCCGTATCCGATCCGTCGAGTTGAGAGCCTTCACGGTGGACTCGGCATAGTTGGTGATGACATCGTGGCCGGTTTTTATGCTGGAGCCGCTCTCGCGCTGGTTGCATTGCTGGCCGCGCTTCACATACTGCCGTGACCTCACAACCTATTAATGTTCTCGTCTCCGATGACGTTAGCGACAGCGGCCTGCAGCCGCTGCGCGATGCGGGCTTTGCGCTGGAGAAGAAAACCGGCCTGACGCCGGATGCTTTGCGCGAAGCCATTCGCGATTGCGATGCGCTGATCGTGCGCAGCGAAACGAAAGTCACGGCTGAGTTGATGGACGCGGGGAAGAAGCTTCGCGTGATCGGGCGCGCAGGTGTGGGCGTGGACAACATCGACGTCGCGGCGGCGACGGCGCGCGGCATCGTGGTGATGAATGCGCCCGACGGCAACACGATTACGACCGCCGAGCACACCATCGCTTTGCTGGTTGCGTTGGCGCGCAGCGTGGCCCAGGCGAATCAAAGTCTGAAAGCGGGGAACTGGAAGCGAAAAGAATTCATTGGCGTCGAGCTGCAGGGAAAGACTCTGGGCATTATAGGTTTGGGCCGCATCGGACGCGCCGTGGCGGCGCGGGCGCGCGCGTTCGGCATGAAGATCGTCGGCCACGATCCATTCATCGCCCCGGATCAGGCGCGCGATCTGGAAATCGAAGTGGCGAGTCTCGATGAAGTCTTCGCGCGCGCTGATTTCCTGACCGTGCACACGCCCTTGACGGCAGAGACGCGGGGCATTATAGGCCCTGAAGCTTTCAAGAAGATGAAGAAAGGTGTGCGGGTCATCAACTGTGCGCGCGGCGGGCTGGTTGATGAAGGGGCGCTTTACGACGCGATCAAATCCGGCATCGTCGCCGGCGCCGCGCTGGACGTCTTCGAGCAGGAGCCTCCGCCGGCCGATCATCCTCTGCTCGCTCTGGACGAAGTAATCGCGACGCCGCATCTCGGCGCTTCGACCACTGAAGCGCAGGAAGGCGTTGCGTTCACCGTTGCCGAGCAGGTTCGGGACTATCTTCTCACTGGCGCTTTGCGCGGCTCGGTGAATGTTCCGGCAATCGATCAGAAACAGTTGGGCGCGCTCCGGCCTTACCTTGAACTGGCCGAAAGCCTGGGAAGATTTCAAGCACAGCTCGTGGATGGCGCCGTGCGCGAGGTGCGTCTGGACTTTGCCGGCGAACTGGTGGAACTGGACGCCGCTCCGGTCACACGAGGTTTCCTGGCCGGCCTGCTGCGCGATGTCAGCGCGCGCGTGAATGTTGTCAACGCGTTTCTGATCGCCGAAGAGCGGGGCATCAAAGTTACTACCAGTTACGTGCGCAGTCGCACAGACTCCGGACCCGCCATTCGCACTTGCGTGGTGAGCGATACCAGCGAGCAGACGCTGGCGGGAAGCGTGTTTGTTTACGACGGCGAAGCGCGCGAGGGCCGCATCACTGAGATTAACGGTTTTCATATCGAAGCGATTCCGCACGGCCACATGCTCGTCATGCATAATCGCGATGTGCCTGGCGTGATTGGACGCGTCGGAACCATTCTGGGGACGTGCGGCGTCAACATCAGCCGGTTTCATCTCGGCCGTCGCGAGCGGGGCGGGGAAGCGATGGCGGTGATTGAAGTGGACGCGCGGGTTGGCAACGAAGTCGTCGATGAATTGCGCAACGTTGACGCTATAATCTCAGCTCGCCAGATTGAACTATGAAGTGACAGCAGCCAAACGCTAATCTGTCCGTGCAAGGAACGCTTCGGTATGCCAGACGCTATGCCCGTTCGAGCAAGCAACGACAAACCGCCGAACCTCGCGATAGGCGTTAGTGATGAGCCGGCCAAACCGAGCCGGCGTCGCATAGATTCAATCGATCTCCTGCGCGGCATCGTGATGGTGATCATGATGCTGGATCACACGCGCGACTTTATTCACTCTGGCGCGCTCCTGTTTGATCCAACTGATTTGAGCAAGACCACTACGGCCCTTTTTTCGACGCGTTGGATAACCCACTTCTGCGCGCCCGTTTTTGTCTTCCTCGCCGGTACCGGTGCCTATCTTCAGTTCGCGCGCGGCAAGAGCAAGAGAGAGCTTTCCCGCTTTCTCGTAACGCGCGGGCTGTGGCTGATCTTTTTGGAATTAACTTTGGTTCGCCTGGGAGCATCCTTTAGCTTTGATTATAAGTTTTTCGGCTTTCTGCAAGTCATCTGGGTCATAGGTGTCTCGATGATCGTTCTGGCGGCGTTGATACATCTGCCGCTGAAGGTGGTTGGGTTCTTCGGACTGACGATGATTGCCTTGCACAACCTGCTGGATCGATTTCAAATCCAACCCTGGCAAGGCCCGGGTACCCCGGTTCCCGGCATTGCTGCCAAGGTCTGGATGCTCCTTCATCAGCAGGGCGGGTTCCCGATTGCCGGTTGGCCCAGTCCGTTCCTCTTCGTAGTCTATCCGCTGATTCCGTGGATTGGAGTGATGGCCGTTGGATATGTCTTCGGTGCGCTCTACCAGATGGATACAGAGCGCAGAAAGAGGATGCTGCTGACGATTGGCGGAATCGCGATCGGTTTGTTCTTCGTGATGCGGGCGCTGGACTATTACGGCGACCCCTTCCACTGGGCGAAGCAAAAGACGGCCATCTTCACCGTGCTCTCTTTCGTGAACACGACAAAGTATCCGCCGTCGCTTCTGTACCTGTTGATGACTATCGGGCCGGCGATTGTTTTGCTGATCTGGTTTGAAGTCCTGGGTCGTGGACCAATTAGTCGAGTTTTCATAACCTTCGGTCGCGTGCCACTTTTCTTCTACTTGTTGCAATGGCCGACCGCCCACCTGGCGTCCGTTCTCTTGCACTGGGCCTTTGGAAAGCCGGTCGCCTGGCTCTTCATGAGTCCCGTGGAAATGTTCGCGAACCCGCCAAACGGGCAGGGCTTTAACCTTTGGGTCGTTTACGCTTGCTGGATCGCCGGCGTGCTGCTGCTCTATCCGCTCTGCAAGTGGTTCGCCGGCGTGAAGGCGCGGCGGCGCGATTGGTGGCTGTCGTATCTATAATGGTTCAACGTCGTTACAGGTGTTGCGGAGTACCGACTTTAGTCGGGTTTTGAATACCGACAAAGGACCAACTAAAGTTGGTACTCTAAACACCTATAGTTCCGCGTTTCGTTAACACTTCAAAATGAAAACAAGGATGCAACAATGCGAAGTTATCTAACCATACCGATAATGTTCTTCGCGGCCTTAGCTTTTGGATGCGCGAATCCTGCGGCCAACAAGCCCAAGGCCACGGTCGCGAATGCAGCGCCTGAGTCAGGCGGAAGCAAGCCCGCGAATGCTGAGACGCTCGTAATCTCGCCGGAAAACTCGAAGGTAGAATTCGTCGCCGCCAAAGTTACGCGGAGTCACAACGGTTCTTTCAAGCAATTCGCCGGGGCCATCGATTTGGTCAAGAACAGCGTAGAAGGCAGTCGCGTGACAATCGATATCCAAACGAGCTCGGTGGTTACCGATGAACCCGACCTGACAAAACATCTGCAGACGCCCGATTTCTTCGACGTAGCCAAGTACCCGAAAGCGACGTTCACCTCAACGAAAATCGAAGCCGCCGATACCGGCGGCGCGGCGTACAGCGTGACGGGAAACTTCGACCTGCACGGCGTAAAGAAATCGATCACGTTTCCGGCGACGATTACGGTCGCGCCCGACAGCGTTTCGGTCAACGCCGAGTTCGCGATCAATCGGAAGGATTTTGGAATCGTCTTTCAAAACAAGGCTGACGATCTAATCCGCGACGGAGTGGTCATCAAGCTCACACTCAAAGTGCCCCGCAAACCATGATCGCTCGGAGATGTGCTACGCTTAGCTCCGCTTTACCATCTCAAACTTTAGTTGAGCCCGAACTATGCTGAGCGAAGCTGTCGCTCACTATCACAAACTGCTGGCCGAACCTGAGCTGGCCGAAGAATCTCTGGCGCATCTCGATCAAGGGCTCGAACGTGCGAAGCTGATCTTTGGCGGGCGGCGACTGTCGCCTTACCTGCGGCCGCACTTTGTCAGCGAAGAGGATTTCGCGCGTGTGCGCCAGGTGTGTGAGACGGTTTGGAGCGCCATTGAGAAGGTCAAGGACGCGGCCGTTGCCGATCCGTCGTTGCTCGACGAGCTGGGCCTGACTGAGATTGAGCGCGAACTCGTACAGATCGATCCGGGCTATCGCGCGGTGTCGCCGACGGCGCGCCTCGATTCATTTCTCACCGAAGACGTCTACAGCTTTGTCGAGTTGAATGGCGAGAGTCCGGCCGGCATTGCTTACGCTGATGCGGCTTACGAGATTTTCATGGATCTGCCAGTCATGAAGCGGTTCGCGGAAAGCTATAACTTGCGTCGCTTTGAAGGCCGGCCACTGATGCTCCAAGTGCTTTTGGACTGTCACGAAGAGTTCCTCGGTCGCCGCCCGGATCGCGCGCCGCACATCGCGATTGTCGATCTCAAAGGCATGCCCACGCAGAAAGAATTCGAGTTGTTCCGCGACTACTTTGAAGCCGAAGGTTACCCGTCAATCATTGCGTCGCCGGACGAACTCGAGTTCCGCGACGGGCGTCTGCGGGCCGGTGAATTTGAAATCGACATCGTCTACAAGCGTCTGCTGGTCAACGAATATTTGCCGATAATCAAGCAGCAGCCGGCGCTGCTCGACGCGTATCGCGCCGGCGCGATCTGCATGGTTAACAGTTTTCGTTCCAAGATCATTCACAAGAAGGCGTTGTTCGCAGTCCTCACCGACGCGCGGCATACAAAGCTCTTCACTGAAGAAGAACGCGCGATGATCAGTGGCCACGTGCCCTGGACCAGACGGGTGCGCGCCGTCAAGAGTGATTACTATGGCGACGAGATCGATCTACTGGAGTTCATCAGCGACCGACGTGATCGCCTGGTGCTGAAACCAAACGATGATTACGGTGGCCATGGAATTTACATCGGGTGGAATACGGATGAGATTAGTTGGGATGAAGCCATCCATCATGCGCTTGCCAACGGCGATTATGTGGTGCAGGAGCGCGTGCCCACCGCGCGCGAGGTTTTTCCGGCGCTGACTGCGGATGGAAAGATCGAGTTTGCCGAGCAGTTAGTCGATCTGGATCCGCTGCTTTTCAACGGTAAAGTTGGCTCAGCGTTCACGCGTTTGTCTTCGAACGAGCTGGCTAACGTTACCTCCGGCGGCGGCATGGTCCCGACTTTTATTATCAGCAAGAAGTAAACCGGTCGTGTCAGAACCGCGAGCGGTAGCGACCGGATCCCACGAGTCTCTTGATTAATCGACGACCCGATTTGCTCAGGCTATTTGTCCAAGTTGCCTTTATGATCCGGTCGCTACTCGCGGTAGCGACCGGATCCCACGAGTCTCTTGATTAATCGACAACGCGATTTGCTGCGGCTCTTTGTCCAAGTTGCCTTTATGATCCGGTCGCTACCGCTCGCGGTTCTGACACGACAGAAGTTTTCGCGCCGAACCACGTGTTGACATTGAGAACAGTCCCGCGGTAACGTGTAATCCCGTGGATCACACGGGCTCAAATTCCAACACAATCGCAGTTGCAATTATCCCCGCCCGTTACGATTCCACTCGGCTTCCGGGAAAACCTTTACTAGAAATCGGAGCAAAACCGCTCGTATTGTGGGTGGTTGAGCGCGCCTTAGCCGCGCGCAATGTGAGCCGCGCGATCGTGGCGACAGACGATGCGCGCATTTTCGATTGCGTTACGTCCGCGGGTTTCGAAGCGGTTATGACCCGTGGCGATCACGCAACCGGGACTGATCGCGTTGCCGAAGTCGCCCGCGATCTGGACGCCGAGATCATCGTCAATGTTCAGGGAGACGAACCATTAATCGTGCCCGAGACGATCGATCGGGCGGTCGAGGCGCTCATCAACGATCGCGAAGCAGAAATTGCCACAACCTGCGAGCCGATTGATGACATCGCCGATGTACTTAGTCGAGCGGTGGTGAAGGTAGTCGTGGACGACGCCGGCCACGCGCTTGAATTTTCCCGCGGGCCGATTCCATTTCCTAATCAGGCCGTGTCGCGGCATGGTTCGATTGAAGCAGCGCTCGAGTGTGAACCGGCGCTGCTTTCGACTTTTAGAAAGCACACCGGGCTCTACGTCTACCGGCGCGAGTTCCTTTTGAAGTTTACCAGTTGGCCGCAATCCGAAGCCGAAGCGTCGGAATCGCTCGAACAGTTGCGCGCCCTGGAACGCGGCGTGAAGATGAGGGTCGTGGAGGCGTCGGCGCCGTCGATTGGGGTGGATACGATAGAAGATTTAGAACGAGTGCGCGCTATCGTTGAGTGTACCGGTACGCACGCCTCTGGCGTGCCATCTTGATTCTTAAAGCACGCCGGAGGCGTGCGTACCGTAATGAATGCAGGAGACTGGATTGGAATTGGGATCGTCGTGCTGGTGATTGTGGGCGGCTTGCTCCTGCTCAATCAAATCACCAAGCCATACGACGTAAAGACCGAGGATGAGTTTGAGCGGCGGCGAAAGGAGCAAGCCGGAATGATGCGCGCTGGTATCATGGGTTTGCAGCAGTTTCTGGATCCCAGTGCCAAGAAGGCTGTCGAGGTTCAGCAGGATCTGAGCCGTGGACTCTACGACGACGAAGAGGAACCGGACGACCCGCCGGAAGCGGGAGCGGATGCAAGGAAAAAGCAAAAGATGTCCGACAAACTTTAGTTTGTCGCTGGTCCCCAACATCACAACGACAAACTGAAGTTTGTCGGACAATTCGAGGAGTGAGCAATGCCTAAATATATTTTCGTTACAGGTGGCGTGGTTTCAAGTTTAGGTAAGGGTCTGGCGGCGTCGTCGATCGGCTGCCTGCTGGAAGCACGCGGCCTGCGAGTGACGCTGATCAAACTCGATCCATATATCAACGTCGATCCGGGAACGATGTCGCCTTTTCAGCACGGCGAAGTCTTCGTCACCGACGATGGCGCTGAAACGGATCTCGACCTCGGGCATTACGAGCGGTTCACCCACGCGCATTTGTCGCAGGCGAATAACTGGACCACCGGACGCATTTATCTTTCGGTGATCGAAAAGGAGCGCCGCGGCGATTATCTCGGCAAGACGATTCAGGTCATTCCGCACGTCACCAACGAAATCATGGAAGCAATCCGTTCGGTCACGGCCAACGGCGAGGCGGATGTCGTAATCGCCGAAATTGGCGGCACCGTCGGCGACATCGAATCGCTGCCTTTTCTGGAAGCCATTCGCCAGTTGGGCAACGAGGAAGGACGCGAGAATGCGCTGTTTGTTCACGTCACGCTGGTTCCTTACATCGCGGCCGCCGGCGAGTTGAAGACGAAACCGACGCAGCATTCGGTGCGCGAGCTGCGCGAGATAGGAATCGCGCCGGACATTCTTCTGTGCCGTTCTGATCGCCCGCTGTCACACGATCTGCGCTCGAAGATTGCGCTGTTCTGCAACGTCAAAGAGTCTGCGGTGATCAGCGCGCAGGACGTCGATACGATTTACGACGTGCCGCTGACTTTTCACGATCAAGGCCTGGATGAACTAATCGTTTCGGCGCTGCAGTTAAGCGACGTCGCCGTGCAGACCGATTTGTCTGAGTGGCGCAAACTGGTTTCCACGATCCGCCAGCCCTCGGCCGGTGAAACGGCGATCGCGATTGTCGGTAAGTATGTCGAGCTTGAGGATTCTTACAAGTCCCTGCGCGAAGCGCTGACGCACGGAGGCATCGCCAACAACCTGCGCGTCAACGTGCGTTGGATCGAGTCAGAGGATTTGATGGACGAAGAATCCGACGCGCGCTTGCGCGACTTTGACGCGATTCTGGTGCCCGGGGGGTTCGGCAAACGCGGCGTCGAAGGAATGATTCGCGCGATCAGTTACGCGCGCCGAACGCGCACGCCCTACTTCGGAATCTGCCTGGGCATGCAGACAGCGTGCGTTGAGTTTGCCCGCAGCGCGTGCGATCTGAAGGACGCTGACTCGACCGAGTTCAATCTGGAAACACCGCATCCGATCATTTTCAAGCTGCGCGATCTGGTTGGGGTCGAGGAATTCGGCGGTACGATGCGACTGGGCGCGTGCCCTTGCGGGTTGAGCGAGGGTTCGCTCGCGCGCGGGATTTACGGTGGCGCGGAGGAAATCAGCGAGCGCCACCGCCATCGCTACGAATTCAATCCCGCCTATCGCGAGACGTTGGAGCAGGGCGGCTTGATTTTCAGTGGCGTCTCACCCGATCAAAAATTTATCGAGATTGTCGAACTCTCACGCGACGAACATCCATGGTTTCTCGCTTGCCAGTTCCATCCCGAGTTCAAATCGAAACCGATGGCGCCGCATCCGCTGTTTGCTTCATTCGTTCACGCGGCGTTTCAGAATCGCCTTCATACAGAGGCCGCGGTCGAGCAGATTCCGGATGCGGATGTGCCGGCCATTGAGCGCGTGGCTACTGCTGGAGAGAATTGAACTACTAGTTGGCTGTCGGCTCGAATGCTTTGTTCGGGCTCAGACTCTGCCGGCGCAGAGTCGCGCTTGAGGGCGGTGTCCGTAGATCCCAAACAATTCCAAACCAGGAAAGAACTCGCAGCGTGTAGTGAGAGACATCGAGTTCCCACCAGTAGAAACCCTGGCGCTCCGATGTCGCATAGTGGTGATGGTTGTTATGCCACCCTTCGCCGAGGGTAATCAACGCGACAAATAGATTGTTTCGACTATTGTCCGCGGTGGCGAAGCGGCGCTTTCCGAAAATGTGCGCGAGGGAATTGACGGTAAACGTGCCGTGATAAAGGAGCACCGTGCTGATAAAGAATCCCCACACCAGCATCTGCCAACCCGACGTGCCCAGGCTCGGCGCGTATCGCTGCAGCGCAGAGCCCAGCACAAATGTCGCGACCGCTAACATAGCCGGAGGCACTGAGTAGAAGCGATCCAGAAAGCGGAGGTCGCGGTACTTGAGCAGGTTTGAAATCAGCGCCCACTCCGTCACCTGACCGTCGCGATGCAGGAACCAGCCGACGTGCGATCTCCACAAGGTGCGCGTCAGCGGCGAATGCAGATCGTCTTCGGTGTCGGCATGCAGATGGTGGCGGCGATGGTGAGACGACCACCAGAGCGGGCCTTTCTGGTAAGCCGCCGTTCCGGCAAAGGCCATCAGGAAAGCGAAAATTCTTCCGGTCTGGTACGTGCGATGCGAGAAGAATCGATGAAACCCAGCGGTGATGGCGAACATCCGCACCACGTACAGCGCCAGACAGGTGACGACGGCGATCACACTCACCCCCGTCCAAATGGCGGCAAGACAGGCCAGATGCAAGAAAAGGAATTGAATACAGACTGAATAATCCAGTTTTCCGCGCTCGAGAGGGCTAAGACTGCTGACGATGGATTCCGACATTAACGATCCTAATTTCTCAAAACAATGATATCCACGATAATGATATCCACTATAGAGTGTAATTGGCTTAATGCAACTTCAGGTTGATTGTTAAATATCAATTGGGCTTTCCCCGCTCGAGGAATGAAGACCCGCGCGGGTGCGAAATCTCGCTAGTTGAGCGATAATGCCTAAGCGCGCTCGCTCGATAACTCTTCGAAACCATTCATGCTTCAATGCCCCAGATGCGGCCGGCAGTTTTCTGACAATGTGCACGTGTGCCCGGACGACTTCACGCCGCTACGGGCCGACGATACGATCTCGGATATTCCTGTCGATCCGCTCATCGGCCGGGTGTTCGACGGCAAGTATCGTTTGGACGAGCAGCTCGGCGGTGGCGGCATGGGTACCGTCTATCGCGCCACCCATCTCCTGATCGAACGCCCGGTGGCCATCAAGGTTCTCAGCCAGCGGTTCGTCGGCGACCAGACGGCGCAGGAACGGTTTCGCCGCGAAGCGCGCGCGGCGGGTCGCATGCATCATCCGAACGCGGTCACGGTGAACGACTTTGGCACGACCGAAGACGGCTGGCTCTACATCGTGATGGAACTGCTCGAAGGGCGCACGCTGCGCGACTTGCTGGCGCACGAAGCGCCGCTCGATCCCGCACGCGCGGTGTCGTTCATGCTGCAAGCGTGCGCGGCGGTGGGCGCAGCGCACGACGCTAACCTGATTCACCGCGATCTGAAGCCGGCAAACATATTCATTGAGCAGCGCCCCGATATGCCGGCGGTCGTCAAGGTTCTGGACTTTGGCGTCGCGAAGTTTGCGGTCGAGGATCACGATGACGACTATCAGACGCTGACGCAGGTGGGCGCGATCATCGGCACGCCGCGTTACATGTCGCCGGAACAATGCGGGGGCACGGCGCTGCTGACTCCGGCATCGGACGTTTACAGCCTCGGGATTATTCTTTACGAGATGCTGACGGGCGCAGTCCCGTTCAGCGCGGAAACGCCGCTGGCCCTGGCGATGAAGCAGGTGACTGAGGCGCCGCGCCCGCCGCGCGAGATTGTTCCCGCAATTCCCAGGCAGCTCGAAAGCGCGGTCCTGCATGCGCTGGCAAAGCACGCCGCCGATCGTCCGCTGGATGCAAACGAATTTCGTCGCGAGCTGCACGCAACCGCGGAAGCGTTGGGATTGGAACACGCGGACAGCACAGTCGCGCCGACGATGGACGCTTTGCGCCACGCGGGCACGCAGAGCCCTTCGGGTCGTTTGGTGATCGACCTGGCGACACTGCGGCAGGTGCAGGCAGCAAGCAGCGGAGAGCACGACGGCGCAGCGTTAGCCAATGACGCGTCAGCGAAAGCCAGATTTGGCCGCATAAACGTGCCCATGAAAAAGCAAGGCGCGGCTCAGGTGTCGCATCGAGGGCGCTTCGCTGTGGCCGCGATGATTGCGCTGATTGCGATTGTCGCTGCGCTGGGAATCGGTTATCGCTGGCGGCACAATTCCTCCCCGGTTAGCGCCGGTCAAACGGCGAATGCAAACGTCGCCGCGCCGGTTGCGGCAGTGGCGTCGCCATCGCAAAGCACTTCACCTTCGCCGTCTCCTTCACCAAAGCCGCGAGTCGTTAGCAGCGAGCGCAAGAATGAAAACAAGAAGCAGTCTAAGGACACCTCTTTTTGGGGTAAAGTGAAGCGACGAATATTTCACTAATGAAGAAATGACAGCAAGTTCAACCAAGAAATCATTTCAGGTTGGCTCAGCCACGTTTGGCGATGGGCGTCTGACGATAATTGCCGGGCCGTGCGTAATCGAATCCGCGGAGCACGCGCTGATGATGGCGGGCGAGTGCGCTGATCGGGCTCGCGCAGCGGGACTGGATTTCGTTTTCAAGTCTTCGTTCGACAAAGCGAATCGATCTTCGATCAAGAGCTTTCGCGGAGTAGGGATGGACGCGGGCCTGGAAATCCTGCGGCACGTCAAAAGCGAACTTGGCGTCCCCGTGGTCACCGACATTCATGACGTCGCGCAGGTTGCCGCGGTTTCGGAGGTGGCGGATATCCTCCAGATTCCCGCGTTTCTTTGTCGACAAACTGATTTGATTCTGGCGGCCGCACGCTCAGGGCGGGCCGTCAATATCAAGAAGGGCCAGTTCCTGGCTCCGCAAGATGCGCGGAACATCGTCGAGAAGGCCCAGGCCGAGGGTTGCGAGCGATTGATGCTGACGGAACGCGGCGTGAGTTTTGGCTATAACAATCTGGTCGTCGACATGCGTTCGTTTCCGATCATGAGCGAGTTTGGCGTGCCAATCGTTTTCGATGTCACGCACTCGCTGCAATTGCCGGGCGGCCTCGGTCATGCAACCGACGGATTGTCGCAGTACATCGAACCACTCGCGCGCGCCGGTGTGGCTTGCGGGGTTGATGCCGTGTTCATGGAAGTTCATGACGCGCCTGAGCGCGCGCCATCGGACGGCACGAACATGTTGCCGCTCGATCGAATGAAACCTTTGCTCGAGAGCTTGCGAGATATACACTCTCTGGTACAACGGAGTCGAAATTGAGAATTAAGAAATGAAAAGTGAAAAATGCAAAATGCAAATTGAACGTGGTACCAGCCTACTGCGCATGAGGCTGTCGATAATTTACAGTTTTCACTTTGCAATTTTCAATTTGTAATTGTGGGACTTGAAACTACGAGCGAAATTCTAATACATGAGATTCATCTATATCGTTCTTCTCACTTGCTTCCTTTGCATCGCTGTCTTTCCCCTCAACGCCGGAGCGCAGGATGAAGCTCGCCCTGTCTGGCAGGTCACCAACTTTGACATCACGGTCAACAACCTGAGCGCTGAACGCGCGCTGAATGCTCGGGCGATCGTTTCGGTGCTCAACGTCGGGCGCGGTTCGGGGTCGACTCTGACGCTGCGCATTAGTTCAAAGGCTGAGATCAAGAGCGTAAGCGTCGGCGGCGCGACCGCGGGTTATCGCTTGACGCCGGAGACCCGAGGCGGCGCGCAGCGCGTGACTATTACGCTGCCGAGCGCCGTCGCGCCGAATGGAACAGCCGCGGCCACCGTCGACTATCGTTTGCCAGTGGAAGAGAACTCGGGCGTCGCGGCGCTCTCGCCGGTTGGATCGCAGTTCCTGCCGCTGTCTCTGTGGTATCCGTCGCCCAACACGTCGCTCGCGATTCATGGCGCGGACTATGCTCCGTTTCGTTTGACCGTAAGCAGCGCCAACGCGGTTTCGTCCGGCGTTGAAAAGAGCGCGAACGGCGACAGTGTCTTCGAACAGACGCTTCACGCGCAGCCATTCTTTGTCGTGGGAAGTTGGGATCGCGTCGAGGGAGGCGGAAACGCCAAGGGGATCAGCGCGTTTTTGGCGAAAGGCGCGGGCGCGGACGAACGCAAACAGGCGGAGAGCTTGATCGCGTTCGTGGCTGACGCTCGCGCGTTCTGCGCGGAGTTGCTTGGGGCGGCGCCCGAAGTTCCTTTGCGGCTGGTGGCCAGCAAGCGCGGCGCCGGCTTTGATGACGCCGGAACGATTCTGCTTTCAGACGCGGCATTCCAACGCAAGAAGATCGATTCGATCACGGCGCTGGGGATCGGTGAAGCGGTAGCGCATCTATGGATTGGTGGCGCGACGCCGGTTCGCGGAGAAGGGCACGGCGTGGTGCGCGAGGCACTCGCGCGATTTATCGCCACGCAATTTATCGAGAAGCAGTTTGGCGCGGACGCCGCTGAAGGTGAACGAGCGCGGCAGCGTCTGGCTTACGAATCGATTTCGAAACGCGACGCGCCACTGGCGCTCATGACGCCGCTCGACGCAACTTATTTCAACTCAATCTCGAACAAGGGCGCGATGATCTGGCGTCTGCTCGATCACGTGATTGGACGCGAACCGTTCGCGACAGATCTGCGCGTATTGCTGCTGAGTGGTCAGAGCGACCCGGAAGGACTCAACCTTGCGCGCACGCGAGCGGTATTTGCCGAGCGCGGCGGCCCAGCCGTGAAGGGTCTGCTCGACGCGGAACTCGATCATCCGACAGATATGGATTTGATGGCGGGATTGCCGCATCAGGAAAATGGCCAATGGGTGGCCGCGCTGCGCAATCTTGGATCAGGCGAAGTGACGGTCAGCGTCGCCGCGACCACCGACTCTGGACAGCAAATGACGGTGCTTGCCACGATTCCCGCGCATGACTTCGGCCAGGCCGTCTTCAAGACTACGTCTCGAGTGGTGCGCGTGGAAGTCGATCCGGAAAAGCTTTATCCGCAGCTTGACTACGAGAACGACATCGCGCCGCGTCAGGTCGAGATCTCCGGTTCCCTGGCCGAGGCCACGCGCCTTTTTGGGGCTCAGGAGTTTGCCAGGGCGGACGCGCTCGCGCGCAATCTGCTCGCTGCCGCGCCGCGCATGCAGGAAGCGCGCATCCTGTTCGCGCGCATCCTGCTTGCTGAAAGCAAAACCGACGAAGCCGAGCGGGAGTTCCGTAAATTGGCGGATGATCGCTTGCCGACGCCCGCGACGCTGGCCTGGTCGGCGATCGGTCTGGGCGAAATTACGCTGCGCCGCGGTCAAGCGACGGAAGCCGCTAAAGACTTCAATGAAGCTGTGCGGGCGGATGCCGAATATGGTTCGACTGTGGCTGCGCGCGCCGCGCGCATTCGCGCTGAGGCGACGGCGCCGCCCGCAATTGATGAGTCGGCGAAAACTTTTATCAATCAGCTCGACGCCGCGATTCGTAGCGGCCGTCAAGTTGAGATCGCGGCCTTGATTGTGCCGGGCGAGTTGATAAAGTTTGTTCGTGGCGCCGTGGGTACGCAACCCGAAAGCTGGCAGACGAACGTGCTGCGCACCGAGCAGCTCGACGCAAATCACCTGGCCCTGGACGTAGCCCTCAACACGAAGCAGTTGGGCGTGGAGCATTCGGGAACGGCCGTTTACATCCTGGCGCGCGTGGGCGGAAGCTGGAAGGTGAATGCGATCGAATACTTTGAAGTGAGGTAGAAGTCAGAACCACCTGCGGTAGCGGGTGGGCCCGGCACGAACCCGCGAGCAACGAGCAGCCACTTGAAACCTGAAACCTCAAACATCGACGCCCGCGCCCAGCGCATCAAGCTTCTCTTGATGGATTGTGATGGTGTGCTCACTGACGGACGCTTGTGGTTAATGGCCGACGGCGACGAGCAAAAGACTTTTCATGCTCGCGACGGGCAGGGGATTTCACTCTGTCATCACGCGGGTTTGAAGACGGGCATCATTTCCGGCCGCACGTCGAGCGCGGTCGAACGGCGGGCCCAGGACTTGAAGATGGCGTATGTCCGACAGTACGCGAAAGACAAAATCAAAGCGCTGGATGAAATACTCGCCGCGGCTGGAGTGACTGCCAACGAATGCGCTTACATCGGCGATGATGTGGCTGACATTCCCGTGATGCAGCGGGTCGCGCTTGCAGTCGCGGTCGCGGACGCGGCTCCGGAAACGAAGCAAGCCGCGCACTACATAACGGAACTCCCAGGCGGCCACGGCGCCGTGCGCGAAGTTTGCGACTTGATCCTGAAAGCTCAGGGGAAGTGGGACGAAGTGATAGAGCGGTTTCTCGCTTAACTAAAGCAATAATCCACAGATTACGCAGATTTCACAGATTAGGAAGTTAGCCACAAGAAAGCACAAAAGGCACAACAAGCAAACCAATGAAATCGTTTTGTGCTTCTTGTTCCTTTTCGTGGCTAGTTGTTTTGGTTTTGTTATCTATGCAAATCCGTGTTCATCTGTGGCTCGTCTTCACTGCTTGAACCGGTTGCGACACTCAATCGCATCCAATGACCACTCGTTGACTTTCACCGTCTGAGCAAATAATCTTTTCCTCGCTCAACGAGCGGGCGTAGCTCAATGGTAGAGCGTCAGCTTCCCAAGCTGGATGTTGCGGGTTCGATCCCCGTCGCCCGCTCCAAATCCTCAGTAATTCTTCAGCGCAATTTTCAAGAGTCATAGAATCTTTAGAAACGTCCCGCAAATTCTCTTTGCATGAGTGTCAGCCTCCAGGGATGACACTCACAACGGATTTTAAGTCCGTACCAACCGGCACTACCTAGTGGCCCACCTCTTTGACGAGCGCAACAGCGCGGTTGAAAAGATGGTCGAAATGGTCATCGACGCGGCCCACCGTAATGGCAAGAAGATTGGCATCTGCGGGCAGGCGCCTTCGGACTATCCGGAATTTGCGCGCTTCCTGGTAGAAAAAGGCATCACTTCAATCTCTCTGAATCCCGACACCGTCATTCAAACCACTCACCTGATACTCGAAGCGGAATCTGAGCTGAAGACCACGATTCGCCATCAACCGGCCAGTCTCGAGCGAGTGCAGGTTATTGAGCAACGACAACAGTCGCCCGCTGTCCGCAAGCCTCTGCCTTTGCTCGCGACGCCTGAGATCACCTGACACAAGCATTTCGTGATGGTATTGAAGCCGATAGAGCTGCTGTCAAATTACAAGAGATGGGGAAAAGGTTTGCGCTTTGGAAAGACGAACGCATTTTTGCACTTGCATTTGGCTGAAGCTTACCTGAAGATCGGGCGCACGGCGGGCGCGCGCCGGCAAACTAGTGCAATCATCGCCATGACACCCGATCAAGATTACTTGCCTGAACACAAAGAGGCTGTTATAGAATCTCGCAAGCTGCCGGAGAAAACCGGATAGGTAGAATTGATGCTTGCGCGGGCGCGCCCGCACAAGTAAGAGTTAACAGGAAATGGAATGGATCGTCCCGCGATTGTCGCAATAAGTGGTTTTAGCTCTGAGGTGGGAAAGACCACGCTCATGTGTGATCTGCTGCGCGCTTTCCCCGGATGGGAGGCAATCAAGGTGACGCGCGGACATTACCGATCGTGCGGCAGAGATCCCCATGCCTGCTGTGTTAGTGATCTGTTGAGTGACGAACCGGTCATTCGTTCCGGTCGCGAACAGAATTACGCGCTCGGCAAAGACACAGGCCGCTATTGGGATGCCCGCGCGGCAAACGTTCACTGGGTAATCGTGACGGACGCACAGGTCGAACAGGGAATCAAGCAAGCTGTTGAGCGCGTTGCAGCACCCGGTGTCTTTATCGAAGGCAATAGCATTCTGGATTTCATTCAGGCTGATTTTGTCTTGATGGTTTCCAGGGCCAGCGGCGGAAAGATCAAAGGCTCGGCGCGGCAGGCGCTTTCCCATTCTTCGGCGATTTATCTTTCGAATATTACCGAGGAAGGAACCGATGAGCGAAACAAATTTTCTCTCTGGCGAAAGCAGTCGGGCATGGACGAGCTTATCGGTGACCTTCCAATCTACACGCGAGAAGATTTGCCGGAGCTAATCGCACGGGTGCAAAAAATCAATGTGAGTGCCCACCTCGCGACAGGCTTGGCTGCTGCGACTGTACAAAACATTCCTTTACCGAACTGACGATGACCGCGAAATCCGAGTCCTGGGATACCCGATTACAGCGTGCTGAAGAACTCGTCCGCAAGGCTGATCCAACCAAAGAAATCCTGACGTTTTACGCAAAGCTGCTCCAATCTCAAAAAGAAGTCGACAAATTCCTACGCAGCCGGCGCGGCTGGTTACCTTCGGGATCTCCGGCCGATGATATGCATGTGCTCAGAGAGTGTTTGCCTGCGGTCTTGCGCGCGGTTGAGGAGAATGGGCCGGCGCCGCTTGCAGAAGAAGCTCGAAGTCTCATGTCCGCAGCTAGCGAAGTGGTGGATGAGATGCTTCTAGAGTACTGGCGCGCTCCGTCCGACACACAGTTTTTTCCCAAAGCGTTCTTGCAGCCTTATGCGAAGTGGTTGGCAGAGTCAGGCGGCCACCCAGTTGATAGAATACTTGAAAGCCAGGAGAATCGCTGTCCGTTCTGCGGCGGTATGCCGCAAGTAAGTTTTCTCCAGATCAGAGAAGCAACTTCGGAGAGTGGCAATCGAGACCTTGTCTGTGCAACCTGCACGATCAATTGGTCCTTCAGACGCGTGGCCTGTGCCTATTGTGGTGAAGAGCGGCCAACGAAACTCGGCTATTTTCACACGCCCGAATACGACCACATTCGGATCGAAGCCTGTGATACCTGCAAACATTACATTAAAGGTGTGGACCTCACACGGCTCGGGTTTGCTGTTCCGCTCGTCGATGAGGTTGCGGCGGCGGCGCTGGATGTTTGGGCACACGAGCATGGCTACACGAAGATTGAATTGAATCTGGTAGGTCTTTAGAAACGCGGTTGGAATAATATTCTGAGTCCCTTCGCTAAAGCGCCCCGATATCAAGACATCGTTCTTGGCGTTTCGTTTAAATTTGTTTTAGGCAATATTAGGCAATATCCTAAAATTATTGATTGACATTTGCGCTCATCCTGCATAATCTTCGTTCGTAAACCCTGTCTGCATTGACCGGAGATGAGAGAGTGAGTCCGATGTCATCGCTCACACACATCTACCCGTTGTTCCATCCGGCAAGTAGCAGACGCTACTGTCCCGCAGTTTTGTCTTCGTCAGATGGAATCGCCTTATTCCAGCAGCAGAATAATCCATATGACCCCTGTTTCCGATCGGAGGTAGGCCATGGAAGTTTCTCGAAGAACATTTATCAAGACCACGATCATCGGAGGCGCTGGGCTTTCCGCCTTCGGCTTCAGTCTCGCGCCGGTCTATGCGCAGACGCAGGGACTGAAGATCGCGCGCACGACCGAGACGCGGAGCACTTGTCCCTATTGTTCCGTTAGTTGCGGCGTAATCATTCACACGCTCGGCGATAAAGCAAAGAATGTTACGCCACAGGTTGTGCACGTCGAAGGCGATCCTGATCATCCGATCAATCGCGGCACGCTTTGTCCGAAAGGCGCTTCGCTTCAACAAGACATCCTAAACGATCGCCGGTTGCTGAAACCGCAAGTGCGGCGGCCCGGCGGCACCGATTGGGAAGACATCTCGTGGGATGACGCCTTCAACGAGATCGGGCGTTGGGTGAAGAAGACGCGCGACGCCACCTTCGTCGAAAAGGACAAGAACGGCGCGACGGTAAACCGCTGCGAAGGCATCGCGTGGACCGGTGGCTGTACCGACACGAACGAGTTGAATTTTCTCGCGGTCAAGGCAATGCGCAGCATGGGGGTCTGCTATTTCGAAACGCAGGCCCGGGTTTGACACGCGCCCACGGTCTCCAGTTTGGGGCCCACCTTCGGACGCGGCGCAATGACCAATGGCTGGATCGACATCAAGAACAGCGACATGATGTTGATCATGGGCGGTAATCCGGCTGAGAATCACCCTTGCGGTTTTAAGTGGGCCATCGAAGCGAAGCTAAGGCGCAACGCCAAGATGATCGTGATCGATCCGCGCTTCACGCGCACGGCCGCGGTTGCGGATCTCTTTGTGCAGATTCGTGCGGGAACGGATATCGCCTGTCTCGGTGGTTTGATTAATTACGCCATCCAGAACAACCGGATCGCTAAAGATTATCTCGTCAACTACACAAATGCGTCCTTCATCGTCAAAGAAGGATTCAAGCTGCCCGAAGACGGATTGTTCTCAGGGTTTGATGGACAGAACTACGACAAGTCAACCTGGAACTACGAAGAAGGCGGGAATGTCGGACCAAAAGTGGAAACCGCAGCAGCCGCTGCGGCCACACCTCCCGGCAAGAGCGCGACGAGTTCCGCAACCGCGCCGCCCGCAGCGGCGAAGCCTTCCACGCCGGCAACAAGCGGCCAGGCGGCGGGTCCTGCCGTAGCGGCAGCCCCGGCTGCTCCGAAGCCCCCGCCAACGCTTCCGCCGAACGTAGCTTACGACCTTTCATTGCAACATCCTCGGTGCGTTTTCCAATTGCTCAAGCAGCAATACTCGCGCTATACGCCCGAGATGGTCGAACGCATCACGGGTATTCCGAAAGATCAGTTCTTGAAAGTTGCCGACTTGTTCACGTCCATCCGCAAAGATGGAAACATGAAGAAAGTCGGGACGATCATTTACGCCGTCGGTTGGACGCAGCACACCTCGGGCACGCAGACCATTCGGACTGCGGCGATGCTGCAACTTCTGCTCGGAAACATTGGTCGCGCCGGTGGCGGCATGAATGCGCTGCGCGGCCACGCAAACATTCAGGGCGCGACCGACATGGGTGGCGTCTTTGAGATTTTCCCGGGTTATTTGAAGATGTTGGCGCCGACGGATGTTGACCTCGCGACTTATCTCAAGCGCACGACGCCGACTTCGTCTAAGCCTGCGGAGTGGGATTCATATAACTACTGGTCCAACACGCCCAAGTTCATGGTCTCGTTTCTCAAGTCGCTTTACGGCGACGCCGCCAAGAAGGAGAACGACTGGGCGTTCAACTATCTGCCAAAGATCGATCGAAAGTATTCATGGGTCGAACTCTGGGACCATATGTACAGCGGTGACGTCAAGGGGCTCTTTGCATTTGGCATGAATGGTGTAGCGATCGGTCCGAACACCAAGAAGAATATCGAAGCGCTGAAGAAGGCTGATTGGCTCGTCGTCTGCGAACTCTATCCGGAAGAGACGGCGGAATTCTGGAAATCACCCGGCATTTCGAAAGACGATATGAAGAAGATCAATACCACCGTCTATCGTCTGCCCGGTGCCGGATTCGCTGAGAAGGACGGGACGTTCGTCAACTCTGCGCGCTGGCTGCAATGGAAGTATGTGGCGGTGCTGCCACCGGGTCAGGCCAAGGTGGACCAGGAGATTCTGGCGCGCATCTTTCTTAAGGTGCGCGACCTTTACAAAGCGGAGGGTGGCAAGTTTCCAGATCCGATTCTGAATCTCACCTGGTCTTACACGACGCCGCAAAATCCATCGTTCTCGGAAGTCGCGAAAGAAATCAACGGCAAGGCGCTCGCCGATCTGACGGATGAAAAACTCTTTCCCGGTCAGACGATCAAAGCCGGACAGCAAGTGCCTGGCTTTGCCTGGTTGCGCGACGATGGCACGACCGCGTGTGGCAACTGGCTCTATGCTGGTTCATGGACCGAGGCCGGCGCGCAAATGCAGCGGCGCGGCACCGAAGATCCATCAGGACTCGGGGTCTATCAGAACTGGGCCTGGTCGTGGCCCGCGAACCGCCGCGTGATGTACAACCGCGCGTCTTGTGATCCATCGGGCAAGCCGTGGGACCCGGAGCGTCGGCAGGTCTGGTGGAGCGAAGCAGCACAAAAATGGGTTGGCAACGACGTGCCTGACTTCAAAGCGGATTCGAAACCATCTGATCACATGGGTCCATTCATCATGAATCCCGAGGGCGTCGGCCGCATCTTTGCGCCGCTCGCAGCGTTTGCCGATGGGCCATTCCCGGAGCATTACGAGCCGACAGAGAGCCCGATCGCGAATCCGCTCCATCCCAAGCAGTCGAACAATCCGGTAGCGAAGAAATTCAAGTCGGACCTGGATAAGTTCGGCACGCCCGAACAAGGTTTCAATATCGTCTGCACGACGTATCGACTGACTGAGCATTACCACTATTGGACTAAGAACAATCCGATGAACGTGCAGCTTGTGCCGGAGCCGTTCGTCGAAGTGCCTGCGAAGCTTGCTGACAAGATGGGAATCACCGGCGGCGAAAAAGTAAAAGTCACCAGCGCCCGCGGTCAGTACGTCGCGAAAGCGATGGTCACCAAACGCATCAAGCCAATGATGATTGACGGCAAGGAGACTTTCCAGATCGGCATTCCCATTCACTGGGGCTATCGCGGCATCAAGGAGGACGAAGGGAAGACTGCTCTCGATCCGGTGAATCAGCTTTCGCCCGCCGCGATCGATCCGAACGCCTATACGCCTGAGTTCAAAGGCTTCCTGGTCAAGATCGAAAAGGCATAGAAAGGAGGGCATGAGATGAGTAATCCACAAACATTTCAGATTCAGGAAATCTCGGCCCATCCCGGACCAGTTCCCGGCCAGGGAACGCGCCGCGAGGAAGAAGTCTGCAAGTACATCGATGTGACGACGTGCATCGGCTGCAAAGCCTGCGAAGTCGCCTGCGTCGAATGGAACAGTCACCCATTCCGCGAGACCACCTTTGATAACACCTACCAGACGATGCCCTCAACTGAATGGAACTACTGGAATCTGATCAAGTTTGCCGAGGACGAGCGCGACGGGAACTTGATGTGGCTGATGCGCAAAGACCAGTGCATGCACTGCGAAGATCCCGGCTGTCTGCGCGCGTGCCCGGCCGACGGCGCGATCATCAAATACGAAAACGGCATCGTTGATTTTCAGCAGGACAACTGCATCGGCTGTGGCTACTGCATCTCAGGTTGCCCCTTCGACATACCGAAGTTCAACGAGAAGACAAAGAAGGTTTACAAGTGCACGCTCTGTTCTGATCGAGTGGGCCAGGGACTTGAACCTGCTTGCATCAAAGCCTGTCCCACCGGATGTCTACACTTCGGCACTAAGAGCGACATGGTGCAGATCGCCAGCTCACGCGCGAAACAACTGCGCGAGCAATCGGGATTTGCGAATGCCGGAGTCTACGATCCCGCCTCAATTAAAGGCACGCATGTCATCTACGTTTTGCATGATATCAAGAGCCCGGAACGTTACGGTCTGCCTGCGAATCCGACGATTCCAGCCAGCTACACCGTTTGGAAGTGGCTTGCCAAGCCTACGGGTTTGTTAATGGCCGGCCTCGGTCTGCTGGCAGTCTTTTTCCATCGCGTATCCGTCGGACCAAAACTGCCACAGCCGGAGGAGCCTCTGCCTGTTGAGCCACAACCCGACACTCTCGAAGCGAAGAGAAAGGAGCAGCCATGAGTACTTCGGTTGAACGCTTTGACGAGCGCGCACGTCGCCAAGCCGATCGCGTAGGCAGCACCACAGTACGCCGTGGCGAGTTATTGCGTCATCCGGTTTATACCCGCGTGCTGCATTGGCTGGTGGCAATCGCGTTTGTGCTCTCGCTGTTGTCAGGGTTCGCGCTTTATTCGCCGTGGCTCTTTCGTTTTCTGACGCCGATCTTCGGCGGCGGAGCGATGACGCGTTTCCTGCACCCCTGGTTCGGTCTCTTCTTCGATATCTTTTTCGTCTTCCAATTTCTAAATTGGTTCGCGCCGATGGCCTGGACTGAAGCCGACCGTCGCTGGCTCAAACGTATCAAGGAATACACGACCAATAAGGACAAGCTGGAACGGGAAAACGTTGGGTTCTTCAACGGCGGTCAGAAACTTTATTTCTGGGCCATCGTGCTTAGCGGCGTTCTCTTTCTCGTTACCGGATTGCTGATGTGGTTCGACCACCTCATGCCGCGCTGGATCGTCGCCGTCAGTTATGTCGTGCACGATCTCGCAGGGTTGCTAATGCTCGCGGGATTCATAGTTCACATTTATGAAGGCACCGCGGCGATGCCCGGCACTTTTCGCGCGATGACTAACGGCACGGTTACGCAAAAGTGGGCTTGGACTCATCATCCGGCCTGGTACCGAGATGTGACCGGCCGTGATCCTCGGGAGTCATACGATCGTGAGAGACGACGCCAGCTCGAGCGTGAACGTGCTGTCGAAAGGTGGGAACGCGAGCAGGATGCGCGAGAACCTCTTTCGGATGACAGAGTGCCGTAGGCACGAAATATTTGTAGTATTTTCTTGGCTTGGCTGAGGGAGCGAAATGGGCCGCGCATTTCGCTCCCTCAGCAGACAATATTAAGAATGCAGCGGCGATCGCTATAAATATTTCGCCGCTACGCGGCTGGCTGTTCGAGACCTTTTTGTTCGTATTCTTGAGAAAGGAATCTTTGCCATGGCCTTCTACTTAAGATTCGCGCTGACGTGCGTTATTGGACTAATGGCTCTTCCGATCGCGTTCGCGCAAACAGATAGTCCCACCGATCCACTCGTGCGCGTGCTGGTGACGAAGGGTGTTCTGACCACAGAAGAGGCGCGGTTGATTACCGTGAACGCGTCGCCGGCCGAACAACGTGATCGGTTAGCTACGCTGCTGCGCGATAAGGGCGTGATCTCACCCACGGAATTCGAAGCTGTGCGCACAGTCGCGCCGGCTGCGAACGCGGGGTTTCCAACGATGAATGCCGATTACAAGACGACCGTGCCTGAATCCCCGAAGGGCCAGCCCAAACCAACGCCGCCTCCGGTAATCGCGGCTGTTGCTCCCGTGCGTCTGCTGGGCATCGACACGCCTAAGCGCGAAGGATTGATACCCGACATCAAACTCGGCACCGGCGCGCGCCTAAAGCTTTACGGCATCTTCAAAACCAGCATAATTCACGACTCTTCGTCACCGCAGGGAAATGACTTTCCGCTCCCGCTCTTAGCCGCGGACACCGGCCCAAACAATTCGCCGGAGTTTCATCTGCGCGCGCGCGGACTACGGCTCGGCGCAAACTTCGAATGGCTTGATCCGGCGCCCAAGATCACCCTCACCGGAAAGATCGAATTCGACTTCGAAGGGGACTTCACGCGCGTCGGCAATCGCAATATCTCTTCGATTCGTTCCAGTCAACCTTCGATTCGGTTGGCTTGGGTAAGAATTGATCGCCGGTTCAACGATAAGAACAGCGCGTTCGCCCTCTTTGGCCAGGACTGGGCGCCGTTTGTTTCGTCCACTATGCCGAACATGATCGAGAACACAAACTTCGGCGGCTTGGGATACGGCGCTGCGTACACGCGCGTACCGCAGGCGCGGTTCGGTCTTAGTCACAAGTTCGGAGGCTCGCGCGATTTTAGATTTGGGCCAGAATTTGCGATTGTGCTTCCGGCCTTCGGCGATCTGCCCTCGGATGTGGCCAACCAACTGGGGTTCGGTGAGCGCCAGGGCGCCGACTCGCAGCAGCCCGGCGTGCAAGGCCGAGCGGTGTTCCAATGGCAACTTGATAAAGCCCAAAACGTTTCGCCAGCGCAATTCATTGTCAGTCTCGAGCACGCGCGCCGAAGAGCAATTGTAACGGCGGCAAATGTGCCGGCGGCGTTCAGGGCCGCATTCCCCAGCGGAGCGGAGGTCGGTAGTAGCAGCAACGGCCTTTCAGTAGAAATGCAATTGCCGACGCATTTCGTCACCGTGGTCGGCAAGTACTATAACGGCTCTGATCTCCGATTCTTCTTCGCTGGGCAATTGCTGTCAAACTTCAATGACACGGCAGGTCTGACGGGCACGGCAGCGGCGACGTCTATTGACGGCGCCTCGACCGTGGTCTTTGGTCTTCTCAACGGCCTGGCTGTCGTCGCGCCCCAAAGACCAGTGCGCGGGCAAGGCGGATTCATTCAGTTTGGCTTTCCGCTGTCGCGCATTTTCAACGCCAATCCAAAAGGACGCAATGCCGGTTGGACCGCCTATCTTTATTACGGCGACGATCAGGCGACCGCGCGCGATGCGCGGCGGTTTGGCGGCCGCGGCACTCGCAGCGATCTCTTCTCGGGCAACATTCAATACAAATGGAATCAGTGGATAACATTCGCGTACGAGCAAGGTTACTACCGCACGCGCGCGGATTTCCGTGCCGGCGCTTTGCCGCTGTTTCGCGGTATTCCGAGCTTCACTACACACAACGTCCGTTCGGAGTTTGCCACGATCTTTACGTTTTAGCTTCCAACAACTTTAAGAGCAGGAAATTCTGAAGCCGGCAAAAATTCGCTCGCGATCCGAACGCGTTTGATTTCAGTATGACAAAAGAATCACCCGCGCAAAACTTCGAGAAGAGTGACACGCGCAGCGGCAAACAACTCGCCGCAGAGAGCTTCCTTGACCGTCACCTGGGTAACGCCGTTCATCTCTTTCTTTCTGTGCTGGCGATATTAATTCTCGCTGCGGCAGCCATTGCCACTGTTGAGATAGTGATTCGGGATTTTCCGCAGCTCTGGCGTCAAGCGAATGAGTACGACGCCATGCATCAGATCATTCAGAATATCTTGTTGGTGGCGATCGCTGCCGAGTTGGCGCTCTTGCTGCTCTTTCATCGCACAAGCGCCGCGATCGAGGTTCTTATCTTTGTGATCGCTCGGAAGATGGTTACACCCGGAATCTCCGGACTTGAGCTACTACTTGGCACAGCCGCTCTTGCCGGTCTAATCGTAGTCCGTTTTTACTATCTGGCTCGGAGCCGAGATGGCGAACAAGCCCAATCCCGGTAGCAAGATTTCTCAGCCTGGCGGAATAAGGTGATGACCGACCATTTCAAAGCGATTTCAGATTCGGATATACCGAGCGCTTCGAAACCCATATTCCAACATCTGCTCAATACCTACGCGAGCGAAACTAATAAGGTCGTGTCTGTTTGGCTTGGATTCTCAGCCGACGATATGTCTTTTCGGCCACGCGATCGCTCCAGTACCGTAGCAGAGATCATGAAGCACCAATTGCTTTCCGAGCGTCGTTTTTTCGGCGAGTTCCTCGGTTTACCGGAACCGCCGGCGTCCGAAGTAATCCCAGAGAAACAGACGCCGGAAGCTCATACAGAGCGCCTGGTTAAACTTGCGCTGCCGCGCTTGGACTTCATTGCCGACAAGGATGAAGTGTGGTGGTTGGAGCAGCGTCCCTTCTTCGATGTAGTGCGTGAGAGAATTTGGATCTTCTGGCGTAGAGTTCTACATACAGCCCATCATCGTACGCAGCTTACCGTCTATCTTAGACTGCTCGACAAAACGGTGCCTTCAACCTATGGGCCAACCGCTGATGTTACGTGGGAAGGAGCGGATCCGACCCGGACCGTGGAGTCCGCGAGCAGAAAGTGAATGACGAATAAGCGGTAGCCAGAAGCCGGTATGATTACTTGGCTGGCCGGTAATAAGGGTTCAAACCCGCGGCATGATCTGTTACGTCGAGAACCTGAAGAATCTCAGGAACTTCTTTGCGGATGATCGCTTCTATACCTTGCCGCAAAGTAAAATCTGCGGCGCCACATCCCTGGCATCCGCCACCCAAACGAATGTAGACGTTGTTATCCTTCACATCGATAAGTTCAACAAAGCCTGCATGAGCGGCTACGCCGGGATTGATTTTATGTGCTAACAGATACTGAATCTTTTCTTTAGTCCCTCTACCCATTAGCATCATCGAATCTTCAACCTGCTCTTGCGAGAGGGCCAAGCCTGAAACTAAAAAGGCCTCAAGAATCGCCTCGACATGTTTGATAAGTTCTTCCCAATTTTGCTCGCCGGCTTTGGTCACAACCAGCAAGTGACCAATCAATTGAATCCAGGTAATGCCTTCAATCTCGAAAAGCTTCTGTGCGAGCATCGACCGCTCGGTTTGAGCCTTATTTTCAAAGCTTGCCGTTCCGATATGCAGGGTTCGATTGACGGTGAAACGACAAATCGCAGGATTTCGTTTATCGACCTCACTGCTGATTGTAAGCGTTTCGTTCATGAAGCGATCCTATTTCTTGCTTCCGTTCGATTCAGGTTCCTGGGCCCAAAAGATCCACGCAGCGCCATTCTTATGTTTCCGGCGCGGAGTGAGCATTCCGCGCTGTTCAAGCCGAGTCCGCGCGCTGCGCTGCATGTTTGCATACAAACACTGCGTGATGTCTGAGAACTCCCAACCTTGATTTGCAAGGGGCGTCCTGGCGAAGGCGCGTTCCATTTTCGCACGTTTTCTCTCGAACAGGGCAACTACCTGTTGGGCCATCTCGTCACACAATGTCCTAAACTCTGCGCATTCTTCGGCTTTGAACACTGGAAAGTTCGGTTCGTAGTAACGCTCGGTTGGGTATTTTTTCTCCCACTCTTCAGATTCGCGCAGCAACTCGCTTTTCATCATGTCGTTAATGTGCGTGTGAACGCTAGGCGGTGAGAGATCGAGTGCTTCGGCTAGTTGCGAGATAGTCTTCGGCTCGCGGGCCACGAGATTCAGAATCTCCTCTTTCGTGCCGTTCGGCAGCAGCTTGTTTTTCGTAATCTCCGACCATGGATCACTATAACCACCGCGGCCACCAGATACACATTCGCAAGGAAAACATAGACCCTCAAGGTCATTGGAATTGGCCATTCGGTAGTGCTCTATTAGGGTGTTGCTCGCTTGTTTGGTTCGCAACTCAGAGCACAACTCTCGGAACTCAAAAAGGAACCGCAGAGGCTTTGCGAGCGAAACGTTTTTGTCTGGCTGAAGACTAAAAGCCGCGCTTCGGCTGCGAGATCCTCTCCCAGAAGTTGTGACGGTATTGTGACCGAAAGCGGGCGGCAGAGCTGCACAATAGCGTTTTCCGTTACGCCAAATTACGCCAGGTTGACTTCTCTAGTCATCCCGCCCACGAGACGTAGGGTCCAGATGACTATCGAAGTTGGTTGACATGCTGTATAGTATCGCTATACGCTGGTTCTGGTGATCAAGAGCTTCCGGCACAAAGGCATCGAGCAGTTCTTTAGAGTCGGAGCGAAGGCCGGCATCCAGTCGAAACACGCAGAGAAGCTACGCAAGCAGCTTTTCGCGCTCGACAATTCAAAGCGGCCGGAGGACACGAACGCGCCCGGCTGGAGACTACACCGGCTGCGTGGTGATTTGGCGGGCCACTGGTCGGTTGATGTAAGCGGCAATTGGCGCCTGACATTTGCGTTCCAAGGTGGCGATGCCATTTTAGTGGATTATCAGGATTATCACTGAGGTGTTTTATGCGGATGTTCAATCCACCCCATCCAGGGACTGTGTTGAGAGATTACCTGGAAGATGTACCGGTGACGGCTGCCGCCAGGCATTTGGGAATCACGCGGGCCGCGCTTTCGCGCATTGTGAATGCGAGCGCGGGAATCTCGGCTGAGATGGCCCTGCGCCTTAGCGACGCCCTCGGCACTAGTCCGGAACTCTGGATCGGCATGCAAGCACAGTATGACCTGTGGCAAGCGTCAAAGAAGCGGCGGCGAAAACTTGAACGCTTGAAGGCTGCATAGCCGCTGGCTGTCCCTCCTGAAATTATTGAAGTTAGCAATGGGATCTAAGTCTTGCCATCAATCCGCAAGGTCATCGAATATTAACCCATGCCAAGCCACTGCTCCTGCCTCAGGAAAGGCCTGGCCAGATCTCTCCTTATTATATAGCTCAACCTGGCTTCAGCTCAGGCAGGTCGCTAAACGAAAATCGCCGGGTCTCTTGCCGAAAGCTTTTGATTTCTCCACCGATCGAATCAAAAGCTCTCGACGGCAAATTGGGGTCTAGTAAGCGCGGCCCGGTCGTGATAAATTGTCCCGCAACCCTGTGCAAATCCTGCTGCGCTATTCCGTCGGAATTACAGCGGATCGTGCGGCGCTGTCTGGCGAAGGACCCAGACGAGAGATATCAATCGATCAAGGAAGTCGCCATTGAGTTAAAAGACCTTCGTCGCGAACTGGAAGGCGCCGGTGTTGATACGACTGCGCCACCACCATCCAGAAGTACAGCGAACGCCGAGGCTACCCGAAGCGAGAGCGTCGCCCCAACAAACAGCTCGCCGTCTTCTTCAGTTCAGACTCGCCCATCGAGCGCTGAGTACGTGGTTACTCAGGCAAAGAACCACAAGCTTGCCACAGCGATGATTGGCGTCTTGCTGGTCGGAGTAATCTCGACGGTCGGCTACTTTGCCTTTGTTTCCAGAGGGAGCAGCTCACAGCAGATTAATTCCATCGCGGTTCTTCCATTCGAGAATCACAGCGGGAGTGCCGACACGGATTATCTCTCAGACGGGCTCACTGATTCGTTGATCTACCGTCTTTCTCAACTCCCCAACCTAAAGGTCAGTCCGACTAGTTCGGTAACGAGATATAAGGGCAAGGACACGAATGTCGCTCAGGTCGCGAGGGAGCTTAAGGTCGATGCGGTCATGTCGGGCCGATTGACCCAGCGCGGCGATGACCTCTCAATTAGTGTTCAGTTGATCGATTCCCGCAGCGAAAAAGTTATATGGGCTGAACAATACGATCGAAAAATGGCTGATCTGTTAGCCACGCAGCGCGAGATCGCGACAACCATAACTCAAAAACTGCAATTAAAGTTCTCGGGTGATGATGCAAGGGGGATAACCAAAAAGTACACAGACAACAATGAGGCCTATCAACTTTACCTGAGAGGCCGGTACAGCTTTGCGAAGCGTACAAAGGTCGATATGTTGGCAGCGATCGAGTATTTCCGGCAGGCGGTCAAACTTGATCCTAAATTTGCCTTGGCGTATGCGAGGATGTCTGAAACCTACGGGAGTATGCCGGCCTATCCCTACCTCACGCCAAAAGAAGCTTTTCCTCAGGCGAAGGCCGCAGCACAGCAGGCGCTGGAGATCGACCCTACACTGCCTGAGGCACACACATTTTTGGCGTATTCTTTGGCGATCTACGATTGGAATTGGTCTGAAGCCGAACGCTCATTCAAACGTGCGATCGAACTCGATCCGAACAACTCCTCCGCCCATTTTCGCTATGGGCAGATATACCTCTCTCCGACCGGGCGGAATGACCAAGCAATTGAAGAAATAAAGCGCGGGCTTGACCTCGAACCGCTCGACATCAACATGGGGGCAACCCTGGCGTACGCCTATTTCACAGCCGGGCGTAATGACGAGGCTTTGGTACACGCCCGGAAAGCCTACGAACTCGAACCGATGCATCCAATAGGACGCTGGATGATGAGCCAAGCCTATACAGTAAATGGAATGTTCGCGGAGGCGATCTCACTGGACGAAAAATGGCTGCAAACCGACCCAACAAATCAATTTGCGCTTCGTGAAGCCGGAATTGCTTACGCGAAATCCGGACGACGGGATAAGGCGGAGGAAATGATCAGTAAGTACCGTGAGATCGCAAAAACGCAATATGTGCCGACAGTGCGGTTAGCAGGCATTTATGCTGCTCTCGGTGATAAGGATAAGGCGTTCGAGGAACTTAATAAGGCATTTGAGGCACGGGATTGGGAATTGTATCGATTGAAGGCTGACCCGTATTGGATTCCACTTCGCTCCGACCCGCGATTCAAAGAAATGCTGAAACGCCTGAATCTGTCGGAATAGAATGTTATGAAACGATGCCCTGAATGCAGAAGAGATTATTACGACGACACGCTGCCGTATTTGTGAGAGCGCCAAATGAAAGATGAATAAGGAACTCGAAGCCGACACCACTCTGTCGCATTACCGCATCGTCTCCAAAATCGGCGCGGGCGGGATGGGCGAGGTGTATCTAGCGGAAGATACACGGTTGCATCGAAGAGTCGCACTGAAACTTCTGCCCGCTGAGCTGGCGTCAAATCAAGATCGGATGCGGCGCTTCGAACAGGAAGCGCAGGCCGCCGCCGCGCTCAATCACCCTAACATCGCGACCATTCATGAAATCGGCGAGAGCGGTGGCGTTCACTTCATCGCGATGGAGTTCATTGACGGCGTGACGCTGCGCGAGAAGATTCATCAGGAGCGCACTGAACTCAGAAAGCTGCTCCGCTTCCTGCAACACGCCGCCGAAGGATTGGCCAAAGCTCACGCCGCCGGCATTGTCCATCGCGATCTGAAACCCGACAACATCATGATCACCCGTGATGGCCACGCTAAGATTCTCGATTTTGGTTTGGCCAAGTTGGTTGAGACCGGCGCGCCAGGTCTCGGACAAAGTGAAGGAGGCGAAGCGCCTACCGCGGTGATGCAACAACACTCCGTCCCCGGCGTGATTATGGGCACGGTCGGTTACATGTCGCCCGAACAGGCGCAGGGCAAGACCAGTGAGATCGATCAGCGTTCAGACATCTTCTCGTTCGGTTGCATCCTCTACGAAGCAGCGACCGGACACAAAGCGTTTGCAGGTAAAGACGTGCTCGACTCGCTGCACAAGATAGTCCACGCTCCGACCCCGCAGATCAGCGAGATCAACGCAAATGCTCCGACTGAATTACAAAGAATTGTGCGCCGCTGTCTGGCGAAAGACCCAGAAGAGAGATATCAGACGATCAAGGATGTGGCGATCGAATTGAAAGAGTTGCGGCGCGAGTTGCAGGGAGCTGGCATTGATACTACCGCATCGCCGTCAACTAGAAGTGAAGGAAGTCAGCCGAGCGCGGCAGCCGTGTCCCAAATCGGAAGTGGAGCAATCAGCGCGCAGCAGCCTTCTATCTCCACGCATCCCTCCAGCGCCGAGTACATCGTCACTCAGATCAAGCAGCACAAGAAGGGCGTGGTGCTCGGGCTCGCGTTGTTGGCGCTGGTGATCGCCGTCGTTGCTTTCGGGTTTTACAAACTGGCCGCTCGTAAACAGCCGTCGTCTTTCGAGTCGATGACGATCAAAAAGCTCACCGACACCGGCAAGGCTGGGAGCGCGGCGATCTCGCCCGATGGCAAGTACGTCGTGCATGTAAAGGAAGACGCCGGCCAGCAGAGCCTCTGGGTCGTGCACATAGCCACGGGCAGCAACGTGCAGATCATCACGCCTGCCGAGGGGGTTTATGGAGGAATGACGTTCTCGCCTGACGGCAGCTACATTTATTTCGTCAGGAAGGAGAAGAGTGAACCGAATTACACGCTCTACCAGGTGCCCGTGTTGGGAGGCGAACCGAGAAAGCTGAACTCGAATGTCAGCAGTCCAGTCACATTCTCGCCTGAAGGCAAGCGGATCGCCTTTGTCCGCAAGCAGCAAGACGACAGCACAATGCTGATCGCTAACGCTGACGGCACGGGAGAGCAGCCGCTCGCGACACTTAAGAGTCCTGAGACTTTTTTCGGCCCGGCATGGTCGACGGATGGAAAAGTGATAGCGTCTGGCATTCTCAGCTACGACGGAGGCTACCACATGAATTTGATTGAGGTACCAGTCGAAGGTGGAGCGATCAAGCCCATCGGTTCTCAGAAGTGGCGCGCTCTTGGACGGGTCGCCTGGCTCGCGGATGGCAGCGGGCTGATCGCGACGTGTTCCGAGCCTGGTTCAAACACGTCTCAGGTATGTCAGATCTCCTATCCCGGCGGCGAAGCGAGAAAGATCACTAACGACCTGAACAACTATACAGGTACGAGCCTGACGGCTGATTCCGGTTCGATGGTGACGGTACAGCAGGAAAACGTTTCGAACATTTGGATCGCTCCGGATGGCGATACAAATCGCGCCCAACAACTGACACACGGCTCTGGAAAATCGGACGGGTCGTTTGGCCTTCAGTGGACTCCCGACGGAAAGATCGCTTATTTCTCAATGGCTAGTGGCGGACCGAGAGTCTGGATCATGAACGGAGACGGCAGCAATCCACGAAAACTAAACCAACCCGGTGGCTTCATTCCGACGGTCTCTCCGGATGGCCGCTACATCGTTTTTAGTTCGGTGTCGGCCGGAACGCCCGTCCTTTGGCGGGTGGACATTGACGGCAGCAATCCCAAACAATTGACCACTAATGGAGGCTTCATTTCCAGCCTGTCACCTGATGGGCGATGGGTTATTTACGGTGGAGGTAGTGTGCCCGGGGAGGACAAGCTATGGAGGGTCTCGATCGACGGCGGCGAACCCGTTCGGCTCACAGATAACGATTCAACCCAGCCAGCCGTCTCTCCCAACGGAAAGTCGATCGCTTATCTCTACCGTGAGCAGGAAAATTCGCCGTGGCGAATCGCCATAATTCCGTTTGAAGGCGGACAGCCCGCTAAGCTGATCGATCTTCCCCCCGGCTACAACACGGTCCAGATCTTTACAGGCACCAGAAGTGTTCCTCAGGCGGCTCATTGGCTGCCGGATAGCCGCTCGCTCGCGTACATCGTCACCCGCGACAGCGTCTCGAATATCTGGAGTATGCCGATCGACGGCGGCGCACCAAAACAGTTGACCAATTTCACCTCCGATCAGATCGCGTGGTTCGACCTCTCCCGCGACGGCAAGCCGACCCTCTTCTCGCGCGGCGCAACGACCAAAGACGTCGTCCTGATCAGCGGATTCAGAAAATGAGACTTGACGCTGGGACAAAACTCGGTCGTTACGAAATCCGCTCAAAGATTGGCACGGGCGGGATGGGTGAGGTCTACCTAGCCCAGGACACGAAGCTTGATCGAAAAGTGGCGATCAAATTCCTGAACGAAGAATTCAGCAAGGACGCGGACAAGGTGCATCGTTTCATTCGGGAAGCCAAAGCCGCTTCGGCGCTCAATCATCCGAACATCCTGACGGTCTATGAAATCGGCGAAACAGAACACACAAAATACATCGTCACCGAATTGATTGACGGCAAGACTCTGCGGGCGCAGCTCTCACCGCGGGAATCGCTGCAACTCAATCAGATCCTGAAGATCGGCGTGCAGGTTTGCGAGGCACTCTCGGCCGCGCATCAGGCGGGCATTATCCATCGCGACATCAAGCCCGAGAACATCATGATCCGCGGCGATGGTTATGCCAAGGTGTTGGATTTTGGACTGGCGAAACTGTCAGAACCCCGACCTGTTGGAGCGACCGGTTCGGCGGGAAGCGAAGACGCAACCCGGGTCCAGGTCAATACAACTCCCGGAATGGTGATGGGCACGGTTTCTTACATGTCGCCCGAACAAGCACGTGGTAAAGAAACCGATGCCCGAACAGATATCTGGAGTTTGGGCGTCGTCTTGTATGAAATGTCGGCGGGCAAACTTCCTTTCACCGGCGAAACCGTCAATCACACCATCGTCTCGATCCTGGAGAAGGAACCGCTGCTCCTGACGAACGTACCGGCTGAACTGCAGCGCATCGTCCGCAAGGCGATGACAAAAGACGTGGACATGCGTTACCAAACTGCGCATGACCTATTGATCGACCTCAAGAATCTGCGCAGAGATCTGGACATCCAGGGCGAGCTTGAGCGTTCGATCATTCCGAACCGCGCAGCCACCACAGAATCAGCTAACGAAAATCAAACTCAGGTTTATGGTTCGGGCTCGGTTGTCGCGACGAACAGCGGACAGGCTGCGGCAACAAAGAGTGTATCGACGTCGTCTTCGAGTCTTGAATACGCGGTCACTCAGGCAAGGAGTCACAAGCTTGCCACGGCCATACTTGGGGTCTTTCTTGTTGGGGTGATCTCGACCGTCGGCTACTTTGCGTTTGTTTCCAGAGGAGGTAGCACGAAACAGATCAATTCGATCGCGGTGCTTCCGTTTGAAAACAAGAGCGGCAACCCGGATTCGGATTATTTATCCGATGGTGTTGCTGAGTCGCTGATCTATAAACTCTCGCAATTGCCAAATCTAAAGGTGAGCCCGCGAAGCTCGGTATTTCGCTACAAGGGCAAAGAGATCGACGTGGAAAAGATCGGGGCCGAGCTCGGCGTCGATGCGGTCATGTCGGGGCGGATCATTCAACGCGGCGACAATTTGACCATCAGCGTTGACCTCGTCGATGTGAGGAATAAGAAATCGCTCTGGGGCGAGCAATACGAGCGTAAAATCTCCGATCTGCTTGCCACTCAGAGAGAGATCGCTTCGGCGATCACGGAGAAACTGCAATAGAAACTCTCGGGTGAAGCCGAACAAAAACTGGCGAAACAATCCACCGATAACAATGAGGCGTATCAACTATTTCTCAAGGGCCAGTTCCTCAATGATAAACGCACCAAAGATAGTCTGCAGCAGAGCATTGATGCATACCAGGCGGCGATAAAGCTTGACCCCAATTATGCCCGGGCCTATGTCGGTATTTCCCGCAGCTACACGGTGATGCCGTCTTATGCTTTTCTGTCGCCAAATGAGGCAATGCCAAAATCAAAAGCGGCGGTCGAGCGAGCACTGCAGATCGATCCAAATCTCGCCGAAGCACACGGAGCACTGGCAAACATTCTGGCTCTTTACGATTGGAACTGGGCAGAATCCGAGCGCGAATTCAAAAAGGCGATCGATCTCGACCCGGACGTGGCCGAAATACACAATCGTTATAGTCGCGGTCTTCTTTCACCGACGGGGCGTTTTGAGGAGGCAATTGCTGAAATAAAGCGTGCTGTGGAATTGGAACCGTTGTCGATTCCGATCGGATCAAATCTTGTCGTCGCTTACCTGCGGGCCCGAAAGTTTGATCTTGCTCTCGAACAGGCTAAGAAAACAAGCGCTCTTGACCCCAACCATCCTAACGCTCGGGCATGGCTAGGCACCGGGTACAACGGCAACGGAATGTATGCAGAGGCGATCTCACTTGGCGAGAGTATTTTGCAAACAAATCCCACGGACCAGGACGCATTACAGATGGTTGCGTTCGCATACGCGAAAAGTGGGCGCCGTAACGATGCCGCGGCAGTAATAGGTAAACTCAACGATATCGGCAAGTCTCAATATGTACCGCATTACCTTCTGGGGGTTATTTACGGGCTTCTCGGCGAGAAGGATAAAGCCTTTGCTGAGTTGGAAAAGGCCTTGGACGACCGCGACCGGGGCTGTAATGAAATGAACGTTGATTTTTATATGGACCCGCTCCGCGACGACCCGCGATTTAAGGAACTGTTAAAACGACTGAATCTGCCGGAATAGAAAGTTATGAAACGATGCCCTGAATGCGGTCGGGATTATTACGAAGACACGCTGAGTTTTTGTCTGGATGACTTGAGTAGAGATGAATAGAGAACTTAAAGAAAATACCGAACTAGTCGATTACCAATTACGCCAGGTTGACTTCTCTAGTCATCCCGCCCACGAGACGTAGGGTCCGGATGACGAATCGAAGTTGGTTGACATGCTGTATAGTATCGCTATACGCTGCTTTTGGTGATCAAGAGCTTCCGGCACAAAGGCATCGAGCAGTTCTTTAGAGTCGGAGCGAAGGCCGGCATCCAGCCGAAACACGCAGAGAAGCTACGCAAGCAGCTTTTCGCGCTCGACAATTCAAAGCGGCCGGAGGACATGAGCGCGCCCGGCTGGAGATTACACCGGCTGCGTGGTGATTTGGCGGGCCACTGGTCGGTTGATGTAAGCGGCAATTGGCGCCTGACATTTGCGTTCCAAGGTGGCGATGCCATTTTAGTGGATTATCAGGATTATCACTGAGGTGTTTTATGCGGATGTTCAATCCACCCCATCCAGGGACTGTGTTGAGAGATTACCTGGAAGATGTACCGGTGACGGCTGCCGCCAGGCATTTGGGAATCACGCGGGCCGCGCTTTCGCGCATTGTGAATGCGAGCGCGGGAATCTCGGCTGAGATGGCCCTGCGCCTTAGCGACGCCCTCGGCACTAGTCCGGAACTCTGGATCGGCATGCAAGCACAGTATGACCTGTGGCAAGCGTCAAAGAAGCGGCGGCGAAAACTTGAACGCTTGAAGGCTGCATAGCCGCTGGCTGTCCCTCCTGAAATTATTGAAGTTAGCAATGGGATCTAAGTCTTGCCATCAATCCGCAAGGTCATCGAATATTAACCCATGCCAAGCCACTGCTCCTGCCTCAGGAAAGGCCTGGCCAGATCTCTCCTTATTATATAGCTCAACCTGGCTTCAGCTCAGGCAGGTCGCTAAACGAAAATCGCCGGGTCTCTTGCCGAAAGCTTTTGATTTCTCCACCGATCGAATCAAAAGCTCTCGACGGCAAATTGGGGTCTAGTAAGCGCGGCCCGGTCGTGATAAATTGTCCCGCAACCCTGTGCAAATCCTGCTGCGCTATTCCGTCGGAATTACAGCGGATCGTGCGGCGCTGTCTGGCGAAGGACCCAGACGAGAGATATCAATCGATCAAGGAAGTCGCCATTGAGTTAAAAGACCTTCGTCGCGAACTGGAAGGCGCCGGTGTTGATACGACTGCGCCACCACCATCCAGAAGTACAGCGAACGCCGAGGCTACCCGAAGCGAGAGCGTCGCCCCAACAAACAGCTCGCCGTCTTCTTCAGTTCAGACTCGCCCATCGAGCGCTGAGTACGTGGTTACTCAGGCAAAGAACCACAAACTTGCCACAGCTATAATTGGCGTCTTGCTGGTCGGAGTAATCTCGACGGTCGGCTACTTTGCCTTTGTTTCCAGAGAGAGCAGCTCACAGCAGATCAATTCTATCGCCGTTCTTCCATTCGAGAATCACAGCGGGAGTGCCGACACGGATTATCTCTCAGACGGGCTCACTGATTCGCTGATCTACCGTCTTTCTCAACTCCCCACGCTAAAGGTCAGTCCGACTAATTCGGTCATGAGATATAAGGGCAAGGAAACGAATGTCGCTCAGATCGCGAAGGAGCTTAAGGTCGATGCGGTCATGTCGGGGAGATTGGTTCAGCGCGGCGACGATCTGTCAATTAGTGTGCAATTGACTGACTCTCGAACCGAGAAATTGATATGGGCAGAGCAGTACGACAGAAAGCTGGCAGATCTGCTGGCCACGCAGCGTGAGATCGCAACAACCATCTCGCAAAAGCTGCAATTGAAGCTGTCCGGTCAGGAGACGGGCCTTGCTAAGAAGTACACAAACGACAACGAGGCATATCAGCTATACCTCAAGGGTCGTTTTAACTGGAACAAGAGAACAAGCGATGGCTTGCAAGCTGCGGTACAGTATTACGATCAGGCCATAGAAAAGGACCCGGGTTTTGCGCTAGCGTACGCAGGTTTGGCTGAGACGTATGTAATATTTGGAGCATATGGCTCGTTACGTCCTGCTGAAAGCATGCCGCGCGCGAAAGCCGCCGCTTTGAGGGCGATTGAACTCGACGGTTCGCTTGCCGAACCACACGCGGCGCTGGGGGCTTACTATGGAGCTTACGCTTGGAATTATGAGACGGCCCAGCGTGAAATGCGCAAAGCGACCGATCTAAATCCAAACTACGCCACCGCCTGGCACTGGACCGGCAACTTCCTTCCAATCGTGGGCAAAAATGATGAGGCAATTGCGGCTGGAAAGCGGGCTGAGGAGCTTGATCCGCTCTCCGCCATAATCAGCGCTGACACCGGATGGGATCTGATACTTGCTCGACGTTATGACGATGCGATCGAGCAGGCCAAAAAGGCCCTCTCCATTGATCCGAACTTTTTCTATGCTCACTACATTATGGGCGTCGCATACGACCTCAAGGGAATGCACGCCGAAGCGCTTGCCTCGCTTCGCAAGGCAGCCGAACTATATCCGGACCCCATTACGAAAGGAATACTCGCAACGGCGCTCGCGCGAGCAGGACAACGTGCCGAGGCACAGAAACTGTTGGACGAGCTTACCGCTATGTCGAGGAGCCGGTATGTTCAAGGATATTATCTGGCGACGGCCCAATTGGCTCTTGGTGATAAAGACGGGGCGATCGCGAGTCTGGACAGAGACGTTAACGAACGCGGGATCTATATGCAATGGCTCGCGGTCAACCCAGAGTTTGAAGGACTCCGCAGCGATCCTCGATTCCCAGCGCTGCTCAAGAAGATGGAGTCGATGAAACTCGATTAGCACGCAACTAGGTTTTTGGAAATCGATCTTCATGAAACGCTGCCCCCAATGTAATCGCGTTGAGACTGACGACGCTCTCGTGTTCTGTCGCGCGGATGGAATCGCTTTGATTAGTGACTCTGGTCCGGCCAACGCAGATGCGGGTATAGCGAAGTTTGGTTCCGGCTCAGTGTCGAGCGAGATCGAGACCAGCATTCTTCCTCATACAACCGATTCAATGATGAACCGCTCGACCGGGCCCAAAACGGTGCTGCCACAGCAGACACCAAGCACGACGCGCGAGCTAATCAAACCAAAACGGCGCAGAGCTGTCATTGTTGTTGCCTTTTTGATCACGGCGGTGGTCGCCACCGCGATTGTCATCGGCGGATATTTCTACTACTCGCGCAAGAGCAATACAGCTATTCAATCGATCGCCGTTCTCCCTTTCGAAAACAAGAACAGCGACGCAGACACCGAGTATCTGTCTGACGGTTTGGCCGAGTCGCTCATCTTCCGCTTGTCGCAGTTGCCTGGTCTGAAGGTCAGCCCGACGACTTCGGTCATGCTTTACAAGGGTAAGGACATGGACGTAGCGAAGATCGCCAGCGAGCTTGGCGTTGATGCAGTCATGACTGGCCGCCTCGTCAAGCGCGGCGACAATCTGAACATCACAGTCGAGTTGGTTGATACGAAAAATAACAAATCGCTTTGGGGCGAGCAGTACGAACGCAAAATGTCTGACCTGCTGGTGACGCAACGCGAGATCGCCACTACGATCGCAGAGAAGCTGCAATTGAGATTGTCGGGTGAAAGCGAGCAAAAGCTGGCGAAGAAATACACCGACAGCAACGAAGCCTATCAGCTTTATATGAAGGGCCTTTTCCATTTTGCGAACCGAACAAAGGACGACGTCCAGAAGGCGATCGGGTATTTTCAACAGGCCACCAGGCTTGATCCCAATTTTGCGCTCGCCTATGTCGGCATCTCCCAATCTTACTCATTGATGCCGTCCTATTCTTATCTCAGCCCCAAAGAAGCTTTTCGTCAAGCCAAAGCGGCGGCACAGAAAGCTTTAGAGATCGATCCGTCATTGGCTGATGCTCACGCGGCTTTAGCGACCATATTTGCTGCTTACGATTGGAATTGGGTGGAAGCGGAGCGTGAATTCAAACGGGCAATAGAACTGAATCCGAACGTGGCTGATATCCATTACCGGTACGGCTTAATCTACCTGATTCCGGTCGGGCGCACGGATGAAGCAATTCGCGAAATAAAGCGGGCATTGGAGCTTGAGCCGCTCTCGATTGCCATGAATGCGAACCTTGCCGGGGCCTATATGTATGCGCGGCAGAACGACCTGGCACTTGAGCAAGCCAGGAAAACATTCGATCTTGAGCCAGGCCACATTACTGCCCGCGTTTGGCTCGCAAATGTTTATGAAAGTCTCGGAATGTACAACGAAGCCATTGCTCTCAGTGAAGAGTCCCTGAAAGACAACGTGTCGGACCAGTACTTTCTATTTTATGCCGGATACGCGTATGCGAAAACAGGCCGGCGAGAGAAGGCTGAGGAGGTCATGACGAGATTGCGGAATCTCGAGAAAACCCAGCCTGCGGAACCGTACTACCTTGCCGAGCTCTATGTCGGACTGGGGGACAAAGATAAGGCCTTTGTCGAACTTGAACGAAGTTTTAACGAGCGCGGTTATTACGTTCCGCTGCTGAGGGTTGACCCGTTGATGGATCCGTTGCGCGACGATCCTCGCTTTGCTGATTTGATCAAGCGCGTTGGCTTGCCGAAGTAGTGCTAGCTGTTAGCTTGCACGTCGTCGCCAGACCGTTCGCAGGAAAGAACGCCAGCTCGCAGTCACAAAAATGAAACGCTGCCCCCAATGCAATCGTTTTGAGAATGACGACACGCTCGTCTTCTGTCGCGCCGACGGAACCGCTTTGATGAGCGACTCTGCTACAGTCGACACTGAGGCGGGCACGGTGAAGCTCAGCTCCGCTCCGGTGTCGAGCAAGATTGAGACCAGCGTCCTGCCGCTCACGTCAACGACTCCAGAGATCAATCGCCCTACCGGACCGACGGCTAAGCTGCCCGCACAGGCACCGGGCGCAACGCATGAATTAGGCAAACCGAAACGACCCGGATTTGTGATCGCATCGATTGCCTTGGCGGTAGTAGTCATCGCGATTGCCGGCTATTTCTATCTTTCGCGCAATTACAAGCCAACGATCGAATCAATCGCCGTAATGCCGTTTGTCAATGAAAGTGGAAATGCAGATGTTGAATATCTCTCTGATGGAATGACGGAAACCCTCATCAGCAGCCTGTCGCAACTCCCAAATCTGAATGTCAAACCGCGTTCTTCTGTTTTTCGCTACAAAGGTAAAGAAACAAATCCGCAGACCATCGGCAAAGAGCTGAACGTGCAAGCGATCTTGAACGGACGCGTTGTCCAACGCGGACAGGAGTTGTCGCTCTTTGTCGAGTTGATTGATGTCGCACTGGATAAGGTTGTGTGGAGTCAGCAATACAATCGCAAGCAAGCCGACCTTGTCACGCTTCAAAGCGAGATTGCACGTGACGTTTCAAACAAACTCAAAACCAAACTCTCAGGTGCGGATGTGGCGAGAGTCGAAAAGACGTACACCGCCAACGCGGAAGCGTATCAGCTTTATCTCAAAGGGCGTTTCTACTGGAATAAACGAACCGGCGAATCGCTCAAACAATCGGTTGAGTTCTACAACCAGGCAATCGAGAAAGACCCGAATTATGCGCTCGCTTACTCGGGTCTGGCGGAAGTGACCAGGAAATGTTTTCCGTGACCTCGGTCACAAGAATGCCGATGCGGATCAGGTTAAGGCCATTCTAGCCGCCGAGATCATCAAGGCGCTTGGGCGCGATGGTCTCAGCGTCCGCGGTGCGCACGGTCGAACTGGGATTGCGGCAGCGGACTTCTCGCGGATACGCAACGCCGACCTTGGTCGGTTTACAGTCGATCGCTTGATGTCGATCATCAATCGCCTTGGTTCAAGAGTGGAGGTGAGAATCAAGGTGCGACGCGCTGAGATCGTACACCGCGTGCCAGCTTCGAGGGTGTAGCAAGTGTTCTCTGTTGGTGATAAATTGTCCCGCAAATGTCCCGCAACCGCGCGCAAATCCAGCTGCACTATGCATCGCATGCAATGCATGCACCAGCATTTTTCCGAAGCAGATTTGTAAGTGTTGCAAGAAAAGTGGCTCCGGATCGCGTTGACACGGCAGGGGTCTTCGCACGTAGTTAATTTGGCAACCACGAACCTCGAATATCGGCTTGCTTCGGGCACAAAAAGGTAGCCTTAAATCTGCGGTCGCGAACAGCAACGTATTATAGAAAACGTCCCGCAAACGTCCCGCAGCGATACGCAAATCGGGCACTGCATGCACGTATGCGTTGCATGCACGTTGATTTTTCCTGAGCGGTTTTGTAAGTTGTGAAAATAAAGGAGCGAAAATTTTAATTCCCAAGTTGAAAGTTGCGAGTTCGAGCCTCGTCGCCCGCTCCACTTTCCTCAGTAATTCTCAGACTCAATTTTCAAAAGTTAGAGAAACTTTAGAAACGTCCCGTAAACGTTCCGCAACTGCTTTCGATTTTTAGCGGCCGTAGATGTCAGCCTCCAGAGGTGAAACCACGAAACGTTTGTTTTCATTCTCGGAACCCACGCGGCTCATGCCTTTATCTAATGTAGAGAGGCTGATGAGTGTGGGCTTCACGTTTCCCGTATCCAAGAAACATCGCTATAACAGTAACGAGTATGCAGACCACGCCCGCGCCCGTGAAGGTCGAAGGCGCGCCCCATTTTGAGGCGGCATGTCCAATCGCTGGGTAACTGGCGAGCCAGCAGAGATGGGTCAACGCGAAATGCGCTGCATACGCTCGCCCTCTCTCGTCAGCGACAGTGTGTTCAGCCAGCAGCGTAGACGACGGAATAGCGATAAGAGCTTGCCCTGCGCCGTTGAGCATCCAAAGCAGACTGAAGACAATAAGTGGCGGTTTGAGAATATCCGGCAAGAGCAGCAGACCTAATAGAAAGCCGCCGGCAAGCAGGGCACGAGAGGCCCACTTATGACGGCGGCCATGGAGAATGGATGGCTCACGAGCGCCCGTCTCGTATCGACCTGTTACGCGCCCGAGGAGAATGGCAGTCAGTGAAGAACCAAGACCGACTCCTGCCATGACGAAGGCAAAGGTAGTCTCACCCTTGTCCAAAACGTCACGCACATAAGAGATAGTTGCCACGATCGCCGCCGCGCCGGCCGTAGCTTCCGCGATACTGAGAGTCAGCGCCTGCCGAAGCGAAGGCTCCCGAAGAAGAATGCGTGTTCCAGTAGTAAGTTCGGTTAGGAAGCTGCGGACCGAGATCGGAGGCAATGACCTCTTGATATAGGGCATCGCCGCCAGTCCGACCAGCGATGCTGATACTAAGTAGGTGAAGGCGTCAAACCAGAAGACCCATCGCAGGCCAAAAAGCGCTACCAGCAGACCGGCTAGCGCGGGAGCGGCCACAGCTTCAACGTCAGTCGCGACCCGCGAAAGCGAAAGAGCTTTTACGTATTGCTCTCCACCGACGACTTCCGGGACACTCGATTCGAACGTTGGGGTAAAAAACGCTGTCACCGAGTTGATGGCGAAGATCAATGCATAGATCTGCCAGACTGCCGTAATGAAGGGAAAGAGCGCGAGCAGAGCAAAGCGCATTAGGTCTGCCGCAATGAGTATCTTCTTCCGGCTGACACGATCCGCAATAACGCCCGCAGGCTGAGAGAACAAGAGAAAAGCCAGGATGCGAAGCGTCAGCGCATTGCCGATAACCGCCGTCGCTGACGCACCTCCGGTAAGTTGATAAGCGAACAACGCCAGCCCGACCGTCGTTACGCCGCTACCAAGCAAGGAAATGATTTGGGCGCCGAACAGGAGACGAAAGTTGCGATTTCGCGAAAGCGTGGGCGACGCGATTGGCTTGGCTTCCATTTGACTCGGACTCATGCCGTCGTTGATTTAACCTGGCAGGCCTAATGGTTCAGTCAGCCTTCCAATCCGTTATCGAAACGCCTCGATACCGTTGTCATAGTTGCTTGTCAGAAGGCAAAGCGATTCTGAGAATGGGCTTTCCGCCAAGGTTCTGTAACGGAAAATAGACGCGATGCGTGCGCTGGTCAACGGCAACAGTGTGGGCGTTTGCGGCAAAGAACCCTTCGCCGATCTTCTCCAGATTCTTACCACGCTCATCGAAGATCGAAACGATGCCGCTCTCAGCGGAAACGTACAGACGACCAAAGCCCTTATCAAAGGCAAGCACGTCCGGATCAGCGCCGACGGAGTGAATGGCCGTCATTTTCTTGGCTTCAAGATCAAAGACCGCCAGCTTCGCATTCCCTTCGCAGGCGACGAATGCCAGCCGGTGTTCACTGTCGATAAGGAGACCGTGGCTTTCATTGCAACCAGGCAGTGGATAACGTCCGATTACCTGATCCTTGTTCGGATCGATCTCGGCGAGCTCATTCTGCCCATGCACCGTGACAAAGATATGTTCCGAGACTGAATCATACTGCGTGTTTCCCGCGCCTCCGCCAAGGGCAATTGTCGTCACCACCTGATTGGTCTTGGCGTCAATCACCGTATCCGTTTTTCCGTGTAAGTCAGAAACGTAAATCTTGTTGACCTTGCTCGCATAAGCGACCCCGTCGGGATAGTCACCAGCAGGCGCACGCGCGACGACCTGCAGCGTCTGGTCGTCAATTACTGCCAGTTCATTCGTCCCCGTGGCCGAGGCATAGACTCGGTGGAGTTCAGGAACCGCGAGCACTCCATGCACCCGCTTCAGATCCTTCACGTCGCCGACGATTGTCTGTTTGTTCACGTCGAAAACCGTCATCAGATCAGAACCTAAGTGTGCGATGTAAAGACGGCCGGCGTCGCTGTCCAGGCTCTGATAATCAAGACGCGTCGTGCCGCCGGTCAGCGGCACATCACTCAGAGTGCGCAAGGGAAGGTTCGCCGCGAGCGCGGACGTCTTGTCCGCAGCGGTCCTTGCCTCCGAGGAGGGTGGCGATGCTACGTCGCCGTCGGATTGCCTTTGTCCTTGCTGCGCTGAGCAAGCGAGAAGGAGTAATGCTCCGGCTACAAACGCTACAAGACCTCTTGACAGCCATCGGGCCGATGATTCGCCGTTTAGATCCTGCCCAGTTTGTGCTGACTCATTCATAATCGTCGTCCTTTACTTGATGAACTCTATAACAGTCGTTACAATCTAGTTTCCTGTTACTTCTAAGTCAATGGTCAAGAACGCGGTAAAGAAGCCCGAGTGGATTCTACTGATCCATCAGTTGCCGCCCAAGCCCACGAATCTGCGAGTGCGCATCTGGCGCAAGCTGCAGAAGCTGGGGGCCGTGGCGATTAAGAATTCCGTTTACGTGCTGCCGGCAAACGAGAAGACGCATGAAGACTTTCAGTGGTTGAAGCAAGAGATCGAATCGTCCGGCGGCGAAGCAACCGTGTTCCAAGCCGCCTCGGTCGAAGGAGCGACTGACGAAGAAATCATAGCGGCTTTTCGCAGAGTGCGCGATGAAGAATTTGCAGCCGTCGCGGCAGAACTCGACGGACTGGCTGGGGCGGTTAGTCAACAGACTCGTGGCAAACATCTCTCCATCGGACGACTGGCTACTCACGAATCGGAGTTGGATAAGCTGCACTCGCAACTGGAGAGTATCATCGCCAACGATTTCTTCAACGCCCATGGGCGCGCCCTCGCGCTTGCGGCGTACGAACGTTGTCAAAAGGCGATTCGTGCTTCGCACGGTCCAGTCTCGAAGGCAATTCGCTCGACCATCAAATCCGGAACTCTCGATTTGGCGAAGTACCAAGGTCGCCGCTGGATGACCCGACGCAACCTTCATATCGACCGGCTGGCTTCCGCTTGGTTGATCAAGCAGTTCATCGACAAACGCCCGCGCTTTTACTTTGTCGCGGAGGGCGAGACGGTAGAGGGCGCGATTCCCTTCGACATGTTCGGCGCTGAGTTCACGCACCATGGTGAAGATTGCACGTTCGAGACGATGCTCAAACGGTTCGGCTTGGGTGACAAAGGCCTGCGCGAGATTGCCGAAATAGTGCATGACATCGATCTGAAAGATGACAAGTTTCACCGTCTTGAAGCTGCGGGTTTGAATGCAATCATCACCGGCTTGAGCGAGACCTTGCGTGATGATCGCAAACTGCTCCAGCAATGCGGCACTATCTTTGATGGACTGCATTCGCTGCTCGGTCAAAACACGCAGAAGGAGAAAGCGAAGCGAAGCGAGCGGCAGAGAAAAGCGATTCGTCGGCAAGGGCGGCACGTGCGTCGCTAGTAGTTTTGATTACGTTATGGGCATCCATCTAAGTAGGACTTTCGTCCTGCGCAAGCTACATCAGTTGTCCGGCATTGTGCCGCTCGGTCTTTTCTTGTTGGAGCACTTCTATACGAATTCTAAGGCACTCGCTCGTGCTCTTGTTCGTAGCACTTAACTCGGCTGTCGCTTTCATCCGTCCGGGAGGACTGTTATGAACCGTTACCTCGTTCAACGGATCCACTTAAGAAGGAGTGTTTCTATGCGCAGCAAGACTTTTCCCATGATCGCCGTGATAATACTAGCGCTCGCTCTTGCGACGGCCTGCGAGCGCAGTGAGAAAGGTGAGGACGATAAAGACGAAGACGAGGGTGCTGCCGCTCCCACAGCCACCACAACTTCAACGCAGCAACAAGTCGCCTTGCCGGCGGGAAAGGCCGCTGCCTATAACTTTGACAGCGCGTCGCCGGGCAATCTGCCTTCCAATTTCGCGAGCGCGCGAACTGGTCAAGGCGATATAGGCAGTTGGGCCATCCTCTCTGACAATACCGCGCCGTCGAAGCCCAATGTGCTCGCGCAGACTTCGACTGACAGCACCGATTATCGCTTCCCCATGGCTGTTCTGAATGACGGTGTATTCAAAGACTTGGAACTCAGCGTCAAGTTCAAGCCGGTGGCTGGTAGCGTCGACGAGGCGGGTGGGCTGGTCTTTCGCTACCGGGATGAGAACAACTACTACGTTGTCCGCGCCAACGCATTAGAGAATAACTACCGGCTCTATCACGTTGTCAATGGAAAGCGCGAACAGTTTGCCGACGCCAACGTCACGGTCGCGCCAAAGCAGTGGCATGAGTTGAAAGTAGTTTGCGTTGGAAATCAGATCACCTGCTTTTTCGATGGGAACCAGGTAATCCAGGCGACTGATGACACTTTCAAAGACGCAGGTAGAGTCGGGATGTGGACCAAGGCTGACTCGGTCACATACTTTGATGATTTCACCGTGAAACCCAAGTGAGAGCCCGGCGCGGGCCTAAAAATATTCCAGGCGCTCAAAATCGATTCATTCGAGCGCCCCACTCAGTCAGAAGGGAGCCAATAACATGAAACTTATGATCTGTTTTTTCAGTCTGCTTTTTGTTTTGTTGGTGACCGCAGTTGTCTCGGCACAGACGACTACGCTTGATTTCAACAACGAGAAAGTAGGAGAAGCGCCAAGCGGTTTTACCACTGCGCTCACGGGTAGAGGCAGACCAGGCAAGTGGGTAGTGATGAAAGACCCCGCGTCGCCTAATCGGGGCAACGTCCTCGCGCAGACTGACGCCGATCGGACTGACTATCGCTTTCCGGTATGTGTCTATGAAGGCCTGAGCGCAAAAGATGTTGATGTTACGGTGAAGTTTAAGCCTGTCTCAGGTAAAGGCGATCAGGGTGCTGGCATTGTCTGGCGCTATCAGAACAAGGACAACTATTACATCGTCCGCGCCAACGCCTTGGAAGGTAACGTCGTGCTCTACAAAGTCGAGAACGGCAAACGGACTGATCTGCCGCTCGTAGGGAAGGGCCGTACCTACGGGATGAAAGAGAAAGTTCCTTCGGGGGTGTGGGGCACGCTGCGCGTGGTCGCCAATGGCAATCACTTCGAGGTCTACCACAATGGCAAGAAACTCTATGATGTGGAAGACGAGACCTTTAAGGAGGCCGGCAAGATCGGATTATGGACCAAGGCCGATTCCGTAATCTACTTCGACGATCTGAAAGTAACGGTGCTGTGAGTAAGCGCCACACAAAGCCGTGTCCCCTGGAGTTAGGAACGCTCTTGCTGGCGTTAGTGTTAGCTTTTCTTTCCAACTATGCTGTGCGGGCACGGGCGCAACAATCACCGAAGCCTAAGCAGCAGACGACCACATTAGCATCAGCAGACTTCCCGATGGGCACGGCGACAGCTTCAGAAGAATGCGGAGTATGCCACGTAGCGATCTATCGAGAGTTCGCCGCTGGCTTTGGTGGTGACCTGAAGTATCCGGGCATCATCTATCAGTCGCGGCAGGAGAAGCCTCTTACGCTGCCGGCTAAAGTTTCGGCCACTGGGTCCGCGCATTCGCTCGCTGGACTGGAGCCATTCCCGATTCACGCGCGAGAGGTCGAAGAAGAAGGCAGATCATGCAACGTCTGTCATTTTCCGGAAGCATTCGAGATCCCAGACCTGGAGAACGTCGACCTTGCAAAACCGAAGCCTCGTCCGAAGAGCCAGGAGGCAGTGGGATTGACCTGCGCGAGTTGTCACTTGACGCCGGATGGAAAAATTCGCGGGCCGTACGCCATCGCCGATGCGCCACACGCTACGGTCCAAGATGCGCGAATGCAAACGTCCGCGATGTGCGCCTACTGCCACAGTCTGGGCCAGCGTGTGGTGGGCAAACAAACACAGACGTTTCTCGAATGGCGCGAGGACTTTCACAAACCCGGACTGGGACGCCAAAACTGTCAGGATTGCCACATGCCGCGAACGGTTCGTTTATCGGCGGAGGCCTTTGATGTTCCGCCAAGAACCGTAGCGAGACACCTTTGGACCGGCGGACATTCAACGCAACGTATCCGTACCGCACTCAATCTGGTGATTGTGCAGCCGCAGGCAGAGCGGTCCAATTTTGAATTCCATATCATCAACATTGGGGCCGGACACTCCGTGCCGACCGGCTCAAACCGGCGGGCTATCTACCTCAAAGTAGAAGTTCTGGACAACAAGGAAAAGATCATCGCGAGCCGCGAGTGGATGTTTGCGCCGTGGTATGGAAACCGCCCGGATGATCGCGTCTTTCTAGAAGAGGACAAGAAGCGCCCTGACGCGGTCGCGGCCACGCAGGCTGACGCCCAGGGACCACATGAAGCACCGATCCGTGCAGGAGAAGAACGTATGCTCAACTGGGAGCCGAAGGTGAACACAAACAACTATACCGTCAAGGCCGTGCTGGTCTACGACCTGAACCGCTATAACGACAAGACATTTCTTGCGGACCAGACAGAGATCTACAGCACATCCCTGCCCATAAAAGCGCAAAAGAAAGCGAAGTGACTTATGAGAGCCCTGACCATAGCACTACTGTTCCTCTTTTTCGTAACCGGAGCCAGCGCTCAACAGCCAGGTTCTACGGCAAAACTCGAGGAGCTTGAGAGAAAGCTTGACGAAGCCACACGGCAGCTGGAACAAGCCAGCAGCGTCATTCGATCGGTGCGTGAAGAAATCTCTCGCATCAAGGGCGAGAAAGGCGAAGCGCCCACTTCATCGAATGCCAGCGGTGAGCAGCAACCGGGCGCCGCGAAGCAGGCGGCGCCTGAAAGTCCAAAGGCTGCTTTCATCGAAAGGATTATCGATCCTGAATTGGGACTGGATGAGCGGAAAAAGGTGCTGGAGGCAAAACCCGAGGTTTTCATCCAGGCTAGATATTCCGCTTTGCCGATACGAGGCGCCGGATCAACCTTCAAGCCTAACTTCAGGCTTAGTCGGATCGAAACTCGTTGGGCCGGTAAAGTAAGCGACCGTCTCGGCGCGGGCCTTGAGATTCAGTTTCATCCTGCCCTTGAGGGCAACCCCGAAGAACTCGTTAACGATGCCTTCATCGAATATTACCTGAACGATCACGCCACGGTCAGAGTAGGCCAATTTATCAAGCCGTTCGGCTTTCAGATTCAGCAGTCCAGCGCCAGGCGTGAGTCGCCCGAACGAGGAATCTTCGCGGGGTATTTCTTTCCCGGACAACGCGACCGCGGAATCATGCTCTTTGGCGATTTAGACTCGCTCGGCAAAGGCGCTCTCAAAAACGTCCAGTATTTCGTCGGCGCTTTCAACGGCAACCGCTTCTTCAACGATAACAATCGGCAAGTGAACTACATCGTTAGAGTGCGAAAGATATTCGATCGGCCAAAACTGGCAATAGGTCTATCGGTGCAAAGAGGCAAACAGATTCTACCTCCAGGAGTTTCCGGCAATGACAACGAGAATGTCATAGGAGCAGATTTTCAATATGCGGTTGGCCGCTTCGGATTTCGTGGTGAGTTCGTCTCTGGCAATATGCCTTCCACGCTGCTTGGGATAGGGCCTGAGTTTGCTCCCGCATTCCGCCCTGGCGCCCACTCTTCGGGAGGATATCTCTTCAGCAATTATCGGCTGACGGCCAAGGATAATGTCTATGCCCGCTACGAACAGTTCAACGGCGAGCCGGTTACCGGAAAGAATGTTCGAGCATTCAACTTAGGATACTTTCGTCAAATCGGACTCTCGCGGCTGAGCTTCGACTACACGTTCAAAAGACGACCATCGTTCAACGATGATCCTGTGAACGAGAGGCTTCATATCAGTTGGGGGATTGAATTTTAGGAAGGAGCTTGAGCATGAATAGAGTGCGCATTGTTCTCAGAATCGGAATCCGCGCCTTGACACTCTCGGCGCTGTTGTGGAATTCCACGCCTGGCAAAGCACAAAGCTCGCAGAGTCGCGGTACGGCTGCCGAAGCAGTTAGAGCTTTCGTCACGAATTTCGGCGGCACTGATGTTTCCGTAATCGATCCAGAACGCAGGCGGTTAATTGCTAACATCAAGACCGGCTCACAACCGCACGGTGTTGCCATTGCTCCTGACGGCAGCGCCGTTTATGTCTCGAACGAAGGCGACGGCACGTTGTCATTTATCGATCCGGCTAAGAACGAGGTCGTCGCAACCATTCCAGTGGGCAAAAGTCCGAACCAACTCGAGGTGAGCGCAGACGGCAAGTACGTCTTTGTCACTCTCAATGGCGCGGATAGTCTCGCGGTGGTAGATGCTGCTACCCGGAAGATTATTAAAACAGTGCCGGTCGGACGCGCGCCGCACATCGCGCTACGCAGTCGAGACGGCAAGTTCATTTATGTAACTCTCGAAGGTGACATGAAAGCGGTTTTAGTTGATGCGTCGACTTTCGACGTCATGGGCAGCATTCCGATGCTTGCCTGGCCGCGGATACCGGCGCTCACGCGTGACGGTAAGCGAATCTTCCAGACCATCCGCTGGCTCAATGGCGCGCTGGTTGTGGACCTCGCGAAAAAGCAAGTGGTGGATCGCATTGCTCTGGGCGAGCCTAAGTTTGCTGAAGAAGGGAAAGACGCTCACGGGCTGGCAGTCACTCCGGACGGCACTCAGCTTTGGCTGACAACGCAGACTACCAACGACGTCACGGTCATCGACACAAATGATCTCAAGATCATCGGCCGCGTCTTCGTCGGGCGCGATCCCAATTGGATCGCGTTCACGCCTGACGGAGCGTTGGCAGTGGTGAGCAACACGGGAACGGGAGACGCAAGCATCATAGATGTTCAGCAGCGGAAGGTGGTCGCCACTGTCAAAGTTGGCGCGTCGCCGAAACGTCTGGCCGTGGGAAATGTAGTCATCAAGAACGAGCGCAAGTGAACCATCTTCTTGAAACGCAGAAATCCTATAGAAACTTGGCAACGAGCAGCAGTTAAGGAGACACTCGAATGAAGATCTTAATTCTGGCACTCGCAGCGGCCTCTTCACTGCTGTTGATCGGAACGTTGAGTTTTGGCTTTAGGCTGATGGACGGCAGGGTGACGCCAGAAAGTCATATGCGACTCGCTCTAGCAGCGGTAGGAACTTCAATTCTTACGCACATCCTGTCGATTCTATACCTTCTACTGAAAGGAAAAAGAAATAGAAATCAGGTGAGGATGGAAGGATGAAGATGAGTAACTATCGAGAGTGTCTCGCGATAGCGCTCAGCCTCGCGTTCAGCTTCACGGCGTGCGGCGGTCGGCGCATTGCAGGAAGCAATCAAACAGGCGGAGCGTCGAATGAAGTGACAATCTACGTCTCGACTGATCGTGTGTTCTCCGAACCGATCCTGAAAGCCTACGAACAGAAAAGCGGCGTGAAGGTGAACGCAATCTACGATACAGAGGAGACGAAAAGCACCGGACTCGCCAACCGGCTGCTCGCCGAAAAGAATAATCCGCAGGCCGACGTCTTCTGGTCCAATGAGCCGGTACGCACTCTCGTTCTGAAGAACCGAAAAGTGCTTGCGCCCTATCAGTCGCCAAACGCAGAGGGCATTCCCGCAGTATTTAAAGACCCGGAAGGCTACTGGACGGGATTTTCAGCACGCTCGCGCGTGATCGTGTACAACACCAAGGTCGTTAAGCCCGAAGACGCGCCGAAGTCTGTGCTTGACCTGGCTGATCCGAAGTGGAAGGGACAGGTTGCCATTGCCGACCCGCGCTTCGGCACAACTTCATTTCACGTTGCGGCACTTTACGCCGAACTGGGAGACGAGCGCGCCGATGAATTCTTTCGCAAGCTGAAGGCGAACGACGTGAAGATCGTCTCAGCGAACTCTGTGGTGCGTGACATGGTGGCACGCGGCGAAGTGAAAGTTGGACTCGCCGATACCGACGATGTCAATGTGGCCCTCGAAGACAAACAGCCCGTCGCGATGGTCTTTCCGGATCGCGACGGCATGGGCGTGCCCGTGATGCCGAACATGCTGTCGCTGATCGCGGGCGCGCCACACGCAGAGGCCGGCAAGAAGCTGATCGATTATCTGGTTTCACCGGAGGTCGAGCGCATGCTGGCACAGTCAGAGGCGGTGCAGATTCCGCTGCACTCTGGCGTCGAAGGGCCGAAGAACATGCCCCCTATTTCGTCCATCAAGCCGATGACGCTCGACTATGGTAAAGCGGCTGATCGCGTCGAGGACGTGACGCGCCGGCTACAGACAATCCTCGGACTTTAAGATTCTGAATTTGGCTATGGCAAGCGCAGCAACTGTAGCAATCAGCCGACGTGTAGTTACCTGGCCGTCGGCGCGCACGGTCGTACTCGCCATAGCCTGGTTACTCTTTTTCGCATTGTGCGCCTTGCCAACTCTATACATGCTGGGCATCTCTTTCATTGGCGCCGATGGTGGCTTCAGCCTTGTCAAATATCGTCACCTGCTGACGGATATGCGGCAGCGCGATTTGCTGTTTACCAGCACACTCCTGGGCGTTGGCTCTGCGCTGCTCGCGACTATTATCGGGGCGCCTTTGGGATTGTTGCTAGCGCGTGCTGACTTGCGAGCCAAACGCTTCTTGCGGCTGGCGCTCGTAGTTCCTCTTGTCATTCCGCCTTATATTCTCGGCCTCGCATGGATATACATCGGTGGATCGGCTGGTGTGGTCGCGCAAGCGTTCGGGCGCGATCTGCTGTCGAATTGGACCTATAGTCTTACTGGCGCCGTGTTGGTCCTAGGCACGAGCTTCTATCCATTGACGATGCTGGCGACGGAGGCAGCAGCGCGCCGCATCGATGCGCCTCTGGAAGAAGCCGCGTTGCTGGTTGCTCGTCCGCATCGGGTATTGTCACGGATCACGCTGCCGCTCATCGCTCCCAGCATTGCCGCGGCGGCTCTGCTTACCTTCGTACTCGCACTTTCTGAATTTGGTGTTCCCGGGTTGTTGCGCGTGCCCGTGTTTACGACTGAAGTCTTCACCACTTTCGCCGCGCTTTACGATTTTGGTGGCGCCACCGCACTCGCCTTACCATTGTTGGTAGTCGCGCTCATCGCCGGAATCGCGGTCAAGCTACTGATCGGCAATCGCATGATTACAAGGCCGCAAAGCGTTCGCACGGGCTTGCCGCTGGCGCTCGGCGGCTGGCGAGTTCTGGTGATTGGCGTCTTTGGGCTTGCTCTCTTATGGTCGGTGATATTGCCGCTTGGGGTGCTCGCGCGTGAGGTAGGAGGATTCGAGCGCATCGTGACTTCACTCCGAGAATCAGGAAGTGCAATCGGTAATAGCGTGCTGCTTTCCACGGTCGGGGCGACGCTCATCGTCGCACTCGGCGTTTTGCTGGGTTACGGTCGGGCGCGGGCACGCATGCGACTGCGGGGTCTCGTCGATCTCGTCCTCATCGTGGCCTTTGCGGTGCCAAGCACAGTGGTAGGCATTGGACTGATTAGCCTATGGAACAGACCCGGACTACTGGGCGACATTTACAACAGCACGGCGATCATAGTCGTTGCGTACCTCGCGCGGTTCGTTCCCGTGGCAGCGCTCGTGCTAACGGCGAGCGTCCGCCAGATCCCCATTTCATCTGAGGAAGCTGCGGATGTCGCTGGGGCGAGTTGGCTTCGCACTTTCACGCGCATTGTGCTGCCGCAGATCCGCACCGGACTGGCCGCCGCCTGGGTGGTTGCTTTCATCTTCGCTTTCGGGGAATTAGGAGCGACGGTTCTGGTGACGCCACCCGGGGAATCAACCCTCCCTGTTCGCATCTACACCATGATTGCCAACACGCCGGCAAGCACGGTCGCGGCATTGGCACTCATGCAAGCGGGCATCATCCTTGTGCCGCTGGCTCTGTTTGGAATACTTGCTCGCAATCGCGAAGGTAAAGCATGAAACGAATCGCGAAAGGTTTACGGGTTTTCTCTGTCCTTTATGGATGAACCAACATCAGCAGCCATGAATGAATCGTTTGTCAGGCTAGAGGCGGTAACGAAGCGTCGCGGCGATCGAAAGGTCGTGTCTAACGTATCTTTCGAAGCCACTGAAGGCGAGTTCCTGGCATTGCTCGGCCCGAGCGGTTGCGGCAAGACGACCACACTGCGCCTCATCGCGGGATTGGAGACGCCCGATGCCGGCGAGATTTGGATTGCCGGTCGGCGAGTCACTGCGAACGGTAGCAATCTCCTGCCGCCGAGATCGCGCGGCGTCGGGTTCGTGTTTCAGGACTTGGCCCTGTGGCCTCACCTCACTGTTACAGGTAATCTCGATTTTGTGCTCGCCTCGGCTAAGGTGCCAAAGCGCGAACGAGCTGAGCGGATTGCTGAGGCTTTACGGCTCGTGCGCATTGAGGGCTTCGCGCAAAGCTATCCCGGCCAACTCTCCGGAGGTGAGCAGCAGCGGGCGGCTCTGGCGAGGACACTGATTGCTCGGCCACGCCTTCTCTTGTTGGACGAACCGATGTCCAGCCTCGATCCCAATCTGAAAGCAGAGTTGCTCAATGAGTTGGCATCCGTGCAACGATCTCTCGGCGTCACCGCGATCTACGTCACGCACAACGAAGACGAAGCGGCAGCGCTAGCTACTCGAATAGCATTGATGACCGACGGTAGGATTGAACTTATCGACAAGGCAGAACGCCTGAAGCTGAATAGAAGCGAAGGCGCAACGAGTTCGGCTGAGCGAGATTATGAAGCAGTTTGAAAGAAGCAACAAAGAAGCCTAAACCATTATGCCGAAAGATAAATCCGAGTTAAGTGATCAGATGCCTTCCTGGCGGGAGGTGTTTCTTTACTTTCTGTTTCTCGGCTTTGTGAATGTGGGCGGGCCGGTCGCTCAGATCACGATGATGTACAACCACATGGTCGAGCGAAGGAAATGGCTGACGGAGGATCGCTTCGTGAAGATCATGGCCTTCTGCCACATGCTGCCCGGTCCCGAAGCCCTCCAGTTGGCGATCTACGTCGGTTATCTAAAACGCAAGCTCCTTGGCGGAATCCTCGCAGGACTGACCTTCATCATTCCCGGCGCGCTGGTGATGATCATTTTGAGCTGGCTGTATGTCACCTACGGCAGCCTGCCACAGGTTAATAACTTTCTCTATGTGCTGAAGCCAGCAGTGCTCGGCATCATCGGTGCGGGGATTATCAAACTGGGTCGCGCGACGATTCGCAATTGGTTTCTTGCGGTGCTGCTAGTCGGCGCGTTCGTGGGAATGCGTTTCGCAGCGATCAATTTCCTGCTGATTCTGCTCCTTGCCGGTCTCGTGAATCTTTTAGTCGTCGTAGGTTGGCCGCGCTTGCGACGCGCGCCTGCGATACTTCCGGTGACCATCGCTGGCTTGGGCTCTCTTATCCCTTTTGCCGGTACGCGCTGGTTTCAGATGGCCTGGCTGTTTCTCGAAACTGGTCTGTTCAGTTTTGGTGGCGCGTACGCTTCACTGGTCTTTGTGCAGCGCGGCGCGGTTGCTCACTATCACTGGCTTTCGGACGGTCAACTCTTGGACGGCGTCGCGTTGAGCGTGGCGACGCCGGGACCTTTCATGTTGTTCACGACCTTTGCGGGTTACCTTGCGGGTGGGGTGCGTGGTGCACTCATCGCTACCTTCTTCGTTTTCTTACCTTCCTTCGTGTTTGTGCTCGGCGGCGCGCGGTATATTGAGTTAGTTCGTGACAACCGTTGGCTCCAGGCATTTCTCGCCGGTGTCAGTGCCGCGGTCGTGGGTGTAATCGTCGTGGTTTCGATTGACTTGATTCCGACAGCACTCGTCGGTTGGGCAAGCATCGCGATAGCGACAATGGCTTTTCTCGGCATTGTGCTATTAAAGATCGACGTTGCTTTTGTGGCTCTCGGCGCGATGGCGGCGGGTATCGTTTATGTGGTCGCGCGAGCTATTATGTAAAACATTCGGGATTGAAAAGAAGGAGTCACAAATGAAGAAAGATAGAAATTTGGTGCGCAGGACATTAGGCTATTTATTGCTTGCGCGTAAGACGAGAATAGTTCCGCTAAGCGTCGTGGCGCTTGCAGTAGCGACGTTGTTCGTATTGGTGGCTTGCTCTGCGCCGCAAAACCAGTCCGGACAATCGACTAACCAACAACCTGCGGCAACAGATTGGAAGTCAGTCGTGGACGTATTCGGATTTCCCGGAGACGTCTTGCCCGAAGGCGTGATTCGATTCAATATGCCGCGCAAGGACCTTCATGTCACAGTCGGCGCTATTGAAATCAAGCCCGCTCTCGCCCTGGGCGCCTGGGCGGCATTCCGCTACGTCGGGAAGAACGACGCGATGGTGATGGGCGATCTCGTTCTCACCGAAGAGGAGGTCGATCCGGTGATGAAGACCCTCGAAGACGGAGGAGTGGAGGTCACGGCTCTCCACAACCATCTGATCGGGGAGTCACCAAGAATCCTCTACATCCACATGGGTGGACACGGCGACCCGGTGAAGATGGCGCGGACAATCAAGCAAGCGATCGCGCTCACAAAGTCGCCTCTTCCCCAGGGCGGCGGTGCGAAGGAGAGCGAAGATATCGGATTTGATGTGGCCGCAGTGGAGAAGATCCTTGGCCAGCCCGGCAAAGTGAGTGGTGGAGTGTTGCATGTCAATGTGGCGCGTGCAGAGAAGCTCACGGAAGAGGGGATGGATACGCCGCCCTCGATGGGCATGGGCATCTCGATCAACTTCCAGCCAACCGGCAATGGGAAAGCTGCCATTGCTGGGGATTATGCGTTGACAGGGGAAGAGGTTGGACCCGTTATGAAGATTCTGCGGGACAACGGCATTCAAGCAGTAGCTCTGCATAGTCATGCATTGAATGACGTGCCGCGCCTCTTCTACATGCACTTCTGGGCCAATGACGATGCGTTGAAACTTGCTCGGGGACTTCGCGCGGCCCTGGACCAGACAAATATAGCGAAGACCCAGAGTAAGTGATCTTCCGACGGAATTGGAGGAGTACATTGTGAACCTCCAGGAAACCGAATGTCGTAAAGGAGGGTTACCAGAACATCGCCTGTGCCGGATCCAAACCTATTCTTCGTGTACCTTAAAGGGCTGGTAGCTGACGAATATGTCAGGAATGCTGCGGAGAATTACTCTGGAAGGAGATCGCGGGCGGGATCGTCAGCGCCGTCGCTCCATCCTAAAAACATACCGGAGCAGTCCCGCGTTGAGACCGAAGCAAACCAGACTCGCCAGCGCCGCCGGCCAGATGACTGAGTGGTCACCGCCGAGATAGGCATTCATCGTCGCCATCAGCAACCACAACTGCAGCATCACGATGATCAGCACAATACACAGGATCCCGTAGATCATCGTCAGTCGTTGATCGCGGCTGAATCGTCTCTTCATATGGTTCTTAGCTCTATACCGGCGGCATACACTGCCCCGTTGCGGACCTGTATCGTAATCTTTGGCAACGGCCTTCGTGGTGGACCGGCGACAGGTTCTCCGGTCGTCAGATCGAACGAACCCTCGTGACAGGGACACTGGAATCGTCCCTTGTCCATTTGTGGCACGACGGCACAGGAGAGATGCGTGCATTTCTGGCTGAACGCGATGAAGGTGCTCTCGCCGGTTCTCAGCAGCAAACAACTGTCATGCGCGTCCGGGTAGGCAAAGCTCACCGCTCCGCCGATAGCAATCTCATTGACGTCGGCAATCTTTTGTAGGGGAAGCTGCCCGCGTCTGGTGCGCAGGTAGTTTTGAATGACGATCCAGAACTGACCGGCGGTGAATGCGAGACTGCATCGCGATCTGAAGCCGGACAACTTATTACTCAGCGCGGATTCGCGAACGATCAAGATTGCCGATTTCGGCGTCGCCAAGACTACCGAGGCGGAGTATTCGCCGATTACCCGAGTCGGCACGCCAACATATTCCGCCCCAGAGCACTCGCCTCATCTGATGACTGAAGTCATGGGCCCACTCACTGCTTCTGCCGACATCTATTCGCTCGCAAAAACTTGCTACACCATGCTCTGCGGTCGAGTGCCTTTCGAGTTTAACGGGAAACCGATTACCAGTCTTCCATCTCCGGCGGATTCCGAAACGTGGGCGCAGGAGTGTCTGAAGATTCTAAAGCGAGCTACCGCTGCCGAAGTTGCTCACAGATACGGGTCGGTCGCCGAGTTCTGGAGCGAACTGGCTGCGTTGGCTACGTTCGACCCTGCCGCTACAGAAGCCCTTCCGTTCAAGCGGCCAACCCCCGAAGACAGTGAATTGGCGAAGAAGCGCGCCGAACTCGCCCCGCTCGCAGCCATCCTCGCCCAACGTGAACTTGAACTGGCGACACTTCAAGTAGAGCTACGAGAGTTTGAGGCGCGGTATCTGAGAATTGTTGGAGTCCGCTATACCAAACTCGATGAGATCGAGGCGCAGATTGCCGAGACAGTAGCAAAGCTGAATCCGAATGATAAGGATGCTCGCCAACAAGCTGAACAGGCTCGATCTCAGGCCAAAGAATCAGCAAGACAAACTGCTTGCTTTGGGCCAGGCGCGCATATTTAGTCTGGAAGTCGAGTGGCCGGCCTTTCTTCTCATTCAGGTAGTAGAGTTCGGCTATGACGATGGAGCGATCACCTGCTCCAACGAGACTCAGAACGCGAGCCTACGGCTTAGTCTCGATCATCGGCACGGGAACAGGATCCACGAAATCACACTAAATCCCACTAACTGAAACGAAATGGCCCGTCTTGTTCGAGCTGTTTCGTGTGATTTAGTGGATCGTTCCCTCGGTGCTATGAGTGCCGCACGATTACTCGTTGTAACGGCTGAGATAAAGCTTGCTCTCATACTCAACCAAGCCGAGCCGCACTTGATCGAGCCAGCCGCGTCTGCCGAGTACATTCCGAGTGAAAGCCTCATGAGCCGCGAAATAGACCGTGACATCAAATGAGTAACCGAACGTTTCCAGCGTCAGCATGTGGCCATAAGCGTCGAAACTACCTGTTACCGTGCTGAGACGGAGCGGCTCTCCGGTTTCAACCTCAAGACCCAAGGGCTCGGCGAGTGAGCGCTTGAATACGCAGAATGTTGCTCCCGTGTCGAGATAGGCATCTGTTCTGGCCGCTGCGTTACCCAGCCGAAGCATGACGGGGATGATGATCGCGTCCGTTCCATAATCGTGAGCGGAGGCAAACGTCAACTGGTGTGTCACTGCCAGCCCCCCATGAATGCTTCGACCTTCTTCTCCACTCGATCGATATACGGGATTTCCACTCCTTGCGCTCGCGCTGCTTCGTACACCGTGCGCGCATCGGTACCGTGCGCTACCAGATGGTCACCATCAAGCGCGACCCACTGGCCCAGGTATTCGTCTCGATGCGCCTCAACCCAAGCGCGTTCCTGCTCATTGGTGGGGTAACCAGGCTTTGATGACTGCACCGGCGTCTGTTGCTCCAACTCGCTGTCTAACGCCTGACGCAATTTGCCCTTTTCCGCAGGAGAGAGCGCGCGGGCTTCGTCGATGATCTGTTCTAGTGTTGCCATGATTCACTGACCTCTCTCTGTCTCAAGTCTATTATCTATCGGCAATCACGCGCTGTCTATACTGTCGCAACAACTCCGCTGCTCGTGATCTGCGCATCGCGAGTCAGTAGCCTCGCCTTGGTCCGCCGCGCATCGGCGGCGATCATCCGGTCGGGCATTTCCGTCACCGGACTACATGCGTCGAAGTCGAGCGGGTGAGATGGGTGGAATGGCAGCAAGACAAACTGCTTGCTTTGGGCCAGGCGCGCATATTTAGTCCGGAAGTCGAGTGGCCGGCCTTTCTTTTCATTCAGATAGTAGAGTTCGGCTATGACGATGGAGCGATCACCTGCTCCAACAAGACTCAGAACACCAGCCTACGTATTTGGAGTGCGCCGGCAAAGCGAAGCGGCGACGGCGCTTTGGATACCGGTCGTGCTTCCATTTAGTCAAATCGAGAATCCAAAGCGCTGTCGCGCTGCGCTTGCCCCCGCACTCCAAAGGGCACGATCCACGAAGTCACACTAATCCCACTAACTGACACGAAATGGCCTTTTTTGTTCGAGCTGTTTCGTGTGATTTAGTGGATCGTTCCCTCGGTGCTGATGAGTGCCGCACGATTACTCGTTGTAACGGCTGAGATACAGCTTGCTCTCATACTCAACCAGGCCGAGTCGCACTTGATCCAGCCAGCCGCGTCTGCCCAACACGTTGCGCGCGAAGCTTTCATGCGCTGCGAAATAAACAGTCACGTCGAACGAATAGCCAAGGGTTTCCAGCGTCAGCATGTGGCCGTAAGCATCGAAGCTTCCTGTTACGGTTTTGAACCGAGTTAGCTCGCCGGACTCCACGCTAAGGCCAAGCGTTTCGGCATGTCCTCGGTTGAAAATGCAGAAGGTTGAGCCGGTATCAACATCTGCATCGAAGCTGACCCTGTCTTGGCCGTGGCGCAGGGTAACAAGAACGCTAATACCCTCGGCCCCTGAATAGTCATGCTCGACGACAAAGTTCAAGCTGTGCGTCACAGCCAACCTCCGGTGAACGGCTCTTCCCGCTTCTGGACGTGTACAATGTAAGGCACCTCAATTCCGGCGTCTCGCGCTGCGAGATACACTCTTCGAGGATTTGTGTCGTGAGCGACAAGGCTGTCACCCTCGACTGCCACCCATTGGCCCAGGTACTCATCGCGATGTGCGTCGACCCAGGCGTGTTCGCGTTCGTAAGTGCGATAATCAGGCTTTGACGATTGCAACGCCGCCGGTTGCTCCAACTCGCGATCCAGCGCCTGACGCAACTTGCCCTTTTCGCCAGGCGAGAGCGCCTGGGCTTCCTCGATGATCTGCTCTAGTGTTGCCATGGTTCACTGACCTCGCTTTGTCTTAAGTCTATTATCTATTGGCAATCACGCGCTGTCTATACTGTCGCACTGATGATCCGGGATCGCGTGTCATAAAAATCTCAGGTGCGCAGCACCTTCCTTCGTTGGGGATTGGAGCCTGGTATCCGCGAGATGGGTGGACGTGAGGCAAGCCGAACGATTCAAACCCTACCACACTGTCGCAACAACCCCGCTGCTTGCTATCTGCGCATCGCGAGTCAGTAGCGTAGCGTTGGTCCGCCGCGCATCGGCGGCGATCATCCGGTCGTGCATTTCCGTCACCGCACTACATGCGTCGAAGTCGAGCGTGTGAGCTGGGTAGAATGGCAGCAAGACAAACTGCTGGCTTTGGGCCAGGCGCGCATATTTAGTCCGGAAGTCGAGTGGCCGGCCTTTCTTCTCATTCAGATAGTAGAGTTCGGCTATGACGATGGAGCGATCACCTGCTCCAACAAGACTCAGAACAATCAAACGCGGCGAGGTTTGGCACACCGCTTCGAAGGCGAACGAGTCGATAAGATCTCAGCGTTGCTTACCGAAATATTTCCAAAATAGCTTTGCTGACTCTTTGGCAGCCTCTTCGCTCAACACCACAGATTTGTTCTTGTTCTTTGGATCGCTGATCAGACCCTTCTCGCACAACCGGTTCAAGACATCCCAGTCATGTCCTTTCCACGCTCTCGTGACGCCATGCTCGGTAAACGAGGTCAGGTAGAGAAGCGCAAGAACCGCTTCATCAAGCTTTTCTTCGTCGTAATCCATGGTCAATGATTGCCTCCCGTTTAGGCTTTGGGCTAAACTCTAGCACATGAGTACGACTCAATATCAAGTCCTTGTTCGCAGCGGATCCGCCGATCTGTTTGTGGCCTCAGTGCTCGGCATTGAAGACTGCGTTGGGGAAGGACGGACGAGAGACGAGGCGATTGCCAAGGCCAGGGCGGCGCTCGTCGACAGGCTTGCGCGCGGAGAGATCATCACGATCGATGTCGAGAATGGTTCGATGCCGGCAGCCAACGTGTGGAGAGAGGAAGCCGGGCGGTTTCGTGACGATCCGACCTTCGATGAATTCGTCACTGAGACCCAATCGGAAAGGCGCGATCTTGATTCGGAAGATCCAGCATCGTGACCCTCTTCGTCCTTGATACTGACCACCTGAGTCTCTACCAGCGAGACGTCGAGCCCTTACTCTCCAAACTCCTATCTCATCCTCCAGACGAACTGGCAATCACGATCGTCACGGTTGAAGAACAGTTGCGAGGACGATTGGCACAAATTAGAAAAGCGCCGACTGCCGCGCATTTGAATGAATGCTACCGCTGGCTCGGTGAGACTGTGGATCAATTGGCGCGACTGCCGGTTCTTTATCTCGACGATAAGGCGGCTACCCTGTATGAGAAATTACTATCGCAGAAGTTGCGCATCGGCACACAAGACCTTCGGATCGCGTCCATTATCCTAAGTCACGGTGGTGTGTTATTGACGCGCAACAGTCAGGACTTCTCACATGTTCCGGGCTTGCATCTGGATGACTGGACGGTTTGATCTGAAGCCTACTCGGCGAAGAAATTTGTGTGCGGAAACATTGTGGGGAAATTGTGGGGGGAATTTACAGAAACAAGCAGAATGTGGCGTATACTGGCGCACTCCCTAACGGCTGCAACTCGTAGCAAATGTTAATGGTTGTGCATACGCCGTAAGAGGCGCACACGTTCAAGGGCGGGTTCGATCCCCGTCGCCCGCTCCAGATTTCAACTCGCTAACCTCTCGATTCCAATCTCACTCCAAAGAATCTGAAGTGCAGTAGCACAATCATCGGCGCATGCCGAACAGCGGCCGCGCTTCGACTGCGGCGACGCGTACTCGAGCGTCAAGAATCACCGCACCGCTTTTCAGCACGACGAAGGGATTGCAATCGAGTTCGGCAATCTGGTTATTGTCTTCGACCATGGCGCTCACGCGGAGCAGCCCGTCCTCCAGCGCCGCCACTTCGCACACCGGCGCGCCGCGAAATCCATTCAACAGCGGGAAGGTTTTCAAGCTGCGAATCATTTCCGAGGCGTCTTCTTTTGCCAGCGGTGTTAGGCGCACCGAAACATCGCGCAACAACTCGACCTGAACGCCGCCGGCGCCCACGGCGACTACCGGGCCGAATTGTGGATCGTGAACGACGCCGACGATCATCTCAACGCCGCTTTCTGCCATGCGCTGGATTAGGAAACCCGTGGGCGCGGGTCCGCGCGCAGACAGTTGCGCAGTCATCTCGCGCGCAGCGGTGCGAACCTGTTCGGCGCCGCGAAGATTCAGGCGCACGCCGCCGGCTTCAGTCTTGTGAATCACGCCGGGCGCAATGACTTTCAAAGCGACTTCACTTCGCATTTCGTCAGCGACGACCCCGGCTTCTTCGGCAGTTGTGGCGATGCTCTGTTCAATCAGCGGCAGGCCATAGCAGGAAAAGAGCGCCGCGACTTCCTCGCTGGTCAGCCATCCATCACCGCGCGCCAGGGCTGTGGCGACTATGCTGGCAGCTTCGTCGCGTTTGAGGTCATCGAATCGAGGCGGCACGGTCTCAGGCCGCCCGCGCCATTCGCCGTAGCGCGCGGCGCGCGCCAAAGCGATCGCCGCAGTTTCTGGAAATGAATAGCAAGGGATGCGAGCCGCGGACGATCGCAGTTCATCCGGCGCGCTGTTGGCCGAGAGAAAGACAGTCAGCACAGATTTGCCCTTGTCGATGCGAGTGGCGGCATCGACAATCTCGCGCGCGACGTCTGCGGCATGAGTCACCAACGGCGGCGTGAAGATTACGATCAGGGCATCGATGTTTTCGTCGTCGGCCACGATCTCAGCTGCCTTGCGATAATGTTCGGCCGGTGCGGAGGCGATCATGTCCACGGGATTCGCGGCGCTCGCGCCCGGCAGCAGAAAGTCGCGCAGACGCGTTTGACTTTCTTCGCTGAGCAAAGGAACTTCGAGACCGCGCGCTTCGCAAGCGTCAGCGCACAGGATTCCGGGCCCGCCGGCGTTCGTAATGATGCCCACGCGGCGACCTCTTGGCAGCGGCTGATTCGCCAGCAGCGTAGCCAGGTCAAACAACTCTTCCAGCGTGTCGGTGCGAATGACGCCCGCTTGGCGAAACAAAGCATCGACCGTTACGTCTGAAGCCGCGATCAGCGCGCCAGTGTGCGATGAAGTGGCACGCGCGCCGGCGGTTGAGCGGCCGCTCTTCACCACGACAATCGGTTTCTTGCGCCCGACCCTCCGGGCGATCTGCGAAAACTTCTTCGGGTTTCCGAACGATTCAAGGTAAAGCAGGATTACGTCGGTGCCTTCGTCGGATTCCCAATAACGCAGCAGATCGTTTCCCGAAATATCTGCTTTGTTACCGACGGAGATGAAGGTCGACAGTCCCAGGCCGAGCGAGGTCGCGTATTCGATGATCGCCAATCCCAACGCGCCGCTTTGCGAAGAAAACCCGACGCGGCCATGCGGCGGGGCAGTCGGCGCAAACGTCGCATCAAGTTGGACAGCCGGATCAGTGTTCGCGATGCCCATGCAGTTCGGTCCAATCAGGCGCATACCGGCAGCGCGACAAACGCTTAGCAGTTCAGCTTGTCGAGCCTGTCCTTCTTTCCCGGTCTCAGAGAACCCGGCTGAGATCACGATCAGTGCTTTGACGCCTTTACGACCGCATTCCGCGGCGGCCTCGATCACGTGCGCCGCCGGCACCACGATGACGGCCAGATCGACCGGCCCGGGGATCGCTTCCACCGATCCATACGCGGGCACGGATTGAACAACCGGAGCCGTGGGATTGACGGGATAGACCGGCCCCTGAAAACCGTAACTGAGCAGGTTATGGAAAATCTCTCCACCAATCGTGCCGCGTTTTCGCGACGCGCCGACAACGGCTACCGCGCGCGGATTGAAAAATAGCTTTAAGGCATTGACCGCCGCGTTGGCTTCGCGATGCTCAAAGCGTTCGATTGCCTCTTGAGTGAACGCCGTCGGAAACGTAACGTGAAGCTGTCCGGCGGCGGCGTCGACTTCGATCGGAAAGCCTGATTCCCGGAACACGTGCAGCATCGCGTGATTGGAAGCTACGACCTCGGCCTCGAACACTTGAATACCATTCGCCGCGGCAACTTCTGCCAGTTGTCCGAGCAGGATCGTTGCCAGACCGCGTCCCTGGAAATCATTGGCGATCGTGAAGGCAACCTCGGCGCGTTCGTGATCGAGCACGGCATAGAAAGCATGACCGACGACGCGCTCTTCCGCGCCGCTCAAAGCAATCAATCCAAACGTGTGATCCAGGTTGGCTTCACGATGCGCCTCCGCAACCAGGGCAGAACCCGTTACCGGCGAGAAGAACCTTAGCCATCGCGATTCTTCCGACAGCGATTGAAACAAACCAAGCAGTCCTGATTCGTCGCCTGGACGCATCATACGAACGTGCACCGTCGAGCCATCGCGCAGCACGACGTCGCCCTCTGCCTTTGTGGGGCAGGACAACGCGTCGGCGGTTTCGTGGACGGATGGTTCGTTCGGCATACGGATATTCTTTACTTTCGAAGGCAACGAAGCCGACTGTTCTAATGTTTGCATAGTGACCTTTCGTTTTGCCCACGTCCACTCAGGGCGGACCCCGGAACTTCGGCAACAGACGTGCCGGGGATGCAGCACCGATTTCGCTTGCTGGCGACTGGTTGCCTGATCAATGGGTGCGCAAACGTCCTCAGAGATGCGAGAAAGCCCACATTAACCTGATGCTCTTTGAAGCTTCGACGCGATGTTTACCGCGAAAATCCGGCCATCGGCTGAGGTAGTGACAGGAATGACTATTGCAGTTCAGTGATTGCTTTGCGATCGCCGCCGGCCCGACAAAGGTCGGCTGGAACGGTTTCCATGCCAATCAAGAACGCAATAAAGATCACTTGGCTGAGACGCGCGATTGTCGCGGTGATTGGCTTCACAATCCTGCTTATCGGCGTGGCGATGATTGTGTTGCCGGGTCCGGCGATCGTGTTCATTCCGCTCGGGCTCGGCATCCTGGCAACGGAGTTTGTGTGGGCCAGGAGGTTGTTGGCAAGAGCCCGCGCCACGATCGTTCACAAACAAACGGTGCCGCTGATCGGAACATTTCATCGCATTGGGCGAACATGAACGCAAGCCAACCGTGAGAAACGAGGGAGGTGCTGAAATGAAAAGTGAAGGGATCCTCGAACGATGAGTGGCGGCCGATAAGCTTCGGCTTGTCGGGGCGCCACGACAAACTAAAGTTTTAGTTAGGGAGGTACGAAACAATGAGGCGAAACTTGAAAATCAAATTGTTCTTGAGTCTGTTCACAGCGGTGGTCTTCGGCCTGGGTTTGAGTGCCAACGCAAACGCTCAGGCGCAGAAAGTCAAAGCCGCCTTTAGTCACGAAGAGGCGACGCAACAACCGCTATACACGCAATACAAGGGAGTGCGACTCGGCATGAGTGCCGAAGAAGCACGCGCCAAACTTGGCACGCCGGCGCTAAAAGACAGCGAGCAGGATTTCTACGTGTTCTCCGAAAATGAGACCGCACAGATTGTCTACGACGCCGCGCACAAAGTGATCATGATTTCAGTAGATTACCTGGGTGGAATCGGCGCGCCTGACTACAAAGCGGTCGTCGGCGCAGAGTTGGAAAAGACGGCAAACGGATCAATGTACCGGATCGTGCGCTACGAAAGCCTGTGTTTCTGGGTTGCGTACAACCGCACGACTGGGTTGGTGGCAACTGTCACTGTGACAATACAGAAGATCTGACCGGGGCCCGGCGCTATAATAAGGGCATTGCAGCCGGTGCGCATCCACCGCATGACTGCGGCAATCACGCAGCCGAAGGGCGCGACGTTGCCGCCGGGTCGCGTGTCGGCAATGAAAACGTTGCACGTTTGCTGAGACGGGCAACCGCGGTTGAGGCTTTGCTTCTAAATGCCAGGCGACCATTGACGAAAAGGAGACAACAGAGTGAGAACCGAAACGATCGAAAACGGCGCGAGCGCGGGATTGAAACTCGCGCACCTGGCCGCCAAGGCGGCTGAAGGAAAAATACTGGCAGAAGATTTAGTCGAGATTGGCAAAAGGAAAGCCCAACGCATGGTTAGACGAGGGCGTGAGGCCGGCGAAGATTATCTGGATGATGCAACGCACCACATCAAACATCATCCCTGGCAGTCGGTGGGAATCGCCGCCGGCGTAGGGGCTATTGTGGGGTTGCTCTTCGGCTTGACCTGTTCGCGAGCGTGCAAATAGAAAACCGGACTCCTCGATATCGACTCCTCGATATGTAGATATTCCAGGTCATGGGAGAAAACGTCATGACTAACATCAGCAAGAGCAGGGCGGGAGTAGTCGTAGGTTCACTTATTGGCTTGTCGCATTTGATGTGGTCGTTGCTGGTAGTTCTGGGCCTGGCCCAACTGGTAATCGACTGGATCTTCAGGCTGCACTTTATTCAGCCACCATATACGATCACGGCCTTCAACCTTGGGACGGCAGTTATCCTGATCGTTGTCACTTCCGTAATCGGCTTTGTTATGGGCTGGCTGTTTGCTGCGATCTGGAATTTGCTGCGTTCCCACGAATAGATTCTCAGCGGGGGCTTACGCCTGTGGGACTTCGATCCAGACCAGAGACGGCGGACTCAGACTCCCAGATAAGCCAGCGAGTCGATCGCGCGGCGCATGAGCAGAGTAATCTGCGGGTGAGAAACTTCGAGCTGGGCGACGGCTTCGTTAAGGCGCTCTCCCAGGCCGCGGTAATGATGGGGCTGGTTCTGCTCCCGGCCGAGCAACTCCTGAATATCGTTTTCCAGCGCTTTTAGGAGTTCGCGTTGGTGCTCATCGACGGTTTCAGTTTGGTTCAGCTCGCCGTGTAATTGTTCCAGCAGCTCTCGCAGTGATTCATTGTTCATTCTTATGCCTCGTCCGGGTGGTGGGTCATTTTCAATGTTGAACAACTGTTCGGGTTATTTGGAGCCTACTCACTCAGTTCGGTTCTTTCTCTAACCTGGGCGACAACCGAGCCAGTGTAAATCCTTTAGCTCCCCAGAAAGAGTAAAAGCGCCGACTGCTCTCTGAGAGGCGATCCAAATGAGAGTCAAGGCGTTTCCTTTGATGTCCATAGGTTATGATCGTAGTCTTGCCGAGAGCTTGCAGCTTCTCAAGGGTGGCATCGACCGACTCAACGTAATAGAGCATTTCGACGGCGATAACGAGGTCGTAGCGCCGCTCGGAGTGGAAGTCTTCCAATGCTGCGCAATGAAAGCTGGCTCTCGGTACACGCATTTTTGCACGCTCGATGGCTGTCGGGCTTACATCGATCCCAACCACTTCTGGAGCAAAACCAGTCAGGTACTTAGTAAAGACGCCTTCGCCGCAACCGACATCCAAAATCGCGGCACAAGGAGCCACCTGGCTGATAGTCTCTATCAATGTCAAATACCTCTGCATAGCAAGAGGGGAGTATTGAAGTCCCCACGGATCTCGTGCTCGACTATATAGGCGTTCAAAAATCTCATAGGTCCCGGTGTAGTTGTGCGGCAAAAAGCGATCAGCCCTGCGCATCTTTAGAAAACTCTCAAATAGATTTCTTATGCTGCTCATTACTACGCTTCTTACATCCTTAGAAACTAGAACTTCTCGTGAGAAGTGCCTTCACCCTCGTCCGCGTTAACTTGACGCGCTATTGTAAACGATTACCACGATTCCGTTACTATGCGGAGCTCTCCCCGCACCCTTGCGATTGGGCGGAGGGCAGCAGCAAAACCAGCAAGAGTCCTGTGATTAAACTCACTGATCTGGCGGTAAACATCTCACGCCTCCTGTCCCGAGTCCGGTCTCGCGCTCACCAAAACCGGCTGAGTGCGATTCATTCCGAAGTGGATTCAAAGACCGGGCTTTCTGAGTGAATCTGATCGCAAGGTTCATGCCTCGCGAATCAAAGCGCACACGGATCTGGAAACGCTCAACCAAACGATCAAGTGAAGCATCAGCGCTCCGTTGACACGCAAAGCCGGGCGAAGTTTCTCGCAACTCCGTGCGCAGATTTACGCGCAGATGTCGGCGTCTTTCAGCCTCCTCGAACAGGTTCTGGCGAAAAACGAACCTATGCAATAGGGGCGACTGGGTCGGGCAACATCGCGATCGACAATCGCGACATCGTCGGTGTGACCACCAAACTGGGCCAGACGTCCAGCGCCAAGGGCGAGGCGATCATTCCGAATGGCAGCCCTGGCGCAGCCATGGTGATCCATGTCAGCAGCATCGTCTCCCAATTTGGCGCCTTTAGAGGGATCCTGCACATTCGCTACGTCTGGGTCGCGGGCCCGCCGCCGACACCAACACCGGGTTCGCTGAACCTGGCATTAAACCGGCCGGCAAAACAGAGCAGCACCTCACAGTGGTCGCACCCGGACGATGCTCAGGGAGCGGTTGATGGAAACGTGAGCGGCGGCTACGGGTTTCACACGGCAAGCGAGCCGACCCCCTGGTGGCAGGTCGACCTGGGAGCGGTAAGAGCTCTGACCGAAATCCGAATTTTCAATCGGCGGGACTGCTGCTCTGAGCGCGCGCGCACGCTACAAGTGCTGCTGTCGAATGACGGCGCGTCTCATGGAGGCGGGTGTTCGGCAACCCCGGCACCGTCTTTGGGGCCGACGGATCGCCCCTGCGAGTTTCGGTCAAAGGCCTTTCCGCGCGGTTCGTACGGTTGCAACTGGCCGAGACCAATTATTTTCACCTGGACGAGGTCCAGGTATACGGCGCTGGGACGCCGTGAGTGGGCGCGACTCCGACCGATCCGGTCAGGACTGAGCTGTCGTCGCCGCCTTCTCAGCCTCCCTCCCAGCCGCCGGTGAAATTGCCGGCGGGGGGCGCGGAAGGCGAACTCTTCAACAGAATGAACACCGGCGGTGTCGGCAATGGTCCGACTGCGCCGGCGACGTTCGGAAAAATGCTGGCTGAAGATCTAGTGGAGATTGGAAAAAGAAAAGCACAGCGGATGGTCAGACGAGGTTATGAAGCCGGAGAAGATTATTTGGATGAATCAAAACGTTACATCAAACATAATCCCTGGCAATGCGTGGGCGCGGCTTTAGGAGTTGGCCTCGTGCTTGGATTTGTCGGCGGCTTTCTTAGTAGACGCCATTGACTCGCCGGCTAGTTTTAGAGTGCCGACTTTTGTTGGGTTGTCTTTGAATCTGCAGTGCAGTCACTTTGTACTCGAGTGACTTAACGTAGCGATTGCGGTGCCGGCGTCGTCGACGATTTCTTCCGTTGACTGGTAACGGACGCGACGCTGCAAAGCATAGCGAGTAACCGCAAACGTCTGCGCATTAGCAGAGCAGTAAGAACTGCGACGCCATAATTAGAATCTGTTCGTACGCGTCCTCCTGTCCGGGTGGAAAACTGCGCATACGTTTGGGTAATTGTCCGCAAGACCCGTGAAGGCATCACGAAGGCGCTTGAAGAAACTTAGATAAAACCGAGGCCTCAGCTTTGGGTTCGGCCACAACATCAGCGGTACTAAACCTGCGTCCCTTTCTCGTACGGAAATTCAAACACGAAGAGACTAGTCGGCACAACGGTGTCGCGCTTCGAAAATAAGAAGCGAGGCACCGTTGTGCCGTGTTGCCATTTCCTATGAGTATCGTGCTCTTCGCTGAGATGTCACGAAGTTACTTCTGCCTTTTTTCACAGTGGAGGAAGACAAGAACCCGGATAGTGTCAGGCAAGATCCCGTGGGGGCCGGGTTGGACCTTCACCGCGACCATCGAGCAGTAGTGCATGCTAATGAGCAAGAGAAAGTGAGCCGCTTTCCTGAGAGTGCGGCGCATTAGAAGACTGTAGGAGTCTGAGAATCTAAGACGCAAACTCTAAGCAGTTTTGAATCAGGACATTCTTGATAGTTGTGTCTTTGCAACATCTTCCAAAGAGCACTTCAACGGACTTGGAGGCATCACCATGATTCGAAGGATACTGGTTTCATTTTTATCTGTATTTCTGGTCACTGCAATGTCTGCCAAAGCTTTCGCGCAGGACGCGGTTACCGAGAGGTTTCTTGAAGGCTTGTCCGGTACGCAGCGCGACGTTGCAAAGATTGTAATCGAATCTGTGCAACAGACGGGGCACAAGGTTGTCGGCATCGGCTCATGGCTGAAAAAAGGACTAAAGTATCTCGATCCGCTTAAATCTCTCCCGCGTGGAGCCTTACCCTCTGATGAAGATTTGCGCCTTGTCTTCGAGGGGGAAAGTCCCGAGGCAGCGCGCGTCGCCTGGATCGAAATGCGCAACGCTATCCAGGAGCGGGTGTATGAGAAGTTTACGGATCCTAAGGTCGCGAAAAAAGTCTTGGCGAGCATCAATCTCTACCCGCCTGATCAACTGCTCAAGGGGGCAGCGACTCCAGAAGAAGCGCTGCAGGCTTTGAAAGAATTGAATATCAACCCAAACCTCAGCCGGGGGGCATTCGACGGTTGGTTCGGCCAAGATACGGCGGCTGCGCGGCAAGCTATGGAGGCGACGAACGGCCGCGTATTTTTTCGTGACGCCAACGGCGTTGTGCGTTCTGGCTTTGCCGACATCGTCGAAGGAGAACGTGCGGTGGGCAGATCGATCTTGGGCGAGGGGAATCTAAGCTCTCAGATCGCACAATTCTCGCAGGAATTCCTTCAGAACCCAGATGCGAAAAAACTTGTCAAGAATTTGGAAAGACTCAGCGAGCACCTTGCGAAAGGGCGAAGCATGGGCCGCGCCGGGAAAGCAAGTTACCTTGAGAACCTCCTTAAGACCCTCAAGACGATTGGCAAGATTCCAGACTCAGATCAACTCGACTACGCGAAAATCGCTGACGCGCTCGCCAACGACTCGGGACTCTTTGCCGAGGCGGAAGGTGCGATCACGAAGGCCCGGCTAGACGCCGAAGCCCTGAAGATCCTCGGACGCAACGGAAGTGCGCTCGACGCAAAGTTCGCGTTGGAGCTGCTCGAAGGCGGAACGAAATGGGGCCGGTTCAGGGCCTTGATTAGCACTCTAGCTGAGCACATCACGATCGAAGCAGCCGTGGAGTTCGCGCGACAAATGGTCGTCTGGCACGCCGCCGAGAAAGCCATCGACAGCTATTACAAGGACGATCCGGAAGGCGCCAGCCAGTACGCCATTGCCGCCGTCAGCGGCATGGTAAATCTTCCCGCCGCGCTGCTGATGTTATCGATCAAGGCATTACTCGATGATGCCAAGGAGCTTGGCTATGGCCTGGCGATAAAACAGCAGGACTGTCAGGAACTAATAGCCGGTATCTACGAAGTCAAAGGTCGTGAAGAGGTCAGTGAGGATCAGCGTATCGAGCGAAGCGTCGATCAGCTTGCGCTTCTGTATACGACAAAGGATCTCGTTGAGGCGGCCGTCGCTATTCATGCCCGAAATTCCGCGACCAGAAACGGCGTAGTCGATCCAACGACGGAGCAAAAAGTCTACGCCAAGTGTGCCCCGGAGATCGTTCGGCGATGGGCTTTGCGTCGCGAGCAGTTGATCGCTGACGCTGCCGGGGTTCTGTTGGGCGTCGAAAGGGCTCTCGGCCCGGCGATGCTTATCGCGACCGTAAATCCCGAGCCCGTCATTCTTGCCGGCGCCGCTCCGTCGAAAGGCGAGGCTAATGTCGACGTTAGGCTCGACGCGGACGTTGCCGCGATCACTCAGGCAATCAATCGCTTCAAAGAGAAGATCAGGCCGCTCGGTGTCGTAAAGAAGCAAGTCCAGATTTTCGTTTCGGTTAAAGCGCGGTATTCGTGGCTGCTGGATGGGCGCGAGATCGCAAAGGAAGAAGTAGACTTCAGTGGCGTGGGGCCAGTTTTTCAGAGCGACTTGGCGCGCAAAGCTATTTCGCTTTCAACACTCGGCCAACACACAATCGAGTTTCATTACACGCTCGCAATCGAAACGAACTCGATTGTTGACGACGTACTGGCGGCGAAACGTTTCCTCACGAAAACCATCGATAAGAAGAGCACCGCGACAATCGACGCGATTGACGGGAACTGGTCGGCGAAGATCAATGGGCCGGACACCGGCAAGGTTGACGAATCATTGACTCTTTCTGCTGATCTCTCGCCCGCAACTCGACAACTTAAGAAGGTGACCTTGCGTTGGTCCAATGAAACAGTGCGAATGGGTCTGCCCGGCGGCGAATCGGTTTCGTTCACCCCGCACGAAGCCACACCGCAGCAGTTCAAGCTTGAAGTCTTTGCTGACGTGGGCGGAAAGGAACTACTTGTGGCGACGGCCGCAAAGACGGTGACGATTGAAGGAAAGAAAGGCGGCGACATCACCGTCAAAATCGAAGGCAAGATAAACGCCAACATCAATGAAGATGTCCCGCTGAAGGCCGTCGTGGAGACCAAGAAGCCACCTTTGCCCCAGGTGAAATATGCCTGGACTGTTGGGGCGAGTAACCTCGGAGACAAGAGCACTGCCGTCTTCAAGCAAGCTCAGGCAGGCACGTACAAGGTGAAGCTCCAGGTGCTCACACTCGCCGGAGCCAAATGGGTGGCGGTTGCTGAAGACATAAAGGAGATCAATGTCTCAGGCACACCGACCCCGACGCCGACACCGACCCCATCACCGACGCCGTCCGTTTCGCCTACGCCACCGACCGGACCTCCAAAGTTCTCAGGATCGATCTTCGCCAACTGGGAAGGCGGCAACACGCCGAACGGGTTTTCCCTAAGGCGCAAGCCCGCAAAGATCAAGGGACCGTGCGGACGGGAATCGAGTGTCTCAGCCTCGCTTGAAGCGAGATTCGCCCAGGCTGCGAAGCCGAAAGATGCCGCCGAAGCCTCATCACTTGCCGACACTAGATTTAAGGCGCGGCGCGCGGGCGACACGCCAAACGACATGGCAGTCGGCCTGTTCATGGCAGGCGGCAAAGAGGGCGTGAGCAGTTTTGCGATGGGAGACTATCAGGGGGCGATTGCGGACTTTGCACTTTGGATGCGACGCGGGAGTTGGGGCGAAGGCTTTACGGGCTCTTACTTCGGAGCGAACGGCATTGGCGATGTCGTAAAGAAGGGCGGAGTTATCAGCTTCAGCTATCACGTAAACGGCGGAGGCTGTTGGGACAATTCAGATCGCGCGTATCTGGTCACGCAGGGCATCGCGGCGCAGGAAGAGGCGCGCTCTATCCTTGCCTCGCTGCGGCTGGACGACAAGGGGCTAATCGAAACGAAGCCGTATGACGGTCCGAAATACGATGGTTCTGATCTACCGCGAGTCGTGCTCGTGCCTGCAAAAGTCGAGAAACTAAAACTCGGCGACGTTGTGAAACTCGAAGCTGTCATCGAAAACGCCAAGCCGGCCGACAGCCCATTCACCTTCAATTGGGGCGGAACGTTTGACGGCACGCCGGAGACCTCGAAGAAGAGCAACACGGTTCGAATCAAACCAACAAAGCCGGGCAAGTACAGGTTAAGTGTCTCGGTTGACGGCGCGCGATTCGGGCTCGGCTCAGCTTCGGTTGAATACAGCGTCTCGGATTACCGTGTGAAGATCGAGCGGGATGACGCGGCGAATAAACCACTCATAGTCGGCAGCAAGACAGGATTCAAGGCGACGCTGACTGTTGATGGCGCGCCCGCCGCGGGCAACTTCGTCTATAGCTGGGAACCATCGACCGAATTGAATTGGTCGCCTGGTGAAAGCGAGCAGGCTCAAGCGAAGGCCGTCTTCACCAAGCCCGGAAAAATTAAGGTATGGGTTGTCGTGCTTGAAAATAAAGGCGAGGTTGCTAAGTCTGACGAGCTCGAACTGGACGTCACGAATCCGGCACTCAAGATCGCATTCGCGCCCGAAACGGCCGTCGTTGGGGCGCAAGTCAAGGCCTCGGTTAAGACCGCGCCCGCCGATATCAAGGACATAGATTTCCGCTGGGAGCTGTCTTCAAACGCTCAGCTTCTCAATGAGTCGCAGGATGCGCGCGAGATCACCTTTATTGCGAAAGATACGAATCCCGTTCAGGTCACGACTCGCGCACGCGTTCCCGTCAGCGGCGAAGATCTCGGTGAGGCCACCGCGAAGTTCACGGCGAAGAAATTCGATGTGAAGGTCACAGTGCTGGGGCCGCAGGGTCCGAAGCCTCAGGTTTGGAAAGAAGGGTTTGGACTCGTAACGGTCGAAAACGCGATCGCGGTTCATCAGAACGTCACGATGCGGGCCAATGTGTCGCCACAGGTCGAAGGCATCGAGTTTCGCTACGAGTGGACTGTGAATGAAGATTCGCACATCGTTGACGGCAGCATCTCGAACGAGGCGCGTTTCAATCGCAGCCAGACCGGCACCTGTGTTGCAACAGTTGTCGTGCGCGATCAAAACGGCCTCGAACTCGGTCGCGGTGAGGGGACGTTCAGTGCGACCATCTCGGAAGAGATGATGAGCGGCGGCGGGAAAAAGAAAGAAGCTGCCGACAAAGTAACAAAGGCAAAAGAGATCGTACGCAAGGGTCAACTCGACGAAGCGATCGCGCTGGCCGGCGATGCGGCGACAGTCGATCCTACCAACACTGAAGCCGTGTCGCTCGCCAGGAAGTGGAAGCAGGAGCGCGATACCTGTCTCGTCCAGATCGAAAAGACGAGGCGGTTGATGAATGAAGAGAAGTTTCCGGAGGCCTCGAACGAACTGGTCGTTGCCAAAAATCTTCACTTCCTCTACAAACCCGTTCTCGACATCGAGAAGGAAATGAACGAGAAGTGGACCAATTATGAAAGCGGAGTGAAAGACGGCGTCGGGCAGGTTCGGCTTGCGAATGATGCCAGGAACTTCAAAAAAGCGATCGAATTGGCCGCCGCTCTCCGAATCAAATTCAAGCTGATCCCGGTTACCGATAAGACGGTTCGCGATTATGAAGAGTGGGCACGCACCCACGAAGCCGAAAAGGAACGCATTCGAGGCGTGATGAAACAGGGCGAAGCGAAATTCAACGCCAGTGATTACGAAGGCGCTCTTTCGGATTTCGCACAACTCTGGGTAAATTTCGACATTTATTGGAACAATAACATCGACACGGAACCGCGGTATTACGAAAAGATACGGAACGACGCTCTCGTCCGCCGCGACCGGATAAAGGTGCTGATGCCGCAGATCAAGCAGGTAGCCGAGAACACCAAGTTCGACAAACAACAGATCGAGCTTGGGCTGGCAAACGTCGATGAGGTCCTGAAACTTCAGCCGAATAACGCTGACGCGCGCCGATATCACCAAATGCTGGAAGCTCGATTGAACGAAGGTTCGAAAAAAGCTTCGGCGGCGACGTTCATCAAGCAGGGTGATGACCTTTACGAGAAAAATAATTATCAGCAAGCCCTCGATGTTTTCAACAAGGCGGTCGAAGCTGATCCCAATTCAGCAGCAGCTTATGCCGGACGTTGTCTGGCCAGGCGCGGGTTGCAGGACAACGCGGGCGCACTCGCTGATTGCAGTCAAGCGTTGCAGTTGGACCCTAACAACGCCGATGCCTATCGCGGGCTCAGTATGATCAAGCGCGGAAACAACGATTATCAGGGCGCACTCGCGGATGCGAATCGCGCAATTGAACTTGCTCCGGACAATTACCGCTCTTATCTCACGCGGGGTCTCGCGAAAGAAAGCTTGAAGGATCTAAACGGCGCGCGGGCGGATTACAACCGGGCGATCGAACTCAATCCGAATTACGCGATGTCGTATTTCTATCGTGGCACCGCAAAAATGAACCTGAAAGACAATCGGGGAGCACTCGCCGACCTCGATCATTTTCTCATTACCAATGCGACCAGCAGCTCGGGCCACAACAATCGCGGCCTTGTGAAAGAGCGGCTGGGTGACTTGACCGGTGCCATAGCCGACTACGAAAAGGCAATCGCGCTCAATCCGGAAAATGAGACTGCAAAGAAAAACCTCGCGAACGTCCGCGCGAAGCTGGCCGACACGGAAACCGAGACGCCCACGAAGCCGCCTGCGAACCCGATCAACATCGGCGAGGATCGCCTAGGACATGAATGGAGCGTGACCGAAGCCGTAACTTTCACTGGCCGCTGGGTGCGTCGGGGCAACTCGAAGATCTGGGATGCCCGATGGAATAACGGCGCTGTCGCGGAACTCTCCATTAGCATCGCGGGCGACAAGGTGAGGATCAGCCGCAAGGATGTCGGCGGGCCATGCATAGGAACCACCGCCATCTACGAAGGGACGCTAGCGCCTGACGGCACCATGCAGGGCACCGAAACAGTCACTTGCCCGGGCCATTTCACCAACAAGACGCAGCAGTGGCGAGCGCGCATCGTGACACCGTCCCCTTCAAACCGACCCGGCTGGCGCACCACGGCATCCGGCTACCCGGATATCGCGGGCGAATGGATTGAAGTATCGGGATATCCCTCCAACGGGAGCTCGATCACGATCACTCAGTCCGGCGCTACGATTGTCGCAGGCGGCCGCTACGCGATCGGAACCAAAGAGATCGCATATAGAATCGACGGAACCGTGACGCGAGTCGGCGTGATCACCGGGCGGCTGGTCCACACCGAAGGTGTCTCGCCCGGTTCGGCGGGCTTCGCCCAGGACCGACGGATGACGCTCACGCCAGACGGCAACACCATCGACATCTCGGCGGCGTCGGTGGGCGGTGGGGGCGCGCATCAAGTGAGATGGCGGCGAGCGACGGCAACGCCGAGCAGAACGCCAACCGAGCAGCCTACGAATCGGCCTCCCGATCGTCCGCCGACCAAACCGCCAGGATCTTCTGAGGTCGATCTCTTCAACTCGATGAACGTCTACGGCGTTGGCAATCAGCCGACGGCCGCAGCCTCGTTCACCCTCCGGCAGCCGCACGTGATCACCTCGATTATGACCTATCACTGGAACGACGGCCGAGGGACGCGGGCTGGCACGATTGCGCTGCGCGACGCGAGCGGACGGACATACGGACCGTGGTCTGTGACCGGAACGCCGGGTCAGGGCGGTGTGCCGAATGCCAATTGGACTTGCGCGCCGAATATCGAAATTCCCGCGGGCGCTTACACGATTATTGATTCCGAACCCCCAACATGGTCACAGAACGCACAATCACGCGGACGCGGCATTGCAGTCGTCAAGGGTTATCCAACTGATTCGGCACTAGCGCCAACTCCACAACCAACGCCGCGTGTAACACCGCAGCCAACTCCGCAACCAACGCCGCGTACGCCATCGGGTGGGACGGTGGTCGTCGCAATCTTCGAGAACAAATCGAGCGACGCCGTGCATATTTTCGTCCAAGGTCAGACGTTCGGGCCCGACAACAAACTCGCGCCAGGCGAGACGCGTCGCGTGAATGTGCGCATGACCGCAGACGGTCGAATCAAATTCATAGCGGGCCGCAACGGCCAGGTACTCGCAACGAGGATCTGGGATGGCGACCCATCGGACACGAATCGTTTCCCGCGGGTGACCTTCAACGCCGGCGGGCAGTTGTTGGTGACAACAGGCTTGAGGTAAGCCGCGAGCATTTTGCAGAAGCTCAATTCAAGAGTGCACAAAGGAGGCATATTCATGTTAAGGAATTATTTAAGTTCGATAACGGTGGTCTTGATTGCCGCTTCGGCAGCCTTTGCACAGGCATCTACCAGCCTTACATTGGAAACCCCGAGCTATTGGGGACACCTCAGTTACACGATTACCGGAGCGCGTCTTGATCTGCCGACCGGTTCGGATCGGGGCAACGTAGGAGGCCGGCAATATAAAGGCGAGCTTACGGGAACGACGCTGACCATATCCGGTAACGCAGTTAGCGATAATACGTCCAGCGGACCTGGCTCCGGGGATTACTACGAGCTTGCCGTTTCGGTCACAGTCGGCAAGGAACATAGAGAATACAGCTACATTGCCCCAAAGGGTGAGAAATTAAGCAGGCCATTTTCTCTGACCGTGCCGGTTGTTGCCGGCGCGTCCGGGAGTTTTACTATCAGCCTGCTTGAGCAAAATGCAGACAACGGGGCGTATGGTTGGGTCGTTGGCGGGAACCTCTCGCCGGCGAAATCGGCAGTGCTTGCTCCTGCGCCGACTCCCTACGTGCCAATCCCGCCGAAACGTGTGCCGAAACCCACACCGACTCCAAATAATACTCGCGTGGCAGACCCAGATGTAGCGATGGTTACAGACGCATTTGGTTTGGTAACCGTGCAGTCGGGTAAAGAAACGTATGTGGCGGAATTGGCTCAGACCTTGCGATCTGGCAACGTGATCATCTGTGGTGCGGGTTCATCGCTTTCCGTACTAATAATTGATTCTCAAATTGAATATATCGCTCGGTGTCCGGGTAGATTGGTAATCGGCGACGGAGGCGTGACCGGCGACGTCACGCGAGCCCAACCACTTGCTGCTAATTTACCCAAGAATCTTGACTTGGCTCCCAAGCATCTGGTCGAGGGCGCTGGCATGAATGTAAGCAATGTCCAGCCGCCACATGACCAAACAGGTCTTCTCACAGGAGAAGGTCTTTATGGGGCATTGTTAAGGGAAGAAGCGACGAACTTCAGTATGGATGAACCAGTCAATCGATTGATAATCTCAACTGGGCGGATAGGCCTCTTGGAGGTTACTAGGTCTGGAAGCGGTTATACAGGACGAATGAATGTCACCGGAAAAGGTTGGGAGACACTACGAGACGTTACTTTAGATAACGGGACAATTACCTTCGATCGAGCGACCGTTCCGACAGAGAGGTACGTTGGAAAATTAGACAACGGGGGGATTACGGGTACTTTTAGCACCGGGGGAAACGATACGAAGACCTGGAAGGCCGTGATTCGTAACGTTGAAGAGCCACCGCAAAATACCGCGGTCGTAAAATCCGGTGCAGTTGAAAAGGAACTCTTTTCGAACAACAATATCTACGGCGTCGAAAACGGCGGGAACTCGCCCTTGGTGACATTTTCGTCGCCGACGACCGTGACGTTTATTCTGACGTATCACTGGAATTCCGGCAGAGGTGCTCCGGCCGGGACTATCGCTCTCAAGCGCGACGACGGCACCGTATTCGGCCCCTGGCAAGTGACGGTCAATAGCCGGGTCTATTGGGAAGCGCGTCCAAGTGTAGTGATCCCGGCGGGACGTTATCAAGTGATCGACTCAGACCCGTCGACCTGGGCACAAAATAGCGGGACCGGCGGACTTGGAATCGTGCGTATTATGGGGTACTGATCGGGCGAGAACCGAACGCGGTTTTTCGATGGCAATCAGTTATACGGGACAACAGGCTTGCGGTAAGCCGCGAGCCTATGCAGACGCGCGAAATGCGCGCACAGGTAGGGCCCAGTGGCGTCAGACTTCTCCGCCTTCACGCCCGCAATGCGAACGAGCCGGTTCCAGCCGGACAATTGGTGGTGATGACCGGATTGAGGTGACAACTATGATGAAAACCGGATTGATCCTTGTGCTGGCAATGTTGCTTTTGTCGTTCGATTGCGGCGTTGGCATCAGCCAAAGACGAACGGGGCAGGCACCCGTTGCGGCCCAAATGTCCGACGCAGTGGTCTTTGGAGATCGCGAGTGGATTTATTATCTCGCGCCAAACAGCTCGGTGCCTCGCAAATTGGTCAAAGGCACTTTCCCGGCGCTCTCACCGGATCATCATCGCGTGGCTTACTGTGCGCCGACGAATCCGGCAGTCTCTGCGGCGCCGACGGGCGCGCTGATGCTGTTTGATCTCGCGAGCGGAAAGAGTAGCGTCGTGCTGAAAGCCAACGCGTGGCTTTCACATCCAAAATGGACGCCGAACGAAGAGATGATTGCATTCGTGTTTTCGCCTTCAGGCCAGTCAGAGTTGCACGTCATCCGGCCCGATGGTTCGCAGCACCGCAAGATCATCGCGGCCGAAGAGCAGGGTGTGAACTCGATCTTCAATCCGGCGTGGTCCATCGATGGACGGAGTATCTATTTTCAGGACATGACGAATCTGGTCGAAGTCAGCACGTTGGGAAAGGTGCGTTCAATGACTCTGCTCGGTGCTATTACCGCTGAGCGCGAAGCGGTGACCAGCAGTGACTCGTTTGTCCCCTGTCCAACAGATGCAAACCTGCTTGCCTTCACGAAATCGGTGCCGGGCACGCGTTTGTTCGAAAGAACCTTCGGTGAGCCTAACACCGCGCTCTTTCTTTACGATGTGCGCACGAAGACGCGAAAGCGACTAACTCCCGTCGATCTCCTGGCGATCGATCCGGTCTGGTCGCGTGACGGAAACTTTATTTACTTCAGCGGCTATCGCGATCGCGAAGGCCGCGCTGCTTATCCATTTAAGATCTATCGCATCGCTCGTGATGGCACTGGTCTGACTCAGATAGCCGCTGGTGAAACGCCGGGCACCTGAGCCACCGCTCAGGCGTCGCATCAGTTCTCAATCATTGAGAGGAAGGCGCTTGATTTTTATGCAATACAAGAATGTCCAACAGATGGCTTTGGAGAACAATAACTTTCGCAAGGTCCTGCTCACAAACCCACACTCCCAAGTGGTCTTGATGAGTATTCTCCCGGGTGAAGACATTGGCCGCGAAGTTCACGAACTTGTTGACCAGGTTCTGGTCTTTGTCAAAGGCGGGGGACAGGCTGTCGTGGGAGGCGAAACGCATGATATCGGCCCTGGCGATATGTTTGCGGTGCCGGCCGGAACAGAACATAATTTCACTAACACTGGGGATGAAGCTCTGAAGCTGTTCACGGTCTACTCGCCGCCAGAACATCCCGACGGTGTTGTGCATGCGACGAAAGCCGATGCTCTCGCTCATCCGGACGAGTGACCAAATTGAGCCGAAAGCAGTCATTCATGAAGATGCCATAAGCCATAGATGACTCGGCCGTCTGATATCCAGATAGATGCCGCGGCTGGTCTCAGTTTGACAGAGGCACGCCAGCGGCTCGCCCAATACGGCCCGAACGAACCTGTCTCGTCGCGCCGCACTTCGGGTCTGGTTCAGATCCTTTTTCTCTTCATAAATCCGCTGGCAATTATTCTGCTGGTGGCCAGCGCTATCTCCGCGGCTGTCGGTGAAGTCCTCAATGCTTCCATCATCGCCCTGATGGTGTTGTTGAGCGCCGCGCTCAACTTTGTTCAGACCTATCGCTCGCAGTGCGCCGTCGAGCGCATTCGTAAGGAAGTTGACCGGCACGCTCACCAGCGGCGAGATGGCCCTGGACCAACACCTCGATCCATTCGGCGCTCCATCGGAACGAGTGTTTTTGCTTGCCTATTTGAATAGCCTGCACGAGACGGGCGTGAGCAATCCGCTCGACCAGGCAATCAAAAGCCAGGCGATTAAACAGGACAGTAGCAGTAATCCGCTCGATGCAGCCGTCCTGCAACACGATCATCCGGATATCCATGCCTACCGCAAGCTTGACGAGATTCCGTTTGATTTTGAACGGCGGCGCGTCTCGGTGGTCGTGGAAAACGAAAGCAAGAGACTGCTGATCACCAAGGGCGCTCCCGAAAGTGTCCTCCCGGTTTGCACGTCCTACGAGTTGAATGGTCAACGACAGCCGCTTGATGCCTCTTCGCGAGCGCGTGCCGAAACGACTTATCGAGAATTTTGTGCCCGCGGGCTTCGCATGCTGGCTGTTGCTTACTCAGCAGTGCCCCAGCAAGACGTTTACCGGGCAGGCGACGAGAAGGATCTAGTGCTGGCGGGGTTCTTAACTTTCTCGGATCCGCCGCTGGAAAGTGCGAAGCTCGCCCTGCGCGCACTGGAAAGCGATGGTGTCCAGGTCAAGATTTTGACGGGTGATAACGAACTGGTGACGCAACACATCTGCGCGCAGGTTGGCTTCGAAAGTGAACGCATTATTCTCGGCGATGAACTTGAGCGCATGAGTGATCCCGCGCTGGCGCATGTCGTCGAGCAAACTTCGGTATTTGCGCGAGTCTCGCCGGCGCAAAAGAACCGGATCATTCTGGCGCTCAAACACCGCAGCCACGTTGTGGGTTATTTGGGAGACGGCATCAACGACGCGCCTTCGCTGCATGCGGCGGATGTCGGTATTTCTGTCTCCAGCGCCGTTGACGTAGCCAAAGACGCCGCCGATATTATCCTGCTTGAACGCAGCCTTGGACCACTGGGAAGGGTTTTAGGGTTCACGCCTTTGCCTCTGTCGTTCTTTCTTTTCCTGGCGGGGGCGACCGGTACCTATCTGGTGTTGGTGGAAATCGTAAAGCGGAAGCTGATGCGCAGACTCCTGAAGTAGGCGTCATCTGCTGAGATTCGCTAGCCTCTGAACTAATGCTCCTCAGATGATGAGGTGGCTGCTGACCAGACGCCTTTATTAGATTGAAACCGGCCGATGATCGCGTATACTGTCGCTCTGGCTGAACTGAGTTGAGAGAGACAGAACATGAAAACTCTTTTACTCCTGCCGCTCCTGCTAATCTTTGGTGATTCAGGCCAGAATGCCGCCTCTCTTGATGAGAGTTCTCCGATTGTCGTTGTCAGTTTTAAGTGGTTCAAGGATCGTCAGCCGATCGACAATGCGGTTGCTTCAATCACGCCACAGCCGGCCCCGATCGCGGCGGACAAAAACTTCGAACGGCAAAAACGAATAAACGCTTCGGCGGGAGATCGGGATCCGCATGCCGACACGCTCGACGCGCGCGGAGGTGAGTTGGATAGGATCGTGCAGGAATCACGCGAGGCACCACCGGTCGATGGGTTTGTCTACGTCGTCAAATTTAAGAGCGCGGGCGCAAAACCTATCGAGAGACTTTTCTGGGAGTATCAATTTACAGAGACCGCGAATCCGGCGAATGTGACACGCCGGCGGTTTCTCTGCAACGTCAAGATAAAGCCTGAGCAGGCCAAGGACCTCGAGATTTTCAGCCTGGGTGGCCCGAGCGACGTAATAAGCGTGAAGAGCCTCGCCAAAGTATCCGGCAATCAATTCAAGGAAACGGTCGTGATCGATCGCGTCGAATACGCGGATGGATCTTTCTGGCAGCTGAAGGATTGGACCTTTGACGTTTCGAAGTTCAAGTCTAAAGCCCGCACCGACTCTCAGAAGGTGTGGATTTGCAGGGGCTTTTGAGTGCTGATCGAGTCGTCTCGACATGCTGCCTGTTTCAATCAGCCGGTCGTCGATTTTCAAAAGCATGACGGTCCGCGTTAATATCTGATTGAGTTAGAGGAGAGAAACGAGAATGAGCATGGAGCTGAGATCGCTGCTGAGTTCTTCTGCCGACATCCGCCATGGCAGGGTGTGCGTTGGCGGCACAGGCATTAGTGTGCATCGCGTCGCAGTTCTTTATAATCTTGGCCACACTCCCGAAGAGATTGTCCGCAAGTACGACCACCTTACGATCGCTGGCGTTCATGCCGCGCTGGCGTACTATTTCGCCAACAAACAGGAAATCGACGCCGAGGTCGCGGCTGATGAAGCAGATGCTGCAAGCATTGAGAGAGAGTTTCTGAATCACCAGCAAGTTGCCTGATGCGGATAAAGTTGTACTTTGATGAAGACGCGATGGATAGCGATGTTGTGCGAGCCTTGCGACTTCGGGGAATCGAGGTCACAACTGCGAATGATGTCGGCTTGATTGGGTCGCCCGATGAAGAACACCTTGCACATGCTACGGCGACCCTCTGTGTTCTATATTCCTTCAATGTAAGCGACTTCATGGCGCTTCATTCTTCTTATCTGGCAGCCGGAAAAGATCACGCGGGAATCGTCCTCGCCCAGCCCCAGTTGCTTGGTACAGATTGGGAAGCGATTTGTAAAGACCTGATGTCGATAGGCCTCATTAGGCGAACGATCATAAGGACGACCGGAATTGAAACATATCAGTTTCCCTTTGTATGTAAGGGTGGTTTGGGGCTAACTCGAGGTCGCGCATGAGCGAGAATTGGGTTCCTCGATCAAAACTCAACCCAGGTCCCGGCGGTTTCCTTTTCCGCTTTCCGAAAGACGTAAGCGCCAGCAGCCAGGTCTTCGATCGCTACGCCGAGTGATTTGAAGATCGTGATTTCGTCGCGTGAAGTGCGGCCGGGATGAGTTTTGATCAATACCTCGCCGAGTTCGGCGCGGATATGATCTGGACCGATCGCGCCTTCCTTCGCCGCGAGCAAATAATCTCCCGCTTCATTCAAAACAGATTCCCGGGCGTCACAGAACAAGGTGGCGGCGGCCATGGTCGCGGTGTCGATCTCTCGAGCGTTCGGCGAAAAGGTGCCGATGGCATTGATGTGCGCGCCCGGCGAAACCCAATCGCGCTGCAAGACTGGTTCACGTGCAGTTGTTGCCGTCACGATCAAGTCCGAGCCGCGCACCGCCATCTCAGCGTTCTCAACCGGCTCAATAGGGAAAGGGAATCGCGGCTGCATTTCACTCGCAAACTCCTGAGCGCTCGCAAAATCCAAACAGGCAATTCGCACGCGTTTGATCGGACGGACGCAGGCCATTGCGGTCAAATGCGTGCGCGCTTGCACGCCGGCGCCGATGATTGCGAGGTTGGCTGCGTCTTCGCGCGCCAGCAAACGGGTGGCGAGCGCACTGACGGCCGCCGTGCGAATCGCGGTGATTGCCGACGCATTCACTAAGGCAAGCGGCTCACCCGTTTTCCCGTCGAATAGTAAGACGCCGCCTTGATGGGCGTCTTTGCCAATCGCGGCGTTGTCGGGAAAGGCGCAGATCGCCTTAAGACCGAACAGCGGCACGTCGCCGACACGGTACGCAGGCATCAAGGCCATCACGCCTTTCACGTTCGTTGGCCTGAAGACGGTACGCAATGGCTGATGAACTTCGCCGCGTGCGAGTGCGATGAACGCTTCCTCCATAACCGAGATGCATTCAGACATCGGAAGAAGTTGTTCGACTTCGCTATGAGTGAGAATTAAGAGTTTCATCTGGTCGAGGTCGCTACTTCTGAGACAGCGACTGCAAATCGCCTACAACCTCCGCCGGCTTCCATTCATTGCCGCGGTACAGTTTGAAAAGCTTGCCGTCAGGGCCAATCACCACCGTGCGCAGGGAATGTATCACCTGATCCTGTCCGGATTCCGTGTCGTGAAAATAGCGCAGGCCAAAGAACTGCGCGAGGCCTTTCACTTCATCCGCGCTTCCGGTGGCGAACTCCCAGTGCTGAAAAGTCTCGTCTGCATAACGGCCGGTGTGCGACGCGCCATAACTGCGCAGGACTTTCGGCGAGTCGTAATCGGGATCGAAGCTGATCGTCAAAAGGTGCGTCTTCGCGTACACCTCCGGCTGTTTCTGTAACTCCTGATCGATCGCGGCAAAGTTGTTGCTCATCAGGTTGCACTGGTCGGGCATTGGACAGCGCGTGTATATGAAGGTCAGCGCGAGCGCCTGGCCGCGATACTGCGCAAGATGGATTCGATTCCCATCCTGATTCGTTAGACGAAAGTCGGGAACATCAGTGCCGGGCTTTGGTTCGCCGGGCACATCGGCCGTCTGTGAATCTGTGACTGGCCCTTCGACGGTCGCAGTAATCTCGAGCCACGACTCAACATCATCAACCACGAGAGTGCCGGTCACCTGATCGCCGGCCTTTAACATTTCCAGATCAGCGTCGCTCTTGATCTTAAACGGCATCGTCATCGCCGGCATGTAGCCTTTGACGTCTTCGTGCGCGATGGTCGCGGTGCGCTCGGATTTGTTAACCGCGACCACTTTGCCTTTCAAGTCGTAGCGCTTTTCGTTTGGGTTGCGGCGCGGCTTGCAGCCCGAACCAGGAATGGTTGTAGAGAGCGCAAAGAAAACAGTAATTGCAATCCGCAGGTTTGTGCTTCTCATGGTCTGAATATTGACGATCAGAACTCAACTTCAAAAGTGCGCAAACAGATTAGCGGCTTAGTTCGCGCAGCTCAAGCTGCGCCACGGGTGTTTGGGAGTGCCAACTTCAGCTGGCTCGCTTGCGCGGCTAAATCCCGACTGAAGTCGGTACTCTAAACGCCGCTCTTGTAACGCGTTAGGATGACCAATTTGTGTGTTAGGATTAGCGCCGATGGATTCGAGAGAAGCACGGCGCGCAGAAATTCTCGACGGTCGTTCGATCGCCGAGCAAATCAAACACGAAGTCGCTCAGGAAGTGCAGAGACTGCGGGAGGATCAGGGTGTCAAGCCGCGCTTGTGCGCCGTGTTGGTTGGAGATGATGATGCCTCTGCGGTCTATGTGCGAAACAAGGTGCGAGCTTGTGATCAAGTTGGAATTAATTCGGAGCAGCTTGACTTGCCGGACTCGACAACTACGAGAGAGCTGCTGGTTGTCGTCACCAGGTTGAATGAACACCAAGACGTTGATGGGATCTTGGTGCAATTGCCGCTGCCAAAGCACATCGACGAAGCGTCGATCCTGGAAGCGGTCGATCCGGCTAAGGACGTCGACGGTTTTCATCCGACGAACGTTGGACTGCTCGCGATGGGCCGGCCACGATTTGTACCGTGCACTCCGGCGGGAATCATTGAATTGCTTGAACGCAACCAGATTGAAATTGCTGGAGCTAATGCCTGCGTGGTTGGCCGCAGCCAGATTGTGGGACGTCCGGTTGCGAGCCTCTTGCTACAGCGCCACGCGACGGTCACGATCTGTCATTCACGCACGCGCGACCTGCCGTCTGTCACACGGCAAGCTGACATACTCATTGCGGCGATTGGACGCGCCGGCTTTATTCGCGGAGATTTCATCAAGCCGGGCGCGACAGTAATCGACGTCGGCGTAAACAAGATCACTGATGCCGCGGCGGCCCACGCGTTGTTTGGTGACGAAACCGATAAACGCATCGAAGCGATCGCGCGGCGAGGCTACACGCTGGTGGGCGACGTTCATCCGGCGGAAGCCGATCTCGTCGCCGGCAGGCGGACGCCCGTGCCGGGCGGCGTGGGTTTGCTAACGGTGGCGATGCTGATGCGGAATACTTTGCAGGCGGCGAAGTGGCGGCGTGGCGTTTAGAGTTCGACCTTTAGGTTGTCGCCTGCAAGCTGAAGCTTGAACTCTGAACCGATGCTGAAGGTTGGACTCACCGGATCGATTGCGGTTGGCAAGTCGTTTGTCCTCGGCGTGCTGGCTGAGCTTGGCTGTCACCCTCTGGATGCCGACGCAACTGCGCGCGAAGTGGTCGCGCTGGGCACGCCGGGAATGAAAGCCGTGGTAGATGCTTTCGGCGACGACATTCTGAACGCAGACGGGTCGCTCGATCGCGCTAGGCTTGGAGCAATCGTGTTCGCGGATGAAGCGAAGCGGCTGCAATTAAATTCGATCTTGCATCCGTTCATCATCGCTAGTCAGGACGAACAGATGCGCGACTGGGAGAAGGAAGATCCGCAGGGCATCGCTGTCGTCGATGCCGCATTGATGATTGAATCGGGTGGTTACCGGCGTTTCGACAAACTAGTAGTGGTCCATTGTCGCCCCGAAACGCAGTTGGAACGCTTGATGTCGCGCGATGCGATCTCGCGCGAAGATGCCGAGCGAAGGGTTGCAGCGCAGATGAGCCAGGAAGAAAAGAAGAGTCACGCCGATTTTCTGATCGATACTTCCAAAGGTTTCGAAGACACGCGGCGACAGACCGAAGGCGTCTTTCAACAACTGAGCGCGCTTCGTAGAATATAAATCATGACAGCCCTGGCAACGCGTTTGGCGATCGCCGCAGGCCTGCTTTCGCTGGCTCTCATCGGCGCGGGCTGCTCGGCCTCAGCGAACAATGCCTTCTTCGGCGCAACCAATCCGCCGCGCGAGAACGTCCTGCGTTACGTTTCCGGCTCAGAGCCCGAGTCCCTCGATCCGCAAATCCCTCCCCTGCAAAACGAAGCGCGCATCTGCATGGCGCTTTACGAAGGCCTGGCCGAATACGATCCGAAGACGGGCGAACCGATCCCGGCGCTGGCCGAAAGGTGGGAAGTCAACAAAGACTCTTCCGAATTCGTCTTCCATTTGCGCCACGACGGACGCTTTTCAAACGGGGATCCGATCAAAGCGCGCGATTTTGTCTTCACGATTCGCCGTGGTCTTACGCCTGAGGTTGGCTCGCGTAGCGCTTCCATGGCTTATCCGATCAAGTACGCCGAGGCTTTCAACAGCGGCGGAGTCTTTGTGTTCGATCCGAACAGCAAGATTTACTTGCTGGAAAAGGATTTCGCGGAAACTGGCGGGCAGTCGGCCGCGCCGGCTGACCCGACTCGCGTGGTGCTTTCGGGCAACGAAAAGAAACGGCAGAAGGAACTCGACGCGAATCCAAAGCTGAAAGCCGCGGTCGCTGCCAGGCAGTTTGTTCCAGTCAAAGCAGAGGACGTGGGCGTGGACGCGGTCGACGATTACACGCTGCATATCTCGCTGGTTAAGCCCGCGCCCTTCTTCGTTAGCATGATGCCGCACGTTTTCTTTCGCGTCCTGCATCAGAAGACGATCGAAAAGTTTGGCGCCGCGTGGACTGACGCAGCGAATATTGTCACCAGCGGGCCGTTCAAGCTGGCAGCGTGGAAGCACTACGACCGGATCAATGTCGTGCGCGATCCGATGTATTGGGACGCGAAGAACGTGAAGCTCGACGCCATCGTCTTCTATCTGCTCCAGGACAACACCACCATCATGAATCTTTACAAGGCGGGCGAACTCGACGCCATGTACAATCACACTGTGCCTTCGCCATGGCTCGGGGTAATTGCCCCGATGAGGGATTTCATGGACGCGCCGGAAGCCGCGATCGAGTTCTATTTCTTCAATACCACAAAAGGACCGACCAGCGATGTGCGCGTACGCAAGGCGCTGAACATGGCGTTGGACAAGAGGGCGCTGGCCGACTGGCGCCACGTCAAACCGTTGACGGCAATTACGCCTGATGGAATGTTTCCCGGCTATCCCCAACCCCGGGGCGATCCGTTCGATCCCGAGAAGGCCAAAACTTTGCTGGCCGAAGCTGGTTATCGCGACGCCTCGGGTAATTATGATCCGAAGAAGTTTGGCGCAAGTGAAGTCGAGCTGATCACCAATCCGGACGGAAACAATATTCCAATTTCCGAGTTCATCCAGGCGCAGTGGAAACAGAACCTGGGCGCGACAATTCCGATCCGAGTTATGGAGGGGAAGACGTTCTTTTTGGCGCAGGCAAACCTGGATTACAAGGGCGTCTCACGATTTGGTTGGTCGGCGGATTATATGGATCCGTACACATTTCTCGGCATCTTCTACACGGCCGGCGGGAGCAATGGCACCGGCTGGTGGGATCCGAAATACGTCGCCCTGCTCGACGAGGCTAATCGCACGGTCGATCATCAGAAGCGCTACGAGCTTCTGGCCGAGGCTGAGAAACTTTTGCTCGAAGTGCAGCCGGTGATTCCGTTGACTGCGGGCAGTACGCGCTGGATGAAGAAGCCTTATGTCAAAGGTATGTACCCGAACGCGATGACTCTGCATCCGTGGAAATGGGTTTACATTGAGCGCGACACAGCCAAGTGGGATTACGGAATGCCGGCCATGACCCAATGAATCGCTTTGGAAAGGCAAAAGGAAAAAGGTAAAAGGAAAAAGTGAAAAGAGAACAAACGCCATGCGACCGTCTCGGCAGTGCTGACTTTGTTTTAGGTCGCCCTTTTGCCTTTTACCTTTTTACTTTTTCCTTCTAATCATGCTTCGTTTCATCATCCGCCGCGTCGTCATCATCGTTCCGATGCTCTTCATCATTGTCTCCATCACCTGGGGATTGATTCGTCTGGCTCCCGGGAATTTCTATCTCGGTGAAAGGAAGCTGGCCCCCGCAGTCGAAAAGAACCTTCGCGAAAAGTATGGCATGGACAAGCCGTGGTACGTGCAGTACTGGAAAGTCTTTCGCAATTTCGGCCAGGGCGACCTGGGCACTTCGTTAAAGTACGAAGGCCAGTCGGTCAATCAAATCATCTGGCGAGCCTTTCCGGTTTCGGCGACTTTGGGTTTGTGCGCCTACCTTTTGGCGCTGGGCGTCGGAATTACCACCGGCACGCTCGCCGCGCTGCGGCAAAACTCGTGGATTGACTATGCCTGCACGGCGCTGGCGATGGTGGGCATCGCGATTCCGAATTTCATCCTCGGGCCATTGCTGGTTCTGGTTTTCGCGCTAACTTTGTTCTGGTTGCCACCGGCGCTGTGGAACGGCTTTCCCAGCAAGAACATTGTCTTGCCTGCGATCACGCTTTCGGCGATTTACATTGCCTACATCGCGCGTTTGACGCGTTCGGGAATGCTGGAAGTCATGCGTTCAGATTACATTCGCACCGCGCGGGCGAAAGGACTGAGCGAGCGCGCGGTCGTCATGCGCCACGGGTTGCGTGGCGGCTTGCTGCCGGTGGTGTCGTTTTCCGGGCCGGCGCTCGCTTTCTTGATCACCGGCACCGTCGTAGTTGAAAGAGTGTTCGCTCTCCCCGGCCTTGGCAATTATTTCATCAACGCTTGTTTCAATCGCGACGAGCCGCTAATCATCGGCATCGTGGCATTCATCGCGATTGCGGTTTTGGTTTTGAATTTGCTCGTGGATATCTCGTACGGCTTTCTCGATCCGCGGATTCGGTACACGTAGCGCAAGTTGTTAACTTGCGGCTTGGTTTTTCGATTCAGCGAATGAACGACGAAGCAAATATGCAAGACCAGCACACGGCTGACGAAGCCGCTGAGTTGGTGGTTGGCTCATCGCTCTGGCGCGACGCGTGGCGCCGGCTGCTCAAAAACAAGCTGGCGGTGTTCGGCATGATTGTCGTAGCCGTGATCGTGCTGGCGTCGGTGATTGGCCCGACTGTCATCCAACGGGCGACCGGCTATGCGTACGATGTTATGCCGAAAGAAACACGCCTGAATAAATCCTTTCCGCCATTTCGCTCGCCCGAAGGCGGGTTTTCGTGGACGCATCCCATGGGCACGGACAACGCCGGCCGAGACATTTTGGCGCGGGTGCTTTCGGGAGGACAAATCTCCTTGATGGTGGCGCTGATCGCCACGCTCGTTTCGCTGGTGATTGGAGTTTCGTACGGCGCGATCGCGGGTTACCTCGGCGGTCGCATAGACGATGTGATGATGCGCGTCGTGGATGTGCTCTATTCGCTTCCGTACGTGATCATCGTGATCGTTTTGCTCGCTCTGCTGCCCGCCAAAACGCCTACAGGTCAGCTGGCGGAGTTGTTCTTTGCGCTGGGCGCGGTTTCCTGGCTGACTATGGCGCGCATCGTTCGGGGCCAGGTAATGTCGCTCAAGAACCAGGATTTCGTTTTAGCCGCGCGCGCGACCGGCGTTTCAACCCCGAAGATCATCTTCCGCCATCTGGTCCCGAACGCGCTCGGGCCGGTGATCGTGTACGCCACGCTGACAATTCCGAGCGTAATGTTGAGCGAAGCATTTCTTTCGTTCCTCGGTCTCGGCGTACGGCCGCCGCGCGTGTCGTGGGGGAGTTTGGCGGCGGACGGCGCGCAGACGCTGGCGATTTTTCCGTGGCAACTGATTTTTCCGGGAGTGACGATGGCGTTGATGCTGCTCTCTTTGAATTTCCTTGGCGATGGGTTGCGTGATGCACTCGATCCGCAGATGAGAAAACAGTAAGCAGTAGGCAGTAAGCAGTGAGCAGAACACGAAGTCAGTACCACCTGCGTCAGCGGGTGGGTGATAGAGACAAGAATGCGGGACACAAGCACCAACGGAAATCTTCTCGAGGTCAAAGACCTGCGCACGCACTTCGAAACTGAAGACGGCGTGGTGAAAGCCGTCGATGGCGTCAGCTTCGCACTCAAGCAGGGCGAGACGCTGGGCATTGTTGGTGAGTCAGGTTCCGGCAAGTCGGTCGCGAATCTTTCGCTCATGCGTCTAATCCCAGATCCGCCGGGAAAGATCGTTTCGGGTGAAATTCATTTCGGCGGGCGGGACGTGCTGAAGCTTTCAACCCGAGAAGTGCGGGACATTCGCGGTAAACAGATCGCCATGATCTTTCAGGATCCGATGACTTCGCTGAATCCGCTCATGCGCATCTCGAAACAGTTGATGGAAGTGACGCAACTTCATCTCGGGCATTCGAGAGAGCAGGCGCGCGCCCACGCGATCAAAATGCTGGAACAGGTTGGCATTCCCGATGCGCGCGAACGTGCTGACAGCTATCCGCACGAATTCTCCGGCGGCATGCGCCAGCGCGTGATGATTGCAATGGCGCTGTCGTGCCAGCCGGAGTTGCTGATTGCCGACGAACCGACCACCGCGCTTGATGTCACGATTCAGGCGCAGATTCTGGAATTGATAAAACGCCTGAAGGCCGAGACTGGCGCCAGCGTTATTCTGATCACGCACGACCTCGGTGTAGTCGCAGGCATGACGGATCACATCATCGTCATGTATGCCGGCAAAGTGTTTGAGCAGGCGCCAACCGCAGAGCTTTTTGCGCGACCCGGCAATCCGTACACGCGTGGGCTCTTGCGTTCAGTGCCCGACCCTTTGGCAGAGCAGGGAAGTCTCTATCAGATTCCGGGACTGCCACCGGATCTGGCGCGCTTGCCGCCGGGGTGTCCGTTTGCGCCGCGCTGTGAACGCGCCGAGGACATTTGTCGAACTGAGTTTCCACCGTTCGTGCAACTGACGCGCGAGCATCATTCGCTCTGTCATTTTGCGAATGAGATTTACGCCGAGTCGAAAGGCGAAGGCTGATGGAAACTGGTCGCAAGCCATTGATTTCGATTCGCGACCTCAAGGTCTATTTTCCCTTCGCCGGCGGATCGTTCTTCAGTCGCGCGCGCCAAACCGTGAAGGCCGTGGACGGCGTCACGCTCGACATCTATCCGGGCGAGACGCTCGGGCTGGTTGGCGAATCCGGTTGCGGCAAGTCAACCCTGGGCCGCGCGATCCTGCGCCTGACAGAACCAACGTCAGGCCAGGTTTTGTTCCGCGGCCAGGATCTCGCGCATCTCTCCAACTCAGACATGCGCGCCCAGCGTCGTTACCTGCAAATTATTTTTCAGGACCCTTACGCGTCGCTGAATCCGCGCATGACGGTGAGCCAGATTATCGGCGAGCCGATCGAAACCTTCCGGCTGGCTCGCGGGTCTGAAAAGAAACGGCGCGTGCAGGACTTGATGGAAACCGTAGGCTTGAGCGCCCGCTTTCTTAGGCGCTATCCGCACGAGTTTTCGGGCGGCCAGCGCCAACGCATCGGCATCGCCCGCGCACTCGCAGTCCAACCGGACTTCATTGTCGCCGACGAGCCAATCTCTGCTCTTGATGTTTCGATCCAGGCGCAGATCATGAATCTGTTGGATCGACTCAGACGCGAGCAGGACCTTACCTACCTTTTCATCTCTCACGATCTGCGCGCGATTCGACACGTTTCGGATCGCGTGGCCGTAATGTACCTCGGCAAGATAGTCGAGTTGGCCCCAGCGAAAGACATTTACGCGCAGCCCCTCATGCCTTACACGAAGGCGCTGATTTCCGCGGTGCCGGTTGCCGATCCAAAGATAGAACTCACGCGCCGCCGCGTGGTTTTGGAAGGCGAAGTACCATCGCCAATGAATCCGCCGCGCGGCTGCCGCTTTCACACTCGCTGCCCTTACGCTATCGACGCTTGCCGGGACGTCGAGCCTCAACTGGTTCAAATCAAGCCAAATCACTTCGCTGCCTGCATACGCATCAGCCCCGAACAGCCGGACATTGACCGCGTGGCCGCGGGCGACGCGCCCGGATTGCGCTCCAACGGCGTGAAAACCGAGGGTTATTAGTCGTTTACGCTAGACGTGAACTGAGAATTGGAGGCGTTTGCGAGGGCCTTGGGTGGTCGAAAACCGCGCGCACAACCAGCTTGTGACGAGGTAGCGCGGAACCTATACTGGCCGAACAGCGCGAGTTGCAAGGGTGAAAAAATCAATCACTGAAAAGGGTGCGGCACCGCCAAAAGCGGGCGTGCCAGAAGTCCCCGAGCAAGCACCGCGCGGCTGGGCCAGGGTTCAGGAGTCGATCGCCGGCTTATCGGGAATCTCCCTGCTCCTGGTTGAAGGTCAACAGCCACCGGCGCTGGCCATCGCCAACAACAACTCGATCTGTGCCGCGCTGCAATCGTCCCCGGAACACGTCAAGCTTTGCGATCCCTTCTGTGGCGCGGCGCACGAACGTGCGATTGGCGCGGACACAGTCACGCATTATCGCTGCCACGCCGGTTTGCAGTGCTTCGCGATGCCCGTTGAGATCGACAGCCAGCGGAAGCTCGCGGTGATTGGCGGGCGAGCGCTGGTGAGCAGCGCCGACTATCGCGAACTCGCCGAGCGCTTTCGCTCCGGCGATCTTCAGGCACTCTTTTCCGACGAGCTTTTTCGCAATGTGATCTTTGCCGACGAAGCTGACCTGGATCACGCGGCGTTGCGCGTTGCTAAGGCGGCGCGAGAATTCATTGAAGAGCCACCGTCCGAAGCCGTCGACATCCCGACGCCCTTAAAGCGTAAAGCCGCGGCCGCCGGCCAGGGCGCACCGCCGAACGCCGAAGACCGGCGGACTGGAGCCGGCCCGCGACCCGGGCTTGATCGCCGCGCGCCGTTTGCTGATTCGATTCGCCGATTCGCCGAACAGATTGATGCGATCGAACCGGCGCAGACTTATGAATCAATCCTGACGCAGGCTTTGGAACTGGTCAGCGCCGAGCGCGGTTCGCTGATGCTCTTTGACGAGGCGGCAAATGAACTCACGATGAAAGCAGCCCGCGGGATGGCTGAACCAGTGAGCGCAGTCGCCAACGTGCGCCTGGGCGAGGGAATTGCCGGATCAGTTCTCAGCGAAGGGCGCGCACTGGTAACTACGATGGATCAGTTGGGCCGGCAAACACTGCCCGAGCGGCGCTACAAAACGAAATCGTTCATTAGCTATCCGATTGCAATTGGCCAGCGCAAGATCGGCGTCTTGAATCTCGCCGACAAGATAGGCGGCGCCGCTTACGACGCGGCTGACTTGAACGTTATCGAATTGGTGGGACCGCAAATCGCTCTGGCTCTGGAACGTGCCGCGTGGCAGCAGCGTGCGAACCAGTTCCAGTTGATGTCGATCACGGACCCGCTGACCGGCTTGCACAACCGGCGTTACATGGAAGCGCGACTGGCGGAGGAGTTGAGCCGATCGAGGCGATACGACTATCCGATGAGCTTTATGATGATCGACATTGATGATTTCAAACTCTACAACGATCGCAACGGCCATCAGGCCGGGGATCGCGCGCTGGAGATCACCGCGCAATGCCTGCGAGCCGCGCTCAGAAAGGTTGACGTCGCCTCGCGCTATGGCGGCGAAGAGTTTTCCATTCTTTTGCCGCAAACTGACCTACAGGAAGCCGGCGTGATCGCGGATCGCATTCGGCGAAGAGTCTCGGAGACAAAGTTTCCGCACGGCAACGCCCAACCGCTCGGCTCGGTTACTGTCAGTATCGGCCTCTCGTGTTACTCAGCGGCGCTTGACTCTGCCGAGGCCGTCATCCGCGCAGCTGATCGCGCGCTTTATCATGCGAAGAGTCACGGCAAGAATCGCGCCTACGCTTATCAGAGCGCGCCGGCTGGGACGGGCCGCCCTGCCGCGAATCAAACTCAGTGATCGATGAGTCATCAGCGCATATTAGCAAATGTCAGCCGGGATGAATTCGTGGGCCGCGATGCCGAACTGCGGCAACTGGTCGGTCATTCGTCGCGACCCGATGATGCTGGCGGATTGCTCCTGTTGGGAGCGCCGAACGTTGGCGCGTCAGAGCTGCTGCGTCAGGCCTACGACGAATTATTCAGTCGTCGCGGCGAGGCAATTCCGATCTATTTTGCGTTTGGCCACGCTTTGCTCAGCCCCGCCCGCAGTTTCTTCCAGAGTTTCATCCAGCAATACATCGCTTATCGCCGCGTCGATCCTTCGCTCTGCGAAGCGTCGCTAACATTTCACGACCTCGTGGAACTGGCGCTGCCCACCGACTATGAACTGATCTCTGAATTGATCGAAGGTTTTGAGCGCGAGCGTGCGAGCACCGACGCGAACGCCCTGGTTAGCTTTTGTCTGTCCACGCCGCAGAGAGTTGCCGCGGCGGCCAAGCGCAGCGTGTTTCCCTTGATCGATTGTGTGCGGCTGGCCGGCACCGACCCCGGACAGGTTGCGTTGGGGCGCGAGATTGCGCAGGCGTTCAAACGCTCGGGCGGTCCGGTCGCGCTGGCCGGCCTGCGTCGTCAGATCCTGGACGTCGTGCACGGAGGCGGCGACGATTACGACTCGGGCGAAGTAATTAATGTCGCGGAGTTGAGCGACGATGACGCGCGCCGGCTGGTGGCCAGCATTGCTCGTCGTCAGCAAGTCGAAAGTAATGAAGAGACGCGCGATCTAATCGTGCAACAACTCGGCGCCAGTCCTTTCTTCATCAACGCGGTGTTGCAGGCGGCGCGCGATCGCGAAACGCCGCTGACCAGTTTCCTGAATTGTCAGCGCCTTTACGTTGACGAGTTGATGGGCGGGCGAATTCATCGGCACTTCGCAAGCATTCTCGATCAGGTCGCGCCGCAAATGCAGACGCGCAGAACGCTTTTGCGCGTGCTGCACGAATCTGCGTCGAGCGAAACGCGCAAGTCTTCGCTGTGGGCCTGGAAGAAGCGTCTGGGCGTCGACGCCACCGAGTTTGAACGCATCATCGATGCGCTGCACGTTTACGAGCTGGCAAATTCCAGTGCTGCTTTCGTCGAAGTCAATGCCGGGTCTTACGTCTGGATGGATTATTTGCGCGCGCATTACCGGATTGAAGTAGCCGGCGAATCCCGCGCATTAGTGGTGGCGGATACGTTAGTCGAAACGCTGAAGCGGGCGCCTCAGGCGATGGCCCGCAAGTACCGGCGCGAAGCCGCGCTTGGTTTGCGTGAGCTGCTTGGGCATTTCAACTGTCAACGCGTGCCCGTCAGCCTCTTCCATTACGGACGCTTTGCGGCCGCCCACACCGGTGTCGACATCGAGGCCGTTAACGCCGCGCTCGATACCGAAAGTGATCTAGTCAAGCTGCCACAGGTCGTTCATATCGCCGACGCGTCGGCATTTGCTTCCTCGATGCAATTTGAGGAAGAGCGCTGTGCGGTCGCGCACGGTTTTGATGCGGCTGACTACACCGACGAACGCGAGATCGTTTGGGTTGCGGCGCAGATTGATTCCAAGCTTGAAGCGAGCAGGGAATTGACTGAAGAATGGTGCAATCGGCTATCGGCTCTGGCCGGTGAATGCGGCTTTGGCCACGTGCATTTGTGGTTGGTGGCGCCGGAAGGGTTTTCGCCCGAAGCGTGCGAATTACTCAACGAACGCGACGCTTACGGTTCCAGCCGCCGACAGGTTGAGCTACTGACTGCGCGCATCAAATCGGAAGCCAGAGCGCTCGAGGAGAGTCGGCCTGACGAATACGAGATGGTTATTCCGATGGGCGCCGACACAGAGTTGATTGCGGCGCACACGGTGGAACAAATTGCGCGGCGGGTGAACTTTCGTCCCGAAGCGATTAACCAAATCAAGACCGCTTTGGTCGAGGCTTGCATCAACGCCACGGAGCACAGCCTCAGCCCGGATCGAAAAATTTATCAGCGCTTTCGCGTAGATAATGATAAATTAGTGGTTACGGTTGCGAGCCGAGGCGTGGTGCCCGCGAATGTGGCGGGGCCGAATGGTGAAGGAGGCAGTCAACTCGAAGGCCAGAGCCGGAGAGGTTGGGGACTGAAACTGATCCGGACTTTGATGGACGAAGTCGAGTTCGAGCGAGTTGACGACGGCACGCAATTGCGCATGACGAAGTACATTCGTTAAGTGCGCCGGCTTTAGTCCATACTTAACTTTTTTAGGATTTAGTCACGGACCGCAAATCTGTGGCGCAGTAAGAGGGGGCCTTACTGAGCATGGCGGACACTACCGAGCCGACTACTTTGCAGGCGCGCTGCGTTGGCGAGACGGCGATCATCTACGCCAGCGATTATCTTAACAAGCTGAGCGGCGAACGCATCGAGCGCGAGTGCAAGCGACAACTCGAGTCGGGCCGGCGCGCGCTGGTGATCAATTTCCGAGACACCGAACTGGTTAACAGCATCGGTGTCTCAATTCTTATGGGCGTGATCGACGCCGCCGAGCAGAGCCACGCTCAACTTATTTTTTCCGACGTCAACAGCCACAACGCGCATTTATTCGAGATGCTGGGACTGACTCGGCATGTCACTGTCGTCAAGGACGAAGAGGAAGCTTTGGCTTCACTCGCTTCGGAGACGACAGTTACAGAACCGCGAGCGGTAGCGACCGGATCATGAATTCAAGCGCCGCTCGATGCTATTGATAACAGAATCGTGGTGCAAAGAGAGTGGCTTGATCCGGTCGCTACCGCTCGCGGTTCTGTAACGCAACGATGGATCATGAATTCAAGCGCCGCTCGATGCTATTGATAACAGAATCGTGGTGCAAAGAGAGTGGCTTGATTCGGTCGCTACCGCTCGCGGTTCTGTAACGCAACGATGGAAACAAACACCCAAAGACTGATTCACACCTTTGCGACGCTGGCTGATCTTGGCCAGGAGATTGCGAACACGGCCGACTTTGAAGAGATGCTGCGCGCGTCGTTCCATCTTCTGCTCGGGTCGCTGGCCATCCGCCGGGGCGCCGTTTGCGAGTACGATCGAGAACGCGAGCAACTCCGCTTTGTCGCCGCGAGAGGGCTCGGCCAAAACATCGCGTTGCCGCTGGATCGCGATCACGCGCGAGAGTTAGCGTCGTTGGGATCGGCTTTGTCGCTCGACGATGCGACGAAAGAGGCGCACAGATTTCTCGAGGACCACCAGGCGTCGCTCGCTCCAGTCGAAATCGATTTGCTGGTGCCTTTGGTTGTGCACGAGCGTCTGATCGGTGTCGTGTTACTGGGTGAGAAAGCCAGCGGCGAAAAGTTCACCGAAGAAGATCTGGAAGTTGTGACGGCGCTGTCGCGCCACATCGGCGTCGGAATTCACAGTCATCGCCTGCTCGAAGAAGTCGAGAGCAAGGCAGAAGAGAACCTGCGCCTGTACGATGGACTGCGCACGATCTACAAAGAAACTGTGCGCGCTTTCGCGGCGGCCATCGACATCAAGGACCGTTACACGCAAGGGCATTCGGTGCGCGTCGGCAAGTACAGCGAAATCATCGCGCGCGAAATGGGTTGGAGCGACGACGCCGTCGAAGGCATAGCGATCGCCGGTTATCTTCACGATATCGGCAAACTGATTGTCGATCTCACCGTGATCAACTCACCTTTGCGTTTTAGCGCGAAGGACTCGAAAGAGATGAGCCGGCACCCAGCCGCCGGCTATGAAATCCTGGCGCCGATTAGTCATCCTTACGCCGACATCCCTTTGATGGCCCGTCATCATCACGAACGCCTGGACGGCAACGGTTACCCCGATGGGTTGAAAGGCGACCAGATCCCCGCGGGCGCAAAGATCGTCACGCTGGCGGATTCCTTCGACGCGATGACAACCGACCGGCCTTACCGCAAACGGCGTCCGCTCGAAGACGTGATCGAAGAGTTTCGCGCCAACACCGGAACGCAATTCGAGCCGGAAGTCGTCTGCGCTTTCTGCCGCGCCTTCCTGAAAGAGATCGAGGGCACCTCAAAAGAGAAGCGACTGATCAAGTTGTTGGGAAAGAATTACGACAACGTGGAAAGCGTGAGTCCTCTCCTTACGCAACTCATCTCCGACCTCGACAGCAACGGCGGCGCGCGCGCGGCGAGCGCGGCAGGTCACTGAAGCGACCGCGTCGTTCGGCATCGACAAGGCCCGTGGTAGAGTAGGCTGAAAGATGACTTATCAAGACATCATTACGATCGAGCCCGGCAAGCGCGGCGGGCGACCGACCATTCGAGGGATGCGGATTGCAGTCGCCGATGTGCTCGGGTGGCTGGCGACAGGAATGTCTCATCAAGAAATCCTCAGCGATTATCCCGAACTGACGGAAGAAGACATTCGTGCTTGCCTTGCCTATGCGGTGAACGCAGACTCAACCGAAACGACGTGAACTGAAATCACGCCCTCCCTCACGGTCGGGCTACTGCCCCGCCTGTAATCGCTGAGCTACTTCGGTTGAATCCGCAGCGTATAACTACAAATCCCAATCTTCTCGTCGGGTTGGATGATGGTGCGTTCGTCGCGCGGGAGTTCGCGGCCGGAAACCAAAGTCGGATTTCTTCCTTTCGGCGTCAGCCAGTAACGCCCTTGATCGTCCAGCATCAGCGTGACGTGCACGCGGCTAATCTCTGCGTCGCCCTTCAAAGGCAAATCCACCGCGACCGATCTTGAGCCACGGCCAATAGTGATTTCCGGCTGGGTAATCTTGACGACTGCCTGCCGCACGCCTTCGCGCCAGAGTTCTACGGAATAGAGGTCGACGATGCGCGGCCGCACCATAGTGATCTCCGAGGCCTCGCTTTCGATTGGCGTGGCGGTGTCTCCTTCACCTTCCGTCTCGGCCGCTATAGGCGCAGCGCTGGTAGTCGCAGTGGCGGGACGAACGGTCACCATCGTGTGGCCCGACTCAGTCTCGTCCCAGACGGGCTGGACGCGAAACTCGCCTTTGTTCAGCGTGCCGTCAACGCGCAACTCAATCGCAAAAGACTTTGCCTGAAGCTGCATTGAGCCGGCCAACTCGCGCGCCCGGTCAGACAGCACATGGAAGAGTCCCTGCTCCAAACCGCGACGCTTGTCGCCCTGCCATTCTTTGTCGTCGTCGTTGCTCAGATAGACGATGTATTCGCGCGGAATGTAGGTCGGACCGCCGGGCGGCGTGAACATCTCGCGCTGCATGCAGGCTTCGACCTCGCGCGCGACACGGACGAGAAATTCTTCCCAGACGCGGCGCGGGCGCGCGTGCTCGTCAGCTTCTTCCAAGAGATCGTCGGTGGTCTCGCCGTCAATCCAGCGTCTGATCGAGTCGATTAGTCCCATATTCAAAAGTCAAAGTTCAGTTCAGAGTTCAAGCTTTAGCTTGCGTGTCTCCAAAATCCAACCTGAAGGTTCAACTCTAAACTCTAGTCAAACTTCAAGAACTTCTTGTTCACCCAGCCGCGGTCCAACGAATTCGGATCGTTCCTAGCTCGGCCGTGTTGTATGACCTGAACTTCGCACCAGTTCGCATTGACGCTCAGCACTCGGACACGCGAGCCCGATTCAGCCAACCCCACCGGCTCGTTGTCCGTGCTCGGGTCACGGCGCAAGTTTAGATCACGTGTCGTCCAGGCTTCACGTCCGACGATGGACGTTGGCGTAGTCGTAGTCGTCTGCGTACTTTGTGCACTGATACGCGAACGCACATAAGCCCCGGTAGCGGCCAATAACCCGGCAAAAGCTAACACAAGGATGACGCTGATGATGAATGCCCGCGCGCGGCCTTTTGGCTTCGCGGTCGCGGCGGCGGCGATAACCGGCGCGCTGCGCGGAACTGAAACGGTGACGCGGCCAGGCTGTTGTAGCTTCGCATAATCCTGCGTTTGAATCGCCGGCGCGGCTCCGTTGATGGGCACGACCAGCCGCGGCCTTGCTGCGCCGTTGCCCGCGACCTTCTGGTGCTGGAGCTCACGCGAAGTTTCGAAGCGCGGTTTGGGCGGCGCAGTTTCGGTAAGCACGTCAGTCTCGAGACTGAGATCAGAAATCGGGCGCAGGCGCGGCTGAGCAAAGCCCAAAGGCTGCGTGGGCGGCATCGCCGCGTCGTTGAACTCGTCCCAGAAATCCTGCACGGTTTGATAGCGGTCGCCGGCGCGCGCCTGTGTCGCACGTTCGAGCACGCGCAAAAGGGAAGCTGCCCACGATTTGCTGGCAATCGAGTCCGGCCATTCGCTGATTGCATGCTGCGCGAAACGCCTTGGCGGCGCGCCACAGATCAACGTGTAAGCGGTCTTGGCCAGCGAGTAAATGTCGGCCGCCGGCGTCAATTGAGGTTCCGCGCCGGGCAGCGAACCAGTATCGAGCGGTGCGGTCTGCATCAGCGGGTTGTGCTCGGGCGCGGCGTAGATGTTTGTGCCGACGCGCGTGATCGCGCCGTCGGCGGCTCCGAGCTTAGCCACGCCAAAATCTGCGATCTTCACGGTCTGATGATCCGGGGTGAGCAAAAGGTTCTGCGGCTTAATGTCGCGATGAATCACCCCGCATTCATGCGCGTGGGCGAGCCCGGCACAGATTTGCTGAAGATAAAAGAGCGCGCGGTCCAGCCCGAGCGCTTCGCGCCGTGACAGCGCCGACAGATCGCCGCCACTCAGGTATTCAAGCACGATGTAATGAAAGGCAGTGCTGGTGAGATCGATCGCTGTTCCGTGTCCCAAACGGCTGATGATGTTGGGATGACGCACGCGATCAAGCGCCGTCGCTTCGTTCTGAAAGTTCTGAATCAGGGTGCGCTCGAGTTCCGCGTCCTGATCGCCCTGGAGCAACACATTGAGAGCTTTGACTACTACCGTGCGAAAGCGTTCGTCAGTGGCGGCGCGGTCACGCGCGACGTAAATCTCGGCGTAGCTGCCGCGACCGAGGCAGTCTTCAATGTCGTAGCGACCATCGAGCCTGCATTGCAAAAGTTTCAGCTCGGTCATGACTGCCACAATTACTTTGGCGCGGCGCTCTTCAGCCCCAGCAACTCGTCAAGCGTCCGCTCCGCTCTGTGTTCAGCCATCGCCGCTTCCTGCGATGGCGCCTTCGACTTTGACTTCAGAGCCGCCGCCGCCGCCGCCAGTTTCACTTCCGCGTCCAGCGACAGCTTCGCTTTAGACTCAGTCCGCAGATTGGCAAGCGCCAGGTCGAAAGCCTGCATGGCTTCGCGATGATTGCCCGCGTGCATCAACGCCCGCCCATATAAGTACAAGAATTCTGGATCTTTCGAGTCGAGCGGTTTGGTACCAATCGCTACGTTCTCTCCGATCCATTTTTGCGGGTCCGCATCAACTGCGGCGCGTTTCTTCTCGAACACCGCCGCGCGATCGTCGGGGCTTGGCTGCGGCGTGGCCGCGTTATCACTGGCAAGAGACTTCTGATAACGGATGCCGCCATAAAACCCGCCGCCGGCCATGGCGATAAGTAGCAGAAAAACAAAGAAGCGAAGCACGGGTCGTCCGCGTCGAGTTGGTTTCGTGGCGCTCACCTCCGTCTGGGCTCTTGCGGTTGAAGCCGGCACGGCGATTCGCGACGGCGGTACTGGTCGCGCATCGGACGCGGCAGGCGCAACCGGAACTGATTCCAGCCGGGCATCCACAGTGCGTTCTTCGTCAATCGCCGGCGCGGCAAACTTCGGCGTTCCCACTTGCACGATGACGGCGGTCAGATTGTCTTCCGCGCCGCGCTGAAAGCAGCGCTGCTTCATCTCAGCGCAAATCGCCTCGGCGCTCCGGCCGCCCATCAACAACTCGCGCAGCTCGTTGTCGGGAATATGTCGCGTGATGCCGTCAGTGCAGAGCAGGAAAGTGCTGCCGTCTTCGACCTCGGTCGTTTTCATATCAACTTCGACCAAAGCTTCGGCGCCGAGCGCGCGGCTGATTACGTTCTTGCTGGGATGATGAGCGGCCTGTTCGGGCGTCATCCGGCCCGCCCGCACCTCTTCTTCAACGACTGAATGGTCCGCGGTTTCGCGAGCGAGTTTGCCGTCTGGAGTCAGGCGATAGAGGCGCGAGTCGCCGACGTGGCCAAACGTCGCCGTGCGGCCGTCGAGATGCAGCGCGACTACTGTTGTCGCCATGGACGAGAGCCGCGGGTTCTCTACGGCCATCTGATGGATCGAGTTGTTGGCGCGCTGGATGGCCAACTCCATAAGGTCTTCGGCGTCTTCGCCGGCCGCGAGCTTTTGGTGAAAGGCCTGGTTCAGAACGTCAATTGCCGCTGCCGAGGCGACTTCGCCGGCCTCTGCGCCGCCGACACCATCGGCGACTACGAAGATTCCGCGGGCAGCGTCGGCGAGAAAAGAATCCTCGTTCAGCGGACGTTTCGGATTCAATCCGCGATCGCTGACTGATGCGGCTGAAATCTTGCCGGCAGGAGTGGGTGTGCTCATTGAACTGCCTCCGGGCCGAAAAGTTCGCGGGTCTTTGGGCGCGCGCGCGCGACGCCGCGGGTGTCCTGCGCGTTGCGATGCGAAAAGGCCATCAACATTCCCAGCATGGCGAAGCTGGTGATCAAACTAAATCCTCCGTGACTGACAAACGGGAGCGTGATTCCCGTCATGGGCAACGCGCGCGTGATGCCGCCGATGTTGACCAGAGCCTGCACGCCCATGAACGCTGTCAAACCCGCTGCGCATAACTTGGTAAACATATCACGCGCCTCAATCGAAGTGCGAATACCCGCGATGATGAAAATAATTATCGCGAGCACGACGACGGCGCCGCCCGCCAGCCCCAATTCTTCAGCCAGCGCGGCATAGACATAATCCGAGTCGGCAATCGGAATTACTTCCGGAAAACCGAGCCCCAGACCACGGCCGGTTGTCTTTCCCGAAGCGACGCCGAAGACGGCCTGCGCCGGCTGAAAAGCGAGCTTGTCGAACCAGATGTCGGTGTTGACGCTCTTCCTCATTGCTTCGCTTTGATCGGCGAGTTCCTTCATGCGCGGATCCTTCGCCAAGGCGTCGTCATAGTCTTTCTTCCACCACGTCTCGTCTGGCGACGGCGGATCGAACCCGTCCAGCCAGAGATGAAACCGCTGCTGAATCCGCGCCGGCAGCGCGTGCTGAATCGGTCGCGCGATGGTCGGCAGCAGCGGAACCTTTTCCTGTATGTCGCGCGGCAGCGCGCCAATGACCAGAACCCCGATGGCCAGCATCACTGAACCGACGAAGAGCAGTAGTTGCGGCCAGCGACGCACCGCGACCAGATACAGCGTGGCGTAAGCGCCGCTGAAGATCAGCATCTGGCCAAAATCTTTCAGCGCAAAAAACGGAATGAACGGGATCATCGCCATGACGACCAACGGCACGATGTCGCGCGCGCGCGGAATGCCCCAATAAGTTCGCGCCAAGTCTTTGTAGCGCGCCGTCAGAATTCCGGCAAAGCCGAGCAGAAACGGAATCTTTGAAGGCTCCCACGGCGTCGTGTTGCCGGCCGCCTTGCCCGCGCTCGAGTAGATGATTGCCCCGGCGAGCGGAATCAGGGTAAGCAGCACAATGATGAAGCTATTGCGCTGAATCCACGACAGGAATCGGTCGTTGATGCAAAACGAGTATGCGATCGCAAACGCAATCAGCGAGAAAATCGGAATCCAGGTGTAACTAGCGGTCAGCGCATTCCAGATCGTGTAGCTGGATTCCTTTACCGGCACTTCCGCTTCCGTGCCCGTTGGCGGCGCCGGAGACAGACCCATCATCTGGCGCTTGGCCGTGTCGTAGGTTTCGTTGATGTAACGCAGGCGCAACGCGTCAGTTTTTTCCTGGCGCGCCACGGCTTTGTTCTTCGCGTTGTATTCGGGATCGCTATAGAGCCGGTACTGAATCAGCAGACCGATTGAAAACAGCAAGATCGCCGTCGTGAAGAGGACCCAGTTGCCTTTGAACTTCTTGACCGCCGAAATCCAAAACGCGATCACGATGATGGGAAAGTACATCAACAGATCGCGTATCGCGCCAATCCATGAAGCATCGTAACCGCGAATCAGCGCCGCGCGGTGAATCGCAAAGTAGCCGACGGCTTCGAGCGCGACCAGCGCGAACAGCAGAAGCAAATGTGACGATAAGCGGTTTCTCATTTCAAGCTATCAGCGCTCAGTTCACCGGTGTCGCGGTGAAGTGCGGCTCGCAGGTTGCCGAGCTGATTGAGTCCCAGCGCTGAAGTACCCAAGCGCATTGGCTTTCAGAATCAGTTGCGCCGCGATTGGCGCGGCGTTCTTGCCGCCGTAAAAACTTATGCCAGGCCCGGGCCCTTCCAGCAACACGGCCATTGCGATCGTCGGCTTCTCCAGCGGAGCAAAACTCAGATACCACGCGTCGCTCCGCGGCTTGTCGGCGAAAACGGTTTCCTGATGTTGGCCGATGATGTTGCCTTTCGAGTCGCGTTCCATGACCAGGCGCGTCTTTGGTTGGCCAGTCTTGGGATCGATAATCGGCACAGCTTTCTGCGCCGTTCCCGTCTTGCCGCCGCTGCGGATGCCGGCAGCTTTTACGGGCGCCATCGCCGAGTTACCCGTCCCTCCTTCCGTCACCATGTTCATAATTCCGCGCACGATAAGAGCCTGTTGCGAACTCAGCACCTGATTGAGAACTTCCGGCGGACGATCGAGTTCAATCTTCGGCTTCATCAGCCGGCCTTCGAGATTGGCCGCCGCGGAAATGATCAAAGCCATTTGGAAAGGCGTCATTTGCGAAGCGTATCCCTGGCCGTAGCCTTCATACATCAGCTCGCAGCGAGTGGAATGCTTGCCGGCCTTGAGCCACGACTCAGTGGGCGCAATCGCGTTCTTGATGGCGCTGGTGCTCGCATTCCAGATTTCCGGCGCGCGCCGGCCCTGGCCTTCGCCTGAGAGACTGTCATAAGCACCCAGGCCCAGAAGTTTGGCGGTGTCGCGAATCTTTTCGCCGCCCAATTGGGTTCCCATGAAAGAGAAGTAGATGTTACTGGACTTCTGATAAGCGACGTCGATTCCAATATTGCCGCAAGCTTCGCAAGCGCCGTTATCATCGGTAATCGTTCGGCCGCAGCCTTCCGGCGAAAAGCCGCCGCTGGTCGTAAAACGAATGTCCTGCATCCCGTTGCGAAACGCGGCGTACATCATCACGGTCTTGAACGTCGAGCCGGGCACGTAATATTCGTTCGTCGCGCGATTCAAGAGCGGTTTCTCTTTCTTGTCACCCTCTAACCTAATCCACGCGGCCGCGTCAGCAACGTCCCTCAGGCTGTAAGACGGATTGCTGTACATCGCCAGCACGTCGCCGGTTTGCGGATTGAACATCACCACGGCGCCGTGGTTGCCCTTGAGCTGATCTACAACTGCCTGCTGCAGATCCCGATCGATCGTGAGCGTGTAATCTTTGTTGAGTTTCTGCTCGACGGTTTGACCGCGGATGATCTGCCACACTTCGGGCACGGCGCCGCTTTCCGTTCCGAATAACGCGCGTTCCAGTCCGGGCTCGCCGCGATCCGTCCCGAAGATATGCGCCAGCGCCGAGTCCATCGGGTACGCGCGCACGATGTTGCCGTCTGAATCTTTCTTGTAGAACGCGAGCGGCCGGCCTTTGCGATCGTAAACCCAACCGCGCAACGTCGATTCCGACAGCCGCCGATTGCGCAGGTCTTTGTAGCTCAGCTCCTGAAACTTCTCGTTGCGATCCGCGGCGTAGCGCGCCCAGTAAACGTGAAATCCGAAGACGAAGATGGCCGCGATCGCGAACAGCCAACGCCACGCGCGCAGGCCGCGATTCGTGGTGGTCGCGCCCAGACGCTTGCGCACTTCCTTGGGCAGATTTCCAGGCGCCGTCGCGACCGTGGCCGCCAATCGCCAGGGGCGGTTGCGAAGGATGGAAACGACCAGAAGCAGCGCGATGACTGCCAGACCGGAAACGTAAATCAACGTCAGCCAGGCAGGGAACTTTTCCGGCGTGCTGGCAGGCGACGGAGTCGGAGACGCGGTTTGAAAGAGAAGAAGTGCGAGCGCCATGTCAGGAATCGACTCTGCGGAAGCGAACCTCGACGTCGCCGAAAGCGACGAGGTCGCCTTCGGCTATCGGGCGGGCTTCGCCGTAGGGAATGCGATGACCGTTGATGTGCGTGCCGTTGGTCGAGCCCGTGTCGGCGACCAGCAGCGTGCTTTGTGTGTCCAGCTTCAGCGCCGCATGAATTTTCGAGACGCTCGTATGATTCAAGTGGAGATCGTTGTCGGTGCCACGCCCAACATTCAAACGCTTGCCGCCCTGGGTGAAACCCAACTCGACTTCGCGCGAGCCTTCGGGAAGCGTGACGCGGGCACTGATCATCACTTCGGGCGCTGCTTCTTTGCGCGCGCCCGGCGCGGCTTTGCCCAGCTTCAGTTCCAGATCGCGGCGTTGGAGTTCAGCTTCAAACTCGCCGAAAGTCGGATCGACAGAGATGCCGCTGGTGAATATGTCCACCTCAGATTCGATCTTCACGGGAGCCAGCGTGCGATACCGGCTGTCGTTGATGTGATCGATCGCCGCGGCCAGAATTTCGGCTTCGAGGCGCTGGGTAACTTCGGCAGGCGTTTCCGAATGCGTGCCCCACTCCATCTTGAGTTTCAAATGATGCGGCGCGACGCGGCCGCGACCGGGTTCGTCGCGGACGCGCTCGTCAATCATACGATTCATCCGGTGAATCAACTGGTCCGTCGTCAACCCGCTCCGGGGATCAACCGTTCGTCCCAGCTTGCGATCGACCACATCGCCGACGCCTTCCAGGACGCGGCGCATCAGACGCTCCGGCAGGATCGTGTCGCGTCTGCGTTTCGGTGGATTCTGTTCGTCAGCCATTGAACAGGAGTACGAGTTTGTTGAGGTTCAAGTTCAAATGCGACGTGCAGGACAACGAACCTCGGTGCGCAACCGCAAGGCCGTTATTCTATCTGAAAGGACAGTCTCTTAGAAGCGAACCTGAGGACAATGCCACTTTTGCCGTTAGAGTTGTGGGGCTGGGATTTTGGGTTTCTCTTGATAAAATCTATTACTTGAAACGATAAGCGTGAAGGTCCATAATCCGGTCAATGAGTGAAGACCGCACCCGAGACCTTCCGGATAACCGCTCTTTTGAGGAGCGGGTATTTGCGCGGTTTGATGGGATGGATACGCGGTTTGACGGTCTCGATTCTCGCGTTCAATCCCTGGAAGCAAGAGCGCTCGATACCAAACCGATCTGGGAGCGCGCGCTGGCCGAAATCCTCGAAGTAAAGCAAGGTGTCGGGGAAGTGAAGGAACGCGTGGAAAACATTGAGCGAAAGTTTGATGTTCTAATTCAGGATATGATGCAACTCCGAGGCGATCAGCGTCGTGTCGAAGGCCAGTTCGATGCGCTGAAGTCGAAGCTCGCTTAAGGGCAGGTTAGCCTGATCCTTGCCGCCCGCGTTGCCTGCTCGCTTCATACAACAACACTCCGGTGGCCACTGCCACGTTCAGACTCTCAACCGATCCCTGCATCGGAATCCGCACGGCTTCGGTAGCAGCTGCAATCTCATCAGCTGAAAGGCCGCTAGACTCTGGCCCAACAACCAGGGCGCTGGGGCCGCGCCAATCAACCTCTGTGAAAAGCCTGGGTGAGTTGGCGCTGGCGGCGATCGTCCGAATGCTGCGTTCCGCACACCAGGCGATCACGTCTGAATAATCCGGCCCGGTCCAAATCGGCAGACGAAACGCCGAACCCATCGCGCCGCGCAGGGCTTTTGGTGAAAATGGATCGGACGTGTTCGCGGTCGCGATCGCGCCGGTCACGCCGGCGGCTTCCGCCGTGCGCAGGATCGCGCCGACGTTCACGGGATTGTTGATGCCGTGAATTATGACAAGCTGTGGCGACGCGGGCTGCCTGGATTTGAAGGTCGCTTCGTCGCTGGGCGGAAGCGCTGCCAGTAGAACGATGCCCTGCGGAGTCTTCGTATAGGAAATTGAGTCAAGCAGTTTTTCGCTAACCGAGGCGACTGCATCGCAAAGACTTCCCAGTTCCGCAATCACTCGCCCGGCGCGTTCTTTTCGGACGATCTCTTCCGAGTGGATGACTGCTTCGATCTTCAATCCGGAACTCAGCGCCTCTTCGCAGAGACGCAGTCCCTCTACGAAGATCGATTCCTCGATCTTGCCGTCGCGCACAGCGCGCGCGCGGCGGAGCAGCGAATTGTCGCGGCTGGTGATTTTCATTTCAGTTTGCCACTGAGACACAGAGAAAAGAGAAGGCAGTAGGCAGTAAGCAGAAAACCGGGGCCGGTGGATCGACGGTCTTGATCACGGTCGCCGCCATATAAATGATCCGTTTCCTTTCCCCTGCCTACGGCATTCTGCCTTCTTCCTGTTTTCTCTGCGTCTCTGAGTCTCTATGGGCCTTCATTCCGAAGTGATTTCCGCCCAAATCGGCCAATGATCCGAAACATTCAAAGGCTTCACCACGCCCGAACGCACGACGCGGACACCCCGCACGAAAATCCAATCCGCATGAAAGCGCAAGCCCGCGCCACGCCACGTCGCGGTGCCCGTTTGAAACGGCGTCGTATAACCGCGAGATTCCATCAACCTTCTAATCTCAGCCGTTTTTGTTTTTGAAAGCGTGTTGAAGTCTCCGAGAATTACGCTGGGGCCATCGTGCCCCTCTGCATGTTCCAAAACCGCCTCGGTCTGTTGATGCTGGTTATCAAGCGGCCCGTGCGGATCGATGTGCACGTTAAAGAGCCGCAGCTTCGCTTGGCCAAAGTTTATCGTTACACCCATCGCCAGGCGCGGTCGCCACGCGCAGACATGCCATGGCAAATCAATCCGCGTAATATCGGCAAGTGGTATTTGACTTAATAACGCAACCCCCGTGTCGCCGGCGTCTTGCAACGCGATCTGCTCTTCAAAGTTCAACCACCACTCGCGCTGCTTTGGCTCAACTCCGCGCGGAATTCCCGCGCCCACATGAACGTAAGGCAGGCCCAGTTCTTCGGCAAGTCTGGCCGCGACATTCTGCCCGCCCGCGCGGCCTGTCTCTTTGTCAGCCTCCTGCAATGCTAGAATGGCGGGCGGCGGCAGCAGAACGTTGTCAGAGAATGCGCGAGCCGCAGTCTGAATATTTCGCGCGACCGCTGCCGCGCGTGGCCGCGGAAAGTTGTAGCCGACTTTGCGCAGCAGGCCGGACGAAATCAGATGACTCCCGACGGCGTAGCGAATGTTATAAGAAGCCAGAATCAGACTCGAACGCTTTCCGGTTTCTGGGTTTGGCGCAGTTTGATTCCCGAGTTCGATGCCCTGATTCGGACGCGCAGAGAAGTCCATGGCGGAATGATGTTTCAGAAGCCCGCGCGTTAGCAAGGGCAAGTCACCCGTGAGGCGCCCTCCCTCACCGCCACACCCCAGCCGGGCTGCCCGGCCGGGGACCCCGATGTCGGGCTTCTGACACGCCTGAATGCAGCGACTTATTTAGGAACGTAGGATTATGCCCAGAACAGTAATCGCGGTAGTTGACGATCTCTTCTTCGCGTCCAAGATTCGCGGAACGGCGGAGCAGTTAGGTGTCAGCACCAGCTTTCCCCGGCGAATCGACGCGCTGGTGGAATCCGCAGGGCGCGACCTTCCGGCAATAATCATCTGCGATCTTCACGCGACGCGGATCGATCCGATCGAGTTGGCGAAGCTTTTGAAAGCGGATGAGCGCTTGCGCTCGATTCCGTTGCTCGGGTTCTTCTCACATGTACAGACTGAGCTTCAACAGCAGGCCGAGCAGGCGGGTTTTGACCGCGTGCTGCCACGGTCGGCATTTACTAAGCGCCTTCCCGAGATTCTCTCTGGAAAGAATGATTAATTGTGGCACGCGCATCTTGCACGTGATCCACGGGCGAGACGCCCCGTGCCACCCTGGAAAGAATGATTGATCTAGTGCACGGGTTGCGGCGCGACCACTTCGTGAATCGGTCGCACTTCCTGGATCAACTGGTCGTACTGTTCGAGCGTCAGTGCCTGCGCGCCGTCGGATAAAGCCTTCTCAGGTTGATCGTGAACTTCGACAATCAGTCCATCAGCGCCGACGGCGACGCCCGCGCACGCGAGCGGGATAACCATGTAGTTCTTCCCGGTGCCGTGCGACGGATCGACGATGACCGGCAGGTGCGAGATGCGACGGACCGCGGGAATCGACGCGAGGTCGAGCGTGTTGCGCGTGTGCTGCGCGAACGTGCGGACGCCGCGCTCGCAAAGCACAACCTGATAGTTGCCCTCCGACATAATGTATTCCGCCGCCAGCAGCCATTCGTCCAGCGTTGCCGACAAGCCGCGTTTGAGCAGCACGGGCAGGTGTGATCTTCCAACGCGCCGCAAAAGCGAAAAGTTCTGCATGTTGCGCGCGCCAATCTGAATCATGTCGCCGTAACGCTCGACCAAATCGACGCTGTTTTCATCGAGGGCTTCGGTCACGATCTTCAAGCCGTAAGTTTCGCGAACTTCCGCCAGGATCTTCAGTCCTTCTTCGCCCAGTCCCTGGAAAGCGTAGGGCGAGGTCCGAGGTTTAAAAGCGCCGCCGCGAAAGAACCTTGCGCCGCTGCGTCGCACGGCTTCAGCAACGGCAAAAGCCTGAGCGTGGCTCTCGATTGCGCACGGCCCGGCGATGATCGCCAACTCGTCTCCGCCAATCGTGGCGTCGCCGACGCGCACGACGGTCTTGTCGGGGCGGAGGTCGAGCGTGATCAGTTTGTAGGGCTTGCTGACGCGAATGGCGTCGGCGACCCCCGGCAAGTTCTCGAAACGCGTCGGATCGACTGCGCCCTGGTTGCCGGTGACCCCGATGGCGGTGCGAGTCGCGCCCGGCATCGGGTGCGGTTTGAATCCCTGTTCGGTAATGACGTCACAGACATGCGCTATCTGCGCATCCGTGGCGTCGGTTTTCATGACAATTAACATGGCATCCTAATAGTAAGGGGTAAATCGCAAATCGCGAAGGCGGCGTTTAGAGTACCGACTTCAGTCGGCTCTTATCGCCCAGGAAAAAAGCCCAACTAAAGTTGGTACTCTCAACGCGGGTTTCACATCCGCTCCGGCACGCCTATCCCCAACGTCGCAAGTGCCGCGGTTAATTGCCGCCGCGTGTAATTCGCCACGGCAATCAGCACCGCGCGCCTTACTTTGTTTTCTTCGGCGATAATGCGGTGCCGGTGATAGAAAAGATTGAAGGCCCGCGCCAAATTGAACGCGTACTTCGCCAGAAACGCCGGCTCTGCGCTGGCAGCAGCCTGAGCATTCGACTCCTCCAGACGCGCGGCCAACATCAGCAGAGACCAAATCTCGTCTCCCGCTTCGCCTTCGAGAATGCTCGCAACATCATGCGTGCGAGCTTTAACCAAGTTGTGCGCTTCAGCGCGAGCATCCGGTTCGATCCGGTCGCTACCGCTCTCGGTTCTGACACTTAGTCCGTCGCTAACGCTCGCCTTGCTGGCTTCGAGCTTTCGAAAAATCGAATTCGCTCGCACTGCCGCGTATTGACAGTAAGGACCCGTCTCGCCCTCAAAGGAAAGCGCTTCTTTGAAATCGAAGGCGATAACTGTGTTCCGGGTGAACTTCAAAAGGAAATAGCGCAAAGCGCCAACCGCGATTGCGTGCGCGGTTTCGCGCTGATTATCTGCGGCAAGATCGGGATGCCGCGTTTTCACTTCCGCCAGCGCGTCCGACTCGAGACGACTAATCAAGTCGTCGGCTTTCACACCCAGACCCTTGCGCCCGCTCATCTCGATGTATGGGCGCTTTTGATCTTCATCCGAAAGTTCAATGCCGAGTTGTTCACAAGCCGCAGGCGACAGCGCCACCATCTCGTAAGAAAGATGGACGCTCGCTTCTTCACCCATTTCGGGAACGACGGCCGCCACGCCCTTGCGGACAATTTCCTGCGGATACGATTGACGCGAGTCGATCACGTTATAGACAATTGCGCCGCCACCAAAATCCGGACGCGGCACTTTGGGTTGAGCTGCGGTGGTTGTCACCCACGTCGCGTGATCGTCGGGGCAAGCGCGAAAAGGCTTGTAGTTGAAATCGAGGCCGAGCTTACCCAGCTTCCAGAGTTGATAAGCGATGTCTTTGCCGGTGTAGGTCACGGTCCCGTTCGAGCGCACGATGATCTTGTCGGATTCGTGTTCGTCAGTGCCGGTGTGCGATTCAAACGGCATCACCCAACAGCCCTTGGCGCGGCCTTCGCTCGAAAGATGAATCACGCCGCGTTCTTTCATCAACTCAAATGCGCGCTCCCAAAAATGCAGATGCAGAATCTCCGACTCGCGCGCCAGCAAATCGTAACGAATGCCCAGGCGTTCCATCGTGTCAAGAATCTGTTCGACATTGCGTGTGGCCACATAGTCAGCCAACTCCGCGATCGGATTATTTCCTTCTTCGATCGCGTGGAGAATTTCGATGCGTAGCTTCAGCCGCTCAGGGTCTTGCTCGCCATCCGCGCTGCCGCCGCGATAGTACAAACCGACGCGCGCGTAAAGATCCCAGCAGTAATAATCAAACGTTCGATCGGCGCCCAGTGAACGATCGAGGGTCTTGATGTCGTCAAGCGTCATCTGCTCGAGGTGCATGAAGCCAACCACGACGTCCGCTACCTGCACGCCAGTGTTGTCGATGTAGTTCTGGACTTCTACGCGATTGCCCGCCGCCTGCAGAATGCGCACGAAGGTGTCGCCCAGCACGGCGTTGCGCACGTGCCCGATGTGCGCAGCCTTGTTGGGATTGATGCTGGTGTGTTCGACCATGAGTTTGCGCGCGTCGTCTGATAAGTTTTCGGGCGTGGCCAGCGTGGCGGCAAGTTCAGCGATCAGCTTTGCGCGATCGAAAAAGACGTTGAGATAGCCGGCGCCCGCGACTTCGACTCGCGCGACTTCCTCAATTGTTTCCAGATTTGATTTCAGGGCCTCCGCCATTGATCGCGGCGCGCGCTTTTCGCCAGTCTTCTTCTTGATTTGCTTGGCAAGTTCGAAGGCGACGGGAAACGCCAGGTCGCCCAGTTCGGTGCGCGGCGGGACTTCGCTGACTATCTGTTCGAGATCAACTTCGAACAGTTCGCGCGCCGCCGCACGAATCCCGGCTCGAAGTTTATTTTGAAGTTCGATTAAGCTCACTGATCGTTTCTCGGAAAAACTCCCTCTCCCTTTGGGGAGGGCTGGGGTGAGGGGTTTACGGTTCGACGCTGCACTAACGCCCTCTCCCCAAGCCTCTCCCAACGGGAGAGCGAACAAAGGCTCTCTGTCTCTAGATGATCAAACCATTAGCAGAAGCAAACAGCTATTGTATTGAATTGAATGCGAATCGCGAAATTGCGACTTCGCCGCGTGCTTTGCTAACATCCGAATCCGAAAGCATGCAAACGGCCACCAAGCAGTTTATTTCGGAAAAACTCCGCCGGCGTTTTCAGGCAGCGACCAACGTCCTGGTGCTGACCGGCGCCGGTGTCTCGACCGAGTCCGGGGTCCCGACGTTTCGCGGCGGCGGAAACACCGCGGTTTGGAAGGGCCTGCCGTTCGAAGTGATTTCTTCGGCAGGCATGCTCGAGCGCGATCTGCCGGCAGTTTGGGAGTGGTTCAATTATCGTCGCGGCCTGCTTGAAGCGTTGAAACCGAATCCGGCGCACGAGGCGATTGCGCGTTGGCAGGATCGATTTGGCGACTTTACGCTGGTGACGCAGAACATCGACGGCCTGCACCAGGCGGCGGGCGTGCGCGAGGTGATCGAGCTGCACGGCAGCATCTGGCGCGGGCGTTGTGTGGCTTGCGGTGCTCGCCATGACTTGCGCGAATTGAAAACTGATAGCGGGGTACCGTCATGCTTCGACTGCGGTAGCTCGATGCGTCCCGACGTTGTGCTCTTCGGCGAGATGTTGCCGATGGGCGCGTTCGAACAGGCCGCAGCTAAAGCAGCCGTATGCGAACTCTGCTTCGTCGTCGGAACTTCTGCGGTGGTATATCCGGCGGCTGCGATTCCCGAGATCGCGCGCGCGGCGGGAGCGTACGTCGTCGAGGTGAATCCTGAGCGCACGCCACTTTCTGACTTTTTGGACGAAGTGTTAACCGGAAACGCAGGGGCGATTCTGCCGCTGCTTGGGTAGCCTCTGGGTGCTGCTCCGTGTCTCAATGCTGAACGATCGTTTCAAAACCCATAGGAGAAACACGGAAGTGTCAGTTAGTGGGTCAGGGTTAGTCGGACGGGTTCTCATTCACACCTCGCTTCAGCGAGGTGCCCGGTGGAATACCAAGTTGGTCTTAGCCGTTTCAACGGCTTCAGTAAACCGTTAAAACGGTTTCGGGATCGGTTGCACCTCTGATCACCTCGCTGAAGCGAGGTGTGAATGAAAGTCTTTCTCGAACCGACCCACTACGAGGTATCAGACAAGCAGGCACATTCTCAGCATTGATGGTAAAGTTATGCGGAAAGTCTAACGACCATGAGCGCAAAGGTGACTTCCATAAAAGGGGAACGCAAAGGGCGAGCGACTGCGTCGAAGCCCGTGGATCTTGAACGCATTGCGCGCGGCGTGCGTTTGATCCTGGAAGGCATCGGCGAAGATCCTGAGCGCGAAGGACTGCAAGAGACGCCGCGTCGCGTCGCCGAGATGTACGCGGAACTCACTGCCGGGATGCGCGAGGACCCAAGCGATCTCATCGTGCCTCTCTCTGGCAACAAACACGACGAGATGGTGATCGTCAAAGACATCTCGATCGCATCTTTGTGTGAGCATCACATGGCGCCGTTCGTGGGCAAGGTCCACATCGCTTACATTCCAAGAGACGGAAAGATTCTCGGCGTGTCGAAGCTGGCGCGTTTGGCGGAAACGTTCGCCCGCCGCCTGCAATTGCAGGAGCGTTTGACTTCGGAGATTGCTAATACTTTGTTCGAGTTGCTAAAGCCGCTGGGTGTGATGGTCGTGATCGAAGCCGAGCACACATGCATGACTTTGCGCGGAGTTAAGAAGTCGGGTGCGAAGACGGTCACGTCGGCGGTGCTGGGAGGCTTTCGCAAAGACCCGCGCACGCGCGCGGAAGCGATGTCGTTAATTACAGGGAAGTAAGACTCGGCATTATCTCAGAAGGCTGCGTGTGGCTTTGTGCCGGCAATCCGGATAAACTGAAAACTCAATGGAGCAAAGAACGAACCAACGTGATGCCGATTCGGGCGTGGCCACGGAATACCCCTATATCACTCGGCAGAGCGCGGTCAGAGGCGGAAACCCCATTGTTGCTGGCACTCGGATTGGAGTGCATGACGTAGTTGGCTTGTTACAGAATGGTGAAACCGTTGACAGCATTGTTACGCAGAGTTTCCCCGGCTTAACACGAGCGCAAGTTTACGAATGCCTGGCCTACTACGAAGATCATCGAGGGGAAATTGATTTACTTGTGGCCCGCCAGATGAGTCCCGGCGAAGCATCGTGAAGTTCCTTTTTGACCACGATGTTCCCGATGACATGAGCTACGGCCTTACGGCCATGGGCCACGAGGTCTTCAAGCTGCGAGAGTTAATTGATCCCCAAACAACTGATGAAGGTGTGCTGCGTTTCGCCGGGGAAAACGATTACGTGCTAATCACTTGCAATCGGGATGACTTCCTCGCGGCCGCGCAGGTAGTTCCTCATGTTGGTCTCATAATATTGATACGCCGGCGCGCGCGTATTCGCGAACGCGTAGCTTTATTGCGCCTTCTTGATAGAGCGGGCGAAGAAGGAATCCGCAAGAATATCAATTTTGCTTAGTGAGAGGAATCTTAAGGGAAACTACATGAGAACTCGGCTAACCGCAATCCTGGTAGTTATCGCATTTGCGATCACGTCCACAGCACAGTTAAGAAGAGCTTCGCCTAGTCAAATCAGCGAAAGCGCTTTGCGCGCGCACATCAAGTTTCTTTCTGACGATCGTCTGGAAGGTCGCGGCACGGGCGCGCGCGGTGGGGAGCTGGCCGCGCTGTATGCGGCCGAACAATTTGAAGCCATGGGCATGAAAGGCGCGGGCAAGAACGGGAGTTTCTGGCAGCCGGTGTCGCTGGTCGGCGTCAAAGCCGATCCCAAAACCGAGTTGCGCATCACCGCGGCGAGCGGAAGCGAGGCTTACAAGTTCGCGGACGATTTCGTCGTATTCACGGGGGCGCAGACTGAACACGTTTCAGTTAATGCCGAGCTGGTATTTGTCGGCTATGGCATCGATGCGCCGGAACAGAAGTGGAACGATTACAAGGGCCCGGCGGAAGATTATCGCGGCAAGATTCTGGTGATGCTGGTTAACGATCCGCCGGCGACCAAAGAAGAGCCAAACCTTTTCGGCGGCCGCACGCTTACTTACAAAGGGCGATGGACCTACAAATACGAGGAAGCCGCGAGACGCGGCGCAGTCGGCGCGATCCTGCTGCATACGAGTGAGTCGGCCGGGTATCCGTGGAGCGTGGTGCGGACTTCGAATGGTTCGTGGCGATTCGACATCGCGCGCGGCGCCGGCGACAACACACCGTTTCTGAAAGTCCGGTCGTGGATGACCGACGACGCGGCGCATCGCATGATGCAATTAGCGGGATTGAATTTGGATGAGCTGCGAAAGCAAGCGGCATCTCGCGATTTCAAGCCCGTGAAGTTGAATCTGAAGGCTGCGCTTGATCTAAACAGCGAAGTGAAGCGCGTCGAAGCGCCGAACGTGGCGGCGATTCTTCCGGGCCGCGATCCGAAACTGCGCGACGAGTACGTTGTGTTCTCTGCACACTGGGATCATTTCGGCATTGGCGCGCCGGACAAGACGGGCGACACGATCTACAACGGTGCGCTGGACAACGCGACCGGCGTGGCTTCTGTTTTGGAGATCGCGCGCGTTCTCTCAAATCTTCCTGCGGCCGAGAAGCCGCGGCGTTCGATCTTGTTCTTGATCACTACTGCGGAAGAGCAGGGGTTACTGGGCTCGGAATGGTATTCACGACATCCGCTCGTGCCGGTGGCGAGGACGGCGGCAGACATTAATCTCGATTCGATGAACATTCTCGGGCCGACGCACGACTTTGTGCCGTTAGGCGCTGAGCGTTCATCTTTGAAAGCGGTTGTCGAAGCGATCGCCCGCGAGCGCGGCTTGCGCATCTCGCCAGACCCGCGACCTGAACAGGGCTCATTTTATCGTTCGGATCATTTTCCGTTTGCAAAAGTGGGCGTGCCCTCGATCAGTCTAAAGGAGGGCGATGACTACATCGGCCATCCGAAGGGCTGGGGCGAAAAGAAATTTAAGGAATACAACGAGGCGCATTATCACCAGCCCTCAGACGAGTATCATGACGACTGGAATTTTGCTGGCATGATCCAGGAAGCGGATTTCGCGCTGGCAATCGGCCGCCGCGTCGCCGACATGAACTCGATGCCGAAGTTCAATCCTGATGATGAATTTGCGAAGAAGAAGTAAACGGTGAGGTCGATCCTCTGCGCGTTCTCCGCGTCCTCTGCGTCTCTGCGGTGAATGCTTTGTTAAGAACGCTCACCGCCGAGACGCAGAGAACGCAGAGGTGGCGCAGAGAAGAGCGTCGAAGAAAAGCCGCACCTGATGAAAACTTTCTACGTCACCACCCCAATCTACTACGTCAATAGCCTGCCGCATCTTGGCCATCTTTATACGATGATCGTGGCTGATGCCGTCGCGCGGCGGAAGCGTCAGCAGGGGATTGAAACGTTTTTCCTCACCGGCACGGACGAGCACGGCATCGCGATCGAACGCGCGGCCCAACGCAACAACCGCACACCGCAAGAGCAGGCGGACTACGTCGTGGGTTACTACAAGAAAATGACCGACGCGTTTGGCTTGGATACAGCGCACGGCGGTTACGACATTTTCATGCGCACGACCGAGCCGTTTCACTACGCCGGCGTCAGCGAGTTCTGGCGGCGGGTGGCGAAAGCGAAAACTCCGAAGGGCCGCGAGGCCCTGTACAAAGGACACTACGAAGGCTGGTTCTGCGCTGCCTGCGCGGCCTACAAAACCGAAGATGAGTACGCGAAGCCGTCGACTGCGGACGAACCACCGACGTGTTTGATACACGAGACGAAACTGGATCGAATTTCCGAAGAGAGCTACTTCTTTCGCTTGTCGGATTACGATGAAGCGTTGCTGGGCTTGTATGAATCACGTCCGGACTTTGTTCAGCCTGACGCGCGCCGCAATGAAGTGAGGAGTTTCGTCCGCGGCGGCTTGCAGGATCTTTCGGTCAGCCGCGTGAACACTTCGGTTAGTTGGGGCATTCCCGTTCCCGACGACCCGCAGCATACGATGTATGTCTGGTTCGATGCGCTGACGAACTACATCACCGCGATCGGATTTGGAAACGAGCAACAGGAAAGTGCGGTGGGCTTTGAAAAGTTCTGGCCGGCGCTGCATCTGGTCGGAAAGGATATTCTGCGTTTCCACGCCGTTTATTGGCCAGCCTTCCTGATGGCCGCCGGGGTTGAGCAGCCGCGCGCGATCGTCGCGCATGGGATGTGGGTCGATCCAGACGGACGCAAGATGTCAAAGACGCTCGGCAACACGATCGAACTGGATGTGCTCAACAAGTACTTTTCGATCGATGCGATTCGTTACTTCTGTCTGCGCGAAATGGTGTTTGGTCAGGACGGAAAGTTTGGTTACGAGGCGCTCATCGATCGTGCCAACAGCGATCTCGCCAGCGGTCTTGGGAATCTCTCCAGCCGCACCCTGACGATGATTCAGCGCTATTGCGCGGGGCGCGTTCCGTCAGCAAACATTTCGGAAGAAGCAAGGCTTTCCGCAAAGCGCGCCGGTGTAGACTCAGATGCGGCGACAATCGCCAGCGTCGTTGAGCACGCCCGCGATGAATTCATGCGCCACTTCGATAACTTCAGTTTCAGCCGCGCGCTGGAAGCAGCGTGGGCGACTGTTGCGCATGTCGACAAGATGATTTCAGATGCTAAGCCCTGGGGTTTGGCGAAAGACGAGAGTCAGAAACAGACTCTGAACGCCGTCTTGTATCGCGCGGCTGAAGCGCTTCGCTGGTTGTGCGTTCTGCTCTATCCGGTGATGCCGAACTCGACCAGCGGCATCTATCAACAACTTGGTTTGAATGGCGATCTTGCGCGAATGAATCCAGCCGATTTGAAATGGGGCGAACTGCCGGAAGGCACTCAGATTGGTGAAGTGAAGGCATTATTTCCACGAATCGATAAGGCAAAGACTATGGAAGAAATCACAAATCAGAAGCCGGAAGTCAGAAGTCATGAGTCAGCAGTGTCAGAAGCCCGCGCGTCAGCAAGGGCTGCTGAACCTGGCACACAACTAGCCCCAGCCGGTGCGGCTCCGGCGGCCGAGGGCGTAGCTAACTACATCGACATTTCCGACTTTGCCAAAGTCGAACTGCGCGTCGGCCAGGTCCTAACCGCGGAACGAATTCCGAAAGCCGACAGGCTCTTGCTGATCACGGTGGACATCGGTCAAGAGAAACCGCGTCAGATTCTCGCGGGCATCGCGCAGTACTACGAGCCGGAACAGTTGGTGGGGCGCAAGATCGTGGTGGTCGCTAATCTGAAACCACGCAAGCTGCGCGGCTACGAATCGCAGGGGATGTTATTGGCAGCTTCTGTCGGCGAGGAAGGGAAGCCGGTGATCGCTACCTTCGCGGAAGACGTGCCGAATGGCGCGAGGTTGAAATAGGCTGTGTCAGCGCAAGAGGGCTTATGATAGAGTGGACTGAGTATCTCAAACATCGAGCCGGGATAAGGGGATTCGATTTGGAGAAGCTCGAACATATCATTCGTCATTCCAGCGAGCGTTACTTTGACACTGAGACTGGGCGGCACGTCGCTGTCGGCAAACACGACGAACAACTGGTGATGATTCCATACGAAGCCGAGCAGGAAATCATTACGCCGGTGACTGTGCATGCGACAACGCAGCAGCAAATTCGTTTCCGGTTGAATACCGGGAGGTTCACCAATGAATAAAGCCCGCATTCGCTACTTTGAGCAGCAGGACGTGCTCCATCTGGTTATCACCGATGAGCCCGAGAGCAGAAGCGTTGAACTCAGCCCGAACATTACGGTAGAACTGAACGACCGGAATGAAATGATCGGCGTCGAGATCCTCAACGCGAGCGATTTCTTACGCGATACAGTTCTCGATTCAGTTCAGGCGAAGACCCTCCAACTAGTTGAGTCGCCGGCGGCATAGAGGCGCTCACATCGCTGGTGAAGGGAAATCGGTGAGTGCGACGTTTGCGGGAGATGTGCTGAATGGAGCGAGGTTGAAATGACTCCGAAAAAGTAACAGCGACGCATTTACGCCAGTTTGCCGTGTTAGCAAGATTCGTTACACGCAAATAGCGCCAAACCAGTGGTAAGATTACGACCGGAGGCAGTCGATGAGCCGCGTGATCAAGACAATTGAAATCGAGGGCCAACCGGTGAAGGCTTTGTTCGATACCGGCGCTTTCCATTCTTACGTCCTGCGAAAATACCTGGCAAGTGTTCCTGACCGTCTGGTCCCAGTCACCAAACCTTATGAAGTCGCGCTTGGTGGCGAAACCATAAAGATACGAGAGCGCGCCCTGATCAATGGAAAGATTGAAGGGCTGGACTTCGACACGTCGGTTGTGCCAGTGGATTCTCTCGGCAAAGCGAACGGTCACGATCTGGACGCGATCATCGGAGCCATAACGATGGAGGCCTGGGAGATTACAGTTAATCCGAAGGATGGTTCCTTGGGACTCGAGGGTCTCAAACGGCGTGAGTTCACCGAATATTATTCGAGCAATGGTCAAATCCCTTCGTCGCATCGCCGGCTGGGTTCGGGCTGACCTCTGAACGATTCCTTCAGCCCCTTAATACCTTCATTGATTCCCATCGGTTATACTTCCTCAATGGCGCGTGGATGGGAAAGCAAGTCTGTCGAAGATCAGATGGACAATGCCAAAGCCGATCGGGATGCTCAGATCAAACCGAGGCTTTCCGCGGAGGATCGCGAGCGCCACACGCGAACACAGTCGTTGCGCCTGTCTCGCGCACGCATCGTCGGTCTCTTGAAATCGACGCGCAGCGAACGCTACCGAGCCCAGCTCGAACGGACGCTTGAGGATCTCGACGGACAATTGCGAGAGTTGGAGAAAGAGGGAGACGGAGACGCCGAATGATGATTCGGTCACTCCTTCCCTTGGTTGCTGCGTTAGTCTGGTTAAGTCCTGCTTCAGTAAACGGTCAAGTCAAACCGGCGAAACCTTCGCTCGAGCTAACCGCTGAAATAATCAGCCAGAACTATTGTGCCGGAAGTTCGGATTCCGAAACGCTGGAGATGGATCTGAGACTGCGCTACCGGAACGTCGGCAACCAAAAGCTGATTCTCTACAAGGGTCATGACCTCTTTTACCAAACCAGAATTCGCAGCGCCGTTGGTGGTGCGCAGGCTTACGAAGTTCTGTTCCTGAACTCCCGGTATTTTGATCAGGAATTTGAGTCAATCGATCAGGCAGCGCCAGGGAAAGTCTTTGTCAGTCTGGCACCCGGCGCGGTTTACGAAAGAAAGCTTCTGGTTGGGATCGCTTTGGTGCCTGACGGCGTTGAGCGCGGCAACTCGGCAATCGCAGCGGGTGATCATACGCTGCAACTGATCGTTTCCACCTGGTACAAACCTCGAAGCCTGGCAGAAAAGCTACGCCAGCAATGGGAGCGGAAGGGGCTCCTGTGGTTTGATCCCTTGGTGTCGCCGCCCATACATTTCCTGGCCGAGAGACCTCCGTCGCTTGCACCCTGTAAGCGCCCATCGTGATGTTCGTTGATTCTCACTGCCACATCGACGGAGCGGAATATGACGCCGACCGTGAAGACGTAATTAGTCGTGCGCGCGACGCGGGCGTCGGGACGATGCTCAATGTCGGCACCGGTGATCCGCACAGCGGCGCGTTTGAACGAGCAGTCGAGTTAGCTGAAGAACACAAAGACATCTATGCAGCCGTCGGCGTGCATCCGCACGATGCGAAGCTGTTTGACGATCGAGCAGAAGAACGGCTCGTTGATCTTGTGAAGCAAAGCCAGCGCGTGATTGCCTGGGGAGAGATTGGGCTTGATTATCATTACGATCACTCGCCGCGAGACGTGCAGCGCGAAGTATTTCGGAAACAGCTGCGGCTGGCGGGTTCTCTGAACCTGCCGGTAATCATTCACTCGCGCGAAGCTGACGACGATACGATCGCGATCCTGCGCGAAGAGATGTCCGGTGGCACAGGCGGGCGGGGTCCCCAGCGGGGCAGCCCCGCTGGGGTGCTCGACTCGCCCGTGAATCACGCGCAAGATGCGCGTGCCACAACGAGACTGAATGAACGCGGCGGCGTGCTGCATTGCTTTGGCGGCAGCCTGGAGATGGCCTGGAGCGCGATCGAGCTGGGCTTTTTCATATCGTTTGCGGGTAATCTGACCTTCAAGAAGGCTGAAGACTTGCGCGGAATCGCTCGCCAACTCCCAATCGATCGGCTGCTGGTTGAAACTGATTGCCCATATCTAACGCCCGTTCCATTTCGCGGAAAGCGCAACGAACCGGCGCGGGTTGTTGAGACGGCGCGGTGTTTGGCCGAGCTGCATTGCCGGGAGTTGGAAGAGGCGGGGAGGGTTACGAGGGAGAACTTTGCGAAGTTGTTCCTGTCGCATCGTTGATGAGCCGTCCCTCCACGAGCAGGTGCGGGTTGCCGGCGCTAAGTAGTCAACGCCGCAGCTTTATTAAAACTGAAGGTGTGTGCGCTCATACCTTCCGAGGCGCAGCCGCGTACGGTTTTTCTTCGCACCACAGTTTGGTAAAGATCACTGTGCAGGTCGCTTCAGGATTTCCGCCAGGGCCCGCAATCGGTTTGAGTCTGCTGTGCTCTTCGTCATAGCAGCGCTCTTTTCCAACGACGGTGCGAGGCTTTTGAGTTTTGCGAGTTCCGTCTTGTTCATGCGTGAGCGCTCCGCAGTTTGAATCGCCTGCCGCAGAGTCGCGATTTGAGCAGCCGGTAGAGCTTGCGATCGCTCCAACTGATCGACATACGCCTGCGCCACGACCAACTGTCGCGGCCACTCAATTGTTTCCTGGTTCTGCACATTGAACTCAGACACACGAACCGCTTTCGCGGCGTCGATCTCGTTCTGAGTCAGGAACGTCGTCGGCGTCAGATCAAAGATATCCAAACCGCGCGCGATTTCGGAAGCGTAGATGCGCCCGTTGTACCAGTAGGCGGACCAGTCGCCGCCGAGCACGAGCATCTTTGGATCAATCGGCCCGCGATCGAAATAGGCGATCTCCACCGGATGATCCGCATCGGTAAAGTCCATCACAGAGATGCCTCCCTGGTACCACGCCTGTACTTCGATGTCGCGGCCGGGAACCGGAACGAGCGATCCGTTGTGCGCGACGCAATTCTCACTGTCGCCCTGGGCCGCCGGCATCTTGTAGTAGCTCGCAAAGCTCAGCTTGTTATCCTTCAAGTTGAAAATGGCGTCAGCGCCCCACTTGTTCGGATCGTTCGCCCGGCATCGCGCGCCTAGTCCGCCGCCCCACTCGTCCGTGAACACGACTTTCTTCCCATCGTTAGAAAACGAGGCCGAGTGCCAATACGAGTAATTCGCATCGTTTACTGCGTCCACGCGTTTTGGATTTGCCGGATCTTTGATGTCCAGCAGGATTCCATTCCCTGAGCAAGCTCCGGCTGCTAAACCGATCGCTGAATACACCGTTATGTCGTGGCACTGATCGGTATCCGACGGCTTTGAGACTCCCGTCATTGTATGGGAGCCGCCGTTATTCAAACTGTTAATAACGCCCGACCGCGGATCCATAAATACGCGCGGACTGGAAATTACCTTGGCGTTCTGCGGCGCAGCCAACGGCACCTTAATCACGTCAATGCGAAACAGCGCCGTATTAGGATCCTTGTCCGGCTTCTCGCCTGAGCACCCGGCCAACTCTTCGTTTTGACGGACGAAGGAAGTGCCGGACACGTAGAGGTAGACGTTGTTCTTATCATTCGGATCGACGACCAGCGTATGCGTGTGCGAGCCGCGGCAGGTTTGCACCGCGGCGACCTGCTTCGGACTCTTGATGTCACTGATGTCGAAAATTCTTACGCCACGGAAACGATCTTTTTGCGCCGCCGGCAACTGGTTCTGATTCTGTTGTCCCGCGGGTGCTGGAGGGTTCGGCGGAAACCCCTGTGTTCCGCAATCCAGGCGTCCGTTCGTCATCTCGACCGACATGAACATCAGGTTCTTGTAAACCGACACGTCACCCTGGCCGCCGGGACAAATCATCGAGGTCAATAGGCTCGTCTTCGCCGGATTTGAGATGTCATAGATATTCACGCCGTAGAAATTCCCCAGAAACAGGTGATTGCCCTGGAACGCGATGTCCGAGTTCGCAAAGCCGAGCCCGGCAAGCACCAACTTCATTGCGCTTGGCATCTTCGAGGGGTCGCCTACGCCGAGTACCGTAGTCAGCGTCTTGTTCACTTTCGGATCGTTGGGATCGTTCGCGCCAAGTTCGAACGCGTCAGGTTTTTTGAGCAGCATGAGATGCTTCATGCCCATCGCAGCTTCGCCTGCGTCGTACATGCCGGGGCTGAGTTTCGCGCGCGGATCGCTCGTATCCGATCCCGTCATGCCGGCCGGTAGCGGCGGCGCCGGTTGAGGAGCAAACGGATTTTGCGGGGCGGCTGGTGTTGCCGATGGCGCCGGCGACGGCGAGGTCGTTTGCGCCTGCGTCCTCATCGAAAACCAACCGCACAAAACGAGCGAAGCTAATACCATCCTGAAAGCGATCCTGTGTACGCGATTCATCGTTTCTCCCCCGAAAGTTTTTCCTTCAACATGTTCTGCATAATTCGAATCTCGGCCCGTTGGCCGCTGTCGATATCGGTGGTGAAGTTGAACAGTTCGGCATCCTGCCCCGAACCCGCAGTGTCGAACAAGTCTTTGACCATAATCAAGGCGCCGTTGTGGTGCTGAATCATCCCGGTCAAAAACAGTTGGTCGAACTCCGCGCCCTTTGCTTTCTTGAGAGCTTCCATCTGCTTTGGCGTAAGCATCCCCGGCATAAGCATCGGTTGCCGGAGCATATCCATGCCTGGCATTTCCGGCATCGCCAGCGAAAGCGGCTCTCCCCTCGCAGCGAGCCACCGTTGCATAAACTTTATTTCCTCAGACTGCGAGTGGCTGATTCGCGCCCCCAGCAATCGGAGGTCCTTGTTCTGTGTATGCGATTCGATCAGCGCGGTCATCTCAACCGCTTGCGCGTGATGCATGATCATGCCCTGCATGAACTGAACATCTGCCGGCGAACGTGGCGGCAGTGTCGCCCTCGTCGATGGCGGCAGTGTCCGGGTCGGCTGGCCCGGCGCACCAGGCTGCACCACGACCGGCGGCCCTGGATCAGCCTGCTGTGCGCAGACTGGCAGCGCGAACAAGCCCGCGAGAGTACTCGCGGCCACCAGCCCGCTGCGCCACGCTCCGCCTGCGATTACTGACTGGAGCTTACGCTGGCCCTTAAAATAAAAAGACTTCATCGGCGCGAATGGTTAAGCATTGAGGGTCTCACCTTATCACAAAGCGCCGCTAAGGGCACTTGGGTCAGGCCAGCGATTCGATCGAAAATCTCATGCGACAAGACCGTCCCCCAAACGTCCCCCAGCGATACGCAAATCAGGCGCTGCATGCGCGGTATGCGTTGCACGCACGTTGATTGTTCCTAACCGGTTTTGTAAGTTGTGAAAATAAAGGAGCGGTGATTCTAATTCCCTAGAGAACACTTTCACATGCTTTGGTTTTGATGTTATCCTCACTACGATGGCCCAGCAGAATTCATTCGACATAGTCTCGCAAGTCGATCGCGCCGAGATCGCCAACGCACTTAACCAAACGATGAAGGAAGTCGGGCAGCGCTTTGACTTCAAAGGCAGCACCGCCAGGGTCGTCCTGGAGGAAAAGGAATTAGTGCTGACGGCGGAAGACGAGACCAAGCTGCGCAACATGAACGAGATTTTGCAGCAAAAGCTCGTGCGTCGCGGCGTGCCGCTGAAGGCCTTTGATTACGCGAAAGCCGAACCGGCCGCGGGCGGCACTTTGCGGCAGCGGGCGCAGATTCAGCAGGGAATTCCGCAGGAGAAAGCCAAAGACATCGTGAGAGTAATCAAGGATTCCAAGGCCAAGGTGCAGGCTTCAATCCAGGGCGACATGGTGCGGGTTACGGGCAAGGATCGAGATACTTTGCAGCAGGTGATCGCCAGCCTGAAGGCGAAAGACTTTGGCATAAATGTCGAGTTTACGAATTACCGATCGAACTAGATCAGTGAGCAGTAAGCGGTAAGCAGTAATTAGGACCTGAGACTTTCTGAATGCAAGCTACCGGACAAACAGCACTTCTTGAAGAAGTCCAACTCACGGCTAAGCGGATCTTCGATCTGATCTCGCCGGAGTTGATGCTCGTCGAGCAAGAGTTCGAGCGGCAAGCGCGCTCGAACATTCAGGTCATCGCTTACATCGGCGAGCATCTCAGGCGGTCGGGCGGCAAGCGCGTGCGGCCGGCGCTGACGATTCTTTCGGACTACGCAGTTGGCGGCGATGGATCGAGCGAGAGTGCAATTCGCATGGCCACGGTGATGGAATTTCTGCACACGGCGACGCTCGTGCATGACGACGTGATCGACTCTGCCGAGACCCGCCGTAATCGTCCTTCAATCAATTCGGAGTTTGGAAATCAGACGGCGGTGTTGATGGGCGACTGGCTCTACATGAGCGCGTTTGAAACCAGCCTGGCTGAACGCTCGCTGCCGATTCTGGACATCCTGACTGCGGTTACGCGCAAGATGACGGAAGGCGAGTTGCTGCAACTGACTCTGCTCGGTCGCACGGACATTTCTGAAGAGCAATACTTCGACGTCATCGCGCGCAAGACGGCGTACTTGTTCAGTGCGTGTTGCGAAATTGGCTCGTTGTTGGGCGGCGCCGATCCCAAAACTCAAGGGATGCTGCGCGATTACGGGATGAATCTGGGGATTGCGTTTCAGTTGGTGGACGACTTGCTGGACGCCACCAGCAGCGAAGACGTCCTGGGCAAGCCCGCGGGCGCGGACCTGCTGGAAGGCAAAGTTTCGCTGCCGATGATCTTTCTGCTGCAGCGCGAACCGAGAAGGCGAGCGGAGGCGCAGCGAGTGATTGCCGAAGGCAGCTACGAAAATGTTTCGCGCGAGTCGCTTTTGCGCGCGCTGGAAGACACCGGCGCGCTGGGCCTCGCGCAGGAGCGGGCGACGGAATATGCCGAGGCCGCTCGCGGCGCGCTTGATGGGCTTAACGATTCAACTTATGCCGGCGCCTTGTCGGCAATACCCGCATACATTGTCGAACGCGATCGGTGACAATAGCGGTGTTTAGAGTACCGACTTTAGTCGGGCTTTTTCACCGTCTTAGCTCCAAACAATGCCCAACTGAAGTTGGTACTCTAAACGCCGTACTCGTTCGCCCTGCGTTTCGGTTGACGCCCTCGCGAATTCACAACTGTTGCCAATCGGCGATCGACAATCTAAAATCGGCAATGACTGATGGCTAACGAAACCCTCATCGCCCGGCTCGAACAAAGCCTGCGTCATTCGCGCGGCGCGCGTACGCGTCTGGCGGCCCGGCTGGCCGAGCTGGAATCTGAATCGGAAATCATTCGTGGTGAGTTGGCAGAGATGGATACGCTCGCGGGCCAGACAGAGGCGGCGATCTTTCGGCTCTTGTCGAATGTCTTGAGCGGCCCGGCCACGGCGGTCGGCACTACTTCGGTCGGAGAGCTGGAGGCTGAATTACAGCGGCGCCTGGCGCAGATCGAGCTTCAGTCGCATACCCCGTCCCAACGGCACAACATTCCGGCAATTCGAAACAACCTCGAAGCCAACAGCGATCGCTTCTTTGATCGCACGATCCCGCAAGCCACGACCATGATTCTGCGCGAGGCCGGCGGCCCGCTGCACGTAAACGAGATTTACAACCAGCTCATCGAAGGCGGCTTCAGTTTCACCGGCCACAACCCCACGATCAGCATTGCAGTTTCACTTAACCGCAACACCCGCTTTCGCAAAGTCGCGCCGGGAACTTTCGATCTGGTAATTCGGGATGCGGCGAAAGCTTCGTAGGCAACCTGAGCCGTCGTAAACAGCCGTCTTCAGACGGCTTTCCCGAAGGGTTCCTAGACCAGCCGTTTACGGCTGGGTAAAGCGCGGGCCTTGAGAGCCCAGCCCGTTTCAACGGGCTTCACATCAAGCTAAAGCAGCGACGAGAAGGACGCTAAAGCGCCCTTTTTTAGAATCTGGCCGCGGCTTACCAGCCCTAAAAGGGCTGGTCTAGGAACCCTCCGGGAAAGCCGCGTGAACGCGGCTGGTCTTCAAGTGTGCTCACCAGATTCGTTCCCAGCATTGACGCGTTCTGTTCGTGCGACGCCATTCCGGGCGTGGTGCACTAGATCAATTCCTTTTGTAATTCGGTGAGCAGTTCCTTTGCTTCCTCCGGCGAGATTTCTTCGACATCCGCTGCGCGCAGTTCATCAACCACTTTCTGATTCGCCAGATCAAACAGGGAAGTTTGCGCCGCGATGCGGCGACGTCCAGCCTGGGTGGCGACCTTACTCAGCGCATCGCTCTCGGATGATTCAGTGGCTCCGGCGACCGCCGCGCGTTCGATTGCAGCCGACTCCTCGTCAGTGAACACTTCAAGCTCGTAACGCTCCAGCCTTTGCAGAACTTCGCGCGCGCGCGCCAACGCGGAAGGGGGCATTCCCGCCAGCCGCGCGACTTCGATGCCGTAAGACTTTGAAGCACGGCCGCGTTCGAGGCGATGCAGGAAGACGACTTCGCCTTCGCGTTCGGTCGCGGTGATTTGATAGTTCTGCGCGCCCGGTAGTCTTTCGGCCAGCTCAGTCAGTTCGTGATAGTGCGTTGCAAACAGAGTCTTGGCGGAATGCTCGGCTGAATCGTGCAGATATTCGGCAACCGCCCACGCGATCGAAAGGCCATCGAACGTCGCCGTGCCGCGACCAATTTCGTCAAGCAGCACCAGAGATCGCGGCGTCGCGCTGTGTAAGATCGCCGCCGTCTCCGTCATTTCAACCATGAAGGTCGAACGACCGCGCGCCAGATCGTCCGATGCTCCCACGCGGGTCCAGACGCGATCGAGCAAAGGCAGTCGCGCTTTTTCCGCCGGCACGAACGAACCCATCTGCGCGAGGATGCAAACGATCGCAGTTTGCCGGAGCACGGTGCTCTTGCCGCCCATGTTCGGACCCGTGATGATCAGCAGACGATCGGTTGAGTTGTTGAGATAGACGCTGTTGGGAATAAACGGCTCTTCGTTGAAGACTTCGATGACCGGATGGCGGCCAGAAACAATTTCGATCTCGTCACCATCGTGCATTACCGGAAGAACAAACCGCCGGCGCACCGCAGTTTCGGCCAGCGAGGAGGTCGCATCGAGACACGCCAGCGCGCGCGCCGTCGCCTGTATGCGAACCGTCTCAGTCGCTACCTGTCGGCAAACCAGGCCGAAGACTTCTGTCTCCAGTTGCAGAATGCGTTCTTCGGCGCCGAGGATCTTGCTCTCCCACTCTTTCAACTGCGGCGTCGTGTATCGTTCGGCGTTCGCCAGCGTCTGCCGTCGTTCGTAATCCGCGGGCACACGTGCGGCGTTGGCTTTGGACACCTCGATGAAATAACCGAAGACGTTGTTGAATCGAATGCGCAAAGAACCGATGCCGCTGCGCGCGCGTTCTTCTGCTTCCAGGTTGGCGATCGTTTGCTTCGCATCGCGGCTGACGGAGCGCAACTCGTCCAGTTCCGTCGAGTATCCGTCGCGAATCACGCCGCCCTCGATAACTTTCGCGGGCGGATCGTCTTCGATCGCCGCCGCGATTAGCGAGCGAACGTCGGCAAGTTCGTCCGCAGTTTCGTTCAGCACTTGCAGCAGCGATGACTGGGAATTTGCGAGCGTCTCGTGAATCAGAGGGACTTGATCGAGCGAGCGCCGCAGGGCAACCAGATCGCGCGGCGTGGCTGAGCCGAGATTCAAACGGCCGGTCAGCCTTTCAACATCGGCTACTTCTTTCAAAAGAGAGCGCAAACGATCGCGCTTGATGTGCGACGCGTGCAGCTCAGCGACAGCGCCGTGGCGAGCTTCGACCTCGCCGCGCCGAATCGACGGCCGCAAAAGCCACGCGCGCAACAGCCGCGCGCCCATGCCGGTTACAGTCTCGTCAATCACATCGAGCAAAGACCGCGCGACGCCGGCTCCGCCCATCGCCTCAACCAGTTCGAGGTTGCGCACCGTGACGCTGTCGAGCACCAGATGATCCTGCGGCTCGAAGTAGATAATGTCGCGAATGTGGGCCGCCGCGGCGCGCTGCGTTTCCTGCGCATAGCGCAGGCACGCGCCGGCCGCGCAAATTGCTTCGTCCTTTCCCGTCAATCCGTAACCGTCCAGCGAGCGCACGGCGAATTGTTTTAGCAGCAGTGAAGCACAATCGTCGATTTGCCAAAGCCAGTCGTCGATCGGCGTGAGAGTCGCGCCACCAAAGGCCTCAGAGGTTTGCACCGTAATTGGGGCGGACGTTGCCGCGTCTACCGTTGTGGCGGTCGCCGTCAGCGGCAGCGGCGCCGTGTGGTGATGTGTTTGATCGAAACCTGCGCGCACCAAAGGAGCAAGCGCAGCCGGGAAGAGCAGCTCGCGCGGCGCGTAAGACTCAATGTCGGCGGCGATGAGTCTCCAGGCGTCGGGCCCGCTTGCCTGCGTGGCGCGAAACTCTCCCGTCGAGATGTCGAGAAAGGCGGCGCCGGCAATGTCGCCATGGGCGCTCAGCGCCGCGAGATAGACGGATTCTCGCGGTTCAAGCAGTTGCGGATCGATGGGCGTGCCCGGCGTCACTACGCGCACGACTTCGCGGCGCACCAGCTTCTTCGTCTTGGAAGCGTCTTCGGTTTGTTCGCAGATCGCCACGCGATAGCCCTTGCGGACGAGTTTGGCGATGTAATTTGGCGCGGAGTGATGCGGCACGCCACACATGGGAATCGGATCGCGGCTTTCTTTGTGTCGCGCCGTCAGCGTGATCTGTAATTCGCGCGCGCCAATGACTGCATCTTCGAAAAACAGCTCGTAGAAATCGCCCAGGCGAAAGAAGAGCAGCGTCCCCGGATGCTGCTCTTTCAGCTCCCGGTATTGCCTGACCATTGGAGTGGTGTTCGTTGCCGTCATCAACGCGCCTGTGAGAGTTTCGGAGCCGGCGGATTCATACTCGCCGCCGCCGCGAGCCCGCAAGCCTACATCGTAAGCGATAAGCGCCGCAACCACACACGATGCAAGACCTGATGCGGTCGATTCCGAGAGAATCTTCTTGACAGGTCTGAACCCGACGATTTAGTCTCTTGGCCCTAATCGAAGAGATTTGCGATGGGCCGGATGCGCAGCGATTGGACGCATCGGCACTCTGTCGCCCAAGCGAAGTAAGGTTTGACTAAAGCGTCTCACCGCCTTCGACGAACTCCGCGAACAAACGAAATGCAGAGCAAGGGATCAATTTCGGCGGCCGTAGCTTCCGCGACCTACTCTTTCGGTCAGAATCAAGAACAGGCGTTGGCGCTGGTTGCGTTGAGCCACACGGTGGTCGAGCACCAACTCTACTGTGCGATGCTGGCCGAGATTTCAAGTGTGGGCACGCGCGTCGCTTCGTTCACTACTCGCGGGCTGATGAGTCTGACCGGCATTGGCGGCTACAGCACTGTCCGGCGCGCGCTGACTGGTCTCGGCAACAAGCTCAGCATCGAGCGGCAAAAGGTCGCGGGCAACAATGGGAATCATCAGCCGCTGACGGTCTATCTGGTTTTCACGCCGGAAGAGATTCTCGAGCGGCGTCGCGCGGTTGGGCTGCCTGCTTACCCGAAGGGAGTGGAAAGCGAACACGGCGCCCATTCGCTGGGTCGCGCGATCAGGAGCGTCGTCGACGTGGGAAATCTGAGCCGGCGAGAAGCGCAGGTGGCGCTGTGCTGCGCCGAAGGGTTAACGAATGCCGCGATCGGAACGCGCTTGCAAGTGAGCGAACAGACGGTGAAGTTTCATCTCCGGAATATCTTTGTGAAGTTTGGCGTGAAGCGCCGCGCGGAACTGGTTTCGCGCATGTTTCGTGACGGCGAAATGAACGGGAAATTTGTTTGAAGGGCGTCGGATGAATGCCGAGCCCGCGTGTTTGAAAATCCGAAAGCCGCCTCGCATTTGAGGTTTCCCTTCGGGGTCGCTGCCGGTGTTTCGTTAATGCGAAGCAGCCCGCATGAGGGAGAAGTGTGTTCAGAGTTCAACCTTTAGGTTGGTAGTCTTGACGGACAAGCTGAAGCTTGAACTCTCAACAAAAGAAATGCCCAAGAAGGAAAAGAAAAAGAAGAGGAAAACGGCGCTGATCATTTGCCGTGACGGGAAGGAATTCTGGACTACGCAGAAGCAGTTCTGGCAGTGGGCCAGGGAAGGCGTGATCGTGAAGACTCAGGACGGACCGCTGACGGGTGAGTTTTTGCGCGAGTACGAAGAACTGATGGTGCTGGTCAGCAACACCGTGCTGAATCTGGCCCATCCTAATCATATGCGCGAGGCACTGCTTTCGCGGCGCATCGGCCTCGGCGGAAAGTAATAATGTTGATGAAGAACAATCGTATCGTTTTTGGTTTTGTTAATGCACTGCTGTTTGCCGTCTTACTGGCAGTAGCGTCGGCGCAGGCGCAGCCGGCATCGCAGGCAACGTCGCAAACGGGCGATCGCTATCGCATTGGCCCGGGTGACGTGCTGGATATACGCATCTTCAATCGGCCTCAGCTTTCGCGTGACGCGGTGCGCGTCGAAGGCAGCGGCATGATTCGGATGCCGCTCGTTGATGGCGAGATTCAAGCTGCCTGCAAGACGGAGGGCGAGTTGGCCCAGGACATCAAGACGCGCTATCTAAAGTTCTATCGCAATCCGCAGGTGGACGTTTTCATAAAGGAATACCACGCGCGCGAAGTTGCGGTTATCGGAGCCATCAACGAGCAGGGACGCTATCAAATGCAGCGGCGCCTGCGTCTGCTCGAGTTGCTGACTTATGCAAAGGGCCCTTCGGACAAAGCCGGTCAGACTATCAACATCGTCCGCGCTCCCAGGTCCGGCCTCTGCGAAAACGGCGCGATCGCAGGCGACGAAAGCGGCAGCTTCCTTAGCCTGCGGCTGAACGACACGATGCGCGGAGAAGAAAAGGCGAATCCTTATGTCGAACCGGGCGACATCGTAACGCTTCCTGAAGCCGATCAAGTTTACGTGGTAGGCAATGTCTATTCTCCAAAAACGCTGCCGTTGAAAGAACCGATGAGTATCTCGCGCGCGGTGGCGATGGCCGGCGGCCCTCTGCGCGATTCCAAAACGGACCGCGTGCGCATCGTCCGGCGGCAGCCGGGTTCCTCGACGACATCGGAAATTTTCGTGGATCTAAACGCAATCAAGCGAAGGAATGCCGAGGACGTCGCGCTCCAGGCAAACGATATCGTCGAAGTGCCCGAGTCAACCGGCAAAAGCATGATTCGCAGTCTGCTGGGCGTGGTCGCGCCCTCGCTCGGGCAGCTCCCCGTGCGCGTGATTCCGTAAGAATGAAATTGAGAGATTTTTATTCACAGGTGAAAAGATGAACGAAGCTACAAAACTGGCGAAGCGTGAGCCTGAGCGACAGGAGTTGGAGAGCCGGACCGAGCCTGGTACATACCGCGCGCCCGTCTATGGATATGGCCTGGATTCCGCGGGCGAGGGTGAAGTGCACCTGCTTGATTATTGGCGGGCCGTGCGCAAGCGCCTGTGGTTGGTGTTTGGGATTGCCGCTTTGATCACGGCGCTCGCGACGATTTATGTGGCCCGGAAACCTGACGTTTACGAAGCCAAGTCTCAAGTGGAGATTGGTCTCGAAAACAATCCGATGTACGCCGGCAAGACCGCGCCTTTCATTTACAGTCCGGTAAACGATCCCGCGTACTTCAACACCCAGCTTCAGATTCTCACTAGTCCCGGGCTTTTGCGCCGCGTCGTGAAGACGCTTGACCTTGAACACAATCAGGCTTTCCTGCAGCCACAAACCTCGCAACCTCATTCGACCTGGAAGACAATCACCGGAATGTTGGGATTCGGCGGAACGTCACAGAAGAGTGTTGCCACTCAGGCTAAGCAGTTACCTTTGACGACTTCTCTTGCGCCGGCAACGTCGAGCGAGGACTTGGCAGAAGCAAAAAGATTGGCGCCCTACGTCGGCGCTTTGCAGGCTCTGAAGGTCGAGCCCGTGCGCGAGAGCCGGGCCGGTTATTATAAGGAGACCCGGCTGATCGATATCACGTTCCAGCACGGCGATCCCGAAACGGCGGCCAAGATCACCAACGCCGTCGCCGAGACCTTCGTTCGCTCGAACCTGGAAAAGAAGAACGAGGCCAACACGACCACCAGCGAGTTTCTTTCCAAGCGCGTCGCGGAACTGCAAAGCACGATTCGGGCTGATGAAGAAAAGCTGGTCAACTATGCGAAGAACAACCAGATTCTTTCGCTCGACGCCAGCCAGAACACGGTCGTTGAACGCCTGTCTGGACTGAACAAGTCTCTGCTCGAAGCCGAGAACGACCGCAAGATTGCGGAAGCCGAATACAACGCGGCGAAAGCTCCCGGCGCCGCCAGCGCGCTGGCCGAAGCCAACGCCAAAGACATCAACGAAGCTGAATCAAAGCTTAGCGAGCTGAAACAGAAGCGCGCGCAACTGCTGGTTGAGGCCACCGAAGAAGCGTCAGAGGTGAAGGAAGTCGAACAGCAAATCACCGAACTGGACAAGCACTTGAAAGAGAGTCGCGCCCGCAACACGAGCACGTTGCTCAAAAATCTTGAAACCAAGTATCGACAGTCGCTGGCCCGCGAAGAATCTCTGCGAAAATCTTTCAACCAGCAGAAAGGCGAAACCGTTACGCAGAACGAAGCGGCGATCAACTATCGCATCCTGGAGCAGGAGATCCAGACGAACAAAGGATTGCTTGAGAATTTGCTGTCGCGGTCGAAAGAGAATGACGTGGTCCTCGCCGGCCGGCCAAACAACATTTCGATTGTAGATTACGCGATCGTGCCCGAATCTCCGGTGGGGCCGGCGCGCCTCCGTTCGGTGATGCTGGCATTTGTGCTGGCGCTGGCGCTCGGCGTTGGGTTGGCTCTGTTTCTGGAATATCTGGACGACAGCGTCCATTCAACCGACGACGTCGAAAGGTTTCTACGGTTGCCCGCGCTCGCGGTCATTCCGGCGATGAGTGGCGGCAGCGCGCGGCGGCGTCTGCTTTCGTCGGCAACGACGCTGCAGAAACGCAACGGCAGCAACGGCAGCGGCAACCCCGAATTGTTGCTGAACGTAACCGGGCGCTCCGCGCTGGCTGAATCTTACCGGCAGTTGCGGACTTCGGTTTTGCTTTCGACGGCTGGGCGCGCGCCGAAAACTCTCTTGATTACCTCCAGCCTGCCCGGCGAGGGCAAAACCACCACTGCGGTGAACACGGCGATCAGCCTGGCCCAGACGGGCGTCGCCGTCGTCATCATTGACGCGGATATGCGCCGGCCGCGTCTGCGTTCGATCTTTGACTTGTCTGAGCGAAAAGGGCTCAGCTCGATCCTCTCCAGCGAGATGAAAGCAGAAGAGATGCTCGCGCTGATCGCGCGGGACGAAACCACCGGGCTTCATGTAATGACGTCGGGACCGATTCCACCCAATCCGGCGGAGCTGATCGGTTCGGACCAGATGCGCAAATTGATTTCCGAACTCAGCCGCACGTTCACGCACATCGTGATCGACTCGCCGCCGATCAGTTCGTTCACCGACGGCGTGCTGATCGCGTCGATGGTTGATGGTGTGCTGCTGGTCGTGCACGGCGGCAAGAGTTCGCGCAGCGTCGTGCGTCGCTCGCGCCAGTTGCTGCTCGACGTGGGCGCAAAAATCTTCGGCGTCGTGCTGAACAACGTCAGCGTGCGCTCGCACGATTACTACTATTACTACCAGCGTTACTATCACCAGTCTTATTACAGCAAAGATGTTGAAAGCGAGAAGGTGACGTCTGAGGTGTAATGCGGAAATTGGCGATCTGCATTCTGAGCTAGTATTATGAATCTCATGAAGCTGGCTGACTTTCCAGAAGTGCAGCACCTGCCTCTTCGAGAAAAGCTGGAACTCGTCGACGAACTGTGGTTATCGATAACGCCGGAACTTGATTCGTTGAAAGTATCCGAAGAGGAAAAAGAAGTCTTGGACGAACGGTGGGCGGCATTTCTCAAGTCTCCTGATTCGGCGCTAACCCTCGAGCAATTTCAGGAAAGAATGAAAGCTCTTCGGGGATGAGCAAAATCCGTCTTCTCCCGGCGGTCTTTAGCGACATAGAAGGTGCGGCCCAATGGTATGACGAACGAGGATATACCGGACTCGGAGATCGATTCGTTGATGTGTTCTATTTCTATCTTGAACACATCCAGCGACGCGGCAAGTCTTACGTTCGAGTTTATGACGAGTTCCGCCGCGTATTACTGAACCCATTTCCGTATGCTACTTACTTTCGGTACCACGATGACTTGATTGTAGTGTCTCTGGTTATGCATACCGCCCGCGACCCTCACCTCTGGAGAAGGATGCTGAGAGAGCGACAATTCAAGAATCGTGAATAAGCGGTTGCCTCGTCCGTTCGTCTCTTGAATTCGACTTCGCCTCGACCCTGCTTTGAAAACAATCTCGTTCATCTTCGGCACGCGACCCGAGGCGATCAAGCTTTGTCCTTTGATCCTTTTGATGCGCGGCCTGCCGGATTTCGAAGTGCAGATCTGCGTAACCGGGCAACACCGCGAACTGCTGGATCAGGCTCTCGGAGTTTTTGAGATAACTCCGGACGTTGACCTTAACCTGATTCAGCCCGATCAATCACTCGCTGGTTTGACGGCATCGGCGGTCGCGGCCATCAGTTCGTACTTGCAAACTTCTCGCCCGGATCTCGTGGTCGTTCAGGGCGACACCACGACCAGCTTTTGCGCGGCGCTGGCGGCCTTCTATCAGCGAATCCCGGTAGCCCATGTTGAGGCAGGCCTGCGAACAGGGAACAGGCTCTCGCCCTACCCGGAAGAGATCAATAGGTGTTTGACGACGCGGTTAGCCGACTACCATTTCGCGCCCACCGAATTGGCTAAGGAGAATCTCCTGCGCGAAGGCGTTACCGAGAGTCGTATCTACGTGACGGGCAACACGGTCGTCGATGCGCTGAACATTGCGCTGCGGAAAGCGGAGTCGGCTAAGCCAATCCCGGGGCTGCCCGCGGAGTTAATGAATGGCAACGGTTCGAAGCCGCTCGTCCTCATAACGGGTCATCGTCGCGAGAGCTTTGGACCCGCGTTTGAGTCGATCTGCAAAGCGATCGGCGCGCTCGCGAATGAGTTTCCGCAGACGGCGTTTGTCTACCCCGTTCATCTGAATCCAAATGTGCGCAAGCCGGTGTTCGATCTGCTTGGCTCTGTTGAGAACGTCTTCTTGCTTGAGCCGCTTGGCTACCTCGACTTCATCAACCTGGCTAATCGCTCAAAATTTATCATGACTGACTCTGGAGGAATTCAGGAGGAGGCGCCAACGCTGCAAAAGCAGGTTCTCCTAATGCGGGACACGACCGAACGGCCGGAAGGCGTCGAGGCAGGAAACGCGACCCTCGTCGGCACTGATATGCACAAGATCGTCAGCGAGGCGCGCAAGCTTCTGGAAGATGACCACGCGCCCACAGTCGCAGCCGGACCCAACCCATTCGGCGACGGCCGGGCCAGTGAGCGCATTCTGCAGATCATCCGTAACGAGTTAGGTCATTGAGTTCTCGACAAGAAGCAGTAGCTCCTTCCTTCCTGCGCGGCTACGTCCGACGCTTGGAGGCCTCGCCCACAGGACATCGACTGGCATCAGGCGCCTTCTGGTCTTTGGTTGGCGCGGTCGCTTCTCGCGTTCTCGCCCTGGCCGCTTCGATCTTCATAGCCCGCATGTTGGGTAAGCAGGGCTTTGGCGAGCTGGGCGTAGTTCAGAGCACGGTCGGAATGTTCCAGGTGTTTGCGAGTTTTGGTCTGGGAATTACGGCGACCAAATATGTGGCGGAGTTTAGGAGCGTGGATCCGGCGAAGGCCGGTCGGATTGTCAGTCTCTCATTTACAGTTGCGTTCGCCACTGGTCTGCTGATCATGGTGCCGCTGATCATTTTTGCTCCGTGGTTAGCAGAGAGAACATTGGCCGCGCCCTACCTCGCTGGGCCTCTGCGTATTGGTTCACCGATCCTCCTGCTTGGCGCGCTGTGCGGCGCGCAGACCGGTGTCCTGGCTGGATTCGAAAAGTTCAGGACCATCGCGCGAATCAATCTGCTCACTGGTCTGGCAAACTTTCCGTTGATGGTCGCGGGCGCTTACATCGCGGGATTATCTGGGATTGTCGGGGCGTTGGTCATTGGCCTGGGGGTAAACTGGGGGCTGAATCACCGGGCAGTCAGCACGGTCTTGCGGAACGCGGCGGTACGCCCATCGTTGTCCGACTGCACGAAAGAGTTGGGTGTCTTGTGGCGATTCTCGATCCCCGCGGTGCTGGGCGGTCTGATGGTTGGGCCGGTGATGTGGGTGTGTAACGCCATGCTGGTGAACCAACCGAATGGCTACGGAGAAATGGGAGTTTTCAACGCAGCCAACCAATGGCGCGGAGCCATTCTGTTCCTGCCGGGTGCGGTCGCGCCGATAGTATTGCCTGTGCTCTCAAACCTGCGCGGAAAAGGAGACCGGTCACGCTACCAACGGGTCCTCTTATATAACATCTGGTTCAACGCCGGCGTGACTTTGGCGGTCGCTCTCGGCATTTCAATCGCAGCGCCTTTCATAATGGCCAGTTACGGCAAAGGATTTCGCGCCGGACACATGGTCCTGGTCGTATTAAGCCTATCCGCCGTGCTCAACGCAACGCTTGGGGTTGTCGGCCAAGCAATCGCGAGCGAAGACCGCATGTGGTGGGGAATGCTTCTCAATATGCTATGGGGAGGCGTTCTAATTCTCTCAACGTGGTACCTGATTGGTTACGGCGCGATGGGGCTCGCGCTCGCAATACTGATTGCCTATGCATTCCATTCGCTGACCACAGGCATGTACACGTATTTTGTTATGGCAAAGCGACCCAGGCGCTAAGGTCAATCACCCTCGAAACATGATTTCCTTGAGGACTCGATCAACTTGATGCGAAACCTCTGCCTGATCAGTCATGGACAACCATCCGCGAATCCGCGTTTGGTTCGGGACGCGGGCATTCTGGCTGAGTCAGGTTACGACGTCCGCGTCGTCACCGCACAGATTCTGCCGCATCTTGCTTCCCACGATGAAAGACTCGCACACGGGGCGAAATGGCGATTCGAGCCGCTGGTTTTCCACCGTCGGCGCAATGGGTCTCCGAGTTGGAACTACGTCAGGGCTCGTCGGCGAATGTCGGCCGCCTTTGCAACCTGGCTGCCCACCGAAGCGCTCGTGGCGCGAGCATACGGTTACGCGACTCCCGAATTGGCTGCCGCCGCCGGCCGACTGCCTGCTGATCTCTTCATCGCGTACCAACACAATTCGTTGCCCGCTGCTAAGTGGGCCGCCGATAAGCATCGCGCCCGCTTTGCGCTTGACGCTCAGGATTTGCTCGCGGATTGCCGCGCCGAACCGGTGGCGTTCGTACAAAGTATCGAGAGACGCCACCTGCAAAGCTGCGCCTATGTTTCGACGATGAGCATGGCCGCCGCGACCAGGCTAAAAGAGACGAACAATCTAACGCGGGATCCGATCGTGCTGCGTAACACGCCGCGACTGGGTGAGCGGGATGGAGCCATTCCGCCGAAAGCGCGCGACCGATCAGGACCAATCAGTCTCTATTGGTTCGGACAGACCATCGGCAGAGGTTCATGTGCGGATCAAATTCTTGAAGCCATGCCGTTGCTTTCGCGGCCAGTTCGTCTGGCGTTACGCGGAAATCCTAATGATGTCTTTGTCACTCAGCTCCGGCAGCGTGCGCAAGCGTTGGGGCTGAACGAGCAACTAACGATACTGCCGCGAGCTGAGCCAGCCGAAATGGTTAGGCTCGCGGCCGAACACGACGTGATCTTTGGCGCGCAACCGGGAAACGAATTGTTCAATCAGATGGCGATTGGCAATAAAGTCTTCACCGGGATGATGGCTGGGATGGCACTCGCCTTGTCGGACACGATTGCGCACCGGGAATTACTTGCGGAAGCCAGCGGCTGTGGCTTTCTTTTTCCGGACGGCGACATCCGGTCGCTTGCGGCGCAACTCGATAAGCTGATCACCAATCCAGACGAGCTGCAACGAATGAAAGTAGCTTCGTGGGAGTTGGCTGAAAAGAAATTCAACTGGGAACGAGAGTCAAAGACCCTGCTGCACGCGATCGACCGAATCCTCGCAGTCCCGTCGGCTGCGATCACTGCTTGATGATGAGCGCAATCGATCTTGAAAGAAGCGTGAACCTGATCCCCTGGCGGGCGCGTCGCTGGATCAAACACATCCCGGTGGTTGCCGGGCTGCAACGAATGTACTTTCGCAAGTTTCTTTCCGGCCGCGAGTTTTTGCACGAGATTAACGCCGGCCCGGCTAAGGGATTGATCTATCCGATCAGCCTTCCGCTGGACAAAGCGATTTGGGCGGGGACCTACGAATCTGATCTGGCGAGCGCGGTGGCCGCCGCAGTTAATCAAGGAGATGTGTGTTACGACGTGGGCGCTTACCGAGGTTTCTTCAGCGGCGTGTTTGCCCTGGCCGGCGCCGGCGATGTCCTGGCCTTCGAGCCGTTGCCTGAGAACTACGCCCAACTTCAGCGCCTTGCTGCCAACAATCCTCAGTTGCCGCTGAGACTCGAGCCGATCGCCCTCGGAAGCGAAGAGGGTCTGGCCGAATTCAGCGTCATGCCCGACAGCAGTATGGGAAAGCTGGCTGACAGTAGTTTCCAAAGCGACGCGCCGCGCGCAAGCATCTTGCAGGTTCCGCGCAGAACTCTCGACGGCCTGACCTCAGAGAGCGCGTACCCGCCACCGCAAGTCATGAAAATTGATGTCGAGGGCGCCGAGGCCGAAGTGCTGCAAGGTGCGATGAAAACTTTGCAAACCGCGCGCCCGATTCTTTTCATCGAGGCTCACTCACAACCGTTGGCGAACAACTGCACGCAGTTATTGGAAGGACTCGGCTACAGCGTTCGCGTTTTTGAAAAGGAGCGCGCGCTCGCCAGAGATTCGAGCTTGGGGATTTGCCATTTGGTGGCCACGCATGAGAGGCACGATGGCGCTTAGATCAGTTCTTATCGTCAGCCCGCATTTTCCTCCGATCAATGCGCCGGACCACCAACGCGTGCGCATGGCGTTACCCTACTTTAGAGAGTTTGGATGGGAACCGGTTGTGTTAGCAGTAGCCGCGGAGTTTTCCGAAAGCAGTCGTGACGAAACACTGATGGCTACGCTTCCAGAGGATGTTGAAATCCATCGAGTACGCGCTTTGCCGTCGCAGATGACCAGGACTGTGGGACTGGGAAGTCTGGCGCTGCGAAGCCTTCCGTATCTGCGCACAAAGGGAAAGGAGATTCTGGCGGGGCGCAAGTTCGATCTCGTGTTCTTTTCGACCACCTTGTTTCCGGTGATGTCGCTCGGCCCCGTCTGGCGCAAGCGATTCGGGGTTCCTTATGTGCTCGACTTTCAAGATCCGTGGTTAACGGACTACTACGACAACAACGATTCATTGCCGCCGGGCGGCAGGATCAAGTACGGCTTTTCTAAGATGTTAGGGAAGGCGCTTGAGCCGCGAGTCGTTCGCCAAGCGGCGCACATCGTAGTGGTCTCGCCGGCGTATCCCGAACTGTTTCGCGAGCGTTATCCTGACTTGAATGGCAAAGGTTTCACCGTGCTCCCCTTCGCAGCGAGTGAGCGAGATTTTGAAATTGCCGCGACCACAAGGGCGAAGCATGGAGTATTCGAACCTGGAGATGGACTGATTCACTGGGTGTACGCCGGCGTGGTGGGCTCGATGATGGAGAAATCGATCCGGGGTTTCTTTTCAGCGCTCAAGTCAAAGTTGGCGCACGACGAACGACTGGCCCATCGATTGAGGATTCACTTCGCGGGCACAGACTATGCGGTTGGTTCTCAGCGGAAGACCGTTGAACCGCTCGCCGCAGAATACGGCCTGGGTGCCATCGTTCATGAAACAACCGACCGCTTACCATTTCTAACGACCTTGAAATTGCTTTCGGACGCCGACGCGTTGTTGGTTTTTGGTTCGGATGATCCCGCGTACACCGCTTCGAAAATCTTTCCGTACGTGCTCGCGCGAAAGCCGCTGCTCGTTATTGTGCACGAGCAGTGCTCTGTAGCTGACATTGTCAGGCAATGTCGAGCCGGGGTGGTCGTTACGTTCGACCATCAGGATGGGATCGATAAAATCGCCGAGCGAATTTCAGAGCAGTGGCTGAACCTGCCGATCGCAAAGCCCGACACTGACTGGCAAAGGTTTGGGCGGTACAGCGCGCGTGCGATGACGGCCTCTCTGGGCGCAGTGTTCGATGAAGCGGTGGCCGATTCATCGCAGGCAGTTCAAAGTGTGGCTTGATCTCCAGTGTCTCCGAACAACTACCTACTCGTCTTGACTGCGTGTATTGATCCTTCTTCGGGCCCCGCGCGTCTCAAGCTGGCCGATCCTAAGATGCGATTTGAACAATATCGAAAGGCACTCGAGCATTGGCTGCTGGCTAGTGATCCGCGACTCGCGAAGATTCTCTTCCTGGAGAACTCTGGTTATCCTCTGGATAGCCTTTGCGAGCTTGTGGACAAGGGTAATCCGCTCAAGAAGCAAGTCGAGTTCATTCAGCTTAGCAACAACAATTACCCGCCTTACCTTGATTATGGTTATCCTGAATTGGGCATGCTCGATGAAGCTGCCAACACCTCCAAGTTGATGGCGGAGAGCAAGTATTTCATTAAGGCAACCGGCAGGCTCCTCTTTCCAACGCTCTCGAAACTCTTAAACCGGCTTCCGGCTGATTATCTCTTTGCTGTTGATTCCCATTTGCCGGTTTTCTTGATCAGTTGGTCTCCGGGCGTGAACTCAAACCTTATGATCTTTTCGGTCGAGTTTTATAAGACCCAAATGCTGGACGTCAAATCCAAGATGAACGACGTGTTCAGGAACATGGAGACGTTGCTCTACTACAAGCTGATGGACTACTACAAGACTCCGGGGGCTATTCTGCGTTGGCCGATAAACGTCGACCCAGTCGGGTACGACGCGCAGTGGGGCAAGAGCTATAACACGCCGAGGAGAAAGGTGATTAGCGCCGCGAGGAGTGTCGGTCGCGCTCTTCTCCCCGGTATATGGATATAAGACAAGGAAGTTCGTGATGTCCCAACTGGTCGCTTCCGCGTCGGTCAACTTTCGAATTCGAACCAGCCCAGTTGTTTCAATAGGCGTTCGAGACATGAGTTCCAAACGATTAGCTGTCGTCACTACTCACCCGATTCAATATCAGTCGCCCTGGTTCCGCGCGCCGTTTTTCAGCGTCGCAACGGCCAACCGCCGGCATAGTAAGATTCGATGAAGAATGATCTGGCGATTCTCGCTGTCCGACGGCTCCGTAATCTCGGGGTCATCGTGGCCAGCCTGCTTGCCGCGCTCCTTCTGTGTGAAGGCGTGCTGCGCCTCTTCTTCCCGCAGCCAATCGGGCCCGTCCAGTTCGTGGTTGATTCAAACTTGGGCCTCCTTCCGGTTCCAAACCAGAGAGGCGCTCGAACGCTTCCGGGTGTGTACTCCTATACATACTCCAACAACTCAATTGGACTGAGAGGGCCCGAAGTCGGCGCGAAAACCAGGCCGCGCATTTTAGTACTCGGCGACTCGTTTACCTATGGCATCGGAGTGAACGACGACGAGACGTTCTGTTCGCTTCTTCAACAGAAGCTGCCGAGTTACGAAATAATAAACGCTGGCAACGGGGGCAAGGGGACCGATTACGAATTAAAGTTCTATCGTACCGTGGGGCGGGGTCTTCAGCCCGATCTCGTGCTTACTGTTTTTTTTGAAAATGATTTCACGGAGAATCAGGCGGAGATTTATTACACGCGGGATCTGACCGCAAAGAAGCTCGAGATCCGAAAACCGGCCTTCACCAATCTCAGTCTGTACCACTGGCTGGCCGAGCACTCGCACCTGGTCAATCTGGTCAAATCAACTCTCGTGAGCAAAATGAGCGACGGTCGTTCGGCGGGGGAGCCTCGGGACGACGAACTAACTGAGCTATACCTGTCAGCGCTAAAGAGTGAGGCTCCTAAACTACAGGCCTTCTATCTTCCGCCGAGCACCCGTCTAAACGGATCGCCGGAGGAGCAAGCCTTTCAGAAGATCTGCGCCCACTTGGGGATTCAACCTCACGTCCTCAGGTTTGGCGTAGACGATTACTTTGCGGAAGGGCACTGGAGACCCTCGGGACATCGAAAAGCTGCCGACCTAATCTATTCAGTGATCGTCAACTCGAATCTTCAAGGACTGGGCTGACGACAGACATCGGCACATAGGTTTGTGTATGAGCCCCAAACGGTTGGCTGTAGCCACTACTCATCCGATTCAATACCACGCTCCGTGGTTTCGCGCGCTGGCGGAACACAGGGAAATTGATCTGGAGGTTCTTTACTGTCATCAAGCCACGCCTCAGGAACAGGCAAACGCCGGCTTCAATGTGGAGTTCGATTGGGACGTCTCTCTGTTGGAAGGATACCCCCATCGCTTTCTGCGAAACGTAGCGCGCAAGCCCTCACTGAATGGATTTGCCGGACTTGATACTCCAGAGCTAGCGACGATTGTCAAAGATGGAAAGTTCGACGCCGTGATCGTCACCGGCTGGCATTACAAGAGCGCTTGGCAAGCTATGCGTGCTTGCTGGAAAACAGGAACGCCGGTGATGGCGCGAAGCGACTCGCACCTGCACGCCGGTCGCGGGCTGCTGAAAAGAACGATGAAACGTCCGCTTCATAGCTGGTTCATCCCCAGGCTGGATGCTTGTTTGCCGGTCGGGCGGTGGTCACGCGACTACTTCCTGCATTACGGCGCGCGGCCCGATCGCATCTTTATTGTGCCGCACGTTGTGGACGTGGACTTTTTTCGGCAGGAAGCAGGACGACTACGTTCACAGCAAACGGAACTAAGGCGCGCGTGGCAGCTTGACGAGGCGGCTACCGTCTTTCTTTTTGCGGGAAAGTTCATTGAGAAGAAACGGCCGCTGGATTTCGTCCGCGCGATCGCGAGCGCAAACAATAACGGGAAGCGAATCATGGGATTGATGGTTGGCGACGGGCCGCTGCGCCAGGCTTGCGAAGATTCAGTTAAAACAACCCACGCGCCGATTCGCTTCGCCGGGTTTCTGAATCAATCTAGAATGCCCAATGCCTATGCCGCCGCTGATGCTCTCGTTCTTCCTTCGGAAAGCGAAACATGGGGAATGGTTGTGAATGAGGCGATGGCCAGCGGCAAGCCTTGTATCGTTAGCGACGGTGTCGGTTGCGCACCGGACATGATCCTGTCCGGCAAAACAGGCGATGTCTTTCCGGTGGGTGATATCGCAGGTCTGTCGTTGTTACTTGGCACGTATGCTGAACGTCGAAACGAATTGAGGGAAGTGGGCGCGAAGGCAGAGCAGAAAGCATCCCGATATTCTGTCGGCGCGGCGGTCGAGGGTGTGATGGACGCCCTCAATGCCGTAAGCAAGGGGAACAGAAATTGAAAACGAAATTAGGAAAGAGATTCCCCAAGGCGGTCAGCCGGTGGGCAGCGCCGAGCGCGGTCACGGCATCGTTATGGCTGACGCGCGCTAACGAAGTTACGGTTGCGCAAATCCTGCTGGCGCTGTTGCTGTCTTATGTCCCCTGGCGCAGCTATCTGCGCTGGAAGTCGAGCGAGAAGAGCGATCTCCCCATCTTCTCAATGATCGCATTTATGTATTGGCTCTTTTACGCAGTGCCGCTGTTTTGGGAGCCACACACAATATCGGAGATATACTCGGCGACAGGTCGCGAGCTTTCAGACGCCGGAATCACCAGCGCGATGTTGATGGCGGTACTGGGCGTCGGATGTTTGTGGCTCGGGATGCACGCTCGCGTTGGAAAGCTCCTTGCGCCGCGGCATCTCACAATAAATCTGGCTTCATCGCGCCGGCCCTACATTCGTGCCGTCCTCGCGGTTGGCTGCTTTCTGAACGTCTACGATATCTCGCCTTACATTCTGGGCGAGGGGGGAAGACAACTGACCGGCATCGTGACTTCTACCGTGCCGATGTTGGCTTTTGTAATTTTGTTCCGCGACTACTTGCGCGGCGAAAGTACGCAGTTGGATCGAATTCTGATGGCCGCGTTTGTGGTTAGTCGTCTGTTCAATGGACTGTCATCCGGCTGGCTGGGGATCTCGATATCACTAATCGTGGTCTGCGGAATCGTGTATTTGGCTGAGCGGAGAAGAATTCCACAAATCGCATTCGTGCTGGTGATGCTCTTTGCCTTGTTCCTCCAGGTCGGCAAAGAGGACTTTCGCAAGGCTTATTGGAAAGAAGAGTCTCAAGGCGTAACGGAGGGACCGACACAGGGTGGAAGACTGGAGCGCGCTTCGTTCTGGGTCACGAGATCATTCGAGAAATGGGGCGACACGATTGCCGACCCTAACGTAGAAACGCTTAGGGACGCGATCACCCCGAGTCTTTCGCGCATATCGCTACTGAATCAAACAGCGAATGTTCTCGATCTCACACCGTCAGTGGTGCCTTATCAATATGGCTGGCTCTACTCATATCTGGGAGTCACACTCATTCCCCGATTTCTCTGGCCGGATAAGCCCTCAGTAAACGAGGCGAACCAGTTTTATCAGGTCGCTTACGGCTTAACAGGTGAAGAGCAACTCGGGCAGGTATCGATCGCGGCCGGCACGCTGACTGAGGGCTATATCAATTTTTCGTGGCCCGGGGCGGTGGGGATCATGTTCCTGCTCGGGATATTTTTCGACTTTTATCAGACGACATTTCTTTCGATTAAGTCGGGACCCTTGTTGCAAGCTGTGGGCGTCGTGTTGCTGCCGACGTTTCTCTCGATCGAGTCGCAGCTTGCTCAATATCTCGGCGGCATCGTTCAGGAAGTAGTGGTCATTCTGATAGTGATGCTGCCGGCAATTACGATGACGCGATCATTCCGCAGGCAGCGGGCTCTTCAACTTCAGCATTGATTCTCGCGCTTCAAACGACAACATTCAGCGCGCACGGCGGGATTCCGGCGTATAACCGCTTGGTGTGTCGCTCCCTGAACGAACTTGATGAGGTGGCAGTTGAAGAGCGGCGCGTTTTGATTGCCATGGATCGGCGAACTGATCTAACCGTCACCGCAAAACAGTTTCCGAGTCTGACTCTGGAATCGTTTGACGGTCATCGAGCTAGTTTTGTTCGCCGAGTAGTAGCAACGGCGTTGAGAGAGCAGATCAATCTCGCTTTGATAGGCCACGTCAACTATGCGCCGCTGGGTCTGTTGCTCAAGCGGTTGCGGCCGAATCTGCGCTACGGCGTCATGGTGCATGGCGTCGAAGCGTGGTCGCGCCTGCCGCGAATCAGGCGCAGAGCTTTGCGGAACGCGGATTTTGTGATGTCAGTCAGCGACTACACGAAGCGACGAGTTGTTGAAGCAAACGGCGTGAATCCTGAGAACGTTTGCTTGCTGCCGAATGCACTTCGGTGGGGCATCAATGAGACGCGGAGACGCGGAGACGCGGAGACCGGGAGGGTTGGTGACTCCGATGCGCTCGCAAGCGAACCGGTCGGAAAAGTAACGCGCTTCCTTTCAGTTTGCCGTCTCGACGCTCGCGAGCAATACAAGGGTATCGATACCGTAATCAACGCCCTGCCGGCCGTGCTCGCGCACGTGCCTGAGTTGGAATACGTGGTAATCGGCAGCGGGAGTGATTTGGAACGACATAAAAGAATCGCCGCGGACGTGGGAGTGGCAGACCGAGTAAAGTTCCTCGGTTCGGTTGATGAGCGAACTCTGCGTGCTGCCTACGAGTCGTGTGATGTTTTCGTTTTGCCCAGCGCCGGTGAAGGATTCGGCATTGTCTTCCTGGAAGCCATGCATTACCGCAAACCGATTATCGCCGCCAGCAGCGGTGCGACTCCTGAGGTCGTCAAGGACGGCGAAACCGGAATGCTGGTCGAGGCTGGATGTGTCGAGCAGCTCTCGGCGGCGATGATTGCGTTGGGTACGAATCAACCGGAGCGAGAACGAATGGGCGCTGCCGGACGCAAGCGTTTACAGGAAAACTTCACGTTCGATCATTTCAAGCGTCGGCTTCATGAGATCGTCATTGGCGAGTTACCGAAGAAAGCTTTCGATAATGGCGAGCGTCCAATCGCTCGCCAGGCAAGCAGCTTAACTTGAAAGTCCTGCACGTCTCACCTTCTTTCTATCCCGCGGGTCACTACGGAGGGGCAACGCAGTCGAGTTATGGCTTGTGCAACGCCGTCGCCAGGGTGCCCGGCGTCGAGTTGCGTGTGCTGACGACGGACAGTGATGGGCCGCGTCGGATCGACGTCAATAGCTTCCCCGCGAAATTGCCCGAAGGCTATGACGTTTACTATTGCCGCCGCTGGTTTGGCGCCGACATTGCGCCGCGAATGTTTTGGCGGTTGCCGCGAATGATTCGTTGGGCGGACATAGTTCACCTGACGGCGATTTATTCACCGCCGACGATTCCCACACTTTTCCTTTGCCGCCTGATGGGCAAGCCCGTCATGTGGTCGACCAGAGGCGCATTGCAAAGTTGGCGCGCACGCACGCGGAAGAACTTTAAGTCAGTTTGGGAGAAAACCTGTGATCTGTTTTGTAGTCCGAATCGCGTAATGCTGCACGTAACCAGCGAGCAGGAAAAAGTTGAAAGCGTCGAGAGGATCAAGCACGCGCAAGCCGTAGTAATTCCGAATGGCGTCGAGCGCCCACCGTCGAATGGCTATCAGCGTCACCCAAGTGATGAACGGATGCGGCTGCTGTTTCTGGGAAGACTCCACCCAAAGAAAGGGATCGAAAACCTTTTCCGGGCCATGGCGACCATGGCGAATGGCGTGACGCTTTCAGTCTGCGGCGAAGGAGAAGCTGATTACCAAGCGCATCTCAAGTCGGTGGCGGCTGAATTGGATCTAACAAAACGCGTTACTTTCCACGGCAGAGTTGACGGCGAGGCGAAGGAGCAACAATTTGCCGAGGCCGACATCTGCGTCGTGCCTTCGTTTACCGAAAACTTCTGCAATGTGGTCGCTGAATCGCTGGCTCGTGGAGTGCCGGTGATTGCGAGCAAGGGAACGCCCTGGGCCCGCGTGACGGAGATTGATTGCGGGTTGTGGGTTGATAACGACGCGGCCACGCTGGCCGGCGCGATTCGCCAAATGCAAACGATGCCTTTGCGAGAGATGGGTAAGCGCGGCCGCCAATGGATGCAAAGAGAGTTTTCCTGGCCGAACATCGCCGGGCAAATGATCCAACAGTACGAAACACTGATCGCAGCCAATCGGAGGCATGCGACCAGAGATCAATTGGCCCGAGTATGAACGCCACGAGCTTGAAACAGATTACGCCCGTCGTGCTCACCTTTAATGAGGAGGCAAACCTGCGCCGGAATCTCGATTCGCTTTTCTGGGCTGAGCGAGTTGTGATCGTGGACTCTGGCTCGACGGATCAGACTGAAGAGATCGCGCGCAGCTATGCAAACGTCACCTGGCACACCCGGCCTTTTGATAGCTTTCGCCAGCAGTGGGAGCACGCGATTCACCAGACAGACATTACGACTAAATATGTTCTGGCGCTCGATTGTGACATGGAAGTGTCGGCGAAGTTGCTTGAAGAAATCGTGGGGGCGTTTCTAAAAGGAACTTACGATGGCGGCCTGATGCCGATCGATTATCGCTACTATGGCTGCTCTCTGGCGGGATCGATCTGTCCGCCGCAGATTCGAATCTTTCGTCGCGCCGCGGTCAAGGTCAAGCAGCTTAATCATGGTCACAAGTTCGAGGTTGCAGGGCCGGTCTATCGCTTTCGGAACAGATTGATTCACGACGATCGAAAGTCGCTTGAGCGCTGGATCGAATCTCAGTTGCGTTATCAAAAAGAGAACGAGGCCGAACTCCGAAACGGACATCGCGGACGAGCCCGCGACTATGCGCGGCGTTTGGGATTGATGCCGCCAATCATTGGGGTGCTGGCATACCTGCGCGCCGGCGGGCCCTTCAAAGGCGCGGCGGCGGCGCGTTACGCGTACGAGCGCATGACTACCGAGAGCATTTTGGCGATGCGATTGATGGACGCGAGACTACAGAAAGCAGAAGGCAGTAGGCAGAAGGCAGGAGGCAGGAGCAGGAAGTGACAACGCGCTGGACGACTTGTCATGATCAATCGGAATTCGGGAGCCGGCGACTGGTCTGACCTCTGACTTCTGATCTCCGACCTCTGACTTATGTACATCCTCGGCATTAATGCTTATCACGGCGACGCGGCGGCGGCGCTGATCAAAGATGGCCGGATTGTCGCGGCTGTCGAAGAAGAGCGCTTCAATCGCATCAAGCATTGCGCCGGCTTTCCTACAGAGTCGGTGAAGTATTGTCTGCGCGTTGCGGGAATCGAGATCGACGCCGTCGATCACGTCGGTATCTCGCGCGACCCTTCGGCGCACCTGCACAAGAAGGTTTTGTTCGCGGCGACGCGCGCAGCGAGAGAGATAGTAGGCAGTAGGCAGACGGCAGGCGGCAGACGGCAGGAGGCAGACGGCGGCAGGCAGGAGGCAGCAACGATCACGGAAGCAGCGGACGCGTTGCTCCGGGGCACTAGCCCGACCGTCAGGGAGGGCTCAACGGAAAACGGTAACGGCCGCGGCGTGCTCAGACAAGTCGCGGATCGATTGCGGAATGCCGCGCGCATTCGTGATTTGAAAGATGAGATCCTGAAGGCTCTCGGAACTTCGCCTTCGAACCTGCACGCGCAATTTCACAACATCGAGCACCATCGCGCACACCTCGCCAGTTCGTTTTTCGTCTCGCCGTTTGCCCGCGCGGCGCTGCTTTCGATCGATGGCTTTGGCGACTTTGTCTCGACCATGTGGGCAGCCGGAGAAGGGAACTCGATCGAAGTCCTTGGCCAGGTCGAATATCCACACTCAACCGGAATTGTTTATACCGCGACGACGCAGTTCCTTGGCTTTCCGCATTACGGCGACGAAGGAAAAGTGATGGGTTTGGCGCCGCACGGAACGCCGCGCTTCATCGAACAGTTTCGCGACCTCATTCGCACGGAAGACCACGGAGAGTTTAGTTTGAATCTCGATTACTTTCGCCACCATGCCGAGGGCGTCGAGATGACCTGGGACAACGGCTCGCCGAGAATCGGGAAAATCTTCTCAGACGAATTCGCGCGCACGTTTGGTGCGCCGCGTGGACCAGGCGAGCCGCTGACCGAACGCGATCGCGACATCGCGGCCAGTTTGCAGTTGCGTCTGGAAGAAGTTGCGTTTCACATTTTGAATCATTTGCACGAGCGGACCGGCTTAACGGATCTGGGATTATCGGGCGGCGTGGCTTACAACTCAGTAATGAATGGAAAGATTTTGCTCAACACGCCCTTTCAACGAGTGTTTGTGCAACCCGCGGCGGGCGACAGCGGCACGGCGCTGGGAGTCTGTTATCAGATTTGGAATCAGTTGCTGCGGCAGCCGCGCGGTGAAGTAATGGAGGCCGCGTACACGGGGCCGGAGTTTAGCGACGCCGAGATTCGCGTTGAACTTGAGCGCAGCGGCTTGTCTTACGAAGCCATGTCTGATCAAGACGTAACGCGGCGCGCCGCGCGCGATATCGCCGACGGTTTGGTTGTCGGCTGGTTTCAGGGGCGTATGGAGTTCGGCCCGCGCGCGCTTGGCAATCGATCGATCGTCGTCGATCCGCGCCGCGCCGAAATGAAGGACGTGCTCAACACGCGCATCAAAAAACGCGAATCGTTCCGGCCGTTCGCGCCGTCAATCCTGGAAGAATTTGTCGGAGAGTATTTCGAACAGACGCATCCGGCGCCGACGATGTTGATGGTCTATCAAGTAAACCGGGAACGCCGCGCACTGATCCCCGCGGTGACTCACGTCGACGGATCGGGGCGTCTGCAAACGGTCTCAAAGAAAACGAACCCGCGCTACTACCAACTGATTTCTGACTTCCATGAGTTGAGCGGAGTGCCCGTGGTGCTCAACACTTCATTCAACGAAAACGAGCCCATCGTGTGCACCCCGCGAGAGGCGATTGATTGTTTTGTAAAGACGCGGATGGATGTTTTGTATCTGGGAAATTGTGTCGTGCGAAGAATTAGCTAGCCACAGAGACGCGGAGTGGCAAAGCGCAAAGTGGCAAGAGCAAAGCGCCGCGATCTTCTTCTTGACTCCTGGCCCTTAGCTCTTTGCTCTTAGCCCTTTGCCTTAGCTCTATGAGAGTCCTCCTACTCAACCAATGCTTTTGGCCGGACGTGGTAGCGACGGCCCAGCAACTCAACGATCTGGCTGTCGGTCTGGACGAGCGCGGACATGAGGTGACGGTTGTGTGCAGCGACCGCGGCTATGACGATCAGCAACTGCGTTTTCCCCGGCGCGAGCGCTGGAACAACGTCAAGATTATTCGCGTCGGGTCGATTCGCGCGAACAAGAAATCACGCTTCAGACGCGCGGTGAACTTTGCCAGCTTTTCGATCGCTTGCGCGTTTCGTCTGGGCGTCATGCCGCTACAGGATGCGGTGGTCGCGTTGACTTCGCCACCACTGATCTCATGGCTGGCGTCGTGGTTTGTGCAGCTCAAGGGTGGCCGGATGATTTTCTGGGTGATGGATCTGAATCCGGACGAAGCGATCGCCGCCGGATGGCTCAAGCAGGAATCTCTAACCGCGAAGCTGCTGGCCGCGTTGCTCCAGAGCAGCATGCGGCGCGCGGAAAAGATCGTCGTCCTCGATCGATTTGTGAAGCAGCGGATCGTGGCTAAGGGAATTCCGGAAGAAAAGATCGACGTGATTCCGCCGTGGGCGCATGACGATACTGTGCGATTCGACGAAGAGGGTAGGGAAGCATTTCGCCGCGCGCACAACCTGGCCGGCAAGTTCGTGGTGATGTACGCAGGTAATCACAGTCCCTGTCATCCGCTGGATACGGTTCTCCGGGCCGCGCAAGAGTTAGGGACGCAGGACGATATCGTTTTTGTTTTTGCCGGCGGCGGCAGCGAGCAGAATAAGGTGCGGGAGTTTGCAGACAGCAATCAACTGAACAACGTGTTGTGTCTGCCTTATCAGCCGATCGAAAAACTATCCGCGCTGCTGTCGGCGGCGGACCTGCACGTGGTGTTGATGGGCGAGCGGTTCGTGGGCCTCGTGCATCCATGCAAAATCTACAACATATTGGCGATTGGATCGCCGTTCCTTTATATTGGCCCGGCGGAAAGTCACCTGGGCGACATCATCCCGCGGATGGGCGATCAGGAATTAGCATTTTATGCGAACCATGGTGAGGCAGATCGCGTCGCGAGGTTGATTGTGGAGCGCGCGGAAGAGTTCCGTTCCCGGCGCGCTCGAAACCCGCTTGCTACCGCAAGCGGTTCTGTAATTGCGCCGAAGTTGGCGCAGGAGTTTTCGAAAGCGGTCCTATTGCCGCGACTGGTGGCGCACGTCGAAGCGCTTGGCGCGCACGCGACTGAAGAAAAGATCGAACCATCAGCGACGAAGCTACAGTCTGCGGTCCGATAAGAACTCGTTTAGTGGAGTGAGAAACTGAAAACATATTTCGCGCTTTTTCTGATTGCCACGTCGGCATCGTTGGTTCTGACGCCGCTGCTGCGACGTCTCTGCGAACGGCGCGGTCTGATCGATGAACCTCGCGATGACCGCCACGTGCACCTGACTCCGGTGCCGCGACTGGGCGGCGTCGCGATCTTTGTGTCCGTCTTCATCGCTTTGTCGTCGCTCCTGCTGATTGACAACCTCTTGACGCAAACGCTGCGTCCGCAGTGGCGCGTAATTGCGATCCTCGTCGGCTGCGGCTTTCTCGTCTTGTGCCTGGGCGTGTACGACGACTTGCGCGGCGCCGGTGCGACCGTAAAGTTTCTAGGCCTGGGCGCAATTACAACTTTGTTCTACGTGCTGGGTGGGCGGATCGAAGGTCTTTCAATTCCATTTGTGGGCGCCGTGAATTTTCCGCCGGTCGTCGGGTATCTGGTAACTCTGGTTTGGGTCGTCGGCATCACCAACGCTTTCAATCTAATTGACGGCGTTGACGGTTTGGCGACGGGCTCGGCGCTGTTCTCATCTTTGCTGCTGCTGATTGTCTCGCTGATCCAGGGACGGCCGGTGGTCGCGGTGGTTGGGCTAGTCTTGTCCGGCGCGCTGGCGGGTTTCCTGCGCTACAACTTTAATCCTGCATCGATTTTTCTGGGAGATTCAGGTTCGCTGTTTGTGGGGTTCGTGCTCGCGGCGCTTTCAATTCAGGGAGCGCAGAAGGCGACCACCGCGGTGGCCGTGGCGATTCCGTTGCTCGCTTTCGCTCTGCCGGTGGTGGACACCGGCGTCACGATCGCGCGGCGCTTCGTCAATGGCAAACCGATCTTTAAAGGAGACCGCGAGCATATTCACCACATGCTCCTGGCGCGCGGCTGGTCACAGCGCCGCGTGGTGCTGGTGCTCTATGGCGTCAGCGCTGCATTTGGATTGTTGGCGATGTTGTTCGTCAACAGCGGTAGTGGCCTGACCGCAGTGGTGCTTTTTGTCGTAGGGGTCGCCGTCATCGTAGCGGTTGGACAACTGCGCTATCACGAGGTTGACGAACTGCGCGCCAGCGTCAAACGAAACCTCGGCGAGCGCCGCGCCCGTGCGGCCCGGAACATTCAGGCGCGAAAGGCTTGTCGCGCAGTGGCCGCTGCCGGAACGCTGAACGAATTGTTCGCAGGCGTGCTGGAGTTGCTTGAGCCGGGCGAATTTGTCTATGCGACGATTCAGTTGAGCTGCGAGCGGCAACCTGAGTTGAACGATCGCGCGCTCGCCCAACTTAGCAGTAATGGTTCCACGCAGAGGGCCACGATGCGCGACGGAAGAATTTATTGGACCTGGAAACGCGCCGATTTTCGCGCCGAAGAGATCGTCGGGTCAGACCGGTTCTGGTCAATGCGTTTGCCGCTCGGTACCCCTAACGGTGTGGACGGTTACGTTAACCTGTATCGCCAGTTTGACGGCGACGCGTTGTTGCTCGACGCAAACTATCTCGCCACAATTTTTCAGCCGGCGATGACTCAGGCGGCTGAGCGCATCTTCGCTAATTGCGCGCGCCCGGCGGCCGCGAGACAAATGGCTGCGACCGCAAGGTGAATTCCTCACAAAGCTAAATCGATCTTCCGATGGAAACCAGTCAAAGGCCTCGATCTCTTCGGGATGAATCAGGCGTTATGCCGCTACCCGACGAGCAGGGAAAGGTGCCGGCCTTTGTCGAAGCGTTTGTCTTCTACGGTCTAATAGTGCTCGTCGCCCTGGTCGCGATTCCTTACGGGACCGTCGAACCGTGGTGGGAAGCGGTGTTCGAGTGCGCGGTGTTCGTTCTCGGCTTGCTCTGGATCGCGCACGGATTGTTCAACGGCTTCTGGATCCAGGGAAGCGTGCGCGTCTTCTATCCAATGATGGCGCTGGTTGCCTTGGCGTTAGTGCAGAGCCTGCCACTCTGGCAGATGGATTGGGCCGGCAATAAAGTCTGGTATGCCGTAAGCGCTGATCCGTTTGAGTCACGGCGCTTTGCCCTCAAGACAGCCGCGCTGATTCTGGCCGGCGTGATGTTGATTCGCTACACCGGGAGTCGTCGACGATTGAGTGTCCTGGTTCACGCAATCATCGGCGTGGCGCTGGCGACCGCTCTTTTTGGAATCGCGCGCCAGGCGATGCAGCACGCGCCCGGCTTTGGCTTGCCCCTGCTGAGGCCGGGCCTCGGCTACGCTCAGTTCATCAACAAGAATCACTTTGCTTACCTCATGGAGATGGGTATGGGCTTGATCGCGGGCGTCGCTCTGCTCCGCACTGAGGGCCGGGAGCGAATTCTGATCTATCTTTCGGCGCTGCTCCTAATATTTGTGGCGCTGGTGCTTTCGAACTCGCGCGGCGGATTACTGGCGATAGTGGCGCAAGTGGTTTGTGCGCCGGCAATTTTCCTGAATTCGCGAACACGCCCCGCGGACGGAGCAACGAGTTGGACGCGTTCAGTCGCTGTGCGGGCGGCGATGATCGCGGCGTTGCTGATAGTAGTGGCGGGCGGAGTCGTGTGGCTCGGCGGCGATCAGTTGGCGACCGGCGCGGAAACTGCTTCGATCGAAATCGCGGGCGCCGACCGAAGCGAGTTGCACGAAGGCGCGCGCCGACGCGACATCTGGCGTTCCAGTTGGCTGATGTTCAAGGCGCATCCAATCACGGGCGCGGGCTTTGGCGGATACTGGGCTGAGGTTCCGCTGTTTCATCAAGCTTCCGGCAGGTTGACGCCACAGCAAGCGCACAACGATTATCTCGAAGTGCTGGCGAGCGGCGGGATCGTCGGCGTCGCGCTTTTTGTTTGGTTCGCAATTGTGGTTGTCAGCCAGGCACGCAAGGAGCTGAGCGCGACGGACGGATTTCAGCGGGCAGTGGCGAGCGGCGCCATAATCGCGTTGGTCGGCGTCTCCGTACACAGCATGGTCGATTTTGGCTTGCACATCACCGCAAACGCGCTGGTGTTCGTGGCGCTGCTCGCTATCCTGAGCCTTAAGGCGATGACCCGCCGGCGCGGCCAGCGGAAGTTGCCAGCTGGTTTCGATGATCGCGCATCAGAAAGTCGCGCAAGCGCATCCAAAGAATCCGTTCAGGTACGGACGGCTGGTTTAGAGTTCAAGCTTTAGCTTGCGCCTATGAGCGGCAACCTAAAGGTTGAACTCTGAACACGGACCCGCTCTCTTGAAAGGCAATCGGTTGCCGAAACGCAGAAGTAAATTTCGCCGCTTTGGACTGGTACTGGTGCTGGCGCTCTTAGGCCAACATATTTTCGGCTGGCCGCAAGACATTTCCGGCGGCGCCAGTTCGCTCGCGGGACAGGACATAATCGGCGGGGCGTCGGTGGTCTTCAAACGGCCACCCCGTGTGCGCGACCTCGCCGGCGGCGCGAGCGCTTTGATTGCGCGGCATCGCGTAGTTCGCAGGCCTGCGGAGCCAACTGAGATCGCGCGCAACAAACCCCCGAAGCCACCGCCCGGCGTGCCTGGACCTGAACCGACGCCGATAGAGCCTTCGAACGAAGACAAGGCCGAGGTTTACAACAACCAGGGCAATACCCTCTACGACGTAGGAAAATATGCCGAAGCAGTCGAGGCATACAAGAAGGCGCTGACGTTCAAGCCGAACGACGCGCTGAGCCATAACAATCTGGGCGCGGCGTATTTCGCCCAAGGGCAGAACCAGAACGCGATCGACGCCTTTCAGAAAGCTGTCAATGCCAACCAGGACGAAGCGGACGGTTACTTCAATCTGGGCATCGCCTACAACGTCACTGAAAAATATGATCTGGCAGAGGCCGCGTTAAAGAAGGCCATTGCTCTGAAAGCGGACTGGCCCGAGGCGCTCAACGCTCTCGGCGATACTTACCTGACTCTTGGTCGCAACGAAGACGCCGCGAAAGCTTACGAAGCGGTGGTAAAACTCCAGCCCGACAACTCAGGCGCGTACAGCAACCTGGCGTTTGCTTACGATCGTCTGTTGCGCTATGACGATTCGATCGCGGCGCTGAAGAAGGTTATTCAGCTCACGCCAAACGACGCGTTTGCCTACAACAACCTTGGCGCAGCGTCTTACAAAGCGGGCAAATACAAAGACGCGGTCGATGCCTTCACGCAGTCGCTGCGGCTGAAGCCCGGCGACGCGGACGCGCAAAACAATCTCGGCGCGGCCCAGTTCGCGCTGGAAAAATATGGCGACGCAATCGGCGCGTTTCAGGAAGCAATCAAACTGAAGCCCGGATCTACCGACGCCGAATACAATTTGGGCAATGCTTACCTGATGTCGGCAAAGTTCGCCGAATCGGCCGAAGCATATCAGCAGGCGATCAAGTTGAGGACGGATTACGGCGAAGCCCAAAACAATCTCGGGATCGCTTTGACGAACCTGAACCGCTTTCCAGAGGCGGTCACGGCGTTCCGGGAAGCGGCGCGATTGAAACCCGACCTGGCATCGGTCTTCAACAATCTGGCTTTCGCTGAAGACAAACTTGGACATGAGGAGGAAGCGATCGCGGCGTATAAAGAAGCAATCAGGATTAACCCTAAGTATGCGAAGGCGCTGAATGGGCTGGGTTATGTCTATGACAAAACAGGGAAGCCAGTGGAAGCGATCGACCCGCTGAAACAGGCCGTAGAAGCGAAACCTGATTACGTTGCGGCGCATTACAATTTGGGCAAGGCCTTTTTCGACGCCGGCCGGTTTACTGAAGCAGTCGAGGCATACAGGCGCGCTACGCAACTCAAGGCGGACTACGAACAGGCTTACCTCGGTTTAGGAACTGCAAGCTTCCGCGGCGGTCAATTCAGCGAAGCGGCCGAAGCTTTCAAGACGGCGACCGTCCTAAACCCGGCGAACTTTGACGCATTCTACGGTTTGGGAAATGCGCGGATTCGAAGCGGAAAGTATCAGGAAGCGGTGGCGGCCTTAAAGGAGGCTATCCGTCTCAAACCGATGCAGCCGCAAGCGCATTACAGTCTCGGGCTGGTTTATGCCAGTCTTAATGACAAGGACGGCGTGACCCGAGAGTTTGCGATCCTTAAGAAGCTTGATCCAAAACTAGCCGAACAGTTCTATAACGCTGTGAAAAAATAGTTTGTTTAGAGTTCAACCTTTAGGTTGTTCCTAAGGAGTAGTTTAGAGTTCAACCTTTAGGTTGTTCCTAGGCGCTGGTGAGACGGAATGTACGATTGGCGGAAGATGAAACCGGACGAGAGAGAGTCGATCTTAGCAGTCCGGCGCTCACGGCAACATCCCTGGCACTCGCCGCCACACCTGGACTTCGAGGGTGAATTTCAGTATTTGATTTCAGCTGCGTGTTATGAGCATGTCGCGGTTATCGGCAAGAATCTTGAGCGGATGACGGAATGCGAGGAAGATTTGCTTAGCACCTGCCGCGAGTTAGGCTGCGAGACCTATGCTTGGTGTGTTTTGCCGAACCACTACCACGTGCTGTTAAAGACGGGACAGATTAAGAAGCTTCGGGCGGAGCTGGGACAATTTCGCGGACGTTCGTCATTTGCTTGGAACGGAGAAGACGAGCAAAGAGGAAGAAAGGTCTGGCATAACTGCTTTGAGCGCCCTATGAAGTCTGATCGCCATTTCTGGGCGACTATGAACTACATACATCATAATCCCGTCCATCATCGCTACGTTGAGCAGTGGCAGGACTGGCCGTGGTCAAGCGCAGCCGGGTTTGTTGAGCACGTGGGACGGGAGCGCGCCCAAGAGCTTTGGCGGGACTATCCTATCCTTGATTATGGGAAGAAGTGGGACATTTAGGAAAAGAACAAGCTAAAGCTTGAACTCTAAACGTCGACCCAACAAAACATTTGACGTATCGCGCGGAACGGAAGTAAACTGCACGCGCCTAAACGGATTCGGACAAACTAAGCAGGAGTCGAGCACTATGACCAGCAGACACAAAAAGGCTTTGACGGCCCTGGCAGTGTTTCTTACTTTTTCATTTGCCCAGGTGTATGTGCAAGCGAGCTTGCCGGCGCCGGCACCGGGGTCACCGCAACGCGCCATTACCGCGAAGCTGGCGACAAAGAATAACGCGCCCATCACGATCAACGGGAACAGCGCCGGAACGGGCACAACGATTCTCACCGGCGCGACAATCGAGACGCCCGATCAAGTCAGCGCGGTGATCGATTTGGGTGATGCTGGCGTGGTCGAGTTGCAACCGGGCTCGAAAATTCAACTCGACTTTGACCGCGACGGTAATGTGCATGTGAAAATTCTTAAGGGCTGCGCGGTCGCCAACCGGAAGACCAACGTGCTGCCGGATGCCACGACCGAAATTTACACTGACCAGGCTTCTGAGAAAACCAACAAGAACCGAAATCACATGGGCTTCTGCCTGTTGCCCGGTGGTGCTTTGGGGGCCTTGGGCGGGGCAGGACTCAGCAGCGCCGCAATCGGAGGTATTGCTGCAGCCGCTGGCGGCGGCGCGCTCGCAACCTATTTCGGTGTGCGCACCACGAGCCCGTCGCGCTAAGAGTTTTAGCAAGCCACTTTTTCCCTGACCAGCCCTCAATTGCGAGGGCTGGTTTTTGTTATGTCTCGTTAATGAACGCAAAGCGCTTCTTTATCACCGTGCTCGCTTCGGCGGCGTTAGCATGGGCCGTCTGGCAATCAGCGCGTTCCGGACTCGCTCGAACACTGGGCGAGTCCGCTTTGGCAACGGCCCAGATCAACAAAGCGGACGAGGCAGTTAAGCTATCGCCGAACGACGCAGAGACTCACTGTGTCCGCGGTGTCTTGTTGGAACAGGCGGAGGATTCCGCGCAAGCTCAGTTGGAGGTCGAATGTGCAGTTCAGCTCCGGCCACGTGATTATTCAACCTGGCTCTTGCTGGGAATCACGCGCGATGAGAATCGCGATCAAGAGGGCGCGCGGCTCGCGTTCCGGCAATCAACGGCCCTGGCTCCGGCGTACGCGCAACCTCACTGGCTGCTCGGCAATCTGCTGTTGCGGATGGATCAGCCGGACGAGGCATTCGCCGAACTACGCAAAGCGGCGTCGAGCAATCCCGAGTTGCTGCCGAACGTAATCGATCTGGCGTGGGGAATTTATCATGGCGACCGGAGCGCGGTTCTCGCCGCCGTCCCTCCGCAAACAGACGCGGCTCGTCTCGAGCTTGCGATCTTTTTTGCGCGACACCAACAAAGCATAGCGGCCGCGGATCAATTTCTTTCAGCCGGAGACGCGCCGAGCAAGAAGGCGGAAAGTTTGCTGGCTGATCTCTTGACCGCGCGGGCATTTGGCGACGCGTATCGGGTTTGGGCGCGGATCCATGGCCTGCCGGCGACGGATGCGATTGGTACTATTCGCGACCCGGGATTTGAAAGTCCGATCACGGTCGGCGAATCTGGCTTTGGCTGGCAGATCGCACCGGACATTCCGAACGTGACGATGTCCGTCGATACTGGTGAACATGAAAGCGGATCGAAGAGCTTGCGGATCGAATTCCACGGCAACTCGAATCCGTCGCAGCCTTTGCTTACGCAGCTCATCCTGCTCAAGCCACGAACGAAATATCACTTGAGCTTTGCAGCAATGGGCCGCGACCTTGTCTCCGCGGGCCTGCCGGTAATCATCTTGAGAGACGCTTCGGATTCGGCGCAAGCGATGCTGGGACAATCGCCGCCGCTACGCTCGGACGTCACTGGTTGGCGCGAGTTTTCGATCGACATTACGACCGGCGCAAAGACGGACGCAATTCTTCTTTCAGTTGAACGTCAGAACTGCAACGCTGATCCGTGCCCGGCGTTCGGCACGCTCTGGCTTGACTCGGTTTCGATTGAGGCGCGGATCGGCGCGGTGGCCGACCGTGAGGGAGGGCGTGAGAGCAGTGGGCAGTAAGCGCACGGACGCCCTTGCTTATGTGCCCCGCGTCGGACCCGATCATGAGTAGCTGATCAGAAGTGGCGGTAATGCTCCGGATGCCCCAACCAACTATGTCAGGCAAGTTGCCGCTAGAGCGCGCCGTTCGCTCTTACATTGAGAATCCTGTCAGATTGTCTCGTGCAGGGCTAGTTGCCGCAACTTTGCAAACCTCCTGGCGAACCTCACCACCGGCTGAGCTTAACCTCTCAACTGAACAACTTGATGAAGTCACGCCGCTGCTCTACGACTCGGGCGCGGCGGGTCTGGGTTGGTGGCGGATACGCGAAACCAATCTGCGCGACACGCCGTCCGGGGAGCTATTGCGTCAGGCGTACCGCCTGCTCGCGCTGCAAGCCAATATCCATCAAACCAAAGTTCAAAAGATTTTTCGGCTGATGCGCGCCGAAGACGTCGAGCCGGTTCTTCTCAAAGGCTGGGCCATCGCGCGGCTGTATCCACAGCCCGCGCTCAGGCCTTACGGCGATATCGATCTCTATGTTCGTCCGCCGGATTATGGCGTCGCCAAACGCGTGATTGAAAGCGAAGCTGCGCGCGGATGTTGGGTTGATCTTCATTCCCGGATTTCCGAGCTGGCCGAGACCTCTGCCGAGGATTTGTTCACGCGTTCGCAACTGGTCTCGTGCGGAGACGAACAGGTGCGCGTGCCGGGTGCTGAAGATCACTTCGCGCTGCTGGCGATTCACCTTTTGAAACACGGCGCGTGGCGTCCCACCTGGCTCTGCGATATCGGCCTCTTGCTGGAATCGATCGCGAGCGACTTTGATTGGGATCTATGTCTGGGCAATAACAAGCGCCGCGCTAACTGGATTCTGTCCGCTATCGGACTTGCGCATGAGCTGGTCGGCGCCGAAATAGGCACCGAAGACATTGCCGCGAGAGCGAGAGAGATTCCCGCGTGGCTCGCCCGCAGCGTGCTGAAAGAATGGGAGACACCTTTCGCGATCGATCAGCCGCCGATGAGCCATCGCGCGCCAATGCGTTCTTACTTGCGTCACCCTCGTGGTTTCCTTTCTGATCTCGCGCACCGCTGGCCAAATCCAATCCTGGCGACCGTCAGTGTCAAAGGAAAGTTCAATCGCCTGCCACGTTTTCCTTACCAACTCGGAAATTGTCTCGTGCGAGCGGGAGCGCTCATACTTCCGAAACGAGCCGCGGAATAACGCGGATCAGACAAAACACAATTAGCCACGAAGAAGCACGAGAAGCACAATAGGGAGTCTCCCTGGCTCGCTCTTGTGCTTCTTTGGTGGCTTAGTCGCTTCTCTTATCCGCGTTCATCCGTGGCTAATTGCTCAGGCAGAAAACATTTCCGCGACCCGATAGATTTCCTCATCCAGACGTTTCAGATCGTGGACGGCGTCATCGAGCGGCACCGTGATAATTTTGGTTCCGCGCAGCGCGGCCATGTGTCCCCAGCGGCCCTCGCGAATCATCTCGTAGGCTTTGATTCCAAAACGCGTCGCCAGAATCCGATCGAAAGGCGTGGGCGAGCCGCCGCGCTGAACGTATCCCAATTTGGTGACCCGAGTCTGAATGCCAGTGCACTTTTCTATCTCAGCGGCGAGCGCCTCGCCGATACCGCCCAGACGACCATGTTGATAGATCGCGTTGGATTGACCTCCGGTCAGAAAGTCTTCGTCCCCGTGCGGGTGCGCATCTTCCGCGACGACAACGATTGAAAACGCGCGACCGGCTTTCCGGCGGGCGTCCAGCAGATCGCAGACGCGCGAGATTCTGAAAGGGTGCTCGGGAACCAGAATGACATCAGCGCCGCCGGCAATGCCGCCGTAAGCTGCAATCCATCCGGTGTGCCGGCCCATCACTTCAACGACCATCACGCGGTGATGCGATTCAGCCGTCGAGTGCAGGCGATCAACCGCGTCCGTAACGATCGAGACGGCCGTGTCGAAACCAAAGGTGAAGTCGGTGCCGCAAATGTCGTTGTCGATTGTCTTGGGGATTCCCACGACCTGCAATTGGTGATCGCGCCAGAGGTCGCGCGCCGCCGACAGAGTTCCTTCACCTCCGACCACCGCCAGGCCCGAGAGTTTATGCATCTTCCAGTTTTCTTTCAGGCGGACGACGGACTGCTCGTCTTTGAGCGGGTTGAACCGCGACGTTCCGAGAATCGTGCCGCCCCGAGGCAGGATGCCGGCCACCTCGGATCGCGTCAGCTCGATGCAATCGTTTTCGACCAGGCCGAGCCAGCCGTTCCTGATCCCCAGAACGTCGACTGAGTCCGCGGCCGCGCGGCGTGCAATCGCGCGAATGGCGGCATTCAATCCGGGGCAGTCGCCTCCGCCGGTCATGATTCCGATTCTCATCTCGTTAGCCGGCACTCGCCGCCAGTCCCGCAACTCGATCGGCCCGGCTTAACAAAGCCCGCGGCGAATTGCGCCTGAAGCGATAGTGTGGTTTAAGATCATTGCGCCCGTTGGGTCTGGTGTCAAACCACGAGCCGCAAGATGTCCGAAGAGCGAGAACCATTAATCATGGCAGTTGAGACTGCAACGCGAGCGGGTAGCGTAAGCCTGGCGCGCGGCGTTGAGGTCTTGAGTGCCGGGTTGGGCGATGGCACGTCTTCGCACTCGACTGACTTGATCGAGAATATCGAACGCGTTCTGCGTGAGGGGAACGCAAAGCTGTCTGACATTGATTTGTTCGCAGTCACTGTGGGCCCGGGGAGTTTCACCGGCCTGCGGATTGGCCTCGCTACCGTCAAGGCTTTCGCCGTTTGCGTTCGGAAACCATGCCTGCCTGTGTCCACTCTGGCGGCGATCGCTCATGCTGCCGGAGATTCCGAGCGGACCGTATCGATCTTGCCAGCCGGGCGCGGAGAGGTTTACGCGCAAGCGTTTTCAGTGCGCGGCGAAATCGTTTCTGCGTTCGACGACGCGGCGCATATCAAACCGAGCGAGCTTCTCGAAAAATACGGCAACGTACAGACGATCAGGTGGGCCGGCGAAGGAGCGCATCAGCATCTCGAAACTCTTCGACAGGGCGGAGTCGCCAACTGGATCAGTCCTGGTGAAGGAGAGTCGGCGAGAGTGCAAGTGGGTTGGAGCGTTGCTCCCCAATCTGAACACCTGGCCAATTCGGTTGCCGTTCTGGCGCTGATCGATTACCGAGATGGAAAGGCGACTGACGCCAGTGAACTACGAGCGAATTACGTGCGGGCGTCCGACGCGGAAATCAACCAACGATGGCTACAGCTAAACTCTTGATCGGGGACTCCGGTCGAAACGTGGCGATTGAGCAGATGACTGAGCACGATCTGCTCGCGGTCGTCGAGATCGAGGAAGAGTCCGGGCTGAGTCCCTGGGGCTGGGACGCCTACCACAAGGAGCTCCAGTCGCCGGAAGAAGTCATAATGCTCGTCGCTCGCGGCGATTCTGGGGGCGGAGCAGTTGCCGGCTTCATAGTTTCGCGGCTGATCGGGCCGGAGTTGCATGTTTACAACGTGGCGGTGAGACCAGAGCTGCGCAGACGAGGGGTCGCGGCAAGGTTGCTCCGGGCTGTGCTTGAGTGGGGCCAGCGGACGGGGGCGAGCCTGGCTTTTCTCGAAGTTCGCGAGGGAAACAGCGCGGCTCAGAACCTTTATCGCGGTTGCGGCTTTGCTGTCGCGGGACGCCGCCGCCAGTATTACGCGGCGCCCGTGGAAGATGCCCTCCTAATGTCAGTTTCTTTGAGATCGAAGCCTTGATTTGGGGTCGCCGTTTGGGCTAACATTCGCCCCATGACGAACTGCCGCAGGGCCTTCTCACCACGTGGACACTTTTCTTTCCAACTTGAACATCTTGAGAGGAGAATACCGAAATGGAAATCGAGAGCGTTAAGGCCGAGCTGATGACGAGCAACCCCGAGTTTCGGGAGCTCGCCCGCGAACACGGTCGTTACGAAGCACGCCTGAGCGAGTTATCTTCGCTTTCATACCCAAGCGACGAAGAGCAGATAGAAGAAGTTACGCTTAAGAAAAAGAAGTTAGCCATAAAAGATCAAATGTATTCATTGATGCTGCAGCACGAGAAGAGCTCAAGTACAGCGCACTGATATTGTCAGAGGCCGGGCGGCGTGTTTCCGGAGGCCGCTTTGGGTGAATCTAAGTTGACTAAGACGGGGACGACAGATCCACTGTTGCGCCCCGTTTTGTTCTAAGCGCGTTGGTTTGCACAGGTAGGCTCTTACGGGAAACTATGGTTCGCGACGGAATTCCATACGTGGTTACGCCGATTGTCTTAGGCTTGCCTCCGGCTTTCTTCGGCTACTGGCCCATTTCGTTGGGGCTGCTGGCCGTGGCCGGGTTCATGGCGTTCTTCTTTCGCGATCCGCGACGCCTGGTTCCGACTGAGCCGGGAATCGTTGTGGCCCCGGCGGATGGCCGGGTCACCGTAGTGAAGAGAGCGGACGGCCAGAATGGAGAGTCCCTGGTCAGCATCTTTCTTTCACCGCTCGACGTACACGTGAACCGTTCGCCGATTGGCGGTGAAATCACGGAAATTGCCTACAAAAGCGGCAAGTTCCTGATGGCCACAAACCGGAAGGCGCGCTTGCTGAACGAGCAGAATACGCTCACAATTCGCGGGTCGGAGTTGACCGTCAGGTGCACCCAAATCGCGGGAATTCTGGCGCGCCGGATCGTTTGTTGGAAGCGGGAAGGCGAGAGGGTAGAATGTGGCGAGCGTTTTGGGATGATAAAGTTTGGTTCGCGCACGGACGTGGTCATGCCGTCATCCGTTGAGATAGTGGTCGAAGAAGGAATGCACGTGCGTGGCGGAGTCACCATAATCGGAAGAGTCACAAAATGAGCCTTCCTCGTTTTCAGGCAGGGAATCCGTTTAGCCCAGCGCCAGCTCCCTCAGGCCATAAGGGGCTGAAGAAGGGCGTGTACCTGGTGCCGTCGCTGTTTACGGCTCTGAATATCCTCGCCGGCTTCTTTTCGTTGATGGAAACGATGACTGGCTTTAGCCTTCTGGGAACCAGCGACGCGACCAGACACTTTGACTATGCGGCGATGGCCATCGGATGGGCGCTCCTTTTCGACATTCTCGACGGGCGCGTCGCGCGGATGACGAAGAGCACTACTGAAATCGGAATTCAGTTGGACTCGCTGGCCGACATTGTTTCGTTCGGGCTAGCTCCGGCGATGCTGGTGTATGCCTGGGGGTACGGAACGGCGCTTGACTCGTGGGGCAATGTTCATCAGTTGGCCTGGTTTCTCTCTTTCATGTACGTGATCTGCGGCGGCTTCCGGTTAGCAAGATTCAACGTTCAGGCTTCGCGCCCGAGACCTCTGGCCGAAGGCACGCAGAAGGTGGACAAAAAGAGCTTCGTCGGCCTGCCAATCCCGGTCGCCGGATGCTTGATCGCGGCGATTGTTCACTTTGCTCCGACGCCAATCAGATATGCGCCGCAACGCGCCGACCTGCTCGCTGGATTAGCGATGGTGCTGGTGGCCTTCCTAAGCGTGTTGATGGTCAGTACCCTGCGCTTCACCAGCTTCAAATCAGTAGGGACGGGCCGGCGCAACGCCCGGCTCGTAATCGCGATGATCGCGCTGGCCGGGATGATCTATTTGTATTCGCGTTGGGTTTTGCTGGTGCTGGTGGTCACGTATGTCGTGCACGGACTGCTTTCGCGCGTGCTGCTCTCGCTGGTTCGCCGCTCGCCGGAACCACAATCGGCAGAAGTCCACGAGATCTAACCTCTGGCTCTCACTCGATAACTCAGACTTCTTAAGGCTTTTCCGGTGAACGGGCAAAGGCCAGTAATCCGTGGGGCGTCGTCACTACGACGAGGTCGTTGACTGCGATCGGCGCGGCGCTGCTGCTATTTTCTTCGCCAATTGAAAGCGTGTTGACCGGTTTGCCGTCGCGCAGGCCGAGGACGATCGCGCTGTCGGTCGAAAGCGGCGTGAAGAGCGCGCCGTCGGGCGCGGTAATCGGGCGCGCGGATATCCGGCCTGGAAGTAGTCTGCGCCAGATCAAGGAACCTCGATTCGCCGACAGCAGGTACACAAAATTATCGAGCGAAGCCGCGAGCAGACCATTCTCGACGGACACTACGGACTGGACCGCTGCTCCGGTCCGGCGCCGCCATATCAGTTTGGAGTTTGACTCGCGCAAGGCGTAAATATATCCGTCGCCGGATCCAAAACAAACGGTGCCGTTGACGATGGCGATCGGTCCCTGGATGGGGCCGCGCGTCTGATAATGCCACGCAGCATTGCCTGTAGCCTGATCCAGGGCAAACAAAGATCCCCGCTCGCTTCCGATGTAGAGGGAGTGCCCTGCGGCCGCGGGCTGACTAGAAAAGCTTTCGGCGTATTGGTTCGCCCAGAGAGTTAGTCCGGTGCGTTTGTCGAACGCGTAAACCTTTCCATCAGCGCCGCCGGCGAATAAAGCGTTCTCACCGACGAGCAGACTGCCGCTGAGCGGCGCCTGCAAGGTTCTCATCCATACGGTCACTCCGGTTGTCTTGCTCAGCGCGCGTAACGTCCCATTCGCGTGACGCTGATCTTTGACAGCGGCCCCATTTTGACCGGCGGCGTAAACACTTCGGTCATCAGCTACCGGCGAAGCAGAAAAGTTGCCCCCGACGTCGGCCTTCCATCGCAACTGTCCGTCGGAAGCGTTCAAGGCGACGAGGATCCCTTCGCTGAGCGGCAGATATACGGTCGTTCCGTCGCTCGCAGGTGTAAAGTTCGACGTGCGATCGGATTCGTAACGCCAGCGGACAGTAAGCGGCTGTGACAAGGCAATTTGTTTTTGCGGGACACTTGCGCCAAGCTGAAAGGTTGAAAGCACGATCAAACAGAGCCAGTAGACAGTCTTCGACTTTCGGATCAGGGGACTATCGTTTGAGAGTAAGGGGTGTGTGTTCACGATGTCAGTTTGTTCTCTTGCTTTGCCGGTACCTTAACTGACAACTTATAATCAGGGTTTGCAAGGGTTCGGAATCTTTGACGTGTAACCTGCCACGGAGGTTTTCTTTTTTTGCCAAAGACAAGCCACGAAACGATAATCATACTCGACTTTGGTTCGCAATACACTCAACTGATTGCCCGACGTGTCCGCGAAGCCGGCGTTTATTGCGAGATAGTTCCTTTCAACGCTAACCCTGATGATATTTGGGCGCGACAGCCGCGAGGGCTAATACTTTCGGGGGGCCCATCGTCGGTCTATGACCATGACGCCCCTCGTCTAATGCCCGGACTGGTCTCGGCTGATCATCCGCCTGTGCTCGGGATTTGCTATGGGTTTCACCTCATCGCGCACGAAATGGGCGGCAACGTCCACCCTTCACAAAGCAGGGAATATGGCTACGCGAGGTTGACCGTGCTCGATTCACCTGATTCATCGAGCCGTTTGTTCACCGGCCTCCCCAGAGAGATTGATGTCTGGATGAGCCACGGTGATCAGGTCAACACACCGCCCGACGGTTTTCGCGTCACGGCGAAAACTGCTGACGCGCTCGGCGCATTCGAAGATCCGGCGCGGAATATCTATGGCCTGCAGTTTCATCCGGAAGTTGCGCACACGCCCCTCGGCGTCCAACTGCTGCGTAATTTCCTGTTCGAAATCTGCGGCTGCGCAGGTGACTGGACACCGGCCGCGGCGATTGAGGAGCAGGTCGGTCGCATTCGGACCCAGTTGGGAGAGAGCAGTCAGGCAATTTGCGGCCTCTCGGGCGGCGTAGACTCTTCCGTCGCGGCCGCTCTGGTGCATCGCGCGGTGGGGGATCGACAGACCTGCATCTTCGTAGACAACGGGCTGCTCCGCGACGGAGAGTTTGAAACAACGCTTACTCTGCTGCGGCAGAAGCTGAAGCTCAACATTCAGGGAGTCGACGCGAGCGTTCGTTTCCTCAAAGCTTTGCAAGGAGTGATCGATCCCGAAGAGAAACGCAAACGTATTGGCGCCGCATTCATCGAAGTCTTCGAGGAAGAAGCAAAGCGCATCGGCGCCGTCGACTTCCTGGTACAAGGGACGCTATATCCCGACGTCATTGAATCAGTGTCCGTGCGCGGGCCTTCGGCTACGATCAAGAGCCACCATAATGTTGGCGGTTTGCCGGAGAGAATGAATCTGAAACTGATCGAGCCGCTGCGAGAGTTATTTAAGGATGAAGTCAGGCTGATCGGCAGGGAACTCGGTGTGCCCGACGATATTCTGAGTCGTCATCCATTTCCCGGCCCCGGTTTAGGGGTACGCATCCTGGGCGAAGTCACTGAGGAACGCCTTCGTTTGCTAAGAGACGCGGATCGTATTTTTGACGAAGAGCTGCGGCGCGCAGAGTTGTATCACTCGGTCTGGCAAGCGTTCGCAGTGCTGCTGCCGATCTCAACGGTCGGAGTCATGGGCGATGAAAGAACCTACGAGCGCGTGATTGCGATTCGAGCCGTGACCAGCGTAGACGGGATGACGGCGGACTGGGCTCGTCTTCCGCACGAGCTGCTCGCACGTGTCTCTACGCGGATCGTTTCCGAAATCAAAGGCGTCAATCGAGTGGTCTACGACGTCAGCTCCAAGCCTCCGAGCACGATTGAGTGGGAATGATTTGGAGTGCGTCGACTTGTCGCCGCTTTCCAACGTCGCGACTTGTCGCGACGAGACTGACAACTTCACATTTCTTTCTGCTCACTGTCGGCTGCTCACTGCTATCTGTTACGTGATATAGTGTCGATCCTCGAACGGCTAACAGCACAACTCGATTGAGCCTGGTTTCGGTGACCATGCAAGACAAAGACTTCGTACATCTCCACCTTCATACTGACTACAGTCTCCTGGACGGCGCGATTCAGATCAAGCCGCTCGCCAAGCGCTTGGAAAAACTGAATATGAAAGCGTGCGCCATGACGGACCATGGCAACATGTACGGAGCTATCTCGTTTTATCAGACGATGAAGGGGCAGGGGATCAAGCCCATTATCGGATGCGAAGCCTACCTTGCCGCCGGCAGTCGAACAGATCGCGTGCCGCGCGCCCCGGGCGAGAAGGTGAACTATCACATCATCCTTCTGGCAAAAGACCTCGAGGGCTACCACAATCTTGCCAGGCTCACGTCAAAGGCATTTACCGAAGGCTTCTATTACAAGCCGCGAATCGACAAGGAACTGCTCGCCCAACATAGTAAAGGCCTGATTGCGCTTTCGTCCTGTCTGTCGGGGGTGCCGTCGGCGATGCTGGCGAAAGAACGTCCCGATGATGCCGCTGCTGCCGCCCTCGAGTTTCAGGAGATCATGGGAGCGGGGAATTACTTTCTCGAAATTCAGGAGCACGGTCTCGAACCGCAGGCCCGAATCCGCAAGCCGCTGGTTGAGCTGTCAAAGCGTACGGGAATTCCGCTGGTGGCTACAAACGATGCGCACTACTTGATGCCTGATGATGCTCAGGCCCACGATGTTTTGCTGTGCATCGGATCAGGCAAGACGGTCAACGATCAAAATCGTCTTCGCTACGAGACTCCAAATTTCTATGTTCGCTCAGCCGATGAGATGTGGAACATCTTCGGCGGAGAATTGCCGGAGGCGTTGCAGCGCACTGTCGAGATCGCTGAAATGTGCGATCTGAGTCTGCCGACCGGCATCAACCACTTGCCCAACTATCCTATTCCGCCGTCGGCAGGGCACTTGTCGGCGGATGAGTACTTCGAGAAGGTAGTGCGCGAGGGTTATCAGACGCGCAACGCTCACGTGTGGGATCAAGAACGTGCCGTCGGCAGCCTTGCGAATCCGGCGGATGTGTACGACAGCCGGCTGGCGCACGAGATGGATGTTATCAAGCGGATGGGGTATGCGGGTTATTTCCTGATCGTTTGGGACTTTGTGCGGTACGCCAAAGAACATGGAATCCCCGTCGGTCCGGGGCGTGGTTCGTCGGCGGGCTCTCTGGTCGCCTACTGCCTGGGCATTACAGGGGTGGATCCTTTGAAATACGATCTCCTCTTCGAACGCTTTCTCAACCCGGATCGCGTCTCAATGCCCGACATTGACATCGATTTCTGCGTGCGTGGGCGAGGAGAGGTAATTAAACATGTCGCCGAGCTTTACGGTCGCGACTCCGTTTGTCAGATCATCACCTTCGGGACGCTCGCTTCGCGCGCGGCGATTAAAGACGTCGGCAGGGCCCTCGATATGCCCTACGCCGAAGTGGAACGCATTTCCAAGCTGATTCCGCCGCCCGTGCGCGGGCGGAATGTCACGATCGAGCAGGCGGTCGAACAAGTTCCCGAACTTCGCAAGGCAATCGACACTGACGCTCAAGTGCGTCAGGTGATCGACCTCGCTCGCCGATTGGAAGGCTGCGCCCGCCACTCCTCAGTCCACGCTGCCGGCGTAGTGATTACGCCAAAGCCACTGCAGGAGCTAATCCCCATCGCGGTTAGCAGCAGAGACGAAGTCACCACCCAGTATGAAATGTCTGACCTGGAGAAGGTGGGCGTCTTAAAGATGGACTTCCTTGCGCTTAACACGCTTACCATCATAAGCGACTGCTTATTGAGCATAAAGCGCGCGCTTAACGCGGATGTGGACTGGGCGAAGACTTCGCTTAATGACGAAAAGACCATGCAGTTGTTTGGTTCGGGGCGCACCGACGCTATTTTCCAGTTCGAATCCGGAGGAATGCGGGAGATTTGCCGGAAGCTTAAGCCGAAGAGTCTCGAGGATCTCTCGGCCTTGAACGCTTTATACCGGCCGGGGCCAATCGACGGAGGTATGGTTGACGACTTTATTCAGCGTCATCACAGCAAGAAAGCGCCCCGGTACATTGTTCCCGAGATGAAGGAGGTCCTCGATAGTACGCACGGCGTCATCGTGTACCAGGAACAGGCGATGCACCTGGCGCAGAAGCTGGCCGGCTACACCATGGCTGAGGCGGACAGTCTGCGTAAGGCCATGGGCAAGAAGAATCGCGAGGAGATGGCACTTCAGGAGCAAAAGTTTGTCGACGGTGCAGTCTCGCGCGGAATTCGAAAGGACAAGGCTCAGCAAGTCTTCTCTTTGATGAGACAGTTCGCCGATTATGGATTTCCAAAGAGCCACGCCGTCGCTTATGCCTATCTGGCATTTCAAACGGCATATCTAAAAGCCCATTTCCCCGAACACTTCTATGCGGCAGTTCTCTCAAATGAGATCGAGGATTCTGCCAAGGTGTTTCGATACACGAAAGAAATGCGGGGGCAGGGAATTGAGTTGCTGCCGCCGGATGTCAACGAAAGCGAAATGGGCTTCACTCCGCTAGTGGGCGCCATCCGTTACGGCCTGGCGGCAATCAAGGGGATTGGATTTGCGAGTGTCAACGCGATAATCAAGGCGCGCAACTCGGGACGTTTTCGTTCTCTGTCGGACTTTACTGAGCGCATCGAGGAAGGCTCGGTAAATAAGCGCGTGCTCGAGGGGTTAGTCTATAGTGGCGCTTTTGATTCGCTGAAGGAGGGTTCACAGACTCTTCCCTCATGGCGGGCCCGGGTTTTCGCGGGCATCGACAGTGCACTGGCACGATCTGCAAGGTCGAGGCGAGCGAAGGCGCTGGGACAAGATGATCTTTTTGGCAGCGATAGCGATCTAACCCCCGAGCGCGGGTCGCCGCTTCCCGAAGCAATTGCGTGGACGCCCGCAGAAATGCTGGCGGCGGAAAAGAAGGCCCTGGGTTTTTATATTACTGGTCACCCTCTCGATGCGCATGCTGAGTCGATTTCGCAACTCGGGGCCGTAGCGTCGGGTGAATTGAGTTCACTGGAGACTGGATCACGAGCAACGATTGCCGGGGTGGTTACCGATATTCAGTTGCGCACGACAAAGAAGGGCGACCGGTTTGCCATCTTTCGGCTCGAGGACCAGTTAGGCAGTGTGAAGTGCGTGCTGTGGCCGGAACCTTACAGCAGGCACAGCGCCGTCGTGCAAGACCAGGCGCCGGTCCTCGTAACCGGCAGGACCGAGATCGATGAAAGTTCGGCTACGATTTTTGCCGAAAAGGTAGTGGATCTGAATGGGGCCGTCCAGCGAAAAGCACGAGAGCTGGTCATTCGTCTTCCAAGGGGCGTCGACGCTGTCGTACTCTGCGACAGAATCATCGGCTTGCTTGAACAATCAAAAGGCGAATGCGACGTTTTGGTGGAACTACCGATTGAAGGCTCTTTGGTTCATCTGCGGGCCCACCATTCGCTGAAGGTCCAGGGAAGCGGCGAAATTGAAACGGCGTTGCGCGAGATTGGCTGTGAAGTAAGATGGGCGGGCCATTCTCCCGCAAAGCGTTTAGCTGCGGCTGGGAGCAAAGTTTAATGGCAAAGCAAAGCGACTTGAAGCCTTCCGCGACGGCGTTTGAGCGGGTCCAGCTCGCCCGGCATCCGGAGCGGCCGCATACGCTGGACTTTGTCGAGCGCTTGTTCGAAGACTTTGTCGAAGTTCACGGGGATCGTCGTTATGCTGACGACCCCGCGATCGTTTGCGGCTTCGCGCGTTTTCATGGAATGCCCGTCACTGTCATCGGCCATCAAAAAGGGCGCGACACAAAGCAAAGGCAGTTCCGAAATTTTGGCATGCCAAAACCTGAAGGCTATCGCAAGGCTATACGCGTAATGAAGCTGGGCGAGAAATTTGAACGTCCCATTTTCTGTTTCATTGATACGCCGGGCGCGTATCCTGGAATCGACGCGGAAGAGCGCGGGCAGGCTGAGGCCATCGCTTACAATCTGCGCGAGATGGTCAAGCTTTGTATTCCGGTGATTGTTACGGTAATCGGCGAAGGCGGGTCCGGGGGCGCTCTGGCAATTGGCGTTGGTGACCAGGTATTGATGCTCGAGAATGCGATCTATTCGGTGATTTCACCCGAAGGGTGTGCCGCAATTCTTTGGAAAGATTCAAGCGAAGCGCGCCGCGCGGCCGAAGAACTAAAGCTTACCGCTCAGGATTTGCGTCGCGAGGGAATTGTGGACGAAGTGATCAAGGAGCCGGAGGGCGGCGCCCAGACTTCATACGACGAAGCCGGCCGACTGGTTGATGCTTCTCTTTGCGCCCGTTTGGCGGAGTCAGTCAGCCACAACACGGAAGAGCGTCTGGCGCGGCGCTACAAAAAATTGCGTAGCCTGGGAAAATGGGGAATCAGCGAACCGGCGACCGCCACCTAAAAAAGACTGAGTTCAGGGATAGCTTAGAACGGAACATCGTCATCGGTCGGGCTACCGGCATCCGGTATCGGATCATTAGCTGCGGCAGCGGCTTTAGCTGGAGCGGAGCCAGCGCCGGCCTCATCACCTCTCCCGCCACCGATGAACTGCATATCCGTCGCGTTAACCTCTAAGGTGTGCCTCGCCTTTCCGTCACGATCAGTCCACTCTTCCACCCGCAAGCGGCCTTCGATATACACGGGGCGGCCGCGCGTCAGATACTGAGACGCAGTTTCCGCTTGTCTCCCCCAAAGCGTCACGCGAAACCAAGTGGTAATATCGTTGTTCTCGCCAGTGTTGCGATCTTTTCGCCGTTCGTTAGTAGCCAAACTGAAGCTGCAAACCGGCGTGCCTTGCGGCGTATAGCGCAACTCCGGATCGCGGCCGAGGTTGCCGACCAGGGTGATTTTGTTGAAAGACATTTGCGTCCTCCGGTTATTTACGTCCGTTAACGGGAGCCAGGACTCATAGAGCGAGGGCCGATACTACTCGGAGCCGTGCGACGCGTCAAGCACGAGATTGTTGTAAGCATCCTGGCAAATCGCCGCAGTCGTATTGATAGGAACGACAAGGCGAAATCTGTTAGACTCTGGCTGTTATTGCAGACATCTTCATGAGCGCAACGGTTTACCTCGAAACAATTGGCTGCCAGATGAACGTCGCTGACAGCGAACGCGCGATTGTTCGTTTGCGCGCCGCTGGCTTCGGTTTCGCCGAATCGTCTGAGAGCGCAGACGTGGTCATCTTCAACACGTGTTCTGTGCGTGAACGAGCGGCACACAAAGTCTTTACGCGCATCGGGGAAGTCCGACGTCAGCGTTTGAATAAGGAACCGGTTGTCGGGGTAATGGGCTGCGTGGCGCAGTTGGAAGGCCTCGCCCTTTTCGATAACAGCCCTTCGGTAAACCTGATCGTCGGGACCCGCGCCACAGACCGTTTGCCGGAATTGATCGGTCGCGCGCTCGATGGTGAAAGCCGAGTCATCGATCTTGACGAACGCGCAGAAGGCGAGAAGTGGGACGTGCCGGCCACGGCGCGAACGTCGAAACACGTGGCCTTCGTTCCCATTATCGAAGGGTGCAACAAGTTCTGCACCTACTGCATCGTGCCGTTTTCTCGTGGGCGTGAAAAGAGCCGCACCGCATCCGAGATCATCGCTGAGATCAACGAGTTGCGCCACTCTAGTTATCGCGAGATTCATTTGATCGGGCAGAACGTGAACAGCTATCGGCCTAAAACTGAGGCAGGCCTGGAAGGTTTCAAGGGGGCAACGCCATTTTGCCGGCTGCTGCGGGCAGCGGCGGCGACCGGCATGGAGCGGATCAAGTTCACGACTTCGTTTCCACGGGACTTTCATCCGGACATCGTCAGCGCGATCGATGAGCACGAGAACCTTTGCGACTGGGTTCATCTGCCGGCGCAATCAGGAAGCGACCGCGTGTTGCGCGCGATGCGGCGTGGTCACACAGTCGCCGACTATTACAGCCGGATCGCGAAGATTAAGAACGCGCGCCGCCGGCTGGCCATAACTAGTGATATCATCGTCGGCTTTCCCGGCGAGACTGAGGCCGACTTTCAAGATACTATGGCGCTGGTCGAGCAAGTCGGGTATGACGCGCTCTACATCTTCAAGTACTCCGAGCGGCCCGGCACGCCGGCGGCCAAACTTGATGATGACGTAACCCTGGGCGAAAAGAAGGCGCGCTTTTTGGAACTGGAGATCCTGCAGCAACGCCTGCAGCAGAAAATCTACGAGGGTTATCTGGGCCGAGAAGTCCAGGTTCTGGCGGAGAGGCGCAGCGTGAAATCCGATCGGGACATGAGCGGTCATTCGACTTGCCACAAGGTGATCAATTTTCCGCGCGCGTCGGTCACCGCGGGCCAGGTCGCTTCTGTGCGCGTGACCAAAGCAAAAGAAAACAGCCTCTACGGCGAAGTACTTTCGGCGGCTTAAGCCGGGTTGCAGGCCAACGACGACGGGGTAGGGAACATGGAAATCGAGGTAAAGATTCGCGCGTTAATGATGGATCCGAATAGCGGCACTCCGATAATCATTCTCAAGGACGTTAGCAGCGAAACCATGCTTCCGATCTGGGTGGGCGCGTACGAGGCAAACGCGATCGCGCTGGAGATCGAAAAGATTGCGCCACCCAGGCCGATGACTCACGACCTGCTGCGCAACTTGATCGTCGAATTGGGATTGAAAGTCGATCGGGTGGTCGTGACCTCGCTGCGGGAAAACACTTTCTATGCGGTCATCGAGCTTACGTCTGAGAATGGCGAGCCGATGCGACTCGACTCACGACCGTCGGACGCAATCGCGTTGGCCCTGCGCGCGGATTGTCCGATCTTTGTCGATCTCGAAGTGATTTCTGCATCGCGCAATACGATTGCGACGGATGAAGAAGGCGCCGAAGCGGGCGAAGGCGCGGCCGAAGAATGGCCGGACGTCATCGGCGACGCCAGCGATTTGACAATGTGATTGAGGTTGTCCGACAAACTTCAGTTTGTCGCTGGAAACCGAGACAAGCTAGAGCTTGTCGGACATCAGAACGGATAAAGAGTGATAATAGCGATCACTAATCAGAAAGGCGGGGTCGGAAAAACGACCACTGCAATTAACCTGGCCGCGGCTTTTGCCCGGCGTGGGACCAGGACGCTGCTCCTCGATCTCGACCCGCAAGGTAACAGCTCAATCTCGTTTTTGGATCCGGCGGTCATCGAGCGCTCGGCTTACGACTTGATGATGGACGGGCAGGCAACTGATGGGTTGCCGATATACAAGACTCCGGTCGAAGGCCTGGAAATCGTTCCCGCGCGCATTAGCCTGGCAAAACTTGAGTCAAAGCTGGTCGGCGATTTCGATGCGCCCTTTCGCCTGAAAGATCGGATCGAGCCGCTAAAGAAGCTCTACAAAGTTATTGTGATCGATACGCCGCCCACGCTCGGCTTGATCACCGTCAACGCCCTGGTCGCTGCGAGTCACGTGTTGATTCCGATCCAATCGTCGTATTTTGCGCTCGAGGGAACCGACGATTTGCTGGAAACGATCGAGAAAGTGAAAGCACGTCCAAACCCCAAGCTGGAAATGCTGGGGGTTTTGGTTACGCTTCACGACAAGCGCACCACGCTGGGCAAAGAAGTTTACGAACAGATACGCCGCGTCTTTGGGGCGAAGCTCTTCGACACCGTGATCACCAAGAGTGTGCGGCTGGAAGAATCGCCGGCCTATAAGGAATCCATTTTTACTTTCGCGCCGCAATCATCCGGCGCGGTCGAGTACGAAAAACTTTGCAAAGAGGTAATGAAACGTGTCTAGAAGAGGCTTGCCCACGGGCTTGAGCATGCGCCATGACGCGCACTACGTCGAGGAGCTAACGCAGGATCGGCTCGGCCACGTCGGGCGCTTGCTCCCCATCGACAAGCTGGATCCGAATCCCGATCAGCCGCGCACTGAGATTGGCGATCTAACAGAACTCACCGCGTCAATTCGAGAGAAAGGCGTGCTCGAACCGCTCCTGGTTAAGCCCTTGATGGGTCGCTGGATGATTATTGCCGGCGAGCGTCGCTGGCGCGCGGCCACGGCTGCGGGCCTCAAAGAGTTGCCGTGCATCGAGATGGATGTTGACGACAGCGCAGTAGCCGAGATTGCGCTGATCGAAAACATGCAGCGCAAGGACCTGACGCCCTGGGAAGAAGCCGACGGATTGCGCGCGCTGTGCGAGCGCTTCGGCTACACGCACGAAGACGTCGCGCGAAAGGTCGGCAAGAGCAGGAGCACGGTTACTGAGGCGCTTTCGATCGCTTCCATTCCTGAGCCGATTCGTAAAATCTGTCGGAAAGCAGACATCGCATCAAAATCGATCTTGCTTCAGATCGTCAGACAGCCCGACGACGAATCCATGCGGACGATGGCTGAGCAGATCGCCGAACAGGGCCTGACTCGTGATGGCGCTCGTAAGGCACGACGCGCGTACGTCGATCCAACGGGAGCCTCAGAGCCTTACGTCTATCGATACGAGCCGCCGGGAAGGGAATTCAAGCTTGAAGTGAAATTCAAGAAGTCTAATATCTCAGCAGAAGAACTTTTCGAAGCCCTGAACGCCGCGGCCCAGAATATCGACGACGCCACCTGACGGTGTTGAGAGTTCAAACTTCAGTTTGTTGCTTACGAAAGAGGCAAGCTAAAGCTTGAACTCTAAACGCGGGATAACCGACGTTCGCATCAACCCTTCTTCTTCTTTTCTGCAGCGGCACGCTTGGCCAGCGAACGACTCCATCTTTCGAGCGTGGGCTGCAGGGGCTTGAAAAGTTTGGCGCGAATTTTGTGTTGCTGCTCGTTCCAGGCTTTCAACTGCTTTTCCACGTATGAACGCACGGCTGGCTCGACCGATCCTCGCTTTACCGAATGACGCAGCGTCAGGTGATAATGCTGCCCAACCAGCGAGAAGATTACCGCCGACAGATTGCCCTTGAACGAAAGGCGCGGAATGATGCGCTTGTGGAAAGGTTTGCCGGCCGAGACGAGAGGAGTTATCGCCACTTCGAACCACGCGCCTTGCACACCCTGCCGAGGATGATAGAGACCCGGCAACTCAGTTCCTTTAGCCGCAACCTTCGCTCGGGGTTCAGTAATCACGCTGACAATACGTAGCCGCTCAATCCCTCGTAGGTGTTCACGCGGCACGCTCGCCAGGGCGCTTTCGACGTTCACGAGCGTGTTCCGCGGCAGCTTACCCTCGTATTGATTCTCGACTTTAACAGCCATCTCGCCTCAATCCCGCTTAACTCAATCGCAAGCAAAGCACTCTAGGCGACGGCGACGAGGTTCGTCAACTCGCCCTAATCTCTCAAACTGCTTTCTTCCGCGGGAACCGCGCCAATTACGACCTCACTAACAGCGCAACGCGAAACTCCAAACCGTACACCAGACCTTATAGCCCGCTCCGGTCGATCGGACGCCGCGCTTCAGAGCAGGCAACCGGGAAAATGGGCGCTTCACCACCAACGCCAGCCACAGACGATGCGTCTGATAATACATATTATGTTAGAAGGGCGGATGCTGGGCGCTTGACACCCCTTTAAAATGGCTGCTATCGTACGCGGTCTTTAAATTTCATTTCCCTAACAACAGATTTTGGCTTTAGTGGAAGGAGTTCGAGTTGGATAACCATAACGGAGTTTTGTTTACTTCTGAGTCAGTGACCGAGGGGCACCCGGACAAAATAGCTGACCAGATTTCTGATGCTATTCTTGATGCCGCGCTGACGCAGGACCCGAATTCGCGCGTCGCATGCGAGACGTTGCTAACGACCGGCATGGTCATCGTGGCCGGCGAGATTACGACCAAAGCCATGGTTGACTATGCCCAGGTGGCGCGTGAGGCCATCCGCGAGATTGGCTACGACCGGGCCAAGTACGGGTTCGACTGTGACACTTGCAGTGTGCTGTCGGCGATACACCGGCAGTCGCCGGACATTGCCATGGGCGTCGACCCAGGGGGCGCTGGCGATCAGGGATTGATGTTCGGCTTTGCCTGCAACGAAACGCCGGAGCTGATGCCTTTGCCAATTCAATTGGCCCATCGTTTGGCTTTGAGGCTTTCAGAAGTGCGCAAGTCAGGCCAGCTTCCCTATCTCAGGCCGGACGGCAAGTCACAGGTCACGGTTGAGTACCGCGATGGCCGCCCGTTCCGTGTTGATGCGGTAGTCATCTCTTCGCAGCATGCGCCGGAAGTGACCAACGATCAGCTCCGCGCAGAAATTCGCGAACACGTTATCAGACACACTGTGCCGGGCGATTTGCTCGACGATGAAACCAAGTACCACATCAATCCCACGGGTCGCTTTGTGACGGGCGGGCCCCAGGGCGATTCAGGATTAACCGGTCGAAAGATTATCGTCGATACCTACGGCGGTTATGCGCCGCACGGTGGCGGCGCGTTCTCTGGCAAGGATCCGACCAAAGTAGATCGATCTGCGGCTTACATGGCTCGCTACATCGCGAAGAACATCGTGGCCGGAGGTTTGGCCGACCAATGTGAAGTGCAACTCGCCTACGCCATCGGCGTCGCTGAGCCGGTGTCGGTGCGCGTCGATACCCGCGGCACTGGGCGAATCAGCGAGGCCAAGCTTTCCAAACTGGTCCGCGAACACTTCCAGTTGACGCCCAAAGAAATCATCGAAGCGCTCAACTTGCGACGTCCGATCTACAAAGCGACGGCGTCCTATGGTCACTTTGGTCGCACCGGAGACGGATTCACCTGGGAGGTGACCGACAAGGCTGAAGCTCTGCGAGCCGCCGCCGGCGTGTGACGACCGTGTCAGAACCGCGAGCGGTAGCGACCGGATCATGGCGCAACTTGAGTTGATCATCTATGCTACGCGGGTTGTTTTCAGAGCGGTAGCGACGTATCACAAGCTTGAGTGGCCGATCCCATCGCTACCGCTCCGGGTTCTGACATTTCCGCTTGCGGTAGCGACCGGATCTGCCACTCGCGTTTGAAAGGCAAAACCAGACGCACTATCAGGTTCTTTGTTCTCTGCAAGTTGAGCGATTTGATCCGGTCGCTACCGCTCGCGGTTCTGACACGAGCCAAAAGCGGAAGTCCAAACTATTCAAAATCAACAAAGGAACTTTAACTAATGAGTACAGCAATGCCTGCTATTGAATCTGACATAAAAGATATTTCGCTGGCGCCCCAGGGAAAGCGCCGCATCGATTGGTCCGAGCGCGAGATGCCGGTCCTTCGTTTGATCCGCGAACGATTCAGGACTGAACAGCCTTTGAAGGGCGTGCGCCTGGTCGCCTGCGCGCACATTACCACTGAAACAGCCAACCTCGCTCGCGCGCTGCAAGCCGGCGGGGCGGACTCTTTGCTGATCGCCTCCAATCCCCTTTCGACTCAGGATGACGTCGCGGCTTCACTGGTCGCCGATTATGGCATTCCGGTGTTCGCCATGAAGGGTGAAACCACGGACACCTATCGTCGTCACGTGCAGACTGCTCTCGATTTTGCGCCGGACATCATTATCGACGACGGCTCAGACGTGGTGGCTACGCTGATTAAGGAAAGGCCGGAGCTAGCGAAGACGATTGTCGGCAGCACTGAAGAAACAACCACCGGCATAGTGCGTTTGCAGTCGATGCATAAGGCAGGCGTGCTCACCTTCCCATCCATCGCGGTAAACGATGCCCAGACCAAGCATTTCTTTGACAATCGCTATGGCACCGGTCAGTCCACCCTCGACGGCATCATTCGCGCGACGAACATTTTGTTGGCGGGCCGCAACCTGGTCGTAGTCGGTTACGGCTGGTGCGGCAAGGGCGTGGCGTTGCGCGCGCGCGGTATGGGCGCGAACGTGATCGTGACGGAAATCGATCCCATCAAAGCTGTCGAGGCTGTGATGGACGGATTCAGAGTGATGCCGATTGCTTCGGCGGCGTCCATCGGCGACATCTTTGTCACCGTGACCGGAAACCGTCACGTGATTGACCGCGATCATTTTGCGGTGATGAAGGACGGAGCCATCGTCTGTAACAGCGGCCATTTTGACCTTGAGCTTAATCTGGTCGCGCTGCGTGAGCTGTCAGGCGAGCCGGATCAGGTGCGCCCGTTTGTGCAGGAGTACAAACTCACCAATAACCATCGAGTGTACGTTCTCGGCGAAGGCCGGCTGATCAATCTCGCGGCCGCCGAAGGCCATCCGGCCAGCGTCATGGACATGAGCTTTGCCAACCAGGCGCTCTCTGTCGAGTATCTGGTCAAGAATAAAGGCAAGCTCGATCCGGGCGTTCACCTGCTGCCGCCGGAAGTCGATCAGGAAATTGCGAGTCTGAAACTGCGCTCGCTGGGTATGTCGATCGATACGCTGACTTCAGAACAGATCGAGTACATGACGAGCTGGGAAACGGGCACGTAAGTAGTGGCACGCGCATCTTGCGCGTGATTCACGGGCGAGACGCCCGTGCCACTTTTGTGTCAGAAGCCCGCGCGTAAGCAAGGGCTGCCTGGGCAATTCTCATGTTAGCGAGCCCTCCCTAACGGTCGGGCTTCCGACACCAACCAACATAAGGGCCGCGGAGTTCCCTGCTCCGCGGCTTTTGCTTTTCAAACCGTCGCGAGGAAATCCGGTCTTAGGCCGCCTCTTGCCCCTCTGATCAGCTGCCAAATTTCTTGGCCTCGCTGATTGGAAGAGGTATAAGATTTCCGATAGCGTGCTTATCCCCTGTCGGTTGGTCTAATGCGTAGTTCGCGCGCATCGCTGTGTCAGAACGGCGAGCGGTAGCGACCCGATCATAAGCTCAACTTGAATGTTCGATCCCATCGCTACCGCTCCGGGTTCTGACACAACCAGCGCCGCGCTCCCGTTTTCTGTTAACGGGAAACCAGTAGTGCGTTACAATCAACGGGCGCTCGAACAAATCGTTGGGAGCGAGCGGAACCAGCGGGCTTGTTATCGACAACTTGACCGGAGCGTGGTTGTTTCCCGCCGCGTCAACTCAACCGTTCGGCGCTTCGCTATAAGCTGGCGTTCATTCGCGCTGCGCGCTCAATGCGGACAAGGATGTCCGCGCTCCCGGCTCACGTGCGCACGCGTGAGATGAAATACAACGCGCCGCCGGCGAAGATTACCACTGGCGCCCAGGCGGCGACCGCGGGAGGCAGCAGCGCGTGTTCTCCCAACTGTTGAAAGCCTCCAGAGACCAGCCAGAACAACAAGCTGACGACGACCGCCGCGCACAATGCCAGCACCGTCGTCTTGCGCCCGAAAGAAATCGCCAGCGGCATTCCCACCAGCGCCATCACAATCACGCTGAACGGTGCGGCGTACTTTCGTTGCAGAGCTACGGCGAGCGGCGCAGTTTCGGCGCCTCTCTGCTTTAGCGTCTGGATGTAAGAGCGCAGCTGCACGGCGCTTAATTGCGATGGACGATCGACTGTTGGCCTGAACACGGCGGGCGGATCGACGCCGCTTATTCGCATGGTCTCAGCCGACTGTCGACTAACTTGCGGCGCGTCCAGATTGATCCATTGGGCCCCGGAAATTTCCATTTCATTTGCGGTTAGCCACTTCCCTGCCTCGCCTGAAATCACGCGCGTCAGTTCAACGCCCCGCGCGTCAAAGTCATAAATCGACGGCTTCAAAAGCATCTGCCGCTGGTCGTCGAACTCGTAAGAGAAGATTCGCGCGCCGTCAGCACTCACCAGCCAACGTCTCTCCGAACCGCTGGCAAGCTGCGCGGATATTCCTTTGATCTTTGCCCGCAGGTTGTCCTGTCTAACATTTGCTTCGGGCATCACGCGTTCCTGGATCGACCAGGAAACAAAGCCAATCAAGAGCGCGAAAGCCACGCCGGGAAGCATCAAGCGATAGACGCTCTGGCCGCTGGCCCACCACGCGACGGCTTCCCTTCTCCGCGCCGTCAGCGCGTAGGTCATCAGCACCGCCACCAAAACGCTGCCGGGAAACAATTCGACGCTAACCAATGGGAAGAGATAGAAAAGATATTGGGCGACCACTTTCACACCGGCCGCACTCGAGGCGATGAAGCGCCATAGTTCGAAGATGGTAAAAATATTAAAGATCATCACCAGCGCCAGAAAGCCAATTAGAAAACTAATTCCCATCGCGCGCAGGAGGCTTAGATCAAGGAGGCTGGGAAAACTGACCAGCCACTGTCGCATGCCGGCATGGCTTGCACCCGGATTAGTTTGTTCGTCTGGCTCGCCGGTCTTTTCTTTTGCGCGCGTGAACCAGGCCCGGACTTCACGCCGCTTGAAGGCCAGCAGCCCGATCGCAATCGCTAACGTCAAGGCGCTCGCCAGCCACGCGCCCAACACGGCCGGCAACGAGCCGGCACGCGCCATTTGATCGCCGGCCAGGGTGAATAAGTAATAGAACAGCATCACCAGCAGCGACAGCAGAACTCCCAGGCCGCGGCCACCCCGGCGAACCCGCAACGCCAAAGCCGCGCCAAACAGTGCGAACAGAAGCGGCGATAGCGAAAATGCGAGACGCTTGTGTAGAAGCATTTCGGCCTCGCGTTTTTCGCGGCCGGTGCTTTGCGCCGCGAACTGCCTCAGTTCTCTCCAATCCATCTCGTCAGGGTTCGAGTCAGACTTGCGCATACTCGCCAGCAAACCCCCGCGGCCGATATTGAAGCCGTAGCGGAACTGTGCAAGTCGTTCAACTGTGTAGGACCGGTCGCGCGCATCCGGCGCCGGCAGTTTTGTCCGCACTGCGTCCTGCAACACCAGTTCAGATTTTTCCGCCGAGGCGTCTATTCGGCCTAATCTTGCGGTTGTCAGATAGGTCGAGTGGTCGGCGGCCTGAGACTGGATGAAGACGCGGCCCCACTCGCCCCGCGCCTTGTCGCCGTCGCGCACGTAGATCACCTGGCCAGGAATGTCGGTGGTAAAAGTCCGCGGCTCAACCGGCGAGTCCAGCTTGTACAGAGCGCTGCGAACCAAAACTACGCGCAGTTGCCGCTGAGCGCGCGGCGCTTCTTGCAGGTTCAAGTACAACCCGGCGATCGTTGCAATCGCGCCGAGCGCGAGCGCGGGCCAGAGCATTCTGAAGGTACTCACGCCCGCAGCCCGCATCGCCACCAATTCGCTGTCGCTGCCCATGCGTCCCAGACCGATGATCGTTCCCGACAGTACGGCCATCGGAATCGTGAACACCAAAACATTTGGCAACAACGCCAGCGCGACGCCATAGACAAAGCCGGACGGAACCAGGCCATGAAAGATTCCTTCGAGATAGCGGACAGTTTGTTGGGCGAAGAGAATCGCCGTCAGCAGGATGAGGGAAATCAGAATGTAAGGCGAGATCGCCTTGAGAATGTATCGCTCGAGTATCCTGCGGTTGGCCATCATGCCGGGCTTAGATACGATCCGCGCTTTAGCGCGCAGCTGCTCCAACGACTGTGCGTGGGCGGCGTTCCATTGCGCGCACCAGGAGTCGATGGGTGAATTCGGCCAGCTCTGTTTGGGCGTCGGCCGACAGTTCCGCCGAAGAGTTTGCGAATTCAAGCGGCGCCAGCTTCTGAGTGGCAGCCAGCCGGCGGCGAATCTCACTCGACAAGACCGAGCCCAGGCCATGGCTGCAAGCGCGACACTGTTGCCGCGCTTCAGAATCTACATAAACTAACTCATCGTCGACGAAACGCCGGTTGCATTCCGCGCAGTCGCGCAAGTCTGGAAACAAGCCCGCCAGACGCAACAGCCACACCTCGAAATATCGCACGACCATGTCAGGTCGGTCGGCGAATGAAGCGAGCGCATCAATACAGGCCTTCACCATTCGATAAAGTTTATCGTTAGCCTCGTGCGGCGGCGCAAACTCCGTAACGAGTTCCGCAATGTACGCCAGGGCGTCGGTCGAGCCGGGGTGTGCCGCCAGATCGAAGTTGGATTTCAGGATTTCAGCCTGCGAGATGGTAACCAGCTCGCGGTTCTCCTTCTCATAAAAATCCAGCCTGATAATAGTGAACGGTTCCAGTGCCGCGCCGAAGCGGCTCTTCATGCGGCGAGCACCCTTGGCGACAGCCCGAACCAGGCCAGCGTTGCGGGTGAGGCACAACACGATTCGATCTGCTTCAGCCAGATTGTACGTGCGCAGGACGATCGCGTCGGTGTTGACCAATCCCATTCGAGTTAAGAAACTACTTTAACGAAAGGGGAGAAAATACAGAGCCCAGCCGAGCGCCAAACCAATGAGCAGGAACTGGGCAAAGACCTTCAATCCGTAAATCAATCGATGCCGATTGGCGCCCTTGGCAACGGCGCCAAAAACGACGGCGACCAGCGCGGCGAAGACCGCGATCCAGAGGAGGTGTCTCATTGCTTTCTCCCAGCCGCGATATCGAACGCGTCAAGCATTGCCAGGTAGTTGAGCAGGCCCGCGACGACGAGAAACGTGTTGCCGTACTCGAACGTCACCCGCGCAGCAGCTTGCGGGGTATCGAGAAAGCCAAGATTCAGGACCCAGCAGATGACGTATGGTAGCCCCGATCCCAGATCACCGACCATCCACAAACCCGGAACGAGGACAGCGAGTCCTTGCTCGCGTCCTCCGACAGTGAACAGGTGTCCTCCTAATGCGAAACCGATCAGGAACATGCTCCAGACCGCGCCACCTACAATAAGTCCCCGGACCCAACGCCTCTGAATCAAATGTCCGAGACCGGGCACGGCCCATGCTCCTATACCAATAAGCCATGCGCGGCGCCGCGTGCTTTCGCTAAAATCTGAAACGTTTTGTTTCTCTCCCACTAAGCTCTCACTCTCTCAAAAAATTGTTTCAATCGCCCGTCATGAATAAGATAAGGCACAACCTTAAGTGCTATGGTAATCGAAAACGAATATCAGGCAAATCCTCAAACGTCGGCTTGGCGACCGATCAACTCCTAGTTCCGGTCAGTTTCGTCCAGGAGACTCCACTTCAGTACAGCAGAAACTTCTCTCGTATCGCCTTGAACTCCTTCAGCGGCTGACGCCAGGAGCTTTCGATCTGTTCCAGAGAGTCGCCGCGCTCGATCGCCTCGCGCAACTCGGAAGTCCCGGCGATCAGGTCGAACGGGTTGCGATCGTATTCATACTCGTACGGCGGATCTTTCCAGCGAAAGCCTTCGCCGTACATGTCGAAGGCGGTTTTGACGATCGCGACGCCGGTGATTACCGGCTCGAACGCCTCGCGATCAGTGACGTGAATCTGAACTCCGCCACACGCCTGACCGCCGTGTTTCTGAAACGTCGGCACAAATACACACGACCGGAAATAGACGCCGGGCAAATCCAAACTGGCAAGCGCCTCAGCGAAATCCTCGGCGTTGATGTATGGAGCCCCGACCAGTTCAAACGGTCGTGTGGTTCCCCGCCCTTCGGACATCTGCGTGCCTTCCAGATGGACCGTACCGGGGAAAACGCCTGCCGCGTCGACGGTTGGCATGTTCGGTGAAGGCAGCACCCATGGCCCGTCTGTGTCGTCGTACCATAGCTCTCGGGACCATCCGGACATAGGCACGCACTCAAACTCGCAATCAATTCCGAATTTGGCATTGAACATACAGCCGAGTTCGACGTCGGTCATCCCGCTTCTGGTTGGAATCGGAAACTGACCGACGAACGAAGTGAACGCCGGATCCAGTACGTTGCCGGCGACCTGCGTTCCGCCGATGGGATTCGGGCGATCGCAGGCAATAACCTTCTTGCCAAACTTCTTCGCGGCGCGCATGCAGTTAGCAAGCGTGTAAACAAAAGTATAGATACGGCAGCCAACGCCTTGCAGATCGACGACAATAATGTCGATGTCGCGCAGCATCTCTTCGGTCGGCTCGCGCGTTTCGCTATAGAGCGAATAGATCGGCAGCCCCGTCTTGCGATCTGTTGCATGCGCGGTCTCGATCATATTGTCCTGCACATCGCCGCGAATTCCGTGCTGCGGGCCAAAGAGCGTGGTTAATTTGATGTCGGAGTGTTGATGGAAGAGATCGGCAACATGTCGAAAGCCGTGATCGACCGAGGCTTGGTTGCAAACCAGCCCGACGCGCGCGCCGCGCAGCAAGTCAATCTTTTCACTGAGGAGTCTTTCGACGCCTAACTTAATCGGTTGTAGATTCTTCGCCATTCAATTTCCGGTTAACCACACAGGACCGAACCGCCGTTCACGTTGAGAATTTCACCATTGATGTGCCGCGCCCACTCGGTGCAAAGGAAAACGATGGGCCAGGCTATGTCTTCCGGCGCGGCCACGCGACCAACCGGAATCGAATCTTCGGTCGACTTGCGAAAACTTTCATCCGCGAAGACATCCGCGCACATGTCGGTGTAAACCCATCCCGGCGCAACGGAATTGACATTGATGCCAAAGGGTCCAAGTTCGGCTGCCAGCGATTTCGTGAAAGCGATCTGGCCGCCCTTCGAAGCAGCATAGTTCGAGACGTTCGCTTCACCACGCTGGCCCGCGGTTGAGCTGACGATCACTATCCGCCCAAACTTCTGTAGCTTCATCGCCGGCGCGGCCGCGTGGCAAACGGCCCAGGTGCCTTTGAGGTTAAGATCCATCGTTCGGTCCCAAACTTCTTCCGTCATTTCGTCAATCGACGCGCCTTCCCAGATCCCTGCGTTGCAGACCAGAAAATCAACGCGTCCGAAACGCCCGATAGTCGTGTCAATCAAGCGTTGGGCTTCGTCCGCGCGCGAAACATCTGCTTGAACTGCCAGCGCGTCGACACCTGCCGCCCTGGCTTCGTTAACCACAACCCCGGCTGCGCTCTCATCTTTCAGATAGTTGACCACAACATTGGCGCCGAGCTTCGCAAAGCACTCGACCGCGGCCCGCCCAATGCCGCGCGAGCCGCCGGTTACGACTACAACTTTGTCTTTCAGGTTTAGAGAAGGAATCAGCGCTGGATCCATTCGGAGTATGTTGGGTGAATCGGATTCATGAATGATCGAATCAGGCAAAATTGCTTGGCGAATCAACTAGCCGTTATCGCCACTGCGTCGCTTGCCGAAGACTTGATTTCCGCAAACCTTCTGGCTTCCACAACAAAGCGATCGAACAACGACCGCGAAAGCTCGTCCTGCTCCCAGCCAAGTTCCGGATGCCACTGGACACCGAGCACGAAGCGGTCGCTGCGCGGATCCTCGACTGCCTCGACGATTCCGTCCGTAGCCCAGGCCGTCGCTACCAGTTCCCTTCCCAGCGTCTCGACCGCCTGATGATGATGGCTGTTAACCGGCGCGTTTTCAGCGCCTGCCAGCTTACCGAGCATGCTGTCTTCCAAAATCCGCACCCGGTGTGAATGCCGATCGCGCGGCACGCCTTGCTCGTGCTTCATGGCGTTCGGTACCTGGCTGGCGATGTCCTGAATCAACGTGCCGCCGCGCGAAACGTTCAAAGACTGAATTCCGTAACAGATCGCGAACAGCGGCACGCGTCGCTTTTCAATTTCTGCCAGCATCAGCAGATCTGTTTCATCCTTCAGCGGATGAACACCTCCGAGTTGCGGGTGCGGTTGTTGACCGTAGCGGAGCGGATCCATATCGGAATCACTGCCCGGCAGCAACACGCCGTCGAGCGAATCCAACACGCCAGCGATGTAATCGGCGCGCGGAATCAGCGGAAGGTTGACAGGCAGACCGCCGGCGGCTTCGACGGCCTCGCTGTAATAGCGCGACAGATAGAAGCGATTCGTTTCCAACTCGATGCGCATCGTAATGCCGATGCGCGGCCGTGGCTCATTCATGAATCGTCACCAACCTCGGATTTCAACTGGCTCGCTCATAATAGCGCAAAGACGAGTGTCCTTCACAATCATTGTGCTCGCAGACCGAAAACCAGTGGTACTGATGCGGCTTGGAAAGGTGGCACGGGCGTCCCGCCCGTGAAATCACGCGCAAGATGCGCGTGCCACGATCAAACTGCATCAGTACAGACCAGTGCCTCGCTTGACTAATCTTCGCGCCAGTTCCTATAGTGCTCTTTCACTGATGAGCAAGAAAAACTTTCCAGAAGTGCGCAGTACGACCGTCTTACTGGTGCGGCGTGATGGGCACGTCGCGATGGCCGGCGATGGTCAGGTTACCGTGGGCGAAACCGTGATGAAGGCCAGCGCGAAAAAGGTGCGCCGTCTTTACAACGACAAGATTCTGGCGGGATTTGCCGGGGCTACCGGCGACGCGTTTTCACTTCTGACGCGGTTTGAAGGAAAGCTTGAACAATATCACGGCAACCTGGAGCGAGCGGCGATCGAGTTGAGCAAGGATTGGCGCACCGACAAGGTCCTGCGACATCTCGAAGCGCTATTGATAATAGCTGATGAAAACAGTTCTTTCCTGCTCTCTGGCAATGGTGATGTGATTTCGCCCGACGATGGCCTGCTGGCGATTGGCTCGGGTGGTTCATACGCGCTGGCAGCCGCGCGAGCGCTGGTGGCCAACACCAAGTTATCGGCCCGCGAGATTGCGCTCGAGGCGATGCGTATCGCCGGCGAGATTTGCATTTACAGTAACGCGAACATCATCGTCGAAGAGTTATCAATCCAATGAGGTTGCCTTGAGAGTTGGCCGGCCGACATTTCACACGGATGTTGTCCTGCTGCGAATGTTGATTTAGACAATGGTTATCTATCTGGCAGGTGAAACGGAAGAACACGAAGCGCGTCTTGACGACATGACGCCGCGCCAAATCGTGGCGGCACTCGATAAGCACGTCGTTGGACAGAATGCGGCCAAGCGTGCAGTCGCGATCGCGCTACGCAATCGCGTGCGCCGCAAGAAGCTGGCGCCCGATCTGGCGGCGGACGTCATTCCGAAAAATATCATCATGATCGGCTCGACCGGCGTCGGCAAGACAGAGATTGCCCGGCGTCTGGCGCGCATGTCTAACTCACCTTTCCTCAAAGTCGAAGCGTCAAAGTTTACCGAAGTGGGCTACGTGGGCCGCGACGTCGAAAGCATGATTCGCGATCTGACTGAAATCGCAGTCGACATGACGCGCCAGGAAAAGATCGAAGAGATCGCCGACAAGGCTGAGCTGAACGTGGAAGAGCGCGTGCTCGATATCCTGCTGCCCCCGCCAAAGTCGTCTTCAGGCGCGCCAATCTTCGATTTCGATTCAGGCGAAACGACCGCGCCGGTTTTGGTTCCTGATTCGGAGCCGCGCGACGAGAACTTTGCGCGCACGCGGGAAAAGCTGCGTACCCAATTGCGTTCAGGCAAGCTCGACAACCGCCTGCTCGAGATGGAAGTGCGCGAGAAAAACTTTCCCACGATCGAGCTGGCCGGCCCAATGGGCGTCGAAGAGATGGGCATCAACATGAAAGACATGCTGGGCAATCTCTTTCAAGGCCGCAGCAAGCGTCGCAAGATGCGCGTCGACGAAGCGATGGATTACCTGATGCAGGAAGAGGAAGAGCGGCTCATCGATATGGACGCGGTGGCGCGCGCTTCGCTGGAGCGCGTCGAATCGTCCGGGATAATCTTTCTCGACGAGATCGATAAGATCGCCGGCCGCGAATCGGGCCACGGCCCTGACGTTTCGCGCGAGGGCGTGCAGCGCGACATTCTGCCGATCGTCGAAGGGACAACCGTCAACACGCGCTACGGCATGGTGCGCACCGATCATATTCTGTTTATCGCGGCCGGCGCGTTCCATGTTTCTAAGCCTTCTGACCTGATTCCCGAACTGCAGGGCCGCTTCCCGATTCGCGTCGAGCTTGAATCGCTGACGATTGAAGACTTCAAGCGAATCCTGACCGAGCCAAAGAACTCTCTCGTCAAGCAATACCGGGCCCTGATGGAGACAGAAGGAGTCAAGCTCGATTTCACTGTCGACGCGATCGACTCAATCGCTAATTTCGCGGCGCGCGTGAATCAAAACACGGAAGACATCGGCGCCCGGCGTCTGCACACAATCATGGAAAGGCTCTTGGATGAGATTAGTTTCGAAGGTCCGGACCTGGAACCGAAAGACAAATCGATCGATGCAGCATACGTCGAGCTAATGCTTGCCGACACCGTGAAGGATCAGGATCTAAGCCGTTACATCTTGTAAGCCGCTTCTTGTAACTTCTTGTTTTGTCTGAATTCTCAAGTGACTACACCGACCCCCCATCGCCAGTTAATCGCGAGTCAGCTTTTATTATTGGTCGCGCTCTCGGTGCTTTCTTTGGCGCCCACGTGCGGGAAACGTAAGCCTCCGTTGCCGCCTATCGAGAGGATTCCACAGCGCACGGAACTTTTTTCCGGCGCGCAGCGTGGTAATCAAGTAATTCTCAATTGGCCTGCGCCGCGACGAAACGCTGGCGAAGGCAGCGTGCAGAGCATCCGTCGCGTTGACGTATATCGCGTCGCTGAAAAGCCGAACGCGCCGTTATCGATGACTGAAGAAGAGTTCGCCGCGCGCGCAACTGTGGTTGGCTCGGTTCCCTACAGCGAAATCCAAAAAGGCGGCGACAATCTCAGCTACACTGATGCGCTTGAATTAGCCGGAGTTCCCGCGCGGCTTCGATACGCAGTGCGCTTTGTAAACGCAGCCGGACAGAGCGCAGCCTTTTCCAACTTTTTAATAATCGAGCCGGCGGCGCGCGTAGCCGAGCCTCCGACAAACGTCAGCAGTGAGCTTTCCGAAACAGCAATAACGATCAATTGGGACGCGCCAAAGACGAACATTGATGGCTCGACGCCGGTGAATCTGCTTGGCTATAACGTTTATCGCGCGATCGCGTCGCAACCGGAGGTCAGTCAGAAACCGATCAATCAGGCGTTGATTGCCACCACGAAGTATCAGGACCGTAGTTTCAAGTTTGGCCAGCGATACACGTACGTCGTGCGGACAGTTTCACTTGGCACGGAAGCCAAGCCGGTCGAGAGTCTTAATTCGAACAGCGTCGAGGCCGCGCCGGTGGATATTTATCCGCCGTCGGCGCCCGGCCAGATTTCACCCGCAGCGTCTCCTGGTCGAATCTCACTCTTTTGGCCCGCGAATCCGGAAGCTGATCTCGCCGGGTACACCATCTATCGCTCAACCGATCCGAAGCTGCCGAAACCTTGGACGAAAGTGACGCCGACGCTTTACACGCGTACGACGTTCACGGATGAGAACGTCGAAGCAGGCAAGACCTACTATTACTACCTCACCGCTACCGACACTTCAGGCAACGTCAGTCCGCCGTCGGAAGTTGTTTCGGAAACGGTGCCGTAGGCTTCGCAAGTCACGAATAATCAGCGGCAGGGATGACCATCATCGAAGGCGCCTTCGCTGCCCTCCTGCCGGTGGTCCTTCAGGGTTCCGCGGACTATTGCTGTTGCCGCCTCTTCAGAAATCACTTGGGTTGGGCGGAATGGTTCCTCGCTCTAAAGCGTGTTAGGCAGATACCGCCTCTTGCGCCAGTCGAACTCGAAATAGTCAAACAGCTGGCTACCCTTGCTAAACGGCTCATGGGGACGAGGCACGGTGTAGTAATGTCCGCTAATCAGCTTGTCGGTGATCTCGAGCCGCATGAAACCGTGGTGATCATCGGAGTACTTTTCAAGTGTCACCGGCTCGTTTGTCTTGTCATCAAAGACGACCGGCGTAACCAGTTTCTGCCCGTTAACCTTCATCATGGAATGCAGATTAGGATAGCCCCCGGCCCCGGTAACCAGATATGGGATATGGTCGCCGTTTGGCAATTTCCTTGTGATTCGTTCGTAGGCGTGAACGTGCCCTGCGATCACCATCTCGGGATGCCTCTTCGCATCCACGGCCGCCTTTTCGAGGGTATCTTTCATGAACGTACTGCCGGAGTGAAACGTATCAGCCGAATAGACAGGGTGGTGAAGCGCAATGATCACAGGGACACTCTTGGGTAAAGTCTTAAGCTGACTAACCAACCACTCCGTCTGCGGGGACCGAATAGAGCCGCCTTCCGGCACATTGCTGTAGAGTCCGATGATGCTGGCTAACGGCGTCAACAGCGTCCAATAAACATTCGGCTGTACCATCGCAGTGCGATGAGAGTCGCCCGATTCCGGTGTCTTCACGGGTGCCGGCGCGCAGAAGTTCCGGACAAATCCGTTCAGGGTATTGTCACTGGGAAGGTTCTCGCCATCGTGATTGCCGGGAACGGCAAAGACGGGCCCCGGATAGAACTCATAGGGATGGTAGAACTGGCTGTAATACTCCTTTACTTCGCCGTTGAAATACACACAGTCGCCGTTGATGTACAGGAACGCCGCGTTCTCGCTGGCCTTCTTCTTAGGATTGAAATCGGCTTCCATGCCGCTGGCGACGAGCAGCTGTTGCGGGTTCGTCCCAATACCGCCCATATCACCGTTCAGGTGAAACGTGAGTTTCTTCCGGGCAACGATGTTGCCGTAATCCTTTGGCGGCAGGATTGATTTGAGGTCCAGTTGAAACGGCGCCTTCCCTGTCGGGGGCGGAAGTGGACGAAAGTGCGTGTCCCGTTTCGGTTTCGTGTGAATCGTTAACTTAGTGCCTTGCGATGGGCGCGTGCGGCCAAAAACGTGGCCGCTGGGTTGAGCTTTTCTAGCCATGAGGCTCCTCCTATAGGGGATTGAGGTTGACAGAAAATAAGTGTCGCTCCGGTTTGAGCGGGACAAGCCTAGTGACCTATTGATTGATTGTCAAGGTTTCTTGATGACTGGATCTGCGCCGTTTGCGGCCTGCGGCAACGATATTTGCGTACAAGAGTGCGTACAAGAGAATGCCCGGCCCCGCGATTAGCGGAGCCGGGCTGATTGCTAAGTAGCCCTCTCTCACGGTCGGGCTTCCGACACGATTCTCAGTAGCGTCGCAGATCGAGAATCAAGCTCAGTACGTCGCCGAGAATGTTGTAAGACCCATTCGAGTAGAGGCCGTATTGAGACTGGCCGTTGTAGCCGTCATCATAACCGCGTCGAAATCCCTCGCGGAAATAATACTGATACTCGCTCACCTCAACGTAGTATCCGTCGTAGCCGCACGTCGCATCGCTAAATGCGTCGCAGTTCTCCGGATCGAACTGCCAGTTGTCCTGACGATCCGCCTGGCCCGCACGAAAGCCTTCTTCATAGCCTGCATTGACGGCACGTCTCAACAAGTCAGCACCGTTCTGATTCACATCGAAATACTGACTGTCGCGATAGTAGCGATAGCTGGGCGTTCCGTAGTCGTAATAAGTAAAGCTTTGCAGGCGTATCTGGTCCTGCCGCAAAAGCTCCCAATAGCGTTGCTGAAATCGCCACTGATTCATACGCCTTTGCCCCTGTAGCCGCCGCTCTTGTTCGCGCCAGAGCCGCTGGCGATCACCCTCGCGCTGCCTAAACTCGTTCTGTCGCGAGCGCCACGATGTTTCTTCGCGACGCCGCCATTCATTGCGCTGTTGGTCAGACAAGCGTCGCGATTGGTTCTGATCACGCAACTGGCGGCTTTGATTGTCACGCGCTTGGCGTTCCTGTTCGGCTCTGCGCCGCTGCTCTTCATTCTGCCGCCTCAGTTGCTCTTGTGCTTGCCGCTCCTGATCGAACCGGCGCCCATCGCCCTGTCTCTGATTGCGTCGCTGAAGTTCGGAGTTACGTCGTCGTTCCTCCGCTTGCCGCTCCTGATCGAGCCGGCGTCCGTCCGCTTCCTTTTGAATCCGTCGCTGCTGATCAGTGTTGCGACGCTGTTCTTCCACCTGGCGATCTTGATCAAGCCGGCGTCCATCCTGATCTTTTTGAATTCGTCGCTGCTGATCAGCATTGCGTCGCTGCTCTTCTACTTGTCGTCTTTGTTGGTCATCGTTCTGCCGCTGCTGATCAATCCGGCGCCGCTGTTCCTGATCCTGACGCTGTTGCTCTTGCGCCTGTCTTTCGCTATTGCGTCGCTGATCTTCAGCTTGGCGGCGCTGCTGGTCCTGCGCTTGTCTATCGGCGTTGCGTCGCTGTTCGTCCGCCTGCCGCTTTTGCTGTTGTTCCTGCTCATTGTTCTGTCGCTGCCGCTGAGCCTGATCCTGGTTGTCGCGCCTCTGCCGCTCTTCGCTGTCCTTTGCCCGCTGACCCCCACCGCCTTGAGCGTTTACTTGCACCACCGCGCCCAACATGGTCACTACGCCGAGAACGAGCAGAAGGGTAAATCGATTAATGTGATTAACTTTCATGACTACCTCCATCGGGAGAGAGGCTGAGGGGAAGTGACTTCGTCACGCTCGACTGCAATTCGCATTCCCTCATTCCGAATTTCGCGATTCACAATGCTCGGTGTGACTCAACACCGCGAAGCAACACGATATGGTCATCGACTAGACCGTATCAGGCAGCCGGCTCCTGGAAAACGAGGTTTGCTCGCTGTCATTCCCGCTCTGTTTCGCTTATATTTAGGCCAAGCAGTAAATCAGGAGGCACACATGAAGTTCTTTCTCGACACCGCGAATCTGGAAGAGATTCGCAAAGCGGCGGCGCTCGGTTTGGCGGACGGCGTGACCACCAACCCAACGCTAATCTCAAAGGAAGGCAACGTCGATTTCAAACAGCACATTGCCGAGATTTGCAAAATTGTCTCCGGCCCCGTCTCGGCCGAAGTGACGACGCCCGACAAGGACGAAATGCTGCGGCAGGGGCGAGAGTACGTGAAGATCGCGCCCAACGTGGTCATCAAGTGCCCGTTGACCGCTGCTGGACTGGAAGCTACGCGCATTCTAAACGATGAAGGGATTAGCGTGAACGTGACGCTATGCTTCTCGTCGGCGCAGGCAATCTGCGCGGCCAAAGCCGGCGCGTCGTTCATTAGTCCCTTCCTCGGTCGGCTCGACGACATTGGTGATAACGGGTTGCGACTGCTCGAAGAAATCATCGAGATTTACGACAACTATGGCTGGAAGACGGAAGTGCTGGCAGCCAGTCTGCGTCATCCGATTCACGTGATCGAAGCCGCGCGCATGGGCGCAGATATCGGGACCATGCCTTACAAGGTGCTCGAGCAATTGCTGAAACATCCGCTCACAGATAAGGGTCAGGATCAGTTCTTGGCGGATTGGAATAAGCGCGCCCCGAAAGCCTGAAGTCAGAGGTCAGAAGTCAGAAGTCAGAAGTCAGAAGTCAGAAGTCGGATGTCAGATGTCAGAACGAGATCGAATGTTTTCGCACGAAGGCGACCTTGTGCGCGATTCCTCGCGTGAGCGTGGCTCACTCCGACCTCTGACCTCCGTCGTCATCGCTCGCGGCCTCACGAAAATCTACAACCAGCGGAGCGCGGTTGATGCGATCGATTTCTCCGTCAATCGCGGCGAGACGTTTGGTTTGCTCGGACCCAACGGTGCGGGTAAGTCGACGACGATGCGCATGATCGCCTGCCGCACGCCCCTTACTTCCGGCGAGCTGCTCGTCGAAGGCCGCGACGTGCGAACCCAGGGCAGAGAGATTCGCTCGCTCATCGGCGTCGTCCCGCAAGAGAATAATCTCGATCCTGATCTAAACGTCCGGCGGAATCTGATCGTTTACGCGAGCTACTATCGAATTCCAGGAGCACGGGCGGCGCAACGCGCTGACGAACTGCTTCACTTCATCGGTATGAGCGATCGCGCCGGCGCGAAGATCGATCATCTCTCGGGGGGAATGAAGCGCCGTTTGATGATCGCGCGCGCCTTGCTGCACCATCCAAGACTTCTGGTCCTCGATGAGCCTACTACCGGCCTTGACCCGCAAGTTCGTCAGGAGATTTGGCAGAAACTTGAGGAGTTGCGGCGGCTGAGCGGCGTAACGATTCTCCTTTCGACGCACTACATGGAGGAAGCCGAAAAGCTTTGCGAGCGCTTGGTCGTCATGGATCACGGACACATTCTCGCCAGCGGCACGCCCCGCGATTTGGTCTTGTCTAAGGTTTCGCGCTACGCGCTGGAAGTGCGCGACGTGGGCGACCTGCCGCTGCACTCGACACACGACGGTGTGGCCGCGGTCGCTCGCAACAATGCGCATCTGTACTTTGCCGCCGACGCTGAGACCCTGACGCCGATCATGAAAGATTACGAAGGCCGGCGCCGGATGATTCGGTTGTCGAATCTGGAAGACGTTTTCCTGCAGCTCGTCAGCGATAACGAGTCAGTGGCAGATGTGTAAGCGGTGTCAGAAGCCCGACCGTGAGGGAGGGCTAGATTCGTGAGATGAGCACTGTCAAGATCGCTGCGCCCGCTGAAGTGACCGTTCGCGCACTCAAGCACGACGGCGCAGAGCATCGCCGCTGGCACGCGCGCACTGGGCGACGCGAGGGTCCGCTAATTGTGCTTGATGCCGCGTTCGAATTTGATGTGCAGCATCATTTGCTCGGAGACATTCAGCGCGGGACTCGGACGATTGAGTACTACTGGCTCGATCGTTCGTACAACGTGTTTCGATTCCTGAACTCTGACGGCAGCACTCGTCTCTTTTACTGTAACGTGAACACGCCGCCGACGTTTGCAGACGACGTGTTGACCTACATCGATCTCGATATTGATATTCTGGTGCAGCCGGATCTTTCTTATCAGGTTTTGGATTTGGACGAATTCGAGGCGAATGCCGCACGCTATGGCTATTCCGAGGAAATCAAAGGCCAGGCACACGCTGCGATCGACCAATTGCTTTCAATGATTAAGAACGGCGCGTTTCCCTTTTCAGGAAATACTTTATGGTCCTCTGTGCCCTCTGTGGTTGATTATTCTTCATGACGTTTGCCGCGACTAACGTTAACCTTCGCGATGCGCTCGCTGTTTGGCGACGCACCATTGAAGTTCATCTCCGCCTTTGGAAAATGAACCTGATCGCGCCGGCGATCGAGCCGGTGTTTTCCGTGCTTGCGTTTGGCTGGGGGCTGGGCGCGCTCGTGGCCGGCAAGGTCTCCGGCATTTCTTATCTCTCGTTCGTAGGCGCGGGGATCCTCGGCCTCACCGTCCTGATGCGCGCGATGTTCGAGACGACTTATGCCGCATACTTTCGCATGGTCTATCAATCGACTTATGACGCGATTCTGGCGACGCCCGTCGATTCTGAGTCACTCGCCTTCGCAGAGATTCTTTGGGCCGTGACTCATGCGGCGCTCGATACTTTGATCATTCTGATAGTGCTCGTGATTTTCGGCGCGGCCACTTCTCCTTGGGCCACGCTGGCGGCAATTCCTTTGCTCATCGGGAGCGCCTTCATCGCGGGCCTGTCACTGGGATTCACGGCGCACGTGCGCGACATCGACGCTTTCAACATCTACATGGCGGCGTTCTTCACCGTGATGCTGATTTGCGGCGCATGGTTTCCGGTGGATGTGCTGCCGGTGTGGCTGCGCTGGGTCGCTTATGCGATTCCGTTGACCGAATCAATCGATCTCACCCGGGCGCTTCTGACCGGCCGCTTTCTCTCGCGACACGTCTATGAGGCTGCTTATCTGGTAATATCTGCGGTCGTGGCGTGCGAGTGGGCCATGAGGAGTTTGCGGAGGCGCATGGTCAGCTAGTAAACAAAATGAACGATTTAACGCAGAGGACGCAAAGTTATTCGCAGAGGTCGCAGAGATATCCTTTGCGTTCCTCTGCGAAATCCTCTGCGCCCTTTGCGGTTAAGGTTTTCGTTTGATAACGCGAAACTGATGTCGTCACAGAAGCAAAAACAAGTGAAACTCACAAAGCTCGATCAGCTCCGCGAGCGCGAGCAGAAAGCCGAAGCAGGCGGCGGCTCCGCACGCGTCGAGAAGCAACACGCCGCCGGCAAGATGACAGCGCGTGAGCGCGTCGAGTTTCTGCTCGACGACGGCTCGTTCCAGGAGTTCGATAAGTTAGTCGAGCATCGTTCGCGTGACTTTGGGATGGAGAAGGAAGTCTATCCCGGCGACGGAGTCGTCACCGGCCATGGCTTGATCGATGGCCGCAAGGTCTTCGTATTCGCGCAGGATTCCACCGTCTTTGGCGGTTCCCTTTCCGAAACGCACGCTGAAAAGATTTGCAAAGTGATCGACCTGGCGATGAAAGTCGGCGCGCCCATCATCGGTCTGAATGATTCCGGCGGCGCGCGCATACAGGAAGGTGTCGTCAGTCTCGGCGGCTATGCCGACATCTTTCTGCGCAACACTCTGGCCAGCGGCGTCGTGCCACAAATCAGTTGCATCATGGGGCCGTGCGCGGGCGGCGCGGTTTACAGTCCGGCGATCACTGATTTCAATATAATGGTTAAAGACACGTCTTACATGTTCATCACCGGGCCGGATGTGATCAAGACCGTCACCCACGAGGACGTCACCAAAGAAGAGCTCGGCGGCGCCTCGACACACAATCGCATTTCGGGTGTGGCGCACTTCTCCGCTGATTCCGACGAACACGCGCTGCGTATGGTGCGCGAGCTATTGTCGTTCATCCCTTCGAACAATATCGATGATGCGCCGCGTGTCGCTCCCACGGATTCGGCAGAGCGGGTTGAGCTGAAACTCAATTCAATTGTGCCGGAAGCTTCGAATCAACCTTACAACGTGCGCGAAGTGATCGATTTGATTGTTGACGATGGTTACTTCTTTGAAGTCCATCGCGACTACGCGCTGAACATCGTCGTCGGCTTCGCGCGTCTCGATGGACGGAGCGTCGGAATCGTCGCCAACCAACCTGCTTATCTCGCCGGCGTCCTGGACATCGACAGCTCTCTGAAGGGCGCGCGCTTCGTGCGCTTCTGCGACTGCTTCAATATTCCGATCGTCACTTTCGAAGACGTGCCCGGATTCATGCCAGGGGTTTCGCAGGAGCATGGCGGCATCATCAAGCACGGCGCGAAACTTCTCTTCGCGTACGCGGAAGCGACAGTGCCGAAGGTTACCGTGATTACGCGCAAGGCTTACGGCGGCGCTTACTGTGTGATGGGCTCAAAGCATATTCGTACCGACATCAACTTTGCCTGGCCGTCGGCGGAGATTGCGGTGATGGGCCCGGAAGGTGCGGTCGATATTCTCTATCGCCGCGAACTTGCCGAAAGCTCAGACAAGGTTTCTGCTCGTAGCGCGCGTGTGACTGAACTCGAAGACAAGTTCTCAAACCCTTACGTCGCCGCCGAGCGCGGCTTCATCGACGAAGTGATCGAGCCCGCCCAGACCAGACCCAAACTCATCCGGGCGCTTGCATTGCTCGAGAACAAGCGCGACACGAACCCGCCAAAGAAGCATGGAAATATTCCGTTGTGAAGCGCCAAAGGCGCGAAATGTAAAAGCCTGGGCCAACGGCCCAGGTCAGAGATTGTAAAACATAGTGAGCGCTGAAAGCGCGGAATGCATGCAATTCCCTTCCCGACATTTCGCGCCTTCAGCGCTCAAATAATTCTATGTGGCGATTGCGCCAGTGGCGTTACCCCTGGCTATTACATTTCACGCCTTTCAGCGTGAAGACCCGCTCGTTACATAACTGCACTGTTACAGAACCGGGAGCGGTAGCGACCGGATCATAGAGTCAACTTGAGTGCCAGCACCCCGTCGCTACCGCTCCGGGTTCTGTACCGGAGCACACCCCCGACGTCTTGACTTAACCCATCACTTGGCATAGAAGCATTCCGCTCTGTCATTTCTTATCCTGGAGTTAGTTTCAAAATGAAACGTTTACTGGTTGCGATTGTGATCGTTGGCACTCTTTATCTCCCTGCGTTGGCGCAGAAGAAGAGTGCCGATGATTTCAATGACTTGATCAGGCGCTATTACGCGGCCTGGAACACTCTCAATCCCGATAACGCATCGTTTCTGTATGCGCAGGACGCCGACCTGGTCTTCTTCGATATCGCTCCGCTGAAATACACCGGCGGGTGGCGGGAATATCGCGACAACTTCAAGAAGAACGTGGCGCCAGGCTTCTCGAGTCTCGTATTAACGCCCCACAACGATGTAAGAGTCACGCGCAGAGGCAACCTCGCACTAACCACTCTGACTTTTCATCTGTTAGCCAAACAGAAGGACGGCGGTGTGTTAGATTTCGATGCGCGGCACACAATTGTCTGGGAAAAGCGAAGCGGGCGATGGCTGATCATTCACGAACATGTTTCCAAGCCGTTGTTCTAGCCAGGCGCGAGACGGCGTTCGTAAATATTCTTTAACAAGAGGAAATTTCAGAATGAGAGTTGCAATTCTGCTGACGCTCGCAGCCGCCGCATCATCGGTCACCGTCGGCCAGACCAACATCAAAGAGACTGCTTACATCCATTCGACTAACGTCGGTACGTTTGTTCCCTGCCGGGGCGAAGACTTATCGGTGCGTCATGTAACCGATGACGCGGCGATGGGTGGGCACTACCTGATCGACTATGCGTTGCGGAACAACTCATCGTCGCCGTGCACGCTCAAGGGCTATCCACGCTTTGAGTTGTTGGATCGGTCCGGGAAAGTCCGGCGGCGCGGCCGCGCGAGCAATTCGCAAAAACTGCCCGGTGACGAAACAAAGGAACCGCCGCAGCTGATCACCCTTGAGCCCGGCAAAGAAGCCGGCTTCCGCGTCTACTACAACAGCGGCGGCGCCGGCCATATCGGAAAGCCGTGTCCTGTCTCTCGCAAGATCAGGATCACGGCTCCCGGTACAACCCGGCACTTTGTTCGGCGCGAGGAAATTCGATTGTGTTTCGGCCTCGCGGTTTCGGCAGTTCGTAAAGCCCTGCCTGAATAATCCACGCCGGCCTTATCTCGCGCTGGATTAATAACGATGACGTCTGTTACGCAGCTTGTAAGTATAAAGCGCTGAACCGCCGAGACCGGCGAGTGCGCCGATGCCCGCGCCCTTCTTGCCGCCAACCAAGCCACCCAGCATTGCGCCGCCGCCGGTGCCCATGGCCAGCGTCAATTTATCGCGATGCTTCTGCCAGAACGTGCGTCCACGCGGCGCGGTTGAAACGGTGTGGTTGTACGCGACTGAGCGGTCATTGGAGTACCGAACCGGCGCGCTGTAGGCGCGGGTGCGTGCCGACGTGTTGACGCCAGCGGTCGAGCAGCCCGTGTAGCCGTCTTCGAAGCCTTGTCGATAAGCCGTCTGCTCCTGCGAAGTCCTAAACTGCATGCTGTTCTCAGCGGCAATCTGTTCAGGCGTTTTCGCCGTTTGATTAACCACCGGATTGGCATCCGCACTTGTGTTTGTGGCCGTTGTATTACTGGCCGAATGAGTGACTAACGCTCCCAAGCCTGCGCCCACAAACGCGACTGCCAGCGCCAAAGCAAGTAACATCTTTTTTGTAATAAGCATGTCTAATTCTCCTCTCAGTTGCGACCTCTATTTCAAGTCTCGTTCGGTATAGGCGGCAATATGCATGCCCAGAAACCAGTGAAATCCTGCGACTTCAGCCAATTTGCAGAAGTTAGCGCCCCATTCGTTCACCGAGAGGAGTGATCGCAAGTCAATTGCAATGAGTAGGCAACAAACCATCACGGCTTGCAGTCACAAGTCGGGGCTGAGATGTCCCATATGGAGTCATCGTCCATTCCATATGATCACGTGGGTGTCAGAACCCCGGAGCGGTAGCGACGGGATCCTGCCATTCAAGTTGAGCATCTGATCCCGTCGCTACCGGTCCGGGTTCTGTACCGTAGTTGGTGCGCTTCGCAGTCTGGTCTTTGCCGGATCGGCGAGCATGCACTTGCGAAACGCCTGCTCAGTGGCGGGGGCAGTATTTTCCCAGGCGCTGGTTTGCCAGTTGTCGGTGGCGCGTGGCTTCGGCAGCCAGCCCGGCAGAGGCATCATCAGATAACGCGAAAGAACTTCGACGTAAGGTTCGTACATCGCGCGGAGATCGAGGAGCGTGCCATCGTCGCCGGGCTCGCTGCTCATCATCACGCCAGAATCAGACAGGATCAAACGCAATCGCGCCAGGTCCTCGTCCGGCAGGCGCTGCGCGTCGTGTTTCAGCGGAGAAGTATCGAAGATCTGCGCGATATCGACGATCGCATGACGCGCCATCTTGAAAGTTAGCTGCGCTTGCCATTTCGCCATCCCGTCAATGCCGACCATCACCAGACTGCACGTATCGAGTACGGTGCTGAGCGACGCGAGCCACGATTGATTGTTGTGTTGCGACCGAAAAAAGCAGAGCACAGGATAAGAAAGGTGGCTCTCCATCAAGTCGGCGGCCCAGCCTTCCCAATCTCGCAGCAGTTGATGGAGACTTTCCAGGCTGCGCGCTTCCTGATGCCGGCGCAAAAGTTCGACCGCCGTTGGTGGCGTGCCCGCCCGCGCGTCCAACATCGAAATGTGTACTTCGCGTCGCGAGAAAGCTTGATAGAGGACGGGCAGATATCCAATCACCAGCGCGAGCAAGCCGATTCCCATGCTGGCCTCGATCACGGTTACGGCCCGCGCGGCCCGGCCCACGGGTGTGACGTCGCCAAGGCCCAGAGTGAAAAATGTCGTTCCGCTGTAATAGAGATCGGCGAAGAATCCAGTCGGCCCACTCGACGAGATCCTTGATCCAATCGCCCAGTGAACCATTGCAAACGCCACGAGCAGAGCCACAGCCCAAACGCTTAGCAGAACGAGGATCGATAGAGGACCAAAGATGCTCAGCAGTGTTTCTCGCCGCTTGCTGTTGTGTACGATGCGGCAGACCGCCGACCACGGCCTCCACATCGCCTGATAAAACAAACGCGTAAGCCGAACGCGTCTGGTGACGCGTCGCGGTAGAACGATCGTCTCAAAGACATCCCAGAGGACGACGACGATCAGAACAGTTCCGGCGATCCCAATAAAGGGGTGCATAGGTTCTTGCTTCTTCCAAAAAGCGAAAAGACCGGGCCGACGAACTTGCGTCGCTCCCGGCCTTTTCGGATCAATTGGCGGCCCGACCTATGCAGCGCGCTGCGCCGCGGCCGGTTTGTCGCGCAAAAGCTCGAGGGCTTTCTTGAGTTGCGTGTCTTCCGGCTGTGGCTTGGGCGCGACGTCCGTAGGTTTCACCGGCGTTTGGTTTGGCTTGCCTTCTTCATCATTGGGCAGGTCTTCGACGCCGGCGCTGTCCGGAGCTTCCGGTCGCTTGACCTCCACCGATGGGGCCACACCTGAGCGGTTACGATCTTCTCCGAGAAACGGCTTGCCGCTGGCCGAAGCCCACTTGATCGTTGTTAACAACAACCCGTCGCCGTCGCGCAAGGTGAACAGTTCCTGCTCAGCTCCGGCGCCGAAACTTTTTTCGCCGACCACATCGCCCCGTTTGCCCTCCAGAAATGCGGACGCGACAATCTCTGCGGCGCCGGCGGTGCCTGAATCGATCAGAACCACGACCGGCCCATTGAATAATGTCGCTTTCGGATCGGCATTGAACGTCTTGAGGACTTTTTGTTCACGGCCGATGGTTTTTGCGATTAGTCCATCATGAATGAAAAAGTTCGCAACCGTAACGCCTTCCTGAATCTCTCCGCCGGCCACGCTCCGCAGGTCGAGCACGATTTTCTGCGCGCCTTGTTTCAACAGCTCCTGCAAACGCGCGCGGGCATCAGCAGCCTCGCCATTGTCCAGGCTGTTAATCCGCAGGACGCCAATCTTGCCGGCTTCCATGCGCGCTTCGGCAGCGGGCGCGCGGAACGAACCGCGGCGGACGTTTAGCGTCAAAGGCCGCACGTTGGCGCGCAGAATTCGCAGCTTCACTTCCGTTCCCGGCGCGCCGTTAAGCAACTGTCGCGCGTCGTACAACGAGATGTCTCGAGTCGCCTTGGCATCGATGTACTCGATTACATCTCCGCCGCGAACTCCAGCCTGATCCGCGGGCGATCCTTTTTCCGGCGCGACAACGTAAAGAAAAGACGCGACCTGTGACAGCTCAGCGCCGATTCCAACCTGATTGCTCTTGTTGCCGGCGCGGTAATCCTTTACCTGCTCAGCCGTCAAATAAGTCGAATAGGGATCGAGACCATAGGCAAGTCCGCGCAACGCGCCCGCGCGAACCTTTTCCATGTTTGGCTCGTCGACGTAATCATTCTGGATGTGGTTGAGCACGCTTTCAAAAATCTTCTGCTGCGCGCCCGGATCGTTGGCAGGTTGCTGAGCGCGCGTGGCCAGCCAGCCGCCGGCTATCGTGTATAGCGCCAGCGCTGCCGACAACGCTATTAATGCAAACTTGTTTTTGAATGACATCAGTTGTACCTCGAAACCATCGACCCGTTGGCCACGCTGGAGACTTAAACGTTTCGCCAAACGCCTGTATCATACCGTGGGTGCATAACGCGCGCAAGCGATGGTTTTTAAGAGATGTCGCTGCGCGCTGATTGGTTTACTCAGTTGGAAGAACCTCGAAAAATAGCCGCCTCGTCGCCGGCGCCGCTGGATGCTCCGGGCCGTTTGCTGGCGCTTGACCTGGGCGCGAAGCGAATCGGCGTCGCCGTATCCGACGAGCTGCGCATCACAACGCGGCCGTTGCCGATGATTTTGCGGCGAAGCTGGAAAGAACTTTTGCAGCAGGTTGCCGGCCTTGTCCAATCGTTCGAGGCGAAGGGTCTGGTGATCGGACTGCCCCTGCGGCTTGACGGCGTTGAAGGAACCGCGGCAGAGGGTGTGCGCGGGTTGGCGGAGAAATTCCGGCGCTCATTGAGCGTGCCAATCTACCTACAAGACGAGCGGCTGACCACCTTCGCAGCCAACTCAGATTTGAAGGCCGCCGGCCTGAACGAAAGCGAGAGTAAACGGGAAGTCGACAGCGAAGCGGCGGCGATAATTCTGCGAGACTTCATCGATCGCCTGCAATCATAAACGCCTCACCGGCAGAAACCCGACCGTGAGGGAGGGTGCGAGAACTCGGGCTGATTCATTGACACGCACTTTTAAGAAACGTCTGCTGGTTGGTGGTTTGATTCTGATCGTTGCCGTGGCCGGCGCGCTTGGAATCTGGTTCTACCACGAACTCCACGCGACCGTGGCCCACGGCAAGGCGAACGACTACATTGAGATTTCGCGCAAATCGACGCCCGAAGGAATTGTTAATAAGCTGGTCAGTGAAGGAGTTCTGCGCCGAAAGTGGCCGCTGCTTTTTTACATCAAGCTTACCGGCAGCGCGAAACTAGTCAGGGCCGGCGACTATCGCTTCCCTTCTCCGATCTCTGCGCTGGGGGTTTTGAAGAAACTCGAAGAGGGCGAACAGCGTCTCAGCCGCTTTGCGGTGATCGAGGGCTGGACCAGATGGGACATTGCCGCTTCGCTCGCTCACGTGGCCGAACTCCATTTGAAAGATAGCGACGAGGCGCTGCGCTTGATGGATGATCCGGCTGCGATTCGTGACCTCGATCAGTCAGCGACAAACCTGGAAGGCTATCTATTCCCGGCGACCTACAGTTTTCCGCAAAATACCAAGCCCGCCGCAGTCATCGCCGGAATGATAAAGCGTTTTCGGCAAGAGTGGACACTGGAACGAGCCGAACGGGCTCGCGCGCTCGGCATGACACCACGACAAATCGTAATCATTGCTTCGCTGATCGAGACTGAAGCCAAACTGAAGACCGACCGGCCGCTGGTCGCGTCGGTGATCTACAACCGGCTCGGCAAGGGCGTGCCGTTGGGAATTGATTCGACGATCGTCTATGCGTCAAAGCTGGCTGGTAAGTGGCGCGACGACGGGAAGGTTTACCTCAGCGATGTGAACCGCCGCTCGCCTTACAACACGCGGATGTTTTCGGGATTGCCTCCCGGGCCGGTAGGCGCGCCGGGCGAAAGTTCAATCGACGCGGCGCTGAATCCGGCGCAGACCGATTACCTGTATTACGTACGCGATCCGGCGAGAGACGACGGCGCGCACAACTTTTACAGCAAGTCAGCGGATTTTGAGAAAGGCGTGCGGGCCTTGCGCGAGTGGGAGCGTACCCACGGACGCTGAATATTACTGCCGACCCTTAGCTCTTAGCTCTCTGACCTCTGACCTCTGATCACTCGGCGATTACAGCATTCGCTTGCAGTCCGTCAGCGGCGAACTCTCTTACGTATCTGTCGCGATCACTATCCGTTGACCCCTTACCCCTTACCCCTTACCCCTGGAACACTGACCACTGAAAGCTGGTCGCAGGGTTCTGCGGAAGTCATTGCCGCTGTTGTGGACCCTCAGTTGCCTGGTCGAGTCTGACTCCTCTTGATTGAAGCCGGCACCGTGATTTCCGAAGTTGAACTGCGCAGCTTACTGCGGGACTAACCGGGAGAGGTGGCGACTTGAGCGGCGAGGGCTCCTTCTATTCGAACGCTTTCGCACTGGACATCTTACTTTGCTGTCTCCAACTGCCGGGAAGTATTCGATAAGCGTCACCTCGTCGCTACTTTCGTCAACTTCGTATCTGACACCCTCCGTCTCGTCCAAGTAATGAAAGATGTAAAGGACGTGGTCATCTTGTTTCTTCTTGTACTTGCTTAGATCCAACCTCAGAGCCGTAAACCTTAAAGCACTCGTCGTTGGCTCGACCCAGATTCTAATGACAGTATTGCGAGGAACATTCCAGCCCTTCGGGTCGATCGCACAGGAGTCTTTCGAGTAGTCGAAGTACAGTCTTTCAATCTTGAACTCGTAGATGGTGGTCTCGGACCTGTCAATGGTGGGCGGGCCGAGCAGCCGCTCAACATCCGTACGCGTTGAGTGTAATGGCACTATGCCACGCCAATCTTTGGCTTGCGTACGAATGGCTTGGGCCGAAAGAACTATTAGCGACAAGATGATCGCCTTACTGAGATTTCGGAAAACAAGCATTGTGAAGTGCTGTGTCCCAGTAACCACTGTAATCATTGTAATACTCCCCATTACGTGTTCCAGTTGGAAAGGGCAACGGATTACCGTCTCTGCCAATCGGAAGTATTCCGAGTGCTCCTAGGTTTTTGTCGAGCTGATCGTCGGCACCTTTTGTAAGGCCGTGAATTAGCTCATGCATTAGAGTTGAGGCGTCGAGTTGGACGTTCAAATTTGGCCGCCAACCCGGACCGATAAAAACCTTCGGATAGTCTCCGGCGTGTAGTCTGGATATTCCACCAGCTGCATTCTTAAAGAATACTCCGCCCTCCGTCGAATTAAACGTGGCATCTGAGAACGCTAGAAAATCCTTCTCAGACTCGTAGTGTGTTCCCGTGTTATAACTAATTAGCGCATCAATAAAGTTTCTGCATTTTTCAGATTGAAGAGCCTTCGCCATTTCCTTGCGAAGAGTTAGGTACTCGTCTCTAGTTAGTCGACGCTCGGTATCCTGCGGAACTCTCTTGCTTAACCGTCTACGGCAGTCGTAGTAGTGTCAGTACAAAGTTTACTTCGAACTGTTTGCGAGGAAGCGTGGCTGGAAGTACTTTAACGACCGCGCTAACCATAAAGCCCGCTTTAGACGCTGAGATAATATACTGACCCGGATAATCGACACTGACCGTATAGTGTCCATGTTTGTCAGTTCTCTGTTTGTGTACCAGCCGCTGATTGAAAGCGTTTGCTACTGTGATTGTCGCGCCTTCCAATGGCGCATTATCAGGTTGCCGCCGCAGCGTACCACTAACTTCAATCGGAGGCAGGTCTGCGCCCCCGGCGTTTAGTCCTACATCAAGGATCACCTGATCGCCATCCCAAACACGGATGTTGCGCTCCTCCGTTGCAAACCCTAAAGAGCTAACCGATACTTTGTACTCTCCTGCAGGTAGGTTGTTGCTGCTGTAAGCACCTTGATTGTCGGCGACCACCTGGAGCTGCCGTGTTCGATTTTCTGATACAAATTCTACTTTGGCTCCTGCAATTGGAAATCCAAAAGGATCAGAAACATGTCCTTGGATGCTTGTTGTTGGCATACTCTGTCCCGCTATCATCGTTGCAACCCGAGCAAGTAGCAACAATGAGACAAGGCAAATACCAGTCAGTTTCATATCAACCCTCCAATCTTAGAAGCAATGCTTTCGGATGTAATCCGTGATGTTTTGCGATACAGGTGTTTCCTTTATGCCGAGAGCGTTTTGTACATCTGCATCAACTTTTCCAGTAAATCCGTGTATTCCTTCATGGAAGATTAAGCTCTGAGTGCCAGCGCCGCTTCCGCTTATTGCATCAGGTCTGAAGAAGGATAAAAAGGTTGGCGAAGTTATGGATGTCAAAGCGCTGGGGCGAGTATTTCCCGAACCTTTAAACACATCTGCAATTGTGGCTCCGGGCCCATACAGAATGTCTGCAGGCTGCTTCGGAGATACAGTACCGGCAGCAAGTGCCTGTGAAGTTACACCATTGTAGAACCGTGGATTGTTGCCCAAGAAGCTAATGAAGCCATTTAGGTCAAACCCTATGCTCTTTAGCTTGTCGATTACATTTTTTTGGCAGTCTTCGCTAACACCAGATGCCAATTTCGAGGCTAGGGCATTCGTCGCTTTTGTGAGGTTTGTGTTTTGTCTGTTCGGGAGTGGCGCAAGGTTCTGCGGAAGCACCCAGTCCGCCGCTTGTTTGTCGTAAGCGAAGCCGTAAGCCTGATGCAGTCTGCGGGTTAGCTCGACGATCGCCAGGATGAAAGCTGCTTGCGAAAGTCGCGAGGCCCTGACGCGAGTTTTGGGATAACTCAGTGTTGGACCAGACGCACGATGAGCCAAGCGTGAACGAGTAAGCTGCCTGTCCTTTTCTTTAGCTGCCGACGCTTTCATCAGCGGCAAGTTTAGCAGGAACCACTCAATGAGAGATAGCGTCAACATCATTCTTTAGCTGCTCCGCTTTGCGTCTGGGAATGAGCGGAGCGCGGCGCGGGATGTGCTGCTTTTTTGCACAGCCCGTGACGCGCGGAGCGACCCAACGCGCGACGTGACGCAGCAACGCAGGCTACACGCCCAAGCTTGATAACGCGACCAGCTGCGATGGACCACGGAGGGCGGCGGGCGCGGACGGGCGGGGGCGTCGGATAACGTTCTATTATGTGCCGGTGCAATCGGTGTGACATCGCTTTTCAGATGGCGCGCCGATTGTCTGACCAGGACATAATGCCGCGTTATCGGATGACCCCGCCCGTTCGTGACCGCTGCCCGTCGTTGGATAACGCGGAGCGCGCAACTCTGCGACTCATTCAAGCCGAGTGATGAAAGGCTGCCAGCGATTCTGTCTCCTCAGCGGCTTCAGCAACTAAAGAAAGAAGCAACTCTTCGCGTGAGGCTTCCTCGTGATCTTCTGCTGAGAGTTTAGCCGTGGTTGTCAGTTGAGGGTCAGGCAAGGCTGCAGGCAAGATGCCTGCACTCCCAGGTGTGCGTTGCAAGCGTGCTGGATGCGTGGCGGAGTGCACGGCCTTCAAGGTTCTGATCGAGACGTGCGTATAGACTTCGGTGGTCTCCAGCCGTGAGTGACCGAGCATCTGTTGGATGTAGCGCACGTCGGCGCCGCCTTCGAGCATCAAGGTGGCCATCGTGTGACGGAACAGGTGACAAGCTCCCGTCTTGCCGATGTGCGATGCTTCGACGTAGCGCTTGACCAGGCTCGAGAGATGATCGGCGATCAGCGGCGTGCCGTCTTTGGTGAGGAACAATGAGCCGTCATCCGGCTCGACGACAAGGGAAGGCCTGACTTCGCGCAAGTATTTCTCGATCCACACCAGCGCCCGATCGCCGATGGGGATCATGCGGTCCTTCTTGCCCTTGCCCTGGCGCACGATCACCGTGCCGCGCTCGAAGTCCACATCGAAGAGCTTCAACCCGACCAGTTCCATGCGTCGCATCCCGGTCGAGTAGAAGGTTTCGAGCATCGCGCGATCACGAACGCCCAGGGCCTCGTTGACATCGGGCTGATTGATGACGGCCTCGGCTTCGCTGATGGTGAGCACGTGCTTGGGCAAGCGTCGCTCGCGTCGTGGCAGCTCAAGCTCTGAGGCTGGATTCGAGAGGATGTGGTTGTGGCGCGCCAGCCAGCGAAAGAACATCCGGACACCCATCAACTGTCCATACTGGCTGCCGAAGGAAAGCGGCCGGCCGTCGTCTTTGCGATGGTGATAGAGCCAGCGCGCGTAGCGTTCCAGGATCGGCTTGGTGACATCTGTTGGTCGCGTGATGCTGCGCTCTTCGCACCACCCGGTGAAGCGGCGCAGATGCTTCTCGCGTCCGGTGACGGTCTGCTCAGAGTAGTTCTGCACCCGCATCCATTCGAGATGCGCCGCGCTCAAGCGCGCCATCCCGCGCGGGTCGGTGACGTCGCCCACAGTCACCTTCGGCTTGCGTTGTCCGCGCCGGCCCATCAGTGAGCTCCTTGCGCATGCTTACGATTTGCAGCTACGTACAACGGCGCGGTTTCTTCCGTCCCCAGAAGTGCAGTTTCAAGTGATGGAGTAGCTGATTCATCATCTGCGCCTTTATCCATCGGCGTTTCAGCAACCCGCCATCCCCCCGCCACCCCACCGTTTTGGCCCCGATTTGACCCCGCCAACTCAGCGTTTACCCCCGCCAGGTTCGCGTCGTAGTTGTGTGTCTCACGAAGTTTCTCGACCTCGATCAGCCCGCAGAGGAATGGCTGGCCATCTTTGCCCTGGCCATCGTAGAGCAGCTCGTAAACGAAGCTTTGTCCTCTACCACCGCGATGGACCAGCAAGTATTCGAGCTCTTCGAGGCGCGAGAAGTGCAAACGCAGTTGCGTGTTGCCCCAGCCGGTGAACTCCCGCACCTGGCGACGACTGAAGCGATGATCGCAGCGCTCGACGGCCAGGCGTGCGCAGGCCTCGGTGACCATCTCATCGATGAGCAGCAGCAAGCGGCGCGTCTGCGGCGCAAGCTCGTCGAGCGAGCGGCCCAGCGCTTCATGCGCCAGTGCATTCGCTGCCGCGATGTCGTCCAGTGTGGCTTCGATGTACTGCACTGCCTGGCCGTGATGACTGACGCTCTTCGTGGGTCGCTGGTATTGATGCAGCAAAGCAATGCTTCTGATCAGTGTTAGATACTTGAGGTGATCTCTCCGGGTCCGGGTCTGGTCATCGAGGAAGGTCAGCTCGCGAGCGAAGGGATTAGTCACGTGCACCGGGCGCAAGAGCCGCTGCGCGTTGCGATGCACGGCCAGGATGTGGTCGCGATCATGCCTGGCTAACAAGCCTTCCAAAGTCTGCCGCTCGCGCTGCAGTCGGTGAATGGCGCGCGTCTGCTCCCGGTCCTCGTCAACCGTCAGCACGATGCAACGATTCAAGAGCTCTTCATCTACTTCAACGGCCGTCGTGGTCAAGAGGATCATCACCGGCCCTTCCACGCGATACTCGTGCGTGACCAGACGGCCGCTGGTTGGGTCTTTGCCGGTCGAGGCGATGGTTAGTTCGCCTTCACTCTGCAACAGCTTCAAAGCGTAGCTGGCGCGCTCTGCGCCTTCTTCTTCGACGATGGCCAGGATCTTGTGCCGCAGATTCGTCTCGCTCATGTAGAACAAGCTCTGCCCGGTCATGGCCGAGTATTTCACCTGCTCTTCTTCCGGCATCATCGCCAGCGCTGCATTCATCAACCATGACTTGCCAGCCGCCGAAGAGCTTTGAATGATGATCGCCAGCGGCTCGTCCAGCTTGCGCGACACCGCAGCCAGGTAACAGACGAGCTTGTTGGTCTCTTCGCCGACTACGCCGCAGCGTTCATAGTCGGCAAGGATCCGCTCCAACAGTTTTGGATCGCGCAAGAGCTCGAGCGCCGCGTTGCGCTCTTCATCCGTGAGCGTGACCGTCTGCTCTTTCGGCTCGAGCGTCTTTCTGACGGCCTCGTCCTGCAGCTCCTCAAGCTTGAGCAGCAGTTTGCCGAAGTCACGCTTGACGACATCTTCCTTGACGTTCATCTCCTCGGCCGCTTGCTTGATGAACAATGCCCGTTGCCGCGCCGCGTACATCTCGATCGTGTCTACGTGAAAGCCATCATCACGGGCCGCCATGATGTTGACCTTCAGTGCGTCGAAGCTCAGGTTCTTCGCCAGGCCGCGCACCCGATAGCGGCGATCGCCGCACCTCATCACCATCTCATCGCCGTGGATCTCAAGCAGCGCATCCCCAGGCGACGCGGGCGGCAGCGGCGAAGCCAGCGGCTTGTTGTCCGACAAACTTGAGTTTGTCGCATCGTCAGCGGCTTCAGCAGCTAAAGAGTGAAGCTCCTCGGTTGGCCCAGGCGTGTTTTCCACTTGAGCTATCGCTGACGTGGCGGAAGCAGCTAAAGAGAGAAGCGGAGAGATCTCTTCCGCTTTAGCCGCCGCCTGGGATAAGGACTCAACTTCAGAATGACTTTGGACATTGGACGTTGGGCTTTCGACTCGGCCCCCAAGCCAGATCGCACTGCGAATGAGCACGCCCAAAGACTTCTCCGCGGGCTTTACCGTCAACGCATACTCATTGGCATCCATCCCTTTGGGAAAGTGAATGCGAAAGCATTCAATGCCACTGGCGATCAGCTTCTCCGCCAACGCCGCGGCTGCTTTCTCTCCGGCGTCATCGCGATCGTAAGCAATCAACACCCGCTCCGTGCCGTGGCGCTGGAACGCCGCCAGATGATCTTCGGTGAAGCCCTCGACTCCATAGCTGGCCGTCACGTTGCGATAACCCGCGCACCAGAATGTGAGCGCATCAATCAGCGCTTCACAAAGAATGATCTCTTTCGAGGCCTGCAACGCTTCCACGTTCCACACGCCTCGGTGGACCCCGGGCAAGTACAGATGCAGCGCAATGTCTCCGTGCAAGCCCCTGACGATCTTGCGGCCATAGACTTCCGTGATTGCGCCATGCTCATCGAAGATGGGAATGACCAGCGAGCCGCTGAAGTGCTCGTGCCCGCTCGCACGCAGGATGCCAAGCTGCTGCAGCCGTCCACGCGACTCCGCGCCGGCAACACGGTTCTTCTGCGGCAAACGATAACCCAGCGTCCGGTTCGCATAGCCCAGCTTGAACCGCTCGATCATTTCCGCCGTCACCGAGGGTTGCGCTGATTGCAGCCCGCGCTTCTCCAGATACGAGAGCGCTGCCGGACTCTCTTTCAAAGTCTCGTGGTAGTAGTCAATGACCTGCTTCATTAACTCTCGGTCATCCACTTTCAGATCAACCGGACTCTCCAGCTTCGGCACCGTCGAGTGTTTTAGCCCGAGTCCCTCACGCGTCAGTCGCGTGCGCGGGCCCGCCGGCACGATCATCGCCGCAGTTACCAGCGATGCGTTGTCGTCGCGCAGCAACTCCACCGCGTGCCGAAAGCTCACGCCCTCAACTCTCATCACCCAATCGATGACCGACCCGCCTTGCTGACACCCAAAGCAGTGCCAGAGATTCTTCGCCGGCGTCACCACAAAGCTCGGCTCACTGTCAGCGTGCGTCCCGAACGGACAGCGGCCCACAAGGTCCGCGCCCTTGCGCTTGAGCACCACACCGCGCGCCTCAACCAAACGCTCCAAAGCGATCTCTCGCTTCAGCCGTTCGATCTCTGCTTCGGGTATCCGCGCCATCAGGTTTCTCAGTTTCCTCGGGTTTTAGAAAAAGCTGTCAAGGGAAAAGTACAGCGATTGAGTTACCACTTGAACGGTCGGGATGTTAACAGTATACTGCTAACCATGCAAGCCATTTCTGATAGTGAAGCCATGCCCCCGCAAAGCGATGCTTATAATCGGGCCGTGGCGCGACCCAGAACCAAACCACGGGCCAGGCAAGGCAGACATCTGGCAGAGCTGCGTAAAGCTGCCGGACTCTCGCAGACTGAACTGGCCGAAGCGTTAGGAGTGCCTCAATCGAATATTGCTTTCTGGGAACAAAGCGAAAAGCCGCCGCGCTCAGACCTGCTGCATAAGCTGGCCGACGCGCTCGCCGTGACTGTGGCGGAGTTATTGAACGTTAACGGTGAGATGTCGATTACCAAGCGAACCACCAGCAGACCGCCGGGGAAAGTGCGCAAGGTCTTTGAGGATGTCTCTAAGCTCCCGCGCCGTCAGCAGGAGCATATTGTCAGAGTCGTCTCCGCACTCGTCATGCAATATGAACAGAGCCGACAATGAAAAGCGTTAGTGGGCTAGCGGCACTGAACCGCCTTGCCCACTCGGGGTAACTGATAGCGACGTCTATCTTCAAGGTCGTTCTCACACATTCCAACCCGCAAGTCTTTGCATCGCTCGACTGGTAGAACTTCCACCAGTTCGCCGCCGATGTACACTTCGATTCTGCCGTAGCCTTGCACCCGCTCTCCTTCTGCTGTAATCAACCTTTGCGAAGGCAGTCCCATTGCGGTGAGATACGTCCGAACTGTGTAGAGCCGGCGGCGGTTGAGTTCCGGTGTCTGCTCACCGTTACCAAGCCTGGCTATCGCGATGGTGATTTTGTTTTCGCCCGCCGCTATGGACTTGTTACGAACAACATCAAGCCGTGCCGAGTTGCCCTCACAGTTGTCCGGTGGCTGGCCCGTTAAAGGATCCGAAGTCGATCGATTTTGCGCAACGGTTCCGGTTGCGGAAGCCACGCATAACGCGAGAATAAGCAAGAGTCTCATCCCAGCAATCTCCTCACTTGCAGAAAGTATTGAAGAACGAGAGTCTCTTGCCCGTATATCCACGCCCTTGATGTATCGCTAAGTGAGCGTGGATGTATGGACCTTGATTAAACGGACTGTTCGGATTGAAAGGGCTTCGTCCCCCTTCGCCGCCGATGTCTCCGATGCGCGTCCGTCCTGTGGTTGTCCCTCTCGGTGCGCTAAAGTTATCAACGTGCGCAGTGAAGAGCGTGACATTTCGCGCGTTGCCGAGGCGACTGTAATAAAACATGTAGCTGTCTTCGCTTGAGTAAGGATTCTTGCCTATGTACCGGCCACCTGCCGGAATGTACACACCGCCTTCGCCGTACCCATCCCCACTCCCATAAAGATGCATGGCATTGTTCAGATGTCCGTTCGGACCGCCGCGAAATTGATTTTCCTTACCTGGCATGTTGGGCGGTTCAAAGCCGCTGCCTGCTGCGACCGAGCCTTCGTCACCGAAGATACTTGCAAGTTTCTGGTCGCATTTCCGCTGCGCTTCTGTGGGTGCAGGGTTCTGCGGAAGCACCCAGTCCGCCGCTTGTTTGTCGTAAGCGAAGCCGTAAGCCTGATGCAGTCTGCGGGTTAGCTCGACGATCGCCAGGATGAAAGCTGCTTGCGAAAGTCGCGAGGC